>Ga0067045_1001637_pt1 | contig 137553 bp, 104 predicted proteins | sample TerdegcTABiofilm_FD_59184 | JGI IMG/M metagenome (GOLD analysis project Ga0067045, IMG submission 59184) | Combined Assembly of (Gp0054472, Gp0054536) Wastewater bioreactor microbial communities from Singapore -Terephthalate degrading...
GCTGTAGGCTTTGTGGTAATCCACGCCGACGAACGTTTTCACGGTGCACCTCCTGATTCGTTCGAATCGACTTCAGGTGAGCATTATGCCTCACCCGGGAGGTGCACTACGCGTTCATGCTGACTCCTTCAACAGGCCCCATTCCAGCACACCGGTACGCTCTCCGGCGGATACCTTTGATTCTACACAGCCAANCGCTTCGGCAGACTTTCCATTTTGAGCGCCAGGGATTTCCGTGCGACCGGATGGTACCCGGCCGAGGCGGGTGCGCCCGTAGTGGCGGCCCTGCCGAACTGCCCGCGCAGACCGTCCCCGTCAGTTGGATCCCACGCTTCGTTGGGACGTTGCCGCTGGGGCCGTCGCTGCGTTGCAGGGTCGCAACACGGCACGCACACCAGCCATGTACTCCCGCAACGCTTGTGGGGACCAGCTCAGCACGATGAAGCGCTCCGTGACCAGCCACGCCGGGCCAGCCAGCGGTCCGTAGCGGATATACCAAACCCCGTCGTCCTCCCGCTGAAGCGCTAGCGGTGGGGGGCCGCGGCCGTCGGCTGACGCCTCCTCAAGGGCGCGTTGGAAACCCACACAGACGCTGTCGATCGTCCGCGCGACGCGGTCGGGCTGGTGCCGAATCTCAACCAGGGCGGTCACCGCCAAGGGCAGTCGCAGGGGATGTTGCGGGTAATTGTGCAGAACAGCGTGTTCGCCGAGGTGGTCCAATAGATCGCGCTCGGCGTCTAATCCACTGTCCGTCATGACCTGGAGCCAGACGCTCTCAATCCGCGCCCGCAGTTTGGGCCCCTGTATGGCGAGAAGGCTGCGGCACAGCCGGCGGAAAAAACGGGCCATCGGGACCTGATAGATGGCATATCGGGCCCCGGGCGGAACAGTGGCCAGCAGCCGAGCGTCCCCGGCTTGCGGATCCGCGTACAGACGCGCGTATGTCTCGCCTTCGATGCGGAAATGGGCCAGGCAAAAGAGGGCCTGTCCGTCCAGGCCAAAGGACCAGTGCATGCGTTCGAGCGGGTGGCCCTCCCAGGCGCGAAAGAAGGCACTGACCCGCTCGTCCACCAGCGGGTCCAGCTTCTGCTCTGCCCGCTGTACCGCGACGAAAATCTCAATCAATGCGCTGTCCTGGCGTGCTCGACGCACGTCCGAATACCATGCGTCATCCCGGAGCGACGGTGCGTCCCGGTTCGCCACGCGCGCCACCAGCGGCCAGACATCCTCACCCAGCGTCAGGACGAAGCAGTCGTCCAGGTAGCCCCAGGCGATCACGGACCATTCCGGCAGTCGTCGGTCGCGCAGCTCCTGATAACTCCAGGAGCCCGCCCGTCGCGTCACCAGCGTAGCGGCCGCGCTGTCGGTCGCGTCGTTGACCGCCTTCTGAATGATGCGGAGGAATGGATTCGCGGGACGCGACGTCGGAAGCGACTCGCCGGATTGGGCCGGACGCGCCACCAGGACACAGCGGAGCTGATCCACGCGTTTGACCGCCGGATCACTATCCAGCGGCTTGGCACTCACGTCGATGAGGGCGAACGCGTGCGGGTACTGGATTGTGACAGCGCACAGCTCGCCGGCCCGCAGCAGTAATCGCGTGCCGGCGTCCAGCGGCTGACCGGCGAGCCGTGCTCCGAGTTCCACCAGCGTTTGCAGAGCCGAGGGGGTGTCGCCGGCCAGCGGGGTCGCACCCGGCAGCGCCTGACCGTTCCAGCACAGCAGGCTTTCTGCGGGAATAAGCTCCAGCGGCTCCCGGGCCGCCGCGGGCAGGGCCACCCCCAGCACGAGCAGTGCAACCACCCAGCCGCACGTTTGAGCTTGCACGCGCTCGGCGGCGTGCGCGGGGCGCAGCCGATGGCAAAGTTGGTGTCGGTAAGTCATGCCCGCTGAGGGTACCGCCACGTGCGGCGGGTGGCTATGGCGTACCGAGGGGCGGCGTGGCTCTTATCAGCCTGGCCTCAAGCGGGTATGCTGCTGCACGGTCTCCGCCGCGGCGCGTTGGCGCGGTCGGTGGCCAAAGCGAGGAGCGTATGAGCGCCGGTGCACCTGTTACGGCGATGAAGCAGCCGCAGAGCGGTGGCCGCGCGGTGCGGCCGCTGGAGGGCTTGGTCGAGCGGCTACTCATCATTGGACTGGACGGAGCGACCTTCTACATTCTGGATCCGCTGTTGTCGGCGGGGCGCATGCCGAACCTGAAGGCCATGATGACGGAGGGCGTGTCCGGGGTGTTGCGTTCGACGCAGCCGCCGATCACGCCGGCCGCGTGGACGACGTTTATGACCGGCAAGGGGCCGGGGCTGCACGGCNTCCTGGATTTCGAGACCTATGACGCCGCCACGCACNCCCTGACGTTCAACAGCACGTATGAGATTCGCGAGAAGACGCTGTGGCAGTTGCTTAGCGAGAAGGGCCTGCGTGTCGGCAGCATCAACGTGCCGATGACGTATCCGCCCAAGCCGGTCAACGGCTTCATGATCAGCGGCTTCGAGACGCCGAGCAGTTCGGCACAGTTCACCTGGCCGCCCGAGCTGAAGCAGGAGATTTTCCGTCTGATTCCCAACTACGACTACCGGACGAACTGGCGACGGACGGCGATCGGAAAGCGCGCGCAGCTCCGCGAGAATCTCGAGTACATCGCAGCCAGCTTCGATCAGGGCGCCTACCTGACGCAATACTGCGGCGACAAGTTCGGGTGGGACGTGCTGATGGTGGTCTTCAAGCTGGTGGACAACCTTCAGCACAAAGCGTGGAAGTACTTGGATCCGCGGACGCGGGATAAGTACCCCTACGAGGCAGAACTGGCCGCCCGCTGTTTTGAGCGGCTGGACCGGGCGATAGGCGAGTTGCTGGATTACGCGAACCGGAACAACGCGACCGTCCTCATCATGTCGGATCATGGGCATGGCAGCCTCGACGGCAAGGCGCAGCCCAACCTCTTGCTCAAGCGGTGGGGATACCTCGTGCTGCGAAGTCCGTGGGAGCAAGCCCGCACCCGGGCCGAATACTGGCTCCACCGTCTGCGCAAGGGTCGGGCTACCCGCTTCGAGCAGGGCAGCCGTGGCATCGAGCATGACCTCGCTGTGGACTGGTCGCGCACGCGGGCGTGCGTGATGCACGCGGGCATCTACGGCTATCTGTATATCAACCTGAGAGGCCGGGGCCCGCACGGGATCGTCGAGCCCACCGAGTATGAGTCTCTGCGGGACGAGCTGGCGGCGCGTCTGCGGGCCGAGACTACGCAAACGCCCGACGGGCAGACGGTTCCGATCTTCGAGCACGTGTTCAAGCCGGAGGAGCTGTATCACTGTCGGCGGGACTCGAATCCGAACTTGCCGGACCTGCTGCTGGCTCCGCACCCGGGCTTTGCGGTCGTGCGGAAGATTCGCGGCTGGCAGCCGGTCCGCTGGTGCTCCGAACGCCGTCTGGAGGGCACGCACCGCGTGGAAGGCATACTGGCGGTGCGTGGGCCGAATGTCCGCCGGGGTGTTCGCCTCGACGCCGACATCATCGATATTACTCCGACCGCACTGGCGGCTTTGGGCCTGCGTGTCCCGGTGGACATGGAGGGCCGCATTCTGCGGGATGTTTTCACGCGGGCGCTGGTCGTCGAGCATGAACCCCCCGTCGAGAAGGTCGAGCGCGCTGCCCAGGAAGCCTACACGGCCGAGGAGCGCCGCGTGCTGGAAAAGCGACTGGCCGACCTGGGCTACCTGGAGTAGCTACCGGCGAGGCGGGAGCGGATTCGAGCGCGTTCCGCGACCCAGTGGGGTCCTCAGACCTGAGCGGCGGTTTGCATCGCCGCCCGTTTCTTCTCGATATCTGCCAGAAGCTGATCGAAGGAATCAATGAATGCCTGCACGCCTTCTTCCAGCAGGCAGTTGGTGATCCATTTCATGTCGATCTGGAGCCCCGCGAACTGATTCATCAGGGCCTCGGCCTGGGGCAGCCCGTCTTCCACGGTCTGCGCTACGATCGCCTGCGCCCGCAGGGCCTCCAGCGTCTGCGGCGGAACGGTGTTCACCGTATTGACGCCGATCAGCGGATCCACGTACTTGGTCGGGGGGTACTTGGGGTTCTTGGTGCTTGTGCTGGCCCAGAGCGGTCGCTGTGGGCGGGCGCCGGCGACCCGGAACTCATCGAAGCGGGGCCCCTCGAACACCGCCTTGTAGCGAGCATAGGCGAGCTTGGCGCTGGCCACCGCCGCCAGCCCGCACAACGGTTCCAAGTGATCCTCACCGTGGCGGATGCGGTGCTCCAGCACTTTGTCGGTCAGCGTGTCGATGCGGCTGACGAAGAAGGACGCGACGGAGGACACCAGTCCCAGCGGGCGACCGGCATTCCTGAACTTCCGCAGACCCTCCAGATACGCCTCCATCACGCGCTCGTACATGTCCAGCGCGAAGATGAGCGTCACATTGACGTTGATGCCCTCGCCGATCAGCGTCGCGATCGCCGGCAGTCCGGCTTCTGTCGCCGGCACCTTGATCATGACGTTCGGCCGTCCCAGGGCGTGGAACAGGCGCCGGGCTTCCGCGATGGTGCCCGCGGTGTCGTGCGCCAGATGCGGGTTCACCTCCAGGCTGACGAACCCGTCACGCCCGTGGGTTTCGTTGTAGACCGGCCGCAGGACGTCCGCCGCCGCCCCGATATCCGCTAGCGTCAGCGCCTCATAAATCTCCGACGCGGTCGCGTCGCGACGTATCAGGTCGCGAATGTCGTCGTCGTAGATGGTGCTCCCGGTGATGGCCTTGTGGAAGATCGTGGGGTTGGATGTGACGCCCGTGATGCCTTCGTCGACCAATCTGGCCAACTCGCCGCTGCGGAGCAGGTCTCGGCTGATGTAGTCGAGCCAAATGGCCTGCCCCAGAGCACTGATTTGCCGGATGCGATTGAGCATGCGGGAGATCCTGTGCGGGGAAACCTCGTCAGCGCCAAAGCCGGATTATAGCGATCCGTCCCACGCGCGTCACAACCCCTCGGTGCCGGCCTGGTCCGCCCGGCCGCGATCCGTAGTAACCACCGTCGCCAGCAATTCGCGCAGGGGACCCGCTCCCTGAACCGCGTCGTCGGTCCTCAGGCTCTGGAACACGTGTTTCATGCGCCGGACGGCCTCCGGAGGGTGTTCGGCCAGACCGGCCGCAATCTGCCGCACGCGCCACAGCAGCTCGTGGTCCGACACCAGCTCGTTGGCCAGTCCGAAAGCGACGGCCTGCGCCGCGGTCAGCAACTCGCCCGTCAGCAGCAGGTACCGCGCACGCCGCTCGCCGACGACTCGTACCAGATACGGCACCAGCAGCGGGGCCACCAGTCCGTGTCGAATGCCCGGGTAGCCGATTCGGGCGGATTCGCCGCAAATGACCAGGTCGCAGGCCGTCAGCAGACCCGCCCCGCCCGCGACCGCGGGCCCGTTCACGGCCGCCACCACGGGCTTGGGCAGCGTGTCGATTTGTTCGTACAACTCCAACAGCGCGGTTGCGTCGTAAACCGTGGTGTTGCCCGCCACGACTTCCCGCAGGTCAAGCCCGGCGCAGAACGCGGGCGGGGCGCCGGTGATAATCACGCAGCGCACGTCGGACGCCTCAGCAGCGTGTCGCAGGGACTCGCGCAGCGCGTGGATCAGCTCCCGCGACAAGGCGTTCCGACACTCCGGTCGGTTCAGGGTCAGCTCCAGTGCGAATCCGTGCTGTGTTACGTCCAGCGGCGTACTCATAGGCCGCGCTCCTTCAACATCCCCTCCAGCAGCGCCAACGCCTCCTGGCGAGTCCGGACCTGTTCGTCCAGTTGCCGCGTGTACAGCTCGTCGAGAATCTCACGGTACACGGGCCCCGCCGGCACTGCACGCGCCAGCAGGTCGTCCCCCGTTATCAGGGGGGGCGGCTGAATCGCGTCGGGCGGGATCGACAGGACGCGCTCGGTCAGGGTTGCCCGTCGCGTTTCCCCGTCCGCGAAGTCCGCGTACCGTGCTGTCGCCAGCAGCCGCAGCGCGTCGAACGCTGGATGTGCCATGAGCCGCTTCAGCGCCGCGCGGGAGACCGCCGCGGGGTCGTCGAGGTCGCTCTGATGCCGCACGAGCCAGGCCGTCCGTTCGCGCTGTTCGTTGGACAGCGTGAGGTCGCGCGCGATGCGTTCGATCTCGGCCGGCGTGCGGTCGGCCAGGAGGATGCTCAGTACCAGCTCGAAGGGGGCGACGGCCGGCAAGCGCCCGAGCAGGGTGTCGATGCGGTCAATGCGGGCGGCGTCCCAACCGGCCTGCGGCCACAGGTACGGCGACAGGCCGCACGCGACGAGGAGCCGCCACGCGGCCTGTCGTGAGGGGGCGACGAACATCCGTTCCAGCTCCTCCCGCACCCGTTCCGGGGCGACGCGGGCGAGCTTCGGGGCGTGCGTGCGGATGGCCGCCAGCGTCTGCGCTTCGATCGGGAAGTCCAGTCGCGCCGAGAAGCGCACCGCCCGCAGCAGGCGCAGGTAATCTTCTTCGAAGCGGGCTACTGGGTCGCCAATGGCCCGGATCACGCGGGCTTCCAGATCGGCGCGGCCCCCGACGTAATCGATCACCTGACGTGCCAGCGGGTCCAGGAACATGCCGTTGACCGTGAAGTCGCGGCGGCGGGCGTCGTGTTCGGCGTCGCTGAGCGTGATGTGTACCGGTCGGCGACCATCGAGGTACGGGCCATCGGCGCGGAACGTCGCGACCTCGATCCACCGCCCGCGCTTGCGCACCAGGACGACGCCGAATTGCGCCCCCACCTGCCGCGTCGGTCGGAAAAGTTCGCTCACCCGCTCGGGCGGCGCGTCCGTCGCGACGTCGTAGTCTTCTGGCGTCTGCCCCAGCAACAGGTCCCGCACGCAGCCGCCCGCCAGGAGCGCCTGGTGCCCCGCGGCCACCAGCCGACGCACGATCGCCACGGCCGCAGTGGCGGCTGGCGGCAATTCACGCCCGAGTGGAAACGATTCCGGCATCGGGCGGCATCATACCCCATCCCGCTCGTCGCACGCAGATGCCGGGCACCGCCCTTGCACGCGGGGCCCTACGGGCGGGCACGAGCGCAGCGAGACGGCACCGGCCCGACTCAGTGAGGCGGGGATGCAACGTCGGCAGGCAGCTCCGCTTGCACCTTCAGTCCTGCGAGCGGTTTGCCGTCTGGGGCGCGAATCGCGCAGGAAACCGCCCAGGGACCGTCGCTTTGAACGACCTTCACCAGCAGCCGGCTCCAGCCGGCCGGCAAATGCAGCGGCGCTTTCTCGCGGAGCGCCTCGTGGGCCCGCCGACCGTTGAACTCGTACACGAGCCGGTCGTTGAGCCAGACCTTCGCGCTATCGTCGCTTCCGATCTCCAATCGGGCGTCGCGCTCCTCCTCCGACCACACTGCCGCCCGCAGATACACGCAGCGGTCCGTCCCCTCGTCCGTCTTCGTGAGGTCCACCACCCACGGCCACAGGTCGCTGGTCGGCGGCAGAGCTCGCCAGACTACGTCCGCGGCGGCCTCGGGAATCTCCGGCGGGAAGGCATGTTCATGCAGCCAGACCCAGTCTTTGCCCGGCTCAACGTACGGCCCCGCGATCTGCCAGCTCGCGATCCGCCCCCCAATGTCCCGAATGTGCTCGAGGGCCTTCTGCCCGTCTTCCCGCGTCTTGTCGCTGTCCGTCTGCTTGACCAGCGCCTGGAGCGCGGCGATCGCCGCCTCCGGGTGCCACGGCCCCAGTCGCCGTGCCGCCGCAATGATCCCGGCTTCCGCCTCGCCCCGCAGCGTTTCGTTGGTCAGGTGTTGCTGAAGCAGGGTCAACGTACGCAAGTCGCGCACTTTGGCCAGTCCGCCGAGTACCTGCTTCTTCTCCTCCGGGCGCTGGGCGAGTTCGAACGCCTGCTCGTACAGCGCGAGCGTCTGGTCGGGCGTCCGGTCGGAAGGGGCTTCGAGCAAGCGAATGTATCCTTGAAGCGCCAGCACGCGGTGCGTGCTGTCAGCGCTGTGGCGCGCAATGTCGAGCAGGTCGTCCAGTACCTCGGGCGACGTCCAGCTCGCGAGCGCCCGTACCGCGGCATCCACGAGATCGGGCTCGTCTGAGGCCAAGGCGGCCCGGACCTGCACCAGAGCCGCCGACCCGCCCAGCCGGCCGAGCACGCGCAACAGCAGCACCCGCTGTCCGGTCGAGGCCTTTTCCCAGGCGTTCAGCGCGGCGGCTGCGCGCTGCTGCGGGTCCGGGACGCGCTGGCTCACAGCGACCACGGCGTTCTCCGCGGCTTCCCGCACTTCGTCCGCCTCCGCCGACAGAAGGATTTCGACCAGGGCGGGCGCCTCCGACTCGCGTCCGAGCTGACCGACGGCCTCCAGCGCGGCAACGCACACGCTCTGCTCCGAGCCGTGGGCGTGCTCCAGCAGTGTAGGAACCGCCGGCGCGTACCGCCGGGCTGCCAAACCACGGATCAGCTCGACGCGCACGTCCGGCTCGACCTCGCGCAGGGCCAGTACGAGCGCCTGGTCGACCGCTTCGCCGCGCAGGCGGCTCAACGCCCGGCGAGCGGCGTCGCGTTCCGCGTCGGTGGTTGCCCGCGCTGCCACACGTGCGATCAGCGTTGCCGAGCGTTTGTCGCCGAGGGGAGCCAGGGCGTGCAATCCGGCCAGTCGGACCTGCGGTTCGCCGCCCAGGACGGCGGCTTCCGCGATGGCGACGGCCGACGCGGCGACCTGCGGTGCCGCGGCCGGTGCGCCCTGTTCCAGCACACGGAGGATGAGAACCTGCGTGGTGCCTGAGACCTCGGCAAACAGCACCGCAAGAATTTCCAGCAGGGGAGCTCCGACGAACGTCGTCAGGTGGTCGGCGGCGATCGCCCGCAGTTCCGCTTCCGTCGCGTCATCTGCCATCACACCCAGGAGCACCGGTACGATTTCTTCGCCCCGGGCGGCTACCAGCCCATGCAGGCCAGCAATGCGTATTGGGGTACTTTCGGCGGACGAGAACAAGTCGTCGTAAATGGAAGCCGCCCCCTCGATATCGCCCCGTTGCAAGAGCCGGTCGGCGACGCGCAGCAACGCTTCGGCAACGGGTTGGCGCAGGGTCGCCGGCGCGTCGCTCCAACAACGTGGCAGCGTGGCCACCGCCACGGGCCCGCCGATGTCGCCCAGGGCCGCGATGGCCGCGGCCGCGACTGTCAGGTCGTCGGCGCGTGCGAACTCGGCGAGTTGAGGGGCGCTGGCTTCGTCCCCGCGGGCTGCCAGGGCGTTGATCAGCGCCACCTGCCAGCCCGGCTCTTTGGCCGCGGAGAGAGCCGCGCGCAGCGCCTCCGCTGCGGCCGGAGCCGGATCGTTCTGTAGCACGCGCCGGGCCAGGTCCCGGATCTCCGTGTCCGGGTCGTCCAGCAAACGGGCGACGGGCGTCACGGATTCCGGGCCGGCCATACGCTCGAGCTGCCGCAACAGCCAGATGCGGGCTGCTTTGGGCGTGTCCGCCCCCAGGTGGGCCGTCATCACGGTGCACAGCACGCGTCGCTCCACTTCCGCACCCGGCCGGCCGGCGTGGAAGCAGATCCGCTCGAAATCCTGCTGCGGCTTTTCGCGCTCGGGAATGGCCTCTGCCGCCATGCCGGGCAGGAGGGCGTCCAACACACGCGTGTACTCCGCGGTCAGCTCGTCCTCGGTGCGCTGCGTGGTCGGAATCTGGCCGCTGAGCGCGCGGACGCGCTGTTGCAGGTCATCCTGTGCGGGACCGCGTGCAGGCCCGACGATCAACCCGATGACCAGCGCGAGTGCTGTGTTGTGCTTCACAGGTGTGCTCCTTCATGACCACCCTTCGACAAGCATGTTGGCGCGGTCTGCTCCTTCCGCTCGTCGGGGCTGCGTCACACGCGCCACGGTCCGCGTTTGGGACGGTCCAGCCAGCGGGCAGCCAGCTCGTCGCCGACAATCTGCCAGCGCTGCGGATCCCAGCGGATCGGACGGCCCAGCCACCAGGCGATGTTTCCCAGGTGACACACGGTGACGGAGCTGGCGCCGATTTCCACGTCGCAGATCGGCCGCCGCCGCGTACGGATGCAGTTGAACCAGTCCTGCATGTGGCCTGGACTCTCGTACAGGTGTACGTCGCCGGGGCCCAGCGGATCCCGGCCGATTTCGTCCGGCCACGTGCGGAAATAGCCGCGATTGACCTCGATCCTTCCCGCCGTCCCGGTGAACAAAACCCCGTTCGCGCCGCCGTGATACATCACCACGCCGCTGGNGTAGCGGTAGGTAAGGCGGCGCTCGTCGGCGACGTTGGGCGGAATGATCTCCACCGGCCCGGAGCCGTCCATGCCGAGCCCCCACCTGCGCGATGTCGAAGTGGTGGGCACCCCAGTCGGTCATCATGCCGCCGGAGTAGTCCCGGATCAGTCGCCAACCACCGCCGAAGCTGCCACTGCACCGTTCGGCGTTGTACGGCTGCCACGGAGCCGGTCCGAGCCAGCGATCCCAGTCCATGCCCTCGGGGACTGGTTCCTCGGGCAGGTATTTCTCGCTCGACGGCCCCCCGATACCCACATGCACGGTACGCACCCGCCCGATGCGGCCGCTGCGGACCAGCTCGCACGCGCGCCGGAAGTTCGCTTCCGAGCGCTGCTGACTGCCGGTCTGGAAGACTCGCCCGTAGCGTCGTGCTGCCGCGACCATGGCCTGGGCTTCGCGGATCGTCAACGACAGCGGTTTTTCGCAGTACACGTCCTTGCCCGCCTGACAGGCCGCCACCGCAATGATGGCGTGCCAATGGTCAGGCACTGCGATGACGACGGCGTCGATGTCGTCGCGCTCCAGAAGCCGCTCGAACTCGTTGTAGGCTGCGCAGCCCCGGTAGGTCGCCATGTCGGTCTGGCTGGCGTAGGTCTCCTCGATCTTCCGCCGCGCGTCTTCGCGTTTGTCGCGTTGCACGTCGCAGACGGCCAGGATGTGTGCCTCGCGGTGATTGACCAGCGTGTCGAGGTGGATGTTGCCCATGTTGCCGACGCCGATCAGCCCCAGCGTGATCCGCTCGCTGGCTGCCAGTTTGCCCCAGGCGCGGGCGGAAAGGACATAAGGCGCTGCGGCCGCGGTCGCTGCCCGAACGAGGAACTGTCGACGGGAAACACCCCTGTGTCGCGCCATGATGCAACCCTCGCACAATGCTTCGCCCGCGGAATCCGGGCCGCTCGGCGAATCCGGATGGCGAGCTTACCGCGCTCCACCGGCAGCGGAAAGCTGCGCGGCAGGCCGGATCGCCAGCACGTATGTCGTTGTCCGCAGGCGGTCCGGGATCCAGCCGTCGATTCTCACAATCGCGGCGTCGCGCAGCTCGCCTTGCAGCGCCGCGAGCTGCTCCTCGTCCAACACGAAGGCACACGGCGCGTCCGTGCGACATAGCTCCGCCACCCGCGCCACCCGCGCGGCCCGATCCTCCGTTTCGGAACGTGACGGCGGAAGCTGCGCCTTGACCTGTCGCACGAGCGCGGCGAAGCGCAGCCGCCACAGGAGCGACCAGTCCACCACCAGCGGCGTTTGCGGGGTGGCCGGGAGGAAAACTTCCTCGAACCGCAGCCCGGACTGCTCGACGTAGAAGGGCAGACTCGGCACCGCTAGCCGACGGGCGCCAACGACCGTACTGCCCCGCCGACAGTGTGACGCGAGGGTCTGTGCGATGCGGCGCGATACCGCACGCTGCGACTCGAAGCCGGGGATGACGATCAGCCAGACTAGCAGGTTGGCGACCAGCCCACCCAGCATCATCGAGCGGACGGCCGCGGCCGGCTGCCCGCGTTGCTGGTACCGGGTTGCCAACCAGCCGGTCGCCACAATGGCTGCGGCCGGCAAGAACGCCAGGGCCTTGGCCCAGGGCTCTGCCCGCCACAGAGCCAGCCCCAGGAGAGCCCCGCCCGTCAACAGGCAGATCGCGACCAGCAGGCGGAATCCGATCCGCAGCGACTTGTGCGTGCTCCAGCGCCCTGGGCCGGCCAGGTCCTGTCGCACCTGTTGCGCGATCAGGAAAGCCAGAGCGGGAAACGCCGCCAAGGGGTACGTGGGTAGTTTGCTGAGTGGCAACTCCCAAACGATCCAGCCGCCGAAAAGCCAGGCGCCGAGCAGCACGAACGAAAGCTGTCGGCAGCGCAGTCTGCGCCATGCGTCGCGTAGCGCAGCCAGAAGGTAGCCGGACCACGGCAGCAAGAGGAAGAAGAACAGCGCCAGGTAGGTCCCGGGCGGCCCGGCCTGGCCGAAGGTGGTCCCGCCGGCACGCCGCAGGATGTACCAGTATCCGAGAAACAGCACATAGCGCGGGTCCGCCTGCCAGGCGAGCCGCAGCCAGATCGCCAGCGGAAGCAGCGCCAAGGGCAGTCCGAACCACGGATGCAGGTGCAGCAGGTTTCGCCGCCGGGGGTGGAAGAGGAGTAGGAAAACAAACATGGCCCCGGTCAGGATCAGGATGGGTGGTCCCTTGACCAGCACACCCGCGGCTACGGCGCTCCACAAGATGAGGGTATCTTTGAGCGACGGTCGGACGGCGGCGCGCAGCAGTGCCAGGGCGGCCAGTGTTTGAAACAGCAGCAGCACCGCGTCGGTCAGCGCGATTTTGCCGAGATTCAACACGAAGAGCATGGAAACGAGGACGATGGCCGCCAGTGAGGCCGTGTGGGACCCCAGCAGGAACCGGCCCCCGCGCCAGACGGCCACGCCCGTCGCGACCACTGCCAGCACCGATGGCAGCCGAGCCGCGAATTCGTTGACGCCGAAGAGCGCGTACGAAGCCGCCAGCATCCAGAAGAACAGCGGCGGTTTGCGGTGGGGCTGGGAATACGGATGCGTCGGCACAACCCAGTTGTGCTCTACCAGCATGTTGCGGGCGAACCCCGCATAGGCCGCCTCATCCTGGTCCCACAAGGCCGTCCGCGCGTTGCCGACCAGCAGGTTGGCGGCCAGCAGAATGAAAATGGCTGCCAACAGCGGTCGATCCAGAACAGGGACGTCGGCTACGCTCCGCATCAGTGGCCGAGCATAGTCGACCGCTGCCGGCACGTCATTGCGCGGCGGCCTGAAGGTTGCGGGGCGCGGGGTCCGCGACAGGGCAAACCGACGGTGTTACCATGCCGCGCGACCGTCGAGGTCCGACGGACTTCAGGAGGCTTGGCCAATCATGAGCGCGCGGCAACCCGGTGTGACGGCGGAATTCGAACGACAGGCACCCACATTTCTGACGTTTCGGCTGTCGCTGATGATGTTTCTGCAATTCGCCGTCTGGGGCGCTTGGTCGGTTTCGCTCGGCAAGCACATGGAGCATCTGGGGTTCAGTGGCAAGGAGATCAGCCTCGTGTATCTGACGACGGCGTTGGGAGCGATGCTCTCGCCCCTGATCGCCGGCTGGATCGCGGACCGCTTCTTGCCCAACCAGATCTTCACCGGCGCGGTGCACCTGGTGGGGGCGGCGCTGCTGTTCGCAACGTGGCGACAAAGCGAGTTCGGGCCGATGTTCGGCACGCTGCTCGTGTATTCGATTCTGTACATGCCGACGATCGCCCTGACGAACGCGATCGCGTTCTACCACATGAAGGACGCGAAGAAGTTTGGCAACATCCGGGTCTGGGGCACGATCGGCTGGATCGCGGTGAGCTGGGCGCTGATGGGGTATCTCTTCGCTTGGCGAAAGATCGCCCCCGACATCTGGCGGGTGGGCGATATTCTTGCGGCTGCCGGAATCCTTTCCGCTCTGCTCGGCCTGTATTGCTTCACGCTGCCGAACACGCCCCCGGCAAAGGAGGCCAAGAATCCGTATGCGTTTCTGGAAGCCCTGAAGCTGATGTCCAACCGCAATTTTGCGGTGCTGCTGGTCGTTTCCTTCGTGGTGGCCATTGAGCTGCCGTTCTACTACAGCTTCACGAACGTCTTTCTGACGGACACGCAGCAGGGCGTAGGGCTGACGCCGGATTGGGCCTTAGGCGCCATGAGCCTGGGGCAGGTCGCGGAGATCGTCATGATGTTGCTGCTGGCGCCGGCCCTGCGCCGGCTGGGAATGCGCACCACCGTAGTGCTGGGTATTCTCGCCTGGCCGCTGCGCTACGCGATCTTCGCCCTGGTGCAGCCGTGGTGGCTGATCGTTGCAGCCCAGTGCCTGCACGGCATCTGCTACTCGTTCTTCTTCGTGGCCGGCATGATCGCGGTCGAACGCCTGTGCCAAAAAGATATCCGCGCCAGTGCCCAGGGACTGATGGTCTTTGCCACCAACGGCGTCGGGATGCTGCTGGGCAATCTGGTCAGCGGACCACTGTACGATCTGTTCGTAAAGGCCCGCGTCTCTTACGCCTGGCCGAAGTTCTTCCTCGTGCCGATCGTCGTTACCCTCGTGGCGGCCATCGCCTTCCGGCTGCTGTTCAGCGAGCACCGCTTCCAGCAGGAGACGCAGCGGATCGAAGAGCAGGAACGACTGGCCGCAGCGACGGCCTGACGCGCGGACGGCCGCCGGACCGCGTTTTGACCCGGCCGCCGCCCCCAGTACAATCCTTTTCGGGAGTGTCTGGCGGCCTGGTGGCGCCCGCGGTCTTCAAAACCGTTGAAGGGCTGTACAAGCAGTCCTTGGTAGGTTCGATTCCTATCCACTCCCGTTCCGGACGCCCGGCCACGCGCTGGGGCAGTAACTCGGCGCGGGGGTAAGCGACTACCCCGGCCGGCCTGTCGCTCAGCCCAATCGGCCGGCGGACGGACAATCCGGCGCCAGCGGGCAGCGGTCGCACTGCGGCCGCCGCGCGGTGCAGATTGTCCGACCATGTTGCATGAGGGCGTGTGCCAGCCAGGTCCAGGTGTCCTGCGGGAACAGCTCCATCAGGTCGCGCTCAATCCGCTCTGCATCCTTGCTGTTGCTCGCCGTCGGAGCCAGTCCCATCCGTTCGGCCAGACGCCCCACGTGCGTGTCCACCACAATGCCTACGTTCTTGCGGTACCACGTGCCCAGTACACAGTTCGCCGTCTTGCGCGCCACCCCCGGCAGCCGCAACAACTCTTCCATCGTGTCCGGAATGCGGCCACCGAACTCGGTGCAAACCTGACGGGCCATCCCCAGCAGGCTGCGCGCCTTGTTCCGGAAGAACCCGGTCGAACGAATGGCCGCCTCCAGTTCCGCGGGGTCGGCGGATGCCAGGCTGGCCGGGTCAGGCCAGCGTCGGAAGACGTCGGGCGTGACCTGATTCACGCGTTCGTCCGTGCACTGGGCGGAGAGGATCGTCGCGACGAGAAGCTGATACGCGTTTTCGAACCGCAGCGCGGACGTCGCACGCGGATACGCTGCCCGCAGCCGCTCCAGCAGACGTCCGGCACGCGCCCGGCGCTCGGCGGCCGACTCGCGAGGGCGACGGACGGCACCCTTGGCCGGTGCACGAGCCACGGAACGGGCTTTCCGCGTGCGCGTCGCACGCTTCGAAGACTCCTGCGTAGCGCGGCTGCGATTCCTGGGCCGAACATTCTTCATGCCTCACCTCCGCACCGCGTCATTTCACACCGGCCAGCGGTCATCGTCGACCGGCTCCGGCTGCGAAGCCGGCGGCGGGCGGCGGATCGGCGCCGGCTTGGGCAGTTCGCCACCCCGCGGCTCGAAGTGCCGGCTGGCCTGCATATCGATGCGCAGCTTGCCTCCGGGCGGATCGGGCAGTGTGGCTACCGCGGGCCCCAGAAAGACCCCCTCATCGGGATCCCATCGGTACTCGGCCACCTCCTGGTCCTTTCCCGCGGCGGCCAGCAACAGCGCGATGTACGGGTAGCCCGAGCGCTGTCGCAGCGCGAAGCGCAGCGACGGGTCGGGCTCCAGCACGAGGGCGGGTTCCGGCTCCTCCGCGATGACCAAAACGCGCGTCGGCAAGACGGCCACATGAGGAAAAACCTCCGGCTCTGCGGCAACATGCAGCACCAGAAGCTCCTCTTCGAAACCCTCGGCGAGCGGCTGAACACGGCCATCCAAACCGATGAGCAGCGCGGCACGGAGCTGACGTTCGTCGCTCCGCGAAGCTAGCCCCAGCGCCCAGCGCGACTCATCCAGCGGCGTCAGTCGCAGGTGCTGGAGTGTGTCGTCTGTCAGGTTCGGCGGCACGCACAACGGCGTTAGCCCCGACAGTTGGACGAGCCGGACGGCCGCACTGAGCCCCAGTTGCGGGTCCGCCAGTCGCTGACACGCCTCGGCGTGCGACCAGGCGGTGGCCCCTGGCGCCAGCAGCGTGAGCCGAGCGGAAGCGGGCTGCGAAGCCGGCTGCGTGGCCGGCCGCTCTTTGCGCTCGCACCCGGCGAGTATGGCTCCTGCCGTGGCCAGTCCAGCGAGATGCAAGATTCCGCGACGCACTTGCCCACCACCGACATGATGCCAACGCCGGCGTTCTCCCGCCACCGTTTCGGCACGCATCGGAACCGCTTTCGCCCAGCACATCCGCCGACCCGCGTGCCGATCCGCGTGAGACGCGGCTGGCCGCCGACTCAGCTTGGAGCCTGATCACTCGCCGGTTCGGTCCAGGATTCGGCAGATGGCGTAGGCCGCGGCGACCTGTAGACGCGGGTCGCCGCTGTTGGCGGCTATGTCCCGCAGGGCGGGGATGGCCCGCGGGTCGCCGATTTCGGCCAGCGCGTGAATGGCCATTGACCGTACCGGGTACGTGCGATCCGGATTCTCCGGGTTCGGGTTCGGATTGGGATCGGTGAAGGTTAGCATGCGGCGAGCGAGCTCGAACCCGTCCTTGTATCCGAGCTTGCCCAGCCCCCGGGCCGCGATCAGCCGGGTCTCCACATAGTCTTCGTGACGGGTCATGAACCGGTAGCGCAGAGCTTCCGCGGTGTCGGGGTTGCCGAGGTCGGCCAACAAGAGCAGCGCGTGCGTCCGCGTTTCCAGGTCGCCTTGCGCATAACGGACCAGCTCCTGCACCGCGTCGCGGTGGCCCAGGGTTGCCAGCGCGCCGTAGATATTCAGCAACACCGGGCGGGCTTTCTCGTTGGCCACCAGTCGCAGAGCGGCGCGCAGTGCTTTTTCGGCCCGGGGCTCGCCCAGGCGACCGAGCAACGAAGCGGCCTCAGCCCGGACAGCCGGGTCGGGTTCTTGGGTCAACGCTCGCACGAGTAGGCGGGCATACCCGGTTTTGCCGCAACGACAAGCCGCATACGCCGCCGCCAGACGCACGAGTGGGTTGGGGTCCTTGACCCCGGCGAGAAATGCCGGGAACGAATCGCAGTCGCGCACCTCGCCCATCGCGGCGTAGCCGGCGTAGCGCATCAGGGGAACTTCGGAGCGGACGGCCTGACGGAAGACGGGGATGCCGTCACGCGGCGCGAGCTTGGCCAGGGCATCGATTGCGTTGCACGACGCCACGCCCAGATCGCTTTGTGCCGCCCGCAGCAGCAGGTCGGTCGAGCGCGTGTAAAGCTCCCGGCGCTCAAGGGGGGAGAGCGACACGGGCGGCGTGGCGTCGGCACAGCCCATTGCCGAAGCCAGCCACAGGGCGGATGTCCATGCCGCATACCACGTTGATCTGCCGCCCCGCGCGCCAACCGACGCGCGCCGGGCCGGCCGCTGCCGAGCTGTACGTCGCACAGATTTACGACATCTGAGCATGTCACGCATGTCTGGTCGTCAATCGTTCGAGCAACCGGTCGAGCTTGTGTTTGATCGCCAACACCCAGCGTTCGAAGACCGCTCCGAGCCACACCAGCCCGGCCAAAAGCAGGTTCAGCCCCGCGAACCAGTCGCCGTAGCGCCCGTAGAAGCTGCCGCGGCGGTCGAGGTAGACGTGCTCGATGCAATACCCTACGACGCCCGGGCCGAATGCGCGTCCGTCGGCCGTGCGTACCTGCGCATAGATGCGTCCGTTCGGGTCGATGAAACCGCTGCCGCCCGTGTTGACCGCCCGGGCGATGGACACCCGGTTTTCCACCGCGCGGAAGGCGCAGATCGCCAGGTGCTGCGGCAATTCGGTACTGTGCTGGAACCAGCCGTCGTTGCTGATGTTGACGAGGAAATCGACCCGGCGTCGTGGCCCGTCCCAGGTAAACTCGCGTATGACGTACGGGGTGGCGTCCTCATAGCAGATGGGCGTGCCGAAGGTCCACGTGCCGGTCGGCGTCGACAGCGGAAAGACGACGTATTCCCGGCCCGGGGTCAGCGAGTACTCGATCCTGCCCCGCTCGCTGAAGGGACTGAGCTTGTTCAGCGGCCGGTAGAGCCAGTAGTGCAGGTCGATGCCCAGGAAGCGCGCCTGCCGGAACGGCACAAACTCCCCGAACGGGACCAGATGTCGCTTGTCGTACCGCTCCGGGCGTTGCGTTCCGTCGGGGTCATATACGAGCGCGGAGTTGTAGCGCCGGATCTTCGGGTAGGTCTCTTCCGGGAATTGCTCGATGGAGACCGAACCGACCAGCACGGTCACCGGCGGTCCGCCCTCCTCCGGCAGCCGCGGTAGCTCCGGGCGCGTGGGGTGCGGGTCGAGGCGACGCAGCACCCGGTTGACCGCCGCGTAGTCGCCGCGGGCAAAGGCCGACACGGCCTCATGGCACAGATTGCCCCAGGCCCACGTGTCGGCATGAGCGTTGTCAACCGCGGCCCGCTCGACCTGTATGAAGGTCAGGTTCTGCACTGCGGCCCACACGGTCTCGGGAAATACGACCAGGTCCGGCTGCTGGCGCGCCGCTTCCGCCGCGAGTGCCAAGTAGGCTGCGAGAATCTCCTGCGGGCGCGCGCCGTAGGGGGGCGTGGACACCAAGGGGAAGTCATGCTGAATCACGGCGACGCGCGGCCCTCTTGGCGCGTCCGCGCGGGCGAAGTCGCTCTGGCCCAGGCGGTAGTACCCGTATCCGAGCGTTCCTGCGATGGCCGCGCCCGCCGTGACAAGCCCCGCCATGAGCTGACGCTTGGAGCGGCCGTCGCCGGGGGCTGGCCAGCGCTGCAAGACCCATTCCACCAACACGCCATTGATCAGCACGGCGACAAACGTGACCCCATAGGCGCCGGCGATGTCCGCGATCTGGATCAGCGGGAGCTGGGCGTACAGTCCATGGGCGATGAACAGCCACGGAAAGCCGGTCATCACGATCGCCCGTAGATACTCGCACGCCACCCAAGTAACCGGCAGGCTCCAGATGGGTGAAATGCCGTGCCGGCGAGCAGTGCGCACCGCCCACGCCGCCAGGGGCCAGTACAGGGCCAGGTACAGAGCGAGGGCGGCGTACCCGAGTCCGGTCACGGGTCGCAGCCAGCGCAAACAGGTCAGAAAGAAGGCAAAGCCGACGACAAAGCTCAGCCAGTGCACCAGCCGGGCGCGGTACGCGCGGCACGTCACGACCGCCCACGGTACCAGACAAACGAAGGCCAGTGGCCACACACCCTTCGGCGGAAAAACCCAGGCCAGAGCCGCGGCGCTGAGCGCGTACCAGAAGAGCGTCAGGCCGGCCTCACGCCACACGCCGATCGGCGGGTCGCCGGAGGGCGAGTGGGCCACGCCAGGCATCGTCCCACCCGCGCTGGGTTTGTGCATTCGGCTCATGACGACGGCGCCCTCACCGTGGACCGCACCGAGTGGTTGCCGTAGCCCGATTCCGCCGCGCTGTCAACTACCTCGAGCCTGCGCTGCCAGCCGCTCTGCGTTTTTCATGCTGATCTTGCCGCACTTCCACGCCGGCAGCCGGCGTCACCCCGGACCGGTACGCGGCTTCGCCTCCGCCATACGCGAACTCTAGCCAGAGGCTAACGTCCTCCGGGCAGTTCATTTATGGATCAGCTCGACGGTCTTCCTGGGATTGATCAGCAGCATGGGCCGCGTCCCTTCCGCCTTATCGGCGCCCTTCTTGATCAGGTCGATGATCTGGCCGGGCTTGAGCGTGGGATCGAGGGCGAGCAGTTTGGCCGCCAGATTCGCCACGTTCGGTGCCGCCATGGAGGTTCCGGACAGCCGCATCCGCTGGCCGCCGGGGATGTAGCTGTCCACCTCAAATCCGCATGCGTACACCTGCACCGTCTTGCCGAAGCTGGTAAACGAGGTCGGTGCTCCAGCCTGATCGACCGCGCCGACCACGAGCAGGTTGGGCAGATCAAAGCCCGCTGGAATCATCTCATCGAACTCCACGTCGTTGTCCGCGTTTCCGGCCGCGCAGATGAACAGGATGTCCGGTGCGCTCTTGAGAGCTTCGTACAGACCTTCGCGCTGGATGCCGTAGATCTCGCGGGCCAGCCGCGCCCGTTCCTCGGCATTGGCACCCACACCGTTCTTTTCCAGCGCGTTTTCGACGCTCTTGCGGTCCCCACCCCAGCTCATGTTCACAACGCGGGCCCCATGCTGACGGAGGTACGCGACGATGGCCCGCTCGGCGTCCGCTTCCCGACGGGCCAGCTCGACCGTCGGACACTGCGGAATGACGCGATAGTCAAAGCTGATCCGTACGGTCAGCAGCCGCGCCGCCGGATTGCCCGCCAACGCGATTCCGGCCACGTGCGTCCCGTGACAGTAGTTGCCGAACAACCCCAGGTCCTCGATGAACTGCTTGACGGCCTCGCCCCGCAGCTCGCTGAGGCGGGCGCGCACGGCGGCCGCCTCCGACGTCTCCAGCGCCGCCTGGAGGTCCATGAAGCCCTTCATGTACCGGGTCACTTCGGCGACCTCGGCCTTCAGGTCAGTCAGCGGGTGCAGCAGGCCGGTCGTGCGCTGATAGTCCAGGTCGTACGCGATGCCGTGCACGTCGTCCACGAACCCGTTGCCGTCTTCGTCCTGCCCGTCCGCGGTCTCCTGCTCGTTCTTCCAGAGCTGCGACGCGAACAGCTCCGTGTCCACGCCGGAGTCCCACACCGCGATGACCACCGGCGTGAGTTTCTGCTCGGGACTCAGCGTCACTTGTCGCTCGAGCCAGATGTCGCGCTTGCTGACGGCGTGTTCGTCGATGACCGCCTGGTACGCGCTGAGGACGGCGCTGCGAACCGGAAGCGTGATCTTCAGCATGAAGCGCAGCGACACAATCTGATGAGCCACGTCAGCGCTGATCCGGCCTTCGTTTTTCGTCCACCGTCGGATCCAGGCTGCTTTGTACCATGCCCATCAGAAACGGCTCGGTGGCGATTTCGAGCTGCGCTTTGCGCTGCTTGAGCTCATCGCCGACTACCTCCCACGGCAATTCCCGCAAGCGGCGAAGGAGCTCCTGCCGCAACGCCGTGCGGAACTCATCGTCGTTCCCCGCGGCTCGCTTGCGGGCTGCGACGTACGCTTCGGCCACCAGACCGGTCGTCAGCTTCTTGGCCTCTTTCGTTTCCAGCTCTCGCAGCCGGGCCACGTCGCCCGAGACCGCCTCAAATCGGCCCTCGAGCAGGTTCAAGTTCAGCACCACTCCGTAGAGACGCTGGAGCGCCGTCGCGTCCTGGATCTCGTACCTGGCCAGGTCGGCCTCCACGTCCGCGCGGACCGCCTTCGCGAGCGCCGCAAACTGCTCGTCCGACTGAAGCAGCTCGGAAACCGTGCCGGGGATCGTGTAAGTGTGGCGTGGCAGATCATCGGCACTCTTGACCGGGATCTTGTCCCCGGCCAGCGCCGCCCCGGCCGCAGTGAGAATCGCCAGCAGCCCTGTCACGACTGTTGACTCCGACAGCCCGCTTCGCCTCGTGTTGCGCATCGATAAGACTCCGCTTACCTTTCGCTGCCTGTCTGATCCTTTGTGGTCCTGGTTGTGGCACGTATCCGTTTCGGCTGACAACGTGGCGGCCGCCCTTCGCTCGACGCGGCGCGCCGCTGGTTGCTGTACAACGTTTCACTTGGGGCCGGGCCATCGCCGCCGCGCCCCGCCCGCCTGAGGCTGCGGGGGAAAACGTTCGAGCCCGTGGCGACGCGGCCGCGTGCCTTCTCCGCGGCCAGCCGACTGGGCATCCTACGCGATCCGGCCTGTCGCGGGCCACGGGGCGGGCCGGCGCGGGGCTATTTGCTTGCGGTGCCTATGCGCCCGCGTCAGCTTCCAGAGTCCGCTACCCGCATGAGCTCACGTGTCTTGGGTATGCATGCGGCTGACCTGTCATGGCGCGGGGGGCGCTGGGCTGGTGAGTTGTTGTTCCGAATCGGAATTCGCGAACTGGCGGGGCGTTAGAGCAGGACCCGCCACGCAAGTGGCGGGACGGGCCCGCACTGGCGTGCGGGGTTCAGATAGCGCTGTCGAGTCGTGAACCGTCATGTAGCTCCGGGGGGACATCGGCCGTAGGGGTCGCCACTTTATTAGGGAATTTGTCGGCCCAAATGCTTTTGTCTGGTGCCGCCGGGGTTGGTAAAATGCGGGTGTTGCCGTCCGTGCTTGGCGGGCGCGACTGCTCGTGGGTTGTCGGTCATGGATTCACTTGGGCCGGGCGGCGCGGGAGTCGCTCGGTGAGGAGAAGGAGCATGAGAGCAGCGCTTGTTCTTGGAGTGGCGTTTCTGGTTGCAGCTTCGGCCCTCGGGGACTTCATCGTGGCGCCCAACGCCTATGCCGCACAGGGGGGCCCGTACGGGCTCAGTACCCAGTTCCATTATGCGGGCCGGACGTATCAGGCGGCGATCAACCCCTCTGAGCTGGCAGCGATTCCGGACGAGGCGCAGATCATCGGGTTTACTTGGCGGATCCGCGCGGTGCCGACGTATCTGTCGTGGCCGACCACCGACATCACGTTCGCAAACTACGATGTGCAAGTCAGCAAGTCCAATTACCCGGCTGGCTCCCTGAGCACGACTTTCGCCGCCAACATCGGCGGAGACGTGGTGATGGCTCGCAGCGGACCGCTTACCCTCCCTGCCTACTCTTTCCCGGGTGGGGCTGAGTGGCCACCGCGAGTGAACGATTTCGGCTACGAAATCATGTTCACCACGCCGTACACGTACCACAGCGGTGACACGCTGCTGTTCACGGTGCGGCACACCGGGAACGGTGTCAGCGCGTACACGTTTCTGGATTCAATCGCCAACAGCACGATCGGCCAGGCGCTCGGGGCGGTGGGGTACACAGCGGCCACCGGCTCGGCCGCATACTTCTCGATCATGAAGATCATTTACATCCCTGAACCGGCGACATTGTCGGTGCTCGTGGCGGCGGGGGCATTGCTGCGGCGCCGGTAGGCGCGGCCGTTGCCTGCCGCGTAGTCGTCGCGTGCCGAACCACCAAGGGGGCAGGGAAGCTCGCGGGGCGAGTGCCACGTGCCCCGCGGGCCTGTGCGCGGGGAACGTTTCTTTGCAACCGTCGGGACCCCGGTCCGTTTGACCGGGGCAGACGTCGTATCGCGAGCAGCACGATGGCCGGCCCCCCCCCCCAACGCCGCGCCTGTGCGTGCCCGCGGCCCAGCCAGGCCTATGTCCGCGGGCTCCTTGTTACCAGACGACCCTGGTGCGGTGCGGAAGGGAGCGCGTCGGAGTCTTGCCGTTCTGGCGGCGCGACCGCAATTTGACGCCCGGGCTGACCTTCCCGCCGGCACCGCCTCAACCGCCCCCCGGTGACAACATCCGACAAACGCCGACTTCCGGCGTGCCGGCGCGGCCTGCATAATCGGCGCCCACGCACGAATACTGCCATGAGGTGACCACGATAATGGATGCGCTGATACTGGAGGCTGTGACAAAGCGGTTCGGGCGGTTCACGGCCGTGGACGGGTTCAGTCTGCGCGTGGCGCCGGGGCAGGTGTTGGGGTTTCTCGGTCCGAACGGAGCCGGCAAGACGACGACGCTCCGGATGGTCATGAGCATCATCGTTCCGGACTCCGGTCGGGTCGAGGTGCTGGGGCACCCGGACGCGGCGCAGGTCAAGGACCGTATCGGCTATCTCCCGGAGGAACGAGGGCTGTACCGCAAAATGACGGTCCTGGAGACGTTGCGGTACTTCGGCCGGCTCAAGGGGTTGCGTGGGGCCGCGCTGCACGAGCGCGTCGATGCGTACCTCGAACGCGTCGGCTTGGCGGATTGGCGGCGCAAGCGAGTCGAGGCGCTGTCCAAGGGCATGTCGCAGAAGCTCCAGTTCGTGACGGCGATCCTGCATGAACCCGAGCTGGTCATCCTCGATGAGCCGTTCTCCGGGCTGGACCCGCTCAATGTGGACATGCTCGAGCGCCTGTTACAGGACTTGCGCCGCCGCGGCACGACCGTCGTGTTCTCCACTCACCAGATGAACCAGGCGGAGCGGCTGTGCGACCGCATCGTGCTGATCAACCGGGGGAGGAAGGTGATCGAAGGCACGGTCAGCGAGGTGCGGGCGCGGTTCGCGACGCGGTTCGTGGTCCTCGATGGCGAGGGCGATCTGGACAGCCTGCGGAGCATTCCCGGGATCGCCCGGGCGCAGGTGACTGCCGGTCATGCCCGGTTGGAGCTGGCCGACGGGACCGACCCACACAGCGTGCTGCGCAGTGCTCTCGAGCGAATGCGGGTCGCCCGCTTCGAAGTTCAGCGCCCCGATTTGCAGGAGATATTCGTCAGGCTGGTCAGCGGTTCTCCCACCGCCGACCGGGAAGCGGAGTCGGTGTAATGGACAAGATTCTGGCCGTCGCGCAGCGGGAGTTTCTGGCCACCGTGCGGACCAAAGCGTTCCTGCTCAGCGTCGTGTTGCTGCCCGGGCTGATCGTCGGTGCGATCTACGGCACGCACTGGGCTCAGCGGCGGGCAGAACAGGAAAAGCTGCCTGATCGGCACATCGCCGTCATTGATTACACCGGCCAACTGTTTGCCGATCTCGCGGCCCAGGTGCTGGTCTTCAACCAACAGCGGCCCAATCAGCGGATCGAGCTGGAGCAGATTCCGCCGCACATGTTCGATGAGGACGCACTGCGCAACCGCGTGGTCCGGGGCGAGCTGTATGCCTACCTGGTTTTCGCCGCGGATACCATAGAGGGCGACGGGGGTTGCACGCTGGCCCGACGCGACAAGGTTCTGGAAGTCGGTCGCCGGCTGGAGCAGATGATCAACGAGGCCGTCGCGACCGTTCGCCTGCGGTCCGCGGGCATCGATCCGACGACCATTGCCGCGGCCCGTCGTCCGGTCCCGCTGCGAGAGGTCGAAGCGCAGACCGGGCAGGCCGTCACCAGCAACATCACTGCCCGCGCTCTGACCCCCTTTGCCTTCATGTTCCTGATGTTCATGGGCACCTTCGGCATCAGTCAGGGATTGCTCACCAGCGTGATCGAGGAGAAGAGCAACCGCGTTATCGAGGTGCTGTTGTCCGCCGTCAGCCCCGTCCAACTGATGGCCGGCAAGATTCTCGGTACGGCGTTCGTCGGGTTCCTCCTGCTGGCGGTCTGGGGCGCCGTCGGATTCGGGAGCGCCCAGCGCTACAACGTCGCGGACCTGGTCAGCGTGCACCGGCTCGTGCTGGCGCTGCTGTACTTCGTGCCGGGGTTCCTGCTGCTGGCGGCGCTGCTGGCGGGCATCGGATCGGCCTGCAACGAGCTGAAAGACGCCCAAAGCATGGTCTTCCCCCTGTCGCTGGTGACCGTTATTCCGATGGTCTTCTGGTTTTACATCAGCGAGAATCCGTCCTCGGTAATCAGCATCGTTCTGAGTTTCATTCCCCCCATCACGCCCTTCATCATGATCCTGCGCATCTGTGCGGACCCGGACACGCCGATCTGGCAAATCGCCGGCACGCTCGTCGTACTGTGGATCAGCGTCCTGTGCGCGATGTGGGCGGCCGGGAAGGTTTTCCGTGTCGGCGTGCTGATGTACGGAAAGCCGCCGTCGCTGCGCGAGCTGATCCGCTGGGTGCGTCTAGCCTGAGGTGCACCGCAGTGACCGGAACGGGGCCAAGGGCCGGTAAACGCGGACGCCACCTGTTGCCCGCGCGGGCCCACGCGGCGCGCGAGCACGATAACTCGCCCGCGGTTCGGGCCGGGTGTTGGGCCTGGCTGGCGGCGCGGTTATACTGCGTGCCGACGCCCCGGGGCGACCGGGGGAGGAACGGAGTCGGCTGCGGTAGCATGAGGGTCGGTCGCCGAGGATGGGCGTCACCCGGTGCGCTGCGCGATGCCGCGCGGCCGGGCGGCACGCGGCGGCTGCGTGTCGCGCTCCCGGGAAGGTCCCCAACAGGAGTCGCAGGCGATGACGAAAGTTGCCCCGGCCGCTGAGCCGGCCAATGCTGCGCCGATGGACCTCGAGCCCCTGTTCGCCCCCCATTCGATCGCGGTGGTGGGCGCTTCGCGCACCGCGGGGTCGGTCGGTAACGCGTATCATGCAGAACTTGGTGTACGGAGGGTTCACCGGCGTCATCTATCCGGTCAATCCGAAGGCCAAGAGCATCCTGGGAAACCGCTGCGTACCCAGCATCGAAGCCATCGACGAGCCGGTCGATCTGGCCGTGCTCGTGATCCCCGCGCCGGCGGTGCAGGAAGTGGTTGAGCAGTGTGCCGAGCGCGGCACCCGCCATTTCGTGGTGATCTCGGCCGGCTTCAAAGAGGTGGGCGGCGACGGCGTCACCCGCGAGCAGAACCTCAAGGCGCTCGCCCAGCGACGCGGGCTGGTGATCGTCGGCCCCAACTGCCTGGGCGTGATCAACACCGCTCCCACGGTGTCGATGAACGCGACCTTCGGCCGCGGCATGCCGAACGCCGGCCCGTTCGGCCTCATCTCGCAGAGCGGCGCGCTGTGCACGGCCCTGCTGGATTACGCCAAGGGTGTGGGCATCGGCTTCTCACGCTTTGTCAGCTTCGGCAACAAGGTCGCCGTGAGCGAGAATGACCTGCTGCTGGCGCTGGCGGCGGATCCGCTGACCAAGGCCATCCTCATGTACGTCGAGGAGCTGTCGCACGGACAGGCGTTTATCGAAACCTGCCACCGCATCACACACGGCGCCAATCCCAAGCCGATCATCGCCATCAAGACCGGCCGCACGCAGGAGGGCGCCGCGGCGGCGGCCTCGCACACCGGCTCACTGGCCGGTTCCGACGAGGTTTATGACGCCGTGCTGGCGCAGGCCGGCGTGATGCGCGTCGATTCGGTCAAGGAGCTGTTCGATTGTGCCGAGGTCTTCGTCGACCCCGTCCTGCCGCAGGGCCGGCGTACCGCGATCGTCACCAACGCCGGCGGCCCCGGCATCATGGCTACCGACGCGTGCATTCGGAATGGCATGCGCCTGGCGCGCTTTCAGGAATACACGCTCAAGTCGTTGCGGTACCAGTTGCCGCCCACTGCCAGCCTCAAGAACCCCGTCGACGTGATTGGGGATGCCAAGCACGACCGCTACCGGGCCGCGCTGGACGCCGTCTCGGCCGATGAGGGCGTCGATCAGGTCATGGTGATCGTCACACCGCAGACCATGACCGACGTGACGGCGATCGCCGACGTGATCCGTGAGACGAAAGGTTTCTGCGGAAAACCGATCGTCGGTTGCCTGATGGGGCTGGTCGACGTGTCGGCGGGTGTGCAACTGCTGCGCAAGTCTGGGGTGCCCGCGTATGCGTTCCCAGAGGACGGGATGAAGGCGATGGCTGCCAAGTGTCGCTTCGCCGAGTGGACCCGTCAGCCCCCGCCGTCCTACCGGCACTTTCCGGTCGACCGCGACGCCGTGGCGGCCCTGTTGGAGCAGGAGGTGGCCGCGGGGCGGACCACGCTGGTCGAGCTGCACGCGCTGGAGGTCTTCCGACACTACGGGTTTCCCGTGGTGCCGTACGAGCTGGCCCGGACGGCCGACGAGGCCGCCGCGGCCGCGACGCGCATCGGCTTCCCCGTGGCTCTCAAGATTTCCGGGCCGAAGATTCTGCACAAGACGGACGTGGGCGGCGTGCGACTGAATCTGACCGATGGGGACGCCGTCCGGACGGCGTTCGACGACATGATCGGGACGGTCCGGGACAAGCTGGGCGCCGACACCGAAATCTGGGGCGTGCTGGTGCAGAAGATGCTGCCGCGCGGCAAGGAGGTCATCCTCGGCATGACGCGCGACCCGCGCATGGGTCCGCTGCTGATGTTCGGTCTGGGCGGTATCTATACCGAAGCCCTCAAGGATGTCGCCTTCCGACTCGCTCCGCTGCCCGAGAACGTCGCCGTGGAGATGATCATGGATATTCGGGCGCACAAGCTGCTGCGTGGCTTCCGCGGCGAACCGCCGGCCGACGTAGCGGCCCTGGCCGATTGCCTGCTGCGTCTGTCGCAGCTCGTGATGGACCACGAGCGGATCAAGGAGCTGGACATCAACCCCGTGATCGTCTATCCCGCCGGCCAGGGAGCGATGGTGGCAGACGCCCGCGTGATTCTGAGCCGTTGACGACCGGTCGCCTTCCGTCCTCCCGCGACGGAGCCGCCATGCACATCCGTCTGGCACACAGCCCCGATCCGGACGACGCCTTCATGTTTTACGGGCTGGCGTGCGGGGCCGTCGATCCGGGGCCGTACCGCTTCGAACACGTGCTGGCCGACATCCAGACGCTCAACGAGCGGGCGCTGCGGGGCGAGTACGAAATCACCGCGCTGAGTCTGCATGCCTATCCTTATGTCCGCGACCGGTATGTGCTGACGCCATGCGGGTGCAGCATGGGCGACAACTATGGCCCGCTGGTGGTAGCCCGGACGGCGTGTCGCGTGGAGGACCTGCCGGGCCGCACGATCGCTGTGCCGGGCCTGCTGACGACCGCCTGTCTGGTACTGCGGCTGCTGCTCGGGAAGGATGGGTTCCGGCCGCGGGTGACTATGTTCGACCAGATCCCTCAGGCGGTCGCCGACGGCACCGTGGACGCCGGCCTGCTCATCCACGAAGGGCAACTCACCTACGGGCGGTTCGGTTTGCACCGCGTCGTCGACCTCGGGGTATGGTGGCAGGCACGGACCGGCCTGCCGCTGCCCTTAGGCGTCAACGCTGTGCGGCGGGACCTGGGGCCTGAGTCGGCCCGCGACTTGGTCCGCATCATGCGGGCCAGCATCGACTACGGGTTGAGCCACCGGGCGGCCGCCGTGCAGTATGCGCTGCAATTCGGCCGCGGGCTGGACTACTCCCTGGCCGACCGCTTCGTGGGTATGTATGTCAACGAGTGGACGCGCGAGCTGGGGGAGCGTGGGAGGGCCGCCGTGCGGCGACTACTCGCCGAGGGTGCGGCGGCGGGGCTGGTTCCTGACGTTGGCGAGATCGAGTTCGTCGGGTAGGCTGGTTTGCAGAGAGGCGGCGAGGGGCGCGGTCTGCCCTTCCCGGCGCGGTACGGGCCTCTGCATCGGCACGATCGGGGCGGCCTGTTGGGTCGCGAAGGCGGCGGGCTGCCCGTTCACCGTCGCGCGCCGGTCCGCCACATGGGAGCAGAAGAGAGGACAGCATGATCGGCATCATCGGCGGCACGGGGCTGGGCGAAGCGCTATTCGGCAGCGTCACGGGTACGGAGCATTATCCGGAGACGCCCTTCGGTCGTCCCAGTTCGCCGATCCGGGTGGTGTCGTGGCACGGACTGGAAGTGGCGCTGCTGGCGCGGCATGGGGAGGGGCACGTGTTCCACCCGGCGCAGGTTCCGTACCGCGCGAACATCTACGCGCTGAAAATGCTGGGGGTCACGCATGTGATTGCCAGCGGCGCAGTGGGATCGCTGCGGGCGAAGATCCGCCCGCGCGACTTGGTGCTTATCGACCAGATCATCGACAAGACGTATCGGCGCATTCCGACGTTTTTCGACGACGGACTGGCGGTGCACGTAGAACTGGCCGACCCGTGTTGTCCGTGCCTGCGGCATCTCCTGTGCGAGGCCGCCGACAAGGTGGTTGCCAAGGTTCATCGCCGCGGTACGTACGTGTGCATGGAAGGGCCGGCATTCAGCACCACTGCCGAATCGCATCTGCATCGGCAGTGGGGCGGGGATGTGATCGGTATGACCGCCATGCCGGAGGCTCGGCTTGCCCGGGAAGCCGAGCTGTGTTACGGGCTGGTCGCGTTGGCTACAGACTATGACTGCTGGCGCCCGCACGACCCGGACCAGCCGCGTCAGGAACTGTTGGCCGAGATCATCGGTAACCTGAAAGCGGCTACGGCCAACGCGGTGGACCTGATCCGTGCGTGCATCGAGCTCTTTGCGGCCGCACCGCCCCCGCGGTGCGCGGTTCAGAATGCCTTGGACTTGGCGGTCTGGACCGACCGGTCGAAGATCACCCCCGAGGTAGCGCAGAAGTACGGCGTATTGCTGAAGCGTTATCTCGAGAAGCCTGGCGGTGTTGCATGAGCCGCTCCAGCCACGAACGAGGAGCTGTCAAGGTGCAAAGAGGTAAGGTGGCGGAGCGCGAGTGGATCATCGCACCGCCGCACCCGGATCGTGCACGCCTCGCGCGGGCGGCCGGCGTCGCGCCGCTGGTGGCGCAGGTGCTGCTGAACCGGGGGCTGACGACCGCGGCTGAGGCGCAACGCTTTTTGACGCCCGATTTCCGAGCGCTCCTGCCCCCGGAGACGGTGCCGGGAGCGGTCGCCGCGGCCCAACGGCTGCTGACCGCCGCGCGCGGCGGTCGTAAGATCGTTATCTACGGGGACTACGACGTAGACGGCGTGACCGGGACGGCGATCCTGTGGCACGCGCTGCGACTGGCCGGGGCCCAGGCCGACTTCTACATTCCCAGTCGACTTGAAGAGGGATACGGACTGAATGCGGAGGCGCTGGAGGCCATAGCCGCCGACGGCGGCCAGGTCGTGGTCACCGTGGATTGCGGCGTCACCGCGGTTGCTGAGGCACGCCGGGCGCGGGAGCTGGGCATCGAGCTGATCATCACCGATCACCACCTGCCGCCGGCGGAGCTGCCGGACGCAGCCGTGCTGGTCCATCCGACCGCGACGGGATCGAGCGCGAATCCGCATCTGTCCGGAGCGGGGGTGGCGCTGAAAGTGGCCTGGGCGGTGGCCCGGGAGTGCTCCGCGGCTACCCGCGTCACGCGGCCCTTCCGCGAATTTCTGCTGGACGCCACCGCGCTGGCGGCTCTCGGCCTGATCGCCGATGTGGTGCCACTGATCGGCGAAAACCGCGTCATCGCGACTTACGGGCTGCACCATCTGCGCGACACGCGCAACCCGGGGTTGCGCGCGCTGCTGGCCGTCTCCGGGCTGACCGAGAAGCAGCGGTACGACGACTATGACGTGGGCTTCATTCTGGCGCCGCGGCTGAACGCGATCGGCCGCCTCGGGCATGCCCGCGCCGCGGTCGAGCTTTTCACCCGTGCCGACGACGCGCGGGCGAGCGAGATCGCACGCACGCTCGACAACGAGAACCGTCGTCGACAGCAGGTGGAGCGGGAGATTCTCAAGCAGGCTGAGGCGCTGGTCGTGGAGCGGGGTTTCGACCGGGCTAGTTGCCGCGGAATCGTGCTGGCCAGCCCCGACTGGCATCCCGGCGTGATCGGAATCGTGGCCGCCCGGCTGGTCGAACGGTTTCATCGCCCCACGATCATGATCGCTCTCGAAAACAACTTGGGTCAGGGTTCGGGTCGCAGTGTCCGCCACTTCCCCTTGCACGAAGTCCTCGGTTGCTGCGCCCGCCACCTGACCAGCTTCGGCGGCCATGCGATGGCGGCGGGTGTCCGCCTGCGGGCTGACCAGGTACCTGCGTTCACGGAAGCGTTTTTGGCGGAAGCGGCTCGTCGTCTGACGCCTGCCGATCTGCGGCCGCACCTGTACCTGGATGACCTGGTCACCTTGGCTGAGCTGACGCCTGAGGTGGTCGATGCCCTCCAGCGGCTGGCGCCGTTCGGCGAAGGCAACCCGCGCCCGCGGCTGGCTACGGCGGCCGTGCAGCTTGTGGATGCCCCGCGGGCCGTCGGCCAGGGCGGCGCTCACCTTCAGTTCACGGTCCGGGAGGGAAACACCTATCGCAAGGCCGTCGCCTTCCGGTGCGGCGACCAGGCGGCCCGCCTCGCGGAGCACGCCCGCGTTCGCCTTGCATTCGAGCCGATCATCAATGAGTGGAACGGACAGCGTCGCCCGGAGCTGCAAGTCATCGACTGGAAGCCCGTGCCGCGTGACTGAGCCGGTCGAGTCTCCATGGCCTCAGCGCGGCGGGGGACAGGCGGCCTGAAGAGCCAGCATCGCATAGGCCGTCGTGAGGGTCGGCAGACCCTCCAGCCAGCGGTCTGCATCGTTCACCCACCGGCCGTCCGACTGCTGACGTCGGGCGAGTTCTTCCACCAGCTCACGGCGCCAGGCGTGCGCGCGGCCGGCGTGATCTTCGATTGTCGCCTGTCCGAAGGCATCCAGCGCGCGGGCGAAGACGTGGTAATAGTAGAAAAGCCCTTCTCGGGAGCGCTGCTCCGGCATGTTCGGGTTGTACTGGAGCGTCCAGTGCCGTCGGATCCAGTCCAGCGCCGCCCGTACCCGCGGATCGTCGGGCGTCAAGCCGGCGTACAACATGCTCTTGAACCCCGCGTACGTCATCGACCCGTAGCAGCGCAGCTCCGTGCGCCCCTCCACGTCCACCGTTTCCGCCTTGCTCTCCCCGCCCCCCGCGGGGCTGTAAATGAACCCGCCCTGCGTCGAGCCTTTCGCGAACGGCTGGTCGTTCGTCTCGCCCAGCATCTGACAGCGCTGAATGAAGACCAGCGCCTTCTGATACACGGGATCGTCCTTCGGCAGTCCGCTGTCGCGCAGCGCCTCCAGCATCATCTGCGTGTTGGACAAGTCCGGCCGCTTACCACGCCCGTATCCCGCGCCGCCGTACCACGGGTCGTCGCGCGACTTGCCCTCGCCCTCATCCCACTGATTGTCCTTGAGGAATTTCTGGAGGGCCCGCACCTGCGGCTCATGGGTCGGGTCATGCAGGGCCGCCAGGAGCGATAGGACGACGCTGCTCTCGTAGTTCTTGAGCAGCCCCTCCGCTGCGTACACCCCGCCGTCCTCACGTTGGAACTTCAGGACGAATTCCACACCCCGCCGGACGGCGGGATGTCGCGGCCCGACGCTCGGTTCCTGCGCCAGGGCCTTGAGCACGAGCGCGGAGACGCCGGGGCCGGCTTCGGATGCCCAGCCGCCGTCCTTTTCCTGGGCCGACAGCAGGTACTGAGCGGCGCGGGCGGTCAGTCCGCGTGCTTGCGCGCAGGCGGCCGCGTCGTCCGCCACCGACACCGTCGGCGCGGGCTGCGAATGGGGCTGAACCGGCTGAGCGCCGGCGGGTTGAGACCGGCTGCATATAGCGGTTGCGACCAGCACCGCTGTAAAGGCTGCGGCGCCGCGCGACCGCGCCCACTGCGGCGACCCCGCGCGGCCGTACCGCGGCGGCCGCGTGGGACGTTGGACGGTCGCGGCACGACCTGCAATCCTCCACGCCACCCACTGCCGCACGATCGCGAGTCGCATACGTTACATCCCTGATGGTCTCTCCCCGCTCCGAGACGACACTCGCGTGGCTTGGGGCGGGGCCGCGTCAATCGTAACCGAGTTCCTCCAGCCGGTCTTCGTCCAGACCGAAGTGATGCCCGATTTCGTGCAGCACCGTGATCCGTATTTCGTCGATCAGTTCCTCGCGCGAGTCGCACATCTCGCACAGGTTGTCGCGGAAAATCACGATGCGATCCGGTAGCGGCGTCGGGGCGAGCTCCGGGCCTTTTTCTTCCAGCGGCACGCCGATGTAAATGCCCAGAATGTCGTCCGGGACGTCATGCTCACGCATGAACGCCGCATCCGGCCGCCCGCGGACCTCGATGACCACGTTTTCCAGATAGGGACGGAACTCGTCCGGGACCCCGTCCAGGGCCCGCTGAACCGCCCGGTCGAAATCGGCTGGGGAAATGCGTATCATCCCGCAATCAGGTTTTCGGCGATCGCAATCCAGTATAGAAGCCTGCGGATCGCCCGCCAATTGGAGGAGCCATGGCCCGCATGACTGCGCGCACGCCCACGCGTCGGGGCCGAAACGTGCACGGATTCACCCTGCTTCCCGTCGCTGCTTTTCTGCTGGCCGGCTGTGCCCCGACCTCGTTCCTCATCACGCCGATGCCGCCCAAGCAGGACCTTGTCGAGCACGTCGTTTGGCGGGAAAGCCCGTGGGCGGTCCGCAAGGTCGCCCTGGTGGACGTTGACGGCGTGCTCAGCAACGTTCGCTCCAGCTCACTGCTGGGCACGCCCGGGGAAAACCCGGTCTCGCTGTTCACGGAGAAGCTGGAACGGGCCGCCAAGGACGATCAGGTCCGCGCCGTCGTGTTGCGGATCAACTCGCCCGGTGGAAGCGTTACCGCCAGCGACTTGATGTACACGGAATTGCGCGAGTTCCGCGCGCGGACCGGCAAACCCATTGTCGCCGCGATGCTCGACGTGGCGGCCTCGGGGGGCTATTACATCGCGTGCGCCGCGGACGAGATATATGCCAGCCCGACCACGGTCACGGGCAGCATCGGCGTAGTGATGCTGGCTCCCGAGTTCGCGGGCACGATGTCCAAGATCGGCGCGCGGGTGAACGTGATCAAGAGCGGCGAGCTGAAGGATGCCGGGTCGCCGTTCCGGACCATGACCGATCAAGACCGGGCGGTTTTTCAGGGACTGATCGACGACATGTACGAGCGTTTCCTGAAGGTAGTGCAGGAATCGCGGCGGAATCTGCCGGCCGAACGCGTCCGGGAGCTGGCGGACGGCCGCGTGTACTTCGGCCCGCAGGCGAAGGAGCTCGGGCTGGTCGATCAGGTGGGCACATTGCACGACGCGCTGGCTGCGGCCAAGCGGGCAGCGGGGCTGGAGCGCCGGGCGATCAAGGTCGTCGAGTACAGCCGACCGTACCACTACCGGCCGAACATCTACGCCGGCGGGGACCCGCCGCCTACCCAGGTGAACCTGGTCAACATTGGTTTGCCCGACTGGCTGCTAAGCCCGACACCTCAGTTCCTGTATCTGTGGGCGCCGGGGTGGTAACCGCGCCGGCTGCCGGCGCTGCGACGTCGCGGGCGCACCGACGATGATCGTGCTGATCGACAATTACGATTCGTTCACCTACAACCTGGTGCAGCGCATCGGGGAACTCGACCCGCGCCTCGAGATCCGTGTCTTTCGTAACGACCAGATCACTCCGGAGCAGATCGAGCAGCTTGCACCGGACCACATCATCATTTCGCCCGGGCCCTGTACGCCGCGCGAGGCCGGGATCAGCAACGACGTGATCCGGCATTTCCTGGGCCGCGTGCCGCTGTTGGGGGTGTGTCTGGGGCATCAGTGCATGGGCTTCGTGAGCGGCGCGCGTGTGGTGCGTGCCCGCCGGCTGATGCACGGCAAGACCAGCATGATCCGCCATGATGGACAGGGCGTTTTCGAGGGGCTGAGCAACCCGTTCGAAGCCACCCGTTACCACTCCCTGATCATCGAGCCCGGCACGCTGCCCGCGGAATGGCTCGTGTGCGCCACCGCGGCGGATGATCCGACGGAAATCATGGGCATCCGACATCGCACGTGGCCTGCGCACGGCGTGCAGTTCCACCCGGAGAGCTTTCTGACGCACGAAGGGCACAAGCTGCTTGCGAATTTTCTGGGCATCCGGTAGGCATACGGCATGCGCAGCGGACGAAGAGTATGGATCGTGGCCCTGAGCGTAGCAGCGCTGTTTGGCTGCGCGGCCCGTACGACCCCGGTCACGCCGCCGCCGACGCCGGAGGAGTTGCCGCGCCGCACCGAGCAGTTCGACTCGGGTTGTCAGGCGACAGTGATCGTCGAGGGTCGTCAGCAGGAACCGCGCATCGACCTGGCGCCGACCTTCCAGGAACCGGAGCTCACCGCGCAGGAAAAGGACGCCATCGGTGAGAGGAAGCCGGCGTTCGAGCCGCTGCTGTACCCGTGTCCGGCAGATTACCATCCGCCGCTGATCGGCACCTGGTGGGGCGGGATCGAAGCGGGACCGCCGCGACCAAGCTCGCTGCGCACCGGCCTGGCCGGGGTCAAGCGAATGACGCGACTGCTTTCGTGGGGCGGCGTGGACATCGGGTACGACCCGGCGTCCGCACGGCGGGCAGAGCTCTACGGTGCGCGGGAACCTGCCGGAGGGGTGGGGCCGGAAACCTGGCTCGAATGGACCGTCGACCGCCCGCGGCACGTCGGTGGCGTCAAGACGCGGCGCGAACGCTAGGCTCCCCGGCGGCGCAGCAACTGTGCCCGCCGGGTGCGCGGGGGGGCAGGTTTGTCGAGTCACGTTCCGGTGTGATCCCGGCTTAGAACGTGATGTTCAAGCCGCTGAAGAAGGTCGCCAGCCAGCCGAAAAGCGCGTTCAGAAACTCATTGAGGAATCCAAACAGGGCACTGAGAAAATCATCAAGAGCGGACTGGAAGTTGAACATGGCCTTGTCTCCCGGCGTTTTCCGCCTACCTGATTATCGAGCCGCCTGGGGCTCCATATTCATTCTGGATGCGCCGGCAAGGGTCTCGTGAGCGCGCACGACAGCACTCTCGTTCGTTAGCACCGACCGAGACTCGGTTGCGAAAACGTCCACCGGCCCGCTAGCCTGATCCCGCCAATTGACCCGGACGTGGCCAGCCTGACCGGGATCTCCGCATGCGTGTCATGCTGCTCGTGACAGACCACCAACGCGGCGGGACGCCGCTGCGGCTGGCGCGCTTAGCGGTCGGCCTACGTGACGCCGGCGTCGACGTCTGCGCGGGCTGCCTCGCGCCGCCCGGTTCAGTGACGGCCGAACTGGCAGCGCAAGGGATCACGACTTTTTCTTGTCGGGCCCGCGGCCCGTGGGACGGCATGGCGCTGTGCCGACTGGCCGGACACGTTCGGCGGCTGGCGCCGGACTTGATCCACTCGACGCTCATGCACGCGAACGTCGCCGCCCGCGTGGTCGGCTGCCTGACGCGCGTACCGGTGGTGACGTCCACCGCCACGATCGAGGTAGAACGACGGTGGCATTTGTGGATCGAGCGTATGACGGCCGGTCTGGACCGCGGTCACATCGTCAACAGCGATGCGTTGGCGCAGCACGTTCAACAGGCGTTTTCACGCCCGGCGGACCGCGTGTTCCTGGTTCCTCCGTTGGTGGCAAAGCCGTGCGTGCCGGATCGCGCGCAGGCCCGTGCTGCGCTGGGCCTGGACGCGGGCGAGTTCGTGGTCGTGTGGGTCGGGCGTTTGGACCCGGTCAAACGGGCAGAGATCATTTTGCGTTGCGCGGAGCAAATGGCCTCCGTACCGTGCCGGTTTCTGCTGGTCGGCGACGGTCCCGACCGCCGGCGACTCGAGAGTCTGCTGCGGAACAGCCCGGCGGCGGGCCGCATACGTCTGTTGGGCTGGCAGGTTGACCCCGGACTGGCGCTGGGGGCGGCCGACGTGTTTCTGTTCCCGTCGCTGACCGAGGGCATGCCCAACGCCGTTCTGGAGGCCATGTGGGCGGGCCTGCCCGTTGTGGCCACAGACCTGCCGGCGCTGCGCGCGCTGGCCGGGGACGATTCCGGCCTGCGACTGGTGGCCGCGCCAACCCCTCAGGCGTTTGCCGCCGTGCTGCGGGAACTGCATGACGATGAGATGGGTCGCCGGGCTCTTGGGCTACGGGCCCGCACCTGGGCTCGCGCCCACCTGAACCCCGCCGCGGCCGTGCAGGCCCACATCCAGGTTTACCGGCGCATTCTGGCAGGTCCGGGGCACTGAACGGACGACGGCGGCGGTGATTTCGTCACCCACCCTTCGCTTCCAGCCAGTTCCGACCGCTGGCGACGTCGACTTTCAACGGCACGCGTAGCGTCAGCGCGCTGCTCATCTCCTCGCGAATGGCGGCCCCCAGGTCCTTCGCCGACTCCTGCGGCCCTTCGCACACCAGCTCATCATGAACCTGCAAGAGGATGCGCAGCGGCAACTGCTCCAGTCGGACGCGCTCGTGCAGTCGGATCATCGCGACCTTCATCAAGTCGGCGGCCGAGCCCTGAATGACGGTATTGACGGCGAAGCGCTCGGCCTGGGCCCGAGCCGCAGTGTTGCGCGACGTCAAACCCTCGATCGGCCGCCGTCGACCGAGAATCGTGCGCACAAAGCCCTCCCGCCGGGCGTCAGCAATGCACCGGTCGATGAATTCGCGGATCCGCGGATAGCGGGCGAAGTACTGCGTAATGAACTGTTGGGCCTCCGTGCGGCTCATGCCCGTCGCCTGGGCGAGCCCGTACGCCGTTTGCCCGTAGATGATGCCGAAATTCACCGCCTTGGCGCGATTGCGCATCTCCTTGGTGACCTGCGCGAGAGGCACGCCGTTGACCTGCGCGGCGACGAACGCATGGATGTCCTGGTCGTCGCGAAACGCTTGGATGAGGGCTTCGTCTTCGCAGAAGTGTGCCAGCACGCGCAGTTCAATCTGCGAGTAGTCGGCGACGATCAGCACTTCCTGCGGGCTGCGCGGCACGAACGCCCGACGGATCTGACGGCCGGCCTCCGTACGCACCGGGATGTTCTGAAGGTTCGGCTCACTGCTGGATAGTCGCCCGGTGATCGTCCCGGTCTGGTGAAAGCTGGTATGCACGCGGCCGGTGCGCCGGCTGCACGCCCTCGGCAGAGCTTCGATGTACGTACCCCGCAGCTTCTGGAGCTCCCGGTACTCCAGCAGCAGCCCGAAGATCGGGTGCCCCGTCTGCTGCGCCAGGGCTTCCAGCGTTTCCGCGTCCGTCGAGCGTGTGGTCTTGGTATGACGCACGACCGGGAACCCGAGGCGGTCGAACAGGACTTCCGCCAATTGCTTGGGCGAGTCCAGGTTGAAGCGCATGCCGGCCAGCGCCTGTACCTGATCGGCCAGCGCCGCGGCCCGCGCTTCCAGCTCGCGCCCGATCTGCTGCAACAGTGGGACATCGAGCGTGATCCCGGCATACTCCATGTCCGTCAAGACCGCGACCAGCGGCATCTCCACGTCGTAGAACAGCCGTTCGACCCCCGCCGGCGCAAGCTGCGGCTCGTACAGCTTCCGCAGCCGCCAGGTGTAGTCCGCGTCCTCGGCGGCATAACGGGCGACCTGCTCGATCGGCACCCGATCCATCTGAATCTGCTGTCGCCCGCGGCCGATCAGGTCCGTCGTCGGAATCTTCGTGAACCCGAAGGCGGCCTGCACGAGCGCGTCCAGGTTGTACGACCCGCGCGTCGGATCGAGCACGAACGCGGCGATCATCGTGTCGAACAGCGGACCACGGACCGGCAGTCCGGCGTTCCGCAGCACGTTCAGGTCGTATTTGAGATGCTGACCCACCTTGCGTTTCTGCTCATCGCCCAGCACCGGACCCAGTTGCTGTCGAACCACGTCCAGCGGCAACACCGGCCCGAAAACGCTGCGCACGGGCACGTACCACCCCCGTCCAACCTCCCAAGCCAATGCGATCCCCACCAGGTCGCAGTCGATCGGGTTCGTCCCCGTCGTCTCCGTGTCCACCGCGAACTCCGCCTGCTCCGCCAGCCGCGCCACCAGCCCTGCCAGCTTGTCCGGCGTGTCCACCAGTTCCCACTGCGTGCCGGGTGGTTCGCGGAGATCGGCCGGCCCGGTGGTGACCAGCGGGGTCGCGTCGGGTGCGGTTGACGGTTCGGGCGCTCCGCCCGTCGGGAGCTGATCCTCCAGCCTGCGGAAGCCGAGCTCGGCAAACACGGGCCGTACCTGCGCCCACGTGAATCCAGCGCACGCCGCCCGCGACAGGTCGAACTCGAGCGGCACGTTCGGGTCCAGGGTCACCAGCCGGCGAACCAGCTCGATCTGCGGAGCAAACGCCAGCACGTTCTCACGCTGCTTGGGCGTCAACTCGTCAGCATGCTCTACGACGCCCAAGGCAGAGCCGTACTTCTCCAGCAGCTTGGCGGCCGTTTTCGGGCCGATGCCCACGACCCCCGGCACGTTGTCCACGTCGTCGCCGGTGAGAATCTGCGCGTCGATGGCCTGTTCCGGTCCCCACCCCTTGAGCTCGCGCAGCCGCTCCGGCGTAATGACCTCGTCCTTGAACGGGTCGTACAGCGCGACGTGTGGCCCCAGAAGCTGCTCCAGGTCTTTATCGCGGCTCACGATGTACACGTGGAGATCTGGCCCCGCCAGCCGGCGCACGAGCGTCGCGAGAATATCGTCCGCCTCGTAGCCCTCCACGCGCAGCAGCGGGATGGAGGCCGCTTGGAGGATGGACATGATCCGGGTTTCCTGCGGGGGCAGGTCCTCCGGCGGCGGCTCCCGATGCGCTTTGTAGTCGGGGTAAAGCTGCCGGCGATGCAACTTGGTCTCGTCCGCGTCGAGTGCCACCGCCAGGTAATCCGGCCGTCGATCGCGGATCAGATTGAGCAGCATTTGACAGAAAACGTACGTCGCGCGGGTCGGCTCTCCGCTCGGGGAAGTAAGATCACGAAACGGAGCGTAGTACGCGCGGTAGATTTGCCCGTGCCCGTCGATCAGGTAGAGCGTCTTCGGCATACGCGCATCGTAAACCTGGGCGGGCGCGCACGCGACCGGCAGCGCCCCATTGACCCGCGGCCCGCGCCCGGCTTCGATAGCGCGCCGGCCGGGGGCGGCAGCTCAGGAGAGACCCGATGAATGCACTCGACGTCTGGTCGCGGATCGAATTGCAGCCGGGCGATATCACCCGGCTGGATGTGGACGCGATCGTGAATGCTGCCAATTCCGCCCTCGCCCCCGGCGGCGGCGTGTGCGGCGCGATCTTCCGCGCGGCCGGAAGAGAGCAGCTCGCCGCTGCCTGCCGCCCCTTGGCCCCTTGTCAGACCGGCGACGCGAAGATCACGCCCGGCTTCAATCTGCCCGCTCGCTACGTCATCCACACCGTTGGCCCTGTCTATCATGGCGGCGATCGCAACGAGGCCGAACTCCTGGCGTCCTGCTACCGCCGGTCGCTGGAGCTGGCTGCCGAGAAAGGGCTGCGGACGGTCGCTTTTCCCGCCATCAGCACGGGCATTTTCGGCTATCCGTTCGAAGCGGCGACCGAAATCGCGCTGAAAACCGTAGCGGATTGGCTAAGGGGGCCCTCGTCTATCGAGCGCGTTATCCTTGTGTTTTTCGGAGCAGAAGATTTTGTGACCGCCCAGCGAATCTATGAGCGTCTGGCCAAGTCCTGAATTGGTGCACCAGCCGCGGAAAAGGATGAGACAACCAGAAGGACTGGTGGCGGACGGACTTGAACCGTCGACCTGCGGGTTATGAATCCGCCGCTCTAGACCAGCTGAGCTACGCCACCGCGACAGGTTCCGTTCCTGGTTTCAGAGTATAGCGGCGGCCCGGCGGGTCGACCAGACGCCGTTCGCCCGGTCATTCAAGCAGCCAATTCCGCCACGGCCGGGGCGCGTGGGCTTGTCCCGCAGAGAGGTTGGCTTGGCCCGGACCGTCGCCGTAGCATCCGGCCATGCTCACCGCCGGCCCGACATGTCCGACCGCTGCCCCATTACGGGTACCCCCGTCGTCCCGGCGCAGGGTCCGGGTGGTCCTCGTGCTGGTCCTCCTGGTGGCGGCGGCGTGGCGTCTGCCGGGACTCGACCGTGTTCCACCGGGCTTGCACCAGGATGAGGCGGTCAACGCGTGGAATGCGTACTGCCTGCTCACGAGCGGCCGCGACCAGACCGGCACCGCGTGGCCGGTGTTCCACATGCGGGCTCTCGGCGGCTACCGCAGTGTCCTGTTCGCGTATTGTCTGATCCCTTTTCAGGCGGTCGGCGGCATAAACGTGTGGACGAGCCGTCTGCCCGCCGCCATTGCCGGGCTTGTGGCGATTCTTCTGCTGTATTGGACCGGGGCGCGTCTGTTCGGCCGCGGGGCCGGCTTGGCTGCCGCATTCCTGCTCGCGCTCAGCCCGGTGCACATTCAAATGAGCCGCTACGGCAACGAGACCACCTTGACGCCGCTGCTTGCGCTGGCTCCGTTCGCCGCGCTCGTGTGGGCCGGGTTGCCCCCGGGCGACTCCGATCGACGCCTGTCGTGGAAGCGGTCCCTGGTCGCTGGGCTTCTGACCGGCGTGTGCTGTTACGGGTACGGGGCCGCGCGCCTGTTCGTACCGATTTTCTTGACGGCCTGCATAGTGGTCACGCTGTCGGACTGGCGCGGCCTATTACGCGCAGCCCGCCGTAAAGCCGCGGTTCTTAGCCTGTGTGTGGGAGCCGGCCTGTTGCTCGGGCCGCTGGCGTACAAGCACGTAACCGAGCCGCACATTATCGGCAAACGGGCACAAGCAACCTGGGTGTGGGACGCGGGCGACCCCGTTGGCGTCCGGCTGGCCAAAGTCGCCCATCGATATGCGCAGCACTTCCACCCGCGCTACCTGTTTGTGGAGGGGGATGCGGACGAAGCCGTCTGGTTGGTCCCAGTCGGCCTGCTGCCGGCGTGCACGCTGCCCGCCCTCATCGCCGGATTGGCCTACGCCGTGCCGCGCGTGCGACGGTCCGCCGCGTGCCGCGTCCTGCTGGTCGGGGTCCTACTATACCCCGTGGCCGATGCCTTCAACCGACACGTCAGCCTTCACAATCAGCGAACGTCCGCGGGACTGTGGCTTCTGTTCCTGCTGGCCGGCGTCGGCGTGTCTGCCGTCGCGAGATTCCTCATCCACCGGCGTTTGTGGGTTTCTACGGCGGCTGCGGCCACGGCGTTCTTCGCACTGCTCGCGTCCGAGCAGATGCAGTTCACGCGCGCCTACTTTTACAGCCGAGCGGCCAAGCCGACGGTCTACTACGGCACGCACCAGGACCTGCTGGCGGCCTGCGACTGGCTGCGTCCGCGCCTTGACGCCGTCGACACGGTGTTGTGCTTCGCAGACGGGCCGGTGCTCGGCTATACGCCCTGGGTCGTGACGCTTGTAGCTTTGCAGCACGACCCGCGTCAGTGGTTCTCCGAGCCGCGGGTGTTAGACGAGAGCGGAACCTGGGATCGGTATGTGCGCTTCGGCAAGTTCTGGTTCGTGCGCCCCGACGAACGTCGGCAGCGGCTGGCGGAGCTGGCCGCCGGTTCGCGCCGGCAACGGGTTGTTTCGCTGCTACGTCCCGACGAGCCGCTCCCTTGCGCACCCGCCCATATCGTGCGCGACCCATTGGGCCAGCCGGCGGTAATCATCTGTGACTGCGAACTCGGCGGGGCGTTGAGGTAGCGCCGACCTTGCCTTGTTGGCCCTGTGGGACCTGGAGGTGCGCGTTATCGGCCGGCGCCGACGCCGAACCGGGCCGGCAGACCTCCGACCGGCATGGAGCTTGCAGGAAAACGCACCGATACGCACGAATGAGCGACGAGGCCGCCGGCTTCGTCGCGTGGATTCCCGCGGAGGAAGACCGTGAGCACGATTACCACCGGCGTGGGGCTGGTCTCGGGGCTTGATTATAAGACAATTATCGAACAGCTCATGCAGGTCGAAGCCCGGCCGCGCGACCGGCTGCTGACGCGCATCACCACGCTGGACGCGCAAAAAGCGGCTTATCTGGAAATTTCTGCGCGAATCACCGCTTTGCTGTCACGAATCGAGGTACTGTCGCGCAGCAGCAGTTTTCGTGGCGCCACGGCGACGTCTTCCAATTCCTCTGTGCTCTCCGCTTCCGCTCGCGCCGGCGCCCGCCCGGGAACGTATCAGTTCACCGTCCGCGCGCTGGCCACTACCCACCAGCTTGTCAGCCGCGGCTTCAACAGCCCGACCGCCGCCGTCTCTGCCGGCACGTTGACCATCGAGTCTGGCCTGGCACGCGTCAACCGCGCTACCGCGCTGGCGCAGTTGAACGGCGGACGCGGCGTGCAATTGGGGTCGATACGGATCACCAACGCTGCCGGCCAGCAGGCCACGGTCAACCTTGTGGACGCGCGGACGCTCGCTGACGTTGTCGCGCGCATCAACGCGGCCGGCATCGCGGTAACCGCTACGGTACGAGATGACGCCCTAGTACTGAGGGACAACTCGGGCGGCACCGGTGCGCTGCGTGTTGAGGAAGTCAGCGGCGGCCGCACGGCCGAAGACCTGGGCCTCGGTGCCGGCCACAATTACAGCACGACCGGCGAGCTGGTCGGCACCTCCCTGATGTACATGACCACCAGCACCGCTCTGGCCGCCCTCAATGACGGCCTCGGCGTCCGCCGTTCGGTCGCGGGTGGAGACTTCAGCATACGCGTCGGCTCGGCCAGCATCGCCGTGGACCTGAGCGACGTGCTGAAACCAGAGACACGTCTGGAGCGGCTGAATCACGCGGCGGGGGTTCGCCTCGGACGGGTCCGCATCACCTCGCGCGACGGAACCATGCGTGAGGTCGATTTGAGCGGGGCGAAAACGATTCAGGACGTCCAGCGGCTCATGCAGGAAGCGTTCGATGACGGGCGCATTACCGTCACGCTCAACGGCTCACGCTTGCTCGTGTCGGACCGCACGACCGTCCCGAGCGGTCAGACCGCCCACGATTTCGCGATTACCGACGTCACCGGCTACGCCGCACTCGACCTGGGCCTGACAACCACGGCCAGCGGTGGCAGCATCACGGGCCGCAACATCCTGTTCGTCGATACCGTGGCCGACGTTCTGGCGGCCGTCAACTACGCAAGCGGAAATGTTGACCCCGATGGTAACCCGTTCGTGAGCGCTGCACTCAGTGCCGACGGCCGGCGGATTGTGCTGACCAGCAGCACCCCCGGCGAGGCGATTACGCTGGAGCAGGGAAGCAGCTCGGCTGCCCTGACCGACCTCGGGTTCGAGGCTGGCGTGTACGGCGACGCCGTGGAGAGCCGGCGGCTGGTCGGCGGAATCGACACCGTGCTGCTCAGGACGCTTAACGGCGGTCGCGGCGCCGGTTCCGGCACCATTCGCATCGACGCCAACGGCGCCAGCGCGGATGTCGACCTCACCGGTGCCGAAACGCTGGCCGATGTCATCGAGCGAATCAACGATGCAGCTCAAACGACTAACCTGAGAGTACGCGCCGGCTACGACTCGACGGGCACCCGGCTCGTCATCGCCCACGACCAGGGCGGTGCAGGCGCAATCACGATCAGTGATGTCGGCGAAGGCGCTTTTGCCCAGAGCATCGGCCTGGCGCAAACGGCCACCACCATCCGCAGCGCCAACCTCCAGCGCCAGTACGTGGCGGAAACCACGCGATTGGCCGACCTCAATAACGGTCGCGGCGTGTCGGCGGGTACCATCCGGATCACCAACGCGCTGGGTGTGTTCAAGACGATCAACGTTTCCACCTCCCTAACCACCACGCTTGGGGACGTAATCCGCCAGATCAATGATCTGGGGATCGGCGTGCAAGCGCGGATCAACGACACCGGGGACGGACTGCTGATCACAGATGCCAGCGGTGGCTCGGGACAACTGAAGATCGAGGATGTGCAGGGCACCGCGGGGCGCGACCTGAACATCGCGCGCAGCGCCGCCGACGGGCAGATCGATGGCTCGCTTGAGTTCCGCGTCACGCTGACCGGGTCGGAAACGCTGCAAGACCTGGCAACGCGCATCGGCGCCGAGTCCACCCTCGCCGAAGCGACCTTGCTCAACGATGGCAGCGCTGCCTCTCCATATCGCCTGAGCATTACCTCGCGGCGCAGCGGACTGGCGGGCGAACTGATCGTCGATGACGGCGATACGGGGCTGGCCCTGGCCACACTGACGGAGGCTCAGGATGCTCGTCTGCTCTTCGGCGGCAACGTCGGCAGCGGGGTGCTGCTCACCAGTTCAAGCAATACGTTCACAAACGTGCTTGATGGACTTGACTTGACGGTCACCGGGACGAGCGACTCGCCGGTTACAGTGACCGTGACGCGAAATCTCCAAACGCTGATCGACACGCTCGCGGGGCTTGTCAGCGACGTGAACACGGCCCTTGGCAAGATCAAAGAGGCCACGGCTTACAATCAGGAAAAGAATACGAAGGGGGTCCTTTTTGGCGAGAGCACGGCGAGTACCGTTCAATCGCGTTTGCTCAGATTGTTCACACGGACGTTCGCCGTCACGGGCAGCAGCCTGACTCGGCTTTCGCAGGTTGGCATCGCTGTCGGGACCGGTTCCGAGCTGACTTTCGACAGGGAGAGATTTCAGGCCGCTTACGAAGCAGACCCCGATGGTGTGACCGCGTTCTTCTCGGCGGCCAGTGCCGGCGCGGGTCCGACGCTGAAGTCGGAGCTGTCGCAGATCACCGGCACCACGGGGCTGTTGACGAGCCGAACGCGGACGCTCGATGAACAAAAGGAGTCTCTCCAGCAAAGAGTCGATCAATTGAATACGCTGTTGGACCGGAAGCGGGAGCGTCTGACGCGCCAGTTTCAGGCTTTGGAATCAGTGCTGTCGCAGTTGCAGTCCCAACAATCGACACTGACGAACTTCGCCTCCGCTATGACCTATTTGTTGAGCGGAAGTAAGTCGGGCTGACCCGCGTGAGCGCGCACGGCTTCGTGATGATGCCTTACCCCAGGGCCCAGGGATTTGGATGGGAGTTTCCATGAGTCAACCAGGCGACGCATCCCAAGAGTACCTGCGAAACGCCGTCATGACCGCCACGCCTGAGAAGCTTCAGCTCATGCTGTATGATGGCGCCATACGGTTCGCGATTCAGGGAGCGGACGCCATCCGCCGCAAAGACCGCGAGGCCGCGTTCAACGCGCTGGACCGTGCCCAGCGGATCGTGCTGGAAATGGCCAACGGCATCCGCCGTGAGGTGAACCCGACACTGGCGGATCAGGTCGCCGCATTGTACAGCTTCGTTTACCGTCGGCTGGTGGCTGCCAACTTGCATCAGGATGTGCAGGCAGTCGATGACGCCCTGCGTATTCTTCGCCACATGCGGGAAACGTGGGTGATGCTCATAGAGAAGATTCAGCGTGAGTGTGGTGGTGGCGATTCGCCGGCGCCGCCAACCCCGGCGGCAGCAGTCCCTGCACCTCCCGCGGCCAGTCGTTTCCAACCCGAAACACCTCCCAGTTCCTTCTCGGCAGAGGGCTGACGGCGCGCGGGCCACGGCCTCCGGCGGACCGTCCGAGCCCGATTGGTAGCGCGTCCAAGGGCAGAGCGCCACGGCCCCACGCCGTCCTTGGGCGTGGCTGCGCCCTCCACCTGATGCCCCCAAAACACGGGGCGGGTGGTCGACAGGTGGGAGTCCCTTTTATATTATCCCGCCGCTGCCGAGGCGTCGCGATGGCCGGGAGGATCACGGATGCCCGAGACGTGCAACATCGCTCTTCTGGGCCAGAAGTTCATGGGGCGGGCTCACAGTAACGCCTACCTGAAGGCGCCGCTGTTTTTCAATCTGCCCGTGCGTCCCGTGATGCACACGATCGTCGGGCTGGACCTGATCGCGCTGGCTCCCTTCGCAGACCGGTGGGGCTGGAAGAGCTACAGCACGAACTGGAAGGAGGTCGTGCGCAACCCGGAGATCGACCTGGTCGACGTCTGTACCCCGAACAGCATGCATGCCGAGCAGGCCCAGGCTGCGCTGGCGATGGGCAAGCATGTGGCCTGCGAGAAGCCGCTGGCGCATACGCTGCGCGATGCGCGGGCGATGAAGAACGCGGCGGCGCGGGCGCGCAAGAGCAAGACATTTGTCTGGTTCAACTATCGGCGGTGTCCGGCGGTGGCGCTGGCGTACCGGCTGGTGCGGGAGGGTCGGCTGGGTAGGCTGTATCACGTCCGGGCTTCTTACTTACAAAGCTGGGGCGGGCCGGAGACGCCCCTGAGCTGGCGGTTCCAGAAGAAGTATGCCGGCACGGGAGCGCATGGGGACCTGAACGCCCACATCATCGACCTGGCGCGGTTCATTACCGGTCAGGAGATTGTGGAGGTGACCGGGGCGATCGCCGAGACGTTCATCGTCGATCGGCGGCTGCCGCCGACGGCGACGCCGCGCGATGCCGCCGGCCCGGTTGGCCGGCGGAACGACCGGCCCATGGGCAAGAGCGACGTGGACGACTGCACCCTTTTTCTGGCGCGGTTTGCGGGGGGGGTGGTAGGGGTGTTCGAGGCGACGCGGGTTGCGACGGGGAACCTGAACAACATCAGTCTGGAAATCAACGGCCAGCTCGGCGCGCTGCGGTTCTGTTTCGAAGACATGAACACATTGTGGTACTTCGATAACCGGGAGCCGAAGGCGACGGCGGGCTGGCGGCAGATCTCGTGCACGACGCCGGGCGAGCATCCGTACGCGGGCGCCTGGTGGTCGGAAGGCCGATTGCTGGGCTACGAGCACACCTTCGTCAACATGGTGGCGGACATGATGGCCGTGCTGGCTGGGCTGGAGCCGACGATCCCGTTGCCGACCTTCGCGGACGCCTACGAAACGCAGCGCGTCCTGGAGGCGGCGATGTTGGCCGCCAAGCACCGGGCTGCGGTCAAACTCGTGGAAATCAAGTAGCGTCCGCCTCGCGTGACTACAATTCACCGCATCAGCAGCAAGGACGGCAGAGACACCGCCACGATCCGCGGATCGGGAATCATAACATCGTCGTGCATCGTGACGATGATGCCCAATGGTGCGTTGTAGTGAGTTTTCTCGAGGAAAGCGCGCAATCCAACGGTGTCGCGATGCGGGTCGATCCGCTGTCGGTATTTGACCTCCAGCGGAATCCGTTTCTCTCCCACGGTCAGGACGAAGTCCACCTCGGGCTCCGCAGGACGCTCGGGGAACCAGGCAATGTCGAGGTGGGGAATGCTTGCCAGGAAAGCGCCGACTACGCTCTCAGCCAGGTGGCCGGCCAGATCGGCGAGGTGGGGTGCCGTGGCCAAGTTGTCTGCGTCGAGGGGGACCACTTCCTCCAGCCAACTGGCGCGCAGCCCATGGTCGACCAGGCAGATCCTGACGTGGCCCTTGCGGCGCTTAAGCCTGATTTCCAACGGGCGAATGAGCCTGACCAGAAGGGCGCCGTCGAGGAAGCGCAAGTAGCTGTTGAGGCGTTGCGGACCAACATTAGCGTGCAACGCCTGGCGGATTTCAGCCTGTAGGGTTGCCGGGCTGGGGGCTTGGCCTGCGTATCGGCATGCCAGGCGAAACACCTCCTCCAGCAGATGGGCATCCCGTTTGCGACCGCGCTCGCCGATCCGGAGGTCATGCTGAATGACGCGTCGGATGACCGTTTCGTTGAGCTGGTCCGCCACCTCCGTCCAGTCGAGTTCGGGGTGGGCCTGAACCATGGGGTAACCGCCGCGCTGGGAGAATGCGCGAAACGCCTGGTCGCGTATTTCCTTCAGCCGGTGGCCATGCGCCTGCACGTTGCGCCAGAAGTCGATGTCGTGGAGGGCTTCGAGGCCGTTCTGGGCCAGGAGGGGGTCAAGGGCATGGTTGAAGCGCAGGCCCGCGATTTCCCGCAGGAGCAAGGTGCTCAGCTCGAGCGTGGCGACGCGTCCGGCCAGGCTGTCACGACCGGCCTCGATGCGCAGGGCCGAACTGCCGGTGACCACGACGCGCAGCGTATGGTGGTCGACCAGCGCCTTGAGCTGCGGCGCCCAGTCGGGCACATTCTGGGCCTCGTCGAGGAACACATAGGCCGGTAGCCCAGCGTGCGCAGACTCATTGAACGTGCAGCCCAGTATGCGGTTCTGGTACCACTCCGCGATCTCCAGCACCGGTTGCTTCAGACTTCGCAGCGACGGGATTTCATCGAACTGAACCCGCAGTATCCGACGCGGCTCGACTCCCTTGTCCTTCAGCAGGTACTGAATCGCTTGCTCTTGCAGCGTTGTCTTGCCCACCTGCCGGGGACCGCGCAGCACGACCGCGGGAGCGGGGCCAGCCTGGAGTTTCCGCAGCAAGAGCTCGAAAGCCCACCGGCGATACGGCGGCAGTACCCGTCCAGGCTTGCCTTCCCACCACGGGTTGGCGGCGCGCAGATACGCGTTCAGCTCCGGCGGAAGCCGCACCGTGTCAAACAGGTCCCGGGACGGGCCCGCCACCGCTCCAACCTCACATCAACAGGAACCCATGCTCTGCCAGCACCACTGTACTGCTGGGCGTCGCTCAGTCCAGCCAGCGTTTTTCCTTCAGCTTGCGCGGCAGATACTCCTCGGTGATAAAGCTGAAGTTCTTGTTGGACAGGGCTTCCAGCTCCAGCTTGACGCCCAGCGCTTCCATGTGTCGGATTTCGCGCTGCCACTCCTTCTTCTGGAACCACGGATACTCACGAATTTCCCGCGCACGCCGCCGGTCCTCCTCGGTCAGTGGCATCGGCACGTGCGGCGGAATGTCGAACCGCTCGGCGTCGAAGCTGCTCATCCCGATGAAGCGGGCGGCCGGCACGGCCATCCGCGTGCTTTCGAAGGCCAGGTTGATCGAGCCCTGTTTGACCACGCTGTAGATGTAGTAGCCCCACGGATCGTTATCGACGAGCACGTACACCGGCAGCCCGAGCTCGTGATGCAGGCGGTAAATGAGCCGGCGCACGCCCCGGGGCGGCTGGCCTCCGCCGTGCACGATCATGCATCGGTGCTGGTCCCAGAAGCGGTCCTTGTTGAACCGCTGCCAGATGGCGCCTTTCTCGATCAGCAGTACGTACTCGGCCTTGTGTCGGACGAACTGGATGACGTCGGCCTCGACGATGCTCGGCACCGCCCAGCCGCCGGAGCCCATTGTCGCCAGGTCGATGCGGTCGCCGTTGTCGATGATCTGCATCGGTCCGACCATGGCGCCCTTCGGTTCGGCGTGGACGCCGAGCTGCTCGCGGAGGGCTCCGATCGTGACTTCGATGTCCTCGACGATCGGGTCCGATTCATCCTGATCGTAGAACACAAGTTCGCGGGCCTTGCCGTCGGCCGACTTGATGGGAACCTTCAAGTTGTAGAACAGGTCACGAATGCTGGTCGTGTCGTTGGTGTCAATCAGCCGCTTGCAGACCTCGGCGACGCGAAGCGTCTGCATGAACTTGCGGGCCTGGCTTCCCTCGCCGCCGCGGCGACCCAGCAGGCTGAAGAACGACCGCCGCTGCGTGCCGTCCAGCAACTCGATGATGCCCTTCTTCTCGTTGAACTGGACGTTGGAAAGCGTGCGGGCGGGAATGTCAACGTACGGGTCCTCCCGTCGCTGCACGAGCTGAACGATCTGTCGCGCCAATTGGACCAGCCGCTGGCCGGCCGCCGCGCGACTGCGGTTATCGGGCCGACTTCGGGCAGCGCGTGTTTTTGCCACGGCAGCTTCACCTCATGTGTGCATGCGTGAACGCCTGCGGCCACGTACCGCCCCGCGGGACTCGCAGGCCGCTCCCAGCGTTATCCTACGGGCCGGCATGCCCGCGTGGTAGGTCGTGGCTGATCTCGATAACGGCAGCGCGGCGGGGTTCCGCGTCGAGTTGTTACGCGGCTACGCCCACCGTGAACGGTTCGATTCGCACGCCGTCCGCTCGGTGCGCGATCGCTTATGAGACGGCGCGGGTGATGTCGGACGACGGCCGGTCTACCAGATGGCACAACAGCGGATAGGGCTTATTCCAACCGGTTCCTTCGCTCAAACCGACACTCGGCCACGTATTAAGACAGGGTGCATACCCCGCTGCCCGCGGCGGCGGGGCGTCTGCCGGCCCGGCGGCGGAAGCAGAGGAGACCCGTTAGCCGCAGGGTCGGTACGTGCGCTTGCCCCCGGTCGGCGCCGTGCGCACGCCTTGCAAATCGCGTTACGATGACAGTGGTTCCTCATCGTGGCGCCGTGCAGGTACGAGGCTGCCATGAGTACGTGGTTTTTCGTCTCGGATCTTCATGGTCGGGTGCGGCGCTACCAAGCGCTTCTCGCGGCTGTAGCTGCCGAACGGCCTGCGGCGGTTCTGCTCGGCGGGGATCTGCTGCCGCACGGGCTGCGCCCGTCGGCGGGAGAGAGGCAGGCGTGTGACGTGCCTGCCGACGTCGTCGCCCGACTTCCCGCGGAGTTGCGTGGCAGCTTCCTGGGCGAGTTCCTGGCGCCCCGACTGGAGGTGCTTCGTCAGCGGCTGGGGTCGGCGTATCCGCGCATCCTGTTGATTCTCGGCAACGATGACCCGCGCACGGAAGAGGTCGCCGCGCAGGCCGGCCAAGCACACGGGCTCTGGGACTACCTCCACGGTCGTTGCACATCCGTCGCGGGCTACGACGTCTACGGCTACGCCTGCGTGCCGCCCACGCCGTTTCTGCTGAAGGACTGGGAGCGCTATGACGTCTCGCGCCACGTGGACCCGGGCTGCGTTCCGCCGGAGGAGGGGCACCGGACTGTGCCCGTCCCAGAGGACGAAGTGCGATACGGCACGATCCAGGCGGACTTGGCAGCTTTGTTTGATGACCGGAGTCTCGACCGGGCCGTAATTCTGTTCCACGCGCCGCCGTACCGGACGAATCTCGACCGCGCGGCGCTGGACAACAAGAGCGTGGACCATGTCCCGCTCGATGTGCACGTGGGCAGCGTGGCGATTCGCCGTTTCATCGAAGAGCGTCAGCCGCGCGTGACGTTGCACGGGCATGTGCACGAAGCGGCCCGTCTGACCGGGCAGTGGCGGGAGCGACTCGGGCGGACCTGGTGCCTTTCGGCGGCCCACGACGGCCCCGAGCTGGCGCTGGTGCGTTTCGATCCGACTGACCCGGCGCAGGCGACGCGTGTTCTGCTGTAGCCGGGCGGTCGCGAGGGCGTCTCACACCGTCGGCGGCGCCGGCGCGACGGCTTGGCCGATCGGCAACGGGCGGGCCGCGTCGGTCACGGCGTCGATCTTGACCGCGAAGCTTGTGCCGCGCGCGATGTCGTCATCGGTGATGATGTGCGCGTCGAGCAGCCCGGACGTCTTGTACCCGGTTCGCAGGTAGTTCATTTCGCTCAGACAGAGGCTCCAGCCCTCCAGCCAGAGTTCCAGGGCGGCGCGCTGCGCCGGCGTGCCGCGGAAATGGATGAGCAGGTCGATGTCGCTGGCCGGCCCGGCGGTGGCATTCTTGACGCTGCCGATCAGGTACGCCGCCACGACCCCGAAGCGCTGCGGATCGAGTTCTGCCGCGATGCGTTCGGCCATACGATGTCGCCAGCGCCAGTCCTGTCCGCGTTGCGGTTCCTGCTGCGTGGTCGGCTCGTCCGCCGTGGGAAGGGCGGCCCCCGGCGGGCCCAGCACACCGACCGCTTCTTCCAGATCCGCATTCATGAGCACGCGGAGCACCTGTCCGTCGCCCGCCCGCGGCACGTCGATGACATACACCGTGTCGCTCAGGTCACGGAACTCCGGCGCCAGGTCCGGCAGGATGTTGCCCGAACGTGTCAGGAACGGTTCGTTGAACACGACGCCCGGCTCATCCGGGTACAGCGGCAAGTACCGGATGCCTGCTTCGACGAGATCCTGAAAGAAATGCGTGCCGAACGACAGGTCGGGCGTGTAGTCGCCCGTGCGACGGGCGATCTCGACCAGCAACGCCGTGTTGTTGATGTCGGAGTACGTCACGCGCACCCCGAGCTTGATGTCGCCCCGGCTGCCCCAGCGGCCGGGTCCCATGAGAATGAACTGCCGCTTGGGCAGCACCTTGTTCAGCTTGCCGACGGCGCGTCCGACGGCCAGCAGTCGGGCAAGGCTGTCCAGCCGGCTGTACTTTTCCGGATCGACGTACACGATGTGCGTGACCTGTGGGATGTAGCCGTTCGATACATGCCGGGTAGCGGTGAAAATCACCCGCTCGCGCGGCAAGTCGCGCGGGATCGGGGCCGGCGCCGCGTGCCGGGCGGAACTCTGCGCGCGGCACTGAAGCAGGTACAGCTCCCGACCGTCCGAGGCGAACTCCAAATCGACCGGCGTGCCCAGTTTCTCCTGGAGCAGCGTCAGCAGCCCGCGGATCTGTCGGACGAACGGCGTGCGGGTGAGCAGCCCTTCGAACGTGACCACCAGATCATCGCGCTGAAAGTCGATCTGGCCCAGCAGCGGTTGCTGGAGGTGTCCGTCGCGCAGGACCGAGACGAGCTGTTCCACGCCGGGCATCTCCGGTCCGCATTCGCGCAGAAACGTTTCCACGTCCAGCGTTTCAAAACGCCCGGTCGCCAGGTTCAGCGCGTCGAGGTAACGCGGCGAATAGCGGACAACTTCTTCCGGCGTCGTGTTCACGCGCAGGCCCGGCTGGCCGGGGGCGCACAGTATCGGGAAGTCATCGCCCACGCGATCCACGGCCCGCGTGCCCAGCCCGGGTACGAGCCGTGCCAGTCCGTCTTCCCGGCGAATGCGCGGCGACCAGCGGAATTCGTTGTGGCTGAACGCGACGCCGGCGAAGGCGGGTAAGAAATAGCGCCCGACGCGGGTGCCGACGACTTCCTGGATCAAGAATCGCCATCCCCCTCCGAGAAATCCAGCAGATTCCGCTCCGCGCGGTACTCGATGGCGTCCGGGTTGAAGGTGGAGGCGTACACCTCGGCTATCGCGTCCGTCAGCGCGCGGAGCCGCTCCTGTTTGCTCCCCTGATTGGGCAGGAACAAGCTCTTGTATTTGCCGGAGAACGCAGCCCCGAAGCGGTCCTCCAGCAGGCTCGAACTGCGGACGATCAGCGGTCGCTCGCCGAGCTCGTCCAACGCGACCGACAGTCCCTTCAGGATCTCCGGGGGGAACTGCGAGTGCTTGAAGAGCTGGATGATGTCCGGGTACTCCTGCCGGATTTCTTCGATGCTCTTGTATTTGTGCGTCAGGACGTCTTCCAGGTGGTTGCTGTACACGAAATCGTACAGGCCGTCAGACGTGATGTACCAGGTGGTTGGGACGCGCACGTCCGCGAGCCCGTAGGGTTCCCCGTGCCGCTGTAGAATCTTGTGCGCCAGAAAGAGCCCGGCGCCCTTGCCGCCGATCTTTCCCCGGCCCTCCGCCGGGTAGATCATCCGCTGTGTCAGCTCGTAGAAGTCTTCCAGGTCTACGTAGTGCTTGGCGACGTTGACAAACTCGAGCTGGCCGGTCAGGAAGCGGTGAATGAGCGCCACCCGGATGCCCATCGTTGCCGCCGGCGAAAGCTCCAGCTCCCCGCGCGTGGCGTGGTGGTAACGCCGCAGCGCGTCAGTCACTTTAGAGAGCGACGTCCGAGTGTCCTCGAGCACGTTGACCAGGAAGCTGGCACGATCCTGCTTGACCCATTGGTGGATGCACTGAAGGATTTCGTCGTCGCTCAGATGATCGGCGGCGATCCGAAATGCTTCGTCCACCAGCAGGTCCTCGACCGGCAGGTCTGGGGCGGGCAGGTCCTCGCGACGCTCCGGCTCGTTCCGGTCCATCGTCACGTCTGGCGATCCGGCCAGCCGGAACCGCCCCAGCAGTGCGTCTGCCTCGCGCACCCCGCTGCAACAGAGGTGGTTGATCATCTTGCGGGCGACGCGCTGGAGCAGCTTGCGGTCGGTCCGCCGCAGCAGGTCGAGGATCACGGACCAGCCGGCTTCGGGACGCTGGTCGACGATCTGACGGGCGGAGCGCCAGTCGCGCATCGCCGCCAGCAGACGCCGATGCAGAAGCAGGCTCCCCAGTCGCTCGGCAATCGTGTCGATCAGCCGGCGTTCCTCGGCCAGGAACGGCCCTTCATCCGCCGGCGGCATCGGCTCCTTGTAATAGACCTCGACGGTGCCGACGGGTTCGCCCTGAATACGGATCGCGGCTTGCTGCGTCCACGGCGAGGTCTGAAACCCCGGAGATTCATAGACGGTCCCATCGCACGTGATCCGCGCGCAACAGGCCGTGGGGTACTGCCAGCCCTCTGGGATGGCTTGCACGACCCGGCGAAGAATCTCGTCCAGCGAAAGCTCGGAGGCGCCGGTCAGTTCCTCCACCGTGTACAGACAGTTCAGTTCCTTGGCCCGCTCGGCCAGGTCCCGCACGATGCTTTCGATCGTGTTGCTTGGGTTCATGGCGCGCCACGCAGGACGACGGCACGCCCCGTGCGACCGTCCACCTTGACCTGCAAAGGCGCGGGCGCACGCACGTGCCGGAGAAACTCTGACTCCGCGACCGCCGGCAGCGATGCCAGCCAGTCCCATTGAATCCGATATGGCCCCATGTGTCGGACCGTGAGATACGGGACGCGGAAGCTCGTCATGTTGTGGAAGAAGTGCGAGCCCTGACTGGGCTCGACATCCATCTCCGGCAAAGTAGCCTCCACGATGACCCGCGCCCCGGAGATCTGCGGCCAGGTCACCGGAATCCCGAGCCACGGGTCGCTGCTGCCCCACCGCCCGAATCCGATCAACAGATACGGTCGACATTCGTCCAGCAGTCGCCGGTTGATGTCCTCCAGCTCCGCCGCAATCCGACGCGTGTGACGGGCCTCGAACGTCGCCGGCTTCACGTAGACGATGTCCACGATATCGTCCCGCGTGCCGTTGCCCAGGGCCGTAGTCGTGGCTACCACCGTCCGTGGACTGGTGAGTTCCTCCTCCCGCAGGTCCACCTGCTCATCCGCCGCCCGCGCCGGCCGGAGTTGCAGAAAACCGAAGCGGTGTGGCGCACGCCCGGGGGCAGGCGCTGGGCGCCCGCGCGGCGTGAGGGTCAGGGCAAATTCGAGTTCCACGTCCGAGCCGACGGCTTCCTTGCAGACGCCCGCGATGTGCTGGATGATCCGGTTCAACGGGATCGTCTCGAGCACAAGTAATGGCGCGAAGTTCAGCACGCGCGGACCGGGGCGCCCGGTACCGACCACGATGCGATCCGATTCCGCATCGTAGGTCGACGCCAGGAACTCCAGCATGCCGTCGTATTCCGCATCGGCCAGCTCGGCCTGCACGAGATATTCGGCTTCGTTGATGGGATCGTACGCGGGGGGCGGCCCCAGGTTGACCGCCCAGAAGGTGGTTTGCGTGTTGCGAATCAACTCGTGCGCCGACCCGTAGGGCGGGCCATGCTGCGGGTACGCCGGTGAGTAAGTCCAGGTCAACCCGCCGTCCACGATAGTCTTGCCCAGTCCCAAAGCGAGCGCGACGACCCCGTCTTCCGGTCGGGCCGGAGCGACCGGGTAGAAGTTGTGCGTCCGAACCACCCCGGAAACGGCGGGGTAGAACCGCTCATGAAAGCGGTACCCGACCACTTCCTGAATGATGACGGCCATCTGCTCGGCGCTGTCCGGCTGCCCGATGGCCCGCCGGTAGCTGCGGGCGTCGCGGAAGAAGGTGGACGCGTACACGAACTTGATGGCCTCTGTCAGCCGCTGAAAGCGCGTCGCGACGTCCGCCTGGTTGTTCGGGATCATCTTGGTCGCGTACGTGCCGGCAAAGGGGTGACTCAGCGCGTCTTCGAGCAGGCTGGACGATCGGATCGCCAGCGGGGTGCGCGCATTGGCGACGAGGGCGCGCAGGTCGCCCAGGATCAGGGTCGGCAACTGGGCCTTCTGAAAGGCCATGGCGATGCGTTCATCGGGAGCCTCCGAGCAGGCGATTTCGTACAGCCCGTTTCGCTCCATGAATTCGACGAACACGTCCGTGGCGATGACAGTCAGCCGCGGGATGTTTACGTCCACGTCCGGGAATGTGCCCGGTGCGCAGGACTCCTCCAGAATGTGCTTGATGAAGCCCAGACCTTTGGCCTTTCCGCCAAGCTGCCCCGTGCCGATGACCGTGAAATCTGCATCGGACGTCAGGAACTGCCGGTCGAAGGCCGGGTAGCCACCTTTTTGCTGCGGTACACTCATGCCCAGGCGTCTCCACACCCGTTGCGACCGGGCCCCCCGCGCCCGGAAGGCGGTTCCCCGCATAGTGGATTCTACGGGTTCGCGCGACGCCGTGCCAACATGGGCCATTGACGCGGGGGCACTCTAAGCCTTAGTCTCCATCAACTGGCGCGCCGACAGTGGAGCTGTTGGCAAGGAGGGCGCCGTCGGCTGACAGATACTCTCCACAGGCCGGCGGCGGGGTATATGAGGATGTGACACATGAGTTCCAAACCGTTCAACCCCTTTGCCATGGCCCAGGCGCAGTTTGACCGGGCGGCAGACCTGCTCGGGCTTGATCCGGCGACGCGCGATCTATTGCGCCAGCCGATGCGCGAGTATCACTTCAGCCTGCCGATCCGCATGGATGACGGAACCGTGAAGGTCTTCCGCGGGTTCCGCGTCCAACACAACGATGCCCGCGGGCCGGGCAAGGGCGGCATCCGTTTCCACCCACAGGAGACCATTGACACGGTGCGTGCCCTGGCGATGTGGATGACCTGGAAGTGCGCCGTCGTCGACTTACCGCTGGGCGGCAGCAAGGGCGGCGTGGTCTGCTCGCCGCACAACCTCAGCCTCCGCGAGCAGGAGGCTCTCTGTCGGGCCTGGGTCCGCGCTGTCGCCCGCGACGTCGGGCCCGTACGCGATGTCCCAGCGCCCGACGTCATGACCAACGCCCAGCACATGCTATGGATGCTGGACGAGTACGAGTCCCTGCACGGCGGCAAGTTTCCCGGCTTCATTACCGGAAAACCCGTAGGTCTCGGCGGCTCTCGCGGCCGTACGGAAGCCACGGGTTACGGTGTCGTCTTCACGCTGCGCGAAGCTCTGAAAGAGTTGGGCATCCGCCCGCAGGACACGACCGCCAGCGTCCAGGGCTTCGGAAACGTCGCCCAGTATGCCATCGAGCTGTATCAGCAGATCGGCGGAAAGGTGATCTGCGTCTCGTGCTGGGATGAGGAGGACCAGTGCTCCTACGCCTACCGGCGCACGGACGGAATCGACCTGACCGCACTCCGTAAGATCACCGATCGTTTCGGCACCGTAGACAAGAAAAAGGCCGCGGAGCTGGGCTACGAGCGCCTGCCCGGCGAAGCGTGGATCGAGCAAGACGTCGATATCCTCATTCCGGCGGCGTTGGAGCACTCCATCACCGATGAGAACGTGGTACGGATCTCCAAGCGCGTCAAGGTCGTTGCCGAGGGAGCGAACGGTCCGACGACGCCGGAAGCAGATCACGTGCTCCAGGAGCGCGGCATTTTCGTCATCCCTGACTTTCTGGCCAATGCGGGCGGGGTCACGTGCAGCTACCTCGAGCAGGTCCAGAGCAACATGAATTATTACTGGGAAAAAGACGAGGTGCTCGGAAAGCTCGACACCATGATGACCAGCGCCTTCGTCGCGGTCAGCGACATGGCCAAGAAGCGGAAGCTGTACATGCGCGATGCGGCGTACATGATCGCGATCGCTCGCGTGGCCCAAGCCTGCAAAGACCGCGGGTGGGTGTAGTCAGGAATACGCGAACTGCCTGAGCTGCTAGTCGACCGTACGGCCTGACCGCCGCGGGGCTCGTCTGCTGAGCTGCCGCGGCGGCCGTATGAACGGGGCACCGGCACGCACTGGACTGATGCGCGGTGCGCGGCGACCACGCCGGGCCGACATTCTTCTGCCCGTGGGGCCACGTTGCTGAAGGTGTACGACGCAGCGCACCAGGGGTGGGCTCCCAACCGTGCGGCCGCGCTTGGTTTCCGCCAAAATATTAGCTTTATGTTAGCATCTGGTTTGCATGGAAGTGCTGTTTGAAGCCGCCCTATACAATCTGTAGAGACGGCGAGACGTCGCAGCGCAACTTATTGCGTGAAATAGACTTTCGAGAAAACCAAAATCATTCTCTCTTCGGTTTGACGCCTACTAGATCTCGGGCTATTATGAAGATTGCCCTACTACATGTGGGATGCAGGAGCTACCCAAAGCTTCTGGTCAAGACTTGGTGCCCGGCAGCGGCCGGTGCGCCGGTATTGTTGAGCTGCCACGTGAGCGTGACCCCCGGAAACGGAGTTCTCGGATGTTTACCGGTGACGCTGCCAGCACGACGCCACTCACGGATGAGCCCGTCCTGACGGAGAACGCGCGCAAGGTCCTCGAGGCGAGGTATCTAAAAAAAAACGAGCGGGGGGAGTGCATAGAAACACCGGGGCAACTCTTTCGGCGGGTCTCGAAAACCATCGCGGACGTCGAGCTACAGTACGGGGGTACTGAGCTTGATCGAAGGTACTGGGAGGACCGTTTTTATAGGATCATGACGTCGGGGGCATTCATGCCCAACTCCCCGACGCTCATGAATGCGGGTCGGGAGATGGGCATGCTCTCGGCCTGCTTCGTCCTTCCTGTTCGGGATTCGATCGTCGACATTTTCAACAGCATCAAGCATACCGCTTTGATTCAGAAAGCCGGTGGCGGGACCGGTTTCGCATTCGACGAACTTCGCCCGACCGGCGACTACATCCGCTCCAGCGGCGGAACGACCAGCGGCCCCATCAGCTTCTGGCGGGCCTTCAGCGAGGCTACCAACGCCATTCAGCAGGGAGCGTTTCGCCGCGGAGCCAACATGGGGATGATGTACATTCATCATCCCGACATCCTGAAGTTCCTGCACGCCAAGCAGGACCTCAGCCAATTCACCAACTACAACATCTCCGTCAAAGTCACGGATGACTGGATGGAGGAGTTCCTGGCAGACCCCGACTCGCCGCACGTCGTGCGCAACCCGCGCAACGGTCAAGCCTTCGTGATTCCGCGCGATGTCGAGATCTGGAAATACGACATCCGCGATCTCGTGCCAGTCGATTGCGTCGAGCCGGTCAATCCGGCGGGGCGCGAGCGCTACTACCNCACGCCGCGCCTCACCGGCCCGCTGCCGGTGGAGTGGCAGGGACGGGTATACACGAAGCGGCAGGTGTGGGACATCATCATCCACAACGCGTGGCAGACCGGTGAGCCGGGGGTGGTTTTCATTGACCGGATCAACGAAGACAATCCGACGCCGCATCTTGGTCGGATCGAGGCGACGAACCCCTGCGGGGAGCAGCCCTTACTGCCGTATGAAGCCTGCAATCTCGGAAGTCTGAACCTGGGGCTGTTCGTGCGGGACGAGTGTCGCCCGACGGCCCACGTGGACTGGGACGCGTTGCGGGAAGCGGTGCACGTGGCGACGCGCTTCCTGGACAACGTGATCGACGCGAACAACTATCCGCTGCCGGAAATCGAGCAGCTCTGCCGCGCGAATCGCAAGATCGGCCTGGGAATCATGGGCTTCGCGGACGCGCTGTTCAAACTGGGCGTGCCGTACAACAGCGAGGACGGCATCGCCTGGGCGGAGCGCTTCATGAAGTTCATCAGCGAGGAGGCCCATGCGTGCAGCGAGCGACTGGCCCGTGAGCGGGGCTGTTTCGCGAATTGGCAAGGCAGCGTCTGGCACACCCGGCACAATCGTGTGATGCGTAATGCCGCGGTCACGACAGTGGCCCCGACCGGGACCATCAGCATCATTGCCAACTGCTCCGGCGGCATCGAGCCGTTGTTCGCGCTGGCATTCCTGCGCAACGTGCTGAAGGGGCAGCGGCCCGGCGATCGTCCGCTCATCGAGGTCAACGAGGTCTTCCTGCGTGTGGCTCGCGAGCGCGGGTTTTACTCGGAGGAACTGATTGAGCAGCTCCTGCACGACGGGACGCTGGCTCACATTCCACAGGTTCCCGAGGATGTGAAGCGCGTCTTCGTCTGCGCGCACGACATCTCCGCCGAGTGGCATATCCGCATGCAGGCGGCCTTCCAGCGCTACTGCGACGCTTCCATCAGCAAGACGATCAACTTCCCGAACACGGCGACGCCACAAGACGTCGAGCATATCTACCTTCAGGCGTACCGGCTGCGCTGCAAGGGGATCACGGTATATCGTGATGGCTGTCGCTCGGAGCAGCCGATGGCCCTGAAGCGCAAGAACGGGGCTGAAGCCAGGGGCACGGGCGAGGGGCTGTCCCACGAGGAATCGAGCGGCAATGGGCACGCTGCGGCGCGGTCGGAGCCCTGCACGGAGTGCGACCCGCGGGCAATCTCGAACGATGCCGTGCGCCCGATCGAACCCATGGATTTGCCCGAGATCGTGAGCGGCTTCCGCATCCGCCAGATGACGCCGTTCGGGAATATGCACGTGAAGATCACGGTCGATCCGCGCGCGGATCGTGAGCTGGAGGTCTTCGCTCAGCTTGGCAAGGGCGGCGACGTGGCGAACAGCGACCTGGAGGCGATCTGTCGGATGATCTCGCTGTGGCTGCGGGCCGGGGGCAGTCTGCGGCACGTGATCAAGCAGCTCGAAGGGATCGGAACGTCGCTCCAGATCCCGACACGCAACGGGCGGATTATGTCTCTGGGCGACGGGTTGGCTTGCGCGCTGAAGAAATACATCAAGGCCAAGGAGCGTTTCGGCTTGCGCGCGCTGCTCTTGGGCGAGGCCGATCTGGCGGAACTGGACCAGCCCAATACTCCGCCGCATGGGCCGCAGACAGCGCCGCTGGATCGCCCGGTGCGGGCTGCTGACGACATGAAGATCGACCAGGCGCTGCGGCGCGAAGTTCCGGATGTCTCGGTGGCCGCTCAGCCGCGCGTGACCGGGTCGCGGTCGGTCACGCAAACCGGGCGTGGGCAGACGCCCAAAGCGGTGCATGCTGGCGGCAACGGTAATGGCAACGGAAACGGCAACGGTCACGGACACGATGAAGTCGTTGTGGGGACCGCGGTCGCCGTCGCGGAGCCGGAGGACGAGCTGGTGGTCGAAGTGTCCGATGCGGCCGGCTCAGTGGTCGAGGCGACTTCAGACGAAACGGTAGTGACGGTCGCGGAACGCCGGGCGCAACTGGCGGCGGATTTGAAGACCGTGTTGGGGGAGGTGCGGCACCGTCACGACTCCGCCCTGTTCTACAAGGTTCTCTGTCCGGAGTGCGGTGAGCCGTTGTTGCGCCAGGAGGGGTGTCGTCGCTGCCCCGCGTGTGGGTGGGCGGCCTGCTGAGCACGCCGTTGCGCGGGATTGGCCCGCCGCCGCCAGGGGCGTCGCCGCCCTTGGACGACGGAACGGCGCATGGACGCGAGCCGCAGCGTGGGGTATATGGGGGTATGCCCCACAGCGAATCGCAGGTAGCCGCCATTCTGGCGGATCTGAATGACGCGCAGCGCGAAGCGGTCACGCACCGCGACGGCCCGATGCTCGTGATCGCCGGCCCGGGCAGCGGCAAGACGCGCGTGATTACGCGGCGGGCCGCATATCTGGTGCACACGGGCGTTTCGCCGCACAGCATTCTCGCCATCACGTTCACCAACAAGGCAGCGGACGAGATGCGGCAGCGGATCGCGGCGTTGGGGGTGGCGCGCGGGATGTGGATCCACACGTTCCATGCGCTGGGGGCGCGACTGCTGCGGGAGTTCGGTCCGCTGGCGGGGGTGGACCCGGGCTTCACCATCTACGACGAGACCGATGCGTTGCGCGTAATCAAGGAGGCGTTCGAGCTGGCGGACGTCAGCGAGGGTCTGCTGCGTCCGGAGCAGGCGCGCGAACGGATCAGCACGGCCAAGAGCCGCCTGCAAACGCCCGAGGACGTGTCGTCGGTCGCTCAGCATCACGAACAGGTGGCCCTGGCGCAGGTCTACGCGGCGTATGAGGCGTTGTTGCGGCAGCGTAATGCGGTGGACTTCGATGATCTGCTCCTGCGCGTGGCGACGGTTCTGCGGGATCATCCCGACATAACCGAGCGCCTCAACGTCCGGTTCCGGTACGTGCTGATCGACGAGTACCAGGATACAAACCATGCGCAATACCTGATTGCGCACTTTCTCGACCTGCCACCACCGGAACATCTGTGCCACTGGCGACCCGGATCAGAGCATCTACGGCTGGCGCGGGGCGGACATCCGCAACATCCTGGAGTTCGAGCGCGACTACCCCGACGCCAAGATCGTCCGGCTGGAGCAGAATTACCGCTCGACGAATTCGATCCTGCGGGTGGCATCGCATCTGATTCGCGCCAATCGGCGCCGGCGGCATAAGGAGCTGTGGTCGAACCTGGGGGTGGGCGAGCCCGTGCGCGTCTGGCGTTTTGCCGAGGGACACGAAGAAGCGGAGCACATCGCCGGACGGATTGCGGCGTTGCACGCCGCCGGGCGGCCATATAGTGACGTGGCGATTCTCTACCGGATCAACGCGGTTTCGCGGGGGCTGGAGGAGTCGCTGCGGCACCGCGGGATTCCGTACAAGATCGTCCGTGGGGTGGAGTTCTACAACCGCAAAGAAATTCGCGATGTGCTGGCGTATCTGCGGATTCTGGTGAATCCCGCTGACGACGTGGCTTTGCTGCGCATCGTCAACACGCCGCCGCGGGGCATCGGCAAGACGACGCTGGAACGCGTGCAGACGTTTCACGCGCGGCTGCCGCCGGAGTCCGGCGCGGGCGGAACTCGGCCGACGTTGCTGGACGTGCTGCGCGCTGCGGACGAGGTGCCCGGGCTGTCGCCGGCGGCGGTCGCGCGCCTGACCGGCTTCGTGGCCCTGCTGGACCGACTGAGCGGCGTGCTGACGCTGTCGGTTTCGCAAGCTGTCAGTGCGGTACTGACGGAGACGGGGCTGGAGAAGAGTCTGGCTGAGGAGCGTGACAGTGGCGGCGAGGATCGTCTGGCGAACGTGCAGGAGCTCGTCAGCGCGGCCCGTCGCTATGAGGAAGAGGCGGAGGAACCCTCCGTGCGTGATTTCCTCAATCGCATCAGCCTGGCCAGCGATCAGGACCAAGTGGACGAGCGCGCCGGCGTCGTCCTGCTCATGACGCTGCACGCGGCCAAGGGGCTGGAGTTCCCCGTCGTTTTCTTGGTTGGGCTCGAGCAAGGGCTGTTGCCCCATGAGTGGGCGCTCCAGAATCGCGACATCGAGGAGGAGCGGCGCCTGTGCTTCGTAGGGCTGACGCGTGCCCGGGAGCATCTCTATTTGTCGTACGCGGCGGAGCGCACGATTCGCGGACAACCTACGCCTCGCAGTCCGTCGCAGTTTCTCTTCGAGTTGGGCGAGGAGGGGCTCGTGTTCGAGGACGCGGAGGGGGCGGAGGGGGACACCGATCCGCCGGCGCCGAGCTTTGTTCCGCTTGTCGATGACCTGCCGCCCGAGGAAGCCGCACGACTCGTTCCGCGGCGACGCCTGCGAGGCAGTGCGGAACTGGACGATGTGGCAGAAGGCTCGCTGCCGTCTTCAAAAGACCGCACGCGTGGGCGGCGCGACATGGCTCCGCAACGAGGCTCGGTGAGCCCGTACGCTGACTGGAAGGCTGGGATGCTGGTGGAGCACGACCACTACGGCGTCGGGCAACTGTTGTCGATACGGCCCGGTGGGGGCCAAACGCGGGCCGTCGTGCGCTTTGCGGGGTATGGCGAGAAGACACTGATCCTGGAGTTTGCGCCCCTGCGACCTCTGGAGCGTCGCCCGCGGTGATCGCGGCGCGTTGCGTTCGCGGGCCGCGCGACGTAGGCTAACGAAGCATGGGCCACGCCACCGATCGGCAGATTCAGAACTTGCGTCGTTTGCTGGACGTAACGCGGCAGATGGCGGCGACGCTCGACCTTACGCGTTTGCTGGAGACGATCGTCGAAGCAACGCGGGCGGTTCTGGATTGTGAGCGCGCCACCATCTTCTTGTATGACCGCGACAGGCACGAGCTATACAGCCGGGTGGCGACCGGGGTGGAGTCCATCCGGTTTCCCGCCGATCGGGGTTTGGCCGGGGCGGCGGCCGCTCGCCGGCAGGTGATCAATGTTCCGGACGCGTATGCGGACCCGCGGTTTAACCCGGATGTGGACCGCGAGACCGGTTTTCGTACGCGGAACGTGCTGTCGTTTCCGCTGGAGAACCTGAGCGGCGAGCTGATGGGGGTTCTCCAGGCGTTGAACAAGCGCAGCGGTTGCTTCACCCCCGAGGACGAAGAAATGGCGCGCGTGCTCAGCGCGCAGGCGGGCGTGGCACTGCATCGTCAGGCCTTGCTGGAGGAGTTTGCCGAGAAGCAGCGGATGGCGCGGGACTTGGAGCTGGCCCGCAAGATTCAGCAGGCCTCATTTCCCAAGCGGAACCCGGAGATTCCCGGATATGAGGTCGCTGGCTGGAACCGCTCGGCCGATGAAACCGGCGGCGACTGCTACGATTTTATCCCCCTGGAGGATGGCCGCTATGGGATTCTGCTGGCCGACGCGACCGGGCACGGCATCGGACCGGCGCTGATCGTGGCCGAGTGCCGCTCGTTGGTGCGGGCGCTGTTGTCCGTTACGCAAGACCTGACCACCGTCGCCTGTCGCGTCAATTCCATCCTGGCGCAGGACCTGAGTGACGACCGCTTTGTGACGGCATTTCTCGGGATCCTCGATGCCCAGCATCACACCTTGCAGTACGTGGCGGCCGGACAGGGGCCTCTGCTGCTGGTCTCGCCCGACGGGGTGGAAACGCGCGGCGCGGGCGGCCTGCCGCTGGCGATCGTGGAGCGACTCGATTGCCCGACGGAAGAGTTCCGCCTCAAGCCCGGTGCAACGGTCGTACTCCTGACCGATGGGTTCTACGAAGCCGTGAGCCCGGCCGGCGATCCCTTCGGCGAGGTGCGCGTCGTCGATTTCCTCCAGCGCAATGCACATCTGCCCCTCGAGCAACTGGTCAGCGATCTGTACACGGCGGTGCGGCGTTACAGCCACGAGGTGCCGCAGAGCGATGATCTGACGGCGGTTCTCGTCCGACGGAATGCGTGAGCCGCGGGACGGCAAGGACTAGCAGGGCGTCGGTGACGGCACGCTGTTCGCCGGGTGGCGCGGCCGCTCCACCGGCCGGTAGTACTGATCCCTCTGCTGAGGAATCCAGCCGGCATCCTGGATGAGGTGGCGGATCTGTTCTTCGTTGAGCCGCCACGTCGTCCCGGCGGCCGAGACGACGTTTTCTTCCATCATGACCGAGCCCATATCATTGGCCCCGAAGAACAAGGCCAGTTGGCCGATCTTCGGTCCCATCGTGACCCAGCTCGACTGAATGTTCGGAATATTGTCCAGATACAGTCGGGCCAGCGCCAGCAGCTTCAGGTACTCGTACGCCCCGGCCAGCACGAGCCGCTGCCCATCGCGGACGCTTGCGGACGCGTCGTCGTCGGCGTGGTGTCGAGCCTCCAGGCGACGGGCCAGCCGCGTGCCTTGCGGCTGAAACGGCCAGTGGATGAACGCGATGAAGCCGCCGGTCTCGTCCTGGAGGTCGCGCAGCCGACGCAGGTGCTCGATGCGTTCGGGGATGGTCTCGATGTGGCCGAACATCATCGTGCAACTCGTTTTCATGCCGAGTCGGTGCGCGGCCCGCATGACGGCCAGCCATTGGTCGGTGGTCGCTTTCCCACGACCAATGCGGTGGCGGACCCGGTCGACGAGGATTTCGCCGCCTCCGCCGGGAATCGTGTCCAGCCCCGCCTCGCGCAGCCGCAGCAGCACATCCATCAGCGGCATGCGGTATACCTTGTGAAACGCCCAGATTTCCGGCGGACTGAAGGCGTGGATGTGGATGCTCGGATAGTTGCGGCGGATGAAGCGCAGCAGGTCGAGATACCAGGTGAAGGGCAGCCCGTGGCCGCTGCGATGGGAGGCGTCGGGGACGAGCCCGCCCTGCAAAAGGATTTGCGTCCCGCCGATCGCGAGTAGCTCCTCAATCTTGCGCCCGATCTGTTCGTAGGTGAGGATGTACGCCTCCCGGTGGCCGGGCACGCGGGCGAAGTTGCAGAACGTGCACGCCGCGGTGCACACGTTGGAGTAGTTGATGTTGCGATCGACGACGTAGGTGCGGTACGGCTCGGGGTGCAACTCGAGTGTACGCGCCAGTGCCCGCCGGCCCAGCTCGTGGATCGAAAGCGACTCCCACATCTCCAGCGCGTCGGCGTCGCTCAGTCGTGAACCGCGTGGGGCAGCGTTACTCCCAGCGCTCATCGGGCGGCCTCCACGGGGCGTGACGGCAACGCCGCGGGCCAGAGAATCTCCGCGTCCGGCGGAACGAGGCCGGCGGCCGCGCAAAGGCGGGCGAAATGGTTGGCTCCGGCCACGGCGGAGGGGTCGAGCGTGAATTTGAGGCAACGGGTGAGATAGCGCTGCGCGAGCGGTACCGGCCATCCGTGCCGCGGCCCGTCCCGTACCGCGATCTGCGCCGCCTGCGCCACGCCTCGATCGCGTGCCGCGGAGAGCAACGTTGCGATATGCTCCGCAGCGGTGCCGTGGTGCTCCGGAGCGCTGCTCGCCGGCGTGTCCGGAGGGAATCCGGCTGGCCACGCACGTTGGCCACAGCGCGGCGCGGACCGGCAGGCCCAGGCGGCAAACACGAACGGCAGTCCCGTGTGTTCCCGCCACGCGCCGCCGAGGTCGACTTCGTACGCGAATGAGCCGCGGCCGGGATGGACGACCTTGTCGCCGATTAACAGGACCGCCTCCGCCGTCGAGAGATCGTCGCTTCGCGCTTGGCACGGTTGCAGGACGAGCTCGCGGTTGAACAGCTCGCGCCAGAGCACGATCGCCAGCGCGACGGAGGTGTGCGAGTCGGAGTCCACCCACAGCGTGCGGATGCGTTCGGGCGGGACGCGGGCGAACACGCGCACCGTCATTGTCTCGCCGTCACATCCGATGCACGCGTCGGAGATCACGCGGAAACGGCCCTGGCAGCGCAACAGATCAATGACCGGCACGAGCGCCGCATCGACGTCCCCCGCAGCCAGCCGCTGGGGCAGGGCGGCGGGAACGTCGAACACGCACTGCACGCCGTCGGTCTCGTCGAGCCCCTCGATCAGGGGGCGCGCGTTCAGAAACGAAACAACGCCTAGCCGGATCATCACGCCGCCTACGGCACCGTTCGAGCGCTTATCCGCAACCGGGCTTCGCAAAGAGTCTGACGCTCGCCGGAATGTTCCTGCTCGGCGCGCGAATATAGCGGCCCGTCAGGCGAATACCGCTCGGGAGCACTTGTTTGTATTGTAGTTTCGAAACACCTGAAAGCCGGGCCGACCAGTCCGCGGGGGTCGCGACCCTGCTACGCCCCCGCGGAGAAGGAGACCGCCGATGCCGGGTCCCTGGGTGATGAACCGGTTCTTCTGGCTCTGCGTGCTGGCGGCGTGGTGCGCCGGGACGCGCGCCGCCGAGCCCATCGACGTGGCGTCGTATCTGCCTGCCGATACGGCAGTCTACGTGGGCTGGACGCCGTGGGTGGATAAGGACGCTCCTGAATTCAAGCGGCAATGTGAGCTGATCGAGGGGGTGCTGAAGCTGGCTTCGGAAAAAGGCGACGTCGCGCAATCCGACGTGACGCGCGAACTCGTGGGCATGCTTACCTTGCTCCCGACCGCTTCCGGTGGTCTGGGGGTGTTCGATGTCGGACTCGGCGATGAAGGGCTGGACGTGCAGGCGGCGGTCGTCTTGGCAGGCGCCGACGCCGGCCGGCTCAGCGCGGCGATCGACACCCTGATTTCAAAGATCGGGCTGACGGCGGAAGCGCACCGCATCAAGGATGTGCCTGTCCAGTGCAGCCTGATTCCGGACATGTCGCTATCGCTCGTCTGGGGTGCATATCGCGACTGTTTTCTCCTTGCGCTGGGCGACGTTGCCGCCGCCAAGGTCATCGATTGCCTTGCGGGCCGTGCAGAGGCGCTGACGACGACGGCTGAGTACCGCTTCGACCAGGACAAGCTCGGGGCCGGCCCGGCTGACGCCTCTCTTTGCGTGTACGTCAACGTGCCACGAGTGCTTGAGCGGGCCCGGGTGCTGGCCGCGGAACTCGGCAGCCCGCTGCCGCCGGTAGCGGAGCGACTGCTGGAGGAGTTGGGCGTTACGTCGGTACGGTCGAAGGTTCTCCGGGTCGCGCGCCGGGGCAGCGCGCTCGAGCTGCGAGCGTTCGCCCACGTTGACGGGCCGTGGCGCGGGCTGTTGAAGATCTGGGATCAGCAACCGCTGGGGCAGGCAGATCTGGCGATCGTTCCGCAGGACGCGTACTGGGCCTACGTCACGAACCTGGATTTGGGTGCCCTTTGGACGGAGGCGTTGCGGATCGTGGAGGAGGTCGCGCCGGACGCGCTGCCGTCGGTTCAAGGTGCACTTGCGGCCATGAGGGGCCTGCTGGGCTTCTCGGTCACGGATGACTTGCTGCCGGCGTTCGGCGACACCTGGGCGCTGTTCGACGCCCCCGGGCACGGAGGCTTGCTGCTGACGGGCGCGGTGCTGGTCGTGGACGTGGCAGACCGGGAGAAACTGGAAGCAATTCTCCAGCGCTGTATGCAGATGCTCACGCCGCTGGCAGCGCAGAACGATGTCGCCCTGACGGTCCGCCAGACCGTGCATGGGCCGCACACCGTGCATTACGTGTTGCTCGGAGGCGTACCGTCGCCGGTGGCGCCGGCGTGGGGTTTCGTGGGTGGGCGTTGCGTGATCGGGCTGTTCCCGCAAACCGTCGCGGCGGCGATGCGGGCGGTGGACCCCGGTACGCGAGGACCGACGATTCTCGACCATCCGGCCGTAAAAGCGGCGCGGGTTGGTTGGCCGACGGAGATACAGTCCTTCCGGTATTGCGACGCGCGCTACCTTGCGCGGCTGCTGTATCCGCTGGTCAACGCTTTCCGCACGTTGAGCGTCTCCGTGACGGCCAAGGCGGGGGCGGAGATCGATCTGGCTGCCATGCCTCCGGTGGACGAGGCGATTGCCAACGTGACGAGTTGCGTGGGGGTCACGGGCCGCGATGCGGATGGCATTTTGATCGTTGGTGCGGGCGGCGTACTTGTGTCAGGGCTTGGGGCGACGGACTTGCTGCGCGCCGGCGCTCTGTACCTTGCCACGTCGGACGCGCGCGCCGCGGAGGCCGCCACGAATGCATCGGGGCGGCGACTGACTTTGATTGGTCACGCGTGCCTGGTGTATGCCGCCCGTCACGATGGTCGCTTTCCTGATGCCCTTTCGATGCTCGCACGGGACGGCCTGCTGGATGACGAGACGCTGGCAGTTCCCGGCGCGCGCGGTGGCGATGTCGCGTATGCGTATATCGCCGGTCAGACGATGGACGCCGACCGTCGCAACGTGCTGGCCTACGAGCCTCGCGAACGGGGCGGTGCTCATGGCGTTTTGTTTCTAGACGGACACGTTGCACGTTTGCCGCGGTCTGAACTGGCGGCGGCGGTGCGGGCCACGTACGAGCGTCTGGGACGCGAGGCCGAGATTCCGGCTGCCTTCCGCCCGTAAGTCCGGGCGCCTATCATCTTCGGTGCCCACGCGGTGGATCGTGGGGTGCGGAGAATGCCATGCCGAAGGTAGGAGTTCTGCTATCGGGCTGCGGGTTTCTGGACGGGGCGGAGATTCACGAGTCGGTGCTGACGTTGTTGGCACTGGATCAGAAGGGGGCGACGGCGGTGTGCTGTGCGCCGAACATCGGCTTCGCCGTTGTCGATCACCAAACCGGTCAGCCGACCGGTGAGACCCGGAACGTGCTGAAAGAAGCGGCGCGGATCGCGCGCGGGGAGATCCGCGACGTGGCCAGCGTGCGGGCCGCCGATCTGGACGCGCTGATCCTCCCTGGGGGTTACGGGGCCGCCAAGAACCTGTGCGACTTTGCGACGCGCGGAGCCGACTGCACGGTGCACCCCGAGGTCGAACGTCTGGTCGGCGAGTGCCTGGCACACGGCAAGCCGATCGGGGCGATCTGCATCGCTCCGGCGCTGCTGGCGCGGATTGCCGGCCGGCGCGGCACACGCGCCAAGGTGACGATCGGGAATGACGCCCGCACGGCAGAAACGATCGTGGCCATGGGGTGTATACACGAAAACCAGCCGGTGACGGGCATCGCCGTCGATGCGGACCACAAGGTGGTTACGACGCCGGCCTACATGTTGGGGCCGGGGCCTGCCGCGGTCTTCGAAGGTATCCGAAAGCTGGTAGATCAGGTGCTTGCCCTGATACCACGCCAGTGACGCACGCACCGGTACGGTACGGCCGTGTTGCGGGGACCAGGCGTCCGTGACGTTCGAAGCTTGTAGTTCCGCGGCTGGGACGATCGCGAACGGTACGCTGAGGCTCGTGTGACCCGGTTTACAGCCGCGTGGAGACGTTTTCACGCTTGGCCGCGACGCTGGCGCTGGCCCGCCAAGATGCTCGTGCTTTTGACCGCCGCGGTCCTCACGTTGTACCCGGCGGTGTGGCTCGTGCCGGTGCACATTCGTCACCTGCGGAACCCCAACGCGCTCCTCGATCCAGAGCACCCCGGCCTGGCGCACCTGGAAGAGCGGGCGCGTGCCGCGGCGGGCGCCGACCCGACGCCGCGGGCCCTGCGCCGGGCGGTCGAAGATACGGTTTACGAGGCCGTGCCGTACGCCTGGGACTGGGAGACGTGGGGCGTGATGGACTACCTTCCGACCGTTGACCAAGTGCTGCGCAAAGGCCGCGAGGATTGCGACGGTCGGGCCATCGTCGCGGCGTCGTTGTTGAGGCGAATGGGGCAGCCGGCGTGGCTGGCCTCCGACTTGGTGCATATGTGGGTCGTTACGCCGGCGGAGGAACTGATGGGGCCCGGTCTGGGCCCGAAGACGTTCGTTGCGGACGAGCGCGGCGCGCGCGTGACGGTGAACTGGGGTCTTCTGAAGAATCTGGGGCGCGCGTTTTCGTTCGGCGTGGCGGTGTTTCCGCTTGGCCGGGAGCTGGTTCTGTTGGGGGCTGTGTGCTTGACCGCGCTGCATCCGTGGTCGAGCCGGCTTCGTCGGGTGGTCGGCTGCGCCTTGCTCACGGCAGCCCTGGTCACGCTTCGGAGCGTCGGCAACGCAGGCGGCGGATGGGCGCCGGTGTCCCCCCTCGCGTGGGTGGGAGTGCTGATGGCTGTCGTGGGGTGGCTCGTGCTGGTCGTCAGAGGGGGCGGGCGCCGTTCTCGCTCAGCGCCTCCTCGATAGCGGTCAGCGGGTGCAAGGGTCCGCGGCCGATCCCGGGGCACTCGGCAGCGGTTTCGGTCCAGGATGCCTTGGTTTCCAGATTCGAAGACCAGAACGGCCACGTGCGGCATTGAACGGGGCGGACGGGGTGGATCGCGCACGAGGTGGCACCATCCGGAGCACGCTGAAGGAACTCGCAGTCTCCGCCCGGCCGTTCGAGCAGGCTGCGGCCGAATCCGATCTGACGGACGTGGCGACGCTGAAAGTCCGCGGGCGAGAGGGCGAGGAATCGGGCGATGCGGTCGATTTCATCGCTGGTGACCCACACGTACCCGGGGGCCCCAGAGCAACACCGTCCGCACCGGGAACATTGGAAGCGTAAGCCGCTACGGTACCAGGGAGCGTGGGGCGTGGAACCGGTCACGGTGTCTTACCCTTTCCGCTTCCGCAGCATTTCTTGTACTTCTTTCCGGATCCGCAGGGGCATGGGTCGTTGCGCCCGACCGTCCGGGCGGCCTTAGCCTGTTCGACGGGAGTGTCGGGCAGCGGGGGCGCGTCGGGGTCAACGACCTCGGACTGGAGTTTCTTGCGCTGCTGTTGCCGTTCGTAGCGGCGCGTGAAGCGGTCGAAAACGGACATACACTGGTCCTTGAACAGGTTCGTGACGATGGCATTATACGCCCCTTCGGCGGCTGCAATGAGGTTTTTCGGGGTCGCCCCGCCTCGTGCGCGGCCGGTGCGAAAATCCTGCTTGACGAACTGCGGAAGGGACAGTATCTAGCCGCGCGCGCTTGCAGAAAAACGGACGTATAGGAGAACTTCGTATGTTCAACGAACGGGAGCAGATCGAGGTCGAATTGTCGGCGTTCGACGCGATCGAGGTGTGGGAAGAAGACGGACGGCTACGGACGGACATCACGACAGCGGATGCCGATCCCGAGCCGGACGCCGCCGCCGAGGAGTGGGAAGAGTGGTCGGACTTGGCGGGGGCCCTTGAACTCCGCTCTGACGGACGACGTCGCCGAGACGAAGACGAGGAAGATGAGCTGGACGACGACTTCGAAACGGAGGAGGAGGAAGAAGACGAGTTCGAGGATGACGAGTTCGACGAAGACTTCGACGAAGACCTCGACGAGGAAGAAGACGAGGATCGTCGACGAGGACTTTGACGAAGACGACGAGGACTTGTAGCCCTTAGCGCGGGGCACAGGGGCGCGGGCTGCTCCCCGCGGCGACACAGTCGGCATCGGATTTGGCGGGGGTAGCCCGCGAGCGGGGGTCAGGTTGGGGGTAGTCCAGAGCCGATATATAGCTGCATGAGCGTCGAGGCAGAGCAGCCCGCGCGCGCAAGCCGGGCGCAGTCGGACTCTGAGCCATCCCCTCCGCAGCCATCGGCCGCGCCGACGGTCGAACGTCGTTCGGGCGTCGATCGGCGGGCGGCGGACCGGTATCCGGGCGGTGACCGTCGGTCTGGCCTGGACCGTCGCCGGGGGCCCGGGCGGCGGCGAACAGACTACCGCCGAGCAGCCGAAGAAGGGCACATGACGGAGGAGCAACTCGACTTCCTCCGTGCAATGGACGAATACAAGCGGGTGAACGAACGGCCTTTCCCGACCCTTACAGAGGTCTTGGACGTTTTGCTGTACCTCGGATACCGGCGGGTCGCGCCCGTTGGGGAGTTCAAGCTGTCCAAGGGGCGCCAAACGCCGCCTCGGACACGCGAATCCAGTGAGGCAGATCCCTGATCGCGCCTTCCGGCCAGAGACTGCGTCCCAGGGGCGTCCGAGGGTGGTGTCTGCCCCGCTTCGGGGTGTCACGCAGCCCGCATGACGCGGGCCGTGTTCTCTTGGCGGCACAACGTTGGCCGACGCCGCTTCATTAATTAATTGCTTTGCTGAACACCGACTGTGCGAGGAAGCTCGACGGTAGGGGCTCTTCACTCGGCCTGGCACAAGACCAGTGGGCCCATCGTTTGGCTCGGTATTCACGTACAGCGCGTGGCGCACAACACCTCGGCACGAACGGTCGCCGCCGACTCCGCTCGCCCGGTTGCGCGATGCCAGCTACCATGAGCGCTGCTCCAGCGGTTGCAATCTCCCTGGCGAAGGAGCGCGCGTGCCATTTGTTCCGGAATCCGACAGTGTTGTGCCGCTTCCGTGCTCGGCGGTGTTGACGCACCACTGGCTGGTCCGTCGGCGTGGCGGAGAGCGCGTGCTGGAGGCGCTGGCGGAGCTGCTGCCCGAGAGTCCGATATATACGTTCGTTTATGATCCAGTGGGCTTGGCGGATTCGGCACTGAGCCGACGGGCGGTCCACACGTCGCTGCTTCAATACCTGCCGGGCGCGCGACGGCACTACCCGAAGCTGCTGCCGCTGCTTCCTTTGGCCGCATGGGCTTTGCGGTTGCCGCCAGTGGACCTGGTGGTGTGCTCCGATGCGGCGTTGGCCAAGGTGATGCGCGCGCATCCGCGCAGCAAGGTGGTCTGCTATTGCCATTCGCCGATGCGCTACGCCTACGAAGAGCAGATTGCGGCGGACTACAGCCGGTCGCTCGTGTTGCCCCTGAGGCCGGCGTGGGAGGTTGTGCGCGCGCTGGTCAGGCGGGTGGATCGGCGGGCCGCCCGGCGCGTAAACCTGTTCATAGCCAACTCGCGCCACGTGGCGGAGCGTATTCATCGGTACTACGGCGCAGATGCGGTAGTCGTGTATCCGCCGGTGGATATTCCGCCGCAGCCGTGGACGGGGCCGCGCGAGGACTTTTATCTGTGTGTCGGCTATCACGCACCGTATAAGCGCCTGGACCTGGCAATTGAGGCTTGTCGGCGGGTCGGCCGCCGGCTGGTGGTGATCGGCGAGGGCCCGCAAGTCCGCCAGATCGACCCGCGCAAGGACACGCACGTAGCCTGCCTCGGCTGGCAGCCGGACGAGGTTGTCCGCGATCACTACCGTCGGGCCGCGGGGCTACTGTTTCCCGGGATCGAGGACTTCGGGATCGTGCCGGTGGAAGCGATGGCCCACGGCTGTCCGGTCATCGCCTACGGGCAAGGCGGGGCGGCGGAAACGGTCGTGCACGGAGTCACCGGGGTGATTTTTCGCCTACCGACGGCGGACACGCTGGCGGAAGCCATCCAGTACCGCGAACGGTTGACATTCGACCCGCAGGCGATGCATCGGCACGCCCAACTCTTCGGGCGGACGCGCTTTCTGCGCGAAGTGCGCGCCGTGCTCGCGGCGGTGCTGGAATCACCCGCCGCAAGCACGTAAGTCACAGGTCGCTGGTACGCGACTAGTTTCCAGCGCCGGTGAACACACGCTGGAAAATGGTCAAGTCGCGCAGGTCCACGTCGCCGTCGTGATCGATGTCTGCCAGCCCGCAGTTCTGCGCGGGCGTGTTATTCGGGCCGCGCAGGCAATTCAGCATGCCGTTCAGGTCGATGAGGTCCACGTCGCCATCGAGGTCCAGGTCGCCACGCAGGCCCTGGCACGTGCCGGAGAACGTATGCGTGCCGGGCGTGGTCAGGGTGAGCAGGAGGTGGGTTGGGTCGTAGCCCGACAGGCTGCCCACGCCGCCCAAGAACCACTCAGCGGGCTCGGAGTGCAACCCACAGCCGGCGATGAAGCCAGGGAGGCGATAGGCATAGCCATCCGTGAATTCCCAGACCGTTCCTGTGCCGTCCACGCCGAACTGGCCATAGATGTCGAGAATGTGGGAACCGTCGGCTTTGTCGGTCAGGATGAACCGTTCGTTGCCGTAGCCGAAGGTGAAGTTGGTGTAGCGGTCGGCCGGAAAGCCGTAAATGCCTTGGAAGGCGCCGGTACAGGAACCGCTGGCGTTGGAGGCGATCACGAACGAACCGCCCGCCGGGATGGTTACTCCAGTCAGGTCGATGTCAACGACCAAGTCGGTGCTGGTGCCCGTCTGAACGATGAGTCCGCCTTCCTGGAAGGTGAACGGCCGGTCGCTGGTATTGGTCAGCTCGACGAACCGCGGGCAGTCGCCGCTTTCGGTGCCCTGCACGACCTCACTGATTATGAGGCAGCCGGGCTCACTCTGGAGGCAGGGGTTAGGCGTGCAGGGGATGCCTTCACCCAGGAAGGTCCCGCCGGCGGCCGCGCACGGCGTGGCCGTGAGCTGCGAGCACGTCTCGGCGACACAGCAGGCTCCCGGCTGCTCGCATGGGCCGTAGCTGGACAGGTCGGACTCGGTGAAATCTGCCGGGAGCCCGGTGCCCCGCGACAGACCAACAATTGCATCCTGGCAACTGACGGCCAAGTAGGTGATGTGGATTTCGCCGTTGTAGAACAGCTCGAACTGGAAGGTGTTCGCGCCACCTACGTTCAGCTCGGGAACGTTCTGGAAAGTGACCACCACGCGGTCGGCGGTGGTCTTCCAGCTCACGGTGCCGCCGCCGCCGGGATTGAGATCATCGAACAGGGCGGCGATGCGGGCGCGATTGAAGTGGGCGCTGAGCGTTTCCTGCCACGTGTTGTCAGCAGACCCGAAGGTGAGGTTCCCGTTCGCGTTCACGTACAGCGACGTATAGGAAGTGCCGTACAGCCAGACGGGGGTACTGAAGGAGATTCCCTGCGAGCCGTCGTCCCCCAAGCCGGAGATGGTGGTGCTGCCGGCGGGATCGGTAGGCAATGCGCTGGCCGGCGCCGAGCAGAGCTGATAGTAGTTCCCGGAGCCGTTGGGAATCCAGAAGAGCGTTCGGTACGTCAAATCAAAGGGATCGGCGCTGCCCGTGAACTGTTCCGTGAAGTAGTCGGCCTGTACGATGGTCGTGAATTGGAAGGGGGTTGACCAAGTGCTTTCCCCGCAGTCGTTGCGTGCCCGAACACGCCAGTAGTATGTCTGGCCCGCTTCCAGATTGGTAGACACCGTGACGGCCGGCTGGGTAACGAAGGCCCCGAACACCAGCGGCGTAAAGCTGGTGTAGCGCGAGACCTGCACTTCGTACTGGGCGGCCTGCGCCACGGCTGACCACTGGAGTGTTGGCGTGCGAGAGATGCCGGTCGCACCATTCGGCGGGCTGACCAGTGTTGGCGTGGCCGGTTGCTGGCTGGCTACGCTCAGAGTGACGGTGGCCACCTGCTGATCCGCGCCTGCGGTTCCGCGGATCGTGATGGTGTAGATGTCCGGCGGGACAGCGGCCAGATTGCCGATCGTAAGGGCTGAAGAATACGGTGGAATCTGATTGTTGCTGGTGAAGGTGACTGTGGCACCCGGCGGCGTGCCTTCGGCCGTCAGCGTTACTGGCTGTGCGAAGCTTCCCAGCCGCTCCACGGTGATGGCGTAGGTTGCAGACTGGCCCGGCGGCGCGCAGACGGACTGACTGGCTGGGCTGGCGCTGATCCGGAACCCGTCCGGGCGCGGAATGCGCAGCGACGGGTCGCCCAAGATCACAAATTCCTCGAAGAAGTTGCGCACGATATCGGCGTTCTGGGTCGGCGGGCCGCCAGGATATGCCGGTTGTCCGTATTCGTCGAGGAAGCGGTATAGCGCCGCCAGCCAGGCCGGTCCGACGGTCCAGATTTCATCCTCGAAGTAGGCGGCGAACATAGCCTTCTCGAGAATCCCGGAGGGGCGCCAGGCCTCAACGCTGCCCCAGTAGATATAGTTGGAGGCTGAGATGTAGACACTGGCACCCTTGTTGCTTTGGCGGACCCAGGTCTCGCCAAAACACTCATCGTAGTCGAAATGCGCTGTATTGCAGGACCAGCCGGCCACGATGGGGTATTTGCCTGTGTTGGTCAGCCCCTGCACGTCGCTCTGATAGAAGGCTGGCTGCCACCAGCCGCTGGAACCGCTGTGCCCCATGTAGGTCAGCCACATAACACCGTTGTTCACAGCGTTGGCAACCTGTTGGGTGCCGGCCCCCTGGGAGGCATACAGACGCAGTGGGGTGTAGTCATTGGGCTGTAACCAGCTCGAAATGATCAGTTCCGCCGTCGTCTCGCCAACGTTGTACGTGTCCGAATTGACCGAGAATGCGACGCGCGTGACCCAGTTGGGATCGGAAAAGCTCCCACTTTCCACATAGAGGGTCTTGTTCACGATAGCCTCAAGTTGTGTGGTGTTGGTCACCGGGAAGCGGCCGACGGGGACCTCCGGATACCAGTCGGTGTTCGGGTCGTCCATGCAGCCGTAAGGCCAATCGGTAGTGGCCTGCTTAGAGCCGCCGCCGACGAAATGCGGGATCGTCGTCGCGGTGGCGCTGGATGTTCCGCTGGTGTCGCCGACGATCAGGATATAGTTGGGCGCCTGGGCGGTGTTCCACAAACTCCGCACGTAATTGCGGATGGCCGCCCGGGTCGTGCCCGGTGCGACGTTATATAGGATTACGTTCATGCCCAGACTCTGCTTGTAGGCGATGAACTGGTCCAGCGCGGCGCTACCGACGTAGCTCGACGCGGCGACGATCAGGTAGTTTTCCGAGGGAGGGTCGGGCAGCCGCATGCTCGGATCGCCCAGCAAATACCACTCGTTGGTGTAATCACGCGAAATCGGGGCCTCCAGACCGTACTGGGCGATGAAATGGGCCGCCGCCGCCTGGTACGCCGGGCCCAGCTCGTGAATCTTGTTGTCGTACAGAGCCCGGAACAGGAACCGGTACATATCCTGCCAGCTTTCCCACGTGTAGTCGTCCATGCTCCTCAGTTCGCCGTACCCCGCGGCCGCTCCCTTGTTCGGCTCCAGAAGCCACTTCTCCAGGAAGCCTGGCGAGGCGGTAGGCGTCGTGTAGTGGAAAGCGGCCGGGCTGCACGAATAGCTGAGTACTACAGGATAAAGGTTGGAATTAGCCAGGGCCTCTATGTTGGCGAAAGTAAAGGGCGGCGAGCCCCAGGCCTGGAACCCCGCCGCGTGACCGAAGTACGACGCCAGAAAGCAGCCGGCGTTGATAGCGTCGATCACATCCTGCGTATCGTCCCCCTCCCTGGCATATACGCGGTTGGACGAGATGCGGTTCGGCGTCATGTACGTGTCGATCACGTAGTTGTGCATCGCCTCGCCGCCGGAGTAGGTTTCTGTGCCGGCGATGAACACGGCGCGGGCCGTATAGCCCGGGTCGGCGTAGTTGCCGGCCTCGACATAGATGATCTTGTTGACAACATTTTGCAGGTCGGTCGCGGTGCGCACCGGTATCCGCGCGATGGCCATGTCCGGGAACCAGTCGTCGGGCCCGTCCATGCAGACGAGCGGTACGTCTGTGCGGCAGGGCCGCGGCGGAACGCCCGCATACGTGCCGATCGACCACGGGCCGGTCACCCACGTCGTGTCGTTCGCGTCACCCACGATCAGCACGTACTCTGGCGCACTGTGCGTAGACCAGAGGCTCTGCAGATAGGCTTTAATGGTCGGCAACGTGGAGCCCACCGCCGGCGTGTAGGTCGAGACCGTGAAGCCTTGGGAGGTCTTGAAGTCGATGAACTGGTTCAGCGGCGCGCTGCCTGAGAAGTCCGGCGCGCAAATAATCAGCAAGGTGCCGCCGCGTGTGTCAGCCAACCGCGGCGGGNTCAGCACGGCGCGATTGAACCCCGTGGTGGGACGAAGGTTTGGCAGGGTCNCGCCGCCCTCGAAGTACAGCTCGACTTCGATCCGTGGCCACAGCCGCAGCTCGTTCGCCGCAGGGTTGTAGGCCACCGGCCGCACCTCGAGCATGTAGAGCTGCTGACCGCGCGCAATTCCGGCCGGCGTAATGCTGACCCGCTGCGCGGGTGCCCACTCGTCGCGGCGGTACGCCGCGGTGTCCAGCTCTGTGATGTGCCCCCGATCGCGTGCCACTCCCGGGGGGCCCTGAACCGGTATTATGGGCCCCGAAAAGCCTGCGGCCTTTAGGTCGATGAAAACCGACGAGTCCTCGCGCACCGAGTAGTCCACATAAGCGCCCAAGGGTGTCGCGAACATGCGACGGATGACCGGCAGTGCCGGCGCTCCTTTCTCGCCGATGATGCCGCCCTCCGGACACGTTAGCTCTACAAACTCGCCGGCGTCCGTACTGACGGCCTCCAGCTTGAGCGTGGTCAGATCGACCGTGACTGCCAAGCCGCTGTCGTCCCGCCGCGGCACAAATACGCGCGGTGCCGTCGCCGCCGCCGATACCTGAAGTTGCACGTTCCCGTCCGGCGAGACGGTCACCCACACCGGTGCAGCCGCAAGGGCACTGCCACCGAGCGCGATCAACCACAGACCCGCGAGGCATGTTCGAGCGAACTTAGTCGTTGACGGCATCACTAAACTCCTTCCCGGCGCAGGTCGCGGGGGCGGCGAGACTTGAGCGAAAAGCTGTCCATCCGTGCGCACCATGTATCCCCGGAAGCGCACCTCAATGGTACCCGTGCGGGTGCCGGGGTCGCAAGCGAAAGTTTGCGGCTGTACGACCTGCTGAGCTTCGGCGGGCACGCGTACCCGTACCCGTCGCCGATCGCGCGGCGTTGACTTTGCCCGCTCCGATGGATAGTTTGAGAAAACCGATCGGAATCGTTCCTGCCTTTGGTGCGACCTCCTATCGGGTGTAACGGATCAACTTAGGCCCCAGGGGTTGGATCCCCGTCTGCGAAACGCAGTGCACAGAGAACCGAGGAGTGAGCGTTGAAGCGGATTTATGTCGGCAATCTGAACTATCGGACTACGGGGGAGGCGCTGGAGGCGGCGTTCGCCGCGTTCGGTCCCGTGCGCAGCGTTTCGATCCTGCAAGATCGTGAGACCGGCCGATCACGCGGGTTTGCGTTCGTCGAAATGGAAGACGATGAGCAGGCCTTGGCTGCGATCAACGCCCTCAACGGCACCGAGCTGGACGGGCGGCGACTGACAGTCAACGAAGCCCGCCCGCGCGAGGACGCGCGCCCCGGCCGCGGCTTCGGCGGCGGACGCGGCGGCGGCCGGCGCTAGACGCATCTGTGGACGAGGGTTGCATTGTTGCCCGGTACAGCCGGGACGAAGTTGCGGTGCGCGCCGGCGTTCGACGCGTGGACCGGCAACGGCGGCATTGTCGCACCTGCGGGCCCATGTCCCGCGCCGAGCGGCGCGGCGACTGTGTCCGGCGGCCCGCTACCGCGGCTGGTGCCGGACGATCTGGCCGGTCGAAAGGTACACCACGTCCTCTGCGATGTTGGTGGCGTGGTCGGCGATGCGTTCCAGGTTCTTGGCGACGGACAGAAGGTCGAGCTCACCGGCTAGTTGTCGGGCTGACCGGTCCGCATGGGCGACGATCGTCTGTACGATCCGCCCGTACAACGCGTCGACCGCCTCATCCTGTCGCATGACCTGACGGGCGGCCTCGGCGTCGTTTTGACTGTACGCCTGCACTGCATCGCGCAACACCTGCCGGACGACCGGGCACAGTTGCTGAAGCTCGTGGCAGCGGCGGGCGATGATCTGCAATTCGCCGTGGCGGGCGCGTTCGGCGATGTTCACGGCGCAGTCGGCGACGCGTTCCAGGTCGTTGTTGACTTTGAGGATCGTGCACAACATGCGCAGGTCAATCCCGACCGGCTGGTACAAAGCCAGCAGGCGGATGACCTCAGCCTCGACCCCAACCTCGGCCGCGTCGATCTCTGCATCCCGTGTGATCACGCGTTGCGCGCGGGACTCGTCCGGATCGAAAACCGCCTCGCAGGCCTCCTGAGTCATCTCCTCGACCTGGCTGGCCATGCGGAGCGACTGCCGGCGGAGCTCGTCGAGCAGCGTTACAAAATGCGCTGTCATGGTCGCCTTCCTTCCGTCGCCGCCAGCGCCGTCCTTGACCTCAGGCTTTCGCCCGGCGCAGCGATGACCGCCGTGGACTGCCGGCCGCGCCGTGGGCTCCGGGGCGCGTCCCCTGGGAGGATGTCGGCGCGGCCGCGTCCGGCGAATTCTATCGGTCGGGGCGGCGGGTGCCAGCAGCGCGGCCGTTTGGCGCCGCCACCGGCTGTCGTATAATCCGCCAACTTCCCCCTGACGGCGCGGCCGGCGGCGCGCGGTCCGTCGGGGCCAGTGAGCGCCCATGGAAGACCTGTCAAAAATCCGCAACATCGGCATCGCTGCGCACATCGACGCCGGCAAGACCACCACGACCGAGCGCGTTCTGTACTACAGCGGCATGATCCACCGCATGGGCGAGGTCGATGATGGGACGACCGTGACCGATTTCGACGTCGAGGAACAGCAGCGCGGAATCACTATCTATTCCGCGGCGGTGTCGTTCGAATGGCGGGACTGCCGGGTCAACCTGATCGACACCCCGGGACACGTGGATTTCACGGCGGAGGTCGAGCGCAGTCTCCGGGTACTGGACGGTGCGATCATCGTGTTCGACGCCAAGGAAGGCGTCGAGGCACAGTCGGAAACGGTTTGGCGACAGGCGGACAAGTACAAAGTCCCGCGCATCTGTTTCATGAACAAGATGGACCGGACCGGAGCGGATTTCTTCCGCGCCGTAGACACCGTGCGGCAGCGCCTCGGCGCCAACCCAGTGATGATCCAGCTTCCGTTGGGTCAGGAGGAGAGTTTCCACGGGTACATCGACTTGGTCACCATGCGAGCCGCCGATTACACCGGCTCGCCGGACGGCAGTCGCTTCCGTTGGATTGATATCCCGGTCGAGCACGAGGCGCAGGCCCGCGAGTATCGACACCTGCTGGAAGAGAAGGTCGCGGAATTCGACGACGGGGTGATGGCCAAGTACGTTGAAAACCAGCCGATCGGCGCGGAGGAGCTGCGCGCCGCGCTGCGTCGCGGGACGCTGACGCGGCAGTGTCAGCCGGTGTTATGCGGGTCGGCTCTCCGGTACATCGGCGTGCAGGGTGTGCTGGACGCCGTCTGCGACTACCTGCCCTCGCCTCTGGACATTCCTCCGGTGGAGGGGCGCGACCCCGAGAAACCCGCGCGGATCATTACCCGCAAGTGCGCGCCGGAAGAACCTCTTTGTGCGCTGGTTTTCAAGGTGGTGGCGGAGCCGCATGCGGATCTGTACTTCGTGCGCGTCTATTCGGGCGTGCTCAAAGCGGGCACGCGCGTACTGAATGTCGGTCGCCGCCGCAAGGAGAACATCCCACAACTGTTCCGCGTGTTCGCCAAGCGGCGTGAGAAAGTCGAGCGGGCCCGGTGCGGGGACATCGTGGCGGCGGTGGGGCTGAAGGAGACTTACACCGGGGACACCCTGTGCGACACGCATGCTCCGCCGGTGCTCCTGGAGCAGATCGATTTTCCGGAGACCGTGATCAGCATGGCGATCGAGCCGCAGTCCACGGCGGACCGCGATCGGCTTCTGACCACGCTCCAGATGCTGGCCCGCAGCGACCCGACGTTCGAGTTCCGCACCGACCCGGAGACGGGCCAGACGCTGATCTGCGGCATGGGGGAGCTGCATCTGGAAGTGAAGTGCCACCTCCTGGAACGCGAGTTTCACATTCCGGTCCGCGTCGGGAAGCCGCGGGTCGCGTATCGTGAGGCGATCACCCGCGCGGCCGAGGCGGAGGGCCGCTTCATCCGTCAAACCGGTGGTCGTGGGCACTTTGCTGTCGTCCGGCTGCGCGTGGAGCCGTTCGAGCCGCAGCCCGGTCAAGAGCACTTTCAGTTCGTCAACAAGCTGCGCCCGGGGGTTATTCGCGACGCCTTCCTCCCGGCCATCCAGCAGGGGGCCCGCGATGCCGCCCGAACGGGCGTGCTCGGCTCCTACCCGCTGATCAACATTCGCGTCACGCTGCTCGACGGTCAGGAGCACCCGGTCGACTCGTCCGAGGTGGATTTCGAGAGTGCCGCGGCGCTGGCCCTCCAGCAGGCTGTCTCCCAGGCCGGGCCCGTGTTGCTCGAACCCATCATGAGGGTGGAGATCGTCACCCCGGAGGAGTATTACGGGGCCATCAACGGCGACCTGATGGCGCGGCGGGCCACCATTACGCAGACCGGCATGCGCGGGCAGAACCATGTGATCACGGCCGAGGTGCCGCTGGCGACGATGTTCGGGTATGCGACGCAGCTTCGCTCGCTGTCCCAGGGGCGTGCGTCGTATGCGATGGAACCCTGTCGCTATGAGCGCATGCCGGACAGCCTTGCCCGACAGGTGCTCGGCATCCTGTAGAGCACGACTCCGCGACGTTCAAGCGAACCGCCACAGACCGGCAGCGCGGGCTGCGTCATAGGCCTGGGCCAGTTCTTCGTCGCTTACCCGCCGGTTGATTTCTGCGAATTCCGTCCCACAGACGCGGTTGTCCGGATGGTACTGGTCCATGATGTTCACGTACATATCGCGGGAAAGTCCCGCAAGCCAGCGCAGAATCGCGACGCTCTCCGACACCAGCCCCGGCATCACCAGGTGACGCACGAGCACGCCACGGCACGCGATGCCGTCCGGGGTAAACCGCAAGTCCCCGACCTGGCGGTGCATCTCCCTGATCGCCTCGCGGGCGCGCGCGCCATAGTCGGCGGCCCCCAGATAGCGCGTGCCGGCAGCCTCCGACCACAGCTTGAAGTCCGGCATGTAGATGTCCACGATGCCGTCCAGAACACGCAGCGTTTCGACGGCGTCGTACGCGCTCGTGTTGTACACGATCGGTACGCGCAGCCCGCGCTCCACGGCCAGCGCGACCGCCTCCACCATCTGCGGCACCACGTGCTCCGGCGTCACGAAGTTGATGTTGTGACAGCCGGCTTCCTGGAGCGCGAGCATCATTTCGGCGATGCGATTTGCCGGGTACGTCCGTCCCGCGACCTGCTGGCTGATGTCGAAGTTTTGGCAGAAAACGCAGCGCAGGTTGCAGCCGGCGAAGAAGATCGTCCCGCTTCCNTTCCAGCCGCGCAGGCAGCGTTCCTCGCCATGATGCGGGAAGGCGGAGCTGACGCGGGCATCCCGTCCGATCCGGCACATGCCGACCTCGTCTGCCAACCGGTTGACGCCGCACGCCCGCGGGCAGACCCGGCAAGCGGCCAGGCAGCGGCGGGCGGTCTCGACTCGGGCTTGCCACTCCGCGGGCGACAGGGCCAGGTAGACGGGCCGGAAGTCCGGAATCACGAATTGCGGCGGATTCTCGCGCACTCGTGCCTCTCCGTCGCGGGTGTCGCGCGGGGAACCTGCTTGAGTCTATTCCCGGTCGTCGCGCCGAGCGGTTTGGCCAGATGGTCCGTCGAGCCGCCCCGGGGGGCCTACATCCGCTCGAGCACGGGGATGCCCAGCAGACCCAGCCCGAGCTTCAGCGTGCGAGCCGTCAGGTCGCACAACCGCAGCCGCGCTAGCCGTGTTGCTTCCTGTTCTGCGGCCAGCACGGGACACTGTTCGTAGAACCGCATGAAGTCTCCGGCCAGCTCGTACAGATAGGCGCACAGCACGTGCGGCGTGAGCTCGGCGGCCACTGTGTCGATCACATCTCGCAGCCGGGCCAGGCGCAGCGCCAGCGCGCGCTCTGCGGGATGGCCGATGAGCACACGCACACCCGGCGCGTACACGTCCGGCGAGCCGATGCGCTCTGCCGCCTTGCGGTAGATAGACCGGACCCGGGCATACGCGTACATCATGTAGGGGGCGGTGTTGCCCTGGAGGGCCAGCATTTTGTCCCAGTCGAACACATAGTCGCTGTTGCGATCGTTGCGGAGGTCGGCATATTTCACCGCGGCGATGCCGATGCAGCGGGCGATCTCCTCCGGCGACAGCATCGCGTCGGCGCGGCTGGCCGGTGTGTCTGGGACAGGTTCGTCCGCGTCCGCAGCCCGCTGGCGGATCAGCTCCAGCGCCCGTCGCTCGGCTTCGTCGAGCAGCTCGCGCAGTTTCACCGCGGCGCCGGCCCGCGTCTTGAGCGGTCGTCGGTCGCTGCCCAGCACGCTGCCGAAAGTGACGTGCTGCACCTGAACATCGGCGGGGATCCAGCCGGCGGCCCGCGCACAGGCGAAGAACATCTCGAAGTGAAGCTTCTGGCGGGCATCGGTCACGTAGATAACGCGCTGCGCGCCGATTCCGCCGGAGGGGAAGCGCAGGTGCTTGAGGCGGTAGCGGATGGCTGCCAGGTCGGTGGTCGCGTACAGATAGGCGCCGTCCGATTTCTGGACGATCATGCCGAGCGTCTGCCCGTCCGGGTTCCGGAACAGCGGTTCACCCTTGTCGTTGTACAGGTAGACGACCAGGGCTCCCTGGTCCTCACGCAGCTCGGCGCGGATTCCGTTCGTTCCGGTCAGCGGCGACGGTGAACCTTGCTGGGGCCAGACCGCGAAGCGCGTGCGGAGCTCGTGGATTACGTCCGGCAAATGTTCGTTGTAAAAGCTCTCGCCCCGGATGTCTTCCGGGGTGAGCAGCACTCCCAGACGTCGATACAGGTGGTCGATTTCGGCAAGACTGACGGCGCAAATCTTGTGCCACAGCTCGCGGGCGAGCGGGTCGCCGGCCTGCAATTCGGCCACCGCCTGTCGGGCCTCGCGCGCGAACTGTTCGTCCTGCTGGAAACGCTCGTTGGCGGCACGATAGTCCGCTTCGATCGCCTCCAGCACGTCCGTGTGCGTCGTTGGCGCCGGCAGGGGATGTTCGCGGTACCAGCGGATCAGCATCCCGAACTGCGTTCCCCAGTCCCCGATATGATTCTGCCGGACGACTTCATGCCCTTGAAATGCCAGCACGCGGGCGAACACGTCCCCGATGATCGTGCTGCGCAAGTGTCCAACGTGCATCTGTTTGGCGATGTTGGGCTGAGAGTACTCCACGACGACGCGCAGCGGTCGCTCGACCGGCGCGAGCCCGACTCGATCGACGGCATCCGGCCCGGGGGCGGGTGGAGCCGGAATGTCCGCCAGGTACTGCCCCAGAAACGCATCGCTTAGCCGGATGTTCAAAAAGCCCGGTCCCGCTACCTCCAGAGCACTGACCGTGTCGGCGAGGCGGGGGGCGACGGCGTCCCGGATGCGTTCGGCCAGGTCGCGGGGCTTGGTTTTCAGGGCGCGTGCCAAGGACATCGCCGCGTTGCACTGGTAGTCGCCGAACCGCGGCTCCCCGGCCGGGCGGATCTGCGGATCCACGTTTTCCGCCGCCTGTCCCGTTACCGCGGCGATTGCCGCGGCGAATTCCCGAGCCAGAACGTCCTGTAAACTTGCGTGCGGCATAGCGGCCTGCAAAGTATCGGGCGCGGGTGCACGACGCAAGTTGTGCGTGCCGTGGCGTGCGCGGGCGCCGCCCACGAGTATTCCCGGATGCGCCGCTGCCCGAGGCGCGTGTAAGTGCTAGAATACCGGAGCGTCAGCGCTGTCGCGGGTGTCGCGCAGCCTGTCGTGCCTGTGGGTGACTCCCGCTGTTGCGCCCCACGCTCGTGCGAGACCGGGTCGAGAGTGTCGCGCCCGCGGCGTCCGGTGCGGACGTTGGGGCGCGCTCGGTTGGCGTCGCGCTGCCCTTCGCCCGCATCCTGACCGGGCATGTTGCCTTCACACTCCTTAACGCCCTGCTCTTTGCGAACACGGCCTGGCTGATACCCTTGCTTGTCCGGCTCCGCTTTGGCTCCGCCGATCCGGATTGGAAGGACTGGCAGACCACGCTCGTGACCGCAGCAGTCCCGGCCGTGATGATGTCCTCTATCCTGTGGAACGAGCTGCTGCGGCGGATGGCGCTGCGCCGCTATCTGCTGTTGTTCTGGCTGACGGCCGCCGTTCCGCTGGGATGTCTGGCCCTGGTGCAGAACTACTGGCAGCTCTTTTTATGCCACGTGATTGCAACGCTCGGCTCGGCGAGCTGGACGCCGGTCAACGGCAAGCTCCTGGAACGTTTCTATGCGGCCGAAATCCGCGGTCGCGTGTACGCGCTACTGAATATCGTCACGCACGGCGGCGGCATCGTCACGGTGTACCTGGTGGGTCGCTGGCTGGAACGGAACCCGGACGCGTTCCGTCTGTACTTTCCGCTGGCCGCGATCGTGCAACTGGCGGGCGTGGCTTTGCTGGTGCGGCTGGTGCGACGGGCCGGCGCGTCCGACCCGGTGGATGTTCGGTGGCCGTTGTCCTGGTCGGGGCTACTGCGACCGGTGCTTCGCATGGGAGCGGTGTTGCGCTCGGACTGCACCTTCCGGCGGTACGAGCAGGCGTTCATGACCTACGGGGCAGCCTTTATGCTGTGCGACGCGCTGCTGCCGGTGCTCGCCACCGACCGGCTTCACATGCGCTATGAGGATTACGCTCACTCGACCCAGATGATTTCGAAGATCGCGCTGCTGGCCGTCTTGCTCCCGGCCGGGTGGACGCTGGACCGCCTCGGGGCCATGCGAACGTCCGGTATCGCTTTCGGCGTGCTGGCGACGTATCCGCTGCTCTTGTTGACGGCTCGCGACTGGAGTGGCGTGGCGACCGCAAGTGCCGTGATGGGCGTCGGTATGGGTTGGGTTTCGATGGGCTGGATGCTGGGGCCCGTAGCTCTGGCCGGTACGGCCGAGCGAGTCCCGCATTACGTCGCCATTCACGCCACTCTGGTCGGTGTCCGGGGAATTGTCTTCCAGGGGGCCGGGATGCTGCTGTACAAACTGACTGGCGGGTTCGCGTGGCCGCTGCTGATTGCCGCGGCTGCCTTCACGTGGGCCGCGTTTCAGATGTGGCGGCTGCATGGGGACCGGCCGCCCATCGCCTTGGAGAGTCAAACGTGAACGTCCTGTACGAGCGCGATGTGGTCACTGATGTCTTGCGCGGTCGCCGAATCGCGGTGCTCGGGTTCGGTTCGCAGGGCCGGGCGCAGGCCCTGAACCTGAAGGACAGTGGCCACGACGTTGTGGTCGGCCTGCGCTTGCAAAGCCCCGCCCGCGCCGAAGCCAGCGCGGCCGGCTTGACCGTCTGCGAACCGGCGGAGGCGGTCCGCAGCGCCCACGTGGTCATGCTGCTGATCCCCGATGAGGTCCAGGCCGAAGTCTTCACAACCGTGGTGCAGCCGAACCTGCGGCGGACAGCATATCTTGGCTTCGCGCACGGCTTTGCGATTCACTTCCGGCAGATCGTCCCCGCCTCCGACACGAACGTTTTTCTAGTGGCCCCCAAAGGGGTCGGGCCGATGGTCCGACAGCACTTTCTCGCCGGCGGCGGTGTCCCCGCCCTGGTCGCCGTCCATCAGGACCCGGCCGGGGATACTCGCCAGGTGGCCCTCGCTTACGCCTGTGCACTCGGTTGCGGACGGGCCGGCATTCTGGAAACCACGTTTCGCGAAGAGACCGAAACGGATTTGTTTGGCGAGCAGGCAGTCCTGTGCGGCGGCTTGGTCGAGCTGATCCGGGCCGCATTTGAAACCCTGGTCGAGGCGGGATATAGCTCCGAGCTCGCTTACTTCGAATGTCTCCACGAGGTCAAACTGATCGCAGACCTCGTCCACCAGTACGGCATTCCGGGAATGCGGTCGCGTATTAGCCGCACCGCTGCGTACGGCGGCCTGACCCGTGGCCCGCGTGTGATCGGCCCGGCGACGCGCCAGGTGCTGCGCGAGCTGCTGGCGGAGATTCAATCGGGCGCCTTTGCCCGTGAGTGGCTGGACGAGCACGCTACCGGTCGCCGCCGGATGGAGGCTTTGGCCGGGCAGGAAACGCGGCATCCGATCGAAGAAGTGGGACTTCGGCTGCGTGCGATGATGCCTTGGCTGACGAACGCCGCGTCATCGCTCGGTAAGCCGCCAGCCGTCTGACTGCATCGCAATTCTTCCCAAACTGGCGGACTGGCGGCGGGGACGATCCGAGCCCGCCCGCCGAGTGGCGGGACGGCCTTCTACTGGCGGGCGGGGTTCGGATAGCACGCCGCCGAACCGGGAATCGTGATCGAGTTCGCGTCCACCTTTAGGCCCAAGGTCCAAGCCCAGGCGTGCCGAAATATCGCGCCGGGAAGCGAGCGTCGGTCCGGTGCGCCGGGATAATCGGGCGGGTGACTTTCCGCGAGCGTCGTGTGCGCCTTTAATAAAGGTGTGTAAGCCGCCCGACGGGTTTCAGGGTGGCAACGTGGGCGTGCATATGTTCACGGGCATCATCCAAAGTCTCGGCACCGTCCGGCAGGTGGAGGCGGCGCCGCGCGTGCACGAGTCCGGTGCGCACGCTCATCGTCTCGAAATCGACCTCGGGGTGCTGGCTGACGGGCTCGTGACGGGGGCCAGTGTAGCAGTGAACGGTGTGTGCGTGACGGTGGCCGACCGGCAGGCGAGTGTGGCCAGCTTCGACGTGGTGCCGGAGACCTGGAACCGCACGACGCTGCCGGATCTGCGGCCGGGCGACCCGGTTCATCTGGAACGTGCTCTTCGCGTCGGCGACCCGCTCGACGGCCACTTCGTTCAGGGGCACGTGGACGGCATCGGTGTCATCGAACACATCGCCCGAACGGCGGGCGAGTGGAAGCTGTGGGTTTCAACCCGCCCGGAGCATATGCCCTGTATCGTGCCCAAGGGCTCGATCGCTTTGGACGGCGTCAGCCTGACCGTCGTCGACGTGGAAGATGCCCGGTTCTCCGTGGCGCTCGTGCCCACCACGCTTCAGCGCACGACCTTTGCGCGGCGCCGGCCGGGGCAACGTGTCAACATCGAAACGGATATCGTCGCTCGTCTTGTGGTAGCCTGGTTGCAGCGGACCTCGACGTCGGCCCCTGCGTCCGCGCTCACCTGGCAACAACTTCAGGCCGGGGGGTTCGTCACATGACCGTCCCCGCCCCGACCGCGAACGGCGAGCGGCCGCTGATCGGCATCAGCATGGGGGATCCGCTCGGCATCGGCCCCGAAGTCATCGTCAAAGCGCTGGCGGATCCCGCCCTGCGCCGGCGAGCACGTTTCATCATCTTCGGGCTGCACGACGTGCTTGAGGTGGCCGCGGATCAGGCCGAGATCAACCCGTTCTGGTGGCGGGAGCCCTATGATCAGACGGCGCGGGTGTCGACCGGTGTTCTGGTCGCCGATTTCGACGAACTGCAACCGATCGCGGCCGAGGAGCCCCGCGGGCCGCATGCCCTCGCCGGCCATGCCTCCTTCCGTTTCGTTGAAGAGGGGATTCGACACCTCCGCTCCGGGGCGCTGGATGCGCTGGTCACGGCCCCCATCTGCAAGCAGAGCTGGCAACTGGCCAACCATCGGTACCGCGGTCACACCGACCTTCTGGCGCGGCAGTTCGAGGCCCGCCGCGTGAACATGCTGTTCGTCGCCGGCACACTGCGGGTTGCCCTCGCCTCGGACCATGTACCGCTCTTCGAGCTGCGCAATCGCTTCACGATCGGCCTGGTCCATCAGCCCATCGACCTGCTGGATCACGCGTTGCGCCAGTGGTTCGGCGTCGAACGGCCGCACATCGGCGTTCTGGGGTTGAACCCGCATGCCGGAGAGGGGGGCCTGCTGGGCGACGAAGAACAGCGGATCATCGAGCCGGCTCTGGCGTTGGCCCGCAATGCCGGAATCCGGGTCACCGGGCCGCTGCCGCCGGACACCGCGTTTGTCCCGGAGGTCTGCCGCCAGTTCGACGGCCTGGTAGCGATGTACCACGACCAGGGGCTGATTCCCGTGAAGATGAGCGCGTTTCACTCGGCCGTTCATGTCACGCTCGGCCTGGACGCGATTCGCACTAGCCCTGATCACGGCACTGGCTTCGACCTGGCCGGCCGCGGCGTCGCGAACCCGGGTTCGATGCGGGCCGCGATCGAACTCGCGATCGAGCTGGCCACGGTTCGGCAGCGACTCCGCACCCCGGTCGCGTGACGACTCGGGGCGGCCGGTCCTGCCGGCTCGCGGCCGAGACGAAGTTTCGGAAGGTCTTGCGCATGACGCCGGGCGAGGGTATACATTGGGACGAGCGGCTGGAGCTACCCGCACTGGGCCAAGGGGCGTTTTTACCCGCGCGGACTCAAGCCCGGCGACTGGCTCGGCTTTCTGGCCGAGCACTTTCGGACGGTCGAGGTGAACTCGTCCTTCTATCGGCTGCCTAAGGTGGAGCTGTTGGCTCGCTGGAAGCGCGTCGTCGGCCCGCGCTTTCGCTTCGCCGTCAAACTCTGGCGGCGCATCACGCACGACAAGCGTTTAGCCAATTGCGATACCGAACTGGACCAGTTCTTTGCGGTCGTGCGGGAGCTGGGCACGCGGCGCGGCCCGCTGCTGGTACAGTTGCCGCCCTCGCAGCGCCGGGACCTGATGCGGGTGGAGAGTTTCCTGACGTGCTTGTTTCGAGCGGCGGGCCGCACGCGCTGGCGGGTGGCGATTGAATTCCGCAACCGAGAGTGGCTGTCTGACGAGGTGTACGCCGCGCTTATCGGTGCGGCGTTGCCGTCTGTCTGGCGGATCTGCCGCGGTGTCCGATCACCGAGCCGAACGACGTGCCGTTTGTGTACGTGCGTCGGCACGGGCCGCAGGGTGCCTACCGGGGCTGCTATAGCGCGGAGCAGATCGCGGCCGACGCGGCGTGCGTGCGTGGGTGGGTCGCGGCCGGCAAGGACGTTTACGTGTACTACAACAACGACGTGGACGGTCACGCCGTGGACAATGCCCGGCAACTGGCCGCGGCCGTTGGGGCGGTTGCTGTTCCGCAGGAGTCTTCATGACGCGGATTCGCATCACGATCAAGTCGGTGGTGGTTGAGGCGGAGTTGGACGAGTCGCGCACGGCCGAGCTGATTCGCGGCGCGCTCCCATTCGAGTCCGTTGCGCAGCGTTGGGGCGACGAAGTGTACTTTGCCATTCCGGTGCAGGCTGAAGAGGAAAACCCGCAGGCGGAAGTGCCGAGCGGGACCGTGGCCTACTGGCCGCCGGGGCATGCGCTGTGCCTGTTTTTCGGTCAGAAGCCGTACAGTCCGGTCAACGTGGTAGGTCGGTTGAGCGGCGACGCGCGGATGCTGAGTGTCGTGCGCGACGGCGAGCCGGTTCGCGTCGAAGCTGTTTGAAACTGTGGAGTCCCGGCGCAGTGCCGATCGGGCGTCGCCGGTTGTGCGCGTTCTTCGACGGCATCGGCGGGGATCGGCGGCGGGCCGCTTGATGCCGATCTCCCCCGAAAAAGACGGGCCGGTTCGGCCCGGGGCACACGACGACCGCAGCGCACTTCTCGTCCCCAGCGGGCAACTTCACCCCGCTACGAAGCGCTGTCGGTCGGCGCGGCCTCGCAGGCACCGATCCGGCCCGGGATAATAACTCCGTAGCTCCCTAGCCCTCCCTGGCGCAGGCGCTACACTCCCTTCCCCTCGGGTCACCTCGGGCTGCACCTTGCGCTGGCTTACACCACGCCCACGGTAACGTGTCAAGAGGCGACCCGCCTGCTTGGGACGTTCGCCTCTTCTATTGACAGAATATCCACCACGTTTGCCCCGCTGTCAACTGAAATCCGAGTTTGCTTCCGCCGAACGACTGTAGTGCTCTATGGACTCGCCAGTTCCGCATCACCATTCTCGTTTTCCTCGCGCGTGCCGGCACTGCCTCCCGCCCAATCCTGTGCGGGACGCGCCCGGTCGCATTGCACACCAGGCCGGCCGCGCGCCCGCCGCGAGCGGAGCGCATCTGCCTGACTTTGAACAACATGTGCGAGTCCGGATGTTACGTCGGTCGCGCGAAGCGCCACGCATATGAACTCCTGCCTCCTAGTCCGCCAGAACTCATGGCACAAGAGCCAAGTTTGTTCCATGCGGATCTCCGACGGGGTGTCCACCGGTCGGCCGCGTACCTCGGTTTGCACCCAATCCTCCGCCGCCCTTCCGACCTGTCGGTGCGTGACGACCGGCCCATCCACAATGTCACCGTCGCGAAACAAACACAGCTTCCACGCCTGTCGATGGGTCGCCGGAAATCCCAGCAACCACCGCACGCCCCCCACCGTTTGCAGCCGCGGGATTCCCTTCGGCCCCCAGTTCCGCCCCATTTGGATTTGCTCCCGGATGCGCGCCGCCTCCTCGAATTGCTCGTTACTGGCGGCCTGCCGCATACGCTGCTCCGCCAGAGTCTGCCAAGCGTCACGATCGCCGCACGCGAGTTGCCAGGCGGCCCGACAGCGAGCTACGTACGCGGCCAGCGGAACGGTTCCATCACAGGGGGCGTCGCAGCGTCCCATATCGGCGTAGGCGCAGCGCGTGCCGTGAGGGGCACGGCGGACTTGCTGCGGGTAGCGGCACAGGTCGAACAGGTCCACCAATTGTTCGAGCGCTTCCCGTACTGTCTTCTGCGTCGGCCAGGCACCCACAAACTCGCCCGGTTCGCACCAGACACGCTCGGTGGCTCCAATCTCCGGCACCGGCCGCGTCCAGTCGACACTCAGAAACCACGCGGGGCCGAACGACACCCGGCGTCGGTAATCCCGAGGGTACAGCATGCGCGCGAGCCGGTAATACCACCAGCGCGCCTCGAAGGCGCAATCAACCGCGCGCCAGCGTATGCCGCGCACGACCGCACGGATGTCTGCGCGCCGTTTCCCCGGGGAGAGCCTGGGATCAAGTCGCACCTGAACAAAGCGCCGGATCTGCTGCGTCGAGGCGAGTTGTACGGGCACACCGCGCGAATCGACGAACAGCAATACGCCCGCACGGGACGGCAGAGCTGCCAGGTCTTCGGTCGTGGGGTTTTCGGTCCAGGTGCGGACCTCCGGGAGGAAGCTGGCGATGAGGTCGGCCGGCCGGTCGCTGACGGGCATGGCATCCGCTCGTCCATCGCCCCCGGTTCAGATCGACATGCCCGTGATCTCCCCTTCGAAAACCATGGTGGTACCGACAAACCCCTGTGTCTGGCAGATCATCCGGCGTGGACGTACCTGTTTCGCACGGCCGACCATCACGAGTCGGCAGGGGGGCTGCACGGTACCGCGGAACTTCACCTCGTCCACGCCAGTGAACCCGAGGAAACCTGCGTCGGGAAAAAGCCTCGCGTGGACGAAGCTGGCCAGTTGGGCGGCAGCTTCGATCATGAGTACACCCGGAAACAGCGGTCGTCCCGGGATGTGTCCCCGCACCCAGAACGCGTCCGGCCGGACGTCGTGATACCCGGCATAGACGCCACGCTCCAGATCAAGCATCAGGACTGCGTCGAGAAGCGCAAATTCGTATCGGTGCGGCAGAACGCGTTCGATGTCGGCGCGCACCGCCAGCGGCTGCGAGAAATCCAGTGCCGTGGGATCGAGAATTACGGGTGGCGGCATCCGCTCATCCGACAAGGCACGCGATGCCTTGGACCACTCTTACTGTGGTGGGGGCGCGGGGGGTGTTTCCTCCGAGCGCATTTGCAGGACCTTCTTGCGAACTTCCTGGGCCATGTTCTTGATCTCCTGCATCACCTTGCGCACCCGCGTCCCGGCCGCCTTGTTGCCTCCCTGCGCCTTGTACACGTCGTCGGCCACCTCTTCGACGAGCTGCTTCAGCTTGAGGTACTCCTCCATGACATTCTCCGTGCTCCGGCGAGTGTGCAGGAGTCGCGGCCGGGCGTCGCCGCTGCATCCCGGTCCGCGTTGCTGCATGGCGTCCAGGCGACTCAGTAGCCCCGAACGCTACTGGGAGCGCAACTTCTAGCACCCCCCGCTTCCGTTTGCAAGTAGCCGCGCGCGGTTGCGATCGAGCCACGGGATCTCGGTACAGTGGTTCTCGGAATCGGTTGCGCGCCGGCCTCGCCTTCACTTCGGCTTGGCTGACGCTCAGCGGTCGGGGATGTTGTTCAACCCGCACTCCCGTGCGTGCGTTCCAACGCACCGGCTGACAAGAAAAGCCATGCTGCGTACAGCATGGCTTTTCCCTCTGACACGCTGTCTTAACGCGAAGAGCCTTGGGCCCTCGCCGACGGGGCGCCGTCAGCTACCAGTCGGCAGGATCCTCACCAAGCAACTGATTGGTCCGCCGTTCGATGATGGTGCCCCGTTCGCGCTCGCGGGCTTCGAAATCTTTGCGCCGCTTGTCCAGCATCTCACGGAGCCGGTTCAGTTCCAGCTCCATGCGCTGTAGTTCGAGCTTGCGCAGCTCGGTACGCGTGTCAAACTGCTCGTTGAGTACTCGGGAGAGCTCCTCGCGCAGCGCGGCGCGTTCCTCGGAGGACATCTCGGTCCCTTGTGGACCGCGCAGCCGGGCAGTCAACTCGCGCACCCGCTCCTCCAGCCGCGCATGTTGTTCCTCTAGCTCGCGTACCCGGGCGCGCATCTCCGGCGGCATCGGCTCCGGTCCCGGTGGTCGCGGCGGTCCCCCGGGCGGCGGCCGCAGCGGTGCAGGGGCGGGCGGGGGCGTTTCGGGCGATCCCGGCGGCGGCCCGGCTTCCTCCAACTTTCCGAGCACTTCCTCTAACTGCGGCAGCAGTGCCTCCACGAGCGCCATATGGAATCTCTGTGGCGCGCGCCGACGCAGATGCTCCAGTCGCTCGGCCAGGTCGGGCCGACGCTCGGCGATCAGCGGTAGCAGGCCCTCGTCGGGCGGCGGTCGCAGGCCGAGCGGCCCGCGGTGCCCCTCCCCGAGGGGGGGCGGTCCAGCGGCGGGTCCCTGTGGCGGCGCCGGCGGCGGACCGGGCGGCGGGGGTGGCTGCGGTGGCTCCGGCCGCTCACGCTGCATCGAGCCCGGCGTGGGCGATGGCGGAGGTGGGGGCGGGGGAGCTGGCGGCGGTGGTTCCTGGTCCACCGCGCTGGCCATGGGCACGCCCCACGCGTGCTCTGTAGGCAAGCCCGGGGCGGCGCCCGGTTCTTGCCCCCGCGCCGCGGATGCCATTGACACGAACAACACGATCGAACTCAGTGTTCCCAACATTCCGACGGTTTTCACGTTCATCCTCCTATGACCACAAACGCGAATACGCGCGACCAACGCTTTTTCGTCGCGTACGCCCTTGCTGTGGTTCACCCGCTACCCGGATTCGACGCTGCCCGGGGCACATCCCAATCGTCCTCATTGCCCCAAGGCAGTAAGGTCCAGGCGTCAGCGATTGTTTCCGACGTCGCGCTCGTGTCCGCCGAGCCTGTCAACATATCGAGGGCGTAACCCGCAGGGCTGTCCCAAGCCGAGTCTTCAGTCTGACACACCTGCTGTATGCCGGCGGCCATCGGCTGGCGCGCGGAACCGTGCGGGCGCGACGAAACCAGCAGCGCCAGCGCCCCGGATGCCGCGACCGCGCACGGAACGAGCAGTGCCAGATACCGCGGGCGTTGACGGTGTGCGGGTAGAGCTCGCAGACGGCGTTCGATGTCGGCGAGCACCGGTGCAGGTAGCTCGGCTGGCTGTAAGGCGGCCCGCAGGTCGCTGACCAGCCGCCGCGCTGCCGTCAGGGCGCTGCGACAGGTCGAACAGTTCCCCAGATGCGTTCGCAGGGCCGGCGTCGGTTCCTCCACGTCGCCGCACGCCAGTCGCGTCAGCTCGAGCTGAAACGATTCACAGTCTTCGCGAGGCGGTTCAGGTGTCATAGTGCGGTTCCAAGGTCTGGCGCAGGCATTGCAGGGCCGCACTCATGCGCGACAAGGCAGTGCCCAGCGGGATGCCGAGCAGCGCGGCGATGTCTTCGAACTTCAGGTTGACGCATAGCCGAAGCACGACGATCTCACGCAAATGGACCGGCAGGCCGGCTACCGCCGTCCGCAGGGCTTGTTCCCGCTCCTGACGCATTAGATGCGCTGCGGGGTCGCCGTCGCTCGCGGCCTGGTCTGCCAGCGGCGCTTCGGGCAGGTGTCCTGCCGAAGCGCGGCGAAAGCGGTCACGACAGAGGTTCCGCGCGACCGTCAACAGATACAGATCACGGCGCTCGCTGGCCCGCAGAGCGCGCATGTTCGCTGCGGCCCGGCAGAAGGTCTCGGCGGCAATTTCTTCAGCGTCCCGGTTCATGCCGTATACGCGCCGGACATAGGCCAGCACCCGGGGTCCCATGTCGCGCACGAGTTCAGCCAGCAGTTCGCGCTCTGCCGGGCTCAAAGGCGCGCGGGCGTCCGGATGCAGTTTCATCGGTCTCTATCCAGGAAGACGCGGCTCGCCAGGTTCTATTCGCGGTCAGGCCAGACCTAAGGCGTCTGCTGCTGTCTGCAGCGCCTGTATGCAATTCGCGATATGTTCGTCCAAAGGCAGTCCGAGTTGCTCGGCGCCGGCGTAGATATCGGGCCGGGAGACGGCGGCGGCAAACGACGGCGTCTTGAGTTTCTTGAGGACGCTTTTGGGCTCGAGGCCGACCAGCCGCGTTGGTCGGACCAGCGCGCAGGCTACCAGGAATCCGCACAGTTCGTCGACCGCGAAGAGCACTTTGCGGATCGGGCGGTCCCGCGGGTACTCCGCCTCATTCCAGGGGACGTGGGAGAGAATGGCTCCGATCAGCTCCTCATCCAGACCGCGAGCGCGCAGGATCGCGGCGCCTTCGCGGGTGTGGGCCGGCGGCTGGGGCCAGCGCTCGTAGTCGAAATCGTGCAACAAGCCCACCAGACCCCACGCCTCGGCGTCCGCACCATAGCGGCCGGCGTACCAGCGCATCGCCGTCTCGACCGCCAGCGCGTGTTTGCGGAGCGAATCGCTGTGCGTGTACTCGCATAACACCTGCCAAGCTTCGTCCCGTGTCATGGCCATAGCACCGCGTCTGGCACGTACCCGCGCACGCGGGCCAGCGCCGCCTTGGCATCTGCGTACGTCCGATACTGTCCGACGAGCACGACATGATACGTCTTGCCGTTGCGCACTTCGGGGCGCGTGTAGGCCGACAGGCCTTTCGCCTCCAGCTCCTCCACCCGGCGACGAGCAAGCTGCGGCTGAGAAAAGACGTCGCACTGGACGGCGAAATGATGGGCCTTCAAGGCCAGCCGGCGCGCCGCGGACGCCGCATACGGCGCCTGCGGTAGCGTCTCGACGATCCGGCGGTGAACGACCTGCGCGTCCGACCAGCGTCCGAGCCGTTCATAGCACAGTCCGAGTCGATAGAGCAGCGCGTCCAGCGGCGGTTCGGCGGGCATCTTGTCGGTGGCGCGCGCGAGCGCCCGGGCGGCAGCCGACCAATTCTCGTCCTCGAAATACAGAACGCCGAGGGCGGCTTCGGCGCGGGTGGCGATGTCGGGGTCGCGTGCTTCGCGCGTGGCTTGTGCGAGGTCGGCGTAGGCGCGCGAGCGCTGGCCGGCCATCGCGTACGCCATCCCGCGTACGTAATACGCGCGGGCGGCCTCCGGATTGTTCTTGAGTTCGTTGACGAGGAGGGACAGACGTTCGATCGCGACGTTGTACCGCTTTTCGCGGTAAGCCTGCTCGCCCTCACGGAGCCAGGCTTGTTGCCGCTCGTTGAGCCCCTGACACCCTGCCAGCACCAGGAGTGGGGCCGCATACGTCACGATCGTCCGGGGCAAGCGCGACATCATCACCCTCAGCGTACCGCAGCCTGCCCGGTTGGAAAACCACCCTCCCTGGATACCAACTGGGCACCAAGGGGAAGCTACGCGAACGTAGCGACACGCGCCGCCGCGGGCATGAGGATCGCGCCGGCATCAAGTGTGCGCAGAAGATGCGCACGCCGGCGAAGGGCACGCCCGCTCTTCGCAGCGTGGCTGGTCGCCACGCGCGGCGGGCCCGCGGTGCGCAAGGCATGCGCTTCGTACGGCGGCATTCACGGAAAACCGCAGGTTGCGGATCAGAATAGGGTCTTATATCGCCCGCACCGCGGCTCATGGCACCAGGAAGACAGCGTCAACCGCGGCGTGCAGGCACTCAAGCGGTTTCGTAACAGGGCCGTATAGGGTATGAATTGGACATATGACCACGCAGGTCGACATTCAGCCGCCGCAGATCGAACGCGGTCCGCTTGCGACGTTGCCGCCCACGCTGGAATGGGTGGGTGGTCTCGACGGAGTGCTGCGCATTCTGGATCAGACGCAGCTCCCGCACCGCATCGAAACCCGCTCGTGTGCGACCGTCGAGGAAGTGTGGGAGGCGATCCGCAGCCTTCGGGTGCGCGGGGCGCCCGCAATCGGCGTTGCCGCCGCGTATGGCCTGTGCCTGGGCCTGCGGCCATGGCGATCGCTGAACGGGGCGGCATTTGTCGATAAGTTGCGCGAAGTCGGCCGCTACCTGTGTACGTGCCGACCGACCGCGGTCAACCTGGCGTGGGCGGTAGAGCGGTTGACACGGGTCGCCCAGCAGCATGGGACGGACACCGGAATGGAACTGTGGGCGCGTTTGCTATCGGAGGCGCACGCGCTGGCGGCCGAGGACGCGTCCGTGTGCCGCCGGATTGGCGAAAACGGGGCCGACCTGATCCCGGACGGCGCGGGGGTGCTGACCCACTGCAATGCGGGCGCTTTGGCGACGGTGGCCTGGGGTACGGCCCTGTCGCTGCTGTACGTGGCCCACGAGCGCGGCCGGCGGTTTCGCGTCTATGTGGATGAGACGCGCCCGCTGCTCCAGGGAGCGCGGCTGACGGCGTTCGAACTTCAGGCGGCGGGGATCGACGTCACGGTGGTGTGCGACTCGGCGGCAGCCAGTCTGATGCGCGCCGGGCGTGTGCAGGTGGTCGTGGTCGGTGCGGACCGAATCGCGGCGAACGGGGACACGGCGAACAAGATTGGAACGTATTCACTCGCGTTGGCGGCGCGCGCACACGACGTGCCGCTGTACGTAGCGGCGCCGCTGAGCACGTTCGATCTGCGGCTGAAGCGTGGGGAGGAGATTCCCATCGAGGAGCGGGCCGCGGAGGAGGTTCTGTCGGTGGGCGGGACGCGTGTGGCGCCGGCGGGGGTAAGTGGGTACAACCCGGCGTTTGACGTGACCCCGGCGGGATTGATTACTGGCCTGGTTACGGAAAAAGGGCTTCTGAAACCGGTTACGGAGGGCGGGATACGGGAAATTTTTGGCCGGAGGGGTTGAAATGGTGGGCGGTGGCCCTACACTGTCCCACTTAATTCACGGCGCGGTCGGACGTTGGTAGCGCATTTCATGATGCGTGGTTTCGCGGTTCGTGATCCGACCGTGGGTTGAGCAGTGTGTGGATGCTCGTGGCGCGGCGCGGTGCTGCGCGCGGGTGGTTGGATCAGGACCGTCGAAAAGGTCAGGAGTATTCGCAAAGGAGGCTCGCGATGAGCAAAAAGTTGCTGTGGTGGAAGAGTGTGATTCTCGTCCTCGCGACGGGCACCGCTCTGGGGCTCGGCTACGGCGGTGGGTGTCTGTCAGCCGCCATTCAGCGGATCCTGGTTGACGTGGCGTTCGACTAAACCGACACCCGGGTAGGAAGGTTACGATCTGGAAAGGGAGACATCTGATGAAGCTTCGGATCAAAGCTGCGTTGTTCGCGCTGAGCGCCGGTCTGATTGCGCTCGAATCCGGGACCTGCTTCTTCCGGTTCCTGGGTGACCAGCTCGGCGACTGGCTCTGGCTGCGGAACATCAACTAGACAAAAGGGCTTGCTGCTCTACGGTTCCGCGCCGGCTATGCCGCCGCGGACACCGGGATCTTGTGAGGAGACTTGAAAATGACCAAGAAGTTCAAATGGTTGACGCTTGCTCTGCTGGCCGGCAGCGCCACGTTGTTCAACGGCTGCCTCGGCGCGTTCTGGGATGGCCTTTGGAACACTGGTTGGCCGACCCAGAGCCGCTGGCTGAACTTGGCGATTGACATTCTGAACGAAGAGATCTTCAGCTAAGTCGGTCGCCGGGCGGGTCGACTGCGTTGCCGCGGGGCCGGTGGGCTTCGGGACGCGCGCGACCCCCCCTGGAACGTCACGGTTGGGAACAGGCCCGTGACTGCGGTCGGCTCGGTGCCGGCTGTGTCACGAACGGAATCATGATCGGAGAGTGAACATGCTTAAGCGCAAAGCTTTCTGGCTGCTGCTGGCGAGCGGGATTGTTCTGCCGTTCAACTGCATCCCCTCGGCCTCTGACCTGCTTCGCGGGTTCAACACGACGACGTTGATGACCCAGTTGCAGAGCTTGGCGAACCAGATCCCGGCTCTGGCGCCGCTCGTCAACCTGCTGCGTCAGTTCACCTGATCCACGTTCGTCGGCGGGCGCCGCGAAGGTCCCGACCGACATTCAAACGCATGTGAAACGGGGCGCCGTCCTATGCTGGTGGCGTCCCGTTTTTGTGTCCCCGGCGCCCCTTGATCGTCACTTGGCGTGGCCGATATACTTCTCACGACGGTGCGTCGATGCGCCGATGCTTCGGGAGTGTTGTCCATGCGGAACTGCGGCAGGAAACGGATGTGGATTGCCCTGCTGATCTGCGGGGCTGGTACCGCTTTTCAGATTCTTCCGCGGGGTTGCTTGGATTACACCGTCGTGCAACTTGTGCAGGCGTTCGACGTGTGCTCCGTTATCAACTGTAGCGGCGGAACCTTCTTCAATTTCTGCCCGCCGGACTCGGAAGGGTTTTTCGCCGATTGCCCGCCGTCATTGACGGGGGGCACAACCCGGCAGGGTACCGCGACGGGGACGACCGGGCAGAACCCATAGCAGGCAAGAGGTGTCCCATGCGTACGCGACACGGTCGTCAACTCGGCTTGACCACGCTGGTGGCAGTACTCGCTGCCACGTGCTCCCAGTTTGGCGGGTGCAGCTTGGGCGGCATCGCCCGCTACGTCGCCAACTTCAACCCATGCGGGACCATCCTCAACTGCGACCCCGTGGAGTATCAGTTCATCCGCTCCGGCTATAGCGGGCCCGGCGCCGATCCCGACGTCGATTTGGCCTGCACCTACCCGCCGTTCTGCGGAACGAGTGATCCGTTTACCTCGTACGAAAACTACCTCAGTATAGTCAGCGGCAGCGGCAGTGCGCGGTCCGCTCCGACGGCGAGTACGACGGCCACTACGTCGACGTCCAGCTCCTCAACCACGGGTACTTCTACGGGCACGCGCCCGTAGACGTTCGCTGCGCCTCGGCCGCCTGCGGGACAGCCACGCGTGGACGCGCGGGCGGCCGCCGGCGATGATGCCCGCATGGACGTTGGCATCTTCATTACCTGCCTGACCGACACCTTTTTCCCACGCGTCGGCGAAGCGACGGTTCGGCTCCTGCGGCACTTCGGCTGCCGCGTCCATTTCCCGCCCGCGCAGACCTGTTGCGGACAACCCGCCTACAACAGCGGATTCCATGCGCACGCGGCGGCGTTGCTGCGGCGGATGCCACGGGCTCTTGAGGGGTGCGAATTCGTCGTGACGCCGTCCGCCTCATGTGCGGCGATGGTGAAGGAGCACGGTCCGCGGCTGAATGGGGTAGACGCAGGGGACATCGGCCGGCTGGCGGCAAAGACGTGGGAAATCTGCACGTTTCTGCGCGATCGTTTGCAACTGGACAATAGCCGCATCTCTGAGGGCACGCGAGCCGGTCACGTTTTCACTATCCGTGTCATGCCCGGGGAATCTATGAAGTCGCGGATCTTCAGGCGTGGCTCGGCCGTCTGGACCTGCGACTGCCGACGCGGGCGGACCTGTGTTGCGGTTTCGGCGGCTTGTTCGCGGTCGACTTCCCGGAACTGAGCGGTCGGATGCTGGACGACAAGCTGGACTCGCTGGCGGCCAGCGGCGCGCGACTCGTCATTTGTAATGAAGCTGCCTGCACACTCCAGATGGCCGGCGGGGCGCACCGCCGGGGGCTGCCGCTGCGTTTCCGGCATCTGGCGGAGTTGCTGGCCGAGTCGTTGGGTCTGATGGAGGCCGAAACGTGAGTCGGCGTGCCGACCTGCGGCAGCGGGTGGCGGAGGCCACGCGCAACGAGCGCGTGCTACAGGCCGTGCATCAGGCTACCTGGCGCAAGGCCGACGCGCGGGAGCAGTCCTTCGCGGCGTTGCGGCACGCTGACGCTTTGCGAGAGAAGGCGGCCCAGATCCGTCGGCACACGCTGGAGAACCTCCCGGAGTACCTGGAGCAGTTTGTCGAAAAGGCGACTGCGCTCGGTGCAAAGGTTCATTTCGCGCCCGACGGTCCTGCCGCCTGTCGAATCATCACGCAACTGGCGGCGGACCGCGGTCTGCGGCTGGCAGTCAAAGGCAAGAGCATGACCAGCGAGGAGATCGGCCTGAACGCGGCTCTGGAGGCCATCGGCGTTCGCGTGGTCGAGACCGACCTGGGCGAATTCATTGTGCAGATCGACCGCGACCGGCCGAGCCATATTATCACGCCCATAATTCACAAGGACCGGCGCGAGGTGGCCGACGCTATGGCCCGCGAGCTCGGTTGTCCGCGGACCGAGGACCCGGCCGAGCTGACGCGGATCGCGCGGGGGTACCTGCGGGACATCTTTCGCCGTTGCGACTTGGGCATCACAGGTGTCAATTTCGCGGTGGCCGAAACGGGCACACTTTGTCTGTGCACCAACGAGGGCAATGGGCGGATGACCATCACGCGTCCCCGGGTGCACGTGGCGCTGCTGGGGATCGAGAAAATCATCCCACGGCTGGCCAACCTGCCGGTGTTTCTCAAGTTGCTGGCCCGGTCCAGCACCGGACAGCCGATGGGCGTTTACACCACGCTGATCAACGGCCCGCGGCGCCCGGACGACCCCGATGGCCCGCAGGAACTGCACATCGTTCTGCTGGATAACGGTCGCAGTGCTATTCTGAAGGGCCCGCTGCGCGAGGTGCTGACCTGCGTGCGCTGCGGTGCGTGTCTGAACGCCTGTCCAGCCTATCGCAACGTGGGCGGGCACGCGTACGGGAGCGTCTACCCGGGACCGATCGGCAGTGTGGTGACGCCGCTGCTGTACGGGCCGGCCTGCGACGACCTGGCGAGGCTGTCCAGCCTATGCGGCGCGTGTCGCGTCGCCTGCCCGGTGCAGATCGACATACCGGCGCTGCTCGTCGCGCTGCGAGCCCGAGCCGCCGACCGCCAGCCGGTTGGCAAACGTCTGCTGTTGAGCGTCTGGCGACGGGTCATGGAGCATCCGTGGCTGTACCGGCTGGGGCAGGCGGTGTTGCGCCACGCGTTGCGGGACGCCGACGGCGGGTGGGTCCGCACGGGCCGAGGGCCGCTGCGGAACTGGACGCTCGTACGCGACTTGCCGCGCCCGGCGCGCGAGAGTTTCCGCCAACTGTGGGAGGCACGGCTGCGCGATGAACGCTGAGCCTTGCGAACGATCGCGGCACCGGAAGACCGAATCGGGGCCGAACGACCTGGCCGCATTCCTGCACCGGCTTCGGGCGGAGATGGTCCCGGCTGAGCGCGGCACTGCCCTGCCCGAAGTTTCCAACGCCGCTTTACGCGAAGTCACATGGGAAGAGGGGCTGGTGGACCGCTTTGTGACCAGTGCCAGGGCGGCCGGTGCTCAGGTCCGGTGCCTTGCCGCCAACGACTGGCTGAGCGCTGTGCAGGAGGTGCTGCGAGGACACGGTGCACGACTGGTGGTTGCCGCCGGTCAGGCCGGAACGGCGCTCGACGACGACCGGGCGGCGGCGCTTGGCAATGCGCTGCGCGCGACCGGCCTGTCGGTCTCCACGGCACCGAACGATGATGTGTTGTTCGCGTGCGACGCGGCTGTCACCGGCGTGGCGGCGGCCATTGCCGAGACCGGAACGCTGGTGTGCACGTCCGGGCCGCGGAGCCCGCGGGGCGTGTCGCTGATTCCCCCGGTGCATATTGCCCTCGTCGATGCGCGACAGATCGTGGGCGACTTGTTCGACTATTTTGCCCGACTGGATCCGACGACGCTGCCGGCGAACATCAATCTGATCACCGGTCCGAGCAAGACGGCGGATATCGAGGGGATTCTCGTGACGGGCGTGCACGGCCCGGGAATCGTGCACGCTCTCGTTCTCCATAGCGGGTAACGCAGGCGTACGACGGGCTGGTGCTCCAAACGCGCGGCTGGTATCGCGCCGGCATGGCCGCGGGGCGGAAGGGGGCCAGACAGCGGCACGGCCCTCCCGCCCCGCCCTCGCCCGGAAAGAGGCGAGGGAGCTGGCCAGGTAGTTTCATCGCCGTCGGTACAGGCACGCGGTCCCCAACGCCAGCGCCGCAAGTCCGGCGGGTTCGGGGATCGGCGTCGTGGTAATCGTCAGCCGCGGGTAACCCGGCATTCCGTCCCAGATCGACAGCGACCCGATCTGCTCGGCGCGGACCGTCAGACCGACCCACGAGTGGCCGGCGCTCACGAGCTGGCTGACAAACGGTGTGACGTCGAAGCTCAGCACGTCACCGTAATGCACCGATGAACTGACGACGCGGACCAGGAAGTTCCCGTTGCCCGCCTCGAAATCGCTGAGCTCTGCCAGTCCGTTGCCTACGTACCCGTCGACGGCCAGCGTATTCGGGAGAAGGCCATATGGCGCACCGAGGCCGCCACAGTAGTCGGAGTAGACCTGCACCTCGAATATGGCCGAACTGATCTGCTCACCCGGGGGGAGCGTGAAGGCCGAGATGTCGAATTCGGCCATAGCACGCTTCTCGCCCTGCGTTCCGAGCAGGACGGTGTCGTAGTCGAACGGCCCCGTGTCGCCCATGCCGTCGAACGGAACCCGATCAATGACGCCGCAGGCCACCGGCGGGTCGGCGACGACGAAGCTCGCGCCGGCCCACGCGGACGCGGCGGCTCCCGCACACACAATTGCTAGGCAGACTGCCACATACGATACGCGGTTGTTCATGATGCGCTCCTCTTGGAGAAAACCACACGTTTCTCTCATACGACTCCGGGCAGCCCGCATCGCCGTAGAACGGTGGCGTTGGCCAGCGCCCCGCCGCGCTGCGCGCCGCGCGACAGACGACCGCCTTGGCCAGGACCGTTGGCTGTGGTCTGCCCGGGTTACGAACATGACGTTGTCCTGTCTTGCTCTACCGCACTTGCAATGGCCGAATGACGTCAATGCGCCACCGCGTCGCTCCGCGGCCGCCACGGTACCACTGCCGCCATCATGAGCAGGAGCGCCGACGTCGGCTCGGGCACGGGCATGGTCCAGATTGTCAGCATGGGCGAACGGGGCCCTTCGAAGAGCATGACGCCGCCGAGCTGTTCCGCCCGCACCGTGAGGCCCACCCAGGTTTCCCCGCCCGCCACAAGCTGGCGGACGAAGTCCGTTACATCGAAGGTGACCTGCTGCCCGATGTACGGGTCGTCTCCGAGCAGATAGCGGGCCAGGAAATTGGCATCGCCCGCCTCGAAATCAGAGAGCTCTGCCACCCCGTTTCCAACGTACCCGTGGCACGCCAGACTGGACGGCGTGATGCCCGCGATTCCGAGGCCGCCGATGTTGTCGTCAGCGATATACGCCTGAAACAGCGCGGCGCTGACGTACTCTCCGCCGGGCACCTGGAAGCCGGAGATGTCGAACTCGACGATCTCGCGTGCCTCGCCGCGATACCCGAGCAAAACGGATGAGGCGTCATCGAATGGACCGAAGTCCCCCGTGCCGTCGAAGGGGTAGGCATCCACAACTTCGTAGTCGAGCGGGGGGTTCTCGATGCGGAACATCGAATCCGCCATCAACGGCGAGCCCGCCGCCAGAACTATGGCGCACAGAGCGCCGGCCAAGGAAACTGTCCGAACCATCTTTGTTCTCCTCACTGCCTGGTTTACCCCGTTCGTTGCCTGCACGCCCGCCGGAACAGGGTGTCGGCCGGCCCTGGTCCATCCGCCCGCCCGGTCGCGACCACCCAGGTGCTGTCGCAGCGCTGGCGCCGTTGCGCAGTAACAGCTCCGAAGGGCGAACGCCGTGGACGAGTTGCACGCCGTCGAAAGCCAGCACGCGCCCGCTCTTGGGCGAACATTGTCGATCTCGCTGTTCCGGCCAAGCCTCAACTGGATGCCACGGTACCACGTCGGCGCGGCTCGGTCAATTCGTTTTTTGGGATATTTTGAAAATTCCTCGAAAATCACATGAAACTCTTCCCAGACATCTGGACCATCGCCACGGTTCTGTGTAAACTGTGTGCATGCTCAACGTTGGACAATCCCAGGATTACGACAGAGCGACCGATAACCAGTTGCAGCAACAGGTGGCCTTGGCGGGCGAGCGGCTGCGGAGTGCCATCATCGCCCTGCTCGACGAGCTGGCGCACGCGGGCGCTCGCGAGCAGAAAGCCATTCGGGAGGTATTGGATCTGAGTCAGTCCGCGACCAGCCGGCTCGTTTCCTGCGTGCGTGTCACGGACCCGCTGGCTACGCTCGCTCGCGTGCCCGGACCGGAGGGTTTGCGGAAGATGCTGCGCGGGGCGGCGCGGGCCGGCGTGCGTCAGGAATGTCTGGAGCAGGTGGACGGCGCGATCCGTTGCGTCGAGCGCCTTATCGATGAGGATGTCGGCGACCGCGATGCGCTCGACTCGCTGCTCTGTGATTGGGTCCACGAATCGCGAGCCGGTTTCGAGCTACGTCACAAGTGTGCGGCGTTCAAGGCCATGAGCGCGCTGCGGGGTGTGCAGGCGCGCATTCTCGCGTCATGCTGGCTGATTCATCCCTCCGACCAGAGCGGCGTATATGACACCGTCGAGATCGCGGGCCTGTTCGGATGCCGGCGGATTCGCCCCAGCGGGGTTCTCAACACGATGACCAAGCATTTGTCGCCCGAGCCGCACCGCTTCAGCGTGCTCAGCCTGGCGGGGCAACCGGTGGAGAGCGTGCAGGATATTCTCGTGCACGACTTCTGCTCGCGGGAGCTGGGGGCAATCGAAACCCGCCGGCAAGGAACATTGACGCAGACGCTGGTGCGCGGTCTCCCGCTGGGCAAGGGACCGGGGGCAGACTTTGTGACGGCGTTGTTTTTCCGGGGCCTGCACCGCGCGGCACGCGGCCCCGGGGACGCGGTGACCACGGGGGTCGCCGCGAGCATTGAGCCCCCGTGCGCCGATCTCGTGCTGGACGTGTTCCTGCACGACGACGTGTGGCCGGGGCTGAGGCCGGAACTCCGCATATTCGACACGGTGGTGCGTGGGCTCGCGCACCCGGAGGACCCGCTCCGCCAGGCCGATCGGCTCGACATGCTCGAATCGGTCGTATCTCTGCAACGGGGGGCCTCGTTTCGCGTCGCCGAGATTCCAAGATACGCCGAACTGATTGATTATGTTTGCGGACGCCTGAACTGGAGTCCGGCGGAGCTTCGCGGGTACCGCTGCAAGATCCGTTACCCCGTTTACGGCGCGATGGTCTGCCTCGCGTTTCCCCTCCCCCTGAAGGCGGCCACGGATTGATCGGCCTGGGGCCGGGCGATCACTGCGACAGGCCGGGCTCGTCCGGCGGGGGCGGGTCGCTCACGAAGCCGTCCGGCTCCAGCTCGTACAGCCCGAGGTAGGTATCTTCCAGCGGTTCCTGGCCGACGAATTCGCGCAACGCAGCGTTCGCCTCCCCCATGCGGTGCAGGAAGCTCAGCACCAGGTCCACCGCCTCGTCCGGATCCCGCGCGACCACCTGGCAGTTGCGCACCACGCGCAACGGGGAGTCGGTCGCTGCCCCGTTGCGGCCACGCAGCTCAATCAAGCCCGGGCGGTAGTCCACCTCGACGAAGAAGCTGTACCAGTAGGCCTCCGGTACATGCGGTCCCGTCGCCTCACGGTACGCCTCGCACAGCTCAACTGTGCAGGCGTTAGCGCGATAGGCCTGCGCCATCAGTCGCTGACACCGCCGCCGTAGTTTGTGACGGGCGAAGAAGTCCATCGCCATTTCGTAGGCGTAGGTCAGCTCGGCATGGTCGACGAAGCGCCGCCGGGCGAGCACGCGCTCGTAAATGGCCAGGGCGGCGCGCAGGCGCTTCTGTTCCTCCAGGATGAAGGCCTGAAGCAGACGCCACCGGGACGAGCGTGGCTCGATGCGTTTCAGGTGGGCCAGTTGCCGCACGGCGGTCCGCAGCTTCCCGGCGCGTACCGCGGTCACGCCCCAGTTCAGGCGCAAGGTGGCAGAGTCCGGGTCCAGTTTCTCCGCTTGCCGGTAGCAATCGAAGGCCGCGGGGTATTCCTGATCGTCGCTGTGCAGAATGCCCAGCGCGATCCACTGGCTGGCGTCGTCCGGCACGAGGGACAGATACCGGCGGAGCGTGGTTTTGGCTTCGGCGTAGCGGCCGGATTCGGTCAACGTGGCCGCTTTGCGTTGGAGGATCCAGTCGATATCCGCACCGAGGGCGAGGGCGCGGTCGTAGAGTTCCAAAGCCCGCTCGTAGTCGCGTAGTTTTTCGTAGACGAAGGCGAGGTTGGCCAGTGCGACCTCGTCGCGCGGGTCGAGCGCTACCGCTTCCTCCAGCGCTTCCCGTGCGTCCTCCAATTCGTTGTTGTTCGACAGCACGACGCCCAGCGTGCCCAGCAGATGCGCGGACTGCGGGAACTCCTCCAGCAGCTCGTCCAGCAGGGCTAGTGCTTCATCGTCCCGCCCCAGCTCACTGAGCGCCCAAGCGCGCAAGCTGCCCCACTCGATCCGATCCTCGCCACTGAGGGTTTCGCCCCGGACCGCGTCCAGACACTCCAACGACTCGCGCGGCTTTCCGGCCTCCAGGAGGCGATTGGCCTGATCCAGAATGGAGTCGACGTCCTCGGGTTCCATCGCTCGCTTCGTACGCGGCGCCGTATTCGCGCCGGCGCACCGGCGTCGGAGCCGCGCAGCGCTGCTCCGCACGGCCCGCGCGAGATTATACCGCGCCGGGCGCCAAGTCGCAGCCGCGCGGTGCCCGACGCCTTGCCACGGCGGACGCCCGGCCCGATCATCCCGAGTATGACAACGCGGGTTCTCAGCGCGGTTCGTCGATGCGCGGCGCTACGCCTGCCGGGTTTGGCGGCGCTAGCGTGCTTGTGCAGCGGGTGTGCCGATTGGACGTATGAACAGATTCGCCTGCAGCAGCCGGTGCAGATCTGCCAGCGGTTGTTTCCGGAGGGGCAGTCCCGTCGAACGGATGCGACATTGTGCAGCTTTCAGCAAGCCGGCGGCCGAACCGATGTCATCGTGGTGCTGTTGACGCGTGATCAGCGCGTTTGCAGCAAGTGGCAGGCGACGCACATCGAAGGACTGCCCGGCTGGGGCGTGCCGACGCGTTTCCTCTTGCGGGGCGAGCTCGATCCCCAACTGGCCGGCTGCGCCGAAACCGGCCCGGCCGATGCGCTGCGGGTCGTCGTGGACGAGCTGACCGACGTCGGGCCCGACGCCTTTACCCGTCAGACGCATGCCTGGATCGCCGCGGGGATCGTCCGGCTGCTGGAGCGCTGGCCGCACGCGGGCGACGAGGAACCGGCCGGACCCGCGCTGCGCGCAGCGCTGGAGCGCATTCCCGCCCAGGGCGAAGCGCAGATTGCCGTGCGCCGCGATGGGACATACGTTTTCCAGTACACGTTCCCCGCAGCTCTCTGAGCGCCACGCGCCGGCAGTCAGTCCGGTGGTCGCCGACGTGGGCGGCGGCGTGGCCGGGTTGGCCATCCCGATGGCCGTCTGCAATTGACGGACGTTGTTGATGGCGGCGGCTGCGACCAGGAGCAGCGCGACGATCCGGCACGCCCAAGCGATGCGCGTGCGGATAGACCAGGCCGCCGCCAGGATCAGCAGCGGTGCGTAGTGGAGGGCATAGAGGAACGTCTCGGGGCCGTACAGCAGGTGCAGTACAAGCTGACCGCCGATGGCCACCGCGAGCAGCAGCCGCAGCTTTGCCTCGCCCGAGGCGGTCGCCAGTCCCCACAGCCCGGCGGCGAGCAACGCGAGCCACAAAACTGTCGCCGTCCAGCCGAGAAGGCCGCTCGAACCGATGTCGGCGTGCTGCACACTCAGAATCGGCGGCAAGTCGAGGCCATAACGCGGGACAGCCTGAACGGCGGGCATGACCACGGCGTGGCAGAAGAACACGATCGCGACGCGCAGCGGCCCCCCGGACTCCGACGTCCACACGTAGTCGATTTCGTGACGCGGAATGGGCATCGGGGCTGCTGCGGGAAACACCTGCTGCTGCACCGCCATCAGTCCCAGCAGCAGGCATACCGAGACGGCGATCAGAAAGACGGCCCGGCGCGGCGGATGTCGCAGCAACGTCGCGGCCGCGCCGACGATCCCGTTCGTGACCGTGAATGCGAGCGTCGCCAGATTGGCCAGCACGTCCCAGCCCGGTCCGAGTGGGCGGCGCGCGCCGACGCCGACGATGCAGAGTGCTGCGAGGATTGACAGCAGTCCCGGCGGCCAGGTCTCGGGGACGATGAACCACGCCATGGCGGCGGCGCTGCTCCCTGCCAAAACGGTAAACAGGGCCGCGTCCGTGCGTCGTACACATATCAGGCGGGCCAGCGTGTAGAACAGGATGGTGCACGCCCCCGCGATGGCGACGCGCACGAGGCGCACACAGATCAGCGGCTCCAGCCCCGTTGCCCGGCGCACGCCGGCCACCCACGGATAGAGCAGCAGGGTGTGCAGCGGATGTGTCGCGGTCCTCTCCTGCACGCTGCGGCGAAACGACAGGTCCCTTACCACGCGCGGGCAGTCAGCCTCGAACCAGACGTTAAGGCGAACAAAGGTCGGTGGGTCCCCCTCGATAGCGCGGGAGCCGAACCAGGCGGTGGTAGCCGCGGCGGCGGCCAAAGCGAAAGCCACGAGAACGTCGGCGTGCCTGCTCGGGCTGCGCGTGGGCCGTCGGCCTTCCGGCTCGACTGTTTGGGGGTGGAGGTCAGCGTGCATTGCCCAGCTCAGCAGCGGTCTAGCGCTCCAGCTCGCGGAACACACGCTGCACCCAGCCTGGGGTGCGGCGCTGCCAATCAACCAGTGGACGCCGTCGGGTGAAGTAGTAGAAGGCCATACCGCCCTGCACCAGAACGCTGAGAAGAATCACACCGACGTACAGCGCCGCGGTCAGCACTGGGACCAGTTCGGCGATCTGTCTGGCCATGATCGGATCAAGCTGATCGAGCTGCGCGGTCCAGCTTTCGTGCGCCAGATGGCGATGTGCGCCGGTGGTCAGCCGGAGTACGCAGTAGGCCACGATGAGCAGCATGAAGACAAGCTGGTTGCGACCCAGCCACGTAGCCGCGTCGGGCTGACCCCGGCGCAGTCGGCGGTAGCCGGCGTACTCGCAGAGGCCGACGCCCCACACGCCCGCCAGCATGACCAGTCCCACCACACTCGGCCAGAAGACCACAATGGGAACGCCGATTACGGCAATCACGAGCGTGGTGACGGCCGAAAAGCGGGCTACGGCGGCAGCGCGCTGCACGGCGTGCCAGATCTGCCCTGCCTGGCGGAGGCAAAGGAAATCTGCCTCGTCCAATGGACTGCGGTCGACGGGGCGGGCTGCAATCGCGGGGGCGTCGGCCGAAGGGTCCGTCATGCAGGCACCTCGCGCACGGCGAAACGCAGGGTTGCCCCTGCGTTTTTGTGACAGGCAGCCGCCGATGGCTGGAATTGTGGCGCGCCGCATCGCGGCGCTCAATTGACTTCTGCATCCAGGCTGGCGGTGCCGCCTCGGATATAATGGCCTCACAGTCAATGGGTAACGAATCACGCCAGCGCGGTCGTTTCAATGGCAGGAGGTCACGGCGTTATGCCTTCGCCCTTACCTCAGATCCGATGCGGTTTGTGTCAAGGCCCGATCGGTCCGCGGGACAGCTTCTTTCGAGCCACGGGTGACTTCCTGCCGCGCGGCGATCCGGCCGCCGCCTTGGCCAACACCCCTATGCACTGGCCGTGCTACATGGCCTGGCCCGAGCGGCCGCGGTTCGCCCGGTACTACGTCGATGCGTGGGTGGAAGCCAATCGTCGCAACCCCTTCTGGTGGTCTGTGTACCGGGACGAGCGGGTGTACGTGTCGGCCAACCCGCTGCGGGGGGTCGAAGAGGTGTCGGTACGGCTCTACGCCCTGGGAACCGATGTACGCGTACCGCTGCCGCGCTGGTCCGAATGGTTGCGGGCGGTCGAGGCCGTTACGCCGCATCTCCATGAGTGCGAGCTGGCTGCGGTGCGGGAGGTGCTGCCGGTCTTGCAGGCGCGCTTCCCGGATGATCACGCGGTCGTGGACGCGATCGATCCCAACGAGAAGGCTCCCCGCCGCAGTCGTAATCACGCGCGCTGAGCCGTGGCGCAAGGCGGGCGCCGGTGGACGCGGCGGCGGATGTCCCCGATAATGCCCCACCCGCGCGGGCAGATGCCCGCGGGCGAGCAGTCGTGAGTGGTACGTTGCGTAATGCCCACCGGCAGTCATCCTCCAAACTCGCAGCCGGCCGGCCCGCCTCTGGGCGACGTTTCTTTGGCGGAGCTGCGTGCGGCTCTGCACCAGGCGGTCGATCTGGCTGTTGACTACCTCGAGAACCTGCCGCGCTACTCGGTCGTGCCCAGGATCGGGCCGGGGGATGTTCGCAAACAACTGCCGGCAGCACCGCCTCAGGAGCCGGAGCCGCTCGCGCAGATTCTCGATGATTACCGTCGGCTGATCGAGCCGAACACGACACACTGGAACCATCCCGGGTTTATGGCGTACTTCCCCGTCACCGGATCGGGGCCGGGCATCGTGGGCGAGCTGCTGTCGGCCACGTTGAACGTCAACGCGATGCTCTGGCGGACCGGGCCGGCTCAGACCGAGCTCGAAGAACACGTGTGCGACTGGTACCGGCAGATGCTGGGGCTGCCGGCGGAGTTTCGCGGTCACATCAATGACACGGCGTCGATGAGCTCGCTGCTCGCGTTGGCCGCAGCGCGCGAGCGCGCCAGCGGTCTGGAGATTCGGCGGCGCGGCATGGCCGGCCGTGCGGACCTGGTGCCGCTGACGGTCTATTGCAGCGATCAGGCGCATTCGTCGATCGACAAGGCCGTCATCACGCTCGGGATCGGCCTGGACAACCTCCGTCGCGTCGAGAGCGATGACCAGTTCCGCATGCGGGTCGACGCGCTGGAGGCGGCGATCGCCGCAGACAAGGCGGCCGGGCGACGTCCGATCGCGATCGTGGCCACCGTTGGGACGACTTCGACGACCTCCGTGGATCCGCTGGCCCCGCTGGCCGAGATTGCACGCCGTGAGAACATGTGGCTGCACGTGGACGGCGCCTATGCGCTGGCGGCGGCCATCTGCCCCGAGTTCCGCGGTCAACTACGCGGGCTGGAGCAGGCCGACTCGATCGTCACCAACCCCCACAAATGGCTGTTCGTGCCGGTCGATTGCTCGGTTCTGCTCGTGCGTCAGCCGGACCTGCTCCGGCGGGCATTCTCGATCGTCCCCGATTATCTCACCACGCCGGAGACGGGTGTCACGAACCTGATGGATTACGGCGTGCAGCTCGGCCGTCGCTTCCGGTCGCTGAAGCTGTGGATGGTCATCCGGGCGTTTGGCGTTCGCGGTCTTCAGGAGCGGATTCGGTACCACTGCGCACTGGCGCAACAGTTCGCTGCCTGGGTGGCGGCACACGATGGACTAGAGCTGGTAGCGCCCGTTCCGTTCAGTACGGTCTGTTTCCGGGCAGTGCCCGAGCTGCCGGCCGATCAGCAGGATCGGTTTAACGAGCGGCTGCTCGCCGAGATTAACGCGGCGGGACCGGTGTTTCTGTCGCACACCCGGCTGCGCGGGCGATATGTGTTGCGGCTGGCGATCGGCAACCTGCGGACGACGCCGGCGCATCTCGCGGACGCGCAGCAGTTAATCCATGCGAGCTGGGAGCGGCTGCGGCAGGCGTGGCGGCCGTAGGAGGGGCCGACAAAGGAGCGCGACGTGTCGGACGCACCCCAAGGCTGGTCGCTGGTCGAAAGCGCGTTCGACGTGCGTCATAACCGACACTACGAGGGGCTTTTCACCATCGGCAGCGGGCCGTTGCAGCAGCGGGCCGCGTTGGAGGAGGGGCTGTGCGACGACCCGCAGGATCGCACGTATCTGCGGCTGATGGGCAACGTCAGCGTTGAGACGCCGCCGCCGGGGAAAAGCCGCGTCGGCACCTATCTGCCCGGGGTCAGCGGGCCGCATCCGACCTGCGGCGACCAGATGATCAATCTGCCGGCGATTCACGGGCTGGTGCTGTTTGCGGCAGGCGAGCGGCTCGATATGGAGCACGGGCCGATCTGTAACTACTCGCGTGTCCTGAACCTGCGTACGGGGCATCTGCTGCGTCAGTTCACCTGGCACACGCGGGTCGGCGCCATCCTGCGGGTGTCGTTCGAACGGTTCATCAGTGCGGCTCGACGCCATGTAATGGCTTTGCGGTGCACCGTCCAGCACGTCGGCGGGGCGCCGGTCGAACTGCGGTTCGTTGGCTCCCTGAGCGCCGAGGTGTGCACGAACGGGTTCGACCACTTCACGGCGGTGGAGATCACCGGCGAACATGAGCCGATCACACTCGCGGTGCGGACAAACTCGGGGATCGATGTCGCGGCAGCGGCGATCTTGACCAGCGATCGGCCGATTGCCTGGAACGTGGAGGGTGAACCCCGCTGGGTGGCGCTGACCGGGGCGCGCACCCTGGACCCCGGGCAGTCGTTCAGCGTCTACAAGTATGCGGCCTTGACGTCATCTCGGCACGTCACGGGTTCGCCGCTGGACGCGGCCCGGAATCTCGTCTGGGCGGCTGCCGCCGCTGGGTTTGCCCGGTTGGCCGAAGAATCGGACGCGGTCTGGGCGCAGCGTTGGGCGCAGAGCGACGTCGTGATTGAAGGTGACCCGCGGAGTCAGCTCGCCCTGCGGGCGGGGCTGTACCACCTGATGCGGGCCGCAGTCGAGGATGATCCCCGCTGCGCCATCGACGCTCGGGCGGCCAGCGGCGAGGCCTACTGCGGGCGATACTTCTGGGACACCGAAATATTCCTGTTGCCGTTCTTCCTGTACACCCGGCCACGCGTCGGTCAGATGCTTGCCCGCTTCCGACTCGTCACGCTCGACGGAGCCCGCCGCAACGCGCGCGCCGCCGGCTACCCGGGTGCCCGCTACGCCTGGGAGAGTTCCCCGAGCGGCGACGAGCATTGCCCGAACTGGCAGTACCGCGACCACGAAGTGCACGTGACGGCGGATGTCGCGTACGGGCTGTGGCATGCCCACCTCGCATGTCCCCAGGACGTCGATTTCCTGCATGACGTGGTCGAAGCGCTCACCGAGATGGCCCGCTACTGGTCTGTCCGTGTGACGCCGCGACCGGCGGGGGACAGTTACGAACTGCTCGGGGTCATGGGGCCGGACGAGTACACTCCGTTTTCGCGGAACAACGCGTACACCAACCGGCTGGTGGCGTTTGCGCTGCGCCTGACGGGTTTCGCCTGGGACAAGCTCGCGCGGGCCGCTCCTGCGCGGGCGGAGGCGCTACGGGAGCGGCTGCGCCTGGAGCGGAGTGAGCTGGAGCACTTCGAAGCGGTCGCGACGAAGTTGCGGATGCCGTACGACGCCCGGCGTGGGCTGGTCCTGCAAGCGGACGATTTTTTCAGCCTGGAGCCGTTCGACTTCGAGCGCTGGTGGCCGGATCGAACGCAGCCGGTCGGTCGCTGCGTGAGCCAAGAGCGTTTGTACCGCAGCCAGATCCTCAAGCAGGCGGATGTACTGCAACTCATGGCGCTCTTTCCGCAGGAATTCGAGGCGGAGCAAATGCGCGTCGCGTACGACACCTACACGCCTCTGACGTCGCACGACTCCAGTCTGAGCCGCCCGATCCATGCGCTCATAGCGAGCTGGCTAGGGCGCGCCGAGGAGGCCTTTGCGCTGTGGCAACAGGCGATCGGTCTCGACCTCGAGCCGCCAGCGGCCAGCGAAGGCGTGCATGCCGGGTGTGCCGGGGCCTGCTGGCAGGTCGCGGTGCTCGGCTTTGCGGGTCTGCGTACTCGCATGCAGTCGGAAATCCTGTGCGTTGCGCCGCGTCTGCCGCGCACCTGGTCGGCGGTGCGTTTTCCGTTCGTATGGGAAGGTCAACCGCTGCGCGTCGCGGTCGAGCGGGATCGGGTCACCATCGAGCACGGGGGCGACCGTCCGCTGCCGGCACGGATCGTCGGCCGGCTGCACGAGCTGGAGCCGGGTCGCGCACACAGCTTCCTCGTCCAGGTCGAGACGTAACTTCCTGGCATACCCCCTGTCGCCCGATCGGCGGCCGCGGTCAATCAGTCATCGAGCGTCAGCAGCGGGCGTTCGTGTCGTGGCCGGTATTTCTCCACCAGCTCGCGCAGCTTCGGTTGATCGGGATTGTGTTCAAGGCTGGTGTGCCAGGCCTCCACCGCCTGATCGCGCAGCTCGACCTTCTCCGGCGCGTCCAGGTACTGAGTCATCAGGACCACGCCGTAGCCGGCGTACGCCGCCGCATTCTTGGGGTCGCATTCGATGGCGCGCTGGTAACATTTCGCCGCGGCGTCATAAGCTCCTTCCCGCCACAGGCAGTAGCCCAGTCGCTCATGGGCGGAGGAGAGATCGGGCGCCAGCTCGATGGCCTTCTTGAGGCTCATCCGGGCGGCCTCCCAGCGCTCCTGATTGAGATAGACGGTGGCGAGATTGACGAGGACGATCGGCTGCCCCTCATTGCACTCGAGGGATTCTTTGTAGGCTTTGATGGCCTCGTAGTCGCGCCCCTGGGCTGCCAGGGCCGCGCCCAGGTTGCTGCGCACGTACGCGTTGTCGGGCGCCAGGCGAATCGCCTCTTTGTATGCATCGACGGCGTTGGCCAGATCGCCGGACTGGTGATAGCACATGGCCAGCCGGTAGCGCAGGTCGAAGTTCCGCGGATCGAGCTCGCAGGCCAGCGCGTAGGCCCGAATCGCCTGGGCGAGCCGGTTGAGAAGTCGGTAGACCTCGCCCAGCTCGAAGAGGGGCTTGACTTCGGTTGGATTCAGTCGAACCGCGGCCTGAAGGGCGTCGGCGGCGTGCTCCAGGTCGCCGGTTTCCTTGCAAAGCAATCCGAGTTTGTACTGCGCGTCGAAGTGCTGCGGATCCAGTCGCACCGCTTCCTGGAATTCCGCTAGCGCTACGTCGAGCTTCCGGTCGGCCAGCGCCCGGTCACCCTTCCACAGGCAGACGTCCGCCAGCCCGCGCCGGACCGGATCGTAGGCGCATCCGCCGCACAGACCGCCGACGAACAGTAGCATGCCGGCCACGATGCGAACAGCTCGTCCGGTCCCCATAGGTCCTCGCCGTGCTCGCCTGCGAACCGGGGCGCTTAGACCGCGCCGCGGAACCGCCCTTTTACGCGGACGTCGCACGGTCGTCAACGCACCGACACCGTCGCCGCGCGAGCTCTAATGTTATCGGCTGTCGGAAGGGCCGGTCTTTCGCCGGCCGCGCGGTGGCCTCGGTCTGGCTCCGGCGGTCATTCCGCCCACTTCTTCAGGAAGCTGCCCGCCAGAAGACGCACGAGCTCGTCCGGGTCTTCGCGGGCGACGACCTCGGCGCGCGGCGCGAAAGTCGGTCCCTGGCGTGCCAGCAACCGAACTGCCATGAGGCGCACCAGCCAGTGTGGATGCGCGAGATTCTCCTCGGCCTTGGCAAGGACCCGACGATCCAGACCGGTCAGTTGAAGGGCGTCCAGGACCCGCGCCCGCACCTCCCAGGACGGACTGTCGAGCAGTCCTGCCAAGGTCGTAAGCATCGCACCGACGGGAACGGGCTCCGGGCGGTAGGACAGTTGGCGCGCGTCCGCCCGTTGCCGTTCGCCGACCAGTTGTGCGAGCACGTCGCAGGCGCCGACGACCGCGCCGGGGTCGTTGCCGCTGGCCGCATTGAGAAGCGCCGCCAGCGCTGGCTCTCCCACGCTGGCCGGTAACCGCGTAAAGTAAACCGCTGGCAGTGTCTGCCCGGCTGGCGCGGGGTGCCACTGTCCATCCTCGCCCCGCACGGCGTCGAAGATGGCGCGCAGGGTGACGCGCTGCGCCTGCTGTGGGGTGTAGCGGGCTACACGCCGCAGCGGGCCTACGTCGAGCGTTCGCCGCACGCTGATGGTCTGTCCGGGCCGCAGCACGCGAACCGCATCCAGTGTCACACTCATCAAGGCCGGCAGCTCGCGTTTCTGATCGCCCTCCACTGAGAAGGACAGGACGAAGACCGGATTGACCGGGCCGTCCGGTCCCAGCGGAATCGGAAGGGAGCTGCGATTTGTCACGCTGAACACGGCCCACCACGGCTCGCCGACGGAAAAGCTGCGGGCTGACAGCGTAACCCGTGCTTCCAGGAACTGCTCGGGGTGCCGCAGCAGCTCCAGGACTCGCACATCGAACCCCGCGAGAGCAGCGGCGATCTGCGGGTATCGCTCGCGGGGCGACTGAGTCGCCGCCGGGAAGTCAATCGACGCGCCGCCCGCTGCCGCGTGAACGGGAGCCGACGCCGGAGCTGAGTCCGGCCGAGTCACCGGCTGCGACGTTGGCCAGGTTTCCTGCAACCGGCGCAGCAGGCGTGCGGCCGGCCCGGCGACAGGCCAGGGTTCGAGCTTCAGAAGTACCTCGCGCGCCCGGGTGACATCCCCCCGATCCAATAACAGTCGGGCCATCATGCTGGCGGCCAGCGCATCGTGGCCGGCGAGGGGCGCCAGCAGACCCAACGCCTCGTCGGTGTGCCCGTTGATGGCGTGGGCGCAGCCGAGGACACGTTGTACGAACGTGTCGCCAGGTGCCCGCGCGGCGGCCGCCTGCGCGAGCATCAGCGCCCGGTCCGGCTGCGGTTCCAGGGTGCAATGAAACCAGGCCGCCTGGGCTACTTCGTTGACCGGGTACTGGTCGGGCTCGCGTACCGCGGCAAAGCGCTGTGCCAACTCATGCCGGACGGCGAGCCCCAGCCCCGGCTCCTTACGCTCGAGCACGTGGTGGAGGAAGAGCCCAGCCTCCGAGGCGACCAGCGGATCGGCGGCAATGGCCTCGCGGGCCCGTTCGGCGGCCGCGTCGAGTTGTCCCCGGGCTTCAAGATTCCGCGCCCAGCTCAGCAAGAAAGGGCCGGGCAGCGTCTGGCCCGGTCGGGCGGTGCGATACACGGCGACGCAATGCTCGAACAGCCGTGCTGCTTCGTCGGCGAATCCATACTCGTCGAGAAGCGAGGCTGCTTGCAAGGCCAAGTCTTCGTCCAGCGGGTTGAGTTGCAGGGCGTGTAGAACTGCTTCCAATCGCTCTACAGCCGGTGCATTCGGCTCCAGACTGTGAAGCAGCAACGTGGCCGCTTCCAGGTCGCCCGGTTCGAGCGCCAGGGCCTGCGTGAGCTGGCGGCGTGCCTCGGCCAGGTCGAATCGCTCCAAAGCCTGGCCGGCCAAAGCCACGCAAACCTGGGCCCGCTGCGCCGCCGGCCGACCGGCGCCAGCCACCGCTTCCAGCCACGCGACGCGCTGCTCGTGAGTCTGCTGTCCCTGTAGGCCGGCGGCCAGCCAGAGTGCGAACGCCCGTTCGTGGGTCGGATCGGCTTCCAGTACAGCGGCGAGCGCGCGGGCCGCCCGGGCCGTGTCGTTCTCGAGGGCGGCGATCTCATACAACCAGATGTGCGCATCGACCAGCTTCGGATCTATTCGGACAGCCGCTTCAAGCAGTGCCCGGATGTGCTCCACATCGCTGGGGGTTTGCCGGCCGCGCTGGTTCAGTGCATAGTCCCGCGCCAGGTCGACCAGCCACGCTCCGGTCGGCAGCGGTTCGACCTTCTCGGCGGTCGCCAGTGAGCCTGCGGCGGCCGCCACGAGGCTACAGGTCAGCAGGGTCCGCAAGACTGCGGTTCGTGCCGTCATGGTTACCTCCGCACACCGCACGTCTGGCTGGCGGTGCCGGGCGACAGTATGGCAGAACCCCCCGCCGGCGACCAGCACATCGGTGCAACACGTTTCCAGTCGCGCGCCCGGGCTACGGACAGGTCGTGCCGATCAGCGCTACGAAGCTGTCGATGTCGGCGTAGGTGACGTCGCCGTCGCCGTTCGTGTCGGCGTTTTCCCACGGGCAGGGGTCGTGGGGCCAGTTTTCCTGGCCGGCCAGCGCCTCCACAAATCCTTCGATGTCGGCAAACGTGACGGAGCCGTCGCAGTTCGTATCTCCCGGACAGCCGGCCGGCAGGACCACCTCGCCGAGCAGCGTCACGGTGCGGACCGGTTCGTCCGGCGCGTTCGACGTGATCGTGATGGTGCCGCTGCGGCTTCCCAGGCTGCTGGTGTCCATCGTGATGAGATGTTCGTCGGGCGGGGCACACGGGGCGGCAGCGAACGGGCCGCTCGGGGTCGTGAAGCCTGTGGACGCGGTCAGGGAGTAGCGCAGCGTGTCGATGCCGTTGGCCGACCACAAGGCGCAATCCCCTGCGTTCCATACGTGCAGCGTGAGTTGCGCGGGTTGGTTCAGCAGAACCTGTCCGAAGTCCAAAATCGTGTCCGAGTCGATCTTGGCCGGCACCCGCAGGTCGAGAAAGACAGGCAGGTGCCCGCCGGAAGCGGCCGCGTTGACCAGCGCCTGGGCGATGATCGGTCCGACCATGGTATTGCCGACGATGCGCAGGCCCTGGTTGAAGCTGGAGCCGTCGTTTCCCCAGGCGCGATACGAGTGATTGCCGTCGTTCCAGGTAGTCGTGCTGTAGGGGATGGCGGGATTGCCGATGTAGTCGAGGCCGTTTCCGTCGATCAGATTCGCAGAGACGAGGATCTGATCGAAGCGATCATCCATTCCGCCGTTGCTCGCCACGGGATCCTGCGTGTGGACGAACCGGAAGATGACGCCGTCGTGCCAGGTGCCGGGCGTATTGATGGGGTCAAAGAAGCGGCCGGCGTTGTTGGCCTGATCGCCGACGAGTTCCTGGTAGGCGGCCTCGGACGAGGAGTACATGTTCAGGTCGGCCCCCAGCAGGAAGTGCCAGTCCGGGTTGAGCAGCTCGGCGTTGTCGCGGATGCGCTGGGCTTCCAAGAGTCGGCGGGCCTGATCGTCCGACGTGGTGCCGGCCTTCATGTGGCTGTTGTAGCAGCACAGAACCGCCTTCTGGGAGGTATAGCCCTGCAACTGCACCTTGAAACGGACCGCGTGCCGCGGCGGATTGGGCGCGCTGCCGCCCTGCGAGACGATCAGATATCCCTGATAAACGACCTTGCTAGTGCGGAAAAAGAAGGCGCTGCCTTCCGGCTGACCGCTAGGCCCGTTCACCCACCGCCCATCCCAATCGCTTGGGCTGCCCGGTGCGCTGTTCAGCAAGTCGCGAAACGTCGTCATGGCGCTGGCACTCATGAATTCCTGCACCAGGATGATGTCCGGCGCCAGTGACCGGCCTTCAAAAGTCCCGTACATCACGGTTTGAATGTCGGCGGCCCGGTCGGTGCCGTAGTAGTTAGTGACATTCCACGTGGCCACACGCAACTGTCCCACTGCCGGGCTCGCGGCTAGCAGCAGAACGACGACAAATGACCACCCCCACGCTCGCACGGCCACGGGTCGAGTCATGATGGTCCTGCCTGACAGCGCACGCTTCCTGTGCCCCTCTTCCGTTCCGCATTATACACCCAGCCGGCGGCTGCGGCGCACCGGATTGCCGGCGCGCCGGCCGGCGGGAGACTCATGCTCCGCCGCATTACAAATCCCGCCGCAGAATTGCAAAGCGACGGGTCTGGCGCAGCCCGAAGCGGCGATAAAAACGGGCCGCCGGCTCGTCGGCCCAGTTGAACCAGATGCTGCGTCCGTCGGCGGCCCGAATCTGTCGGACGGCTTCGACGAACAGTTTTGCGCCGACCCGCTGGTTGCGCAACTCGGGAATGACGCCGAACGGCCCGAAATGCTCGCCTTCCCATTGACAATACCCGACTACGCGGCCATGCAGCGTCGCGACCAGGATTTCATGCAGGGCGCCGGCCCGAAGCTTCTGACGCGCGGCCATGTTCCAGTCGCCGGGAAAGGCTTCGGCCAGGAAGCTCAGAAACTCCGGCACCCGCGGCGGTGTGAGTGGTGTGATTTCGACTTCGGTGCCGGTTTGCCAGGCTTCCCGGTGGTAGGCGTCCACGTCGAAGTTGACCAGCTCGCGGGCCATCGAGACGGGCTCATGGTCGATGACGAACCCGGATCGCAACAGCCACGCCAGCGCCACGCCGTACGCATCGCGATCGACCCCCGGGAAGACATATCCGGGGGCCGAGCCCGTGTTGCCGCACAGCCAGACCCGCCGGCGTCCGTGCGCCCGCAGGTAGTCCAAGGCGCGGGCGAGCAGTGCCGTGCCGATCCCTTGCTGCTGGTGAGCCGGGTCGACGGCCAATACGGGGATCCACCCGTCCTCCGGCTCCAGGCCGAGGCGGTCGTTGGGCCACCGACGAATGATCGCCCGGAGAAAGCCGACCGGCTCATCCTTCTCGGTAGCGACAAAGAAGCCGGAATCGTCGCCGGGCCAATAATCTGGGTCGCCGAAAAGCCAGGATACAAACCGTCCGGTGCTGATCGGATCACGCCGCAGGGCTGCGTTCCAAACGGAAACGACGTGTTCGACGTCACGCCCCGCGAGCGGACGGATCGTGAATGCTGACATGCCGACCCATCACCTTTCTGCGAGCACCTCGTCCACCAGCCGCGCGAGGTCCGCGTGACAGTCCGGGAAGGCCGACACGTACCGCAGGTCGTCCGGGCGGATTGCGAAGTCGCCGGGCTGGTGCGTCAGGACAGCGTCACCGAGGTTTTCGTCCCAAACCATTGTGCACTGGTCGCGCCACGTGCGCAGCGTATCGCGGATGGCCTCTTCATCGCCCGTGACCCAGAGCCAATACAGGAGTCCGCGCGGGTTTCCCCGCCAGCCAACCAGAATCTGCTTGGCGTAAAAGCCCGTGTCGGCTTTCATTTCGGGCGCCAGGCGCGTCCAGTCGCCTTCCGGCGGCTCGGGCAGGACAGACTTGTCCCACGCTCCCTGACCGATCCAGCCGCGCACGTAGCCTTCGAGCCAGAAATAACGCTGGATGCCGTACGGCCCCCGGCGACCGTACTTCGTGTACGCCTCCTGGATGTAATCGCAGATCATCCGCGCCTGGATGTCAGGATGATCGCGACAGTACGTGTAAACTTTCGCGTCGGGCCAGTCCGGCTGTACGCCGTAGGGCAGCCCGTACTTGCTCTTCACATTTGTTACGGTTATCTGCCAGGGACCAATGGTGGTCTGACCGAGCATGTCCTTGGTCTCCGCGGCCGTCGTCAGACCCCAGCGGCGGTCGGGCTGGTTGAACAACCCCTGCCCCTCCTGGATGGCTTCCACCCACAGGTCTTCCAGACCCACGAGCGGCCAACGTCCCTCAGCCCGTCCTTGGCGAAGCACCTGATACGCCGTGTCCAGCACGACCTTGCCGCCCGGCCCGTAGGGTTCAATGTGAGCGAGGATGGCAGTGTAGCGGCGGTCCAAATCTTGCAGACCGGGCCCGGGAACTGTTTCGGACAGCGATGCGCAGCCGTTAAGAACAAGCCCGAGCGCAATACTAGAGCATGCTACCGTGTATGCTGTCGAGCGACACACGTACTGTACTCCGGCGAAGTGCGCATTGCGCGACCAGACGGCGCGGCTGTCAATACGCCCCCGCCGACGAACCAAAGGGTGTCTCCCGCGTGTGGCAGTTGCTGCTGGTGCTCGCCGTCCGAGCTCCTGTAACGCCACTGCACTGGCGTGCAGGTTGTGTCAGTTGTCGCAGGATAAAAAAGCGGGCAGTCGTTGGGGCTTTCCCCGAACGACTGCCCGCCCGCTGTTACTTTCGATTCACCCTGAGACCGGCCGGCCCGTCAACCAGAAACGACCGGCGCAGTCGGGACAGATTATCACTTGCGCAGGTTGTCCTGATAGTTCTTGAACGGCCACTTGTCTTGGGGCATGCTGCTCCAATCGCCCCAGATTCGTGCGCCGGGGGTCGGGTAGACGTCCAAGCGGGCCGTCGTAAAGCGCGTGATCAGAGCCGTGTCATACACGTCGGGGAAGCCCTCTTGCGTTGCTACCAACTGCCTCTCGGCCTTGGTGGGGCGCGCGGAGCCGTCGCAGAACAGCAGGTTGTCGACGAGCTTGCGCTTATGCCATCCGATCAGCAACACCTCCGGCGTGATGCCCGCGACGGAGTCGACACCGATCATGTTGAACCACGTCGGTTCCCCGGCCAGGACCAGCTTGCCCATGTCCGGCAGCGTTGAAGCACGGTGGCCCCAAGGACCGATGGCGAAAAACCCGTTGCTATCGCTGTTTCCTGATCCCGTAGCGTCCGCGTAGTTCGCCAAGCTGGCGCGGTAGCTGTTGCCGACCGTATCGTACATCGGCCGCTCCGCGTTGGCGTCCGGAGCGTCGTCAACCAACCCATCAGTCCCAAAGCTGGGATCGGGGTCTTTCGGATACCCGGTATCGCCAGGGCAGGAAAACCATTCCATGCGTTTCCGATCCCCCTCCTCCGACCCCACGCTCGTGTAAACATTTAGCGCCCGGCGCTCCGCATCATAGTCCGGTCGCAGCACACACTGGCCACCGCTCGGATCGCAGGGATCGGTCTTCGACAGTGCATACCCGCCGGAGGCGGCGGTCTTAAAAACCTTTTGACTCGAGCGCCCACCATATGTGAACCACATCGCGCAGCGCCACAGCCACTTGCCGTTGTCAGTGGTAGGGCCGAGCTGTCCCTGGCGGTACATCATAGTCAGCGAAATCGGGATGAGCTGCTCGACGGGGTCGTCGCTGGCGTATTGGTGCATCGAAAAGCCGAGGTTTTTCAAGTTGGCCAGGCACTTGGCCTTCTTGCCCTGCTCCCTGGCGCTACCTAACGCCGGCAGGAGGATCGACAGGAGCAGCGCGATGATCGCGACGACCACCAGTAGCTCAATCAGCGTAAACGCCGCCTTCCGCGTTGACCTCAACATCGCTTTTTCTCCTAACTCTGTCCACTTGTCCACGTGTGCGCCCGAGTCCGCTAAGAGACGCAAAACTCCGACTGGCCGCGTCCGTCGCACGGCTTCGGGTGAACCATTACGTCTACGATGCGCCGCCCATCCCGAGGCGGTCACCGACCGACACAGTCGCCGCTTGTTGGGGCGACGACGGGCCGCAACCTCTACCAATATATACTGCCAGGTCAGCCCCAGTCCACACCGAAAAGGCGCTGATTTCGCTCGACCGGCCGCAGTCCGGCCGGACCGCCAGCGGCCACAACGGCTTTTCATAGAGTTACTTAGCTTCTTTGTTCCCGTCCCGCCGTGCGATCGCCCTGCACCCGACGCGTGCCCCCGGATTGCGCTAACCTTTCCGAGAATCGGAGGGACACGCGCTGTACCCCATTGGGCTTCCGAAGCCGCCCCTGGCGAGAAAACCGCCGGCTAGGCGCTCGGTGTACCGCGCGTGTCCCTCGATGATTCTGTCCGTTGCGGTCAACGCTCCGCCGCGACCGCACATCAACCGGCCGCCGGTAACAACCGGGCGACCGCTTTTCACGGCGTCAGGTTCGGCGCCCGCCTGACAGCCCGTGTCAGCTCGTCGGCGGGCGCTCGCGGTCGGACAATTTCACTTCTCTCGCCGCGGCGGAACGTCGTCCCGCTGCGCACCGGCCGTTAGCACGGCTTGCAGGTGCGCTTCGCCTTCTTCGCGGTCTTCTTGGCCTTCTTGGCCGTCTTCTTCTTGGCCTTCTTCTTAGCCATGGCGCAACCTCACTTGAAAAGGGACCTGGAAACACCTACGCCACACTGGGCGTTTGCACGCGCTCCTCGAAGCGGACGCTGACCCGCTTGCTGACGCCGGGCTCTTCCATCGTGATTCCGTACAGCACGTCCGCACTCGCCATCGTCCGCTTGCTGTGCGTGATCACCACGAACTGCGTGTGCGACAGGAACTCCTGCAAGACACTATTGAACCGTTCCGTGTTGGATTCATCAAGGGCCGCGTCCACTTCATCCAGAATTGCGAACGGCGACGGCCGACATTTGAACACGCCGAGCAACAGTGCGACGGCCGCCAGCGTCTTCTCGCCACCCGACAGGAGCGAGATCGACTGCGGCTCCTTGCCCGGCGGCCGCGCCAGAATCTCGATCCCGCACTCCAGCGGGCGTTCGGGATCCTCTAATAGAATATCGGCTTTTCCGCCGCCGAACAGCTTGCGGAACATCTCCTGAAAATTCGCGCGGACACGCTCGAACGTTGCCAGGAACCGGGTGCGCGATTCGGCATCCAGATCCGCGATCAGCGTCTGTAGCCGCTCCACCGCGGCCATCAGGTCGGACCGCTGGGCGACCAGATGCTCGTACCGCGGCGTCAGCTCTTCGAGTTCGGCGAGTGCGTCGAGGTTCACGTTGCCCAGTCGCGCGAGCTTGCCGCGCAGCTCCTCGATCTCCGCCCGGATCGCTGCCCAGTCCTGCTCCACGTGCTCGTACGTGGCGTAGCGCCCCGGCAGGTCGAGCCCCCAGCTCCTCGCGCACGCGGGCGACGAGCGTTTCCTGTCGGATCTCGTTCTCCCGCTGCTGAACCTGCTTCTCATGCCAGACCGACTCGGCCGCCTCGATGCGCCGCTGCGCCTCCCGAATCTCGACTCCGCGCTGCTCCGCCGCGACCCGCAACTGCTGTCGCCGCTCGCGCAGCCGCAGACCCTCGGCTTCCTTCTGAGCCGCTTCCGCTTCCCGTCGCTGTTGTTCGCCCCGTGTCGTTCGAATGTCGTCTTCCAGCAGACGAATCTGCTTCGTTCGGCGGCGTGCGCTTCCCGTTGCGCCTGGTGTTCCGCGGCCGCGAGGTCGGTCGCACGCCGGTCCAGCTCGCGCAAGGTCTCTTCCGCGGCCCGCCGTTTTTCCCCGGCCCGCCCGGATTCGACCAGGGCTGCCGTAACGGCCCGCGCCCGGTCGGCAGCGTCGGCTTCGAGTTCGGCCAAGGCCCGCGCCAGTTCTTCCACTTCGTTCTCGCGCGCCTGCTGCTCGGCCCGCGCCGACTCCGTCTCCGCCGCACGCCGCCGTTGCTCGGCCGTCAGCTCCTCCAGCCCGCGCTGCTGCTGCGCCAGCTCCGCGGCGACCAGGGCGGCCTCCTGGGTCAGACGCTGGCACGCGTCTTCGGCGCGGGCCAGGTCGGTCCGCACGCCGACCACCTCCCGCTGGAGAGCGGCGATCTGTTCGAGTCCCGCTTCGCGCCGCAGTTGCAGGTCCGAGATCGCCTGCTCGACGGCCAGTCGCTGGCGTGTCAGCGTGACCAGGCGTGCTTCAAGTTCCTCCAGCTCGCCCTGCAATTGCCGGATTTCCGCCTTGCGACTGATCAGTCCCGGCGTGCCGGCGGCCGCGCCCCACAGCAGGCGTCCGTCGGCGAAGACGGTCCAGCCGTCGAGCGAAACGAACGCGTACCCGGCAAGCGCCTCGGCGGCCAGGCGTTGGGCGCGCTCCACCGTGTCGACGATGATCGTACGTCCCAGCAGTTGCTCAGCCAGCGGGCGGTATCCGTCGTCGCAGCGGACCCATTCCGAGGCCCGCGCGATGAACCCCGGCGTGCCTTCGTAACCACTGGCCAGCGGGCGGACCGGCACGCGATCCAGCCCTAGCACACGCACCGGCCCGGCGGTCAGGCCGCGGCGCTGCCATTCCGCCAGAAAGGCAGCCGTGTCCCGGACGACGACGTAGCTTTCGCAGGTGGCCAGCACGGCTTGCAGGGCCGCAACGCGTGGATCGTCGATCCGCAGCAGATCGGCCACCAGGCCGACCACCTCAGCGGGATTCCCGGGTTCTTCACGCCAGGCCAGCACCGCGCGCGTTCCCTCATCGACTCCCTCGAGCCGACGTTCCATGTCCTCCAACAATGCCAGCCGGGACGCCAAGGCCGTACGCCGCTCGCGCGCCTGAGCGATCTGCTCGTCCAGCCGATCCGCCGCGGCCTGCTGGGCACCCAGTTGTGCCTCGCCTTCGCGGTGTGCGGCGGTCAAAGCGGCTTCGCGTGCCTCACGCTCTTCGAGCCGGCTCCGCAGTTCCGCGCACTGCTGGTGTTGCCGCTGCAATGCCTCGTCCACCTCGCACTGTCGCGCCGCGAGCCGTGCGGCCGCACCGGCCAGACGCTGCTCCTGCTGCTGAAGGTTGGCGCATTCGCTCTGGAGCAGTGCGACACGCCGGGCGGCTTCGAAGCTCGCGAGCCGCGCGCGCTCCAGGGCTGCCCGCAGCTCTTCGCAGCGCCGCTCGAGTGCCGCCCGTTCCTGTTCGAGGGCCGCACTGCGCTCCAAGGCCGCCTGTTCGGCCAGACGCAGGTCCGCGAGCGCGGCCTGCTCCGCGGCGTGGCGTTCGGCCAGCGCGGCGCGCTGCCGGGCCAGCTCTTCGCACTGGAGAATCTGCCGCGCTCGCCGGCCGCGCGCGTCTTCCAGACGTTGCGTGCTTTGTGTCAATCGTTCCGCGAGCTCGCGCAGCACCGCGCGCACCTCGTGCAAGGCGGCGTCCGCGGCCAGCACGGCGTCGTCCGCCTGTTGCAGCGCCCCGGCGAGCTCCGCGCTTGCCGTGTCCAGCTCGGCGAGTCGTGCCCGCTCTGCGGCCAGGGCGCCGGTCAGTTCGTCGAGCTCCGAGCGGATGCGCGCGCGCCGCTGCTCCAGTTCGTGGTATTCCGCCAGGCTGAATGTCAGCCGCAGCTCGCGCAGTCGGGCGTCGTATTGCTGATAGTTGCGCGCCTTGCCCGCGGCCAGCCGAACGCTGCGCAGCCGCTTTTCGACCTCGTCGATGATGTCGCCGAGCCGTAGCAGGTTGTTCTGCGTTCGCTCGAGCTTCCGTTGCGCTTCGAGGCGTCGCACCTTGTAGCGACTGATGCCGGCGGCTTCCTCGAACGTTTCTCGACGCTCCAGCGGATTGGCTTCGAGCAAACGTTCCACGCGTCCCTGCTCGATCACGCCGTAGCCGTCCACGCCGACGCCGGTGTCCAGCAAGAGCTCGCGGATGTCCTTGCGGCGACAGGGTTCACCGTTAAGGCGGTATTCGCTTTCGCCGCTGCGCCACAGGATGCGTGCGACGACGACTTCTGGCAGATCGCAGCGCAGGATGCCGGTGCTGTTGTCGAACGTGAGTTCCACTTCCGCGAAGCTGGCGGGCTTGCGCGACCGGGAGCCGGAGAAAATGACGTCTTCCATCCGGTCGCCGCGGAGGGTCTTCGCGGACTGCTCGCCCAGGACCCACCGGATGGCGTCCAGGATGTTGCTCTTTCCGCAGCCGTTGGGCCCCACGATGCAGGTTATGCCTGCCCCGAACTCGAATTCGGTTCGGTCCGCGAAGCTCTTAAACCCTTGCAGGACCGCTCGTTTAAGAAACACAGTCGGTTATCCGGTCCTTGATTGCAGCCACATCTTGCCCGCGTCAGACCGCGCCGGACGACAGGCGACCCAACATATTGTAGTTCAGCATCACGAGGCTACCATAGATGAAGGCGGTGTGCAAGGCATTCGTTCCACGAGACTTTGCGACGATCCATTCCGTGCGGCCGACGGTTCCGTGTGGGGCGGCTCTTCCGGTCAGCACGCTCGAATCCGCCCAAGTTGCCGCGCAACGACTTTGCGATAAAGAGCTTGCCAACGGCGCCCTAAATACCGGACGCCGACCCCAAGGGGGTAGACTCCGGTCCGGTGGCCGGGCGGGAAAATCTTGCGAGGGCACCGACTTTTCGCTTGCATCACCCGCATGGAGGGAGTATAAGTGGGGCTGTGAGAGGAAGGGTGAGCGTCACCCCGCGGAATAACGGTCACAGGAGGCAGGAAGCACCTCCACCGGCATGTTCAAGGAGATGAGGAGTATGAAGAAAGCACTCGGCGTAATCTGCCTGTTGTTGCTCGTGTCAAGCGCCAGCGCTTACATCGAGCTGTATCTCAAAGAAGGCGGCGTCAACAACTACATCTTTGATCCCAGCGCGCGCAACTACCTGCCGTACTTCGACGGTTGCCCGTCGGCCGAGATCCCGCCTGGTGTCCTGATTGAGGACCAGCCGATGACGCGGACGTTCTTCGTCTGGGGTCGGTTCGTCAACGAACTCGGGACCAAGATCATCGGCATTCAGCCCGCTGTGGACGTGGTGGCCAACCCTCATGGGCTGAACATCACGATGGGCCAGAATGTCATTTACCGTCACAGGAAGCTAAACGGCTCGACCAGCCAGCGCTGGACGCGCTGGGACGGGACGAACAATCTCGGCATCAACAGCCCGGCGGCGGCCGTCACCGCGAACGGGATCGTTGACAACGACAATAGCCCGAATCCGAATTGGGACTTGGTCTGTCCGTACGGCACGGAAGGTGAGGTCGAGTTCCTGCTTGGCGCGTTCCAGTTGGTGAGTTCCCGCGGCAAGGTGCTTGGCGACCTGACGTTGGGCCTCGCCCGCCTCGGCTTGGCCGCTAACGACGGCATGCAGTCGTACTACCCCGAAGTGCGCGTCGCCGGCCAGGTTGTGCAGGAATTCTGGTATGTGCAAGGTCAGCCGCTTCCTGGCGTGCCGGTTACTCACCCCGCCCCGGTTTACCTGAGCTGGATTCCCGAGCCGGCGAGCCTGTTGCTCCTGAGCTTGGGCCTGTTGCTCCGCCGTCGGTAGTTCGTACCCCTGAGTTCTGCGGTTGAGTTTTCGAGGAGTCGGATCGCGTGATCCGGCTCCTCTTGTTTTCGCGCCGGTCCGGGGATGGGGTCCGCGGGGCGGCCGGCTGCACGGGGGGCCCGATGTGGGTATGATTCGTCGCCAGGAGCGGAGCACACGAACCCGCAGGCGGTTGGATGCCGCCGGGGCCGGGCAGAAGCCGGCCACGGCGGGGACATCCACAAGAGGGAGGCACCGGAAGGCCGCTGTCACCGGCAGTGGCCCGCGGATGCAGGAGCATGTACGTGACGGCACCAGCGACAGTGAGGAGCGCGGCAGGGCGTCCGCTGACGGCGTACCTGAACCCGGTGCACATGGTGCAGAATCTGTGGACGCATCGGCATGTGACCGGACAGCTCGCATGGCGTGAGGTCGTCGGTCGCTACCGGGCAGCGCGACTCGGGTTGCTGTGGTCGATTCTGACGCCGCTGCTGATGCTGGTCGTGTACACGTTCGTTTTCTCGGTGATTTTCCGGGCGCGCTGGAATCCGGCAATTCAGGAGAGCAAGACGCTGTTTGCGCTGACGTTGTTTTGCGGTCTGCTCGTGTGGACCGTCTTTGCGGATGTGGTGGCCCGGGCCCCGACGCTGGTGGTCTTGAACCCGAACTACGTGAAGAAGGTCATCTTTCCGCTGGAGGTGCTGACCGTCGCGGCCCTGGGCGGCGCCCTGTTCAACCTGCTCGTCGGGCTCGGCGTGTGGACCGCAGGACTGGCCATCTTCGAGTGGCGGCTGCCGCCGGTAACGTTTCTGTACCTTCCGGCGGTGCTTCTGCCGGTGTGTCTGCTGACGCTGGGCGTGTCCTGGGTGCTGGCGTCGCTGGGGGTGTTCATCCGTGACATCGGCCCGGCGGTGCAGGTCGCTCTTCAGCTCCTGTTCTTCGGCNCCCCGATCTTCTACCGTATCGAGGTGGTTCCGGAGCCGTACCGGAGCATCATGTATGTGAGCCCGCTGACGCAGGCGGTCGAGGCAGCGCGGCGCGTCATGATGCTGGGTTACCCGCCGGAGTGGAAAGGCTGGGCGCTGTCTCTGGTGGCGTCGGCCGCGGCGGCCTTGGTGGGCTACGCATTCTTCATGAAAAGCAAGCGAGCGTTTGCCGATGTCCTCTGAGCCGCTGGCCGCCGTCTGTGCTGCGCCCGTCCTCGCCGGTGAAGAGCCGGCGGTGGAAGTGCGCGGCGTCAGCAAGTCGTACCGCATCTACGACCGGCCGGTGGATCGGTTCAAGCAGGCGTTCGTTGTGGGGGCGGCGGGAGCTCTTCCACGAGTTCTGGGCGCTGCGCGACATCTCGTTCGAAGTCCGGCGCGGGGAGACGCTGGGCATCATCGGCCGGAACGGCAGCGGCAAGAGCACGCTGTTGCAGATCATCGCGGGGACGCTCACGCCGACGGCCGGGGAGGTGCTGGTGCGGGGCCGGGTGGCGGCGCTGCTGGAGCTGGGCAGCGGGTTTAACCCCGAGTTCACCGGGCGCGAGAACGTGTTCATGAACGCAGCGATTCTGGGGCTCTCGCCGGCGGAGACAGAGGCGCGGCTGGACGAGATCCAGAACTTCGCAGACATCGGCGAGTTCTTCGACCAGCCGGTCAAGACGTACAGCTCCGGGATGATGGTCCGGCTGGCGTTCGCGGTACAGGTGCAACTGCGGCCGGAGATCCTCATCATCGATGAGGCGCTGGCGGTGGGGGATGCGCTGTTTCAGAAGCGGTGCTTTCAGAAGATCGAGGAGCTGCGCTCCGCCGGCGTGACGCTCATTCTCGTTTCGCATGAGCAGGAAGTCATCCGCACGCTGACGAACAAGGCGCTGCTGCTGCACGAGGGGCGGATGCGCGCGTACGGTGCCCCCGCGGAGGTCGTCTTGGAATACCGCCGGCTGCTGCATGCCGAGGAGCAGCGCTGGTTCAGCGCGCAGATCGAGCGTCACGCCCGGCACGCGCCGACCGAGGCGGCGGGCGGGGCGCGACGGTCACCGGCCGTGGACCGGCGCTCGTTCGGGGATCTGGACGCGGAGATTGTCGAGGTCCAGGTGCTGGATGCGGCGGGTCAGCCGTGCACCGTCTTCTACCCGTGGGATCGGTTGACCATCCGTGTGACCGTGCAGGTGCACGTGGCGATGCAGCACCTGAATGTCGCCGTGCGCCTGCGGAACAAGGAGGGGGTCAAGATTTACTCCTGGGGCACGCTGAATCAGGATATTTCGATCTGGAGCGGCCGCAGCACGGGACCGGTGTTCTGGGAGCGCGCCTTTGGAGCGGGCGAGATTGTGCAGGTGGATTTCGTCTGCGAGGCGCGGCTCGGGATGAACCTGTACGAAGTTCAGGCCGCCGTCTCGGAAGAGGAAGACCGCTTCTATGGTGCGCAACGGATCCTGCATTGGAAGGATGAAGCGGCGTTCTTCCAGGTCCTGGTGCCGAAGCACGAGCACTTCTTCGGCGGGGTCGTTGATCTGCGAATGACCGCCCATGTCCACGGTTGATTATCGCCGCCTGTATGAGGACTACTGGTCGCGACCCGAGCGGTGGGGCAGCGATTCGTTTGCCGACGTGGACGAACTGGCCGAGCGGGTTCTGCGGACCTGCGGCGGGGGGCGCTTGCTGGACGTGGGCTGCGGGATGGGCCGCCTCGTGCGACGGCTGCTGCGGCGCGGCGTGGACGCGCTGGGCGCAGACGTCGCGCCGCGTGTGGTCGACGCCGGCAACCGGACGGCGCCGGGGCGTTTCGTGTGCGCGTCGATTCTTGACTTGCCTTTCGAAGCCGACTCATTCGAGACGGTCGTCTGCTGCGACCTGCTGGAGCACCTGACCGAGGACGATGTGCCTCAGGCTCTCCGCGAGCTTTATCGGGTCGCACGCCGTAATCTGTTTGTGACGGTCAGCACGCAGCCCGACCGCGACCGGACCTGGCACCTGACAGTGCACGACCGTGGCTGGTGGGAGAACGCGCTGTTCGAGGCGGGCTTCCGCAAACACCTTCTGACCCCGGCGGTCTTGCCGTTCGAAGCGCTGGAGAACGAGCCGCCGTCGGTCACGATCGTGCTGGAGAAGATTCCCGCGTCGGCGTGCCAGCGCTGGCCGCTGAGCAGTCTGCGACCGACCCGTGATCTGCACATGGACATGCTCCGCGAGACCGGGCGGCGCTCCGACGCGCATCTGGCGCGGTATTGGCTGGCCGCCNNGTACATCCGCCCGCGTGACGCCGTGCTTGATCTGGGGTGCGGCCTGGGTTACGGCACGGCGATGCTGGCGGCGGCGAGTCCGGCGGAGCGGGTGTTGGGAGTGGATGCCGATGACGCCGCGCTCGAGTACGCGACGACGATGTATGGACAGGCGGCCCCGGGGGTGGAGTTTCGAGCCTGTGCGGCGGAGTCGCTGTCCAATCTGCCGGCGGCCTCGTTCGACATGGTAGTCGCGTTCGAGATCCTCGAGCATCTTCGCGATCCGGAGGCTGTGCTGTCGGAGATCGGGCGCCTGTTGAGACCGGCGGGGCGAATCGTGGTCAGTGTTCCCAACCGCTGGGTCGATTCCACCGGGCGCGATCCCAACCCGCATCATCTGCACGTGTATGACTGGGACACGCTGCGTGCGCAGCTTGAGCGACATTTCGGACTGGAAGCTGCCTTTGCACAGATCGCCGGTGGCGGCCTGACACTAACGGATCGGCCGCGTCGCCTGCGCCCGGTGCCCTGCGACGGGTCCCCGGCGGAGGAGGCGGAGTGGTGGTTGGCGGTGGGCATGAAAAGCCCGCTGGCGTCACCCGCGGTGCGCTATGAGGAACGCGTATACCGCGAGCACGCGGCGACGGACGTGGTGGCGTTCCAGCGTGACTATGACAATCCGTGGGTCGCGCGCGGGCTGGTGGCGATCGGTTTGCGGGCGATGCGCCCCCGGCTGCTGGAGCAATGGGCGGAGGAGGTTCTCGTTACAGCTCGACCTGGTTCCGCCGATGCCGGTGGTGCACTGTGCGTGCTGGCCTACCGCCTGCTGGAGCAGGAGAACCCACCCGCAGAACGCGTCGAGGCGCTTCTGGACCGCATTTCGCAGTACGACCAGCAGGCCGATGACACGGCACACGCCTGGCGCTGGCGGGTCTCCAATGCGTACGCGGCGGGACTCTTGCTGCTGTCGCTTGGACGGCGGAACGAGGCGCGAGAGGCGTTTCTGAAATGTGCCACACTCGATGTTCTGCGGGTCACGCCCCTGTTGGCCACGAAGACCGTCGACGCCCTCTACATGGCGGGCTTGCTGGCGGCCGTAGATGGTCAGGTGGACGCGGCGCGCCAGTGTTGGGCACGGGCGCTGCGGGAAGTTCGGCGCGTACTCCAGAGTGACTGGAGAAACATCTGGGGCACGCCCGAAGCACCGCTGTCTTTCGGCTTGCCGGAGGTCCGGCAACTGGCTGACCTGGCGGTGCGCTGCGTGCGGGCGCTGGAGGATCCGGAAGGCTGGCGCGGGCGGCCAGGTCGCACTTGGGACTGCACCCACGAAAACCAGGCCGCCACTCTGGTGCGCCTGGAGCGCGAACTTCGCCGTACGGTTTCGTTCTTCGAAACGAGTCGTACTGCATGGGAGGGCGAGATTCGCAATCTCAGCGGGCAGCTTGAGGACCTACGCCGCTGGAATGCCGAACTGGAGCAGGGCAAGGTCTGGCTGGAAGAGCAACGCGGTGCGTGGGAACAAAGGGCTCGACAGGCCGAGGCACGCATTAGCGCGCTTGAATCCGCGGTGGCCGAGCTGGAGCGTGCCAAGGCCTGGTTGGAAGCGCAGTGTAGCAATTGGGAGCAGGCGGCGCGTGCGTCGGAAGAGACGGTTCGCGAACTGCGGAGCTGGACGGCGGAGCTGGAGAAGGCCAAGGCCTGGTTGTCGGAGCAGGTGGACCAGCGCCGAGTCCAACTGGACACGCTGCGGCAGCGTGTGGAACGCTGTCGACGCCGGTGGGTCTACCGGGTACTGACGCGGCTGGGGTTGGTGGAACGGTTGGATGGCGAATAGGGAGAGGGCATGATTGATCCGCGGGCGCCCGATTACGAGAACACGCCGGTGTCGCCGCGGCGGCCGCGGTTTGGTTATGCGCCGGCGGACGCGGGGGCGGAGCCGGTGGTGTCGATTGTGACGCCGTACTACAAC
>Ga0067045_1027439_pt1 | contig 136960 bp, 126 predicted proteins | sample TerdegcTABiofilm_FD_59184 | JGI IMG/M metagenome (GOLD analysis project Ga0067045, IMG submission 59184) | Combined Assembly of (Gp0054472, Gp0054536) Wastewater bioreactor microbial communities from Singapore -Terephthalate degrading...
AAGCCGCTGCGCATCCTGGCCACCGCCGACGAGGAGACCACAATGGCGGGCGCCCGTGCCATCGCCGCGGCCGCCGAGATCAAACCCGACTATGCGGTGATAGGTGAGCCCACCGGCCTGGTGCCCGTGGTGGCCCACAAGGGCCACATGTCGGAGGCCATCCGCATCACGGGCAAGAGCGGCCACAGCTCGGATCCCGCCAACGGGGTCAACGCCATGGAGATCATGCACAAAGCCATGGGCCAGGTGCTCAAGCTGCAGCGGGATCTCAAGGAGCGCTACGCCGACCACAGGTTCGCGGTGCCGCAACCCACCCTGAACCTGGGCTACATCCAGGGGGGCGACAGCCCTAACCGCATCTGCGGCTGCTGCGAGCTGCACATCGACATGCGCCCCACTCCCCAGGTGGGCCCAGATGAGTTGATGGGCATGCTCAAAGAGGCGCTCTCCCCCATCGAAATTCACCAGCCGGGTTGCCTGCACCTGCAGCACCTGCACGAGCCCATTCCGGCCTATGCCTGCGAGGAGGGCTCAGATCTGGTACGGGAAGCCGAGAAGGCGAGCGGCCGCGCCGCCGAGTCCGTGAACTATTGCACCGAGGCCCCCTTTATCCAGCAGTTGGGATGCCAGACAATAGTGATGGGCCCTGGCCATATCACCCAGGCCCATCAGCCGGACGAGTACCTGGATCTGTCGTTCGTCAAACCGACCACGGCGGTGCTGCAGCACCTGATCCGGCGTTTCTGCATCTAGCTCGACGGGAATGTAAGTAAGTTACATGACAAGCCGCCCAGGGACAGGTGAGGGAAATACATGTTCTGAATCGGCTTGTTATTTGACCTTGCGCAGACAATCTGGGTAGATTGTCCCCCTAAGATGACGGAGCATATGTTGTAATCGCACAACAATAAGTGAGGCTGCCTCTCCCCCCGGAAGGTCAAGGGGCACCAACAAAAATAAGGATGTGGAATGAACGAAAAGTACGCCGCACTACGGGCCAACGTAGGCATGTTGGGCCAACTGCTGGGTAAATCCATCAAGGATCATCAGGGTCAAGCCTTCCTCGACAAGATTGAGACCATTCGTCAACTGGCCAAGTCCTCCCGCAAGGGCAACGAGACAGACCGGGAACGCCTGCTCGAGACCCTGCGTACCCTCTCCGATGACGAGCTGCTGCCGGTGGCCCGCGCCTTCAGCCAGTTCCTCAATCTGGCCAACGTGGCGGAGCAGTTCCACACCATCTCCCGTCGCTGCGAAGAGCAGGAGTGCACGCCGGACCCGCTTGAGCAGATGTTCGCCAAGCTCAAGGCATCCAACCTCTCCCAGGAGGCCATCATCCAGGCGGTGCGCGAGCTGGACATCGATCTGGTGCTGACCGCCCACCCCACAGAGGTGACCCGTCGCACCCTGATCCACAAGCACGTCCAGCTCAACGACTGCCTGGAAGCGCTGGAGCTCTCCGATCTGCTGCCCCGCGAGCGGGACAAGATCCTCAATCGCATCGAACAGCTGGTCAATCAGGCCTGGCACACCAACGAGATCCGCGAACAGCGCCCGACCCCGGTAGACGAAGCCAAGTGGGGCTTCGCCGTGGTGGAGAACAGCCTGTGGCCGGCCATTCCCGAATTCATGCGCAACCTGGACGAGCGTCTGCAACACCACCTGGGTGTGCGCCTGCCGCTGGATGCCGCGCCGGTCAAGTTCACCTCCTGGATGGGCGGTGACCGCGATGGCAACCCCTTCGTCACCGCCAAGGTGACCGCCGAGGTGCTGGAGCTGGGCCGCTGGATGGCGGTCAACCTGTTCTACAAGGACATCAAGGAGCTCACCTCTGAGCTCTCCATGGCCGACTGTACCGAGGCCCTGCGCGCCCGGGTCGGTGACAACCCCGAGCCCTACCGCGCCCTGGTGCGCGAGCTGCGCGAAGCGCTGCGCGAGACCCAGGAGTTCCTCACCGCCAAGGTGCAGGGTCAGGCGAGCGAGAGCCGCGATCTCATCAAGACCACGGCCCAGCTGCGCGAGCCGCTGGAGCTCTGCTATCACTCCCTGCACGCCTGCGGCATGGGCAACATAGCCGACGGCATGCTGCTGGACGTGCTGCGCAAGCTGGCCTGCTTCGGCATCCATCTGGTCAAGCTGGACATCCGCCAGGACGGCGAGCGTCACGGTCAGGTCTTCTCCGAGCTGACCCGCTACCTCGGCATGGGGGACTACGCCGAGTGGAGCGAGGACGACAAGCAGGCCTTCCTGCTCAACGAGCTGAATTCCCGCCGCCCGCTGATCCCCACCGACTGGGCACCGAGCGACGAGACCCGCGAGACCATAGACACCTGCCGGGTGATCGCCGGTCACGACCCGGATGCGTTTGGCATCTACATCATCTCCATGGCCGGCGCCCCCTCTGACGTCCTGGCGGTGCAGCTGTTGCTGAAGGAAGCCGGCTGCAAGTTCCGCATGCCGGTCGCACCGCTGTTCGAGACCCAGGAAGATCTGATGGCGGGCACCGCCGTGATGGATCGCCTGCTGTCGGTGGACTGGTATCGCGGTTACATCCAGGGTCGCCAGTACGTGATGATCGGCTACTCGGATTCCGCCAAGGATGCGGGCATGATGGCCGCCGGCTGGGCCCAGTACGCCGCCATGGAATCCCTGGTGGGGCTGGCTGAGGCCAACAACATCCGCCTCACCCTGTTCCATGGCCGTGGCGGTACCGTCGGTCGTGGCGGCGCCCCCGCCCATCAGGCGATCCTGTCCCAACCGCCGGGATCCCTGCGCGGTGGTCTGCGGGTCACCGAACAGGGGGAGATGATCCGCTTCAAGTTCGGTCTGCCCAAGGTGGCCATCCACAGCCTGAACCTCTACACCAGCGCCGTGCTGGAGGGGAATCTGCTGCCGCCGCCCAAGCCCAAGGAGTGCTGGCGCGCCGTGATGGAGCAGCTGGCTACCGTCTCCTGCGATCACTACCGCAGCATAGTGCGCGGCCACCCGGACTTCGTGCCCTACTTCCGCGCCGCCACCCCGGAGATGGAACTCGGCAAGCTGCCGCTAGGTTCCCGTCCCGCCAAGCGCAAGCCCAACGGCGGCGTCGAGAGCCTGCGTGCCATCCCCTGGATCTTCGCCTGGACCCAGAACCGGCTGATGCTGCCGGCCTGGCTCGGTGCCCACAAGGGCCTGCAGCAGGCCATAGATGACGGCCAGAAGAGCGTGCTGGACGAGATGAGCCGCCAGTGGCCCTTCTTCCGCACCCGCCTCGAGATGCTGGAGATGGTGTTCCTCAAGGCCGACCTCTGGCTGGCGGAGTACTACGACACCCGTCTGGTGCCGCAAGAGCTGTGGGCCCTCGGCAAGCAGCTGCGTCAGGAGCTTGCCGACTCCATCCAGGTGGTGCTGGAGCTGCGCCCGCAGGGTGACCTGCTGGACGACCAGCCCTGGATCAAGGAGTCCATCAAGCTGCGCAACCCCTACACAGACCCGCTCAACGTGCTGCAGGTCGAGCTGCTTGGTCGCTCGCGCAAGAACCCGGAGACCCTGCACCCCGAGCTGGATCAGGCGCTGATGGTCACCATAGCCGGCATAGCCGCAGGCATGCGCAACACGGGTTGATGGCCGGGCTACCCAGCTTCACTTCCTGACATAAAAGGGCGCCTATATGGCGCCCTTTCTATTTTGGCTATCCAGCCCCTAGGCAATACGGTTGCGTCCCCGGCGCTTGGCCTCGTAGAGGCGCTGATCCACGCACAGCAGCCAGTCATCCATGCAGCGGTAGCCCATCTGATAGGGGGTGAGACCCACGCTGATGGTGACGGCTATTGGCTGGTGCTGATGCAAGAAGGGGTGCTGCTCTATCTGCTGGCGGGTGCGATCCATGATGGCGCGGGCCTCCTCCAGGGTGGTACCACGCAGCAGCATGATGAACTCCTCCCCGCCGAACCTCGCCACCAGATCCTGGCTGCGCACCGCCTGCATCAGCAGACGGGCCAGCTCCTCGAGCACGGCATCACCGGCAAGGTGGCCATGCTCATCGTTGATCTGCTTGAAGAAATCGATGTCGATCAGGGCCAGGCAACAGGCTTCCCCCTCGGCCGGATGGCGCTGGATGTGCTCGAGCAGCACATTGGCCTGACTGAAGAAGCTGCTGCGGTTGGGCAGCTTGGTGAGAAAGTCGTGTTCGGCGTTGAAGCGCAGCACCCGCTCCATGTGGCTGCGTTCGTCCTCCAGATTGCGGGCGTGGATCAGGGTGCCCAGGGCCGTGGTGAGCGGCTCCAGCAAGCTCACCAGGGTTTCGTCGAAGCCGCCCGGGCGGTTGGCCAGGGCTATCATGCCGATGGCTTCCCCCTTGTGGCGTATGGGGATGCCGAGAAAGCTGTCCAGATGGGGATGACCCCGGGGAGAGACGCCGCGACTCGCCGGATGACTCGGCAGATCGTTGCAGCACACCAGGGTGTTGTGAGTGACCACGTGGCCGAACAGGTTGTCGAGCTTGTTGAAGATGAGCCCCCCTCTGCTCTGGCGTTGCTGCTCGTACCAGGCGTGGGTGGCCTGATCCCAGGAGATGTTGGAGATGGAGGGGATGTAGAGGCTGGGACGCTCGTCTTCGTACTGGATGATGCCGATGAAGCCATAGGCGCTCTGGCTCACGCTCAGCAGCCGCTCGAAGACGGTGTCGCAGGCGGAGCCGAGATTGCGATCGAGCAGAAAGCTCTGGTGGGCGGCCACCACTATGTCGAACAACTGGCTCTGCTGCTCGACGCGCTGCTCCGCCAGCACTTCTGGGGTGATGTCGTGGGCCAGCTTGATCACCCCGAGCAGGGTCCCCGCCTCGTTGGTGATGGGCATGTAGGTGGCATGGATCCAGACACTGCCGCCCCCGCGCATGATGCGGCGAAACGACCCCGAGCGGATCTCGCCGCTGAGCACCCCCTGCCAGAAGCTATCGTGCTCCCCCTGCTGTTCGGGGGGAAGCAGCAACAGGTGAGACTGACCTATCAGCTCCTCGGACCCATAGCCGAGGAGGTCGCAGAACAACCCATTGACCGACACCATGCGGCCATCGAGATCGAACTCGGCTATGCCATAGGCTCGGTCCAGGGCGGTCAGCCTTGCAAGGGCGTCATAACGCCCCAGGGTGCCCATGTCGATGAAGCTGTTTACCGGGGTATTCATGGCCAGGATTCCTTTCGATCGCCAACACCTGCTCACAGCCAGTATAGGCAGGGGGAGAGACAGCCCCAGATCATAGGTGTGAGGCGGCCGTTTCGCGAATATGGGTCACCCCCAAGATGAGCACCATCGAGGACGGCCACTTGCCATGCCCGCCGCCCGGGCGCAGACTGTCTGGCCTTGTTTCGGCCCGAGGAGACCCCATGACACCTGCCATCAACCTGCTGAAGAAGCTCAAGATCCCCCACAAGCTCTACCCCTACGAGTGCGAGGCCCACGACGATTTCGGCAAGCATGCCGCGACCCAGCTCGGCCTGCCCCAGGCTCAGGTGTTCAAGACCCTGCTGGCCCACCACGACAAGCAGGCGGTGGTCGCCATAGTCCCCTCCTCCGGCATGTGCAGCCTCAAGCAGCTCGCCAAGGCCACCGGGCTCAAGAAGGTGGAGATGATGAAACCGGCCGAGGCCGAGAAGCTGACCGGCTACAAGGTGGGGGGCATAAGCCCGCTGGCCCAGAAGAAGCTGCTGCCGACAGTGCTGGACGACTCCGCCATGGCGTTTGACGAGATACTGGTGAGCGGCGGCAAACGCGGCCTCTCGGTCGGGGTGGCGCCACAAGACATGCTGACCCTGCTGAAGTGGATCGCCGCCCCCATCGGTGAACACTAAGGGACGAGCACCATGAGTAAGGCCACTCGTTAAGCAAGGTCCAGCATGAGAGAGGCCCCGCAATCGGGGCCTCTCTCGTTTTGCCAGTGGGGCCCAAGGGACCACAGGCTTATGGCGTCATCCGGCAGGCGGCGGTCAGCTCGGAGAGCCGCAGCCGCTGGCGCCCCTGTTCGTCGAAGTTGGCATCCGCCAGCCAGCGCTCGAAACAGCCCTTCAGGGCGGGCCACTCGCCATCTATCACAGAGAACCAGGCGGTATCCCGGCTGTGCCCCTTGTCCACCCTGGCCTGGCGGAAGGTCCCCTCGTAGCTGAAACCAAGGCGCAGCGCCGCCTGCCAGGAGGGCCGATTCAGGGCATTGCACTTCCACTCGTAGCGGCGATAGCCCAGGGCGAAGGCATTGGCCATCATCAGCGCCATGGCCGCCGTCGCCAGCCGCGACTGCTGCAGGGCCGGCGAGAAGTGCAGCCAGCCCACCTCCACGCTGCCCGCGGCGGGGTCGATGCGCAGGTAGCTGGCAAGCCCCAGCGCCCGGCCACTCCCCTCATCGACAATGGCATAGAACTGGGGATCGACCCTGGCGGCGACTCCTCGCAGCCAGGCCAGCATGGCCGCCTCATCCTCGAAGGGGCCGCTGGTGAGATAGGTCCACATGGCCCCACTGTCGGCACTGAAGGCCTGCCACAGGCTGCCTCCGTGGCGCTCGGGATCGAGCGGTTCCAGGCGACAGCCCCAGCCCCTCAGCACCCGGTGAGGGGGTAACTCGGCGCCACGCCAGTCGGGCAGAGACTCGCCCAGGGGCTGGCCATGGCCGTTGAAGACGGGGTCAGCAGGCACAGGCGATCCCCCCTTCCAGCAGCACGCCAGCCTCGCTGCCGGTGGCGACGGCGAAGCCGTCCTGGCGCCACCAGTGCAGGCCGCCGATCAGCTCCTTGACCCTGAAGCCCAGGGCCGCCAGCTTGTAGGCCCCCTGGGTCGAGCCGTTGCAGCCGATGCCATCGCAGTAGCAGACATAGACCTTGTCCCGCGACAGCCCCTGCGTGGTCGCCGGGCTCATGGTGCTATGGGGGAAGGTGATGGCACCGGGAATATGACCCTCGGCGTAGTGCGCGGGGGAACGGGTGTCGATGACCACTATGCTGCCCCCCTCAGCCGCCTCCCCGGCCAGCAGATCGGCGGCGAGATCCGCCGGATCGGTGCGAAACTTCAACTGGGCCTCGAAGAAGGCGCTGGCTTCCTGCGGGCTCGCGACCCCGGTACTCAATACATGACTCATCCTGAACCTCCTTGTGATTAGAGCGTTATCTCTGTGGTGACGACTGTGTTGACCGAGTTGGCGATGAAGCACTCCTCGTGAGCCTGATGGTGCAACCGCTCCAGCGCGGCGAGGTCGGGCTGGCGCTCGCCGCCAAACCGCACCCTGGGGCGCAGGGTGACCCGGGTGATGGACTGGCGACCCTGCTCATTTTTTTCCATGATGCCGACGGCCTCATCCCGGTAGCTCTCCACCAGATAACCCGCCCTGGCGACCAGCCAGAGGAAGGTCAGCATGTGACAGCTGGAGAGGGATGCGACGAAGGCCTCCTCGGGATCCACGTGCTCGGCCACCGACCAGGGCAAGGGCACCACATGGGGGGAGGAGGAGGCAGGCACCCTGACTCCGCCGTCAAACGCCCACTCATGGGCCCGGCTGTAGCGCTGATCGACAAAGGGCTCGCTGGCCCCTCGCTGCCAACTGATGGTGGCGCTGTATTCCGACATGCAGACTCCTTCTGTGACCAATGTGTGTTGCCAATGGGATTGCTTCACTGCCTTGTCCACCAATGTAGCGACAAAATGGCCTTGCCACGCCGACCAATTTTGCCAATATGGGCAGACCAATCTCACAGCGCGAGCCAGCATAATGACCGTCCTGCCGACCCTCTTTGCCAATCAGCAACACGGCGAGCTGCCGCTCCATGAGCAGCTGGTGCGCACCCTGCGGGAGACAATGTCCGGATGGGGGGGCCACCTGCCCCAGCCCCGCGGAGGCCAGTCATGACAGTCCTGCCGACCCTCTTTGCCGACCAGCAGCAAAACGATCTTCCCCTGCACGAACAACTGGTGCGCACCCTGCGGGAGGCCATGTCCGGATGGGGGGGCCATCTGCCCCGGCCCAGCGGAGGCCAATCATGACTGTCCTGCCGACCCTCTTTGCCAATCAGCAACACGGCGAGCTGCCGCTCCATGAGCAGCTGGTTCGCACCCTGCGGGAGGCAATACTGGCGGGCCATCTGCCGCTGCACGGCAGGCTGCCGGCCAGCCGCATGCTGGCCCGGGATCTCGGCGTCTCCCGCAGCACTGTGGAGCTGGCCTATGGCCGGCTGGAGGCGGAGGGGTATCTGGTGCGCAAGGTGGGGGCCGGTAGCTTCGTCGCCCTGGCGGCGGTGCGCCCCGCGCCTCGCCCGCCCCAGTCGGCTGCGGGGCTCTCTCGCCGTGGTCAGGAGATGGCGCAAGGGGGGGCCTGCCACGAGGTGCCCGAGGTAGGCAGCTCCTTTGCATCCAGCCAGCCGGATCCTCGCCTCTTTCCCCAGGCGCTCTGGGGTCGCCTGATGCAGCAGCAGTGGCGCCAGGGCGCCAGCGACTGGATGAATTACGGGGATCCCCAGGGGTTGGGGGAGCTTCGCGCCGCCATCAGCAGCTACCTGGTGCAGTCGCGGGGCGTGGTGTGCGAACCGGAGCAGATCCTGATCCTCACCAGCTCCCAGCAGGGCATATTGCTGGCGACCCAGCTGCTCATCGATGCCGGTGACACCGTCTGGGTGGAGGATCCTGGTTATCCCGGCGCCCGTACCGCCATGGAGAGCGCCGGCGCCCGCATCCATCCGGTGCCGGTGGACGAGGAGGGGCTCAACCCTGCCGGTGAACACCCCAGCCCAAGGCTCATCTACTGCACCCCGGCCCACCAGTACCCCCTGGGCGTGCCCATGAGCCTGCCGCGCCGCATGGCACTGCTGGCGGAGGCCGAGCGGCGCGGGGCCTGGATCCTGGAGGACGACTACGACGGGGAGTACCAGTACGATCAGCGGCCGCTCCCCGCCCTGCAGGGGCTGGATAGCCAGGGGCGCGTCCTCTATGTGGGGACCTTCAGCAAGGTGCTGTTTGGTTCCTTGCGTCTCGCCTACCTGGTCTTGCCACGCCCCCTGATGGAGGCCTTCAGCCGGGCCCGCGCCGCCGTCGACGGCCACAGCAACCAGTTGCAGCAGGTGGTCACCGCGGACTTCATCCGCGCCGGGCACTTCGCCACCCACCTGCGCCAGAGCCGCCTCGTCTACCAGAGCCGGCGGGATCTGCTGCTGGCCGAGCTGACCGAGCACTGCCCCCAGCTCACCCCCATCCACAGCGGCGCCGGGCTGCAGTGCGCCGTGCTGCTTCCCGTCGGGGGTGAGGCCCGCTGGACCGAGGCGGCCAACGCCCGGGGGTTGGGGCTGCGCCCCCTGCACCAGTATCACCTCGCCCCTCCTACCCGGGAGGGCTGGCTGCTCGGCTTCGGCTGCCTCGACAACCAGACCCTGCGCCAGCTGTGTCGCCAGCTGGGCGCGCTGATGGAAACCGTCTGAGACCAGACCCAGAGGTCAGAGGAGCCGGGGGCCATTAGCGCTGTGTCGCCGGTGGGGCACCGAACTATAATGGGCACAATCCCGTTGTAGAACCCGGCCAAGATGTATCGACTCCTGCTCCTGCTCCTCACGCTCTCCCTCTCCTCCTCCCCGATGGCGGCCACCCGATTTACCCTGCTCAGCCCGGAAAACGAACAGGATGCCCGCATGGACTACTACCGGGAGGCGATGCGGCTGGCACTAGAGAAGACCCGCCAGCAATATGGCGACTACGAGCTGCGTGACTCCCTCAAGATGAACAAGGCGCGGATGCGGCTCGAGGTGCAAAAACCGGGCAAGAGTGCCCTCTTCATCGTCGACAGCTGGCCCCAGAAGACGCCTCACCCCGAGGTCAGTCTGATCCCCTTCCCCATCGATTTCGGCATTCTCGGTTACCGGGTCTGCTTCGTCGGTGCCGACCGTGCGGATGACCTGGCCGGAGTCCGTACCCTGGCCCAGCTTCAGGCGTTCAGTCAGGGGAGTGGCAAGGGGTGGCAGGATGCCGACATCCTGCGCCACAACGGCTTCCAGGTGCAGGAGGTGGACAACTACGAGTCGCTGTTTCGCATGGTGGCCCGTGGCAGGGTCGATCTTTTCTGTCGCGGCGCCAACGAGATACTGGCGGAGTGGGAGACTCACCACCCCAGGCTGCCGACCCTCACCGTCGATCCCCATGTGGCCCTCTTCTACCCGCTGATCCACGCCTTCTACAGCCATGCCACCTACCACAAGGAGCGCGAGCACATCCAGCTCGGCCTGCGGCTGGCCTGGCAGGACGGTTCCCTCAAGCGGCTCTGGCGCCAGCACTTCCAACCCTCCCTGGCGTTCACCCAACTGGCCTCGCGCCAGCTGTTCAGGCTGAGCAACCCCCAGCTGCCCGGCGAGGGGAGCGACTACAGCTCCTATCTCTATGATCCGGCCCGGGATGCCTTCGGCATGCCTCCCCACGACAAGGCGGACAGGGTCGGCAAGTAGCGCCTAGCCCCGCGCCCCCTGCTCGCGACACAAGGCGAGCCAGGCCTCGGCAGTGCGGGAGAGATAGCGCCGACTCGGCCAGATCACTCCGAGACGCCAGCTCAGCTCCGGCAACAAGGGGCGCAGCACCAGGCCGTCCGGGGTCAGCCGCCGGCAGATGGGCTCGGGCAGGAAGGCGACCCCCATGCCACTGCGCACCATGGCGGTGAGAAAATCCCACTGGCTGCTGCGCGCCGCCACCTGGGGCACGAAGCCCGCCTGCTGGCAGGCCTGCTCCAGCCGCTCGCTCAGGGTGAAGGCCTGGGTGTAGAGCAGGAAGGGCTCCTCTTTCAAATCCTCCAGCCGGATCTCGGCACACGCCCGCCAGCGGGGCAGGTCCGGCAGCACCACCTGAATGGGATAGCAGTCCAGCTCCAGGGCGCTCAGTACCCCCTCTTCCTTGGTCGGCAGCATGGTGATGGCGAGATCCAGCTCCCCCTCCAGCACCGCCTGCTCGATGCGGCGCCCGCCGTACTCCACTATGGAGAGCTCCACCTTGGGGTAGCGGCTGCGGTAGGCGCGGATGAGATCCGCATAGACGTGACCCACCATGGGGGGGATGCCCAGCGCCAGGCGCCCGTGCTGCAGGCTCTGCAGATCCGCGAGCTCAGCCTCCAGCTGCTGCATCTGGGCCAGGATCAGCTGGCCACGGGCAAACAGCACCTGGCCGCTGTCGGTCAGGGTGAAGCTGTGCCCCTCCCGATTGAGCAGGGGCTGGCCCAACTCCTCCTCCATGCTGCGGATCATCTTGCTGATGGTGGGCTGGGTGACGAACAGCTTCTCGGAGGCGCGGGTGAAGCTCTTCTCCCGCACCAGTTCGACAAAGTAACGCAGGGCTCGGATATCCATGGGACGCTCGTCTGGGGTGATCGCCAAATAATGCCAATTTGGCATATTTTTCATAATTTAAATTCATTTTTTGCAGGTTTGGCCCCCGCTTATACTGTGACCAGGTTCACAGAAAGACGCCCATCATGAAAGCCTTCTGCCTTCGCTGGTTGCAAACCCCCTTCCAAATCGCCCTGCTGGCCGCCATCTGGCTGCTGGCCGACACCGCGGTACGCACCTTCCACCTGCCCCTGCCCGCCAACCTCACCGGCATGCTGTTGCTGCTGGTCTGCATCCTGCTCGGGGTGGTCAAGGCCCAGTGGTTCAGCGCCGGTGCCCGCTGGCTGCTGGCGGAGATGCTGCTGTTCTTCGTGCCCGCCGTGGTGGCCGTGGTCAACTATCAGGATCTGCTGCTGCAGGAGGGGTGGCGCATCATGGTGGTGCTGGTGACAAGCACTGTGCTGGTGCTCGGCACCACGGCCCTGGTGGTGGACAGGGTCTATCGCCTGGAGCTGAAGCTGGCCCGCCGGAGTCGCCGCCATGTCTGACACCCTGCTCGGCCTGCTCTGCTTCGCCCTCACCCTGCTGTTCTACTACGCCAGCAAATGGCTCTATGGCAAGAAGCGCATCCTGCCCCTGATGCCGCTGCTGCTGGCCCCCGCCCTGCTGGTGGCCGTGGTGGTGCTGTTCCACATCCCCTATCAGGACTACATGGCCGAATCCCACTGGCTGCTCTGGCTGCTGGGCCCGGCCACCGTCGCCTTCGCGGTGCCCGTCTACGAGAACCGCGCGCTGATGCGCCGCCACTGGCTTTCCCTGTCGGTGGGGGTGGTTGCCTCAGTGCTCATGGCGGTGGGCAGCACTGTGCTGCTGGCGCGCTGGCTGAACCTCTCCGAGCTGTTGCAGCGCAGCATGGCCATGAGATCTATCACCACACCCTTCGCGGTGGAGGCGACTCGCTCTGTGGGCGGCAACGCCGATCTTACCGCCCTGTTCGTGGTGCTGACCGGGGTGATCGGCATGGCGGTCGGCGAGAGCGTGCTGACGGTGCTCGCCATCCGCAGCCGCCTCGGCAAGGGGGCAGGCTTCGGTGCCTCGGCCCACGGGGCGGGCACCGCCAGAGCCTACCAGATGGGCAACGAGGAGGGGGTGGTCTCCAGCATGGTGATGATGATCGCCGGCATGGCCACAGTGCTGCTGGCCCCCCTGCTGGGCAAGCTGTTCTGGTAAGGCATTGCGACCACCCAACGAGAAGAGGCGCCCCGGGGGCGCCTCTTCTTTGTATCATCCACCAGGCTCTTAGAGGCTGGCGCAGATCTGCCACAGATCATACTGAATGGCGGCGGCGGTCACTTCCCGGCCAGCCCCCGGCCCCTGAATGACCAGGGGATTGGTGCGATAGCTGTCGCTCTCGATGGCGAACACGTTGTCGCAGGGCAGCAAGTTGGCGAACGGGTGGTGGGGCTCCAGGGTCTCAAGACCGACCCGCGCCTTGCCGTCGTGCTCGAAGCGGGCGACGTAGCGCAGCACCTTGCCGACCCGGCGGGCCCCCTCGAACGCGGTCTGGATGGGATCATCCAGATCTTTCAGCCTGTCCATGAACTGATCCGTGCTCACCTTGCGCAGGGAGACGGGCACCAGGTTCTCCAGCTCGATGTCGGCGGAGTCGAGCTCGAAGCCCGCCTCCCGCGCCAGAATGAGCAGCTTGCGACGCACATCCTGGCCGGAGAGATCCTCGCGAGGATCCGGCTCGGTCAGGCCGTGCTGCCAGGCCTCGTCCACCAGCTCGGAGAAGGGGCGCGTGCCGTCATACTGCTGGAACAGCCAGGAGAGGGTGCCGGAGAAGATGCCGGAGACTCCCTGGATGCGATCCCCGCTCTGGCGCAGCATCTGGATGCTGGACTGGATGGGCAGCCCGGCCCCCACTGTGGCGTTGTAGCGCCACTGCACCTGGTGATCGCGGCAGCTCTGCTTGATACGCTGGTAGAACTCGCTGTCGGCGGCACCGGCAAACTTGTTGGCCGCTATGATGTGGCAGCCGAGCTGGGCGAAGTCCGGGTAGTAGCGGCTCACCGTCTCGCTGGCGGTCATGTCCAGCGCAATCAGCGCATCGAAGCCGTGCTGCTCCAGCTGACTCAGCAGCTCCGGCCAGATCAGCGGCTTGGGATTGAAGTTGTCGCGCACCTTGAGGGGATCCAGCCCCTCCTCATCCAGCAGGCCCCCTTCCGAGCTGAACACCCCGTAGAGGGTGAGCGCCATATTGAGCTCGTGCTCGAGCCGGGCCTTCTCGCGGGCGTAGAGCGCCAGCCAGTGACCGCCGATATTGCCCTTGCCGAACACCACCAGACCGACCCGGGTCGGGCGGCTGAACAGGGCGCTGTGCAGGGCGATGAGCAGGGGCTCCAGCACCACCTGGCGCACCACGGCCACCAGACTCAGGCCGTCTCTGGCCACCTGAACGAACTCCAGGGGCTGATCCGCCAACAGTTGATAGAAGCGGTGACACTGCTCGGCGTTGTCGGTCACGCCGGCCCCCACCAGGGCCACCAGACTGAATCCCTCTTTCTGGATGAGACCGGTGAAGCTGCCCTGCAGCTGGAAGTCGCGCAGTATCTCGAAGGCCCCTTCCGCCACTTCCAGGGTGTAGGCCAGGCGCAGCACCCGCCGATCCGGCTGACGCTGCAGGGTGAGCGGGTTGAGGCGATGACGGGCCAGATGGGCCTCGATGGCGGCCACCGTCTGCTCATAACCTGTCTGGGGCAGCACCTTGAGTTCGATGAGGGCTATCTGATCCACCGAGGAGACGATGCGCGCCCCGCCGGAGCGCGGTGCCCGGCGCAGTATGTGGGTGCAGCCCTCGTCCGGGTTGTAGCTGCAGCGCAGGGTGAGGCGCTGGCGGCTGTCGGCCACGGGTTGCAGAGTACGGGAATGGAGCACGGAGGAGCCGAGGCGGGCCAGCTCGTTGGCCTCCGCCAGACTCAGGCGCTCCAGCAGGCGTGCCTCCTTCACCCGGCGCGGATCCGCGCTGTAGACACCGGCCACGTCGCTCCAGATGGTGGTGGACTCCCCGTCCGCCAGGGCGGCCAAGAGGCTGGCGCTGTAGTCGGAGCCGTTGCGGCCGAGCAGCAAAGATCTTCCTTCCATGTCGGCGGCGATAAAGCCGGTCACCACTATGCGGCCGGGGTGCTCCGCCAGACGCGCCTTGAGCAGCTCGCCGGAGATGGCGGCATCTACCTTGACCAGGGCACCATCCTCGGCGCGCAGGAAGCTGCGGGCGTCGAGCCAGATGGCCTTGTCGCCACGGCTGCTGAGCAGGGCGGCCAGCAGGCGCGCCGACCACACCTCGCCGAAGGCCAGCAGGCCGTTGCGCTCGAAGCGATCAAACTGCCCTTCCAGGGTCTTGGCGATCTGCTGCATGTCGTCGGTCAGCTGCTGGCTCAAGTCGAGCAGCAACTCCCCCTCCAGCAGGCCGTCGATCAGGCTCTGCTGGTAGGCGTGCAGGGCAGTGATGGCTTCGCCTGCGGCCTCGTCACCCGCCTCGGCCAGCTCCACCAGCTGGATCAGCCGGTTGGTGGTCTTGCCGGCGGCGGAGACCACCACCAGCTCTCTGCCCCCGCCCTGCTGCTCGGCCTGCTGTTCGAGAATGCTGGCGACCCGGCGATAGCAGACAGGATCCGCCAGACTGCTGCCGCCAAACTTGTGCACATGACGCCGCTTCAAGGCTCTCTCTGCCGCCACCGCACTCTCTCCTTGTTGTTGCTGTTCCATTACTTCACCTGTTCTGCCTGTTGTGCCAACTGCGCCTGTTCAAAGCCTTGAGCCAGATCGGCCACCAGGTCTTCACCGTGTTCTATGCCCACAGAGAGGCGCAGCAACTGGGCGCTGATGCCCGCCGCCTGCTGCGCCGCCGGAGTCATGGCCCTGTGGGTCATGCTGGCCGGATGGGCCACCAGGCTCTCCACCCCGCCGAGGGACTCCGCCACCGAGAACAGTCGCAGCGCCGCGAGGAAGGCGCGCAGCCCCGTCTCGTTGCAATCGAGTTCAAAACTTAGCATGGCGCCGAAGCCGGACTGTTGACGGCGCGCAATCTCGTGGCCCGGGTGGCTCGGCAGGCTGGGGTGATAGATTTTTTTGACCAGCGGCTGCTGCTGCAGGAAGGCCAGGATCCTGTCCGTGTTCTCCTGATGGGCACGCAGGCGCGGCGCCAGGGTGCGCAGGCCACGCAGGGTGAGGTAGGAGTCGAAGGCGCCGGAGGTGAGCCCCAGACAGTTGGCCCACCACACCAGGGACTCGGCCAGTGCCTGCTCCTTGGCGATCGCTACCCCGCCCACCACGTCGGAGTGGCCGTTGATGTACTTGGTGGTGGAGTGCACCACCACATCGGCACCCAGCGAGAGCGGCTGTTGCAGCAGCGGGGAGAGGAAGGTGTTGTCCACCACCACCTTGGCACCCACCTCATGGGAGGCGGCGGCGATGGCGGCCACGTCCACCACCCGCAGCAGGGGGTTGGAGGGGGTCTCTACCCACACCAGGGCCGGTTGCTGCGCCAGGGCCTCGGCGAGCGCGGCCTCATCCCCCTGATCGACGAACTGCACCCTGTAGTGGCCCTTGGCCGCCAGATACTCGAACAGGCGCCAGGTGCCGCCGTAGCAGTCGTGGGGGGCGATCAGCAGATCCCCCGCCTTGAGCAGGGCCGTGGTCACCAGATGGACGGCTCCCATGCCGGTGCCGGTCACCACGGCGCCGGCGCCCCCTTCCAGGGCCGCCAGCGCGTCCGCCAGATTGGTGCGGGTCGGGTTGCCTGAGCGGGCATAATCGTATTGACGGGGCTCGCCAAAGTCGGCAAAGGTGTAGTTGCTGGAGAGGTAAATGGGGGGCACCACGGCACCGTGCTGTGTGTCTGTCTCAATCCCGGTGCGTACCGCCAGGGTGGCCTTATGACTCATGATGCTCTCCTTGGCGCTGTGACTGTGCAGTTGATCTGTCTCTATGTCCGATACAACGTACCGCCAGGGTGGCCTTGTGGGTCATTTCCGCTCTCCTTGAAGTGTCTCTGGACGATGGCCGCAGTGCCTCTGCCACGGCTATCCTGCCATTGCTGGCCTATGGTGAACCACCTTACGCCACCTCAAAAAAGCCGTCAACACTTCTAGACGTCTAAATGGCTTTGCTGTTGGATTGCCATTGAATTCCTTAAGGGTTAAAATCCGCGCTCACGGCCAAACGAGAACAGGTGGAACATGGGTACAGAGTGGAACGGCGACTACGTCAGCCCCTATGCGGAGCACGGCAAGAAGAGCGAACAGGTCAAGAAGATTACCGTCTCGATCCCGCTCAAGGTGCTGAAGGTGTTGACCGATGAGCGCACCCGTCGCCAGGTGAACAACCTGCGTCATGCGACCAACAGCGAGCTGCTCTGTGAGGCCTTCCTGCACGCATTCACCGGTCAACCGCTGCCCTGTGACGACGATCTGCGCAAGGATCATCCGGACAGCGTCCCCGCCGAGGCGCGCGCCATCATGGAGGCGCTGGGCAAAGAGATCGAAGATTTCGACGCCGAGTAATACGGCGGCCCATGGCACATAATCCCCCCTCTTCGATGACGCGGCCCGGTGCCGCGTCATCCCTATCCGCCCCCTGCCCGTTCAGCCTGCGCCGCTACCAGAGCGACATCAGCAGCCACAGTCACGACTTCGCCCAGCTGGTGATCCCCCTGGACGGCCCCCTCGAGATCGAGGTGCAGGGCCAGGGGCGCCGCCTCGCCCCTGGCTTTGCCTGCGTCATAGCCCCGGGTGAACGTCACGACTACGCCGCCGACCCGGCGCTCTCCTTCCTGGTGCAGGAGAGCCACTGGCTGCCCGAGGCGCTCGGCGAGCGCCCCTTCATCCCCCTGGACGAGCCCCAGCGCCACTATCTCGCCTTCCTGCATCAGATGGTGCGCCAGGGTCGCCATGTGGCTGGCATGGAGCAGGTCTGGCTGAGCCTCTTGGCCCAGGGTCAGGGCATGGGCCCCGCCCTGGCTCCCCGCATGACAAGAGTGCAGCGCCATATCGAGGCCCACCTCGCCGAGCCCCTCGGCAACGAGCGGCTCGCCGCTGTTGCCTGCCTCGGCCAGAGCCAGTTCAAGCACGCCTTTCGCCAGCAGTTCGGCATGAGCGCCTCCCACTACATCCGCGGTCGGCGCATGGCGCTGGCACGCACCCTGCTGTCCCACAGTGCCCTGCCCATCGGCGAGGTGGCCAACCGCTGCGGCTATCAGGATCAGGGAGCCTTCGCCGAGCGCTTCCTGACCGAGACGGGACTGACCCCGTCGCGCTGGCGCCAGCAAAACGGCCGGCAGCCATAACAGTCCGGCCCCTTGCCGAAGACAGGGGCTGCCGTTTCGAGGCATGCTGGGGCCAATGCGAGGTGTGTGAAATGAGGAGCCAAGATGCAGACCATAAGCTGGCAAGAGTTCGAGATGGTGGAGCTGAGGGTGGGCACCCTGGTGCGGGTCGAGCCCTTCCCCGAGGCGCGCAAGCCTGCCTACAAGGTGTGGGCGGATTTCGGTCCCGAGCTCGGGGTGCGCAAGAGCAGCGCCCAGATAACGGATCTCTATCAGCCGGAAGATCTGGTGGGGCGCCAAATCGTCGCCGTGGTGAACTTCCCGGCCAAGCAGATAGGCCCCATACAGTCGGAGTTTCTGCTGACCGGCTTCTACCGGGCCGATGGCGCCGTGGTGATGGCCATCCCGGAGCAGGCGGTGGAGAACGGCGCCAAGCTGGGCTGATGCCCAGGCCCCATGAAATGAGAAGAGGCGACCCCGGGGTCGCCTCTTCTTTTTCTGGCCGCAGCGCCGCTGTTACTTCAGCAGGCTGAAGACCAGGGCCGAGACAGCCAGCGAGCCGGTCAGCAGGATAAAGCCGTTCACCCAGCCCTGACGGAAGCGGGCCAGCGCCTCCACCTTGTAGATCGCAATCACCGGCATGATGAAGAGGATCATGGCGATGACGGGGCCGGAGAGGGTCTCCATCAGACCCAGGATGCCGGGGTTGATGACAGCAGCCCCCCAGATGGCGAAGAACATCAGGGCGATGCCGAGCTTGTCCGCCTTGGCCAGCGACAATCCTGTGGGCTTGGCGATCAGGCTTTTCAGGCTCTCCCGGGCACCGAGGAAGTGGCCGAGGAAGGAGGAGCTGATGGCGATAAAGGCGATCAGCGGCCCCAGGGTCACTATCACAGGGTTGTCGGTGATGTTGGCGAGATAGGAGAGCACGGAGACGTTCTGGGCCTTGGCCTCGACCAGCTGGGCCGGGGAGAGGCTCAGCACGCAGGAGAAGACGAAGAAGAGCACGAAGCCCACCAGCATGACTGTGGTGTTGCGCAGGATCAGGCCGCTCTTGGCCTCCGCCTGCTCGCCATATTCACGGCGCTGCACGTTGGCAAAGCCGGAGATGGCGGCGGCGTGGCTGAAGGCGAACACTGTCACCGGCAGCGCCAGCCAGACGGTGTTGAGGAAGCTGCCACCCTCGAAGGCGGTCATTTGTGGCCACTGCCACTGGGGGATCAAATAGCAGGAGAGCGCCGCCAGAATGGCCGCCAACGGGTAGACCATGAAGGCAAAGGCCCGCAGCATCGCCTTCTCCCCCGCCATCATCACGGCGATCATGGCGAACACCAGCAGGCCGGAGAGCATCACCCGGTTCGGGGCATCCATGCCGAGCTGGTTGACCATGAAGCTCTCCACCGTATTGGTCAGCCCGACGCCATAGATGAGCAGGATAGGGAAGATGGAGAGGAAGTAGAGCGCCGAGATGAGGCGACCGGCCATCTTGCCGAAGTGCTCCTCCGCTACCTCGGTGAAATCGGCGTGAGGACGGGAGGAGGAAAGCACGAAGCGCGCCAGCCCGCGGTGGGCCAGGAAGGTCATAGGGCCGGCCAGCACCGCGACGATAACCAGGGGCCAGATGCCCCCCAAACCCAGGTTGATGGGCAGGAAGAGTATGCCGGCGCCAACGGCGGTGCCAAACAGGCTGATGACCCAGTGGGTATCGTGACGACGCCAGCGGGTGGTGCTGGCAGTGGTGGAGTGGGAACCGGATAACTCCCGGGAGACCTCTGCAGATGAACTCATTGATAAACCACTTATATATAGTATTAAAATCTAAGAATATTGTGCTCCTTTAGCATTTAATTCTCAAAAATCGGCATTGGCAGATCTCACTGGCAAAGCTCGGTTCAGCCAGTGAGATTGGGCGGAATATCCAGCCCACCTCGTTCTGATAAACCTTTAAACAGGCAACTTAACGAAATATAAAACCAAAATATCACTATTGGTCGATTTTTTATTTCGACCGATGCGAGGTTTTCAGAATTACCTGAAAAGAGATGCCAGCACTTTTGGTTTAGCTGTGATGATCCACTACAGCAATCCATTAAAGTAGCGAATACACCTGAATATTCCGTGGCAAGCCAGCGGATCACACCAAGCAATCAGGCGACCACGAGGCCGCCTGATTGGATGATTCGGCTACATTTCAACCGGCTCAGTGAGTCAGGATCTTGCCCCAGGCGAGATCCGGATCCCCCATTACGATGAAGTCAGGGTTCTCCAGCGACTCGGTTTCGTTGTAGCTGAGCGGCTGCAATGCCAGGCTGAGGATGCGCCCCCCCGCCGCCTCGACGATGCACTGGGCGGCGGCGGTGTCCCACTCGCCGGTGGGGCCGAGCCGCACATAACAGTCTGCCGCCCCTTCCGCCACCAGGCAGGACTTGAGGGAGCTGGAGCCAAGCGGGATCAGCTCGTAGTTGATGGCCGGGTTGAGGCGGCGGGTCAGGTTCTCCAGCTTCTGGCGACGGCTGATGGCCACCACCAGGGAGTCGGGCTGATCGTGCTCGTGGTGCATGGCGCTGATGGGATGCACCTCGCCGTTCACCTCCTTGAAGGCGCCGTGGCCGCGCACCGCCCAGTAGAGCACGTCGGCCTCGGGGGCATAGATGACGCCGAGCACGGGGACATTGTCCCGCACCAGGGCGATCAGGGTGGCGAAGTCACCGCTGCCGGCGATGAACTCGCCGGTGCCGTCCAGGGGATCCACCAACCAGTATTGCCGCCAGTTGGCACGCTGGCTGAAGGGCACATCGGCCGCCTCTTCTGTCAGCACGGGCACATGGGGGGTGAGCGCCGACAGCGCCTGCTTGAGGTAGGCATCGGCAGCAAGATCGGCACTGGTGACCGGGGTCGCATCCTCCTTCAGCTGACGCTCGAACTGACCGCCGTGATAGATTTCGTGAAGGATGCGTCCCGCCTCGCGGGCTATCTCCTTGACCCCAGGTATCCAGGCCAACAACTCCTGCATCTTGTTATCCTCTGTTTTTATTACCTTTGCCCAGGCTTGGGCTAGCTTTCCTGCTCCGCCAGCCATTTGCTGGCCAGCAGCAGGGCACTGATGCTGCGCGACTCGGTGAAGTCGGGTCGCGCCAGCAATTCGTCGATGCGATTGAGGGGCCAGGGGATCACCTCGAGGGGCTCGGGCTCATCGCCGATCCGCTGCTCGGGGTAGAGATCCCGCGCCAGCAGTATGTCCATCCGGCTGGAAAAATAGCCGGGGGCCAGGGAGACCTGCTTGAGGGGAATGAGGTCACGGGCCCCGAAGCCCGCCTCCTCCATCAGCTCCCGGTTGCCCGCCTCGAAGGCATCTTCGCCGGGATCGATCAGCCCCTTGGGAAAGCCCAGCTCGTAGGAGTGAGTGCCCGCCGCGTATTCGCGCACCAGCAGCAGGGTGTGGGCATCGAACAGGGGCACCACCATGACGGCGCCTCTGTTGCCGCCGCGCATCCGCTCGTAGACCCGTTCCTCCCCATTGCTGAATTTCAGATGCAGGGATTCCACCTTGAACAGCCGACTCTCGGCCACCAGCTCGGCCTTGATGATCTCCGGCTTGCGCTTGTCGTGGGCCATGGCCTCGACGCGGACGTGTTCGGGTTTGCACTTGTGGGGGTCACTCATCGGGGCTGACTGCTCGTTAAAAAAGAGTGCTTCAAGAGTAAACGACTCCCCGAGGGAACACCACGGGGCAAGGGCCGGAAAGGTGCCTGAAAAATCCGTTATAATGCGCCCCGTTTTCCCCACCCAGTCCGACACAAAGAGGCCCCATGCCCACCCCACTGCCCTGGCACCAGATAGACACAGTTCTGCTCGACATGGATGGCACCCTGATCGACCTTCATTTTGACAGCCACCTCTGGCAGCAGCTGGTGCCCGAACGCTACGCCGCGCGCCTCGGCCTGCCGCTGGCCGACGCCAAGGCGCAGATCGAGGCCCACTATCAGGCCGTCAGCGGCACCCTCGACTGGTACTGCGTCGATTACTGGAGCCAGACCCTCGGGCTCGACATTCGCGCCCTCAAGCAGGAGATCCTGGACAAGATCCAGTGGCGGCCCCATGTCATCCCCTTCCTGGCCGCCCTGCGGGCGGCTGGCAAGCAGCTGGTGCTGTTTACCAATGCCCACCCTGCCAGCCTGTCGGTGAAGGATGCCCGGCTCGGCCTGGGCGCACACCTGGATCTAATGGTCAGCACCCACGAGCTGGGCTGGTCGAAGGAGAGCCAGCACTGCTGGCAGGCGCTGGCCGAGCGACTGGCGTTCGATCCGGCCCGCACCCTGTTTGTCGATGACAGCGAGCGGATCCTGCGCGCCGCCGCCGACTACGGCATCGGCTATCAGCTCGCCATCCAGAACCCGGACAGCCGCCAGCCGGAACAGCAGATTACCGCCTTCCCGGCGATCCGTGACTATGCCGAACTGCTGCCGCTGACCCTTTGATTCGGCATTTGGCGCAGCGCAGCTATGGGGAAACCACTGACCACCTTCCCCTGCATGTTCCGCGACTACGCCGAGTTGCTGCCGCTGACCCTTTGATCCTTAGGCAGGGCCTCCCCCCCTGCATGCCGGGCAGCTGAGGGGCCGAGACGCACAATGAAAAGGGCTGCCTGGGCAGCCCTTTCTCATTGATGTCGGGCGAGCTAGTCCACCCACGCCACCAGCCGGTACTGTTTCTTGCCCCGGCGCAGCAGCAGGTAGCGCTCAAACAACCGATCCTCTGCACTCAGCTGCTCATCCTGTTTTATCACGCCGTTGAGGCTGATGGCGCCCGCCCCTAGCAACTCGCGGGCCACCCGCTTCGAGCTTGCCAGACCGCTCTCGACCAGCAGGGTCACCAGATCCCTTTGCTCCTCGATACGGCAGCTCGGCATGCCATCCTGCGCCAACTGGGCGAGATCCCCCTCCCCGAGCCGGGCCACGTCGCCGCGAAACAGCAGCTCACTGATACGCTGCACCGCCGCCAGCGCCCCCTTGCCGTGCACCAGTTCGGTCAGCTCGTCCGCCAGCACCTGCTGGGCCTGCTTGCGTCCCTGCCGCTTGGCATCTTCCGCCTCCAGCGCGGCAATCTCGGCCAGCGACATAAAGCTGTAGTAGCGCAGGAAGCGGTAGACATCCTCGTCTGCGGTGCCGAGCCAGAATTGATGGAAGGCGTAGGGCGAGGTGAGCGCCGGATCCAGCCAGATGGCGCCCCCCTCGGTCTTGCCGAACTTGGTGCCGTCCGCCTTGGTGATGAGGGGCAGTGTCATGCCGTGAACCTGGGCCTGATGCAGCCGGCGGGTGAGATCCATGCCGCTGGTGATGTTGCCCCACTGATCGTTGCCGCCGATCTGCAGGGTGCAGCCGAGGCGCTGGTTGAGCACGGCGAAATCCTGGGATTGCAGCAGGGCATAGGAGAACTCGGTAAAGGAGATCCCCTGATCCGGGCGGGCCAGCCGCTGGCGCACCGACTCCCGCGCCAGCATGGCGTTGACCGAGAAGTGCTTGCCGATGTCACGCAGAAAATCGAGGGCGGACATCTGCACCATCCAGTCGGCGTTGTTGACCAGCACAGGGGCCGCCAGCCCCTCGCTCGCGGGCAACAGCGCCCGGATCTGGGCCGACAGGCTGGCCACCCAGCCCTGCACGGTTTCGGCGCTGTTGAGGCTGCGCTCGGTCGCCTTGAAGCTGGGATCGCCGATGAGGCCGGTGGCTCCGCCCACCAGGGCCACAGGGGTGTGGCCCGCCAGCTGGAAGCGGCGCAACATCAGGAGCGGCACCAGGTGGCCTATGTGCAGGCTGCCGGCGGTGGGATCGAAGCCGCAGTAGAGGGTGCGCGCCGTGGCGAGGTGGGAGGCCAGGGCCGCCGGGTCGGACATCTGGGCCACCAGGCCACGCTCGGTCAGGTCGGTGAGCAAATGGGGGTCGATCATGGGGTCTCCAACAGCAGGGGAAAGTCGCCATACTCGCCGTTCTGGCCCGTGGCAGATATGTCCCCCAGGGGACAGTTTTACCACTCTCGTGCTAGCATCCCGCCCATATAGGGGAGCCTCTCCCCGCCACCCGGAGCCCGTCGCCATGAGCCAGCCCCTCGCCACAGATTCGCTGACCCAGAGCCTGACCGCCGTCGTCGATGCCCTGCACAGCCCTGCCTTTGCGGCGGCCCTAGTGCACCTCATCCAGCAACAGGTAGCGTTCGACTGCGCCCTGCTGCTCGGGGTGGGGCAGCGGCCCGTCTACCTCTACGACAACCTCAACCATCAGCGAGCCCTGCTGTTTGACAGCTACCTCACCAGCCACTTCAGTCAGGATCCCTTTATGCAGGCGCTCAAGGACGGCATTCCCGCCGGGGTCTGGACCCTGGCGCAGGTGTCGAAGGGGCGGCTGGATCCCGAATACCGCCACCACTTCTATCAGGCCACCGGCTGGCAGGAGGAGGTGGGACTGATCCTGCCGGTGCGCGGCGGTCTCACCCTGATGCTGTTTCTGGGCCGCCTCGACAAGCGCCAGAGCCTTCGCCCAAAGGAGCGCGCCAGGCTGGAAGCCTTGTTCCCCCTGGTGCATTCCCTGTGCCGCCAGCAGTGGCGGGAGGCGGTACCGCTGCTGGCCCAGAGCGCGGCGACGAGGGCCACGGATAGTACGGCGAAAAGTGCTGCGAAGAGTACGGCGAAGGATAGGGTGCAAGGCGTAGCGGCCAGCCTGGACGGCGCCAGCCTCAAGGCTGCGGTGGAGCAGGCGATGACCAGCGTGGGTGGTGACAGGCTCACCCGCCGGGAGCGGCAGGTGGCGAGCCTGCTGCTGCAGGGGCTGGATACCGAGGCCATTGCCGCCGAACTCGGCATCGGCAGCGGCACAGTGAAGAATCACCGCAAGCACCTCTACGGCAAGCTGCACCTCGGCTCCCGGGCCGAGCTGTTCAGCCTCTTTCTGAACCACCTCATCACCAGGCCCCTGAGCGGCGCACCAGAGATGCCAGCCCCATAACGACCACACCCCGCCGAAGCGGGATGTGGTCTGCCAAGAACAGCGCCCTCAGATCCGGCCCTGATAGCGCAGCGGGAAGCGACCCTGACCGTCGGGTTGACCGAGGAAGGGCAGCCCCTGCTTCATCTGATCCGGCAGCTCGGGCCCAGGCTTTAGGGTGCCCTGGAACAGGTACTGGCGGTTGCTCTGCAGCTCCAGCTTGCCCTGTACCTGCACCGCCTCGGAGCCCTGCTTGAGCTCGGCCACCAGACGGGAATCGAGACAGGTCAGCTTGAGCTCGGGATCCCCCAGCAGCAGCTTGCCCGCCGGGGTGTCGGCCTCGGCGCCGTACCAGTTGAGGTTGCCGTAGAGCTCCTCACACCAGGGCTTGCCCTGGGCGAACTGATCGACCTTGAGTTGCAGCTGACCCGCCGCCGTCAGGGGGAAGGGCAGGCGCGTGGGCACCCGCGCCAGCAGCCAGGGAGCGGGGGCGTTGAGGGTGATGTCACGACCGAAGGCGGCGCCATTCCAGCCGATCACCCCCTGACCGTTGAGGCCGGCGCGGTCGCCGAAACGCACCGACACCTCGGGAGCCAGACGCAGCAGCGACCAGCCGTCGAGCTCCCAGCGCAGCTGGGTCAGGGACTCGCTGGCATATTGCAGCCGGGCAATCTGGCCGCTCCAGAGGGTACCGCTCACCCCTTCCAGCTGCACCAGGTTGGGGGGCAGCGGCAGATGGCGCACCACCAGGGTGGCTGGCAACGTCACCAGCAGGAAACCGAGATAGGCCACCAGAAACAGGGCGGCGATCAGGACTTTTTGTTTCATAGAACAGGACTCGACTGCAAGGATCCGGCCCGGGCCAAGCCAGGAGCCAACACGGAACGCCATGCCAAAAACCGGACGGCGCTCAGTACGTTTGGTGTCATTGGGGACGGCTCAACTGCAAACGCCTGACCTTGACCAGGCCGGGCGCCAGCCCCTCCCGGGCCACCTCTATGATCTGCACCTGGACTCCGTACTGATCGGAGAGGGTCGCGAGCCAAAGCAGCAGATCCTCGAACGGCACTGTGTCTATCCACACCTGCAGCTCCTGCCCCTGGGGTTGCAGCCGGGCTATCTTGATCTTCTGGTTGAAGGCGGTGCGGTTCACCACCCCGTCCAGGGTGCCGCTGGTGTCGATCTGGCGGCCTTGGCCCCCCTGCATCGCCAGCACCTCCTGCCCCTTCTCTTTCAACCAGGCGAGCGTCTGCTGCTGGTTGGCCACCTGCCGCTGCCGCTCGTCGATGCGATTGGCGACGGGCTGCCAGATGACCCAGTAGCAGAGCCCGATCAGCAGGGCGCAACCCCCCACAGCCACCAGCCGCTGTTCGCGGGGACTGATGCCACGCCACCAGCCTTGCAGTTTGTCCATCATGATGATTTCCCCTTCAGCACCAGCGCCCCTTCCACCTTGCCCTCATGGCTTCGCACCTCACCCTGCTGCACCTCGAAGCGCTTGCCCGCCAGCTCGCGAAAACGCTCTATCTCGGTGAAACCGGGGGCCGTGACCTGCAACCTGAGCTCGCCCCTGGCCGCGTCGAAGCGCATCACTTCGGGTTTGAGACCGGGCACCTCGGCAAACACCGGTGCCAGCTCGGTCAGCAGCAGCAGGACCCCACCCTGCGGGGCCTGCCCCAGGGACTTGAGGTGCTGGTTCATCTGGCTGCGAACGTTGACGATCCGGGTCTCCCCCGGGAAGATCCGGGTATAGACCTGCCGGATCTCGGCCTTGAGGGCCTTGTCCTGCTCCGCCAGTTGATAGAGCTGCACCCCGCGCTGGGCCAGGGCCACCAGCAGCAGTATCCCCGCCAGCACCGCCACCTTGCGCCACTGCAGCCAGTAACGGCCGTATTCGGTCTGGGGTCGATAGGGCCCCTGCAACAGGTTCGCCTGGCAAGCGATCGCCCCTTTCGCCAGCAGCAGCATCGGCAACTCTGGATCCGCCGCCTGCCAGTTGGCGGCCGCGATGGCGGGAGCCGGGGTATGGCTATGGATGGTGACGGGTTCGGCCTGGGCCGCCAGCAGCATGGCCAGCAGCGGCTCGTCGGCGACTATCCCCTGGACGGGGCCCTGGCGGATCAGCCACTCGGCGCCGAGTTGCAATGCAGACCACCCCTCGGCGGCGGGCGGCAGAGCCAGCACGTCCGGCAGCAGCTGCAGGGTCTTGAGCCCCGCCTGCTGCAGCCAGGTCAGCCACTCCTGCATCTTCGCCTTGTCTACCGCCATCAGATCCACGTCCTGCCCCTGATGACCCAGCACCACCAGATGCAGCTCATCCACGTCGGAGGCGATCTGCTCCTCGAGCAGATAGGGCAACGCCGCAGCGGCCTGACGACTGTACTTGCCCGGCAGGCTGACCCGCCGGAAGATGAGATCGCTGCCGGGCACCAGGGTCACCACGGGGCGGCCACCGGCACGCTCCTGCAGCTCACCCAGGGCATGGGCCGAGGCCAGGGTGCCGGAGGCGATGATCTCCTGCTCCTGCGTCGACCACACCAGCCAGTGCACCGGCTGCTGCGCATTGGTCCCCAGACGGATGACCAGACTCTCGCTCACAAATAATTCTCCTGCCATGCCCGCCAGCATCCTCGTCGATGGGCGGGGCCGCAGCCGTCGGCTGCAGTCCAGATATAAGGGGCGGGACAGAGGGGGCCAGAGGCCTGCCATCTCCCTGTTATTCGGCACCGTCGTTCAGACGGCGCAGCATCACCAGCTTGTTGTCCTTGCCGCGCTGGAAGACAGTCTCCAGCCGGGCCCGCACATCACCCACCTCGGCCAGCAGACGGGCCTCGAAGAAGCTGCTCTTGATGTCCAGCGCGGCATCCAGCCCCGTGATGCTACCCGGTTGTACCGACAGCTCATCCGTCATCTCCTTCTTCTCCTTCCACCCCTTCTTGGGGCGGTTGGTCAGCACCCGCTTGGCGTCGTCCAGCCCTATCTTGCCCTGATAGAGCCCCACCAGCAGGGCCGCCTGCTCCGGCTTGATGGTGTTGATGTTCACCACCAGCTTGTCGCTTGGCAGGGTGCACACATAGGGGGCGAGACGGGCGTAGAGCTCGCTGCTCACCCCGCGCACGGCCCGCAATTCGTCCGTTCCCAGCAGCCACTGGTTCGCCACCAGATAGGGGGGATTGAGCCCCTCGTAATAGGCATCCTCGGCCCCGTTGCTCGAGACCAGCTGGGTATTCTTGTCGGTCCAGTCGCGGATGGCGTCGGTGAGCTGCACCGCCTCGTACTCATCCACCTCCAGCGCCTCGAGCAGCGCCCGGAACGCCTTGAATTGATAGGGCTGGGCATCGAGGTCATCGCCGCTCTCCCCCTCTTTCAGGGCCAGGCTCAGGCTGTTGAGGTTGAAACAGGATTGCAGATCCCGCACCCGCCCGGACAGGGTGCCGTCATCCACCGGGAAGACGGCATCCTGCCGTGCCCAGTTCTGGCCCAGGTTGACCACATCGGGGTCATCCTTGAAGTCCTGGTTGAGCACCTTGATCACCAGTGCCTCCGCCGACATGGCATACCACCAGGCCTGCTTGCCAGCCGTGAGGTTGCTGGTCCGGCGCAGCTCCAGCTGCAACCGGCCGCTCATGTTGCTGGCGATGATCACCATCACCGACAGAATAAGCAGCACCACCAGCAGGGCCATGCCCCCTTGCCGGCCGGGGCGGGAGCGACGCCTAGCTGCCATTGTCAGCCCTCTGGCCGCCGGCCCCGATCAGGAACTGGCGGCGACCAAGGGTACCGTTATCTTCCATGTCGAGCAGGGAGACACGACGATCAATTACCATTTTCAGCCCTCTGGCCACCGGCCCCGATCAGGAACTGGCGGCGACTAAAGGTACCGTTATCCGTTGTGACGAATAGAGGGAAACACTGATCAGTTTTCATTTGTCGCCCTCTGACCACCGGCTCCAATCAGGAACTGACGGCGAATGGTGCCGTAATCCGCCAGATCCAGCTCCACCGCCAGCCCATAGGGCAGCAGGTCGCGCTGGGTCCACTCCTCCTTCCACATGCCCTTGTCGTAGAAATAGAGCCGCAGGGCCGTCACCCCGGTCAGCACCGGCTGAATACGCGGCTCTGTGCCGATCGCGGGGTCCGGATAGAGGTAGCTCAGCCGCTCCAGGGTCTGCTCCTTGAGTCGCCAGCCCACCCGCTGCAAGCCGGAGCGCGGCAGCATGCCGTCCGGATTGAGCCAGCCGCCACGGATGAAAGCCATGCCCCAGTCATCGCTCTGCTGGCCGAAGCGGGAGGCCGCCAGCAGCACCTTGTTGTTCTCGCCGTCGATGCGGCCGCTGCGCGGCACCATCTGGGTGATGTCCCGCTCCAGCAGGCTGAAGGCGAGCTGCAGCTCGGAGAGGCGAACCTCCTTGCGCTTGGCCACCTCGTCGCTGGTGAGCACCCCCTGCAGCACCTGATAGGCCCCCATGCTGAGGCTGGCGAAGATGGCGATGGCCACCAGCATCTCAAGCAGGGTAAAGCCGGCCTGGCGGACAGCGCGCCGGCCTGAGGTCACCGACATGGGCGATGGCCGCAGCAACCTCTCAAGCAGGGTAAAGCCGGCCTGGCGGACAGAGCGTCGACCTGAGGTCACCGACATGGGCGATGGCCGCAGCAACCTCTCAAGCAGGGTAAAGCCACTGTGGCGGGAAAGGCGGGTGTTGCTCGGGATCATCGGCTGATATAGGTCCGCATCATGGCCACAGGGCTCTCTGCCTTGGGCGCGGTGCGCACCTCCACGTCCAGGGCCTTGAAGTTGTTGTCGCTGGTGGCGACGCCACGATAGCGCCAGTACCAGGTCTGCCCGGCCATCTCCTCGTCCCCTTCCACCCAGCTGTCTCCCGGCCACTTGCCCTCGAGCTTCTGCTGCACCAGCTGGTTTTCCACCACCCAGGTCGCCAGGGTCTTCTGCTCCAGGTAGTTGAGGCCGGAGAGGTGCTCGCTGGCGGTCTTCATCACCGCAAGGCCGGCGATGGCAAATACCGCCAGCGCCACCATGACCTCCAGCAGCGTCATGCCGCACGCCCTGGCGGGCCCGCCCGCCGGGGTGACGCTGCGAACTCCCTCGCCGCCTGCGCTGGTGCCCGTCACTCTTCTTCCTCTTCGTCTTGCAACAGAGAGAGGCGACCGAACTCGTCCCCCTTGAGGGTGCGCAGGTAGCTCAGATCCTCATCCTGCTGGCTCAGGGTCAGCACGAAGGGGGTGAGCTCCCCCCCCGGAAAGATGAAGATCTGGGGCGTGCGCTCCTTCTCGTCGCGGCCCTGCTCGTTCTTCTCGTCCGATTCGGTGCGCCAGCTGAACCCCTCCAGCTCGACGGCCAGGGTGATCCCCTCCGGCAGTTGCACCGGCCCCAGCAGCTTGTCGCCGGTCAGTGCCTGCCACTTGCGATCCTTGGGGTTGCGGGACATAAACTGCCAGCCGCTCTGCTCGACTCTCAATCCCAGCAACCGACCATCCATCACCGAATACTCCTGCGCCTGTTGCAGGGTCGCCATGAGACGACGCGCCTGCTTGTCGAGCTCCCTGTCCCCCCTGGCGCCCCCCATGCTGAGGACGACGGCGGTGGCCACCAGCCCCATCAACATGGCGACCAGCAAGACCTCCAGCAGGGTGAAACCCGCCTGACGATGGCGCCTCATGGGCACAGGATCCGGTTCAGCGGGCGCTCAGACACTTATTGGAAATCCTTCAGGTTCCAGTTGCCTATGTCGTCATCCGTCCCGGCTTCGCCGTCCAGCCCCACGCTGAAGATGTCGAGCTTGCCGAACTGGCCCGGGCTCAGCAGCTGGTACTGGTTGCCCCAGGGATCCTGCGGCAGGCGCTTGATGTAGCCCCCTTCACGGTAGCTGCGCGGCTCGGGCGACGCGGTCGGCTTGTTGACCAGGGCATCCAGCCCCTGCTCTGTGGTCGGGTAGCGGTTGTTGTCCAGCTTGTACATGTCGAGGGCGTTTTCCAGCGCCACTATGTCGGAGACGGCTTTCTGCTGATCCGCCTTCTCCTTGTTGCCCATCAGATTGGGCACCACCAGGCTGGCCAGGATCCCCAGGATCACGATGACCACCATGACTTCCAGCAGGGTGAAACCGGATTGACGACGCTTTTGCATGACTTACTCCCTAACGAAATGAGATGGCGCAGGCCATCAGAGATTGACCATATTGTTGAGTTCGAGGATCGGCTGCAGGATCGACATCACGATAAAGAGCACCACCCCGGCCATGGAGACCACCAGCATGGGCTCGAACACCCCGAGGGCGATATTCACCTGGGTTTCGAACTCCCTGTCCTGGTTGTCCGCCGCCCGCTCCAGCATGCTGTCGAGCTCTCCGCTCTGCTCGCCGGAGGCGATCATGTGCAGCATCATGGGCGGGAAAATCCTGGTTTCATCCAGCGCCTTGCGCAGGCTGGTCCCCTCACGCACCCGCTCGGTCGCCTCGCCGATGCGGTGGCGGGCAAAGTCGTTGGAGAGCACCTCCCCCGAGATCTTCATCCCCTCCAGCAGCGGCACCGCGCTGGCGTTGAGGATGCTCAGGGTGCGGGCGAAGCGGGCGGTGTTGAGGCCGCGGCTGACCCGGCCGATGACCGGCAGGCGCAGCACCACCTGATGCCAGTGGCGGCGCCGTCCGGCGTCCGTGAGCCACCAGCGCCAGACTAGGCCACCGATGCCGAGCAGCACCAGGAACCAGAGGCCGTAGTGCTGCATCAACTCGCTGGTGCCGATGAGGAAGCGGGTGGTGGCGGGCAGTTGCTGGCCCATGTGTTCGAACTGGGCCACCACCTTGGGCACCACTGCGGTGAGCAGTATGGAGATGACGCCCACGGCCACCAGGGTGAGGACTATGGGGTAGATCATCGCCTGCAGCAGCTTGGTGCGCATGTGCTGGCGCTGTTCGGTGTAGTCGGCGAGGCGGTTGAGCACTTTCTCCAGGTGACCGGACTTCTCACCGGCCGCCACCATGGAGCGAAACAGCTGATCGAACACATGGGGGAAGGCCCCCAGCGAATCGGCCAGTGAGTAACCTTCCACCACCTTGCTGCGCACCGTAGCCACCAGGCTGCGCAGGTGGGCCTTCTCGCACTGCTCGGCCACGGCCCGCAGCGCCTCTTCTATGGTCAGCCCGGCCCCCACCAGGGTCGCCAGCTGACGGGTGATGAGGGCCAGCTCGGAGGTGGAGGCGCCACGGCGAAACAGCACGAAGCGATTGGCCTCCCGCTTCGCCTTCTCGGTGGTCTCGTTCACCTCGAGGGGGGTCAGCCCCTGCTCGCGCAGTAGCTGGCGCACCTGACGGGCGGAATCCCCCTCCATCACCCCGGACTTCTGTCTGCCTCTGGGGTCGAGGGCCTTGTATTCGAACGCAGCCATCTTAGTCTTCCCGGGTCACGCGCAGCACCTCTTCGAGGCTGGTCTGCCCCTGGAGCACCTTGTCGATGCCGTCGCGGCGTATGCTGGGGGTATGGCCCCGGATCAGGCGCTCGATGGCGAGTTCGCCGCTGGCACTGTGAATCGCCTCGCGCACCGCCTCGTCGATCACCACCAGCTCGTGGATGCCGGTCCGGCCGCGATAGCCGGTGTGGTTGCACTGCTCGCAGCCCACGGGGCGCCAGATCTGCTGATCCGGCGCGAGCGTTATGCCCATGGCGATCCGCTCCTGCTCCGAGATGGGATGCGGGGCACGGCAATCCGGGCAGAGGGTGCGCACCAGCCGCTGGGCCAGCACCGCCAGCAGGGATGAGGAAAGCAGGAAGGGCTCTATCCCCATGTCCCGCATCCGGGTGATGGCGCCGATGGCGGTGTTGGTGTGCAGGGTCGACATCACCAGGTGACCGGTGAGGGACGCCTGCACCGCGATCTGGGCGGTTTCGAGGTCACGAATTTCCCCCACCATCACCACGTCCGGATCCTGGCGCAGTATGGCGCGCAGGCCGCGGGCGAAGGTCATGTCCACCTTGGTGTTGACCTGGGTCTGGCCAACCCCTTCCAGGTCATATTCGATGGGGTCTTCTACCGTGAGAATGTTGCGATCCCGGGAGTTGATCTCGGAGAGCGCCGCATAGAGGGTGGTGGACTTGCCCGAGCCGGTCGGGCCCGTCACCAGTATGATGCCGTGGGGCTTGCGGATGAGCTCGCTGATGATGTTGCGATTGGCCAGCGTCATGCCGAGCTGCTTGAGCTCGAGGCGCACGTTGTTCTTGTCGAGCAGACGCAGCACCACCCGCTCGCCGTAGCTGGACGGCATGGTGGAGACCCGCACGTCGACGGCGCGGCCGCCGATGCGCAATGAGATGCGGCCATCCTGGGGCACCCGTTTCTCGGCTATGTCCATGCGGGACATGACCTTGATGCGCGACACCAGCAGGGAAGCGAGCTTGCGATGGGGGCGCAGAATCTCCCGCAGCACCCCATCGATGCGGAAGCGAATGACCAGGGCCCGTTCGAAGGTCTCGATGTGGATGTCGGACGCCTCTTCCTTGATTGCCTCGCTCAGCATGGCGTTGATGAGGCGGATGATGGGGGCGTCGTCGTCGGCGTCCAGCAGATCCTCGCTCTGGGGCAGCTCTTCGGCCAGGGCGAAGAAGTCCATCTCGTTGCCGAGATCCTCCATCAGCTGGCGCGCCTCGGAGGAGTCGCGCTGATAGTGGGCCATCAAGAGCGTCTCGAACTCGTCATGACCCAACTGCTCCACCGCGAAGGCGCAGCCCGCTACCCGGCGCACCTCCAGCAAGGTCTGCGGTGTCACCCCCTGACGGCAGAGCAGCACGGGGGCGCCCTGGCGTTCGGTCAGGATCACCCCGAAGTTGCGGGCGAAGGCAAACGGCAGCTCGGGCAGTGCCGCCGGTTGCGCGACCCCGTCCAGTGAGTAGCTCGCCATCAGGGTTGACCCTGCACGAAGGGTTGCCCCTGCACCTGGGTTTTGGCCCCGGTGGCGGTGGACTGCTGCTGGGCCCTCATCAGGTCAATCTGCTTTTGCACCTCGGGGGAGAGCATCACGTCCTGACCATAAGCCGGCAGCACCTGGCGGGGGGGCGAGGTGGCATAGCCCTCCTCGGCCGCCAGGTTCAACTGTTCGGCCCTGAACAGGGTGTACTTGTTGCTGGAGACCCCGGAATAGACGTTGGCATCGCGCAATATGGTCGGCCGGATGAAGACCATCAGGTTGCGCTTGGCCGTAGTGTTGGAGGTGGAGCGGAACAGGTAGCCCAGCACGGGGATATCCCCCAATATTGGCACCTTGGAGATCTGCTCCTTGGTCTGCTCGTCCATCAGGCCGCCCAGCACCACTGTCTCGCCACTCTTCACCAGCACGGCGTTCTTGACGGTACGGGTATCGAAGGTGGGGCCGAGATTAGCGGTACCCGTCGCCTGGGTCTGGGCCACGCTGGAGACTTCCTGCTCTATGTTGAGCAGCACAGAATCCCCTTCGTTAATCTGGGGCGTCACCACCAGCTTGGTGCCCACCGTCTTGCGCTCTATGGTGTTAAACACCTGGTCGCTGGTGGTGGAGCTCTGGGAGCCGCTCTGCACCGGCACTTCCTGGCCGACGTTGAAGGAGGCTTCCTTGTTGTCCATGGTGACTATGCTCGGGGTCGAGAGGATGTCGTTCTTGGTGTTGGTGGAGAGCGCCGTCACCAGCATGGCCCAGTCCCCCTTGTAGAAGCCCGCCGCCATGCCGCTAAAATCACCGAGCAGGTTTTCGAGCCCGTCTGTGTTGCCGTTGTCCTTGTAATCCTTGCCCGCGATGATGGCCGGCCCTATGGGCAGACCGGTATTGGTGAACTGGGTGCCGCCGCCGTTGGCGTTGCCCCACTGCACCCCGAGGTTGAGGCCGTCGCCATCCTGGATCTCGACGATGATCGCCTCCACCAACACCTGGGCGCGGCGAATGTCGAGCTTGGCGATGACCTGCTCCAGCTCGGCCATGACGTCAGGCTGGGCGGTGATCACCAGGGCATTGGTGGTCTCGTCGGCGGAGATGGCGAGCTGGCCACCCCCTATGCTGGCACCACCGCCGGTGGCCGCGGTGCCGGTACCACCCTTCTTGTCGGCGGCGATGCTGGAGCTGACCCCCTTGAGCACGTCCACCAGATCCTTGGCCTTGCCATATTTGAGGTAGAAGACCCGGGTGTTGCCCTGACTCTGCAGATCACGGTCGAGCTGGCGCACCATCTGGATGATGCGGGCACGGGCCTTGGGTTCACCGCTGATCACCACTGAGTTGGTACGCTCGTCGGCGACCACCTTGGGGGAGAGCAGCAGGGAGGCGTTGGCCCCCTGATTGCTGCCATCCTTGTTGAGGTTGGTCACCAGTCGCACCATCTCGCCGGCGGAGGCGAATTTCAGCTTGATGACGTCCATATCCTGATCACCCGCCTTGTCGACTCGGCGCACCACCTCGACCAGACGATTCACCACGGCCGCGCGGCCTGTGATGAGCAGCACGTTGGAGGGCTCGTAATGCACCACGTTGCCGCCACCGGCGTTGTCGTTGAGCTGGCGCAGCAGAGGCGCGAGTTCCCGTACCGAGACGTTGCGCACCGGCACCACCCGGGTCACCATCTCGTCACCCACGCCGGGGTTGCTGTCATCCACCACGGGGATGGCCGAGGTCTTGGCATCCTTGGAGCGCACCACCTTGAGCACGCCATTGTTCATGGGCACCACGGCAAAGCCATAGACGTCGAGCACGCTCAGGAAGAACTGGTAGTACTGATCCTCATTGAGCAGATCGTAACTGCGGACGTTGATCTTGCCGCGCACCGAGGGCTCTATGATGATGGTCTTGTTCAGGTTCTTGCCGACCGTGTTGATGAACTCTTCGATGTCGGCATTCTTGAAACTGGCGGAATACTCGGTGGCCCAGGCAGAGCCAGCCATCATCAAGGCTGCCGCCACAGTGGCCAGACGCCAGCCCTTCCCTTTATTTATCATTCTTGGTGCTACTCCAATTCATTATTCTGACAAGCCGACATAGACGTCGTAGAGCTGTCCTTGCCGCTCGACGGTGACGGTCATTTCCGTGGCGCCCGCCACTTGCTGCATCGCCTGCATGGCCTGTGCGTTGTCCCGCAGATCCAGACCATTGATGCTGACCGCCAGATCGTTGGCGACCAGTCCGAGTTGATTGAACACTTCAGGATTGCTGCCCGGATTGAGGCGATAGCCGACCATGCGACCATCCACCCGGACCGGAGAAATATTGAGATAATCGGTGATCTTGCCAGGATTGCTCATCAATTCGCTGCGAACGGAAGAGAGCTCGGCCCCCTGTCGCGTCACCTTGGGCAGCGGCTTGCCGTACTCTTCCCCATCCAGCATCAGGGTCTCGTCACGGCCGTCCCGGGCGATGATGACCCTGTCGGCAAACACCTGACGGATCCTGGCCTGGGTGCCGTCGATGTAGTCCCCTATGCCATAGGAGTTCTGCAGGCCGTTGTGGGCGATGATGGCGATGGACTTGCTGGGTTCTGTACTGGCCAGCACCCCGTTGAGCTGGGCATTGAGCTGGGTCTTGGGGGCATCGGCTGCGACGGCATCTGCCACCTTGTCGCCCTTGGGCTGCGGCGCCTTGCCAAACAGGGAGAGACGGCTGAGGTTGCCAAGATCGAGGCGGGCAGGTCCGGTGCCCTGGCCCGGAGTGACCGCAGGCTGCCAGGGCAGCGGCCGGGGGGATTGGGTGAGATCGAACAGACGCCAGGTGAGCACGGCGCACTGCTGGGCCAGCAACAGCAGCAGCAGCCAGAACAGAGGCTGGCTGAAACGGGAGAGTGGCACTGACTTGCAACGAGCCAGAAGGGAGCTCAACAAGTCATCCCTGAACGGTAGCGTCATCTTTATCAAAATATTCTGGCATCCAAATCGGTTGGCTATTGTGTACGGCAATGGACCCAGAGACAACCGACCGGATGGGATCAAGCTGTGAAAATTCAGATTCCGTCACACCCCGCTTCCCCCTGTTTCTATCCCGGGCCCTGCCTCTGGTATAATCAGGCTCCCTTTTCAGCCATCCCGGAGCCGATCCATGTCGAATCCAGCACAAAGCAGCACTCAGGTCCGCCTCGACAAGTGGCTGTGGGCGGCACGCTTCTACAAGACCCGCAGCCTGGCGCGGGATCAGATCGACGGCGGCAAGGTGCACTACAACGGCCAGCGCAGCAAACCGGGCAAGGTCGTCGAGGTCGGCGCCCTCGTCCGTTTCTGGCAGGGCCAGGACGAACGGGAGGTGCGGGTGCTCGAGGTGAGCGAGCAGCGCAAGGCCGCCCCCCTGGCCCAGCAGCTCTATGAAGAGACCGAGGAGAGCCTGAAGAAACGGGCCCAGAACAGCGAGGCGAGACGCTTCAACAGCCAGTTCGCCCCAAGCCCGGAGCGCCGCCCCGACAAGCAGGAGCGACGCCAGCTGATCAAGGTCAAGCAATATTGACTCGCCCTTGTGGCCCCTTTATGACGACAGGAGCGGGAATTAGTTCCTAACCACCTGTTTAACAATGTATTTATCTTTTCCCCCAGAAAACCCTAGGAAAGCATGATGAGTAACCAAGATCTCCTGTATCGCTATCTGTTCGAAGAGTACGAAGTCCGGGGGGAGCTGGTCCAGCTGGATAGTACCTATCGTCACATCGTCGATGCCCAGAACTACCCGGTCCAGGTGCAGAAACTGCTGGGTGAACTGCTGGTCGCCACCAGCCTGCTGACCGCCACCCTCAAGTTCGAAGGCTCCATCACTGTGCAGCTGCAAGGGGATGGCCCGGTGCGTCTGGCGGTGATCAACGGCGATCACAACCAGCAACTGCGCGGCGTGGCCCGCTATGAAGGGGAGCTGCCGACCGACGACAAGCTGCAGAGCCTGGTAGGCAACGGCCAGCTGGTGATCACCATCACCCCTGAAGAGGGCGAGCGCTATCAGGGCATCATAGCCCTCGAGGCCGACACCCTGGCGACCTGCCTCGAGCAGTACTTCGCCCAGTCCGAGCAACTCGCCACCCGGCTCTGGATCCGCACCGGCCACCACCAGGGCCAGCCCCGCGCTGCCGGCATACTGCTGCAGGAGCTGCCCGCCCGGAGCGAGGATCACGGCGCCGACTTCGACCACCTGATCCAGCTCACCAGCACCATCAAGGATGAAGAGCTGTTCGGTCTGGAGGCCGAAGAGATCCTCTACCGCCTCTACCATCAGGACAAGGTACGGGTGTTCGATCCCCAGGCGATCGAGTTCCGTTGCACCTGCTCCCGCGAGCGCTGCGAAGGGGCTCTGCTGCAGATAGAGAAGGAGGAAGCTGTGGCCATGGTGCAGGAGCTCGGCAAGATCGACATGCACTGCGATTACTGCGGCGCTCACTACCAATTTGATGGAATAGACATCGAAACCCTGTTCAGCGGGGCTCCCGGTAATGATGCAAACAAGTTACACTAAATAAAGGCGGGCAAAACCCGCCTTTAACTTAAATAACAAAAAAATACCCTATTTTATAAAGTTTGATGGCGATCGCTAAAAACTACCACCTAGGTAGTAGTATGGACGCCAGATAGAACCCTACACACCTCTGAACCCAGGAGAACATAATGACTATCGTGGTAGAACCCGCCCTGGCACAACAACTGAAACTGGACCAGTACGGTATCAAAAACAGCCAGGAAATCGTTCGCAACCCCTCCTATGAGCAGCTTTTCGCAGAAGAGACCCGCCCAGACCTGGAAGGATTCGAACGTGGCGTCGTTACCGAACTCGGCGCCGTCAATGTCAACACCGGCATCTTCACCGGTCGTTCCCCGAAAGATAAATATATCGTCAAGGACGGCACCACCCAGGATACTGTGTGGTGGTCTGACCAGGGCAAGAACGATAACAAGGCAATCACCCCGGAAGTGTGGTCAGATCTGAAATCCCTGGTGACCAAACAGCTCTCCGGCAAGCGCCTGTTCGTGGTGGATGGCTACTGCGGCGCCAACCCGGACACCCGCCTGGCGGTGCGCATCATCACAGAGGTAGCCTGGCAGGCGCACTTCGTGAAGAACATGTTCATCCGCCCGAGCGAGGAAGAGCTCAAGACCTTCAAGCCGGACTTCGTGGTGATGAACGGTGCCAAGTGCACCAACCCGAACTGGAAGGAGCAGGGTCTCAACTCCGAGAACTTCGTCGCCTTCAACATGACAGAGAAGATGCAGCTCATCGGTGGCACCTGGTACGGTGGCGAGATGAAGAAGGGCATGTTCTCCATGATGAACTACTTCCTGCCCCTGCGCGGCATCGCCTCCATGCACTGCTCCGCCAACGTGGGCAAGGATGGGGACGTGGCCATCTTCTTCGGCCTCTCCGGTACCGGCAAGACTACTCTCTCCACCGATCCCAAGCGCCAGCTCATCGGTGACGACGAGCACGGCTGGGACGACCACGGCGTGTTCAACTTCGAAGGGGGCTGCTACGCCAAGACCATCAAGCTCTCCAAAGAGGCCGAGCCGGATATCTACAACGCCATCCGTCGCGACGCCCTGCTGGAGAACGTGACGGTCGCAGCCGACGGCACCATAGACTTCGATGATGGCTCCAAGACCGAGAACACCCGCGTCTCCTACCCCATCTATCACATCGAGAACATCGTCAAGCCGGTCTCCAAGGCGGGTCACGCCAACAAGGTGATCTTCCTGACCGCCGACGCCTTCGGGGTGCTGCCTCCGGTCGCCAAGCTGACCAAGGAGCAGACCAAGTACCACTTCCTGTCAGGCTTCACCGCCAAGCTGGCCGGTACCGAGCGCGGCATCACAGAGCCGACGCCGACCTTCTCCTCCTGCTTCGGCGCCGCCTTCCTCAGCCTGCACCCGACCAAGTACGGTCAGGAGCTGGTGAAGCGGATGGAAGCCTCAGGGGCCGAAGCCTACCTGGTGAACACCGGCTGGAACGGCACCGGCAAGCGCATCTCCATCAAGGACACCCGCGCCATCATAGATGCCATCCTGGATGGTTCCATCGAGCAGGCGCCGACCAAGGTGCTGCCTATCTTCAACCTGGAAGTGCCGACCGAGCTGCACGATGTGAACCCGGCCATCCTCGACCCGCGCGACACTTATGCCGACCAGGCCGAGTGGGACGCCAAGGCCCAGGATCTGGCCCAGCGCTTCATCAAGAACTTCGAGCGCTTCACCGACAACGACGAAGGCAAACGCCTGGTCGCTGCGGGCCCGCAGCTGTAAGCTGCGCCCCGCCCAGGTGACAACCCCATACCGGTCAGCCCAGCTGGCCGGTATTTTTTTGGCCTATGCGCGGCATATGGCTCCCGCCAAACCTTGCCTTGCAGGCGGTTGCGCGTTAGATTCAGCCAAACTTTATACAATATACAATTTTGCAACCTGCCCGTGACTCAAGCATGACCCTACCCTACAAGACCCGAACCCAGATGGTGATGGAGAACCTCCGCGGCCGGATATTGCGTGGGGAGTTTCCCGCCGGCGCCCCCTTGCGCCAGGATGCCATCGCCAAGGAGCTGGCGGTGAGCCGCATTCCGGTGCGGGAGGCGCTGATGCAGCTGGAGGCCCAGGGGTTGGTGAAGTTCGAGGCCCATCGCGGCGCCGTGGTCACCATGCTGGACGCCTCGGCCATCGAGGAGCTCTTTTATTTGCGGGCGCTGCTGGAAGCCGATACCCTGTTCCACGCCGTCGACCTGATGACGGAGGAGACCTTCGCCAAGGCGCAAGCCATCCTGGCCCAGTTTGATCTGGCGCTGGAGTCCGGCACCCAGATCGAGCACTGGGCCGAGTTGAACCACAGTTTTCACGCCACCCTCTATCAGGCCGCCAATCGTCCCCAGGCACTGGATCTCATCGCCCAGATCAATCTGAGCTGCGATCGTTACGTGCGCTTCGAACTGCTGTTCGCCCAGGGCGGCGTGGACAAGGCCGAGCGCGAACACGCCCACCTGCTGGAGCTGTGCCGCGCCCGCCGCAAGCACGAGGCCGTGGTCCTGCTCAAGCAACATATCGAGGCGGCAGGCCAGTCGATCCGACAGATCCTGGCAAGCAGCCACAATCAGTGAACACTCACATCATCACAATCTGGCAATAACGACATGAATCATTTCGAGATTATTGAAACCCGCGTCGCCCAGGTCAGGGCCACTCTGGCCACGTTGGAACTGGACGCCTTCATCGTTCCCCACGACGACGAGCACCTGGGGGAGTACATTCCCGCCTATGCCGAACGTCTGGACTGGATCACGGGTTTCAACGGCTCCGCCGGCCTCGCCATCATACTGGCGCAGCGGGCGGCCCTGTTCGTCGACGGTCGTTATACGGTGCAGGCCCGCATGCAGGCACCGGCCGAGCTGTTTGAGTTTCTTCACCTGAACGAAGATCCCCACGTCCAGTGGCTGGCAGAACAACTGCCGTCCGGCGCCCGGGTCGGCTTCGATCCCCGCCTGCACAGCCTTGCCTGGTACCAGAGCGCCAAGCCGATCCTGGCCGAGCGCGGCATAGCGCTGGTTCGGGTCGAAGAGAACCCCATCGATCTGCACTGGAGCGATCGCCCCGCCCCGACCAAGACCCCTGTCATCCTCTACAGCGAGGAGCTGGCGGGCCAGTCCAGCCAGGCCAAGCGCGAGCTGCTGGCGGCAGATCTGCGCAAGCGCGGGCTGGATGCGGTACTGCTGACCCAGGCCGAGCCCATCAACTGGCTGCTCAACCTGCGTGGCCGCGACGTGGAGCGGCTGCCGGTGGTGCTGGGCTTTGCGGTGCTCTACGCCAACACCAGCATGGATTTCTTCGTCGACACCGACAAGATCGACTGCATCGCCTTCACCCGCCACGTGGGGCAGGATGTCTCCGTCTACCCCATCGACAAACTGGGTGACGTGCTGCAGCGCATCGGCGAAGATCAGCAGAAGGTGCTGGCCGACCCCAACACTGCCAACGCCTGGACCCAGCTCACCATGGAAGAGGCGGGCGCCATCCTGGTGGCAGGTCAGGATCCGACCATGCTGCCCAAGGCGTGCAAGAACGCCGTGGAGCTGGCCGGCATGCAGCGCGCCCATCTGCGCGACGGCGTCGCCGTTACCCGCTTCCTCGCCTGGCTGGATCGCCTTATCGCCTCCGGCGACTATCAGGACATGGATGAGGGCACCCTGGCCGATCGCCTGGAAGCCTTCCGCCGCGAGCAGGATCACTACGTCGAGCCGAGCTTTGACACCATATCGGCGCTCGGCCCCAACGCCGCCATGTGCCACTACCGTCACACCAACGGCACCCCGCGCCCCTTCGGTCAGGACAGCATCTACCTGGTGGACTCCGGCGCCCAGTATCTGGACGGCACCACCGACATCACCCGTACCGTCAAGGTCGGTGAAGTCACCGACGAGCACAAGGCCATGTTCACCCGGGTGCTACAGGGCCATATCGCGCTGGATCAGGCCCGCTTCCCCCGCGGCACCGCCGGCATCCAGCTCGATGTGCTGGCCCGCATGCCCCTGTGGCAGGCCGGTTACAACTACGACCATGGCACAGGCCACGGGGTCGGCCACTTCCTGAGCGTGCATGAAGGCCCGCAGCGCATAGCCCCCAAGGGCAGCCTGGTGGCCCTGCAACCGGGCATGGTGCTCTCCAACGAGCCGGGTTACTACCGGGAAAACGGCTTCGGCATCCGCTGCGAGAACCTGGTGGTGGTGACCGAGCTGGAGCAGGTGGGTGAGCTGGCGATGCTGGGCTTCGAACGGCTGACCTATGTGCCGTTCGATACCCGCCTCATCGATCGCAGCCTGCTGAGCCAGGCCGAGTTCCGCTGGATCAACGACTACCATGCCGAGGTCTACCGCCGCCTGAGCCCGCTGCTGGACGGCGAGGATCTCGCCTGGCTGGAGCAGGCGACCCGCCTCATCTGATCGCAGACAACCGAGTTTGTCCGGTGAAACAGGGCCTGCGGGCCCTGTTTTTTTGCCCTCAGAGCGGCATATCTCCCTGCCGGGCGCCGCGATCTGTTCATCTCCCCTGTCCGCCCTCCGAACCAGACCCGCTTGCATCAGCCTGACGGGCCCACTACCCTGTGCCCTCTTTTTGACTGCCCCCCGGCAGCCGCTATCACAGGAGCCCAGATGCAGCCGTCCCCCGTTTTGCGCATTGCCACCCACGCCGACATGCACGCCATCTGGCAGATCGACGCCGACGTCTTCGGGGAGGATGTCTACCCCGCCTTCTTCTTCCGTCAGGCCATGGATCTGTGGCCCGCCCTGCTGGTCGTGGCGGAACTGGAGGGCAGGCTGCTGGGCTATGCCCTGGGGGGCCTGGGTCAGGATCGGTCGCAGGGCTGGCTGCTCTCTCTGGCGGTGCGGCCCGAAGCCCGCGGCTTTGGCCTGGCCGAGCGCATGATGCTGCGAGTGGAGCAGGCACTGGCGGAGCTGCAGGTGGCGCGAGTCAGGCTGACCGTGGATCCGGCCAATCCGGCCCAGCGCCTCTACTTGCGCCTGGGCTACGCCCTGCTGGCCGAGGAGCCCGGCTATTTCGGCCCCGGGGAGGATCGCCTGCTGCTGGAAAAGGCCCTGACCTGACCCGTGTCGAAGGCTGACCATCGTTCAGGTCACATAATTGGTTACACTTTGCGGGTTTAATGCACAATCCGGTTGGCGTAGAGTGGAATGCATCAAACCGATTAACCCGATGCCCGCCCAGGAGGCCCATCATGTTGAAACGTATCGCTCTCGTTACCCTGCTGGCCGCCACCACCGCCATCACCGGCTGTGCCAACAGCGACGTCTACTCCGGCGATGTCTACACCAAGGATCGCGCCAAGCAGGTCCAGACCGTCAGCTACGGCACCATCATCTCCACCCGCCCGGTGAAGATCCAGGCCGATGAGAACTCCCTGATCGGCACCATAGGCGGCGCCGTGGTCGGTGGCCTGCTCGGCAGCACCATAGGGGGCGGTCGCGGCAGTGACATCGCCGCCGCCGGGGGTGCCATCGCGGGTGCCGCCGCAGGCAAGGCTGCCGGTGACAAGCTCAACCAGGTGGATGGCGTCGAGCTCGAGATCAAGAAAGAAACCGGCGAATCCATCGTCGTGGTGCAAAAGGCCAGCCCCACCTTCGTGCCCGGCGCCCGGGTCCGCATGACCCAGGGCAATGGCAGCATCAACGTGGCCGTGGTGAACTGAGCCCGACGGGCGCTTTCCATCAGCCAACAAAAAGGTGAGCCTGGGCTCACCTTTTTTGCATTCAGTGCAAACCTGAACCCTCAAGAATCCAGGTGCAACCAGGCCGCTATGGCCAGTTGCAGGCCCACGAGATCGGCGCCGTGGAGCAGGGCCGAAAGCCGTTCCTCCTCAGCCTCTTCCAGCAAGTGCTGCTGCACCCTAAGTGCGGGCAACCAGGCGGGAGCCTGCGCCAGGTTCTCGGCGGCCTCGGCCACCAGGTCACAACCCTGCAGCATCCCTTGCAGCGCCTGCGGCCGCTCCTCATCCTCGCACTCCAGCCAGAGCTGCTCGTGATGCTGCCAGAGCTGCAGGCCGAGCGTGATGCAGGCCTTGCCATCTAGCCCGCCGACATCCGGCAAGGGTTGCGCGGTCAGGGGCTTGCCGAGCCCCGCCAGCCGATAGCCCCGCTGCGCCTTGGATTGGGCCCCCAACCGGACGCCCCCCAGCTCCGCCAGGCGCGCCGCCAGCCCGAACAGGGCGCGGGCGTCGCCTGACTTGAGCTCCAGCTCAAGCTCGTCAATCTCGCTGCGCCCCAGGACACCGACAATCTCCCCTCGATCCCAGGCCAGCTCTATCTGGGCCCCCTCGAAGGCGATGAGCCAGTGACGGCGCAGGAAGTCGGTGCTGAACTGGGCCACCAGACTGGACTGGATCTCGTCGCGCACGGCCAGATTCGGCCAGATGTCATCAGGGAAGGCGGACAGGGTCGGCAGATCACCGCTCACCGGGGCATTGTATTCGGGCCTGGCGTGCAGCCCGCCGACCACCTGGCCACGGCATTTAATCGTCTGCTCGGAAAAATGGTCGCTGCGGCGGATCCGCAATCCCATGTCGAGCCGGCGCAAATCCAGCTTGGGCGTATCGAAATAGACATTGCCGAGCCTGACTTGCTCAGAGGAGATAATTTCAAGTGAATTCAGAAAGTTGGAGAGAGATTCTTGAATATTGCTGGTGACGAAAAACTTTATCTCGATCTCAGTTTGCATAGTCATTCCGGGCAGGCAGGCAACTTTGGGGGGCATGATCCCGGTCGCGAGGATATAATGCCAGCGATAGATAAGGATTAATTCACGGTTTTATTGATGGCACAGTTCGGTTATCCTGCGCCCCTCATAAAATCGTATCGAGTGTTTTTTCACCGACACAGGTTTGGCCATGCCAGTAAATACTATTTTGGGTCTTTTTGCCAAGTCCCCCATCAAGCCGCTGCAGAAGCATATCGTCAAGGTTCACCAGTGCTCCCAGCAGTTGGTTCCCTTCTTTGATGCCGTTGCCGAAGACCGTTGGGAAGATGCCGAGAAAATCCGGCAACAGATAGCCCAGCTGGAAAAAGAAGCGGACATTCTCAAACGCGAAATTCGCTTGAAACTGCCTCGCGGTCTGTTTCTGCCGGTCGCCCGTACCGATCTGCTGGAACTGCTGACGCAACAGGACAAGATTGCCAACCGTGCCAAGGATATTTCCGGCCGCATGCTTGGCCGCAAAATGGAATTCCCCACCGAGATGCGTGCCGATTTCATGGCCTATCTCAAACGTTGTATCGATGCGACCGCCCAAGCCGAAAAAGCCATCGGAGAACTCGATGAGCTGCTCGAAACCGGCTTTAAAGGACGTGAAGTTGAAATGGTTGCCGAGATGATCCACCAGCTGGATCTTATCGAGGACGATACTGACACCATGCAGATCGGGCTGCGCCAACAGCTGCAAGCCGTTGAGCACAAGTACAATCCGATCGACGTTATGTTCCTCTACAAGATCCTCGAATGGGTAGGTGACCTGGCTGATCAGGCCGAGCGCGTTGGCGCCCGTCTGGAACTGATGCTGGCTCGTTCGTAATCGACTGACTGGGTAAACACTACTAATGGACATTATCGCAAATTACGGCACCACCCTGGTGCTCGTGGCGGCCTTGTTCGGCTTTTTGATGGCCTGGGGCATAGGTGCGAACGACGTCGCCAACGCCATGGGCACATCGGTCGGCACCAAGTCTCTGACCATACGTCAGGCGATCATCATCGCCATGATCTTCGAGTTCGCCGGTGCCTATCTGGCTGGCGGCGAAGTCACGGCGACCATCCGCAACGGCATCATAGATACCAATGCCTTCACCGATACCCCGGATCTGCTGGTGCTTGGCATGATAGCCTCCCTGCTGGCGGCTGGCCTCTGGCTGATCCTGGCCTCCTACTTCGGCTGGCCCGTCTCCACTACCCACTCCATCATAGGAGCCATCGTCGGCTTCGCCGTGGTGAGCGTCGGCCCGGAAGCGGTGCAGTGGAGCAAGTTTGGCGGCATAGTCGGCTCCTGGGTGGTCACACCGGCCATCTCGGGCATCATCGCCTACTTCATGTTCATCAGCGTGCAGAAGCTCATCTTCAACACCGACAACCCGCTGGCCAACGCCAAGCGCTATGTCCCCTTCTACATGTTCCTGACCGCGCTGGTCATCTGTCTGGTGACCATCAAGAAGGGGCTGACCCACGTCGGTCTGCACCTGAGCGACGGCGAGGGGATACTGCTCTCCATCGCCATCTCGGTGACCCTCTCCATCGGTGGCTGGTTCTACATTCGCGGTCAGCAGTACAACCCGCAGGATGACAACAAGATGCACTTCGCCAACGTGGAGAAGGTGTTCGGCATCCTGATGGTGATCACCGCCTGTGCCATGGCCTTCGCCCACGGCTCCAACGACGTGGCCAACGCCATTGGCCCGCTCTCCGCCGTGGTATCCACAGTCGAGAGTGCCGGCCAGATCACCGGCAATTCCCACATCGCCTGGTGGATACTGCCCCTTGGCGGCATAGGTATCGTCATCGGTCTGGCCACCATGGGTGAGAAGGTGATGGCCACCGTCGGCACCGGCATCACCCACCTGACCCCGAGCCGTGGCTTCGCCGCCCAGCTGGCTACCGCCGCCACAGTGGTGATCGCCTCGGGTACAGGTCTGCCCATCTCCACCACCCAGACCCTGGTCGGTGCCGTGATGGGGGTGGGTCTGGCCCGTGGCATAGCCGCCCTGAACCTGGGCGTGCTGCGCAACATAGTGGTCTCCTGGGTCATCACCCTGCCCGCCGGCGCCATCCTGGCCATCGCCATCTTCTACGTGCTGCAGGCCTGTTTCTCTTAAGCAGCCTCACAGCAAAAAGCCCGGGTCAGTGACCCGGGCTTTTTTATGCCTCTGAGTTGCCTCAAACGGTCGCTGACGCTTAGTTCATCGACCCTGCAGAGGCGCTTATTCCTCGATAAAGGTCCACTCGTCGCGCACCCGGCTGATGGCATCGAGCCGGCGCTTGGCGAGTTGCTCGCGGATCCCCTCCCCCTTGAAGCCCGCCGCTACTATCTCCTTGACCGGCACAGCCTGGGCCGCCGCCAGGGCCTGGGCCACATAGTCCGGCTGGCTGTAGACCTTCTCTTCGAAACCGGTACGACCGTGGAAGTCGGCGCGGCAGGCATCGAGCAGCTGGGCGAAGCGATCCGGTCTGCGCCAGGCATCCGCCTTGTCGAACACCTTCAGCAGGGTCGGCGGCTTGAGATCGAAGGCGATGTGGATGTGGGTGTGCAGATCGCTCACCAGCAGGGCCAGATCGCGGCAGTCGTTCGGCACCCTGAACCGCTCGCAGAAATCCCGGATGAGCGGCAACCCTTTCTGGCCATGGCCGTGATGGCTCGGCCAGAACGCGGGTGGAGTCAGGCCCTTGCCAAAGTCGTGGCAGAGGGCGGCGAAGCGGACCGGCAGATCCGGGGAGCGCTGGCAGGCCTGATCCAGCACCATAAGGGTGTGGATGCCGGTGTCTATCTCAGGGTGCCACTTGGCGGGGGCCGGCACCCCGAACAGGGCGTCCAGCTCGGGGAAGAGCGCCTTGAGGGCGCCACAGTCGCGCAATACCTCGAAGAAGACCCTGGGGGTCTGCCCCAACAGCACCTTCTCCAGCTCCTTCCAGACCCGCTCCGGGGTCAGGTGGGCCAGCTCGCCGGCGTCGGTCATCTCCCGCATCAGGGCCAGGGTCTCGGGGGCCACCACGAAGCCCTGCTCATGGAAACGGGCGGCGAAGCGCGCCACCCGCAGGATGCGCAGGGGATCCTCGGCGAAGGCCGGGGAGACGTGGCGCAGCAGCCGCGCCTCCAGATCCCGGAGCCCGCCATAGGGATCGTGCAGTTGCCCGCTCTCGTCTTCGGCGATGGCGTTGATGGTGAGATCCCGGCGCAGCAGATCTTGTTCGAGCGTCACCTCGGGGGCGGCGTGACAGACGAAGCCGGTATAGCCCTCCCCCTGCTTGCGCTCGGTGCGCGCCAGGGCGTACTCCTGCTGGGTGCTGGGGTGGAGAAACACCGGAAAGTCGCGGCCGACCTGGGTGAACCCCAGGTTCAGCATCTGTTCCACAGTGGCACCGACCACCAGATGGTCCCTGTCCCCCTGGGGCAATCCCAACAGGCGGTCACGGACCGCCCCCCCAACCAGATAAATCTGCACGCGCACTCTCCCTCGATAAACCTGCCTCGATGATACCGCTTTTGGCCGTCATAGACGATGCGCCCGCAAGAGGCCCGCCCGCCACCCCGGGAGAAAGCACAGGAAGATGGCCGCTTATTGCCATAATCCGGGCGCGATCACCCCAGGTATTTGGGGCACCGGCTATGATGCCCCTCTTATGGCGTCCGGGTCTTTGACATCCCTCTGGGGAGGCTTTAACCTGCCGCCCATAACAATGGAATGGATCCTTATGTACACACAGTTCTTCGGTCTGTCGGAGCCCCCGTTCTCCATCTCGCCCAACCCCAAATACCTCTATATGAGTGAACGTCACGGGGAGGCCCTCGCCCACCTCAACTACGGGTTGCAGGACGGTGGCGGCTTCGTGCTGCTGACGGGGGAAGTGGGTACGGGCAAGACCACAGTCTCCCGCTGCCTGCTCCAGCAGTTGCCCGCCGAGACCGAGATCGCCTACATCCTCAATCCTTCCCTGACCGAGCGGGACCTGCTGGCGGCCATCTGTGACGAGTTCCAGTTGCCCTATGCCCAGGAGGCCAGCCTCAAGCAGCTGTTCGATCTCATTCGCGATCACCTGCTGGCCAACCTGGCGGCAGGCAAGCGCAGCGTGGTGCTGGTGGATGAAGCCCAGCATCTGCTCCCCGGCGTGCTGGAGCAGTTGCGACTGCTCACCAACCTTGAGACAGACGAGAAGAAGCTGCTGCAGGTGGTGCTCATCGGCCAGCCGGAGCTGCAACAGATGTTGCGCCAGCCCCTGTTGCGCCAGCTGGCCCAGCGCATCACGGCCCGCTATCACCTGCTGCCGCTCTCCCGCCAGGACGTGGATGCCTATGTGCGCTTCCGGCTGCAGGTGGCTGGCTGCGTCCAACCCATCTTCACCCCCAAGGCGATCCAGACCCTGCATCGCCTCTCCGGCGGCATCCCGCGCCTCATCAACCTCATCTGCGATCGCGCTCTGATCGCCGCCTTCGCCCGCGGCAGCCACAAGATAGTGCACGGTGACATCAGTCAGTCTGCCTATGAGGTGAGCGGCATTCGCGACGAGGGCACCTGGCAGTCAGGTCTGCTGGTCGCGCTGGCCGGCGCCCTGCTGGTCGCCACCGGCTGGTGGGGCTGGCAGTGGTTCGGGGTCTTCCCGGCCCGCCCCCTGGTCAAGGTGGAAGTGCCGGTCAAGGTGGATGACACCCCTGAGCAGCAGGAGCAGCTGACCCGCGCCATCAATCAGGCACTGGATCCCGGTGTGGCCATGCAGAATCTCTACAAGGTGTGGGGCTACCAGACCGAGCTGGAGGAGTCGACCTGTGACGACGCCCCCCGCGCCGGGCTGCGCTGCCAGGAGGGGGAAGCCAGCCTGGCACAACTGCAGGCCCTGCAACACCCGGCCCTCATCAGCCTGACCGACGAGACCGGCGGCCTCTACTATGCCACCCTGGTCAGCCTGGGGCCGGACAAGGCCTCCTTGCTCATCGGCAATCAGAGCTGGCAGGTGGACAGGCAGTGGCTGTCCGATGCTTGGGGGGGCAGTTATACCCTGCTGTGGCGCATGCCCAAGGGCGGGGTGACCCTGATCGGCAGCAATGCCGGTGCAACCCAGGTGCAGTGGCTGGACAATGCGCTGAGCCGCGCCATGCAGCAACCGGATCGCAAGGTGAGCCGCTTCGATGCCACCCTCAAGAACAAGCTGCAGCAGTTCCAGCGCGAGCAGGGACTGACCCCGGACGGCATCGCCGGCAGCAATACCCTGCTGCGCCTGAATGCCGTGGCCGGTGAACCCATGCCGAGGCTGGAGGATGAATCCCTGCGTGCCAGCACCCCTGTCGATCTGGATGCCGTGGTGGATGACACCATGGATCCCCTGGTGGAGGAGGCCTCCTGATGTCTACCCTGCTCAAGGCCTTGCGCCGCGCCGATCAACCCCAGTTTACCCCCTACATGCCCCTCATGGGCCTGCCCGTGAGCCAGGAGGAGGAGCCTGACCGCCGCTGGATCTGGTGGCTGCTGGCGCCCCTTGCCCTGATCATGGGGGCGGCCGCCAACTATGGCTGGCACCTCTATCATCTCAAGCCCATAGAACAGCAGATCGAGGTGAAGGAGGTAGTGACGCCCCCCTTCGTGCGGGTCGAACCCAGACCCATGATCACCCGCCCGCTGCCTCCGCCCCTGCCAGAACCCGTGGTGCAGCCCAAAGCCGTTGCCGCGGCTCCCGCAACGGCGACCGCCAGCAATGGCAACGGCAACGGCACCCAGAGCCTGGCAGAGCGCATCATGATGGCCCTCAACAACACCCCGCTGGTGGAAGAGACGGCGCCCCAGGCCCAGCCCCAGTCCGGCGCCATGCCGATCAGCGCCCTGGATCCTGCGCTGAAACAGCAGGTACCTCCCCTGACCTATGGCGCCCACAACTTCTCCTCCGACCCGGCCAAACGCGCCGTGGTGCTCAACGGTCGTGAGTTGCACGAGGGCAACGAGGTCGCCCCCGGGGTGCTGCTGGTCGCCATCGCCCAGGATTACATCATCCTGCAGGTCAGCGGTCAGCATGTCAGCCTCAAGGCGCTGCAGGACTGGCGCGGCTGAGCGAGCCACAATGGCAAGCCGGGCCTGCGGGCCTGGCCGGCATTTCAAGAGGGAGCCAGAGAGCTCCCATTTTTAATCAAAACATGAGAACCCCGTGAGCAATTCAGATAACAGCACTTTCGCCACCCGGATCCTGGATTGGTACCAGATCCACGGTCGCAAGACCCTGCCCTGGCAGGAGGACAAGACCCCCTACCGGGTCTGGGTCTCCGAGATCATGCTGCAACAGACCCAGGTCGCTACGGTGATCCCCTATTACGAACGCTTTATGGCCCGCTTCCCCGATGTGCTGGCGCTGGCCGACGCCCCTATCGACGAGGTGCTGCACCACTGGACCGGGCTCGGTTACTACGCCCGTGCCCGCAACCTGCACAAGGCGGCCCAGCAGATCCGCGATCTGCACGGCGGCCTGTTTCCGGAGCGGCTGGAAGAGGTGATGGCCCTGCCCGGGATAGGTCGCTCCACCGCCGGGGCCGTGCTCTCCCTCTCCCTCGGCCAGCCCCACGCCATTCTGGACGGCAACGTCAAGCGGGTGCTCACCCGCTGGCTGGCGCTGCCGGGCTGGCCAGGCCAGAAGCAGGTGGAGAACGATCTCTGGGAGCTGGCGACCCGCCTCACCCCAAGGCTAGGCGTGGCCCACTACAACCAGGCCATGATGGACATGGGCGCCACCGTCTGCACCCGCAGCAAGCCCGCCTGTGAACGCTGCCCGGTGCAGGCCGATTGCCAGGGGCTGTCGCAGGGCAACCCCACCGCCTACCCCAATAGCAAACCGAAGAAGAGCATCCCGGCCCGCAACGGCATCATGCTGATCATTCGCCACGGCGACCAGCTGCTGCTGGAGAAGCGTCCCCCCCAGGGGATCTGGGGCGGCCTCTACTGCTTCCCCCAGGTGGAGTCCCTGGCCGAGATCGAAGGTCGCCTGCAGGGGCTGGGACTCGATGAGACCGACTACCAGGAGCTCGCTGGATTTCGCCACACTTTCAGTCACTTCCACCTCGATATTCGGCCCTTGCTGATCGAAATGGCTGCCCCGCCGCCCCCCTTGCTCATGGAAGCGGATTCCCGACTCTGGTATAACTTACGCCATCCTGCCGAGGTGGGATTGGCGGCCGCCACGGCCCGCCTGCTCGCCTACCCGGACTTACAACCACAGAGGTCAACATGAGCCGTACCGTATTTTGCCAGCGTCTGAAAAAAGAGGGTCCTGGCCTGGATTTCCAACTCTATCCCGGCGAACTCGGCAAGCGGATCTTCGACAACATCAGCAAGGAAGCCTGGACCGAATGGCAGAAGAAACAGGTGATGCTGATCAACGAGAAGAAGCTGAACATGATGAATCTCGAGCATCGCCAGCTGCTGGAAAAAGAGATGGTGAACTACCTGTTTGAAGCGGGTGAAGTGGCCATCGACGGTTACACCCCTCCCAGCCAGTAAACCGATCCGGCGAGCAGGGCGCAGAGTGCCGAAGCCCGGCATCTGCGGCCATGGGGCTCCCGGCACTGTGCCAATGAGTTGTCCCCGTGATCCAGGTTGAGTGCCCATCGACGGCTGGCCCTCTTCTGGTTCAAGGCAAATGAGTGACGGGCGGCCCCACCGCCCAGTTTGAGGATCTTATGGGTCGAATTTTTTGGCTGCTGTGCGCCCTGCTGTTTCTCTCTGCCTGCTCCTCTTCTCCCAAACCCGGGGCAGAAGACGAGGATCTGGTCAACGGCAAGGACATCCGCGGCTTCGAACACATGATCAGTGCGCTCTCCCATAACGTGAACGAGATATGGGGACGCGAGGCACTGTTTGCGGGCAAGTTTGACTACGTCAAATACACGGATCAATACAAGAGCCGGGCCCACGTCGACTTCTCCAGCGGCCACATCATGGTGGAGACTGTCTCGGGCATAGATCCCCGCGCCCACCTGCGCCGTGCCATCATAGAGACGCTGCTGACCCCGGACGATCCGGCGGAAGTGGATCTCTATTCGGACAGGGAGATCATGCCGGGTGGCGAGCCCTTCCTCTATGGTCAGGTGCTGGACACCCAGGGTCAGGCCATCCGTTCCGGCTGGCGCGCGGAACGCTATGCCGACTACCTGCTGGCCAGCGCGATGAAGAAACGCACCCTCGGCATCCGCACCATCTTCTTCGTCGACATCCCCATGGTGGCCAACCATGAGGACAAGCGCGGCTACAAGTACGCCAGCATCATCCGCGAGGCCTCCCGCAAGTACGGCGTCGCCGAGAGCCTGATCTATGCGGTGATCAAGACAGAGAGCAGCTTCAACCCCTATGCGGTCAGCCATGCCAATGCCTATGGCCTGATGCAGGTGATCCCGGCCACCGCCGGACGGGACGTCTATGTGCGGGTCAAAGGCAAGAACGGCCAGCCAACCCGGGAGGATCTGTTCAATCCGGCCTACAACATAGACGTGGGGACTGCCTATCTGCACCTGCTGCAGACCGTCTATCTGGCGGATATCCAGGATCCCCAATCCCGTCGCTATGCGGTGATCTCCGCCTACAACGGCGGCGCGGGCGGGGTGCTCAACACCTTCTCCAGCAACCGCAAGGCGGCCCCTGACATGATAAACCGCCTCTCTCCCGAGGCTGTCTATCAGGTGCTGACCGAGCAGCACCCCAAGGCGGAGGCCCGTCGCTACCTCTACAAGGTCAATCAGGCCGAGAAGGGGTTCAAGCGTACCGTCGCCGTCCGGGCGGGCTGACGGCAGACACAAAAACAGCAAGGGCGCTTATGTGGCGCCCTTGCTGCCTGCATGGTCTGCGAACTTACTTGGCGATGAAGCCGCCCTTGCTCTGGGGAGCGGCACCTACCTTCTCCAGGTGCTCGACCTCAACCTCTGTCTTGTTCCAGCTGTGGTCAACCTCGCCGCGGATGCGGATCAGATCGTTCGGGCCCACTTCGACGCCGCGCCACACGTCCCCGTCCACTTCCACTTCCACTTCGCCGCTCTCATCGCGGAAAGTGTAGTTCTCGCCGCCAAGGTGCTTGACCAGCTTGCCTTCCAGGGTCACCCACTGATCATCTGCCACGTCTTTCAACTGCGCGACCGAGACCTTGTTCTGCTCCTGGGGGCCGGTATAGGCCGCCATGGCGAAAGAAGAGACGGACATCAGGGCCACCAGGCCGATTACCTTTGCTTTGTTCATTTTCACGCTCCTGTCATTGGGGTATGCAGGCATCTTGCCCGGGCTGGCGTGAAACAAACGTGAAGCCTCCCCCATCCAGGGGAGACCAATGTGACCGCAATCGATTTAATGGCCATGGCTTGCTGCAAGATTGTATTCGAGTGGATACCGTGCAGCCTGGCAAAGGGGTCCCCAGCCCCTTACCTTCGAGGAACAGCCCGCAGGCAGCGCCTGCATCCACTCCATGAGAACAGCAAGATGAACAAATGGCTTCTGTGTTTACTGGGGCTCTTCGCCCTGACGGCCCATGCCACCGAGACGCGTCCCCCCTTCTCCCGCATAGTGATGTTCGGCGACAGCCTCTCCGACACCGGCAAGATGTACGGCAAGATGCGCGGTTATCTTCCCTCCAGCCCGCCCTACTACCAGGGCCGCTTCTCCAACGGCCCCGTCTGGCTGGAACGGCTGACCCAGCCGTTCCCGGGGCTGAAAATAGTCAATGAAGCGGAGGGGGGCGCCACCGCCGTGGCCTACAACAAGATCTCCTGGAACCCCAAGTATCAGGTCATCAACAATCTGGACTATGAGATCACCCAGTTCCTGGAGAAGGACAGCTTCAAGGAGGACGATCTGGTGATCCTCTGGGTCGGCGCCAACGACTATCTGGCCTATGGCTGGAATACCGAGCTGGACGCCAAGCGGGTGCGCGACGTCATCAGCGACTCGGCCAACCGCATGGTGCTTCATGGGGCAAAACAGATCCTGCTGTTCAACCTGCCGGATCTGGGCCAGAACCCCTCGGCCCGCAGCCAGAAGGTAGTGGAGGCGGCCAGCCATGTCTCCCGCTATCACAACGAGCTGCTGCTGAACCTGGCACGCCAGCTGGCCCCCACCGGCATGGTGAAGCTGTTCGAGATCGACAAGCAGTTCGCCGAGATGCTGCGGGATCCGCAGAATTTCGGCCTGAGTGACACAGAGAACGCCTGCTACGGCGGGGGCTATGTGTGGAAGCCGTTCTCGTCTCGCAGTGCCTCCACCGACAGCCAGCTTGCCCCCTTCAATGCGCAGGAGCGCCTCGCCATCGCCGGCAACCCCTTGCTGGCCCAGGCCGTTGCCAGTCCGATGGCTCGCCGCAGCGCCAGCGAGCTCAACTGTGAAGGCAAGATGTTCTGGGATCAGGTCCACCCGACCACGGCCGTGCACGCCGCCCTGAGCGAGCGCGCCGCCACCTTCATCGAACGGGAGTACGAGTTCATCCCCCAGTGATGGGCAAGCAGATGCAAAAGGCCGACTTCACGTCGGCCTCTTTAATGGAGTCAGTTGTTTCCCACAACGAACCCATAAAACTCGCACGACACTCATCACAGAATCGGGTCATACCCCCCACCGTCATCAGCCGACTCCTCTATGATGCAGATGGTTATCACAATATGTTTTATATCAGTTGCTTGTGATTTTAAAAAAGCGAGCTACTTTTAAGCGAGTTGCGGCTCGAAAAAGGCCCAACCCATGAGGCGAGGCGACACAAATTCGATCTCTCCCACAGACAAATTGCAGAGGCTTCATATGAACAAAACACTGATTACCTTGCTGGTTTCAGGCTTGCTTGCGGCCAACGCTCAGGCAGCCGGACAAGACAATACCTGGTATGGCGGTGCCAAACTGGGTTGGTCCAACTTCTACGGCGTCGACGAGAGCAACAGTATCTCCACCGAAGACAAGGATGACGACGAAGTGGGGGCCGGTGTCTTCGCCGGTTACCAGATCAACCAGAACCTGGGGATCGAGCTCGGTTACGACTACCTTGGCAAACTCAAATACAACGGCACCCGGAATGCGGCCGTCTTCAACGATGATGTCGAGGCGCAGCTGGCGCAGCTGACCCTGAAGCTCGGCTTCCCGGTAGCTGAAAACCTGGATCTCTATGGTCGCGTCGGCGGTGGTTACGGCTGGACCAGCAGTGACAAGCTGGACAACGACAACGACTTCACCTTCGTCGGTGCGCTCGGCGCCGAGTACGCCTTCAACCTGGACTGGGCAGCCCGCCTCGAGTACCAATACAGCACCCCTTACGGCAGTCGTGAAGACACCGGCCTGCGCATGGACAACGGCCTGCTCTCGCTGGCCGCCGTCTATCGCTTCGGCCAGGTCCCGCCGGCCATGCCGGTTGCAGCCCCGGCCCCGGCACCCGAGCCCGTGGTGGTCGACAAGCAGTTCACCCTGAGTTCGGATGTGCTGTTTGACTTCAACAAGGCCACCCTCAAGCCGGAAGCCGGCCAGGCACTGGATACCCTCTACACCCAGATTGAGGAAGCCAGACCCAAGGATGGCTCTGCCACCGTCATCGGCTATACCGACCGTCTCGGCTCCGATGCCTATAACCAGAAGCTGTCCGAGCTGCGCGCACAGACAGTCGCCGACTATCTGGTTGGCAAGGGGCTGCCTGCCGGCAAGGTCAACGTGGAAGGGCACGGCGAGAGCTCTCCTGTCACCGGCGAGAGCTGCACCAACCAGTCCAGGCGTGACCTGATCGTCTGCCTGGCCCCGGATCGCCGGGTAGAGGTCAAGGTACAAGGGGTATCGGAAGTTCAGCAATAACCCCAGCGTCAGATAACAAAACGGGAGGCCCAAGCCTCCCGTTTTTCATTTCCCCTTTCAGCTGCGGGTACGCACATCCGCCGCTATCTGATCGAGCAGTTGCTGCCAGCCCTGCCCAAGCTCGTCGACCAGGGCACCATACCCATCGGCCGGCAAGACCCGCTCCTGCTGGAAGGGTACGTCCCGCAGCACCACTCCCTCCTCCGTCAGCAAGCGCCAGCGACCGCTCAGCAGGGCGCGGCCATCGTGCCGTCCCTGGAAGCGTTCAACCGAGATGGTCAGCACGGGTCCCTTGCGGGCCCCATCCTGCCGTATCACCCAGCCCGGCAGCCTGCTGGAGAGGCCATTGAGGGTAAGCTGATTCAGCTGGGCATCCAGCGAACCCGCCCAGCGATGGTACTCGGCAAAGTGCAGCTCCTTGCCCTCCAGCTGATAGACCAGACTCATCCGATCCAGCTGGCCAGAGAGGACGACGGGACGCAGCACCAGCTGGTGCTGGGGCTGCGCCGGGACGCCGTTCGACTGCGGAGTCTCCGCATCCAGCGAGTAGTAGTGCAGTGCCGTAGGGGCGGAGCTGCATCCCGCCAGCAGGCCCAGCAAGGCCAGGGTCATCATCCGTTTTTTCATCATTTTCCTCGCTTGGGCTCAGGATCCTGGGGGAATGGATGCGGTCGAAGATCTACGAATTTGGCCTCTCGATTAAGGGTTGGCAAAGTCAGGGACATCATCATTTTCCTCGCTTGGGCTCAGGGTCCTGGGGACGGGAGCGATCGAAGATCAGCGAACTGGGCTGCTCGTTCAGTGAATGGACCAGGGGTTGCAACTCCCCCATCAGCTGATTGAGAGACTGCACCGACTGACGCAGCTCCTGGTTGGTCTGGGAACCAGCATCATAGGTCTGCAGGGTCTCCTGCAACTGCTTGAGACTCTGGTTGAGCGACTCGGGCAACTGCTGGGTCGAACGCTGACCGGTGAACTGCTCCAGATTGGCACTCACGGCCTTGATGTGCTTGAGGGTCTTGTCCAGGGTAGCCAGGGTGGTATTCACCTGCGTCAGCGTGGTGGCCATGTCCATGTCGACGAACTTGTCGAGGATGAGGTTCACCTTGCGCTCTATCTGATCCAGCCCGGCCTGCACCGTCGGGAACACCTGATAGCCCGCCAGCTTGATGGGCTCATAGGCAGGGGCATCCGGATAGAAGTTGAGATCAACCACCTTGCCGCCGGTCAACAGACTGGACGTCTTGAGGCTGGCCCGCAATCCCTCCTTGAACTGCTTGCTGAACAGGGCCCGCCACTGCTCCCGCTCCGCGTTGGCGTAGCGATGGGAGAGGCGCTGTACCTCGATGCGTGCCAGCACGGGGATCTGCCGGCTCTTGAAGATCTGCACTCCCTTGTCGTCGATGAGGTAGGGGGCAGAGATGACGGTGCCGACCCGAATGCCGCGGTACTGCACCGCCGCCCCGGGGTGCAGGCCACCCACGTTGTCCTCGAACAGGAAGACGTAGTCGATGAACTGATCCAGGCTACCGGCCAGCACGCTCGCCTCGTCCTGGAACAGGGTGAAGCTGTCCATCTGCTTGACCGGCTCACCGGGTGTCCAGCCTGGCGGCAGCCCCATGGTGATGCCGCCGTCCAGCAGGCTCTCCAGCGAGTCCATCTTCACCTTCATCCCCTCACTGCTCATGGAGACCTCGAAGCCCGGTGTCAGCCAGAAGCGGGAGTTGCTGCTCACCAGGATGTCGTAGGGGGCATTGATAAAGAGCTGGTATTGCATCTCGCTCTTCTCTGGCAGGAACTTGGCCTCTTCTATCTGGCCTATGGTGAAGCCCTGATAGCTGATGGGAGAGCCGACCCCCAGGGCACGCGCATCGCGGCTGCTGAGGGAGAGCCTCAGCCCCTTGGCATCCACCGAGGCGAGCGGCGGCTTGTCCAGCATGGCGTATTCACCGCGCGCCTTGCCCTTCTTGCCCGGGGCAAGTTCGATGTAGGCCCCGGAGAGCAGGGTGCCAAGACCCGACACCCCTTCCCGCCCGACCCTGGGTTTGACCACCCAGAACTGGCTGTCCTTCTTGAGCATGCCGGCGGCGGCATTGGTCAGACGGGCCTTGAGCACCGCATGGCTGTAGTCGTCGCTGAGCTCCACCGCCTCGATGCGACCCACTTCCACCTCGCGGGAGCGGATCACCGTCTTGCCCGCCACTATGCCCTCGGCGGTGGCGACCGTCAGGGTGAAGCTGGGGCCCTGTGAATACCAGTGCTGGAACAGCATCCAGGCTCCGATGAACAGCGCCAGCAGTGGCACCATCCAGATAGCGGCGGCCGAGCTCATAAAGTCAGAGCCCGGTTTCCACCTCGTCTTACGCTCACTCACGTTCGCGCTCTCCTTGTTGTAAATCCCAGATCAGGCGGGAATCGAAACTCATGGCGGCCACCATGGTGATCAAAACGACCCCGGCAAAAGCAATGGCCGCGGGGCCCGGGTAGATGGTCATCAGATTATCGAGCCGGATGAGGCCAGCCAATATGGCCACCACGAAGACGTCGATCATCGACCAACGTCCCACAAATTCGGTCATGCGATAGAGCTTGAGCTTGCCAAGGGGAGAACCGACCCGGCCACGCTGCACCATGTAGCAGAGCCACAGCAGTGCCAGTATCTTCACCAGGGGCACCACCACGCTGGCGAAGAAGATCACCGCGGCTATGGGGTAGGAGCCCATGGCCCAGAGCAACACCACACCCCCCATGATGGTCGAGGGGGTGTCGTCCCCCAGAAAGACGGTGTCCATGATGGGATAGAGGTTGGCAGGGATATAGAGGATCACCGAGGTGATGAGCAGTGCCCAGGTGCGGTTCAGACCGCCTGGCTTGCGGTGATGGAGATGATCGCCGCAACGGGAACAGCTATGGGCATCGCCGTCATTGAGCGCGCCGCAGATGTGGCAACCCACCAGCCCGCACGCCAGGGCACTGGCTTCGGGATCCAGTTCCCTCACCTCGGTCGGGCCGAACAGCCGCTGCCACAGCCACATCCTGTCCAGGGACGAGATCATCTTGATCAGTAGCACGGTGTAGCCCACGAAGGCCCAGAACGAGAGCCCCATCTTGACGTCCGCCATGCCCATCAGCTTGACCAGGGAGATGAGCACCCCGATGAGGAAGACATCCACCATCAGCCAGGGCTTGATCCGGCACAGCAGTCGGCCGAGGGAGCGCAGGGCATTGCTGTGCAGATCCTTGTCGAGCCGCCACAGCACCAGCATGATGGAGCCGATATAGACCAGTGGCAGGCCGATCAGGGTCAGGCTCAGCACGGCCCCCAGAAACAGATAGCCCTGATCCACCAGGGTGGTGATGCACTGCAGGAAGGTCATCTCCTGCCCCACTCCCTTGGCCGAGAAGGACATGAAGGTGAAGGCGTTGGAGAGCACGAACATGATGAGCGCCGCAAAGCCATAGGCGATGGGCCTGCGCTCCTGCTGCGGCAGGTGCGCACTCAGGGTGTGACCACAACGGGGACAACTGCTCGTCTCCCCCACGGCCAGCGCGGTGGCCGGCACCAGCAGGTCACACTCTTCGCACGCGGTCGCGTCATGGGTATAGGTAATTGGGTGTTGGTGTGAAACCGGATGCAAGATAAGACCCCAGCATGAGGCCGCGAACGGCCAGAGGCGCCAATTATTGCAGCCACCGCCGCTAACCACCAGCCCTGTTCATGTACAGGGCCTTAAGGGACGCGAGATACATAGGCATAGGTGCGACCTGGAAAGGGGGTCTTGTCGCATCGATCGACTCTGCATCCAGGGAAGAGGGGCATATTTATCTGCAGATTTGCTCAAGCCCATGCACATCAGCCCCTGTTCACCGATGCTTTGGCGGCGGGGTGAGAATGACTTTGACAAGCTTGTGACCATTTAGCACAATCAAACGCCACTTTTTTTCCGCGGGACAATAATTTATGACAACTGAATCCCCAAGCTACTCCACCATCGAGCAGGCCTTCTCTCTTGGGAACGGGCAAGATTCTGCCCTCAACTGGTTGCGCAAGAACCGCAGTCAGGTCGCCATCTTCCTGGTGAGCGGCATCAAGCTGGAGGGGACCATCAGCGGCTTCGACCAGTACAGCGTGCTGTTAACCGATGCCCATGGCAATCAGCAACTGGTCTACAAGGCCAAGATCTCCACCATCGCCATGCACTCAGGTCGCCCGGCGGTCAGCATCCAGCGCGCCCGCAAGCCACGGGTCTCCATGGCCCCGCGCCCCCACGGCGGCCCGAGCCGTTATGACGACAATCAGGGCGGTAGCAGCGAGCAGTGATGCTCGCCTCCTCTTCGCTCTGAGCTTGCCGCTGCGTCAATCGGTGACGACGCGCATCCCCACTCTCATGTCATGCCTGTCCCGTATGAGAGTGGGTCTTCTCCCCCAGGCGGCCTCGATGACCAGCCCGTTTTCTCAGTAGGTCAATCCGACCGGCTTCCCTTCCTTGACCATGCACACCTGCATGCCCGCGGCCTCACCGGCCTGCGCCCCTATGCCAGTGTCCTCGAACACCAGACAACCCTCAGGCTCGACCCCGAGTCGCTGTGCCACCAGCAGGAAGGTATCCGGGTGGGGTTTGTGCAGCTCCACATCGTCGGCGGTCACCACCACGGGGAAGTAGCGATCCAGCCCGGTATTGCGCAGCACGGCCTCGGCATTGATGCGGGGTGAACCCGTGCCTATGCCCATGGGGATGAGGCCGTGATAGCGCCTGACCAGATCCAGCATGGCCGGGAAGGGGGTCGCCTTGTGCAGGTTGGCCACGTAGTGCTCCGTCTTGCAACGCGTCACCACCAGCGGATCCAGCGCTATCTGCTGCACCTCGGCCACCAGCAAGGCTATCTTGCGACTGGGCATGCCACCCAGCTCATAAAACCAGTCGGCATCAAACTGAAAGCCAAACTCGCGGGCGGTATGCTCCCAGGCGGCCAGGTGCAGGGGCATGGAGTCCACCAGGGTGCCGTCGAGGTCGAAGACCAGGCCTTGAAATCCGGAGAGGGTCATGGTGCAGGATCTGTCTGTGGAAAATGGGCCCCCATTCTAGCCAGACCCGGGGATCATCGCCATGCGTCAGAGGGCGAGAAACGCTTGCGACCACATTTATGCCGAGGAAGAGGGCCGCAGCCCTGATGCCGCGACAAAGGAGGGAGGGCCGGCCAGCGTCAGCGATAGGCCAGAGTACAGGCCCGCCCCTGCGATTTGGCGTGATAGAGCGCCTGATCCGCCTGCTCGGTCAGGGTCTGCCACCCCTTGTCCGAGGAGGGGATCAGATAGCTGAAACCGATGCTGACGGTGAGCGTCGCCGCCACCCGGGAGGCCGGATGGGGGATCTGCAGGGCTTCCAGTCCCTGGTGGATCTGCTCCGCCAGTCGCTCCGCCTCCCCGGGTTGCGGGGCGCACAGCAGGATCACGAACTCCTCGCCGCCATAACGGGCCACCAGGTTGGTGCGCCGCCGCTCCGTCTCCTGCAGCAGGGCCGCGACCCGTTGCAGGCACTGATCCCCCTTGCCATGGCCGAAGTGGTCGTTGTAGGACTTGAACTCATCCACGTCTATCATCAGCACCGCCAATACCCCCTGATGGCGACGGGCCCGCTCCCACTCCCGCTCCATGGTGATGTCCCATTGACGGCGGTTGGCGATACCGGTCAGGGGATCCTCCAGCGACAATAAGGAAAGACGCCGGTTAGCCTCCTCCAGCGCCCGGTTGGTGTCGGCCAGCTGCCGGGTCCGCTCCTGCACCCGCAGCTCCAGGTCACGGTTGAAACGCTCGAGCGCCGCCTGGGTGCGCTGGCGGATCAGCAACTGGGAGAGCACGGCGGCATACTGCTTAAAGATCTCGCTCTGATACGCCTTGAGCGGGCGGCGCCAGAGCAGGTTGTCGGCGGCGATCCAGCCGATGGGGGTACCCCCGTCCCAGAGCGACACCATGGCATTCCAGCCGCGCCCCACCTCCTGCTTCTCGTAATAGAGCGGGGTGTCTTCCAGCACCAGCACATAGTCCTTGCGGCGCAGTGCCTCCTGCACCGTGGGGTGCTCCGGAATGGGGCTGATGAAATGGCGCTCGTCGATGAGCTCACCCGCCTCGTTGGTGCCCCAGGTCCCGTGCATAGTCTTGAATTCGCTGTCCGTCAGGAAGATGGCGATGCGATCGAACTGCAACTCCTGGCGCGCCAGAACCACGGCATCGTGCAGCAGGCGATCCTCGCTGTCACAGCGCGACAGCTTGACCCCCACCTGGTGCAGCGCCTGCAGCATGCTGAGGAAGGAGTCCTGCAGGGCCTGGCTGCGGACGAGGTCGGCCTGGGTATGGATCCGCTGATCACGCTCCAAATCGACCTGACCGGCGAGCCGCCGGCTCTCCAGCTCGGCGGCGAGGTAGTGCATCAGCAGTTGTATGCTCTGCTGCTGGCGCCTTGGCAGGCGATCGAGGCGGCGCCGGGTTTCCAGATAGACCACGGCCTCCAGCCCCTTGTGGCGTTTGAGCGGGAAGCAGGCACGCAGGCGCGGGGCCTCAGGCTCGACGCTCTCCCAGATGGCGCTGGACGGCGCAATGGGCTCTACCAGCAACTGGCCGAGATCGAGGGAGCGCTCTATGAAGAGGAGGGGCAGGTCGAGGGAGCTGAGCAGATCGGCGCTCAGGCAGAGCAAGCCCTGCTCGGGCCTGTAGTGATAGAGCTGGGGCGTCGGCGCCCGCAGCCACAGATAGATCTGCTCGGCCTCGGTCTTTTCTCTGACCGCGGCCAAGGTCACTTCACAGAGATGTTCAAAACTGGTGAAGTGCTCCGGATCCCATTCTTGCATGCCAATTCATCCTTGGTTGTATCCAAGCGAGTATATCGGCAAAGCCTGGCCATTAATTGACCTGGCACTCAAAAGCGAGATCCAGAGCCCAGTTTTTACAACAGATTCAACGCCTGCATGGCGGCGCGGATCCGCTCGCGAGTGGCGTCAGACAGCGGCATCACCGGCAGACGGCACTCCTCGCTGCACAGACCCAGCAGGGAGACCGCGTATTTGGCGCCCGCCGGGCTGGGCTCGGCGAACATGGCCTGATGCAGCGGGATCAGCTTGTCCTGCAGCTCGCGGGCGGCTTGCCACTCGCCGGCCAGGGTCAGGTTCTGGACCTCGGCCACCAGCTTGGGGGCCACGTTGGCCGTCACCGAGATGCAGCCCTGGCCACCGCCGATGTTGTAGGCGACGGCGGTGGCGTCTTCACCGGAGAGCCAGGCAAAGGGCTTCTTGATGAGCTGGCGCTCGGTCCAGGGGCGGGCCAGATCGCCGGTGGCGTCCTTCACGCCGGCGATGCGCGGCAACTCGGCCAGGCGGGCCAGGGTCGCCGGCTGCACATCGACGATGGCGCGGGGCGGAATGTTGTAGACGATGATGGGTTTGGTGGTGGCGTCATGGACCGCCTTGAAGTGGTGGAACAAGCCTTCCTGATTCGGGCGGTTGTAGTAACCGGCCACATGCAGGGTGGCATCCGCCCCCATCTGCTCGGCGAAACGGGTGTATTCGATGGCTTCGACCGGGTTGTTGGACCCCGCACCGGCGATGACAGGGATCCGTCCCGCCACCTGCTTGACCACCAGCTCCACCACCCGGCAATGCTCGTCGTGGGTCAGGGTCGGGCTCTCCCCCGTGGTACCGACCGGCACTATGCCATGGGTCCCCTGCTCTATGTGCCACTCCACCAGGCGAGCCAGTGCGGCCTCGTCCAGCTGGCCCTGTCGAAATGGGGTGATCAGGGCAACTATCGAACCTTGAAACATGGGATTTCCTTCTCCTAAACAGATGGACTGGTCAATAAAAAGCCCCGGTACGGGGGTCGCTACCGGGGCTTGAATCGTCTCAGGGATGAGAGGTTACGCGCGCACGCCAGCAGGCCCGAATGTCAGGCTGTGTTTATGCTTTCGTTTCGATACGCATGACCGCATTGCATCATCTCTGGATAAATAAGGTGTCTGGGCATATTTCGGGAACACAGCATAAATGTCAAGGCGAAAGCGGCCATGTATAATGGCCGCCCAAAAAAGCGTGGAGAGTCCCAATGAGCCGTCCTGTCAGTGCTGTCAGCCAGATGCTGGAACGTAATCAAGCCCTCTTTGTCGGCAAACGGCTGTTGGTGTGTGGCGCCCTGGAAGATGATTACCCTCGTCAGCTGGCCGAGCTGGCCGACACCCTGACGGTCTTCACCACAGACTACTGCTATTTCCTCAGCCAGCAGGCGGCCCTGGGTGAGCGCATCCTGTTCGATCACCAGCTCGGCGGTGCTCCTCGTTTCGATGCCCTGCTGCTGCTGATGCCCAAGGCCAAGGCCGAGGCGCAATATCTGCTGGCCATGATGGCGCCGCTGCTGGAAAGCGGTGCAGACCTGTTCCTCGCCGGCGAGAACCGGGGTGGCATCAACGGGGCAGACAAGCTGCTGGCCCCCTATGGCGAGAAGCCGATAAAACGCGACTCGGCGCGCCGCTGCTCCCTCTATCACGGCGAGCTCGGCAAGCCGGTCGCCCCCTTCGAGCTGGATGCCTGGTTCAGCCGCTATGAGTGCAAGGCCGGGGATACCGAGCTGACCGTCATGGCACTGCCGGGGGTCTTCAGCGCCGATGGCCTGGATCTCGGTAGCCAGATGCTGCTGGCGAGCCTGCCCCCCATGCAGGGCAAGCTGCTCGACTTTGGCTGTGGCGCCGGGGTCATCGGCTCCATCTTGGCCAAACGCAACCCGGCATTGACGGTGAACATGGTGGACATCAGCGCCCTGGCGCTCGAGTCCAGCCGCCGCACCCTGGCGGTCAACGGCTTGCAGGGACGAGTCTATGCCTCTGATGTCTATTCCGATATTGCCGAAAGATTCCAACATATCGTCTCGAATCCCCCCTTCCATGCCGGGCTCAAGACCTTCTATGCCGCCACCGAAACTTTCCTGGCAAGGGCCCCCGAGTTTTTGACCGCCGATGGCGCCCTGACCATAGTCGCCAATGCCTTCCTGCGTTACCAACCTATACTGGATACGCACTTCAAACGGACCGAAGTGATAGCCAGCGATGGCAAATTCAAGGTGTATCTGAGCAAAGCCTAAATAAGTGCAACGGTTGTAATAAAACAAGTAGAGAGTGCCAGACGGGATCTGCTAAGGTACCGAGAAAACGTTTACCACCCCTTTAGGGGTGTTTTTTCGCGGCAACATGAAAACCTTTTCAAAGTATGAATTCAGGGAGAGAAATACGATGGCAGGCATACTCACCATGATATTGGCTGGCGGCGAAGGAACCCGACTCCAGCCACTGACCACCACCCGCAGCAAGCCCTCTGTCCCCTTTGGCGGCAGCTACCGCTTGATCGACTTCGTGCTCAACAACTTCGTCAACGCCGACTTCCTGCGCATCTATGTGCTCACCCAGTTCAAGTCCCAGTCCCTCTACCTGCATATGAAGAAGGGCTGGAACATAGTCGGCATCACGGATCGCTTCATCGATCCCATTCCGGCCCAGATGCGGATGGGCAAACGCTGGTATGACGGCACCGCCGACGCCATCTATCAGAACCTGCGCTTCATCGAGATCTCCGACCCCGAGCACGTCTGCATCTTCGGCTCCGACCACATCTACAAGATGGATGTGAGCCAGATGGTGAGCTTCCACAAGCAGAAGGCCGCCGCCCTCACGGTCGCGGCCCTGCGCATGCCCATCGAGGAGGCGAGCGCCTTCGGGGTGATCGAGGTGGATCAGGAGGGTCGCATGATAGGTTTTGAAGAGAAACCCAGGCATCCGAAGCCCATCCCCGGGGATCCCACCCAGGCCCTGGTCTCCATGGGCAACTACATCTTCGAGACCGAGGCGCTCTACCGCGAGCTCAAGCGCGATGCCGCCGAGGAAAACTCCAGCCACGATTTCGGCAAGGACATCATCCCCAGCCTGTTCCCCCGCGCCCCCGTCTATGTCTACGACTACAGCACCAACGTCATCCCCGGTGAGAAGCCCAACGTCTACTGGCGCGATGTGGGAACTCTGGATTCGTATTGGCAGGCGCACATGGACCTGGTGGCCGACGACGCCCCCTTCTCCCTCTACAATCGCAAATGGCCGCTGCACACCCACTACCCGCCCCTGCCCCCCGCCACCTTCATCGACACCGATGACTGCAAGGTCAAGATTGCCAACTCCTTGATCTCCGGCGGTTGCTTCATTCAGGGCAGCCAGATCCAGCGCTCCATCCTGGGTTTTCGCTGCAACATAGGCCCCTGCAGCCACATCAGCGAATCCGTGCTGCTCGGGGATGTGAAGATAGGTGAAGGCTGCTCAATTCGACGCGCCATCATCGACAAAAACGTTGAAATTGCACCCGGCACCGTGATCGGTGAGAATCTGGACCATGACAGAGAGCGATTTACCGTATCCGAAGGCGGAATCGTCGTGGTACCTAAGGGAGCAAGAGTTGGCTATTAACCCACTGAAAGTCCTGTTTGTAGCCTCTGAGGTTGAGGGGTTGGTGAAGACCGGGGGCCTGGCGGATGTGGCCAAGGCCCTGCCGCAGCATCTCGCCCGGGGGGGTCACGACGTTCGCATCATCCTGCCCTTCTACAAGACGCTCAAGCGCCGGGATGAGGCCAAACTGCTCGCCTCGCGCTGGTTGCCCACCCCTCAGGGGCGGGACGACATCAGCTATCGCATCTATCAGCTGGAACTGGACGGGATCTGCGTCTATCTGCTCGATTGCCCGCCCTATTTCGAGCGGCCCCAGCTCTATGCCGAGAACAATCAGGCCTATCCCGACAACGGCGAGCGTTTCGCCTTCCTGGCGGCGGCGGCACTGCACGCCTGCGAGCAGCTGAACTTCGCCCCTGACATAGTTCACTGCAACGACTGGCACACCGGCCTGCTGCCGCTGCTGCTCAAGACGCGCCACGCTCACAATCCCTTCTTCCAGCGCACCCGGTCGGTCATCAGCATCCACAATGCGGCCTTCCAGGGGGTGTTCGATCGCCAGCAGTTCTGGGCCGTGCCGGAGATCCAGGACTACGAGCAGCGCATCAACTACGACTACGGCCACATCAACCTGCTCAAGTGCGGTGTGCTCTATGCGGACAAGATCAATGCGGTCAGCCCCAACTACGCCAGCGAGCTGCTGACGCACCTGGGTGCTCACGGCATGGCCAGCGTGTTCCAGCAACGGGCGAGCGACTTGCGCGGCATCCTCAACGGCTGTGACTATCAGGATTGGGATCCCGCCTTCGATCCCCTGCTGCCCGCCACCTATGACGCCGACCACCTGGCCGGCAAACACGCCTGCAAACGGGCCCTGCAGCAGGAGACGGGGCTGCCCGTCGGCAACCTGCCTATCTATGGCATGGTGTGCCGACTGACCGAGCAGAAAGGGGTGCACCTGCTGATCCCGGCGCTGGACAAGTTTTTGCAGCATCAGGTGCAGGTGGTGATCGTGGGTTCAGGCGATCCCTCCCTCGCCGCCCAGTTGCAGACCATAGCCCAGCAACATCCCGACCGGTTCGCCTTCATCAATGCCTATGACGACCGTCTGGCCCACCTGGTGGAAGCGGGCGCCGATTTCTTCCTGATGCCCTCCCTGTTCGAGCCCTGCGGCCTCAACCAGATGTACAGCCTGGCCTATGGCACCTTGCCACTGGTGAGAGCCGTCGGCGGACTGAAAGATACTGTGGTGGACTGGGACGCCGATCCGGAGCACGCGACCGGGTTCTGCTTCAACGATCCCACCGCCAGCACCTTGCTCGATGCCATGCGCCGCAGCCTGCTCCACTACCTGCAGGAACCGGAGCGGTTTGCCCGCGTGCAGCAAAATGCCATGCACACCCGCTTCGACTGGGCCGACTCCGTTCCCCTGTACGAGCAGATGTATCAGGACGCACTGGCCCCGGCGTGACCCAGATTGCTGAAGTTTTGTGCCCTTGATACGGCTTTATCCGTCAACAGCGAAAAAAGTCCCCTTTGGCTGTTGACGCCCCCCCAAAACTCTATAGAATCCCCGTCCGCAGTGATGCGAAGGTGGCGGAATTGGTAGACGCGCTAGCTTCAGGTGTTAGTGTCCCACGGATGTGAGGGTTCGAGTCCCTCTCTTCGCACCATACTGCAACATGCTTCATCAATGGCATGTAAAACAAGATTGATGACCCAATGTGCGAAGGTGGCGGAATTGGTAGACGCGCTAGCTTCAGGTGTTAGTGTCCCACGGATGTGAGGGTTCGAGTCCCTCTCTTCGCACCATGCTTTTATCAGACAGCATGTAAATCCAGACTGATAACCCGAATGTGCGAAGGTGGCGGAATTGGTAGACGCGCTAGCTTCAGGTGTTAGTGCCCCCCGGGTGTGAGGGTTCGAGTCCCTCTCTTCGCACCATGATTCTGACATGTAAACACAGAGCAATGCGCTCCAACCGCATTTAAAACCAGCTGGAGAAAATCAGTGTGCGAAGGTGGCGGAATTGGTAGACGCGCTAGCTTCAGGTGTTAGTGTCCCACGGATGTGAGGGTTCGAGTCCCTCTCTTCGCACCATTCATTCTGCAAAAGGCCCATCACGAAAGTGACGGGCCTTTTGTTTTTGCCCCTGCCATGGCTATGCTGTTGAGGATGCCATGCCACCACAGGGGTTTTCCCATGATCCTGGATACCGACATTCATAACTTCTATGAGCATCTGGTGCTCAAAGAGATAGAAAAACAGGGACTTAACCAGAGACTGACTCCCTACCAGCTGGCCGATCTCTGCTGCCTTACCCTCAATCAGCTCCCCTCTCACTACATACGCCACAACGTCGACATGATCTATTTCACCACGGATGCCGAGCGCACCGAGATGGAGCAGAAGGTCATGACCTCATTGCGCCTGGCCTATGACAAGATCCAGGCCGTTCCTTCCCGCTGAACGGCTCCTATAGCCAGCTTTGCTGCCAGAGCAGGGTGACGACCCCCGTCATGCCCGCGACCGGCAGCAGGATCAGCGCCGGCCTCAGCCTGGGTTCCAGCATGACCCAGGCAGCCAGCAAGAAGCCCAGACTCCACAGGCCGTACGCCTTGTCCTGACCCCAGCCCAACACCGCCAGCAAGGCTGCCAGCAAGAGACACCGCACTATCCAGATCATGATGATGCTACCCACAGAACCAAATGATAACGATTATCGTTTGTGATTATAAAGAGTGCAATCGGACTTCTCTATGGGTTTTGGCTATTTGCCCTGCATCCGCCTGATAATCAAAAAAAGCGCCGATGAGATCAACTAATGAGTAGATTTATCAAACATTAATGCATTTTTGCTAAATAAGTTGGGATTTTGCGCCCCGGGTTTGTGGTAGATTGCGGCCTCTTTTTGGGCCGGCCCCTCGGGATACATGTATCCACAGGACGAGAGGGACCGACCTTGGCGAGCAAGAGTTTAGGAAGTATCTATGCAAAACCAACAAAACCACATCCGATTGCCTGGCATGGCGCAGGTGTTTGCCTGCCTGGCCATTTTTCTGGCCCTGGCCTTTTCGTTCACCAGCGTGCTCGATCTGCCGATCCAGCTGGCGCTGTTCATCGCCTGGTTCGTCATCATGGGGCTCGGCATCCGGCTAGGCCATGATTACAAGTCCCTGGAGCAGGCCGCCGTCGATGGCGTCGCCAAGGGGATGGGCGCCATATTGATACTGGTCTCCGTCGGTGCCCTGGTCGGCACCTGGATCGCCGGCGGCATAGTCCCCAGCATCATCTACTTCGGCCTCAAGGTGATACACCCCTCCATCTTCCTGCTGGCGACCCTGATCATCTGCTCCCTCACCTCCCTGGCCACCGGCACCTCCTGGGGCTCTGCCGCCACCGCCGGTATCGCCATGATGGGAATAGGCCACAGCCTCGGCGTGCCTGCGCCCCTGGTGGCCGGTGCCGTGCTCTCCGGCGTCTACTTCGGTGACAAGCTCTCCCCCCTTTCCGACTCAGTGGTGCTGGCGTCGACCATGTCCAACGTCGACGTGGTGGAGCACATCAAGGGGATGCTGCCCATCAGCCTCTTCTCCTACGTCATCACCGCCGCCCTGTTCACCGTGGTCGGCATGCAATACTCCGGCAACGTCAGCCTGGAGCAGGTCAACCTGGTGATGGAGGCCCTCGACAAGCAGTTCAACATCACACCGCTGGCCATAGTGCCGGTGATCCTGGTGCTGGGCCTGCTGGCGAACCGCAAACCCGCCTTCCCGGTGATCAGCTTCGGCGCCCTGCTCGGCCTTGTCTGGGCCATCGCCTTCCAGGACATGGATCCGGTCAAGGCGATGCACTCCGCCTACAGCCCGTTCGCCATCACCTCAGGGGTCGACTTCATCGACAACATCCTGGGTCGCGGCGGCATGGAGTCCATGCTGGGCTCGGTGGCCGTCATCATCTTCGGTTTGGGCTTTGGCGGCCTGCTGGAGAAGGTCGGCATACTGGCGGTGATCGCCAGCGCCTTCGAGAAGCGCATCAACAGCGTCGGCAGCCTGACCAGCCACACCATAGGCACCGCCTTCCTGGCCAACGTGTTCGGCTCCGCCATGTATGTGTCGCTGATCCTGACCCCCAAGATCATGGCCAAGAACTACGACCGGCTGGGGCTGGCGCGCAAGAACCTCTCCCGCAATGCCGAGTTCGGCGGCACCCTCACCTGCGGCATGGTGCCCTGGAGCGACAACGGCATCTTCATGGCCGGGGTGCTGGGGGTGGCCACCCTCGACTACCTGCCCTACATGTGGCTCAGCTTCACCTGCATCATAGTGACCATCACCCTCGCCTATCTGGGCAAGGCGGTGAACCGGGTGCCGGTGATCGAGGCGGCCAGCTCCCGCTAACAGCAGGAAAAATAATGATAAAGGCGCCATCACGGCGCCTTTTGCTTGGGGGAAGTTCGGGGTTAAGCTGGCAGCCAACCTCGTCGCCCGTGGCAGGATGCCCAGATGAATTTTACCTTTCGCCAGATCCGTTACTTCGTGGCCGTGGCCGACAGCTTCTCCGTGAGCCGCGCCGCCGCCGAACTGCACATCTCCCAGTCGGCGGTCACCAGCGCCATCCGCGAGCTGGAGACCGAGCTCGGCGCCGCCCTGTTCGAGCGCAACCCGCGCGGCGTCACCCTGACGGCCCAGGGCCACCAGTTCCTGCTCCATGCCAGGCGCATTCTCGGCGCCATGACCGAAGCCGGCCAGTCCCTCAAGGCGGTTGCCCAGCAGGATCAGGGGCAGCTCACCATAGGGGTGACCACGCTGGTGGCCGGCTACTACCTGTCGGAGGCGATCGGCCGCTTTCGCCGTGCCTTTCCGGCGGTGCGCATCGAGGTGAAGGAGGATGAGCAGCCGTTTCTGGAGCATCAGATCGTCAACGGCGAGGTGGACGTGGGGATACTGATGACCAACCGCACCATACGCCAGGAGGCGTTCGATACCGAGCTGCTGACCCGCTCCCCCCTGCGGCTCTGGCTCGCCGCCAACCACCCCCTCTGCGCGGAATCGACCCTCTCCCTCAAGGCGTTGGGGGACGAGCCCATGATCTCGCTCACCGCCGATCAGCTGGATCAGATCATAGGGGCCGGCCTGCGCCGCTACGGCATCTCCCCTCGCACTGTGCTACGCACCGCCTCGGTGGAAGCGGTGCGCAGCCTGGTGGCGAGCCAGCTCGGGGTCGCCCTGCTGCCGGACTTTGCCTATCGCCCCTGGTCTCTGGAGCAGGAGCGGGTGGAGGCCCGCCCCATCAAGGAGCCCATCCCCGCCATCGACATCGGTCTGGTGTGGCGCCGCGGCTCGCGGCTCGACTGGACCGCCCGCGAGTTCATCGACATAGCACGGGATCAGAGCCGGCTGCGTGCCCGCCAGCCGGTCTCCCGCTAGCCGGCACCCTCAGGGTGATCGCCACGCTGCCATCAAAAACAAGATTCATCTGCACTCGATATCGATTTGGCAGATACCTCTGGCGTTAAAAATTGAAATTCTCATTACCACTGCCTTCTCCTACGCTCATGACTGGTTAACAGGATGTTAATTGCCATTGCGGCATCGCATGGCTCCAGATCATGCAAGGAGAGCAAGATGAAACTGACCCCCCTGACCCTGGCCCTGATCCCCGCCCTGCTGGCAGGCCAGACCCAGGCCGCCCCGACCGAGCTCGGCAAGGGTGAAGGCCAGCTCAATATCGTGGCCTGGGCAGGCTACGTGGAGCGTGGCGAGACCGACAAGAACTACGACTGGGTGACCGGCTTCGAGAAGGAGACAGGCTGCAAGGTCAGCGTCAAGACGGCCGCGACCTCGGACGAGATGGTGGCCCTGATGAACGAGGGGGGCTTCGATCTGGTGACCGCCTCCGGCGACGCCAGCCTGCGCCTCATCGCGGGGGGCAAGGTGCAGCCGCTCAACCTGGCGCTCATCCCGAGTTACGGCAAGATAGATCCCCGCCTGCAGAATGCCCCCTGGCACACAGTTGAGGGCAAGCACTACGGCGTCCCCTACCAGTGGGGCGGCAACATACTGATGTACAACACCAAGGTATTCCCCAAGGCGCCCGACTCCTGGTCCGTGGTGTTCGAGGAGCAGACCCTGCCGGACGGCAAGTCCAACAAGGGGCGGGTGCAGGCGTTCGACGGCCCCATCCACATCGCCGATGCCGCCCTCTACCTGATGACCCACCAGCCGGCACTCGGCATCAAGGATCCTTACGAGCTGAACGAGGAGCAGTACAAAGCCTCCCTCGATCTGCTGCGCAAGCAGCGCCAGCTGGTGGGGCGCTACTGGCACGACGCCTTCGTCCAGATAGATGACTTCAAGAACGAGGGGGTGGTGGCCTCCGGCTCCTGGCCCTTCCAGGCCAATGCCCTGATCGCCGACAAGCAGCCCATCGCCACCACTGTACCCAAGGAGGGCGTCACCGGCTGGGCCGACACCAGCATGGTGCACAGCGAAGCCAAGCACCTCACCTGCGCCTACCAATGGCTGGAGCACTCCCTGAACAACAAGCTGCAGGGGGATCTCGCCTCCTGGTTCGGCTCTGTGCCCGTGGTGCCCGCCGCCTGCGAGGGCAATGCCCTGCTGGGCAAAGAGGGCTGCAAGACCAATGGCATAGACAACTTCGACAGGGTGCACTTCTGGCGTACCCCAGTCTCCCAGTGCAAGAGCCAGGGGACCTGCGTGCCCTATTACCGCTGGGTGTCCGACTATATCGCCATCCTGGGTGGCCGCTGAGTCCAGACAGTCCACACCAGCAAGTCGCCCCACCACGGGCCGGGGGGAGACCCGGCCCTGTTCGATGACAAGGACGTACCATGACAGCCGTACAATTTGACCGGGTCAGCCGCCACTATGGCGAGGTGAAGGCGGTCGACGACATCTCCTTCCAGATCCCGTCCGGAGAATTCTTCACCCTGCTGGGCCCGAGCGGTTCCGGCAAGACCACCTGCCTGCGGATGATCGCGGGCTTCGAGTACCCGAGCGAGGGGGAGATCCGCCTGTTTGGCGAGCCCTGCTCCCGGGTGCCGCCCTATGATCGCAACCTCAATACCGTATTTCAGGACTACGCCCTCTTCCCCAACATGGATGTGCGAGACAACATCGGCTACGGCCTGATGATCAGGGGAGTACCCAAGGCGGATCGCCACCGCAAGGTGGAGGAGATGCTGGAGCTGGTGCGCCTGCCCGGCGTCGGCAGCCGCAAGCCGGGGCAGCTCTCCGGCGGCCAGCGCCAGCGCATCGCCATCGCCCGGGCCCTCATTAACCAGCCGCGCATCCTGCTGCTGGACGAACCCCTGGGGGCGCTGGACCTCAAGCTGCGCGAGCAGATGCAGCTCGAGCTGAAAGCCTTGCAGCGCCAGCTCGGCATCACCTTCATCTTCGTCACCCACGATCAGCAGGAGGCGCTCTCCATGAGCGACCGCATCTGCATCTTCAATCAGGGCAAGATAGAGCAGATAGCCGCGCCCGATACCATCTACGATGCCCCGGCGACGCCGTTTGTGGCCCGCTTTGTTGGCACCGTCAATCTGTTCGAGGGGGAGCAGGCCCGGCGGCTGTGCGGTGACGAGCACCAGATGATGGTGCGCCCGGAGCGGATCCGGCTCGGCGAGGCCGGCATGCCCGGCTGGTCCGGCGAGATCTGCGAGGTGGAGTATCTGGGCCCCTTCGTGCGCTACCGGGTCAGCCTGGGAGAGCAGCTCGAGATCATCGTCAACCACCCCAACGAGGGGCAGGCCCGTCTGGCCCGTGGCGCCCGGGTCAGCCTCAGCTGGCCTGAGCAGGCCATCCACCGCCTGAGTGCCTCAGGATCGGGGGCTCAGCCATGAGCCTCCCCCACAGTGCAAGTCTAGCCATGAGCCACGCCACCGAACCTGCACGCTTGCGGCCGCTGCGACGCCTCTCCACCCTGCTCTACGGGCGGCCAGGTCTGCTGCTGGCCATCCTGCTCGGGCCGCCCCTGCTCTGGCTCGGTATCATCTATGTGGGCTCATTGCTGATGCTGCTCTCCAACGCCTTCTTCGGGCTGGACGAGTTCAGCGGTCAGGTGCGCCACGAGCTGGGGCTGCAAAATTTCATCGCCCTGCTGCGGCCGGAGAACCTCGACGTCATCGGCCGTACCGTCGGCATGTCGCTGCTGGTGACCCTGGCCTGCGCCCTGCTCGGCTTCCCCATCGCCTACTACATGGCGCGCTACACCAGCGGCAAGACCCGGGCGCTGTTCTACGTGGGCATCATGCTGCCGCTCTGGTCCAGCTATCTGGTGCGGGTCTATGCCTGGAAGCTAATCCTGGCCAAGGAGGGGGTGATCAGCTGGCTGGCGGACAGCCTGGGGCTGGAGTGGCTGCTGGATGGCATCCTCTCCCTGCCGATGATTGGCGGCCCCTCCCTGTCGTTTTCGCGGCTCGGCACCTTCATCGTCTTCGTCTACGTCTGGCTGCCCTTCATGATCCTGCCCATTCAGGCGGCGGTGGAGCGTATCCCGCGCTCCCTGCTGGAGGCGAGCAGCGATCTGGGGGCAACTCCGGCCCAGACCTTCCGCACCCTGATACTGCCGCTGGCACTGCCCGGCGTGGTGGCGGGCTCCATCTTCACCTTCTCCCTGACGCTCGGGGACTACATCATTCCCGGCATCATAGGCAACTCGACCATGTATATAGGCCAGGTGGTCTACATGCAGCAGGGCACGGCGGGCAACCTGCCCTTCGCCGCCGCCTTCTCACTGGTGCCCATCCTTATCATCGCCATCTACCTGACCATTGCCAAACGTCTGGGGGCCTTCGATGCGCTCTAATCCACCCATGAACCAGGCCTCCGGCCTGCTCAAGTACGCGGCCATCGGCGGCCTCTTGTTCCTGCACTTCCCGATCCTGTTCATCTTCCTCTACGCCTTCACCAGCGAGAGCAAGAGCTACCAGTTCCCGCCCCCCGGGCTCACCCTCAAGTGGTTCGAGGTGACCCTGAACCGCCCCGACGTGTGGCGCGCCATCCAGCTGTCGCTGGAGGTGGCGGGGCTCGCGACCCTGGCGGCCATGGTGCTCGGCACCCTGGCGGCGGGAGCCATAGCCCGCAGCCGCTTCTTCGGCCAGGAGGTGGTGTCGCTCTTGCTGGTGCTGCCCATCGCCCTGCCCGGCATAGTCACAGGCATAGCGCTGCGCTCCGCCTACGGTCTGATGGAGATCCCGTTCAGCTTCTGGACCATAGTCATAGGCCACGCCACCTTCTGCGTGGTGGTGGTCTACAACAATGCCCTGGCCCGTTTTCGCCGCACCAACCAGTCCCTCATAGAGGCGTCCATGGATCTCGGGGCCGACGGCTTCCAGACCCTGCGCTACGTCATCCTGCCCAACCTCGCCACCGCGCTGCTGGCGGGAGGCATGCTGGCCTTTGCCCTGAGCTTTGACGAGGTGATAGTCACCACCTTCACCGCGGGCCAGCAGACCACGCTGCCCATCTGGATGTATCAGGAGCTGATCCGTCCCCGTGACAGACCCGTCACCAACGTGGTGGCCCTCATCATAGTGGCCGTGACCACCATTCCCATTCTGCTTGCCTACTACCTCACCCGCGACGGCCAGGACGTCGCCGGCAGTGGCAAATAATGACTCAACGCCTGCGCAAGGATGCAACCATGAAATTCTCTACCCAACTCTTGATCGACGGCCAGTTCGTGACCGGTGACGGCCAGGCCGAGCCCATCCTCAATCCCGCCACCGGGGAGCTGATCGCCTCTGTGCCAGAGGCGTCGTTCGAGCAGGTGAACCGGGCGGTGAACGGCGCCCAGCGCGCCTTCGCCCAGTGGAGCCGCACCACCCCGGCAAGTCGCAGCATCCTGCTGCTGCGCCTGGCGGATACCATCGAACGCCACGCCGAGGAGCTTGCGGCGCTCGAATCCCTCAACTGCGGCAAGCCCTATCTGGCGGTGCTCAATGACGAGCTGCCCGCGGTGGTGGACTGCTTCCGCTTCTTTGCCGGGGCGGCCCGCTGCCTGCAGGGACCGTTGGCGGGGGAATACATTGAGGGGCACACCAGCATGATCCGCCGCGACCCCATAGGGGTGGTGGGCAGCATAGCCCCCTGGAACTACCCGCTGATGATGGCGGCCTGGAAGATGGCACCAGTGCTGGCGGCAGGCAATACTGTGGTGCTCAAACCCTCGGAGCAGACCCCGCTCACCGCCCTGCGCCTCGCCGAGCTCGCCAGCGAGATCTTCCCGCGCGGCGTCATCAACATCGTCTGCGGCCGGGGCGAGAGCGTGGGGGCGCCGCTGGTGGAGCACCCGCTGGTGCGCATGGTGTCGCTGACCGGTGACATCGCCACCGGCCAGAAGATACTGCAGAGCGCCGCCCGCACCATGAAGCGCACCCACCTGGAGCTGGGTGGCAAGGCGCCCGTCATCATCTTCGACGATGCGGATCTGGAGGCCGTGGTGGCGGGCATTCGCACCTTCGGCTTCTACAACGCAGGGCAAGACTGCACCGCCGCCTGCCGCATCTATGCCCAGGGCAAGATCTACGACAAGTTCGTCGCCGCCATGACGGAGGCCGTGGCCTCCATCAAGGTGGGGGGCCAGCACGAAGAGGGGGTGGAGATGGGGCCGCTCATCTCTGACCGCCAGCGCAACCGGGTGGCCAGCTTCGTGGAGCGGGCCCAGAGCAGCGGCCACGTGGAGGTGACGACCGGCGGCAAGATCCGCCCCGGCAACGGCTTCTTCTTCGAGCCAACCCTGATAGCCCATGCCCGTCAGGAGGATGAAATCGTGCGCCGGGAGGTGTTCGGCCCAGTTGTGTCGGTGACCCGTTTCAGCGACGCCGAGCAGGTGGTGCAGTGGGCCAACGACTCGGACTACGGTCTCGCCTCCTCGGTCTGGACCCGGGATCTGAGCCTCGCCAGCAAGGTGGCCAGCCACCTGCAATATGGCTGCACCTGGATCAACACCCACTTCATGCTCACCTCGGAGATGCCCCACGGCGGCATGAAGATGTCCGGCTACGGCAAGGATCTCTCCCTCTACGCCCTGGAGGATTACACAGTGCCGCGCCACATCATGGTCAAGCTCTGAACATGATTCAGGCTGGCCCCGGGGCCAGCCTGAATGCGCAAACAACGATGCAAATCCCCTGCCAGATACCTTCCCCTACGACAGCCGCCACAGCCAATGGTGATCCAGGATCAGCAGACCAAACAGCAACATCAGGTGGTAGATGGAGAAACGGAAAGTCCGCATCGCCTGACCGGGCCGATCCGAATACTTCAGCAACCAGCCATGCCAGCAGAACCCGAGGTTCAGCGCCAGGCTGCCGATCAGATAGAGCAGCCCGGACATGCCGATCAGGTAGGGCAGCAGGCAGACCAGGGGCAGGATCAGCAGATAGAGCAGTATGGCCGTCTTGGTGAACGCTATGCCGTGGGTGACGGGCAGCATGGGAATGTTCGCGCCGGCATACTCATCACGGCGATGGATGGCCAGGGACCAGAAGTGGGGCGGCGTCCAGGTGAAGATGATCATCACCAGCAGCCAGGGTTCGGCCGAGAGCCCTCCCGTGATGCTGGTCCAGCCCAGCAGCGGTGGCATGGCGCCCGCCAGCCCACCGATGACGATGTTCTGCGGCGTGGCCCGCTTGAGCAGCAGGGTATAGACGACCGCATAGCCAAACAGGCTGGCCAAAGTCAGCCAGGCGGTCAGGGGATTCACGCCCCAATAGAGCAGGACGAAGCCCATCAACGCCAGCCAGAGCGCAAACGCCATCGCAGACTTGGGCCCGATCCGCCCCATGGCGACCGGTCGCCAGCGCGTTCTGCGCATCTGGGCATCGATGCCGTGATCCAGAGAGTGGTTCATGGCCGCGGCCCCGGCCGCCAGCAGCCCTATCCCCGCCAACCCCAGCACCATCTCGTCCAGGGAGGCCTGGGTCGGCTCGGCCAGCAGCATGCCGACCCAGGCGGTCAGCAACAGCAAGGCCACCACCTTGGGCTTGGTCAGCTGGTAATAATCCCGCAGCAGCCGGGGGTCGATGACGCGTGCCAAGGGCTTACTGTTCATGTCTGACTCCTGATCGCCTCGGGCGACAGCAAGGGGGAAGGCCGAGGACGAGAGAGCCGCCCACGGGCCAGCACACAACACACCAGCAGGTGCGCCGCCACCAGGTTGTGCGCGAGTGCATTCGCCAACGGCAGGGCCAGGTGGACGTTCGCCAGCCCCAAGGCAATTTGCACCAGCAGCAGGGTCAGCAAGAGCCCCCCCAGTAAACGCAACGGTGCTCCCTGGCGGATCAGGGCGAGGGCAAAGCCCCCCACCAGCAGGGCGGTGGCAAGGGCCCCCAGACGATGGGCGATATGTATGGTCTGGCGCGCCTCCTTGCTCAGCACCCCGAACTCATAGCTGGCGTGGCCGAGTGGCAGATGAAAGGCCTCCTCCCAGTTCAATTGCGCCTGCCAGCTCCCCTGGCAGAGAGGCAACTCGACACAGGCCATGGCCGCATAGTTCGCCGACGTCCAGCCACCCAGCGCTATCTGCAGCAACAGCACGCCGCAGGCCGCATTGCCGAGCCAGGGCAAGCCCTGACCGCAGCAGACGGGCGCGTTCGCGGGGGAGCGCGCAAGCTCGGCCCGATAGAGCCAGAGCAGGGTCAGGATGGCGAACCCACCCAGCAGGTGGGTGGTCACCACCAGAGGGTGCAGCGCCAGCGTCACAGTCCACATGCCCAGCGCCGCCTGCCCAACCACCAGCACCAGCAAGGCCCCCGAGAGGCGACGCAGACGACCGCCAGCACGCCAGCTCAGCACGAACAGCAGCGCAATCACACCGCCCAGCACACCGGCAAAGTAGCGGTGCACCATCTCGCTGCGCGCCTTGTGAGGCTCCAGCGGCGTATCCGGGTAGAGCTGGGCCGCACGCTCTACATGCGCGGATTGGGGGACGGCCAGGGAGCCGTAACAACCGGGCCAATCGGGGCAGGCCAGCCCGGCATCCGTCAGTCGGGTATAGGCCCCGAGCACGATGACCAGCACCGCCAGCACGATGGCGATCGATGCCAGCCGCTTCTGTATCTTCATACGGCACCTCGCTGACGCCTGCATCCGGATAATAGCGACATGACACACAACACAGGCCTCATGTGCGCTTTCATTGCACACCTCGCTGATACTTGAGCAGTTGCTGCAGATCCGACAGCACAGCCTTGCCAAGTAGCGGCCACGCCGCCGTGCTGGCCGGTACCTCGTAGCGCAGGATGGCCAGCCCTTGCGAGTCCACCAGCATCATGTCGCCCGCCCGTACAGCTCCGTTCACCCCGCGCGGCGGCGTATCGGTGAGCTGCACCAGATCCAGCTTGTCCAGATTGCGGCCAAGGGCGCTTTGGATCCGTGACATCAACTCGGGCACCTGCTGGCATTGCGCCTCACAGCGCCGGGAGGCCAGATAGACCAGCCGCCATTTGCTCTGATGGGGCGGGAGCGGCTGCAACAGATAGACCTCCTGATCCAACCAAGCCCCCTTGTTGCGGGTGCCGGGTTCATACCAGCCCTGCCTCAGGGTAAGTGCAGCCAAAACCACAGGCAGCAGTATCACCAGCGCAAAGAGGACAGGTACCTTACATCTTGACCATGAGTTCATGGGGACAACCTCCTTGTCAGCACCAGGCCACCCACCAGCATCACCAGCGCCAGCCCAAGCCATTGAGCTGCATATGCCCTGTGCTTCTCGGGCGGCATGACATTCGGCTGGTAGTGATGTAGGAAGGGAGTGTGTTTTTGATAAAACACGGCATCGGCGAGGGGCGAGCCGATGATCTCGCTCAGGGCATCCACCCTGATGGACTGCAGCCGGTTAGGATAGGGGCCGGATTCGATGTTCTGACCCAGCAGGATGCCGCCGGGGGTCGTGCGCAGAAGACCGTCGAGATCCAGAGTTGCCGGAATGACGGGCCTTGGCAGTTGCTGCCTGCTGGCGGGCGCAGGCACCCAGCCCAGATTGACCAGCAGCAAGGGACGGGCATCATCGGCGCGAACCGGTATGATGACGTCATAGCCGATCTCGCCCGCCACCGCCTGGTTGTCCAGCAGCCAGACATGAGGGGACACCCATTCGACCTCCCCTCCCAGTGACAAGCCGTCCAGTGACTCAAGATTGTGCCAGTCGATCCGGGCAAGCGTCAGTGGCGCCACCTGCTGCGCCACCGCCATCCGCCCCAGCCAGGCCTCTTTTTCCATCCCGCGCTGCCACTGCCAGAGCGACAGCTTGCACAAACCGGCCGTCACAACCAGAGTGAACATCAGTACGATCCAGCGCCTGTGATGCCATGGTCGCTGCTTATCCCATGTTGCCATGTCACGCATATAACGGAGGGCTCCAACATGTTGATCAAGATAGTGCTGGTACTGATGCTGCTGCTCATCATAGGACAGCTGTTTCATGCCCTCTGGTTGATGATGACTACGGGTCACCCCCAGAAGATGTCGGCCCCACTGGGGCGCCGGGTGTTCTTTTCACTGCTGGTGGTCGTCATCCTGCTACTCTCCTTGATGATGGGCTGGCTGGATCCCAACCCGCGCCCTTACTGATCCCGACTTCAGAGCAGGTAGACGAACACGAAGAGGCAGAGCCAGACCACATCGACGAAGTGCCAGTACCAGGCCGCGGCCTGGAAGGCGAAGTGGCGCTCGGCGGTGAAGTGATCCTTCAGCACTATCCGCAGCCATATGATCAGCAGGAATACAGTCCCCAGGGTGACATGCAAGCCATGGAATCCGGTCAGGATGAAGAAGGTATTGCCGTAGATGCCGGAGTCCAGTCGCAGCCCCAGATCCCGGTACGCATGCAGGTATTCATAGCCTTGCAGCCAGAGGAACGCCAACCCGAGCACTACGGTCACAAGCAGCATTCCCTTGAGACGACTGCGTTTTCCATTCTCCAGGCTGATATGTGCAAACAGCAGGGTGACGGAGGATGCGAGCAGGATCAGGGTATTGATGAGGGGGATACCGTGCCAGGGCATGGCCTGGGTCGTGGTCCCTCCCGGGGTCTTGACCATGGGCCAGTGCGCGGAGAAATCCGGCCACAGCAACTGGGCCGTCATCGCCTTGTTGCCCGCGCCGTCCAGCCAGGGCATGGCAAGCTGGCGGGCATAAAACAGCACTCCGAAGAAGGCCAGGAAGAACATCACCTCGGAGAAGATGAACCAGACCATGCCTTGCCGGAAGGAGCGATCCATCTGTGCGCTGTAGAGCCCGGTCATGGACTCCTGGATGATGTGGCGAAACCAGCCAAACAGCATGAAGACCAGCAAGGCAACGCCAGCCATCATCAAATACCGGCCGACCCCGGCCTGCTTGCTCGCCACTTCATTGACCAGATGCCCCGCTCCGAAAGCCAGGAAAAACAAGGCCACCGCCCCTATGATGGGCCAGCGGCTCTGGTCCGGGACATAATACGTCTGGTTCACTTTGGCCATGATTATTTCCTCTGCGCCAGCGTCGGGGCTGGGGTGGACTGAGTGATGTCATAGAGTGAATAGGAGAGCGTTATGGTGTTTATGTTGTCGGGCAAATCGGGGTCGACATAAAACTTGAGCGGCATCAGCTTGCTCTCCCCCGCCTGCAACTCCTGACGGTTGAAGCAAAAGCACTCCACTTTCTTCAAATAGGCGGCGGCGGGACCGGGCGAGACTGACGGCACCGCCTGACCAATCATGGTGCGATCGGTGGGATTGAACACCCGATAATTGACCAGCTTCATTTCACCCGGCCGCACCGACAACCGCGCCGTTTCGCCGCTGAACTGCCACGGCATCTGGGTGTCCGCATGGGCAAGAAACTCGATCTGGATGGTCCGTTTGCTGTCGATCACCGCCCGCTCAGCCGTGGCCGGCTGCACTGCAGTCTTGCCGTTGAGGCCGGTGATCCTGCAGAAGACGTCATACAGCGGCACCAGTGCAAAGGCGAACCCGAACATGACAAGCACCACCAGGGCCAGCTTTCTGAGCAGGGGACCGTGATTGACCTGAGCCATATGGCCTCCTTACCGCACGTCTGGCGGGGTCTTGAAGCTGTGGTAGGGAGGGGGGGATGAGAGCGTCCACTCCAGCCCCTCCGCCCCTTCCCACACCTGATTGCTCGCCTGCCGTCCTCCCCTGATGCACTTGATCACCCCCCAGACGAACAGCAACTGCGACAGCCCGAAGGCGAAACCGCCGAGACTGATCAGCATGTTGAAGTCGGCAAATTGCAGCGCGTAATCCGGAATGCGACGGGGCATGCCCGCCAGACCGACGAAATGCATGGGGAAGAAAAGCACATTGACCGAAATGAGCGAGCACCAGAAATGCCACTGCCCGAGTCGCTCGTCATACATGTGCCCCGTCCATTTGGGCAACCAGTAATAAGCGGCGGCCAGGATCGAGAAGACGGCGCCGGTAACCAGCACATAATGGAAATGGGCCACGACAAAATAGGTATCGTGATATTGGAAGTCGGCCGGGATCATGGCCAGCATCAACCCCGAGAAGCCGCCTATGGTGAACAGGGTGATGAAGGCGATGGCAAACAGCATGGGGGTCTCGAACGTCAGTGACCCCCGCCACATGGTGGCAACCCAGTTGAATACCTTCACCCCGGTCGGCACCGCTATCAGCATGGTGGCGTACATGAAGAACAGCTCGGCGACCACGGGCAGCCCAGTCGTAAACATGTGGTGAGCCCAGACCATGAATGACAGCAAGGCGATGCTGCTGGTGGCATAGACCATGGAGCGATAGCCAAACAGCTGCTTGCGAGAGAAGGTGGGAATGATGCTGGAGACGATGCCAAAGGCCGGCAGTATCATGATGTACACCTCCGGATGGCCAAAGAACCAGAAGATGTGCTGGAACAGCACAGGATCCCCGCCCCCGGCCGCATCGAAGAAGCTGGTCCCGAAATACTTGTCCGTCAGTACCATGGTCACCGCCGCCGCCAGGACCGGCATGACAGCGATGAGCAGGAAGGCAGTGATAAGCCAGGTCCAGACAAACAGCGGCATCTTCATCCAGCCCATGCCCGGCGCCCGCAGGTTGAAGATGGTGACGATGACGTTGATGGCCCCCATGATGGAGGAGATACCCATGATGTGGATGGCAAAGACGAACAGCGCCGTGCTGTTGCCGCTGTATTTGGTGGACAGGGGGGCATAGAAGGTCCAGCCCGAGCTGGGGCCACCTCCCTCCATGAACAGACTCGACAGCAGGATCAGAAACGCAAACGGCAGGATCCAGAAGCTCCAGTTGTTCATCCGGGGCAGCGCCATGTCCGGGGCCCCGATCATGATGGGGATCAGCCAGTTGGCGAGGCCGGTGAAGGCGGGCATCACGGCGCCAAAGACCATGATGAGACCATGCACTGTGGTCATCTGGTTGAAGAACAGGGGCTCGACCAGTTGCAGCCCGGGCTGGAACAGCTCGGCCCGAATGACCATGGCCATGGCGCCACCAGTGAAGAACATGGTCAGGGCGAACAACAGATAGAGGGTGCCGATATCTTTGTGATTCGTGGTGTATAGCCAGCGCCTCAGGCCCGATGCAGGTTGGTGGGCGTGCTCGCTGTGCAGGGTATCCGTGATTCCATCACTCATGCTGGCGCCTCACTTGTCCTTGTTTGGATCGACTGGGTTCAGAAGGGACTGCACCTCTGCAGCCTGAATGACATCACCGGTCTTGTTGTCCCAGGCATTGCGCTCGTATGTCACGACGGCGGCGAGTTCCTGGGCCGTCAGCTGCTTGCCGAAGGGCTGCATCGCCGTCCCGCTCTTGCCATGCAGGACTATATCCAGGTGCTGGGCCCTATGCTCTGGCAGCGTCGCCACCTTGCTGCCCTTGAGGGCCGGGAAGATGCCGGGCAAGCCCGTACCCGCAGGCTGATGGCAAGCGGCGCAATAGCCCAGATAGACCTTCTCCCCCAGCGCCATAGCCTGCGGCAGCGTCATGGTCTGACTGGCCAGATCCTGCTGCCGGGCCTTGGCTGCCGCCTGATCTGCCGCTGTCTTGGCGATCCAGCCATCGAACTCCCCGGCCGGTTTGGCCACCACCACTATGGGCATGAAGCCGTGGTCTTTGCCGCACAGCTCGGCACACTGCCCCCGGTAGGTGCCGGCCTTGTCGATGCGAGTCCAGGATTCGTTGATGTAACCGGGATTGGCGTCTTTCTTCACGGCAAAGGCCGGAACCCACCAGGAGTGGATGACGTCATCCGAGGTCATCAGGAATCGGATCTTCTTGCCGACGGGCAACACCAGAGGCTGATCCACTTCCAGCAAATAGGTGCCGCTCTTGGGTTCGTCCCCCGATATCTGCTTCTTGCTGGTCGCCAGCAAGGAGTAGAACTCCACCGGATGCTCGAGGTATTTGTAATGCCATTTCCATTGCGAGCCCGTTATGAGCACGGTCAGATCGGCTTTGGAGGTGTCCTCCATCTTCAGCAGCGTCGAGGTCGCCGGGGCCGCCATGGCGACCAGGATCAGCACTGGGATGGCGGTCCATAACAGCTCGATGCGGGTGCTCTCGTGGAATTGGGCGGCCTTGGCGCCGCGAGACTTTCTGTGGTGGACTATGGACCAGAGCATGGCCCCGAAGACGATCAGGCCAATGGCGCAGCAAATATAGAAGATCGTCATATGCAGGTCATACACCTGCTGGCTGATGGCGGTCGCCCCGCGCGTCATGTTGAATGTGATGTCGTTGGCGGAAACACTGCTGCTGGCGAGCCACACCATCCATGCGCCATGGTTGATTGCATTTTTTCCCACATTGCACTCCCTGTGCACGTTAGAAAAGATGGCAGGCATTGACAACTTAAAGGCTAACCATCTGAAAATAATGCATTTATTAAACTCTCAGTCACACTCAAGTATTAGTCCATATTCTGAAAAAACCAAAGTGATGCCCGCCGACGAGGGACTCGTCAGAGCAGTTGGCATCCTATCCGGGGTAAACGAGGGGTGAGCTGGCGGCGGCCATTGCCCCATGGCATGCCCTGAACGGCTCAATCACAGGAACCATTCGATAGCGAGCGGCCAAGGCGCTCGACAAAAGAGAAGGGGCCACCCTGGCCCCTTGTTCATCTGTGGTGACCAGCCGTGCCTTCTCGCGCCGCCGCGGCCATGTCGTTCGTCGTCAGGTCATGGGCGCCGGTTTGTCCAACAGCCGGGCCAGCAGGCTGCGCAGCTGCTTGATCAGCGCAGGCTTGCCAGCAACACCCAACGTCTTTGCCAACTCGGCCCAGGGCACATACTGCCAGATGGGGGCGATCAGCAGCCTACGCTCGTCGGGAAGCAGCTCATCCAGCACAGTCAACCGGCAGGCCAGCCAGCGTTGCAGGCTGGCTTGGCACAGCTCGAACGGTTTGTGATGATGGGCAAAACAGTCGAGCTCCTGATACTGGAACTCATCCAGATCGGGCGCCTCTGCGGCCACGCCACCTTTCTGACATAGCCAGACCAGTTCGGGATCCAGCCCCTTGAGCTCTCCTGCCAGCAGGGTGGGCAACTGGCTCACGAAGCGCCGTCGCCATTGCGCCAGCTCCGAATCGAGCTCCGCTTTCAGCGGTTTGAGCAACAAGGCCGCATGGCTGCCGCTGGCCGCATCCCGCTGCAGACCGATGCGCAATACCGTCAAGCCCCCCTTGAGCCAGAATGGCAGCAGATCGGGACTCGCAGAAAAGGCTGACCCCAGATAGTCGTATCCCTGCGTGCGGTAGTGTGTTTCCAGCTGCGCCAGCAACAGAGAACCCAGTCCCAGCCGATGCAAAGCTGGATGAATGGCGATGCGCATCACCCTGGCATAGGTACGCTCCCCTGCCGTGATGAAGCCCGCGTGTGCCAGCAGCGACTGGGGCAAGAGATGACCGCGGGGGCGTCTTCGCCCAGCCCAGATGTCATGAGCCAGCGCCGGCGCTATGTTTCCTTCCCGGGCCACCAGGGCAACACCGAGCAACTCCTTATCCTGCTCCAGCAGGTGGATATCGAGATCCGGGCTCTCCAGCAAGTACCGCAGATCACTCGAACTGGTCTGATAATGGGCCAGAACGAGCAGACCGAACACCCGATTAAGTAGAGCCTCATCCCCGGCCAGCGCCTCCTGTTCCAGCCGTCGCCAGCTCGGTGCCTTCGGGGGCTGAGGTGCCACTATGTCAGCATTGAGGCCGAGCAGCCGGAAGATCAGCGGTTCCAGCGGATCATGCCGGCTCCAGCGGATGGGTTCCGCCAGATGCAGCTCCTGCCAATCCGGGGTCTGCCTATCGAGCACCCGCTTGAAGCGCAGATGAAAACCACGCCCCGTCCCCTCATAGCCGTGCTCGGTGGTGGCGAATACGATGCGGCTGTGATTGGCCAGGATGGCTTCCAGCAGCGGGGTCGGAATGGCGGCGGCCTCATCCACCAGCAGCAGATCCGCTTGCACATCCCCTTGAACCACTCGGTCTGGCGACACATAGGTCAGGCCCACCAGTCGCTCTGGCGTGTCTGCCAGCGCGGTAGAGGCATGGGCAAAGAGCGTGGCGACAGTCGCCTGGGAAGGAGCCGTCACCACTATCTGCAGGCCGGGATCCTGGCGCAGCAGATCGGCGCTGGCCAGACCCAGCAGCGCACTCTTGCCACGGCCACGATCCGCACTCAGCACCAGCGGACGACGACGATGACCATGCAACACCTTGTGAATGGCTGGCAGCGCACGGGCTTGATCGGTGCTGAGTGGCCGGCTTGCGTCAAGAGGACACCAGGGTTCGCCGCCGACGGGAGGGTTCAAGGAGAGGGCTGGATCCCCTGTCAGCAACCGCACCAAGCGGTCGATAAAACCATGACCCGCCAGCTTGGCATCCTCAGGCTGGGCGACCAGTCGCAGCCTGTCCGGATCCGGGTAGGCTGGCCACGTCTCTCTGGGGGGCGTCAGCAGCAGCAGCAGACCACCGGCGCGCAACGTGCCCGCCAAGGCGCCGAAAGCATCGGGATGAAAGCCGCTGAAGGCGTTGAACACCAGGGTATCGCACTCCTGACCCAGCCGTTGCAGCGCCTTGGCGGCGGGCAGCGGGCCATGGCATGCGGGGCCGTCCCCCAGCCAGAAGACCGCCTCCCCCAGCAAGGGTTCGGCGCGGGTGATGCAATCGGCTTCGAGCCCTTCCAGCCAGATCAGGCGACGCTCACCGGTGCGAGCGAGGGCCTGGCGCAGGAGATCCACCTCGGCTGGGCTCATGAGGCTGAACTGTCGTCCGGCTTCACCCGCGGCTCAAACATGCGCTCCCCCATCTGATCGATGAAGGTATGGGCTTTTTGCACCATGAAACGCTCGGCGTCGGCCGGGTTGGCGAACAGATCGGAGCGGATGAAGCGGTGAGTCTGCAGCACACCATCCACATCCTTGGTGATGCGCCCTGCAAGCCGGAACTGCCCCCCTTCCGCCATGGGTTCGGGATAAATGAGATAGCCGGCGTATTCGGTGGGCGTGACATCGGCTATCTGGGCAGCTTGCCCCTTGAACAGGGCACTGAATAGTTTCTTGAGCATGTTCGTCTCCTCTCTGATGGTTGCATTCTCCTCAAGGGGGGAATCACTGGCAAGCAGGGGATCTTATTACCATTCGTTCTTTGCACTACGAACCATTCTCATTTAGATTTCATCTCATTCCAGCATGAGGTCCACTATTATGTACGTGTGTTTGTGCCGCGGCATCACAGATAACCAGATCCGCAAGGCGGTACAGGCAGGCAAGACCGAGTTCAGACAGCTGAAACAGTCGCTGGAAGTCGGTGCCCAATGTGGCAAGTGCGTGCGCATGGCGATGGAGATCATCGCCACCGAGATCGACAAGATGGAGTCGGAGCAGGTGCCCCTTTATTACGAAGTGGCATGAAATACCTCTCCCCTCCCCTCATCGAGCGGATGCTCCCCCTGTCAGGGGAGCCGATTCGCCTTCTTCTTATGGTCATTTTTCTCGACTACGCTCTAGTGATCGGTGCCCTAGGCTCGAACACGAGGAGTAATGTCGATGAAAGGAGATCCCAAAATCATTGCCCACCTCAACAAGGTGCTGGCCAATGAGCTTGTTGCCATCAACCAATATTTCCTGCATGCCCGCATCTACGATGACTGGGGCCTCAAGGGGCTCGGGCACAAGGAATATCATGAGTCTATCGATGAGATGAAACATGCCGACGAGCTGGTCAAGCGGGTGCTGTTTCTGGAAGGACTGCCCAACTTGCAGGATCTGGGCAAGCTGCGTATCGGTGAGACAGTCGAGGAGATGTTACGCTGCGATCTGTCACTGGAAATGGATGCCATTCCCGACCTGAAAGTGGCCATCACCTATGCCGAGTCCGTCCATGATTATGTCAGCCGTGACCTGTTCCAGGATATCCTGGAAGACGAGGAGGAGCACGTCGACTGGCTGGAAACCCAGCTGGACCTCATCGCTCGCATCGGCCTGGAAAACTATCAGCAATCCCAGCTTCATAGCGAATCATCCTGAGTGCGGATGTCATTAAGACCTGCCCCCAACCCGCCAAGGCGGGTTTTTTCTGGGCCACCACCTTGAAGCCCAGGCATGAATTTGAAACATACGGGCATTACTCTCTGCCAGGCAGCTGGCCAACCGGGGTGTTTCCGTCAGCCAACCCCCTTCACGATACTGGGCGCACCGCCGGATCCGGCGAACGAGGCACAGCCCAAGCCGGATTGAACCATTGCAGTGATCACAGTTACGATGCAGGGCAAAGCAGCGCACGCCGCTTTCGATTAGGATACGGCCCTATTCCCATCACTTTGCTACGGATGATTTCCATGGAACTGATTGCACGTGAGATGGCCCCCCACAAGCGGGTGGCCCTGGTGGCTCACGACAACATGAAGACCCCACTGCTGAACTGGGTGCTGCGCCGCAAGGAGGAGCTCAAGCTCCACCACCTCTATGCGACCGGCACCACGGGCACCCTGCTCGGCAAGAAGGCGCAGCTGCCCATCACCTGCCTCTTCTCCGGCCCCATGGGCGGCGATCAGCAGCTCGGCGCCCTGATTGCCGAGGGCAGGATCGACGTGATGATCTTCTTCTGGGATCCCCTCAATGCTGCGGCGCACGATCCTGACGTAAAGGCGCTGCTGCGCCTCGCGGCGGTCTGGAACATCCCGGTCGCCACCAACGAAGCGACGGCGGACTTCATCATGGACAGCCCGCACATGCAGCAGGCATTCAGCGTACAGGTGCCCGACTACGCCGGTTATCTCAAGGCAAGAACCGAGTAGCTATCAACCAGATAGCAAAGAGCCGGACACAGTCCGGCTCTTTTGTTTGAAGGATGACGACGGCTCAGCGCTGGAAACTCTTCTGGGCGAACTTGGGTCTGGCGTTCATGATCTGCTCCACCTGCTCGTCGCTCATCTTGCCGCGCGACAGCCCCAGCACCTTGTAGGTCAGCAGCGGCCGTGCCGGCAGCGCAATCATCAGGGCGCGGATCTGGTTTTCGTCCTCTTTCTCTCGTACCGGCTTGCCATAGGCATAGGTCAGCACCCCGGCATCCATCAGGTTTTTGACGGCAGGCTCGGTGATCGGCAGGTTTATGACGCTTTTCCGTTGCAGCACGAACTCGCGCAGCACCGCCTTTTCGTTGAAGTCGAGGAAGCCTATCATCTGGGCCAGTTGATCCTGTTGGCGGCGGGATTGCCACTCGTCACAGGCCCATTCCCAGGCGATCAGGAAACCCTGGCTGCAGAAGTAGGAGATGGCAATCAGCATGCCGACCCCCAGCCAGGCGGCGTGAGCCGTGGCCCACTGGCTGACGGCGCCTTTCATCAGCCCGGCCGGGAACAGCAATATGATGCTGCAGCAGAGCAGCAGCCAGACCATCAGCCAGTTGAGGCGATTCAGCTGGTAAAAATGTTGGATCCACCGTTTCATCGTTCACCCTTCCCAAGTCAATGTGGACAGTAGCCAACTCATAGCAATCCCTGTGCCAAGGCGAGGATCCTGTGGGCGGGATCTGGATCCTGGCGGGCAGAACTGATGGGATGAGTCTGTGGCCAGGTTACATCCCCTTACAAGTTGCCGAGGGGACGAGTCGCCATTTTCCTTGTGGGGCGGCCCATCTCTTGGTAAAAAGCCCGTACTGTCATTGGGGAGTAGCAACCCGCCCGTGATCCGGGCAGGGCTCATGTCAACATTCTTGGATCATCAGATCCATGGCATGGGCGGCGATAGCATCTATCGCCCTGCAAGACCTTTGGCCTCGATACGCAAGCCAGCCAGGCGAGCCATATCGGGTCCATCGGTTGTTCTGCTCGCCTGGCGGTTGCCCATTATGCTGATCACCCTGCTGTTATTTCTGCTCTCTGCCGTCACCATCTACCTGGCCTGCGAATATTTCGTCAACGGTATCGAATGGACCGGCCATCACCTCAAGTTCTCCCAAAGCGCCACCGGCTCCCTGCTGGCGGCCCTCGGCACTGCCTTGCCCGAATGCATAGTTACCCTGACCGCCCTGCTGATGGGGGATGCCCCTGCCCAGCAGCAGATTGGGATAGGCGCCGCCCTCGGTGGGCCCCTGGTGCTCTCCACCATAGGCTATGCCGCCGTCGGCCTGACCCTGCTGCTGTGCATGGGCCCTGAGCACAGGGTCATAGATGGCGAGGTGCAGCGAGAGACTGGTCGGGATCAGGCCTGGTTTGTCGCTATCTTCCTGGTGGCGGTGGCCCTCGGTATGGTGGCCTTCACCGGCAAAACCTGGCTGGCCCCGCTGTTCGTGCTGGTGTATCTGGTCTATGTGCGGCGCGAGCTGAAACAGAGCGACAGCCACGAGACCCCGTTGCCAGAGCCCCTCAAGCTGGATCCCAAGGCCGGGATCCCGGCCCTTCGCAAGGTGCTGCTGCAGACCCTGGGAGCCCTGGTGGTGGTGGCGCTGGCGGCGCAGCTGTTCGTCCATCAGCTGGAGAGCATGGGTGAGTTGTTCGGCCTCTCTCCCGTGCTGGCGGCCCTGCTGCTGAGCCCGGTGGCGACCGAAATGCCGGAGCTGATGAACGTGCTGATCTGGGTGCGTCAGGGCAAATACCAGCTGGCGCTGGCCAATATCTCCGGCGCCATGATGATCCAGGGCACCATTCCCAAGGCGTTTTGTCTGCTGTTCACCCCCTGGTTGCTCGACAGCACCATGATGGTCTCCTCCCTGGTGACCCTGCTGGCGGTGGCACTGCTGTGGTGGGGCTTCAGCCGGGAGCGGATGACGGCGGGCAGGCTGGCCGGCATAGGGCTGGTGTACCTGGGCTTCTGCGGCTGGCTGATGGTGAGCTGATGGCGCGCGCTATGTGAAGATGGCGCCATAAGAAAGGGCAGGATCCGATCCTGCCCTTTGTTCATGGGGTTAGGTTCGCGGGTTGAACCCCGGGATCAGAACTGCTGGAACCAGCGCTGGATCTGGGCCGGATCCTTGCTCTGTGTCAGGGAGAGCATCAAGAGGATGCGCGCCTTCTGCGGGTTCAGGGTGCCGGCGGCCACGAAGCCGTACTTGGCGTCATCGATCTCGGCATCCAGGGTGGTGGCGCCGGTCGGCACACGGGCGGAGCGCACCACGCGGATACCGTCCTTGCTCGCCTTGGCCAGAGTGTCGAACAGTGTGTGGTAGAGGTTGCCGTTACCCACCCCGGCGCTGACGATGCCGTCAAACTTGGCATCCACCATGGCCTTGGCCGGCAGATCGGTGGCGTTGGCATAGTTGTAGACGATGCCCACCTGCGGCAGCTTGTCGAGCTTGCTCACGTCGAACGGCGTCTTGCTGGTGTGCAGGCGGGCCGGGCTGCGCTGGTAGTCGATCTTGCCGTTGTGGATGTAACCGAGCGGGCCGAAGTTCGGGGCGGCAAAGGTCTGCACCCCTGTGGTGTTGGTCTTGGTGACGTCCCGGGCGTCCAGCACAGTATCGTTCATGGCGACCATGACGCCGCGTCCCTTGGAGCTGGGGTCCGAGGCGGTGACCACGGCGTTGTACAGATTCAGCGGGCCGTCGGCACTCATGGCGGTGGAGGGACGCATGGCACCCACCAGCACCACTGGCTTGTCACTCTTGACGGTGAGGTTGAGGAAGTAGGCGGTCTCTTCCATGGTGTCGGTGCCGTGGGTGATGACGATGCCATCCACGTCATCCTTGGCCAGCAGCTCGTTGACCCGCTTGGCCAGCTTGAGCCACACCTCGTCGTTCATGTCCTGGGAGCCGATCTTGACCACCTGCTCCCCCTGCACCTCGGCCACGTTCTTCATCTCGGGCACGGCGGCGATCAGGGTCTCGATGGCCACCTTGCCCGCTTCATAGTTGGATTGGGTGGCGGACTGCCCCGCACCGGCTATGGTGCCACCGGTCGCCAGAATATGAACCTGCGGCAGGGCCATGGCCAGGGGGGATAGGGTCATGCCGAGGACGACGGCGAGCAGGGTCTTGCGGATAGGGTGAGTCATGCTGCAATCCTTTTGGGTTAGTTGACTGCAGCATTTTCATCCAATTTAAATCGTTTTTAAGTGATCACCCTCAACAATAAAAACAAGTAAACAGAATATTGGTCTGATTTTTACCCATATAGGGATAAATCACTCCGCATTGAATCCCTGGGCTTCGATCAGCGCGATCAACTCGCCCTTGCTCAGTTCGCTCTCGATAACGGCCTTGCGGCTGCCAAAATCGACCCGGGCCTGGCTGACGGCGCTCTGGGCCAGCAGTGCCTTCTGCAGGCTGGCGGCGCAGCCACCGCAGGACATGCCGGAGACGGTGAGTTCTATGGTCATGGGATCTCTCCTCTGTGGATGTGTTCCCAGCCTAAAGCTGACGCCCGCGGCAAGGTCAAGCCCTAGCGGGCCACCACGGATTCACGCACCACCAGGCGTCCCTGGAATTTCTGCTGCTCATCGGCCGGTCGCAGACTCTGCGCCAGCTGTGCCTGCAACACCCGCACGCTCTCCTGGGCCAGCCGCTCACTCGGGTATTCGATGCAGGTCAGCGGTGGGGTCAGCTGGCTCGCCAGGGAGGAGCCTTCCAGGCTGATGACGGAGACATCCTGAGGGATATGGAGGTTGAACTCGCGCAACAGCCTCATGGCGTCGGCAGCCTGGGCATCTTGCTGCACCACCAGCGCGGTGAAGGGCAGGTAGCGATTGAGCAAGCCGAGCAGCGCCTGCTGGTTGTCGGTACCGTCGATCACCAGCTGGCTGTTATAGGGCAGGGATTGCTGCTGAAGTGCCTGCTGATAACCCTGGATGGCGCTCTTTCCAGCTGGGGACAGTTTGTCATCCAGCATCAGCACCAGCTGGCGATGACCCTTGCCGAGCAGGAAGCGACAGGCGCTCTCGGTGGCAAAGGTCAGGTCATAGCTGAGATTGAGGTTGCCGGTGTCGCTCACCCCATCGAGCTGAATGAGGCGCGGGTCCGGATTCAGAGCTTGTTTGGTACCGAGGACCAGGACGCCATCACAACGCCCTCCCAGCAGTTCATCGACCGCCAGCTGCTGTTGCTGCGCCTCGTCGGCAAAGCGCACCAGCATGCTCTTGCCCGTCTTGGCCAGCGCCCCTTCCAGCAGCGGCAGCATGCTGGCCAGACGATTGCCAAGCTGGGGGGAGAGAATGATGCCCACACAATCCGTCGCCTGGGTCGCCAGGGAGCGGGCCGTGGCATTGGGTCGGAAATTCAGCTGTTCGGCGGCTTGCAGCACGGCCAACCGACTCTCTTCACGCACGCCGCGCGAGCCGCTCAGGACGCGGGAAACGGTGGCTTTAGACACATTCGCGAGGCGCGACACATCGGTAATATTGGCCATGGCTTCATCAACGGTAACCGGTTAACAGGCCTCCATCCTAGCACAGGCCAGCGACCTCCGGTAAGGCCCGCCAGCCTGACCAATGGAAAAGGGGGGCCCTTGCCCCCCTCTGCCAATATGGCTTCCATCAGAAGAAATATTTGAAACGCACCCGGCCACCGTAGCGATCCATGTTGTCCACCTCGCCGCTGTCGACATTCAGCTGGGACCAGTAGGCTCCCAGATAGATATCGAAGTTGCTGAGATCCAGCACGCTCGGGATCTTGTAGGAAGCGTAGACGGTGTTGATAGTGTGCTTGCCGACCATCTTGCTGAAGTCGGCGCTGGTGTTGTTCAGATTGGCACTGCTGATGTCGTTGATGGCGTAGACATAACCCAGGCCGGCATTGTGCCAGAGCAGGTTGGCGCCCAGGGTGGTATCGGTTTCAGCCTCGGCATCCATGCGGGCCAGGTTGGCATTGATGACCAGGGCATCCTGGGTCCAGCTGGTGGTGAGGCCATAACCCATGCGATCGGACACCGAGACATCGTCGCTGGTGACGATGGCGTCGCTGATCACATTGCCCTCGGCCCCCAGGGCGACTTTCAGGTTTTCACCTTTCCAGGCGATGACGGGACGCACGATGATGGAGTCTTTGGCCTTGGTCAGCGCATAGCCGTGGTATTGCTGGCCTGCAAACAGATTGGTGCGATCTCCGATCAGGGTGGAGAGCTCCAGATACCAGTTGCCCGCCTCCTTGTTGAGCAGCAGCTGACCCCCCTTGCCTGCCCGGCCACGGCCCTCCTTGAGCATGTAGACATAGCCATTGCCATCGGAGTAGAGGTCGTTGGCGCTGTCACCGGAGTGTTCGACAAAGATGTCCTGACCCAGCGGGAACATGTCGTAGGCCTCGAAACGACCGACCTTCATCCCCCAGTTGCTACGCTGGCCGAACCCAAGATACGCATCGTCGGCACCGGCACCACCATTGGTGCCTATGGTGGGCTGGATCTGGATCTGGCCATAGCGACCATCTTCCAGCTCCCGTACCCCGAGGAAGTTCAGCAGCAGGCGACCATCCTCGTCCCAGCGATCGGTGCGGGTCTCGCTGGTTTGACCCAGCACGTTGCCACGGGTGGTATTGGACGCGTTCAGGTTGATCTCCGCATCGCCCCCCAAGCTCAGGCGCCCGAAGTCAGTGTTGGTCTCCACCACGGCGCTGGCCATGAAAGGGGTGCTCAGGGCCAGGATGGCAAGGAGCTGGGCGGACAGGTTTGTCAGTTTCATTATTATCATTCCTTGAGTTTTATGTTTTTGATATATAAGTACTTATTTATCTGTCTCCCCGAAGGGAGGACAAATTCGGGCATGCCTTTCCCCCATCGCGACGCAATGTGGGGCAAAGGGCATGGATCAAATCGGGTGGGGGACTAGGGCCCGAGGCAGTGTCTCAGCCTCTGACAGGCATAGCCCGCCGGGGCAGGCGAGTCGGCGCGCACTCCTCGGCCAAGGCTCAGATGGCCCATGTGGTGGCTCCTTCGACGCAGCTCGGCAGCCAGGCGGCGCCGCGTACCCCGCTGCTGTCCCCGTAGCGGGCAGGCACTATGGGGGTGAGGCACTGCGCCGAGAACAGGTAGGGAATCACTGCCGCGGGCAGATCACGATAGAGGGAGGCGATGTTGGAGAGGCCACCCCCCAGTACGATGACATCCGGGTCCAGCACATTGATCAGGCTGGCGACGCTGCGGGCCAGGGCCTGGATGAAGTGGTCATAGTGGACCTCGGCCTCCACATCTCCCTCGGCGGCGGCCGTGATGATCCCGAGGGGGGACAACCCGCGGCCATGGCGCTCCACGAAACGACCGGCAAACCCAGTCCCGGAGACGAACCGCTCGATGCAGTTGCTGCGCCCGCAGTAACAGGGCTGGGTTGGACCATCAAGCGCCGGGTCATAACCGGGCAGCGGATTGTGGCCCCACTCCCCGGTGATGGCGTTGGGGCCGACGATGAGCTGGCGATTGACCACCAAGCCGCCACCACAGCCGGTGCCGAGGATGATGCCAAACACTACCCTACCCGCCTCTCCCGCCCCGTCGACGGCCTCCGAGAGGGCGAAACAGTTGGCGTCATTGGCGAGCCAGACCGGCTGGCCCAGAGCCTGGGTCAGGTCTTGCTTGAGGTCCTGTCCGTTGAGAAACAGACAGTTGGCATTCTTGATGCGACCCGTCTGCGGGTCGATTGCCCCGGGCAGCCCGATGCCGATGGTGAAGGCGCTGTCCATCGCCTGCCGTATCTCCCTCACCAGATCTGTGATGGCCGCCAGGAAATCGCCGTACCCCGTGGTCGGGGTCGCGATCCGCCTGCGCAGCAGGCTGACCCCCTGGCCATCGAGCAGTTGAGCCTCGATCTTGGTTCCCCCGATGTCGAGTCCGAGTCGCAACATGAACGTCTTCCTCAGGCAGCCAGCTTGCGATGCAGCTCGATGAGCTCGGTGACCAGCTCCCGGGCCAACATGGCGGTCATCAGGTGATCCTGGGCGTGGACCAGGATCAGCGTGACCGGGATCTTGCCCTCCCCTTCATCCGCCTCGATCAGCCTGGTCTGCACCCCGTGGGCCGCATTGGCTGCCTCGGCGGCCTGACGAAGCAGGTCATCGGCCTCCGCAAACTGGCCAGCTCGGGCCTGGCGCAGCGCCTCGAAACAGAGGCTGCGGCTCATGCCGGCATTGATGATAAGACCCATGACGGTCTCTTCCAGATCGAACATACACACTCCTTGGTGATGGGCGCCGGCCCTGGGGCTGGCGCTCTTTATAGGGGTCAAGTGACGGAATAATCAGTCGAAGCCATTCTCACGGGCGGTGGTGGCAAACCACTGGCCGCTCTTCTTGATGCGCCGGGTCTGGCTCTCCAGCTCCAGCTCGATGAAGCCGTAACGGTTCTTGTAGGCATTGCTCCACGACCAGTTGTCGATGAAGGTCCAGAGGTGATAGCCCCGGCACTGACAGCCCTCCGACAGCCCCTTGTGCAGCCAGATGAGGTGATCCCGGATGAAGCCGATGCGGTAGTCATCCTGGATCTGGCCGTTCTCTCCCTTGAACCTGGCCTCCCCCTCCACCCCCATGCCGTTCTCGGAGATGTAGCTCGGGATGTTGCCGTAGTGGTCGCGCAGGTTGACCAGGATGTCGTAGATCCCCTGCTCGTAGATCTCCCAGCCCCGGTGCGGGTTCATCTTGCGGCCCGGCATCTCGTAGTAGTCGAAGAACCACTCCGGCATGAAGGGGCTGGCAGGATTGACCGCGTGGCTGCGCGCCTTGACCCGGCGCGGCTGGTAGTAGTTGACCCCCAGCAGGTCGATCTTGCCGGCCGCCAGCAGGGTGGCATCGCCCGGCTCGCAGGCCGGCAGCTGATCGTATTCCCGCAGCAGCTCGACCAGCTCGGCGGGGTATTCCCCCTTGACCGCCGGATCCAGGAAGCTGCGGTTGAACATCAGATCCGCAATCTTGGCCGCCTTCAGATCCGCCGGGTGTTGCGAGCGCGGATAGGAAGGGGTCAGATTCAGGATGATGCCGATCTGACCATCCTGACCGAGCTCCCGGTAGCGCTGCACCGCCATGGCGTGGGCCAGCATGGTGTGATAGGCCACGGTGGCGGCGCGGCGAAAGTCCACCACGTTCGGATAGTGGAAGTCGTAGAGGTAACCCCCCTCCACCGGCACTATGGGTTCGTTGAAGGTGAACCAGTGTCTGACCTTGTGGCCGAACAGCCTGAAGCAGGTCTCGGCAAACTCGGCGTAAGCCTCGATCACTTCCCGGCTTTCCCAGCCCCCCAGCGCCTGCATGCTCATGGGCATGTCGAAGTGGAACAGGCAGATGAAGGGCTCTATCCCCTCGGCCTTGAGCTCGTCGAGCATGGCGTCGTAGAAGGCGACGGCTTCAGGGTTGGGCTCTCCCCGGCCAGCCGGGATCAGCCTGGACCAGGCGATGGAGGTGCGGAAGCTGTTGTGACCAAGCTGCTTCAGCAGACGGATGTCATCGCGAAAATGCTCATAAAAACCTGAGGTCTGCGCCGGCCCTATCTGCTGATGGAAACGGTTGGGGGACTGCTCGAACCAGTGATCCCAGATGGTTGGGGCCTTGCCGCCCTGGAGGCTGGCGCCTTCCGCCTGGGCGGCGGAGGAGGCGCTGCCCCACCAGAACTGTTCAGGAAAACGGTATTGCATCTCGTGTTACTCCAAGCTTGAAAAAAGAGGCCGCCAGGCGGCCCCGGCAGGCAATCAACGGGTGGCGGCGGCCAGCTCCGGCGTTTTCGGACTCTCTTCCTGCTCTTCCTGTTTGAGCAGGGTGCGCTCATAGGCTTTCAGGAAGGGGTAATACATGGCAGCGGCGGAGCACATGCAGAGCAGGCTCAGCACCATGGGGCTGATGGCCCAGTTGGCAGCCCAGGAGGCGCCGATGGGGCCAGGGGTGGTCCAGGGAGTGAGAGAGACAACCCGCTCCACCAGACCTATATCCAGGGCAAACCAGGCCAGAGTGGCGTTGATCATGGGTACCAGGATGAAAGGCAGGAAGAACACCGGATTCATCACTATGGGCGCACCGAACAGGATGGGTTCGTTGATGTTGAACAGGCCAGGCACCACGCCCATCTTGCCGATGGATCTCAGGTGGGCGGCCTTGCTGCGCAGCAGCAGGAAGGCCAGCGGCAGGGTGGAGCCGACGCCACCGATCAACAGGTAGTGATCCCAGAAGCCCTGCAGGAAGATGTGGGGCAGCGCCTCACCCGCCGCCATGGCGGCCTGGTTGTTGGCCAGATTGGCCATCCAGAACGGGTTCATGATGCCGGTGACAATCAGGGCACCGTGGATCCCCGCGAACCAGAGCACCTGGCACACCAGCACCGCCAGCAACATGGCAGGCAGGGAATCGGAGGCCGCCACCAGCGGCTTGACCAGCGACATGATGGCCTCCGGCAAAATCATGCCGGTGGTGCTCTCCAGGATCAGGTTGAGCGGGTGCAGGGTCAGGATGATCACCAGCACCGGGACCAGCACCTCGAAGGAGCGGGCGACCCCCGTCGGGACCTGGGGCGGCAACTTGATGGTGATGTTGTTGCGCTTGAGGAAGGCATAGACCTCGGCCGCATAGATGGCGGTGATCAGGGCAGTGAAGATCCCCTGGCCGGAGAAATACTGCATGGAGATGGCACCATCCTTGACGGGGGCGGCCACCAGCATGAAGGACATCAGGCAGAGCAGGCCTGTGGTGACGGGGTCCAGACCGTTCTGCCGCGCCAGGCTGGCGCCTATTCCCACCGAGATGAACAGGGTCATCAGCCCCATGCTCAGCTGGAAGGGGAGCAGCAACTGGGACTGATAGGTCGACGAGAAGTCGAGCCAGGCACGGGCAAATCCCCATTGGGTCTGGGGTGAGAAGGGGGGAAAGATAAACACCAGCATGAAGCTGCCGACGATCATGAAGGGCAAGGCGGCGATGAAGCCGTCACGGATCGCCTGCACGTATTTCTGCTGGCCGATCCGGCCGGCCAGCGGGCTGACCCGGTTCTCTATGGTACTGACAAAGCGCTCGTAAAGGGTGTTCATGAAGGTTTCCTTGTGACATTCACTGGTTGGGGTCTGCGCATCAGCCGATCAGGGTGAGGGCATGGTCGAGGACCTTGTCACCCCGTTGCATGCCGTAATCCATCATGTTGATGGTGTCGACCGGCACGCCATGAGCCGCCGCTCGCTGCTGCAGTTCGGCCTGCATGTATTTGACCTGGGGCCCCAGCAGCACCACCTGGTAGTGGGGCATCTGCAGATCGAACTCTGCCGCACCGAAGGCCTGTATCTCGGCGTCCAATCCCCGCTTGTCCGCCTCCTCTTTCATCTTCTTGACCAGCAGGCTGGTGGACATGCCGGAAGAGCAGCACAACATGATTTTTTTCATTTCCCGATTCTCCAGACGTTCATAACGGATGGCGCATTCTGGATCGAATGGATTTACTTTGGAAACCGGTTTCCAAAGTAAATCCATTGATGTGTGAGCGGGATCGGCATTTTCCGGTTCAAGGGGTCGGGAAGTGTGAGCGAGGTAATGAAATGGCAAAATGGTCGCGGATATTACGGAAACAAAACCACAAAGCCGTCAAAATGGCGTCCAAGCCCCGTGATGACAAGGGGTATCAGGATGACAAGGAACCGAATAACGTGATGAATCTGCAATGGATGGCAATGCTGGTCGGCATGATAGAGCAGCGCATGGTACCGTTTGCCAACTGGCTGACCCGCAGTCGCCATGTGCTCTCCTTGCGCGATGGTTTTCAGCTGGCCATGCCCTTCGTCATCGTCGGCAGCCTGCTGGTCCCCATCCTCTATCCTCCCATCGCCCCCGACACGCCGCACGCCTTCGGGCAGTGGCTGCACTGGCTGGCGCGGGCGCTGCATCCTTTCCTGTTTCCCGTCTACTCCCACACCCTGGGGTTGGTGGCGTTGATCATCGCCTTCGGTGCGGCGTCCAGCCTCGCCAAGGCATACGAAATGCCGGAGCGCCTGTGCGGCCTGGGGGGCTGCATGGCCTTCCTGATGCTGATCGACTTTCGCTCGCTGCAACCCGGGGTGTTTGGCTATCTGGGGGGAGCCGGGATCTTCACCGCCCTGCTGATGGCGTTCTACTCGGTGGAGGTGACCCGGTTCTTCTATCGCCGGGGCTGGTACATCCAGATGCCGGACGAGGTGCCGGTGATGACGAGGCGGGGCTTTCAGCTGATAGTGCCGCTGCTGTTCATCATGCTGTCGCTGAGCCTGCTGCGGCTCTGGTTGAAGCAGCAGTTCGGGATCAGTCTGCCGGACTTCATGGCCGCCCTGTTCCGGCCCCTGATCGTGGGGGCCGACACCCTGCCCGCCCTGCTGATCACCCTGCTGATCGCCCATCTGCTCTGGTTCATGGGGATCCACGGCGCCCTGATAGTGACCGGATTGCTGTCCCCCTTCTGGATGGCCGGGGTGAGCGCCAACCAGGCCGCGCTGATGGCGGGAGAGCCCCTGCCCCATATCTTCCTGCAAGGGTTCTGGGACTACTACCTGTTGATCGGGGGGATTGGGACTACCTTGCCACTGGTGTTCATGGCCATGCGCAGTCGCTCTCACTCGATTCAGTCGGTGGGCAAGCTGGGTTTCATACCCTCGATGTTCAACATCAATGAGCCGCTGCTGTTCGGTTTTCCCATCATCATGAATCCGCTGTTCTTCCTGCCCTTCATCGGCGTCCCCCTGATCAACGCCGTGCTCGCCTGGCAGCTGACCCAGTGGGGGTTTCTCGACAAGTTCATCGCCCTGCTGCCCTGGTCAATGCCCTCTCCTCTCGGTGCCGCCTGGGCGGCCAACGGCAGTTGGAGCAATGGCCTGATGAGCCTGGTCTGCATCCTCAACAGCTATGTGCTCTACCGCCCCTTCTTCCTGGCCCATGAAAAAATGGTGCTGGAGCAGGAGCGTGAACGCACCTGAGCCCCGAGGCTGGACCGATAGGCTGTTCAACCCCCTGGCCAGTGGTGGCGAGCGAACCCAGGGGGATGGCGGCAATGAGGCTCGCAGCCAATGTGCACCCCATGGCCGGGGCCGTCACATGGCGACAGTGCCTTACCCCATCAACCCCAGATAGTTCATCAGGGCCGCCCCCAGGCTGGTGGTCACAAGCGAACCCAGGGTGGTGGTGGCGATGATGTTCGCCGCCAGTGCGCTGTCGCCCCCCATGGCGCGGGTCATCACATAGCTGGCGGCGGCGGTGGGGGTGGAGCTGATGAGGAAGAGGATGCCGAGGGCCTGGGGACTGAAACCGAGCGCCCAGGCCCCCAGCACCAGCAGCACGGGAATGCAGAACAGGCGGTTGGCGGTGGCCCAGCCGGTCAGCATGGCGCCGCCGCGCAGGGCCTTGAGGTTGAGGCTGGCGCCGGTACAGAGCAGCGCCAGCGGCAGTGTCATGCTGGCGAAGTAGTTGCCCGTGGTGATCACCAGCTGGGGCAGCTCTATGCCAAGCAGGCCGAACGGCAGGGCCGCCAGTATGGCGATGATGAGGGGGTTTCTGACGATCCCCTTGAGGATGGGCTTGATCCCTTTTCCGCCCCCCAGGCTGCGGGTCAGGGTGATCACCGCGAGGATGTTGTAGAGCACTGTGATGGAGCCCACCAGCAGGGCGGCGGCCCCTATGCCCTCGGGGCCGTAGGCGTTCTGCACATAGGCCAGCCCCATGATCCCCATGTTGCCGCGAAAGCTGCCCTGCACGAAGATGCCGCGCAGACGCCGCTCGGGGATAAAGCGGGCCGCCAGCAGCTCGAGCACCAGGAAACCGGCCAAAGTGCCTAGCAGGCCGTAGAGGATGAGCCAGGGGCTCGGCATGGTGGAAAAGTCGGTGCGCACCATGCTGAGGAACAGCAAGGCCGGCAAGGTGACCTGAAACACCAGCCGGGAGGCGGATTCGACGAAACTGTCGGGCAAGAGACCGAGCCGCTTGAGCCAGATCCCGAGCACCAGCACCAGGCAGATGGGGCCAGTGATGGAGAGGGAGAAATGCAGACTTGCCAACAGATCCATGATGCGCGTCCTGTGCAATGGCGGGGGAGTCGCCTGGGCAAATTGGCATTCTAACGCCATGGGCTTGTATTCACAGGACTTAATCACAACAATGTCTGCATCCCGGTTGTCGCCCTCCCCTGTCACGGATCCCCCATGGAAAAGAAACTGACCATCCTCGATATCGCCCGCCTGAGCGGGGTCGGCAAGTCGACCGTCTCCCGGGTGCTCAATCAGGATCCCAAGGTCAACGCCCAGACCCGAGCCAGGGTCGAGGCGGTGATCGCCCAGCACGACTTCGTGCCGAGCAAGTCGGCCCGGGCCATGCGCAGCCAGAGCCAGCAGGTGATCGGTATCGTCGTGTCACGCCTCGACTCCAGCTCGGAGAACCAGGCGGTGCGCGGCATGCTGGAGACCCTCTATGCCCGCGGCTACGACGCCGTGCTGATGGAGAGCAAGTTCTCCCCCGCCAAGGTGAGCGAACACCTGGCCGTGCTGGAGCGGCGCGGGGTGGACGGCATCATTCTGTTTGCCTTCAACGATCTGGACTACGCCGCCATGGCGCCGCTCAAGGAGAAGCTGGTGCTGATGGTGCGCGAGCACCCCGGGTTCTCTTCCGTTTGTTACGATGACGAGGGGGCGGTGCGGGCCGTGCTCGAGCACCTCAGGGGGCTGGGTATAGACCAGGTGGCCTATCTGGGGGTCGAGCGCAGCGATCTCACCACTGGTCTGCGCCGTCACCAGGCTTATCTCGACTACTGCGAGGCGCTGGGTCGCACGCCCCGCAGCGCCCTCGGGGATCTCAGCCTGAACAGCGGCTACCGGCTGGCTGCCGAGCTGGTCACCCCCCGCACCCAGGCGCTGGTCTGTGCCAGCGACACCCTGGCCATAGGCGCCGCCAAATACCTGCAGGAGCAGGGGCGCACCGACATCCTGGTGAGCGGCCTCGGCAGCAACCCCATGCTTACCTTCCTGTTTACCAACGCCCTCAATCTGGATTTCGGCTACAAGGATGCCGGCATTCTGGCCGCCAGACAGTTGCTCGACCAGATTGAAGAGGGCCAGGCCCCCAGAGCCACCATAGCCCCCTGTCAGCCCCTGTAGTCTATCTTTTCCTCTCATTACCGGTGTTTTGCACTTTTTGTGACCACCGCCACGAATTGGGAACGTTCCCATTGCTGATGTCGGCCACTGGCTTCATGCTGATTGGGAACGATACCAATAAGCGGGCGGTCATTGGCCAGCCGGCAAAGAAACGACCATTATTCATCGAGTCACAGAGGGAAGGCTCATGTCAAAAGTCAACACACAGCATCTGGCACAGCTGATCGAACGGATCGGCGGCAAGGACAACATCACCACAGTCAGCCACTGCCTGACCCGGCTCAGGTTCGTGCTGGCCGATCCGGCCAAGGCCGACCCCAAGGCCATCGAGACCATACCGGCGGTGAAGGGCAGCTTCACCCAGGGCGGTCAGTTCCAGGTGGTGATCGGCAACGAGGTGGATCAGTGGTACAAGGCGCTCACCGAGGAGATCGGGGTGAGCGGCGCCAGCAAGGATGCCGCCAAGCAGGCGGCCCGCCACAACATGAATCCGCTGGAGCGCGGCATCTCCCACCTGGCGGAGATCTTCGTGCCCCTGCTGCCCGCCATCATCACCGGCGGCCTGATCCTGGGCTTTCGCAACGTCATCGGCGACATCAAGATGTTCGACGACGGGACCCATACCCTGGTGGAGATCAGCCAGTTCTGGGCCCAGGTGCACGCCTTCCTCTGGTTGCTGGGTGAGGCCATCTTCCACTTCCTGCCGGTGGGCGTCTGCTGGTCTGCGGTGAAGAAGATGGGGGGATCCGAGATCCTCGGCATAGTGCTGGGTATCACCCTCGTCTCGCCGCAACTGATGAACGCCTACGGCATAGGGCAGCAAACCCCGGAAGTGTGGGACTTCGGCCTCTTCGTCATCCAGAAGGTGGGCTATCAGGCCCAGGTCATTCCGGCCCTGCTGGCGGGTGTCTTCCTCGCCTGGGTGGAAACCAGCCTCAAGCGCATCATTCCGGCTTACCTCTATCTGGTGATAGTGCCCTTCATCTCCCTGCTGCTGGCGGTGATAGTGGCCCACGCCTTCATCGGCCCCTTCGGTCGCTGGATTGGTGAAGGGGTCGGCTTTGCCGCCAAGGCCGCCATGACGGGGTCCTTTGCCCCAATAGGCGCCGCCCTGTTCGGCTTCCTCTATGCGCCCCTGGTCATCACCGGCATCCACCACACCACCAACGCTGTGGATCTGCAGCTGATGCAGAGCATGGGCGGCACCCCTATCTGGCCGCTGATCGCGCTCTCCAATATCGCCCAGGCCTCGGCGGTCGTCGGTATCATCCTTATCAGCCGCAAGGAGAACGAACGGGAGATCTCGGTCCCGGCCGCCATCTCCGCCTACCTGGGGGTGACCGAGCCGGCCATGTACGGCATCAACCTCAAGTACAAGTTCCCCATGCTGTGCGCCATGGTGGGCTCCAGCCTCGCGGCCCTCATCTGCGGCTTCAGCGGCGTGATGGCCAACGGCATCGGGGTGGGCGGCCTGCCAGGCATCCTCTCCATCCAGCCCCAGTACTGGGCCATCTACGCCGTCGCCATGCTGGTGGCCATAGTGGTGCCCGTGGTGCTGACCCTGCTGGTCTACAAGCGCCAGCAGGCGGCCGGCAAGCTGGATCTGGCCACCGCCTGATCCCCAAGACATCGGCGGAGCCCAGGCTCCGCCCTTTTTATTGGCCTGTTCAACCCAGTTTCAACCAATGAGCGATCCAACCATGACACAGACACCCTGGTGGCAAAGCGCCGTGATTTACCAGATCTACCCCAAGAGCTTTCAGGATTCCGCCGCCCGCGGCACCGGCGATCTCAAGGGGATCATGGCCCGCCTCGACTACCTCAAGACCCTAGGCGTCGATGCCCTCTGGCTGACCCCGGTCTACGTCTCCCCCCAGGTGGACAACGGCTACGACATCGCCGACTACCTGGCCATAGACCCGACCTACGGCACCATGAGCGATTTCGAGGCGCTGCTGGCCGCCGCCCACGAGCGCGACATCCGCATAGTGATGGACATAGTGGTCAACCACACCTCCACCGAGCACGCCTGGTTCAAGTCGGCGCTGGGGGACAAGAACAGCCCCTACCGCGACTACTACATCTGGAAAGATCCTGTGGAAGGCGGCGTGCCCAACAACTGGCAGTCCAAATTTGGCGGCAGCGCCTGGGAGCTGGACCCGGCCACCGGCCAGTACTATCTACACCTGTTCGCCCGCGAGCAGGCGGATCTCAACTGGGAAAACCCGGCGGTTCGCGCCGAGGTCAAAAAGATCATCCACTTCTGGGCGAAGAAGGGGGTCGACGGTTTCCGTCTCGACGTCATCAACCTTATCTCCAAGGATCAGCGCTTCCCGAGCGACGAGGTGGGGGATGGCCGCCGCTTCTACACCGACGGGCCGCGCATCCACGAATTCCTGCAGGATGTGAGCCGCGACGTCTTCGCCCCGGTGGGGGCCATGACGGTGGGGGAGATGTCCTCCACCAGTCTCGAGCACTGCCAGCGCTATGGTGCGCTGGACGGGTCGGAACTCTCCATGGTGTTCAACTTCCACCACCTCAAGGTGGATTACCCCAACGGCGACAAGTGGACCAAGGCGCCGTTCGATTTCCTCGAACTCAAGCGTATCTTCAACCACTGGCAGAGCGGCATGCACGGCAAGGGGTGGTCGGCGCTGTTCTGGTGCAACCACGACCAGCCACGCATCGTCTCCCGCTTCGGCGACGAGGGTGAACATCGGGTGGTGGCCGCCAAGATGCTGGCCAGCACCTTGCACGGGTTGCAGGGCACCCCCTACATCTATCAGGGGGAGGAGATCGGCATGACCAACCCGGGTTATCAGCGCATCGATGACTATCAGGATGTGGAGAGCCGCAACATCTTCGCCATCAAGCAAGCCGAAGGCATGGAGGATGCCGAGATCCTCGCCATTCTCGGCGCCAAGTCCCGGGACAACTCCCGCACCCCCATGCAGTGGAGCGCCGCCCCCAACGCCGGTTTCACCCAAGGGACGCCCTGGCTGAAGCCCGCTGCCAATTACCCCGAGATCAACGCCGAGGCGGCACTGGCCGACCAGAACTCGGTGTTCTGGCACTACCGGGATCTGATCCGGCTGCGCAAGGATCATCCCATCTTCACGCAAGGGGATTATCAGGAGCTGCTGGCGGGGCACGCCCGGATCTGGGCTTATGCCCGCCGCGCCAATGGCCAGACCCTGCTGGTGGTGAGCAACTTCTACGGTGAGCCGGTGGAGTTTGCCCTGCCTGCCGAGCTGGCCAATGGAGAGGGTCGCCTGCTGCTTGGCAACTACCCCGACAGCCCGGCCCGCCCGCAATCCTGCAAGCTGCGCCCTTATGAATCCCTGATCTGGCTGATGGAGCAATGATGACTGAGACAATCACAGCGCCACGGGCAGCCGAGCGCTGCCCCGAATGGCAGAAGATGGTGGCGGGGGAGCCCTATGATGCGGGCCACCCCGAGCTGAAGGCGGCACGCGAGCGCTGCCGCAGCCTCTATCACAGCTTCAACACCAGTTGGCAGGAGAAGCCGGAGCGGGATGCCCTGCTCCATGATCTGCTCGGCGGCCGAGGCGAGCGGTGCGCCATCAACCCGCCATTCTTCTGCGACTATGGTGCCAACATCTTCGTCGGCGAGAACTTCTACGCCAACGTCAACTGCACCATCCTCGACGTGTGCGAGGTGCACATTGGTGACAACGTGCTGCTGGCACCCGGGGTGCAGATCTACACCGCCGCTCACCCGGTGGCGGTGGCGCCTCGGGTGGCCGGGGTCGAGTTCGGCAAGCCGGTGCGCATCGGCAACAACGTCTGGATAGGGGGCAGCACCGTCATCTGCCCGGGTGTCACCATAGGGGACAACAGCGTCATAGGGGCGGGATCCGTGGTCACCAGGGATATTCCGGCGGGGGTGGTCGCGGTCGGCAACCCTTGTCGGGTGTTGCGCCCCATGACGGCGCAGGAGCTGGCGGAGATCTGACACAACCGGGGCAGCTAATGCTGCCCCTGCTTGTACTCGGCCCTGTGGCCAAGACCTGCAAACCCCTCTTGTTCACGACAGCAAACCAATGGCTTGCAGGCACTATACCGCAGCGAATTCCCCACCTCAGGCTGGCAGCAAGGCCCCGCAGCGCTTGTGCTGCCCCATGACCACCAGGGTCTTGAAGCTGCGCACCTGCTCCCTGGCATGCAGCACCCGCCGGGTGAACTGCTCGTAACTCTGCATGTCCCGCGCGGCCACCTGCAGCACGAAGTCCTGCTCACCCGTCACATACCAGAGGTCCATGACCTCAGGCTCCCCTTTCAGGCAGGCAATCATCTCATCGACGATACGGCCATGATCCCGCTCCAGGGTGACGAGCACCAGCATGGTGATAGGCCAGCCCATGGTCGCCGGTGCCACCAGCGCCACCTCCCGCTCTATAAGTCCCGCCTCCCGCAGCGCCCGGACACGGCGGTAACAGGCGGGCGCCGAGAGGCCGACCCTGTGGGCCAGCTCTGGAATGGGCAAACGGGCATCCTGCTGCAGCTCGGCCAGGATGAGCAGATCGAACTTGTCGGTCATGGGGGATAAAGAGATAAAAATTATCGAGTGGAGCCAGTTTTAGAACGAAATTACGGCTATCGCCAGATATATTTTACTTCCCCCTCCCTGCTCAGGTTTGAACAAGATGCCACCGACCACCACAGCCCTCTCCTCCCTGCTGGCGGTCATGCTCGCCATGCTGTCGATCACCCTGGGCGCCTCCCTGGCCAAGTCGCTGTTTCCCTTGATCGGAGCCGCCGGCACCACCCTGTTCCGGCTGGGGTGTGCCGCCCTGCTCCTCTCCCTTGTGTTTAGAGTCTGGCGAGCGCCACTCGACAGACGCACCCTGCTGGGGGCCATCCCTTACGGACTCTCGCTGGGAGCCATGAACCTGCTCTTCTATCTGGCCATAGAGCGCATTCCCCTCGGCGTGGCGCTGGCCATCGAGTTCATAGGCCCCCTGACGGTGGCGCTGCTCAGCTCCCGCCACCGGGAAGACTTCATCTGGCTGGCGCTGGCCATCGTCGGTCTGCTGTTGCTGCTGCCGCTGCGGGCCGCCGAGCAGGCCATAGATCCCCTGGGGGCCGCACTGGCCCTCGGTGCCGGCGTGTTCTGGGGGCTCTATATGCTGACCGGCAAGCGGGCCGGTGCCTTGCTGGGGGCGCAGGCCCCGGCCCTTGGCATGTGGGTGGGAACCCTGCTGGTACTGCCCTTCGGCCTCGGCGGAGCGAGCGAGGCCAGCTTCACCCTCCCCCTGGTGCTGACCATAGCGGGGGTGGGGCTGCTTTCGAGTGCCATCCCCTACTCCCTCGAGATGTTTGCCCTGCGCCGGTTGCCGCTCAAGAGCTACGGCATACTGACCAGCGGCGAACCCGCCATGGGCGCCCTGATGGGGTTGCTGTTGCTGGGAGAGCAACTGCCCCCGTCCCAGTGGCTGGGGATAGCCGCCATCATAACCGCCTCGATGGGCACCACCTGGCATGGGGGACGACGGCGCGCCGACCCGGCGTGATCCCCTCAACTGAGACGGCGGCCCCCTCATATCTTGTTCATTTTTTTTGAATATCTAGACCAGTTTATCTCGCTAACAACCAAGCGATGACCTGTTTACCATGCATTCATCGCTTAGGCAGGATCGCCAAGCGGCCAAATAACAAGTTGTTCCAGGCTGGGATACCCAAAACAGGGTGTCTGATGTCAGTAAAAGAACTACATAGTATTTGAATAACCTCTTGCAAGGATGCATTGATGCAGGCCTCTCCGGCCTTGCCAATGACATAAAGATCAAGAGAGTGAATAAACATGAAAAACCTAATCAAGATGCTGGCCGTCGCAGGCCTGATGACTGCCGGTGTTGCTCAGGCTTCCGTTCCTGCCGATTTCAATGCCGCCCCTGGCGTATTGTTCGTGAACTGGCACGCCAGCGCGACCATGGCTGGCAAGGCCAAACCCATGCTGGAAGTACGCGACGAGTCTGGTGATCTGGTGGCCTCAGTCCACGCCAACCTGATGGGTACCCAGCAGGTGCAGATCCCGAGCCGCACCCAGGGCAACCTGACAGTGAGCCTGGGGGACCAGAGCAGCGACTACCGCATCCCCTTTGGCATCGGCAGCGGCAACCCGCGCTGATCCCGGCCTCGCGACCGACGCTTTCACTCCACCCGGTTGCCACGACCCGGCAAGAAAGCGTGGGTGAGCACCATGACAAAGGCGCCATAGAGGCGCCCTTGTCGTTTCTGCCGGCTCGTCAGCGGCTAATGGGTAAACACGGGGCCAAAGCCGGATCCCCACAGAATGGCCGTGGCTGCCAGCACGCAGACCAGCAGCACCAGACCGACGGTGACCACAGAGCTGGCATAGATGAACCCCTGCTCCTTGGGGATGTGCATCAGAATAGGCACCCCCACATAGAGCAGGTACACCGAGTAGCTGAGCCCGATGAGACCGATGATCATCATGAACCAGAGGTGCGGGAAGAACGCGGAGAAACCAACCATGAACAGCGGCGTGGAGGTGTAGGCCGCGAGCTCTAGCGACGTCGTGTAGCTGGGATCCGAACCGAAGGTATGGCCCATCCAGTGCACCAGATAGGAGAGCGCGAGAACGCCGATGATGAGCGTCACGTACATGGCGATCGACAGCATGAGGGCGCTGTTCGCGGTCAGGGTGATGGGCTCACCGACGCCAATGCTCCAACCTATGTGCACGGCGGAATAATAGGCACAGATGGGCGGGATAAGGGCCACGATCAGGATATGAGTCAGACTGTTTCGGAAACTGTCATGTCTCTCGTCTATGGTATGCCATTCGGTGTGAGGATGCGCATACAATCCCCATAAGTGATTCAATATCATAGCGTTATTCCTTCTCTGCTTCGATTGTGGACTGGTCGATACCGCTCTCGCTCCCTTGTTTTTTCTCGTGCAACATTCGGTGCGCCATCCATCGCAAGCGCGACCCATGACTCTAAATAAAGTCGCTCCACTGCCGGTGCGTCAAGGAAGAGCGCCATCCCCGCCGTGCTGGCGGGTTCTGGCGGTTGGCCAGTCCCTGGCGGCGGAGCAAGTGGTGCACCGCCGCCAGCGCTATCGTCAATACTGCTTGGTCTTTGAAGCAAAGCCGGCGAGGAAGAGGCCGGTCAGAAACATGCCGCAGAACGCCTCTATGGCCGACAACAACTGGAGGGGAGAGGAGGTCTGGGAGATATCGCCGTAACCCAGGGTCACGAAGGTCACTATGCTGAAGTAGAGGGAGCGCCCCAGGTGGCCATGGGTCACGGACTCAGGCGCCAGGAAGTAGGTCAGGGTCGCCAGCAATATGACCCCCATCGACATCAGCAGACTTCTTATGGGCCGCTCGCCAAATCCCCAGGTGATGAAGCTGACAAACTTGCTGGCGCACTTGAGGTAGCACAGCAGGGAGAGCCACCCCTTAGTCATCAGGCCGCTGCGCAGCCAGCGCTCCCTGAACAGCTCCCTCGGGCTTGCCAGGGATTTCATCTCGTGCAGCTTCTCCTTGTAATAGCATTCACCGGCATCGACGGTGTCCCCCACGCTGGAGAAGATGCGTTTGGCATTGCGGTACAGCTTGCTGGCCTCGTTGTGATCGATCCGGCCATTCTCGTTGTAGACCACCTGCACCTTGTCCAGATTGGTGTGCTCCATGGTGGCATCGAAGTTCTTGGCACTGACGTTGAAGTTTTTCAGCACGGCCCGGGAGGAGTGAAAGCGGATCTCCTCGCACTCTATGGTGAAGTCCTGAAACACCCCGTCCTCCAGCGCCAGCTCCCGCTTCTTGGCCCAGGCCCTGTGATCCCACAGCAGGGAGTCGAACAGATCGAGCCCGATCACCCCGCCATTGACCCTCACCCCCTTGGCCGAGCAGTGCCACAGATAGACCTTGGAGTTGTTGACGGCGCCATCCAGCGAGAGCTCGTCGAGGCAGGTGAAGTCCAGCAGACGGCCGGAGATGATGGGGCTCTTGAGCTCGACGCCGCCGATGTTGAGCAGGCGATGCTTGCCCAGCACCTGGGCCTCCCCCTTGTTGTTCTCGGAGACGGAGAGCAGGCTCTGCACCCGCTTCACCTCGGCTTTGCCATGCCTGGCGGCCAGCCACATGGCATAGGGCTCGAAGCGCGTCTCTGAACGGATAAGGCCGCTCTTGCGCAGGGACTCCAGCGCGCTCGAGGCGGTCTCATAGAGCCTTATCTTGTCGTCGCTCATGTAGACGCAGAGGCTGAGCACGGATCGCGAGCTGATGAAGCGGGCTATGCCGATCTGGAAGATGACGCTTTTCTCTATTTTCTGCTCTGTCATCCAGTCGTCGAAATGGGGCAGCGAGGCCACCAGCAACTCCCAGATCAATGGATAGTCATTCTCCCGTCGCCACTCGTTGAATTGTTCGGGAGAAAGCTGCCACAGCTCAGTCGCATTCATAGATTACCTCGATCATGGATTTGTCCCTCCCAGAGTGCCGAGGGAGCGGATCAGGAGCCTGCACGCCCAAAGAGAGCGGCCAGTTCGCAGGAAAACGGGGGCACAGGCCGGTCACGCCATCATACTAGCCGAGAGGATGGCTGTAACTCACTGACAGGGAAGGTATAAGGGGCGGGGTGCGACAAGCTGCCGCGGGGCTGAAGAGGGAACAGGCACCAGGATCGCCCTGCCGGGCGGCTTCGCCCATCCGGGAAGCGAGAGGCTTGGACAAGCAAAAGGGGATGCCATGGCATCCCCTCTTCACATCAGCTGAGCTGACGTCAGCTTATTGCTGTACTTCCTGCACGCCGGAGACGCGGACTTCGACGCGGCGATCCGGTGCCAGGCAGGAGATCAGCTCGTTCTTGCCCTTGACGCCGTCACACTGGGTGCCGGTGACAGGGTCGGCTTCACCGCGGCCCTCGATGGCGATCTTGCTGGTGGCCAGACCCTGGCTCACCAGGAAGTCGGCCACGGTACGGGCACGGGCTTCGGAGAGCTGCTGGTTCTGGGCATCGGAACCTATACGGTCGGTGTAACCAACGACGATGGCGCTGCCATCCTTCGGCTGGAATTCAACGATCTGCTGGTACAGACCGCTCAGGGCTTCCACCCCTTCCGGCTTCAGATCTGCCTTGCCAAAGGCAAACAGCACGTCGGAGTTCAGGGAAAAGTTCTTCTCGACAACCACAGGGGCCGCTTCTGCCACCACAGGAGCAGCTACAGGCTCAACGTAGGAGGTGCGGAACGGGTGATATACGGCTTCCAGCGTCGCTACGCTCTGGTTGGACTTGTACTGCTCACCGGTGGAGGTGGTCAGATCGGCCACGTCCCACATGTAGCGGTAGCGCGCCTGCAGATCCAGGGCATCGTTCAGCTTGTAGGTCAGACCGACGCCGGCCAGCGGAGAGACACGGGTGTCGCTGTTGTCCAGGCCGTCGGTATGGGCCCAGTAGGCACCCGCTTCACCGAACAGGGAGAAATCTTCGCCAAGGGGCAGACGGGCGATACCGGACAGGGTCGCGCCCTGGTTCTCGTAACGCTCACCATCGGCACTACCACGGCCAGCGTACTGGTAACCCAGTTCGGCACCGAAGGTCTCGTTGAAGTTGTAACCCATGAAGAGGTTGGTCGCGGCGGCATCTTCAGTGCCGGTTTCGACGGCAGCGTTGTTCAGGCCGTTGAAGTGAGCGGCACCGACACCGGCACCAAAGTAGATGTCGTCGGTAGCGTGAGCTGCTGTGGTTGCCAATGCCAGTGCAATCCAGACAGGGGTCAGTCTTAAGTTCATTTATAGCCTCATCAATACTAAATGGCGGGCGTTGGGCCCTTGTTATATGTGGTCTCCATTTTATAGGTGAAATCATGTACAGGACCTTAAGCGCAGGCTATTTACCGCCCATTTTACTGCTTGTTTTTCATGCACTTCTCGGCTTTCAGCAGAAAAACGTTTTCACTCGATAGCGGGTTTTCCATGCCCTGAAATACGGGAGCCTGAGGAGCCATGGGATTATCGAGCACATAAAAAAAGACCCTTGTCTTGCGACAAGGGTCTTTTTGAAATGGCTCCTCCTACTGGACTTGAACCAGTGACATACGGATTAACAGTCCGCCGTTCTACCGACTGAACTAAGGAGGAATTGTAAGTGGTGCCCAGAGACGGAATCGAACCGCCGACACGGGGATTTTCAATCCCCTGCTCTACCGACTGAGCTATCTGGGCAAATGGTGCCGGCTACCGGAATCGAACTGGTGACCTACTGATTACAAGTCAGTTGCTCTACCTACTGAGCTAAGCCGGCACACTTAAACTATTGTGCATGAACAAATTTTTCTTTCATGGCACCAAAATTGGTGCCCAGAGACGGAATCGAACCGCCGACACGGGGATTTTCAATCCCCTGCTCTACCGACTGAGCTATCTGGGCGTGGGCGCTATTAAACGGATTTTAAGGCGGGTGGTCAACGGGAAATTTCACTTTTCGTCTCGTTCGTCTCTTTTTTGCGCAGCATCACTCGTTTTAATCACTTCTGTGGGAGAAGCCGCGCCTCGGCGGCCCCAGAGTCGAGATTCCTCACCCCTGAGCAGGCGGGTGATGTTCTCGTGATGGCGCACCAGGATGAGACAGGAGAGCAGGGAGACCGGCAGGGTATATTCCGGTTTGAGTAGGTAGGTAAAGAGCGGGGTCAGCAGCACTGTAATGATGGAAGCCAGCGACGAGTAGCCGCTCACCAGCAGCACCAGCAGCCAGGTGGCGATCGCCGCCCCCCCCATGGCAAAGCCGATGGGCAGCATGGTGCCGAGCGCAGTGGCGACTCCCTTGCCCCCCCGGAAGTGGAAGAAGATGGGGTACATGTGGCCCAGACAGGCGGCGACGCCGATGAACCCCAGGTAGACGGGCTTAATCTGCAGATACCAGGCGAGGTAGACGGGAGCCATGCCCTTGAGCACGTCGAGCAACAGGACGATGAGCGCGGCCATCCGGCCACCGAGGCGCAGCACATTGGTCGCCCCCGGGTTGTGGGAACCATGGTCGCGGGGATCCGGCAGACCCGTGAGGCGGGAAACCAGCACGGCGCTGGACAGCGAGCCGCCCAGATAGGCCAGAATAATCATCAAAATCGTCAGGGCCGTCATCTTGGTCGTTTTTACCACGATATGAATGGGGTATGATGCGGGCCACATTCTCTGGTCTGGGCTTGCCCGAAAGCCTGTCGCCCAAACCGGCCGCCAGCGGCAATCGGCTTGCCAGGCCTGCATCCCTGCGCTGTTTTCACAGCCCATCAAGAGTAAAGAAGAAGTACTGTCATGGACAAGGTGTTTATTCGCGGACTCGAGGTTTTGACCACCATAGGGGTATATGAGTGGGAGAAAGGCATTCGCCAGAAGCTCTGTTTCGATCTCGAGATGGGATTCGACAACCGACCCGCCGCCGCAACCGACGATATCAATCTGGCACTGGACTACGCCACCCTCTCCCGCAAGATCTGTGATCGCGCCCAGAGCAAGGTCGTCGAGCTGGTCGAAACCATGGCCGAGCAGGTGGCCGCCCTGGTGCTGGCCGACGAGCGGGTGCAGTGGGTCAAGGTCACCCTGACCAAGCCGGGCGCCGTGCCCAATGCCGCCGGCGTCGGGGTCGAGATCCTGCGCCACCGGACCCCGGCCGCGAGCGCCTGCTGATGACCCGCATCTATATCAGCCTGGGATCGAACCAGATAACAGGGAGCGCTGCATGACCCGTATCTACATCAGCCTGGGTTCCAATATCGAGCGGGAGCATCACATCCGTGCCGGCCTCGATGCCCTGCATGCCGAGTTTGGCGAGTTGCAGGTTTCCCGGGTGTTCGAGAGCGAGGCGGTAGGCTTCAACGGCCGCCCCTTCTATAACCTGGTAGTCGGCGCCGACACCGACTTGCCCCTCGCAACCCTGTGCCAGCGGCTGCGGGCCATGGAGTTCGCCCACGGCCGCGAGCCGGATGCCAAGAAGTTTGCCCCCCGCACCCTGGATCTCGATCTGCTGCTCTATGGGGATCTGGTCTGCGACGAGCCTCTGGTACTGCCCCGTGGCGAGATCCTCACCAACGCCTTCGTGCTCTGGCCGCTGGCGGAGCTGGCCCCCGGCCTGCGCCATCCCACCGATGGCCGCCCCCTGGGCGAGCTGTGGCAAGGCTATGACAAGGCCTCCCAGCGCCTCGACCCCATCCCCTTCCACTGGACGCCGAGCGGCATCCTGGCCGATATCCAGGCCTGATCCACGCCAGCATGGGCGCCCGGGCGGTTTCCTCCGGCCGGGCGCCCTCGCCCTCCCTCACTAGCTCCGCCTCAGGTCAGGGGCGACGCCAGACTATTTCGCTACATGACAGTGGGATGACAGAACCCATCGAATCCCAAACGCGAAACCGGCGGAATAAAATGCTAAAGCCACCTTCAGAATATATCTTCAGCGCCGATACGCTAGCCATCTCCTTTGCCCCTTGAGGTCGTCGTGAACGTCAAACAGAAACTTGTGTTATCCGCCATCCTGGTGGCCGGGATCCAGGCCGTCGTCATGGGGGTCATGTTTTACTTCTCCGGGCAGGAGTCGCGCAGCAACGCCGAGATGCTGCAGGCCAAGCAGGTGGAGGCCGACCTCGTCGCCCTCACCCTGCAGGAGAGAGAGTTTCTGTTGAGCCGGGACCCCGCCGCCGCCACCGCCTTCACCACCCAGAGTGACCAGGCCAGCCGCCTGCTCGCCGAGATGGCAAGAGACCATGGGGGCACGCAGCAGGCCGACATACTGGGCTTTGCCAGCCAGCTCAAGGAGTACAGCCGCCAGTTCGAGACCCTGCGCGCCCAGCAGGAGAAGATAGGCCTCACCCCCACCAGCGGCCATTACGGCGCCCTGCGTCAGGCCATCCACGCACTGGAACAGGAGCTCAAGGCCCGGGGCCAGCAGCAGGAGAGCCTGCTGATGCTGCAACTGCGCCGGGATGAGAAGGACTTCATGCTGCGCCGCGACATCGGCTATCGTGCCAAGTTCGAACAGAACCTGGCTCCCCTGGCCGAGGCGCTCGCCGGTGAACCGGCCCTCACCGCCCTGCTGGAACGTTACCGCCAGAACTTCCTCGCCCTGGTCACAGAAGAGCAACACCTGGGTCTGAGTTCCAACGAGGGGCTGAGGGGCGAGCTCAATCGCAGCGCCGAGCAGATGCGCCAGGCGGGCATGACCCTGACCCAGGCCCTGACTCGGGAAGCCGACGCCACCCATGAACGCACCCTCAGGGTCATGGTACTGCTCTGCCTCCTCGGCATACTGGCCGCCCTCGGCCTCAACCTGCTGATCGGCCGCGACGTCATGACTGGCCTGCAACGGCTGGCGGACACCATGCGTCGGGTCACCGCCAGCAGCGACCTGACCCTGCGCGCCCGCATCGGCTCCAGGGACGAATTTGGCGCCATGGGCCGCGACTTCGACACCATGCTGGAGCACTTCAACCAGGTCATAGGCCAGGTCGCCTCCTCGGTCACGGATCTGGAACGCCTCACAGCCCAATTGCAGCGCAACGCCAACGCCGCTCAGGAGGGTACCCAGCAGCAGTTGCAGGAGAGCGATCTGGTTGCCACCGCCGCCACAGAGATGGAGAGCACTGTGCAGGAGATCGCCAGCAACACTGAGAGCGCCGCCGAGAGCGCCCGTACCACCAACCTGAGCGCCCAGCAGGGCCGGGAGAGGGTGGAGACCACGATGGCGGTGATCCATTCCCTCTCCGCCAAGCTGGAGGCCTCGGGCAAGGAGGTGATCGCCCTGGCCGAGGAGAGCCGCCAGGTGGGCAATGTGCTGGAGGTGATCCAGGCCATCGCCGAGCAGACCAACCTGCTGGCCCTCAACGCGGCCATCGAGGCCGCCAGAGCCGGCGAGCAGGGACGAGGCTTCGCCGTGGTCGCCGACGAGGTGCGCAACCTGGCCATGCGCACCCAGCAGAGCACCAGCGAGATTGCCGCCATAGTCTCCGGCTTGCAGGCCCGGACCCAGAGCGTGGTCACCCTGATCGGCGAGTGTCGCACCCAGGGGGAACGCAGCGTCGAGGCCGCCGGAGAGGCAAGCACCCAGCTCGCCAACATCACCCGTCAGATGGACCAGATGATGGACATGAGCACCCAGATAGCCACGGCGGTCGAAGAGCAGAGCTCGGTGGCGAGCGAGATCAATCGCAATGCCGTGGTGATCCGCGACATCGCCAACGACGCCCTGACCCAGGCCGAGCAGAACAGCCGCGCCAGCCAGAACGTGGCCGAGCAGGCGAGCCTGCTCCACCGGGCGGTCGATCAGTTCAGGGTCTGATCCCCCAATGAGAGAGGGCGGCCAGGGCCGCCCTCTTTTTTTGCCTCGCCACCCGCGTGGCCATCAGACCGGACCTTGGCGCCGACCCTCCTTCACATTATCTCTGGCAAGCTGGGCGAAGACCTGCTCCACCCGCGTGGCCATCAGACCGGACCTTGGCGCCGTCCTTCCTTCACATTATCTCTGGCAAGCTGGGCGAAGATCAGCGCCGCCAGCATGGACATCAAACCTATGCACAGATAGGTGAGGTGGAAGCCACCAAGCCAGCGTTCGCTCGCCTGTGCCGGCTGGCCGGCGGAGAAGAGCCCGAGCAGGCTGGCGGCGATGGCTACCCCCAGGCTCATGGAGAGCTGCATCACCACCGACAGCAGGCCGTTGCCGCTGCTGGCGTGCTCGGCACTCAAATCTTGCAGGGTCAGCGTATTCATGGCGGAGAACTGCAGTGAGTTGATGGCACCGAAGACCGCCAGCCAGACCAGCAGTACCCAGTGCGGCACCTGGTTGTCGATGAAGTAGAAGCTGGCGATCATCACCCCCAGCGCCAGGGTATTGCCGATCAGGATGCGACGATAGCCGATGCGCGGGATCAGCTTGTTCACTAGCGTCTTGGTCAGCATGGCGCCTATCACAGTGGGGATCATGGTCATGCCCGCCTTGCTCGGCGAGAAGCCCAGCCCCAGTTGCAGGAAGAGCGGCGTGAGGAAGGGCATGGCGCCGCTGCCGAGGCGGGCGAACAGGTTGCCCCAGATGCCGATGGCGAAGGTAGTGGTCTTGAACAGCGCCAGGCTGAAGAGCGGCTGCGCCACTGTGGCGGCATAGAGCCAGTAGCTCGCCATGGCGGCCAGACCGAACAGCAACGCAAACAGGGCCCAGCCGGTGGAGATACTGTGCTCCCCCAGCCCCTGCAAGCCCACCGACACCAGCACCATGCCGACGCTGAACAGCACGAATCCCTGCCAGTCAAACCTGGCGGTGTGCTGGCGCAGATCGGGCATGAAGTACCAGCTGGCGATGAAGCCTAGCACGCCCACCGGCAGGTTGATGAGGAAGACCCAGTGCCAGCTCGCCACTTCCACCAGCCAGCCCCCGAGTGCCGGGCCCATGAGGGGCCCCAGCAGACCAGGGATGGTGACGAAGGACATCACCCGCAGCAGCTCGTGCTTGCTGTAGACCCGCAGCACAGCCAGGCGCCCTATGGGCATCAGCAGGGCACCGCCCACCCCTTGCAGCACCCGGGCGGCGACCAGCATGGGCAGGGTATTGGCGGCCGCACAGGCCAGGGAGCCCAGGGTAAACAGCAGTATGGCGGCCAGGTAGACGCGGCGGGTGCCGAACCTGTCCGCCAGCCAGCCGGAGGCGGGAATGAGCAGGGCCACCGTCAGCATGTAGGCGATGATCACCGACTGCATCTGCAGCGGGCTCTCCCCCAGGGCCTCTGCCATGCTGGGCAGGGCGGTGTTGAGTATGGTGCCATCCAGTGTCTGCATGAAGAAGCCGACCGCGGTCAGCCAGGGTAGCCACTTGCGTTGGGCGGGGGTCACCAGGTGAGTGCTGTCAGGCATGAGTCTTTGTCTCCTCAACAGATAAGAAAAGACCCGCACGGGCGCGGGTCATATCAGCATATCAGGTATCCGGCTGGCCGAGCATGGCTCTGAGCTGCTCTTCCAGACTGGGCTCCGGGGCCTTGAGCGTATCAAGGAACAACCGCTCTATCCCCGCCTTGTCCTGGCTCTTCACGATGAACACCAGCCGGGACTGGGCCTTGCTCTCGGGCCACTCCCCCAGGGCCTGCAACGGGTAGAGCTGGCCGTGTACCCCGTGGATCACCACGGGCTGGCTCTCTCCCTCCAGCTGCAAGATCCCCTTGAGGCGCAGCAGGGCGTCGCCATACTGGGCCTGCACCGCATCGATGGCGGCCAGCAGGCGGGACGGCTTGAGCGGCTCGCCGATGCGCAGGGAGAAGCTCTCTATGTTGCCATGCTCGAAATGGGTCGGTGCGGCCGTGCCTACCTTGGCGGCGAACGGCTGCATCTTCGGCTGCATGGGAGATGCCAGCCCCTGCTTGGGGGATTCGGTGCGCAGCCAGGCCAGCAGCTGGCGCAGGTCGCGCCCCGCCGCCTCGTTGTAGGCGCCAAGCTTCTCCAGCACAACGGGTGAGAGCACGCCATTGCTGACCCGCTCGATGGGGGCCGCCGGGTTGAGTGAGGCCAGCTGGCTTTCGACCCGCACCAGGGTCTCTTCCTCCACCAGGTCCCCCTTGCTCACCACCAGCAGATCCGCCAGCGCCACCTGCTTGACCGCCTCGTATTGCTGGCCGAGCTGCTGCTCTATATGACCGGCATCCACCACTGTTACTGTGCCATCGAAGCGGTAGCGCTGGGCGATGAAGCCCTCTTCCTTCAGGGTAAAGAGCACGGGCGCGGGATCCGCCAGGCCAGTGGTTTCGATAATCAGTCGCTTGAACGGCTTAATTTTCCGTTGAATGGCCTTCATAAAGAGTCCCTGCAGCGCCTCCACCAGAGAGCCCTGCACCGAGCAGCAGATGCAGCCGGAATCGAGCAGCACCACCTGCTCGTCCACCTGCTGCACCAGATGATGATCCAGCCCCACAGAGCCGAACTCGTTGATGAGCACGGCGCACTCGCCGAGCTCCGGCTGCTTGACCCAGTGGTTGAGCAAGGTGGTCTTGCCGCTGCCAAGGAAGCCGGTCAGCAGGGTCACGGGAATTCTGGTGTCTTGTGGGTCTGTCATGTCACATCCTTAGCGCCTGTCGTCATGGGGCTTGAAGAGGCTGTCTCTTCCCCTCCTCCCCAACCCTTCTCCCACCAGGGGAGAAGGGTGCAAAAAATATAGTCCCCTCTAAGAGGCCATCCTCACCGGTTGGCGAACAGCTCGCCGAGCCAGCGGTTTTCGAAGCGGCCATGGGGATCGAGTTCGCGCTTCAAGGCCAGGAAGTCGTGCCAGCGCGGCAGCAGGGCCGGGAAGTCGTAGAGATCCATCGCCAGGTGCTTGCCAAAATGCGGCGTACCGCCGAGCGGCACCAGCAGTTGCTGCAGCTCGCGCATCTGCTCCATGGAGCCGCCCACGAAGGTGCCGTCCGCCGCCAGATAGACCAGGAACCCTATCCAGCACACCGACTTGCCATAGGCGGCGCTAAGCCAGGCCTCGGAGGGGCCGGTGCAGCGCAATATGAAGGGGTAATGCAGCGCTCCCGGGTTGCGCTCCTGCCAGTGCTGCAGGATCTCGAGCGCCTCCTGCATCCGCTCGAGGGGTACCGCCACCTCGCAGTTGATCTGGGGCGCCGGTATCCCCTTGCAGAGGATCTGGTAGACGTTGCCCACCAGGTCAGAGGCGTCCTTGAAACGGCGCACCGTCTCGAAATGCTCCCCGGCCCGCGCCTCGTCCTTGGTGTCTCGCGCCATCTTCTGCAGGGTGGCATCTATGGTGTCATTGAGAGCGGCGTTCATGGCACCGTCAACGTCCCCCTCCAGCAGCAGGGGCTCGCTACCCCCGGCGCGGTAGCGGGCCACCTCCTCCTCGGAGGCGGGATCCACCAGCCAGATGTGGCTCTCGCTGGTCCAGGCGAACCACCAGCTCTTCACGAAGCCGTGTTCACGGTTGAGCCGCTCGTTGTGCTCCAGCAGGAAGGGGTAGTCGGTGGTGAACTTGGTGCAGCGCATGATGCGGTTCGGCACTGTGCGAAGGCGCACGTCGAGCAGCACGCCGAGCATGCCCATGCCCATCACGAAGGCGCCGAAGCGCGGATCGGTGCGATCCACTCGCAGGATGTCCCCATTGGCCAGCATCACCGTCAGGGCCTCCACCGCATCGCACAGGGAGGACTGGTGCAGCCCCTGGCCGTGGGTGCCTGTGCTGAGCGCGCCCCCCAGGGTCTGGATACCGATGACGCCGGGGGACGCGGGCAGCATCCTATCCATGGCGATAAGATCCCCATAGACGGTATCGAGGGGCGTGCCCGCCTGGTAGGTGACGGTATCGGCGGTTTTCGCCAGCTGGCCGCGCAGAAGGTGCAAATCCACCAGCAGCGCCTGACTGCCCTCGGCATAGACGCTGTGGATGGGTTCGAAGGAGAGGCCTGAACCGATCAGCCGCAGCTTGCGCGTCGGGTATTCACGCAGCAGCGCCTGCAGCTCGTCGCGATTCTTCGGGCGCCACACTTGATCCAGGGCGCCGAGGGGGTTGGTCCTGGACCAGTTGAACAGCACCTCCCGATTGCCAATCGCCTTGATGCTGTGAAATGCCTGGAACCTGACCGTCATACCGCGCCTCATCTGACTTCAAAATGAGCGGCAATTCTACCGAAAAGCGAGCGCCAAGGCATGAAAAACAAGCCCCTACAGTCGGGGGTGGATAAGGGGGATGACTCCCCCACACCTTCAGCGTGATTGCTGGGTCAATGCCAGCAGCATGCCGAATCCCACCAGCAGACCGCCAAAGATCCGATCGATCCAGTGGCGCACCGCCAGCAGACGAGCCCGCACCGACGCGCTGGAGAAGAAGAGCGCCACGGCGCTAAACCAGAGGGCATGGGCCAGCACTATGAAGGCGCCGTAGCCGAGCTGGACCGCCAGCGGCGTCTGCGGCTGCACCACCTGCATGAAGAGGCTAACGATGAAGATGGTTGTCTTGGGGTTGAGCACATTGGTCAGAAACCCGGTACGCAGTGCCCCCAGGCTGGAGAGGGCTGGCTGACTGGCCATCTCTTCACCGGTCGCGGGCTGGGCCCGCAGCATCTTGATGCCGAGGAAGATGAGGTAGGCCGCCCCCGCCAGCTTGATGAGGTTGAACAGCCAGAGGGACTGCTGGATCAGCAAGCCCACCCCCAGCAGGGTGTAGCTCACGTGGATGCAGACCCCGGCCGCTATGCCGAGCGCCGTCAGCACGCCGGTACGACGGGAGAGCAGCAGGCTGTTGCGCGACACCATGGCGAAATCGGGGCCCGGGCTGATGACGGCAAAGAAGGTAATGGCGACTACGGCTAACAGTTCGGTCATGAAAATAGTCCTGATCACATGGGATATCGGCTATTTTATTTCGCATTAATCCCAATGACGAACGATAACTTCTGACATGAACGGTGAGAAAAATTCACAGAAAAGCCTGTCGCTGCCCTCCCTGACGGCCCTGCGCTGCTTCGAGGTGGCGGCCCGCACCGAGCACTTCGGTCGCGCCGCCGACGAGCTGCACCTCACCCATGGCGCCATCAGCCGGGCGGTGCGCCTGCTGGAGGAAGACCTGGGCGTCAGGCTGTTCGAGCGGCGCCAGCGCCGGGTCTTCCTGACCGAGGCGGGCGACCGGCTCTATCTGGCGGTCAGGGAGGGGCTGGGCCAGATCCGGGAGACGGCCCAGGCCCTGCGCCAGCAGAGCCGCCCCCAGTCGCTGGTGCTCTCCTGCGAGCCCACCCTGCTGATGCGCTGGCTGATCCCGCGCTGGCCCGCCTTCCAGGCCCTGCACCCCGAGCTGGACGTTCACCTGATGGCGGGGGGCGGCGCCCTCAGTTTTGGCAGCGGCATCGATCTCGCCATCCGGCGCAATGACTTCGACTGGCCCAAGGATCTGCACAGCCAGCTGCTGTTCGAGGAGCTGACCGGGCCCGTCTGCCAGCCGGGCAAGGTGGCGCAGTTTTTCGAGCCGAGAGGGGAAGAATCCGCCCTGCATCCCTCGGCCCCCCGCCTGCACACCAAGACGCGCCCGGATGCCTGGTCACGCTGGCAGGAGAATGCAGGGCAACCCCAGAATGACGAGGCGCCGACCCAGACCTTCGAACACTTCTACTTCAGCCTGCAGGCGGCGGTGGCGGGCCTTGGCGTCGCCATAGGCCCCTGCCGGCTGGTGTGTGACGACCTGGAGGCTGGGCTACTGGTGGCCCCGCTCGGCTTCGTTCCGGATGGCACCGGCTACCACCTGCTCGCCCCCACCAGACCCGAGCCCGGCAGCGCCCACGAGACGCTGGCGAACTGGTTGCACAGCCTGAGCTGAGCGCTCACTGTTCCTCCCCGCACGGCAGTGTTGACCTCGGGGACTCACGGCAGCCCGCCGTGACCTGGCTCAGTTGGCCCGAAAGGCACTGCCACTCTGTTGCGCCGCCAGCAGCAAGGCATCCACCAGGACGCGCACCTTGAGCGGCATGTGCTGGCTCCTGGCCCAGAGGAGATTGATCGGCATCTCGCCGCCGGAGTGATCATCGAGCACCGAGACGAGGGAGCCCGAACCCAACTGCTCGTTTACCAGCCAGGTCGGCACCTGCACCAGCCCAAGGCCAGCCAGTGCTGCTGCCCGCACGGCTTCCCCATCCCCCATCTCGTAGCGTACCGGGATGTCACAGGCTTCCGTTTTGCCCGCCCCATTGCTGAACAGCCAGCCATGACGATGGCCGGCTCGCCAGTCGATGATGCAGTCGTGCCGTGACAGCTCATCCGGGGTCAAGGGCACCCCGCGCCTGGCCAGATAGGAGGGCGCCCCACAGATGACGAGCCTCTGCTCCCCCAGACGGCGCGCAACGAGATCCGCCTGGTCCTCCAGCGCCCCTATGCGTACCACCAGATCGATGTTGGCCTCGATGAGATCGACCTTGCGCTCGTTGAAGGTCACCGACAGATCCAGCTGTGGATGCTGGCCAGCCAGTTCCAGCAGGATAGGCAGCACGTGCCTGCGGCCAAACGCAGCGGGAAGATCGATGCGCACGCGACCCGACGGGCTCTGCTTTCCCGATGCAAGGCTCTGCTCCGCCTCCTCCAGCACCCGGATAGCCTGAAGACAACTGGCCAGATACGCCTCTCCCTCCGGGGTCAGGCTCACCCGACGGGTTGTTCTGTGCAGCAGCTTGACCCCCAGTCGCGCCTCCAGGCGCACTATGCTCTTGCTCAACGCCGAGCCGGTCAGCCCCAGCCCCAACGCCGCTGCGGTAAAACTGCCCGTCCGAGCCACGGCGACAAAGTGTCTGACGCTCAGAAAGGGGTCCTGTACTGTCATTGACTCGGTCTCTGTAGGAATTAGAGATTGGAATGATAGCTACTTAATCAACCTCAAGGAATCAATCACACTGTAAACAGGTTCATTCAACACCACTCCTTGCTTGGGGTGGCCTGGAGAGCCTTGAGTTCCCAACTCGCTCAGACCTCGCTTTATCACCAGACAGGAGAGATCAGATGTTGACCGTCAAACCCCTCAGTGGACAAGTTGCCTTCGTACAAGGTGGTTCCCGCGGCATAGGTGCCGCCATTGTGAAGCGCCTCGCTCGCGACGGTGCCGCCGTGGCCTTCACCTATGTCTCTTCCGCCAGCAAGGCAGAAGAGCTTGTCGCGACCATCACGGCAGCGGGCGGCAAGGTCCTGGCCATTCGTGCCGACAGCGCGGATGCCGTGGCCGTACAGCACGCCATACGCCAGAGCGTCACCCGCTTCGGGCGGCTGGACATTCTCGTCAACAATGCCGGGGTACTGGTATGGGGCCACCTTGAGGAGCTGACTCTGGATGACCTGGATCGCACCCTGGCGATCAACATCCGCAGCGTCTTCGTGGCCTGTCAGGAGGCGGCTCATCACATGGGCAAGGGGGGGCGCATCATCAACATCGGCAGCACCAATGCCGATCGCATCCCCATGGCGGGCGGCTCCGTCTACGCCATGAGCAAATCGGCCCTGGTCGGCTTGACCAAAGGCATGGCACGGGATCTGGGCCCCCGGGGCATCACGGTCAACAACGTGCAGCCAGGCCCGGTCGATACCGACATGAACCCGGCTGACGGGGAATCGGCGGAGCAGCTCAAGGGGATGATGGCGCTGGCCCGCTACGGCAAGGATGACGAAATCGCCAGCTTCGTCGCCTACCTGGCGGGACCTGAGGCAGGCTATGTCACAGGCGCCAGCCTGACCATAGATGGCGGCTTCTCCGCCTGACTTTCCCTTTGACCTCAGATACAAAAGCCCCGGCACTCGCCGGGGCTTGCTTATCAGGGGGCACCACTGCCGCACACTCGTGATGCGGCTTGCGTGGCAGCTCCGCTTCAGGCTGGTTCAAGCTGTTCCTCTTTGGCCTCAATCGCTGGCGAGGCCGCCTGCACCAACTGCTCGTCGCAGAATTGCCGGACGGGCACGGGGCGGCCGAACAGGTAGCCCTGCAGATAGGCCACCTTGCCCTTGAGATACTCCGCCTGCTCACGGGTCTCGACCCCTTCGGCCACCAGCGCCAGACCGAGACGGTGGCCCAGATCGATCACGTTGTCGACTATGTGCTCGGAGAGGGACTCGGTACCGATACGACGAATGAAGGACTGATCGATCTTGAGGTAGTCCACATGGAACTGCTGCAGATAGACCAGGCTGGAGTGGCCGGTGCCGAAATCATCCATGGCCAGCTTGACCCCCATCTCGTTCAACGCCTGGAACAGCGAGAGGGTATGGGGATCCGCCACCAGCAGCTCCCGCTCGGTCAGCTCCAACACCAGCGTCACCTTGCCAAGTGCGAAGCGGGCGAGGAAGCTGCGGCACTCCTCCAGCAGGCTGTCGTCCCGGCAATGGGCCGCGCTGATGTTGAAGCTGATGTGGAAGCCATCGGGCAACTGCGCCTGGCTTGCGACCAGCTGCTGCCCCACCCTCCCCATGATGAGGCTGGTCATGGGCACTATCAGGCCGCAAGCCTCCGCCTGGGGAATGAAGAGATCCGGCCGGATCAGCCCCACGTCAGGATGCTGCCAGCGCATCAGCACCTCGACCCCCATGATGCGTTCGCTGCCGCTCTCCACCAGGGGTTGCAGGTAGGGGACGAACTCTTTCGCCCGCAGGGCCCGGGCCAGCTCGCTGGTCGGGGAGCGGGGGCGACCCAGCAGCCACCACATGAGCACGGCAACACCGGCACTGAAGGCAAACAGCAGCCAGATCCCGAAGCCATGATGCCGCCACAGCCCCATCAGAGTGGGAGCAGAGGAGTAGCCCGCATAGATGGAGAGCGGATAGCCAGCAGCCTGGAGCTCGACATGCTCCTGACTCGCCAGGGAAGGCGTGGCGGCGAAGAAGTGGCCCTCCTCGTCGAGCCAGCCATCGCCCACCCTGAGCATCAGGGGCATGGCTCCCTGGTTGAGGCTCAGCATGAAGTTGAGGTAATCCCCATCGATCAGGGTCATCACGGCCCCTTGCACAGTACCGGTGCGCACCGAGAGGACGGGATGATGCCGCCGCACCTCGTTCCCTTCCATCAGGCGCAGCTGGCCTTGGCTGTACTGCTCGGCGGTATAGGGGATCCGGCGCCGCCCAAACTGGGAGGTACAGTAGACGCTGTCCCCCTGGCTCAGGTTGACCGAACGCACGAAGGGCACCATGGCGACCAGGGATCTGAGGGTCGGCAGCGCAGTGGCGCAGGGCTTGCCCAGAAATGGCAAGGCCTGGCGATTGGCCGCCTGGGCATGAGACAGCATAGTCTCCATCAGCGCCAGGGTATGGCTCGCCGCCTGATGGGATTCCCACTGCAGATCGACCCGATAGCGAACGAGCATGGCCCAGTTGCCGAGCAGCATGGGCAGCGCGAACATCAGCAAGGTGATCAGCAGTCTTGGCCTGGGTCTGGCCGTGTCGGCCGCGGAGCAATAACGCATGGCGGATCCCGTTCGTAAAGGGTCGCCATCTTAGCAACCCAAGCTGAACCCAGGCCTAACCGGTCAAATAACGAGCAGCCACACTGCAGGACTCAGGCGGAGGAGGCGCGACCGGCAACTGGCTGGCTATCCGCCTCCCCTGCCGTCAACCCCTGGCAGAACTGACGTAGCGGCTGGGGGCGCGCGAACAGGAATCCCTGCAGATAGTGGACCCCCTTGCCCCTGAGGTAGGCGGCCTGATGCTCGGTCTCGACCCCTTCGGCGACCAGGGCCAGGCCCAGCCTGCGACCGAGATCGATCACGTTGTCGACTATGTGTTCGGAGAGGGACTCGGTGCCGATCCGCCCGATGAAGGAGCGGTCGATCTTGAGATAGTCCACATGGAACTGCTGCAGGTAGATCAGGCTGGAGTGGCCGGTGCCAAAGTCATCGATGGCGAGCTTGACCCCCATCTCGTCCAGCTGTGCGAACAGGGAGAGGGTATGGGGGTTGGCCACCAGCAGCTCCCGCTCGGTCAGCTCCAGCACCAGCGCCACCCGCCCCGGCTGGAAGTGGGCGAGGAAGGCGCGGCACTCCGCCAGCAGGGAGAGATCCCGGCAGTGGGCGGCGCTGATGTTGAAGCTGATGTGAAACCCCTCGGGCAGCTGGCTCTGCACCTGCTTAAGGCGATGGGCCACCACCTTCATGAGATGGGTGGTCATGGGCACTATCAGCCCGGACTCTTCCGCCTGGGGGATGAAGAGATCCGGGCGGATCAGGCCTGAGCTCGGGTGCTGCCAGCGCATCAGCACCTCGGCCCCCACCATGCGGTCGTCCTTGCTGGCCATCAGGGGTTGCAGGTAGGGAACGAATTCCCCCGCCAGCAACCCGCGCCTCAGCTCGTCTGTCGGGGAGCCCGGGCGACCGAGCACCCACCACACCAGCAGCGCGAGCAGCACAGAGGTGCCGGCCAGCCACAACAGGGCCAGATGGCGAGCCTCCCACAGGGAGTGCCAGTAGAGCGGCATGGCATAGCCCGCATGGATGGCGAAGGGGTAGCGGTGGGAGGAGAGTTCAAGACGAGTCTTGCTGTGCAGCCTGGGGGGCTGGTTCTGGTGATGACCGGACTCATCGATCCAGGCCGACCCGACCTGCAGATAAAGCTCGCTGGCGTCGCTGCTCATGGCGAGCATGAAGCTGAGCTGGGTGCTGTCGATGGCGCTCAGCACCGCATCGCGCCCGCGATCATGGCGCACCACCAGCAGCGGATGATTTTGACGCACCTTGTTGCCGCGCATCAGCAGTAACTTGTCCTGCGTGTAGACCGACCTGTCATCCAGCTCATGGACAGGTCCAAACAACGAGGTGCAGTTGATCACCCCGTCGCGCACCAGATTGACCGAGCGCAGGAAAGGCTCGAGGGCCACTCTCTTGCGCAGTTGCAGCAGATTGCCGGTACAGGGCCGGCTCACCAGCGGCAATGCCTCCAGGTTGGCCTGCTCGGCCTGATCCAGCATGCGCTCAAGCAAGGTTCTCGCCTTGTAGGCGGAGGCGCTGGCGTCGCTCTTCAACTCCTGCTCATAGCTGCGGTGCACCATCCAGCCTCCCGCCAGCAGTGGCAAGGTCAAGACCAGCAGGGCACAGCCAAGGCGCCATCTCGTACGGGCAAGATCAATCCGGAACAGGAACATAGCAACCACGCCGCAATTCGCAGGCTTGCCCTGGCAAGCGCCGCAGTGAAATAACGCCCATCTCGCACAGAAGACAATGGGACCATTCAGGCCAGACAACCTAACGCAGTGCGCTGGTAAAAGGAATCGACGACGCAGTGGCGGGAGATTGGCGGCCCATTATCGCGCAACCCCCATAAATGGAAAATGCCGCGTCAGGACGCGGCATTGTTATTTCCAGTGGTCAGACCGGCCAGGCTTAGACCGCCTGTTGCAAAATCACCGCATCGGCCTTCTTGGTGTAGGAGGCGATTTCGTTGAAGTTGAGGTAGCGGTAAGTGTCGGCCGCAGTGGCGTCCAGGGTCTTGGCGTACTGCAGGTACTCCGCCACTGTCGGGATCTTGCCGATGATGGCGGCAACCGCGGCCAGTTCGGCAGAGGCCAGGTAGACGTTGGCACCCTTGCCCAGACGGTTCGGGAAGTTGCGGGTGGAGGTGGAGACCACCGAGGCCCCTTCCGCCACGCGCGCCTGGTTGCCCATGCACAGGGAACAGCCCGGGATCTCGATGCGGGCACCGACGCGACCAAAGATGCCGTAATAGCCCTCTTCGGTCAGCTGATCCTTGTCCATCTTGGTGGGCGGGGCAATCCACATGCGGGTTGGCAGCTCACCCTGGTACTTCTCGAGCAGTTTGCCGGCGGCACGGAAGTGGCCGATGTTGGTCATGCAGGAACCGATGAACACCTCGTCGATCTGGCTGCCAGCCACGTCGCTCAGCAGACGGGCGTCGTCCGGATCGTTCGGCGCACAGAGGATGGGCTCCTTGATGGTGGCCAGATCGATCTCGATGATCTCGGCGTACTCGGCGTCCTTGTCCGCTTCCATCAGCACCGGATTGGCCAGCCACTCCTCCATCCCCCTGATACGACGGGTGATGGTGCGCACGTCGCCGTAGCCTTCAGACAGCATCCACTTGAGCATCACGATGTTGGACTTCAGGTACTCGATGATCGGGGCCTGATCCAGCTTGATGGTGCAACCGGCGGCGGAGCGCTCGGCGCTGGCGTCCGCCAGCTCGAACGCCTGCTCCACTTTCAGAGTCGGCAGACCTTCGATCTCGAGGATGCGGCCGGAGAAGATGTTCTTCTTGCCCGCTTTCTCGACGGTCAGCAGCCCCTTCTGGATGGCGGCGTAGGGGATGGCATGGACCAGATCACGCAGGGTGATGCCAGGTTGCAGCTCGCCCTTGAAGCGCACCAGCACGGATTCCGGCATGTCCAGCGGCATGACGCCGGTGGCGGCGGCGAAGGCCACCAGGCCAGAGCCCGCCGGGAAGGAGATGCCGATGGGGAAACGGGTGTGGGAGTCACCGCCGGTACCCACGGTATCCGGCAGCAGCATGCGGTTCAGCCAGGAGTGGATGACGCCGTCACCGGGACGCAGGGAGACGCCACCGCGGTTCATGATGAAGTCCGGCAGGGTGTGGTGGGTCTGCACGTCGATGGGCTTGGGATAGGCCGCGGTGTGGCAGAAGGACTGCATGGTCAGATCGGCGGAGAAGCCGAGGCAGGCCAGATCTTTCAGCTCGTCACGGGTCATGGGGCCAGTAGTGTCCTGGGAGCCGACCGTGGTCATGCGCGGCTCGCAGTAGGTGCCCGGGCGTATGCCCTGCACGCCGCACGCCTTGCCCACCATCTTCTGGGCCAGGGTGTAACCCTTGCCGGTGTCGGCCACCGGCTGCGGGCGACGGAACACGGTGGAGAACGGCAACCCTAAGGCCTCGCGGGCCTTGTCGGTCAGGCCGCGACCGATAATCAGCGGAATACGGCCACCGGCGCGCACTTCGTCGATCAGCACCTCGGTTTTCAGTTCAAAGCGGGCCAGCACCTCGTCGGTGCCGTGACGGGTGATCTTGCCCTCATAGGGGAAGATGTCGATCACATCGCCCATTTCCAGCTTGGAGACATCCACTTCGATGGGCAGGGCACCGGCATCTTCCATGGTGTTGAAGAAGATCGGGGCAATCTTGCCGCCAAGGCAGACGCCACCGGCGCGCTTGTTTGGCACGAAGGGAATGTCGTCGCCCATGAACCAGAGCACCGAGTTGGTGGCGGACTTGCGGGAGGAGCCGGTACCGACCACGTCACCGACGTAGGCCAGCGGGAAGCCGGTCTGCTTGAGCTCTTCGATGGCCTTGACCGGGCCGATGACGCCGTCCTTGTCCGGGGTGATGCCGGGGCGGGCGTTCTTCAGCATGGCCAGGGCATGAAGCGGGATGTCAGGACGGGACCAGGCATCCGGTGCCGGGGACAGGTCGTCGGTGTTGGTTTCGCCGGTCACCTTGAACACGGTGACGGTGATCTTCTCGGCCAGGGCGGGGCGGCTTTGGAACCACTCGGCATCGGCCCAGGATTGCAGCACCCGCTGGGCATGGGCATTGCCCGCCTTCGCCTTCTCTTCCACGTCGTGGAAGGAGTCGAACATCAGCAGGGTGTGAGACAGCCCCTTGGCGGCAAGAGGAGCCAGGGAGGCGTCGTCCAGCAGATCGATCAGCGGCTGGATGTTGTAGCCACCCTGCATGGTGCCGAGCAGCTCGACCGCTTCGGCCGCGGTCAGTATGGGTGAGTGGGCCTCGCCCTTGGCGACGGCGGTGAGGAAGCCGGCTTTGACATAGGCCGCTTCATCAACACCCGGGGGAACGCGGGAGGACAACAGTTCTTTCAGAAAATCATGTTCACCGGCGGGCGGGTTCTTGAGCAGTTCAACCAGGGCGGCGACCTGCTCTGCATCCAGAGGTTTGGCAACCACGCCCTCGGCGGCACGTTCTGCGACGTGTTTACGGTATGTTTCAAGCACGACTAATTCCTCTTTGGTCTTTTTTTTGGGGTTCGCCCAAGCTCGCGGCGATCGTCCTTGCGGGACACCCGTAGGGTGCCCCCCACTATATAAGTTTTAACGACTAATTAAAATCCAAACCCTGTGCAGTTATTCACCAAACCAGCATAACCATATAAGCCAGTTAGGTTTTTTTAAACTGACAAGAGACACAGCACAAACAAGTTAACAAAAAGTCAGCATTTCACCCTTATTGGAACGTAGTGCCCAATTGCAGATAGAACATGTCGTGCCCCCCCTCCGCCATGCCATAGCCGAGGAAGATGGGGCCGAGGAAGCTCTCCACCCCCACATAGACGGAGCCCGAGGTATAGGAAGATTCCAGGCTGATGTCGGCCCCCTTGTCCCAGACCCCGCCCTGCTCGAGGGAGCCCCCGAGGAACAGGGGTGCCTTGATGGCCCCGAAGTCGTTGTCCGCCACCCGATAGATGTAGCGCAGACCGCTGAACAGGCTGTAGCGGCCGCTCAACTGGTAGTGCTGGAAGCCGGAGAGCCGGAACAGGCCGCCGAGATCCTGCACGAACAGCGGCACCTCTTCCTCCGAGGAGGAGCCGCCCCCTTCCAGCATCAGGTTGAGGCTGTGCCGCCCCCATGACCAGGGCTTGATCATCGCCAGGTGGTAGTTGAGCCCCTCGGTGTTCTCCGTCGGCTCGCCGGTCGGCTCTATCTTGATGTGGGAGTAGCCCCCCTTGATGTCCCAGTAGACCCCCGCGTAGGGGAAGTAGCGACTGTCGAGGGTGTCGTGTTCGAAACGAATGTAGGGGCCCCAGGCGGTGGCATCCGCATTCGCGTCGGACAGGTTCTGGACATCGACGCCGCCCACCTGGCCTTCCAGCCCCAGGGACAATCTGCTCCAGGGCTGGCGGTTCCAGCCGACGGCGAGATCCATGCTGGTGAAGCTGTACTCGGAGTCCAGATAACGGACCCCGGACGATTTGACATCCTCCTCCGGGAAGAAGACCCGGCGCTGGGTCTTGTCATAGGCCAGGCTCGCCTCCCCATAGAAGGTCTGGGAAGGCTCGAGCGGCGTGTAGAAGTCGGTCTTGAGGTGCTTGGCCGTGCCGAGCGACGCCTCGGTCAGCCACTCGGCGCCCCAGTCGTTGACGTTGGTCAGGGTATAGGACATGCCGACGTTGTAGTTGGAGCTGCTCTCGAAGTCATCGGAGAAGCCGAGCTGGAAGTTGAGATAGCCCGGGCCCCAGTTCTTCTCGCTGGCATCCACCACCAGCACGTTCTCGCCGTCCCGCTCCTCCACCTCGTAGGTGATGCGGTCGAACGACTCCAGGGCGTAGAGGCGGCGGATCCCGGCCTCCAGGCTCTCATAGGTCTGCACCTTGTCCGGGCGCACCTTGAGCATTGCCCGCACCGTCTCGTCGGAGAGGCGCGACTTGTTGAGGATCTCCACCTTGTCGATGTAGTAGGCCGGCTGCCCGCTGCGCTCGGCGCGGCGGCTCAGCTTCTTGTTGCGGTAATCCGCGTAAGCGTCGGGGGATAGCGACAGGGCATCGAGCTGGGCAGAGGCGCGGTCGGCCACCGCCTCCCCCTGCTTGATCCCCTCCGGCATGCGGGCAAAGTCGGCGATCCCCATGTCACCGAACTCAGGACTGAGCAGCACGTCCTTTGGCCCCAGCAGCGCCTTCTGCTTCTCGGTGCCGACCTGGGTCATGTAGGTGGTGAGCTGGTCTATCATGGCCAGCCCGGATTTGAGCGACTCCCTGGTGCGCAGCTTGGCGCCTATGTCCACCGCTATCACCACGTCGGCCCCCATGGCCTTGGCCACGTCCACCGGCATGTTGTTGACTGTGCCACCGTCGGCCAGGATATGCCCCTCCCACTCCACGGGCTTGAGGGCACCCGGGATGGACATGGAGGCCTGCATCGCCTTGGCCAGGCTGCCACTGTCCAGCACGAAGGGGGTCACCGTCTCCATGTCGGTGGCCACGGCGCGGTAGGGAATGGGCAGATCGTCGAAGCTCTTCTGCGCCGGCAGGTTGGAGGTGGCATGGCGCAGCAGGCTGGCCATGGATTGGCCCTGGAAGAAGCCATCAGGCAACTGGGTGGAATCTCCGTTGACCCCAATGTCGGTGCGCAGCTGGTACTTCTCGCTCTGCTGCTTCTTGCGCAGGGAGAGCTCGTCACGACCGACCTTGTCCTGATAACCCTTGTTCCAGTCGATGGCGAGGGTCATGCGCTCCACCTCCTCGGCACTGAGCCCCATGGCGTACATGCCCGCCACATAGGAGCCCATGCTGGTGCCGACGACGATGTCGACCGGGATGCGCTTCTCTTCCAGCACCTTGAGCACCCCTATGTGGGCCGCCCCCTTGGCGCCGCCGCCGCTCAGCACCAGGGCTATCCTGGGTCTCTCCGCCTTGCCTTCGCCGCCGTGCACCCTGGCCTTGGGCCCGGTGTCACTGGCCTGGGCTATCCCCGCCAATGGCAGGGTTGCCAGCAGAAGCATTAGCAGATGGGTCCATCCCCGATGAAAGATGCGCATATGAGTGTCCATTGATCCGTGCGAGTCGAGCGAGCAGCCCGCCGACATGAGTGCTGCCAACTATAAGTTCCAGAACTTTAACTGCAAGCGCCCCTGCTGGCGAGATGTCATCACCCCCGGGGCCCCAGAGCCAGGGATAACTGGCGCCAATCCAGTCCCGGCCTGATGTGAGCGCAAACGTTAATCGGCAATAATCGCCGCCACCACCTCAAGAGCGCGCCAGATCAGCCGTTAATATGTACTCAACCTTAGGCCCACACCCCGAGTCACCCTTATGTTCGCAAGCCTGACACTCAAACAGAAAATTCTGGCCACCGTCATCCTCGCCGTGGCTCTCTCCTGCCTGCTGGTGGGCTACTTCAGCCAGCGCTCGGCCCAGCAGTTGATCGAGACCCGCATGTTCGAGCAGGAGCTGCCCAACCTGACCCAGCGCATCGGCAAGGAGATCGAGAAGGATCTCACCTCGGTCGCGAGCGCCGCCAGACAGCTGGCCAATGACCGCTTCGTGCTGGACTGGGTGGCCCGCGGCATGCCCAAGGAGCAGGAGTCCATCCTCATCGACCAGCTCAAGGACATGACGAGCCAGTATGGCCTGGTCACCGCCTCCTTCGCCGATCGCCAGAGCGCCGCCTACTACAACCAGGACGGCTTCCTGCGCATCCTGAATCATGAGCAGGACAACTGGTTCTACGACTACACCAAGAGCGGCCAGGACCTGATGCTCAGCATCTTTCGCGAGAGCAATGGCGAGGTGAAGCTGTTCGTCAACTTCCAGCAGCTCGACGGGCGCGGCCTGGCCGGGCTTGCCAAGTCTCTCGACAGCATGGTCAGCATGCTCGCCAACTTCCGCATCGGCGACAGCGGCTTCGTCTTCATGACAGATGGCAGCGGCAAGGTGAAGCTGCACCCGGACGCCGCCCGCATCGACAGAGACAGCCTGAGTCAGCTGGCAGGCCCGGGCGCCGGCGCGCTGATGACCAAGCAGCCCTTTGCCGCCACCCACGCCGAAATAGATGGCCAGCCCGTGGTACTCGCCACCAGCTATATCCCACTGCTCGACTGGTATCTGGTGGCCCAGGTGCCGGAAGCCGAGATCTATGCCGAGCTGGACAAGGCGCGGCTGCACATAGTGCTGGTGAGCCTGCTCATCGCCGTCGGCATGGGGCTGCTTGGCGTCCTGCTGGCCGGCTCCGTCAGTCGCCCCCTCAACGAACTGGCTCGCCTGTTCCGGGAACTGGGCAGTGGTGACGGGGATCTGACCCAGCGCCTCAAGGTGGAAGGACGGGACGAACTGAGCCAGGTCGCCACCGGCTTCAACAACTTCGTCGCCAAGATCCACGGCTCCATCGAGCAGGTGGCGAGCAACTCCCGCCAGCTCGCCGCCACCGCCAACGAGGTGGCCGCCAAGGCCCAGCTGACCCAGCACAAC
>Ga0067045_1002435_pt1 | contig 136761 bp, 105 predicted proteins | sample TerdegcTABiofilm_FD_59184 | JGI IMG/M metagenome (GOLD analysis project Ga0067045, IMG submission 59184) | Combined Assembly of (Gp0054472, Gp0054536) Wastewater bioreactor microbial communities from Singapore -Terephthalate degrading...
TGATTACGCCTACATCAAGCCGGAGAGGTTCAGGCAGGTGTTAGAAAGTTCGATGGCTCAGGCCGCCAACTGAGGCTTCAAATGGAGAGATTACGATGGCCAAATTGCGAACGAAACTTGACATGGCCGTTCAGGGTGCCAAAGTGGGTCTTTATTAAGAGAATATTTTAATAAGAACATAGGCAACAAGGACAGGGGATACGAGCTGTTTTCTGCCTGAATAAAAGAGCAGATGACTGGGCAGAAAATAGTTCGTGTCCCCTTTTTTATTTTCGGGTGAATTTTTTAAGGGAACTTATGGCGTAGGATTTAAGAAAGGCGAAGGAATCAAGTCTGAGGAGATGGCTCAGGGCAAAGAAGGGGATGACGGAAGCGAGGCCCACGGCGGCGACTTTGATGGTCAGGGAAATAAAAGCGTGGAGCGAGGCGGCTGAGGTTTTCTGGAAAAGAGGCAGAGCAAAATAGCAGACCAGAGCGATGGGAACGGAGCTTACGATTATCTTTATGGTTTCTGAAGCCAGTGCCCGCGGGAAGGGGTTGAGGTATTTTTTGAGATAAACGATGTAAAGAATGAAATTTAAAATCATCACTATGGATGTCGCTAAAGCAATGCCAGCGGCGCCCATAAACCTGGATAAAATTATGTTCAAAATAATGTTCAGGCCGACGCAGACGCCGCTGATAATAAGCGGAGTGGCTGTATTTTTGAACGAGTAGAAAACTCTGGCCAGGATGGGCGAGAGGGCATGGCCGAACAGGCCAATGACATACATCTGGGTGACAAAGGTAGTAAGCGCCGTGGCTTTGGCGTCAAAAGCGCCGCGCTCAAAGAACAGGCGAACGATGGGCTGAGCCAGGAAAAAAAGAAAAAAGGTTGAGGGGATGATGAGGTAAAAAGAGACGCCGATGGTTCGCTGGAGTCGCTCTTCATACTCCTGACGGGCTGAGCCGTTGAGAGCCAGCTCGGAGAAGGTCGGGAAAATGGCAGTGGCAATGGGGATGGCCAGGAGGCTCAGCGGGATGTTCCAGACGCGGGCTGAGAAGTTAAGGGCGGCAATGGAGCCGGCATCCAGGCCCGAGGCGATGGTTTTGTCCACAATCTGGTTGAGCATGGACAGACCGCCGGAGATGACCAGCGGCATAAGCAGGATGGCAAACTGGCGGATTTCTGCCCAGTCCACCTGGTGGTAGCTGAAGGTATGGAAGAACTTGTAGCGCCACCAGAGGACAAAGAACATAGCAAAAAAAACCAGCGAAGCGTTGAGGAGCTGGCCGACTGTCCAGCTATGCAGGCCAAGCGAGCGATGCAGGAAAAAGAGGGAGAAGACCAGGGCCACGTTGCCGAGGAAGCTAATAAATATGGGGAAGAAGAACTGCTTTTCAGCCTGGAAAAGACCGGTGAACATACCGATGAGGACAGTGAACAGGCCAGCAATGAGGAGATAGCGGGTTAAGGTAACAGCCAGGGTGAAGCGTTCGCCGGTAAAGCCGTAGGCGATGATGCGGACGCAGGCCGGGGCGAAAATGAAGATGAGGACAGAGACTGCCAGGAAAATGGTGCCCCAGACGGTAAAGGCGGAGTTGACGAAGCGCCGAGCGGCTTCGGCTGACTGGGATTTTTTTTCTAAGTAATAGGGGATGACCAGCGTGCCGAATCCGCTGGCGAAAAGGCCGAGTATGGAGCCCGGGATGACCAGCGCCACCAGAAAGGCATCAGTGGTGCCAGTGGCTCCGAAATATTTGGCTACCAGAACTTCGCGGAAAAAGCCGAAAAACTTGCTGATAAAAGAAAAGACGGCAATCACCACTGCCGCCTGAGTTACCGTCTGTCTTTTTAGAACGGCTGGAATATTCATCCTTCCCTATTCCTTATCCCATCACCGTTATCAAATCACAAAGAATTAAAATTAAGGGCAGTATTCTATCAAAAAACGGCCGGGAATAAAATCGGGACAGCCTACATTTTTCCGGATTTTTCGGGTAAGTTGCTGTCAGCAATATGAATGTAGCAAAATTTTTCTTGACTTTTCGCCCGTGGTGTTGTAAAAAACAGAAAAGGTTGCTCGGGAGGATGAAATGCTTACCCTGAGAGTGTTTAAATCCCGCCTGTTATTAACCCTGGTTCTGAGTGCGTTTACTCTGTTAATTATGCCAGTGGAGGGCTTTTCGCAGACCAATAGGACTGGCCGTGGCGGAGCCCTGGTCGGCTTCATTTACGGCAGTGACCAGAAGACACCGGTCAAGAATGCTGTGGTCAAGCTGCGCAACGTGGATAATGGACAGGAATTCTTCAGCTCGCCCACTGATGCCAACGGAGCCTATAAGATAGAGAACTTGAAAGAAGGCAAGTACGTCCTGGGCATAACTGCCCCAGATGGCGATTACAATTTCGGATACGTTGTCAGCGTTAAGGAAGGCGAAATTGGCAAGCTCAGCCTGGCCCTGATGCGCGGCGAGATTGCCCCCATGGGCCAGAATCAGCTCAGTTCGGGAGAGAGCAAGCCGTCTTTCTTCTACACTCCGGTTGGCATAGCTGTCCTGATGGTGGTTACTACTGTGGCCCTTTACGGTGCCTTCAAGCTAATGGAAGGAAAAGAAGAAGCCTCTCCGTCCAAGAAGTAGTAGAAGGGCGGAAAAAGCGGGACACCCTACATTTTTCCGATTTTTTTATCATGGCCCCGCCCAGAACGGGGGACACGAACTGTTTCATAGAGAATAGACTTTAATAGGGTACTGCTCAGGAAACAGTTCATGTCCCCGCCACTCATGTCCCCGGCGGGAACTGGGGACAAGTAAGAAACGGGGGACACGAAGCCTTTTCATCGAGAACGGAAAACAAATAGCGACGAGGGAAGAGGCATCATGTCCCCACTAGAACGGGGGACACGAACTGTTTCATAGAGAATAGACTTTAATAGGGTACTGCTCAGGAAACAGTTCATGTCCCCGCCACCCATATCCCCGGCGGGAACTGGGGACAAGTAAGAAACGGGGGACACGAACTGCCTTAACAAAATGAAAAAGACTAAGATCAGGCAGAAAGCAGTTCATGTCCCCATTACTTGAGGGCGGCCCGGGTGAAAATATAGTCGGGGATCCGGGCGTCGAATTCAATTGAGTCAATCACGAATTCTGTGCCTTCGCCGGCTTTCAGCATGTCCTTGAAAACGGCCCGGTCGGGCACCCAGCGCTTACCGAACCTCTTCAGGCTCAGGACCTCGGTCTTCTTGAGCAGCGTCCCGCCCCTGGCATAGCGTTCTTCCCGGACCACGACGAACCTCTCCTTATCCACCCACAACTTTCGCTTTTGGTAAGCTACGTCCTCTGACCTGGCAGTAAGCTCCAGCACCCAGCAACTGACCTCGGTTCCCCTGGCGACCACGTCGCTTGAAAATCCGGCTTGACCCGCTTGCGGGCTGGCAATTTCTCTGTTGATTTCAGGGGCTTGGTATTCTTCTATTTCTGTTCTCAGATTCTCATATCTCCAATTTTCGTATCCGGGTTCTCCCGAGAATTCAAGCCCTGCCGGTCTCGATACCAGAGAATAATTTGCGAATAGCTTATTGCTTCCATTGCTCCCGATGCCAATTCCCGGTTCATCTACCGCCTGTTCCGAACCAAGCCCTTCACCCAGCCTGATCACCTCTTCGCCCTCTAGCTCGGCCGTGTAGGAATTAGAAAGCCGCGGGTCTTCCATCATATCCTCGTAGCTCAGGTCCGAGCCCATCACCGATTGACGCAGCATATGTCCGGAAATGAGGATGGTCCGCTCGGTCCACGGTGAATACATCCAGAGCTGGTTCCCGAGTTTGAGCATCTTGGTGCCGCGCTCCCGGGGAGGGGCCAGATATTCGGTAAAAGCCTTTTCCGTACCCTGGATGTATGACTTAAACTCCACCGTGCGCGACGCCCGGCGCAGGTGGATAATCATTTTAGCTGTCATAATTTTATTGTCGGCCGTGATGTTGTCATCAACGCGCTTTAAGATATCCTGACCGCTCAATTTTTGGGTTTGAGCCGCAGCCGGCTGAACCAGAACCTGAGCGCAGAATAAAAAGACGGCACTCAGGGCAACGACCGCAAACTGAAGCAGAAAATCTATGATCATAAGCGCCGCGAGCCTCTTTGCGGCCGGATAAATCTTGCGCCTCAGTTTTTGCGGGGCAGAATTTTCAGAGAATATTTGGGCAGCAAAAGTTTCATTTTTCCCCTCCTGAGCTCCCGCCATCTGGCGGATTTTTACTGTTTTGGGAAAATTGGTCTGGGGCGGATTGGGCTGAGGCATGTTGGTTTGAGGCAGATTGTTCTTGGGCAGCCGGCGAGTAGGCTTCTGTTTAGACGGCCTGATTAACAATATTAAATTGCGCGTGCAAGAATAGGGGCTGTGCGGTGCTTCCTCGCCGGCGTGACTTAAAATGACGGCTCGCGCTGGCTTTGGGGTAGAGCTGGAGGCAGACCGTGAGCCAGCTGCTGAGCCGGCTACTGAACCGGCTGTTGAATCGGGCTCTGAACCGCGCCGTGAACCGCGCCTTAAGCCAGCTGCTGAGCCGGCACCTGAGCCAGTCCTTGGGCCAGTTCCAGAGCTGGACTCTGGGCCAACCCTTGTGCCAGAGCTTAAGGCTCTGGCCACTCCGGTCATACATGAATGATTGTTCATATAACAATCCTCCTCCGGCATTTTCGGCGCGACAGCCTGTGCTGCTTCTATCTGCGGCCCTTATCCCCGGGCTATTGCTTACCTAAAGATATTATTGGCTCAAGCTAACTCAAGCCTCAAACTCCTTCATCAGAGTGGCTGTCCTGCGCCTGAACACCCCGAGTCCGGCGATGGCGGTGCCGAGCACCGTGGCCAGCAAACCCGGGATAAAGCCAATCACATAGCTCACCCAGGTTACCTGGGCTTTAATCACGTTGGTCATCATCATTTCGGAAGATTTAGCAAAAGCTTCGGCATTGATACCGTAGGTCTGCAGGTAGTAGGAAATGGCCAGGCCGAAGGCCGTGCCCAGGGCCGAACCCAGCAGGCCGATTATGACAGATTCACCGAGAAGTGAGGCGTACAGGTGCGACCGGGTTTCACCCATAGCCAGGCGAAGACCAATCTCGCCGTAACGGCGCAGCGAGCCCATCAGACCGGCATTCCACAGCACTATGGACATCACGGCCACGAAGACCGCAACCAGGACAAACGAGTAGATGTCGTAAACGGCGATCATATCGGCTAGCCCGCCCTGCTGGCCGAGGGTTAGCATGACCGGCTGAAGTTCGGGGTCTGGAATTGTGGGGGCGGCGGGCGCGCTCCCGGCCTGGGCTTCAAGGTCCGCTTCGGCCATTTTCTGGTCGAATTCCCGGGCGAGGCGGCTGGCTGAGCTGGCCCGGTAGAGGAAATTCGGGAAAAAGCCGAAGATTTCACTGGCCGCATCTTCCATGTCCAGGAATTGCTGGATGTCGGCCAGGTCGGCTATGACCAGGCCCTTATCGAGCGGCGTTATGCCGAACCGAATGATGCCAGCGACCGTGAAATCAGCGATGGCCAGAGCGCCGGTCATGGTGGAGCTGAGGATGGTCACCCGGTCGTCGGGTTTTATGTTGAGCAAACGGGCCAGTTCGGAAGGCACCAGGATTTCCCGTGGTTGCTGCGGCAGGTGTCCGGCGAGGAGGGCTTTTTCCAGGTTTAAGATATTTATTTCTGGCGGCTCGGTTGAAAAATCTATTTGATGGGAATTAATTGAATTATTTTGAGGAGCTTTCCCGGCCGGGTCTTCCGAAGGTGTTAGGCCGGGTTCTATGTATTTTCCTTGCCCAGCGCTTGGAGTTGAACTGTCAGCAAGGCTGACTAAGGGTGAATTTTCTAAAGGTCCCATGTTGGCAGGCGTTTCGACTGGTCCTGAAAACCGGGGGACAGCTTCTGTGCCCGCCTGGAATATTTGATAGTTATAAAGATTAGTGCTACCCCGAGTCAAAGTGTCATTATCGGCACTTTTTAGAAGTTCAACGGCCAGGCCGGTCATCGGACCCTGAGCCCGGGTTTCGCCTTTCTCGTCGGGCACATCAAGGAGGCCGGAAAAGCGGATGCGCGGAGTCCAGATTAAGTCAGGGTAATCGGCGCGGAGGCGGGCCAGGAGGTTGGAAATTTCTGTTAAGGCCAGGTCGTTGGGCAGCAGATCGGCTTCCTCGGCGTAGCCGCGGGTCATCACCTTCAGGTGGCCGGTCTGGTAGCGGGCGCTGGTATCTATGAAGTTGTTCTTTCCACCCTGCATGTAGCTGTAGAAAAAGACGGTGAGCATGGCTCCGGCGGCTACAACCAGGATGGGGAGTAGGCTTCGGGTGCGGTCGCGCAGGACGCCTTTTATGATGAAATTAATCATTTCAGTTTCCCTCTTAGGGCGTCGGTTGGCCGCAAACGTGACAGCCGGCGGGCCGGCATGAAGCTGATGATAGCAGTGAGGGTCATTATCAGAATGACCGTCCCGATGATGATTCCGCCGGTAAAGACGGGGACGAGGCGCTCGCCGAGGGCGATTCCAAAGCTGTCAAAGGCCTCGGGCATTTTCCAGCCGGTGCGGGCGAAAGCTGAGAGGAGCGGGTAGCCGTAGATGGCGGCCAGAATGGCAGCCAGGACGGCCTGGAGAGTGCCTTCCAGGGTGAAAAGCAGGACAATCTGGCGGCGGGTGAGGCCGAGGGCCACAAGGGTGCCGATTTCTTTGAGGCGGTGGAAGATGTTGAGGACCTGGCTGTCAAAGATGGCCAGAAGGGCCATGAAAAGCAGGATGACGTAGACGGTGGTTGCGCCGACGGTTTTGGCGGCCACCAGCTGGTCTATGTCGCGGAGCAGGAACTTGAGGTCGCGGTAAACCCAGCTGTCGGCGGATAGGGTGGAAGGTGGGGTAGCGCCGGGAGCCAGGGTGATGATGGTGGCCTGGGCGGGGAGGCTGGCCATAGCCTGGAGGTCGGAAAGGGGAATCCAGACCTGGCCCGAGTCCACGGACTGGACGATGGTCCGGAAGATGTGGACGATGCGGATGGTGCGGGCGTCAAAGGCGCCGTGGGCGTTGCGCCAGCGCAGGATGACCGTGTCGCCGACAGAAAGGCGGGCTGTGGTGGCCATGCGGGTGCCGATGAAAGCTGGAATTTCGTCGGGAATTATGGGGACAGGAGTGTCAGCGGCCCCAGTTGATGGCCTGCTGGCTGTGGAGGCGGTAGATGGCGTATTGCCGTTTAAAATTTTGTTTGTTTCGTAGCTTTCAGGCGGTTTACGGAAGAGCGCCGCAGAAGCTGCAGGTGTATTGTTATTAATATTATCACCAGTATTTTTATTATTGCTTTTCCGGTTGCGATTGCCTCCCTCTGCCGGGTTTGATTTCTCGGGTTTATCCGGCGGGGTATTACTTGATGATATGCTGGTGTTTGGAATTTCTGATTCCCCTCCTACGATGAGCGAGCTTGAAGGGATTTTGAGGATGTTCTGGGTCGGGTCTATACCTTTGATGAGGACGGGGAGGAAGCGGCCTTGGGGGTAGAGCGTGCCCTGGATGATGAGGACGGGTGTGGCCTGGCGGGAGGCGATGAGGGGGAGGAACTGGTCGGGGATGGGGCCGTGGGCGTCCTGGATGGTGAGGGGGTTGTAGGGGTCGTAGGCAGAATGCCAGAACTGGCCGCCGCCATATTCGGCTTCAAGGCTGGCCCGGGCGGCCTGGTCGCCCATGCCGCGGAAAAGACCCTGACCGGTGATGATGACCACGAAGGTTAGGGAGAGGACGACGACGTTGAGCCAGGTGCGGAGGCCGGTGCCGAGCAGGTTGCGGGTGGCTAACTTCAGAAGGACTTTCATGGTTGTTGGGGGACACAATACTCTGTCCCCATTTTTATGGATGCCGGCTTCAGGGCCGGGGTTTTTCCTGCTGCCTGCTTTATTTGTTCCATGGATTTTTTCTTTCTTTTTTTTCCTTCCTTTCTTTCTTCCTTCCGTTCGTCATTTCTTTCTTACGTCCTTGCGTCCTTACGTCCTTTCTTCCTTTTATCCTTCTATCTTTTGTAATGCGCATCTATGCATCATTTCCAATTTAATATCGAGCAAAAATTGTTGCCGAATGGTCATGAAGAGTTACTAGAAATTGGGGAACGAGTATTGTGTCCCTCTTTTTCTTCGTCGGCGGCGATGCGGCCGTCGAACAGGGTGATTTTACGCCGGAGGTAGCGGATGACCTTTTCGTCGTGGGTGGCGAAGAGGAAAGTAATGGAAAGCTGGCAGTTGAGGTTGAGCATGATGTCCAGGATGTTGAAGGAGTTCTCGGCGTCGAGGTTGGCGGTGGGTTCGTCGGCGATGATGATGGCCGGCTTTTTGACGATGGCCCGGGCGATGGCCACGCGCTGAGACTGACCGCCCGAGAGCTGGGAGGGGCGGGAGCGGGCGCGGTCGGCGAGGCGGACCCACTCCAGAGCTTCCATGACTCGGCTGCGGCGTTCGGAGGGCGAGAGACCCAGGAGGAGCAGCGGAAATTCTACATTTTCGTAGACGGTGTAAACAGGGAAGAGGTTAAAGGTCTGGAAGATGAAACCGATGTGCTGGCGGCGGAGCTGAGCGGCCTGGAGAGCGGTGAGGCGGGAAACGTCGGTGCCCATGATGATGGCCGTGCCGGAAGTGGGAGTGTCGAGCGTGCCGACGATGTTGAGGAGTGTGGTCTTGCCTGAGCCGGAGGGCCCTACCAGGCCGGCAAATTCGCCGCGGCTGAAGGTTAGCGAGACTCGGTTGAGGGCGGTGATGTGGTGCTCGCCCATAGGGTAAATTTTGGTTAGGTCAACGGTCTGGATTACCGGCTCAGCCATGTTCACCTCCAGGGGAAGGGGCAGAAGCAGGGGGATAAGGCCCCCCGGTCCTTCCCTTTAGTGATTATAAAACAAAAAATAAATTGGGACACCTAATAAATCGGGACACCCTACATTTTTCCGATTTTTTATCTGAGCGATTATCTGTGTCCTTTTAATGTCCCGGGGAAAATCCTTGAGCGCTTTCACGTTTCTTGCAATTCTCGTCGTCATGGTAAAGGCAGGCGATGGTTTGTGGCATCTTTGGGCAAATCCATCCTGATGAACTGGTGAAAAGGGGCGTACTTATTAATCAGATAAATAAAGGCCTGGAAGTAAGGGCCTGATGCACCTTCTGGCCCCGCACATGGCATGTTAGCTGATGAGGAAATAAGTAGGACACCCTTGGTTTTCGGGATGTCTCTGGTTTTCCGGGTATCCCAGGTGTTCGATTTTTTTCAGCCGCTTGAAGGAGGTGATGCCCTGGAAAATTCGGAAAAATCTAGGGTGTCCCGATTTTTAGAAGTTGTAAAGGAGCATGAGCTGGAGGCCCTGGCCGGCGAAAAGGTTGGCCTGGCCGGCGGGCAGCGTGGCGAAGATCCTGTATTCACTGGGGTTCCAAAAAGCCATCAGGTTTAGCGACCAGCGGTCGTAGGTGCGCTGCCATCTGACAAAGCTGTATAAATCATGGTTGCGGGTGTCGAAGAAGGCAATTGCGGAAAAGTGGTCCAGCGGAGTGAGCGGGTATGAGGCCGAGGCCGCTAAAAATCGGGTTCGGAATGGTGGAAAAGCATCGCCCGCTAAGGCCCCTTCAGACATATCGCTCTGAAAATATTCTCCGAGAAGATGGAGACCGTTACCGACAGCAAAAGTATAATCCAGGCCAAGGGTGAGGGCGCGCTGCCAGGGAAAGATGAGATGGGGCGAGCGCTGGTTGGTAAGCGTCGCCTCAAACCAGAGGCCGGGCCCCAGGTCCCATTTCCCGTCAACCGCCAGGCGGGTTTCAGGAAAATTGAAAATCGACGGAGCGCCGGCCACAACAGGAATCAGAGCGGCCGCAGGATTGGAAGAGTCGTAGCGGCCGTGCCGTTGGTGAATGGAGAAACCCAGCGCGCCTTTGCCAGCCGGAACCTGAGCTCTGGCGCCGAGTTCGGGGCGGCGTTTTTCGGTGCCCAGAAACTCCCAGCCTTTAGGGTCGTCGTTTCCGTAGAGCAGCCAGGCCCAGAGGTTGGTCCGGGTTGAGATGTAGGTGCGTAGCAGCAATCCATAAACGCCATCGGTAAGCTGAATGGGATCGCGGGGGTCTATTCGGTCAAACCACATCAGCGGCCGGATGAGGGCGGCCGACCCGAAGCTTATCTTCTGCAGGCCGAGGCGGGCTTCAAATCGGCTGGTTGAATATTTTAGGCTCAGCCGGTAGGGTTTTAACTGGCTACGAAATTCATTTTCCTGGGCCCGCTGAACGGTCAGCGTGCCCCAGATGTTAAGCGAGAGCTCAGCCGTCAGATGCGATGAGCCCGATAAGGAAGTTGCTGGCGAAGAAGGAAGCGGCTGGAAAGGCGGCTGAGAAGGCGGCTGAGAAGGCGGCTGAGAAGGCGGGGGAGAAGGCGGGGGAGAAGGCGGGGGAGAAGGAGAGGTTCCTGCAGGTTTCTCTATCTCCGGGCAATCTGCTGAAGCATTGCCGGAGTTAGCGCTGGCAGATTCAATTTCTGGTGACCTGAATGATGAGCCTGGGAACTCGGGCGAGATGAAGAGGAGGCTGACCTTTTCCGGGGCATGATTGTTATGCGTGGTCTTGGTATTTGAAGTGCGGGCGAGGGTAAGCGGAGCTGACGGAGAGTAAAGATATGAATTAATGGCAGCTTTATTTGCCTGGCTGTCCTGCTTATCAAACAGGCCGGTGCGGGAGGCGGCCAGCGACAGGGAATCTGGACTCTGATAGCTATCTGCTCCGGGAGCTGGGGGGTTAGTCTGGCTATTGATATATTTTGCTGCAGAAGGTGTCATAGGGAGGGAAAGGTTTTGAGTTCCGAGCCGGACATCCAGGGCAAATTCAGGCAAAAACCTGAATCCGAGCTGACCCTGAGTGGTATCGCCACGGGAATAAGTTCCCCAGCCAGCGAGCAGGCCGCGGTAATCAGGCTTGATAGAGTTGCGGGCGGAGGCTGGGGTGAAAAGAGCCGGCGTCAAAGAAAATAAAAGCAGGAAAATTAAGACGGGCAGCTTTCGCGGGCGCATCTTTTTTTATTTTAGCACAGAAAAATCGGGACACCCTACATTTTTCCGATTTTTTATCTGAGCGATTATCTGTGTCCTTTTAATGTCCCGGGGAAAAATCCTGAGGACCTACCCTTTTTTGCAATTCTCGTCGCCATGGGTAAGGCAGGCGATGGTTTGTGGCATCTTTGGGCAAATCCATCCTGATGAACTGGTGAAAAGGGGCGTACTTATTAATCAGATAAATAAAGGCCTGGAAGTAAGGGCCTGATGCACCTTCTGGCCCCGCACATGGCATGTTAGCTTATGAGGAAATAAGTAGGACACCCTTGGTTTTCGGGATGTCCCTGGTTTTCCGGGTATCCCAGGTGTTCGATTTTTTTCGCCGCTTGAAGGAGGTGATGCCCTGGAAAATTCGGAAAAATCTACAGTGTCCCGATTTTTCGGGTGGGAGGTTCAATTAAAAGCGCATTTTTAATATAATCAAGCCCTATGGCCAGATTCGGGCCGCGGTTCGGAAACGGGGACGTGGGTGGATGTCCCCAGAATGTGTCAACTATCTTGAGGTGCGAAAATGAGGCAGAATCAGGGCGAAAACCACAGCGATAATCGGAATCAACACCAGGCGAGAAGCCAGAATGGGCCGAATGGCGCGGGCCGAGCTTTTAAGTTTAAGCCTTTTATTTCTTTTCTGACTGTCTTTAGCTTCCTGCTGCTGGCGTTTTCAGGATTCATTCTTTATATCCGGCCGGAAGGCAGCCTGGCCAGGTGGGTCGGCTGGCGGGTGGTCGGGCTGGACAAGGGCGGCTGGGAGACGGTGCATATCGTTTTTTGCACGCTGTTTTTGCTGGCTGGCATCGTTCATCTGGTCCTGAATTTTAAGGCTATCGTCATTTACCTGACGACTGGAATCGACAGAACGCGGAAGAACCTGCTGGAGATGATAATCGCCGTGGTGGTGGTTGTGGGGCTGTTGCTGGTGGCTGTCTGGAAGTTGCCGCCGGGCTCTTGGTTGATGGCCGGCCGGGCTCAGTTCAAGAATCATCCGCGGGCTATGCGTATTCAGCCACCGGCTGCGGATTTTGAAAAGCAATCGCTGAGGCGGGTGGCCGAGCATTTCGGTCAGGCCCCCGATAGGGTGCTCAGGGAATTGCAGGCGCGCGGGCTAAAGGGGGTCAGCCTCGAAAGTTCCCTGGAAGAGGTCGCCCGCAAGAACCAGATGACCCCTCAGGAACTGTACCTGCTTATCCGGGCCTACTAAAAGGGGACACCTGCAGGTGTCCCCCCTTTTTTCCCTCATGAACGGGGTGTCCGATTGGGGACACCTGCAGGTGTCCCCTTTTTCAGGGTCTGGCTGTTGAGGGCGACGATCACGGTGCTGAGCGACATCAGGACCGCCCCCAGCGCCGGGCTGATGACCACCCCCTGCTGGTACAGGATGCCGGCGGCCAGCGGGATGGTGATGATGTTATAGCCGGCGGCCCACCACAGGTTCTGGACCATCTTGGCGTAGGTCCGTCGCGACAGGTTGATTAGCTTCGGTACGTCCGACGGGGCATTGCGTACCAGGATGATGTCAGCGCTTTCCACGGCTACGTCGGTCCCGGCGCCGATGGCGATTCCGGCATCGGCCGTGACCAGGGCTGGGGCGTCGTTAACCCCGTCTCCGACCATGGCCACCCGCATGCCCCGGGCCTGGAGCTGCCGGATCTTTTCAGCCTTTTCGTGGGGCAGGACCTGGGCAAAGTAATCGTCGATTCCAAGCTCTTCGGCCACAGCAGCAGCCACTTCCTCGGAATCTCCGGTTAGCAGGAACACCTTGAGGCCCAGGCGCTTGAGCCCGGTCACCGCTTCCTTCGATTCGGCCCGCACCCTGTCGGCCAGGATGATGGCCCCGGCGGGCTTTCCGTCAACGAGAACGACGACCGCGGTCTGGCCTTTTTTCAGTGCCTTCTCCAGCCGGTCGTCATTCAGCGCAATATTCTTTTCTGAAATGAGGTTCGCCCCGCCGATTTCCACCAGCTTCCCGTCCACCCGACCGCTGACGCCCCGGCCGGGCCAGGCCTTAAAATCCAGCACGGCGGGGATGGCCAGGTTCCGGCTGCGGGCGTAATCGACCACGGCCCGGGAGATGACGTGCTCAGAGTTCGTTTCAACCGCTGCCGCCAGCCGCAGCAGCTCGTCTTCCGGGATCAGGGCCACCACTTCGCTCACCCCGAACCGGCCCTCGGTCAGGGTCCCGGTCTTGTCGAAGACCACGGCTTCGACGTTCCTGACCGCCTCGAAGGCCCGGCGGTCGCGAATGAGAATTCCATGTCGGGCGGTTATGGCTGTCGAAATGGCCACCACCAGCGGAATGGCCAGGCCGAGGGCATGCGGGCAGGCGATGACCAGCACGGTTACCGTGCGCTCCAGGGCGAAGTCGGCGTTTCTCAGCCAGGTCCAGGCCGCGAATGAAATGATACCGGCCCCGAGGGCCACGTAGAATAGCAGCGCCGCCGCCCGGTTGGCCAGGTCCTGGGTGCGGGAGCGCGAGGCCTGGGCCTGCTGGACCAGGGCGATGACCTGGGCCAGGTAGGTTTCCTGGCCGGTCCTTTCTATTACTACCTGGAGCGAGCCGTCGCCGTTGAGCGAACCGCCGATGACCCTGGCCCCGGCGGCCTTGAGGATTGGCCGCGATTCGCCGGTAAGGAGCGACTCGTTGACCTGGCTGCGGCCATCCACCACGCGCCCGTCTGACGGGATTTTCTCGCCGGGGCGGACCAGGACCCGGTCTCCCGGCTTGAGCTGTGAAACCGGAACATCGACCACCTGGCCGTCATTGCCGTTGCGGAGAAGGTGAGCGGTGGTCGGCATGATCTTGACCAGCTCTTCCAGGGCCCTGGAAGCGCCGAGCACACTCCTGGCTTCCACCCAGTGCCCGAGGAGCATGATGACAATCAGCGTGGCCAGCTCCCAGAAAAAGTCGTGGCCGCGGATGAAAAATACCGTGGCGCTGGAATAGACGAAGGCCACGGTGATGGCCATGCCGATCAGGGTCATCATCCCGGGCTGGCGGGCGCGAAGCTCGTCGACCAGGCCGGAGAGGAACGGCCAGCCGCCGTAGACGAAGATGACGGCCGAGAGCCCGAACAGGATGTAGGAATGAAAGGGGAGGCGAAAGCTGAAACCCAGCCACTGCTGGATCATTTCGGAGAGAAGGAGTACCGGGATGGTCAGGACCAGCGAGACCCAGAAGCGCTTTTTGAAGTCTTCGGTGTTGTGGCAGTGGTCGTGGTGGGCGTCGTGGGATGAGTGAGCCTCGTGACCATGGTGAGCTGTACTACCAGCCTCATGGTGACAGCTAACCGCGCCGGCGCCGGCCGCAGCCGCGATGTGCCCGGAGTGGCCGCCGTGGTCGTGCTGGTGGTCGTGACCTTGATGGGTTTCATGGTCGGAGTGGGCTTGCTTTTCCTGGCTGTCGTGCTTATGGTTGCTATGCCCGCCTGGCCCGTGGTCATGGCCTGCATGGTTTTGGTCGTGGGGGGCTTTCCCTTCGCTATAACCATGAGCCTCCTCCTGGCCGGTTTTTATTTCGTGGTCATGCTGGTGGTTGTCGCCTCTATGGAGATGTTCATGGGTGCCTTGGTCTTCGTGATGACGGGGAGGTCCGGCTTCTCTGCTGCTTGCCTCGTGACGGGGCTCGATGTCGCGTTGCTCGTGGCAGCAGGAAGAAGCCTTGTCAGGCAAGCCCGCTTGATTTGATTTTTTATGGTTGTCTTTTTCCAATTTTTACCTCTTTCAATCAGCCTGAAATGAATTTGTCATGAGAATATTTCGCATTCATTATATTCCCGTTTATCATGTTTCGATCCGTTCGGTCTTTTCATAATTACTGCCTGGCCTTTTCTGGTTCGTTCGCGTCATCTTATTTTTTCAAACCGCTCAGCTCATCTTAAATCAAAATGGGCGCTGGGTCAGCCTTTGACGGTCGTCTGGTGACTGCCCGGCTTCGGCCCGGAAGGCCGGCCGGGCCCCGGGGCGGGCTGAATTTGCCCCTTACCATCGGCCCTTCAACCTCGCCCTCATCCCACACCTTCCATGTTAGTTTAATGGCCGGGGAAAATCAATAAATCCTATAGGAATAGTAGGAAATAAACAGGGGGGGGTGAAACAGGGGGTGGGGACAAACAATGGCACACATTCTACTGGCCCCCTTCCTGTGGGTGACAGAACAGTGCGTTCCGGGACATCCGGGTCTGTTTCCCCCATATTTTCCGCTCGCATTTTGCTGAAAAATATGTAGTCTCTCCACATTTTTGCTATAATTCACGGCATGAGCGCGGCGCTGGTTATCGGCATCGGTTTCCTGGCAGGGATTTTTGCCGGGCTGTTCGGGATAGGCGGTGGTATTGTCATCGTGCCGGCCCTGGTGCTTCTGGCCGGCTTTCCCTTGCTCAAGGCCACGGGGACATCGCTGGCCGCCATCATGCTGCCGGTTGGAATCCTCGGGGTCATTGCTTATTACCGGGCCCGCATCCTGGACCTCAGGGCGGCGGCCTTCCTGGCCTCAGGCCTCCTGATGTCAGTGGTGGTCGGAGCCTGGCTGGCCCATACCCTGCCGGCCGATATCATGCGCAAGCTGTACGCGATTTTTTGCCTCTACGTGAGCTGGACATTCATCAGGCCGCTGGAACGCCTGAAACAGTTTCGCGGGGAGAGCCCGCTGCCGGAAGTTGAACCCGATTCCAACAACGGGCCCCAGCCGCATTACCTGGCCCTGGTCGGGGTGGGGCTGGTGGCCGGGGTCATGGCCGGGATGTTCGGCATCGGCGGCGGAAACATCATCGTGCCCTTCCTGGTCCTGTTCCTGAAATACCCGCCCAAAAGGGCCATTGCCACCTCGCTGGCGGCGCTGCTGCCGCCGATCGGTTTACCCGGTGTCATCTATTATTATAAGGCGGGGACGCTTGATATCCGGATAGCGGCCCTGCTGGCGGCCGGGCTGCTGCTGGGGACGGTGTTCGGTGCGCGCATTAATATCCGCATGCCCACCGGCCAGGTCAAGCTGCTCTACGGAATTTTCCTTATCTTCGTGGCCGTCCGCTTCCTCCTCTTTTGAGAAGGAGGGCGATGCGCTGGCCGGCCCGGCCGTCGCCAAACGGGTTGCGGCGGCGGAGGCCTCGCCTGAATTCACCGCTTTCAACTTTCTTAAGCAGCCGCAGGGCCAGCCGCGTGATTGTGTCGGGGTCAGTGCCGGCCAGCCAGGCCACGCCGGCCTGGATGGCTTCAGTGCGCTCGGTGGTTTCGCGCATGACCACCACCGGCACCCCCAGCGATGGGGCTTCCTCCTGGATGCCGCCCGAGTCGGTCAGGATCAGGCTGGCCCGCCGCATCAGGTGCACGAAGGTAACATAATCCAGCGGCTCAACCAGGTGAATCCGCGGTTGGCCGAGAAGGTGCCTGAACACCGCCCGCCGGACAGCCGGGTTAAGGTGGACGGGGAAAATCACCTCGGCTGATTTTTCGCTTTTGACCACCCGGAGAATGGCCCGGCAGATATTTTCCATTCCGGGGCCGAAGCTCTCCCGGCGGTGGGCGGTTACCAGGATAAGTTTCTTAATTTTTTTAATTTGGGAGAAGGGCAGCTTTTCGGTGCTAACTGCTCCGGTTGAGGATTCCCTCATGGCCTCTTTAATCCTGAGAATCTCGCCCGGGACCGAAACCCGCATTCCACCAGCGCGGCCAGTCTTTTTGAGGATCATTTTCAGGGCGTCGACCACGGTATTTCCGGTGACAAAAATTCTTTCCGGGGCGATTCCTTCCCTGAGCAGATTTTTCCGGGCCAGTTCAGTCGGAGCAAAGTGCAGGTCGGCCAGGTGGCTGATGAGCCGCCTGTTTATCTCCTCGGGAAAGGGATTGTACTTGTCGTCGGTGCGCAGCCCGGCTTCCACGTGGCCGATTTTAATCTGCTGGTAGAAGGCGGCCAGGGCCGCGGCCATGGCCGAGGTGGTATCGCCCTGGACCAGCAACCAGTCGGGCTTTTCGACTTCGAGCACTTTCTTCATCCCGGCCAGGACGCGCCCGGTGAGCTCGCCCAAATGCTGGTCCGGCTGCATCACCCGCAGGTCGTGATCGGGCTTTATTCCGAAAATCTTCAGGAAAGGCTCGACCATTTCGCGGTGCTGGCCGGTCAGGCAGATGACCGTCTTGAAGCGGACCCGCCGGGATTGGCCGGCGCTTTTAGAGCCGGTCTCTTTTTCGTTCTTGAGAGCCTCAATTACGGGGGCCAGCTTTATGACCTCCGGCCTGGTGCCCATCACCACCAGGACTTTGATTGTCTGGACATTGGTTTGTGCTGCCATCGAATAACACCAGTAAATTTTAATAAAATTAGCTTACAATTCTAACACAGAAATAAAAAGGGGGACACACTCTCGTGTCCAAATTCTTGCCCGGCATCTTTCTTTGTATTCCGGGCAGGTTAATAATTTCTGTTTTGAAATTGATCGATTAAGGAAAGGAGCGGTAAGGATAGCCTGGCTCCAGAGAAAGGTGTGAAAAGGGCGCATGAGCCGGGGGCAACCTGGCTGGCTTTGTGTCAGGCGAAGGGGGCGCCTGAAGAAGGCAAAAATGGGTAAATGGGGACACTGTAAGGTGTCCCCAAAGTTTGGCTTTCCTGATATGGGAGAAAAAGGTGTCAACCGGGGGCAAACAGGGGACACCCTACGGTGTCCCCTGTTTCTGGTTGAGTTTTGGGGACGGAATCGGGTAAAATGACCCTACTTTTGAAGAAATTTACCCTTTTCCTGAGGACCTGGAGGCAGGAAGGGAAGGGAAGGCGATTGTGGGATCGGGCTGGAACCGCAAGATGGCGATGGATCGTCAGTCATCATCCTGTCGTTGCTTTTTGCCTGAAAATTTAATAAGATTTCCTTCAGGAAAAGGAAGAGGAAGCAAAGCATAAATGGGTCAAATGGAGTACGGGTGGTTTCTTTCCACTCTTTACAACCTCTGGATATTTTTCCGCTATGTTTTTATAGTCCTGGTGGTGGCCTTCTCCCTCGGTGGCCTGAACGACTTCTTTGTCGATATCTATTACTGGGTGCGCCAGGTTTACCGCTGGCTCTTCAAACGTAAGCTCATCAAGCCCCTGACCCTGGACCAGCTCCTGGCCGTTGACGAAAAGCCCATCGCCCTGATCATCCCGGCCTGGAAAGAAGTGGCCGTCATCAAGAAGATGCTCCTCAACACCCTGAACACCATCGACTACCGCAATTATTTCATCTTCGTCGGCTGCTATCCCAACGACCCGGAAACCCAGGCCGAGGTCGACCAGGTCAGCGAAGTCTATCCCCAGGTAATCAAGGTCGTCAATTCCAGGCCCGGTCCCACCACCAAGGCCGACAACCTCAATGAAATCTACCGTGGCCTCTGCCATTTCGAAAAGGAGACCGGCCTGACCTTTGACATCGTTGTCCTCAGCGACTCCGAGGACATTCACCACCCGCTGTCCTTCAAGCTCTTCAATTACCTGATGCCGCGCTTCGAGATGATCCAGATTCCCATCATCCCCCTGGAGATGCCCTGGCACAGCTTCGTCGGCGGCGTCTACATGGATGAGTTTGCCGAGAACCACCTGAAGGAGCTAATCGTCCGGGAAAAGATCGCCCGCATCCTGCCCTCGGCCGGGACCAGCACCGCCTTCTGGCGTGAGAGCCTGAAGAAGCTGGACGAAGAGAATAACCTCCAGATTTTCAACCCCAAGAGCCTGACCGAGGATTACGAGGTCGGCATCCGGTTTGGCAAGCTCGGGCTGAAGCAAATTATACTGGTGCAGTGGGTGGAACGGGTGGTAACCAGGAAGGGCCAGGCCAGGCCGAAAAAGGTCAAGGAGCTGGTGGCCACGCGTGCTTTCTTCCTGGAGGAATTCCGCAAGGCCATGCGGCAGCGGGCCCGCTGGGTCTACGGCATCGCCTGGCAGGGGCTCAGGAACATCGGCTGGGACCGCAACCTCAAGATCAGCTACACCCTGCTGCGCGACCGCCTGTCCTTTTTCACCAACTTTCTTTACCTTTTCGGCTACTTGCTCATCGCCTACCTGGTGACGGTCTGGGCCGTGCGCCTGTTCCGGCCAGATTTCGGCATACCGGCCCTGGTCCGGCATGACGAGATCTGGTGGAAGCTGGCCCTGCTGGTGCTGTTTTTCCTGTGCTGGCGGATTTTGATGAGAATTGTTTTTGTCAGGAAGATCTACGGGCTGGGCCAGGCCCTGCTGTCTCCCATCAGGATTGTGGTTGGCAACGTCCTGAACTTTTTCTCATCCGGGCTGGCCATGCTCTGGTTGATAAGAGCCGTTTCCACCAGGCGGGAGCAGACCTGGATCAAAACCGAGCACGAGTTTCCGGCTGAAAAGCTGGAAGCCTTCCGGCGCAAGATCGGCGACCTGCTTCTCACCCGGCACCTGATCACTGCCAAGCAGCTGGAACAGGCGGTGAAGGTTCAGAAAAAGACGAAAAAGAGACTGGGCCAGATCCTGCTGGAGCTTGGTTACATCAGCGAGGAAGAACTGGCCAGCGCCCTGGCCTACCAGCGGCAGTGGGCTTTCGTGGAAATCGATCCCTATGCCGTGGAACCGGGGTTGCTGCGCATCATTCCCAGGTGGCTGGCCGAGCGCTACCGGATTTTCCCGCTCAGGTATGAAAACGGCGTGCTCCACCTGGCCATCGACCGGATCGACCTGGGCCTGCTGAAGTCCAGCCTGTCGGAGCTGATGAAGGTGGAGGTTAAGTTCAGCCTGACCACCAGTTATGATATCAATTATGCCATCGAGCGGGCCTACTCGGAAGATTTCATGAAGGTGGTCAAGGGACGGAGGCTGGGCGAGCTGTTGCTCAGGGATAATATCATCACCAAAGAGCAGCTGACCGCAGCCCTGCGACGGCAAAAAAGGAGCGGCGAAAGCCTGGGAGAAATCCTGGTGGCCGAGGGCTTCGTGGAGGAAGATTTCCTGAGGCGCTACCTGGATGAACAGAAGAGGCTTGAAGAGAAGGAAAAAAGGGAGCGGGAGGAGCTGGCCCAGAGAAAGCTGGAAGAAGCTTTAAAGAAGGGAAAAGAGGAGGGGGCGAAGGAAGAGAAAGAAGAGAAAAAAGATAGTGAACCGGAGACCGATCGTCGACCGGGCGGCGGGGAAGGCGCTGAGGTGTCCGGGGAAGGCGAGGCCCGGGGCGCTGCGGAACCCGCCGGGAAAGGCACAACAGATGCTGGCGGCGGAGAGGGTGAGGGCGGAACAGTACAGGGCCCGGAGATGGAAAAAGCGGAAGAAGGGAAAGAGCCCGGGGCAGGAATCATCACCGAAGCCGGCGGGGGCGAGAAAGAAGGGAATGGAACCGGAGGTGGCGAGAAGGAGGGGTGAGTGGGGAAGTCGGGGAGCACGCTCTCCCGTCCCCAAATCTTAATTTGGGCGAGTGTCAGGCAGGCTAGGTAAGTGATCTGATGAGGTTGAGTCGGATGAATAACCTGTTGCTGCCATCCGGGGTGGGTGTTGATAGGATTGAGGAGAAAGAAGAATCTTTTGCGGATAAGAGTGACTATGCTAAAAGTTTTTTTAGAGCCGGCTTTCCTGGGTTGGCCGGTTGCCCGGGAAACTGGAATCTGGAGGCCAGGCTCTTTGATTATTAGAATATAACGGTAAGGCGGGTTCGGTAGATGAAAAATAACGATACAGCAAGATTCAAAAGAACAGAAAGGAAGTGGCGGGGATTCCTGCTGTGCGGGCTTTTAATCGTCGGCGTGGCCGCGATTTGGGGCCAAGCCGCGGCCGAGGTTAAACCCCAGTTTGGCCTGGAAGGGTACGGGGGTTCCAACAAGCTCTTTATACTTAGCCCGTGGATAGGTGTCCGCTTTGGCCTGAGCAGCGAAGTTTCTTTTATACTCCGGTACAATTATCACAATTTCCGCTATGACTATTACGGCAGCGACGGCCTGGGGGGAAGCATTCTTAAAACATTGAAAGCCGATGTCAGCCGGATGTCGGGCACTGTCTATTTTTCAAGGAAGAGGCTTTCCGGATACGTCAACCTGTCGTACCTGGCCGGTTCTGAAGGCTATCGTGGCTTCCTGGCAGACAGCGGGCTGGAATATAAATTCAACGACCACATTGCCGGGCTGTGGTCCGTTTATTCCATCCGGGAAAAATCGGTGCTCTGGCATCCGGAAGAGACGGTCCGGTGGATCAATACCTATTCGATGAGATTCGGGATGAAATTCTGGCTGGTGAAAAACCTGGCCTTCAACCCGAACCTGTACCTGATGAAGAATTCCGAGGAAGTGGAGGGCGTTTCCTATTCGGTCGGCCTGGTTTACAGCCCGAACTGGTGGGTGGCCATCCACGCTTATTACTTCCGCTATGGCGAGACGGCCTTCTATGTCTTCCACGGAAACTACTTCAGCTGCGGCCTCAACTTCTACTTCTAACCTAACAGGGGACACCGTACACTGTCCCCTTTTTTCCAGTATGGCCGTAATTTCTCCCCATATAGAATAACCCCGAAAACGGGGACACCTTACAGTGTCCCCATTTTTAGCCTGCGAACCGATTTATACTGCTTGAGCTCCAACCGCTGGCCAAGCTGATTCCCGGGCCAGGTTGATAAAAGATTCAGATTGTAAGAGAGCAACCTGTTCAAGAATCATTACACCTTATCGACATTTCATTCTAAACGCATATTTCATTACTCGTGTTTCATTCTCAATATCTTAAAATCTTAAATTATTACTCATAAATTGTGGCGGATGCCCCGACCAAAAGGCTATGGGAAAAAGAAAAAGGGGACACCTTAAGGTGTCCCCGCCGTGACGTCGGAACCATATGGGGGAAAATTTAAAGAAAAAGGCAAAAAAGGGGACACCTTACAGTGTCCCCTGTTAGAGCTTGCCTGGACAAATCAAGAAAATACTGGAATTAATTTTGATTGGAATCTTGATTGAAAGAGGTATCCAGGCTTCAGGCTTGGGGTTGTTGCCCTAAATTGAAATCGTGATCAGGAGTGCCGGCAAGGGGTGTTCGAGCAGCAGGCTGCCGTTATGGGTTTTAAGGTTCCGCCGGAGAAATTCTTCGATGATGGCCACCCGGGGACGGTCAGCTTCTTCCACCCCGAAATAATCGAGGAAATGGGCCAGGGCTTCGGTCGCCGAGTCAAAACTTTCGCGGTAGATAAAATCAACCTCTTCGGCTTCTACCTCGGGAAGAGCCGACGGTAAATCGCACCCCGCTGATTTTCGGCAGTTCTCGTTGGTCTTGCTGCCGGCCAGTCCTTCCCTGAGTTCCAGCACGACTTCGAGCAGCAGCCCGGCCCCGGGCTTCGGCAGGTATTGAAAGCCGTAAAGTTCCGGATAAAGCTGGCTCAACTGCTCTGTCCAGTGATTCTTGCCGCGGCCCCAGAGCAAGTAGATTTTCCCGCCGGAGGAGCAGGCCTGCATCATCTTCAACAGGCAGTCGCGTATCCCGACCATCAACAGGGAAAGAGAAGCCACGACCGCCTGGTATGGCAAATTGCCGTCAAGGTGCTGGAGTGTGTCCAGCTCTTCCCAGCGTCCGGCCAGGCAATTGATCCCGGCTACGCCCCGCTCAGTTGCTATGTGCTTTAAGAGCTCGAGCATGGCCGGGGAAGGGTCGACCGCTGTGACCCGGGCCCCGCTTTCAGCGAGAGGAATGGCCATGACGCCCGGCCCGGAGCCGATATCCAGTATTCTTTTCCCTGCGGCCGGCTGCAACCTGGAAATTAAGAAATTGAGGCGTTCCTGCTGGTAAGAACAGACCTGTTCCCAGTAGCGCCGGGCGGCACGGGCTGATTCCCAGGCCGAAAGGCCGCGCCGGCCGGTGGCCGCCTGGCACTGCTGCCAGGCTCGCATCTGCTCATCCCAGCGCTCGGCTGCGGTCCTGGTGATGGCGACTCCGTGCTCCAGAGCTGACTTGGCTTTTATTTCAGACGGTCCCGGTATTTGCATGTTGATTCAGAAATTTTTAGATCTGTCACTGCATATGATGTTTCCGCCGAGGAGGGACTCAGTCCCTGCCGGAGATGATTAGCTCCCTGCCCGGTAAAGCATTTCCAATTGTTGTTTTTGGAAATATAGGTAGCATCGAGCATGATCACAAGTTAAGAAGACTACCAGACCGGGCCTGAACCGTCAAGAAAAGAACCCAGATTTGTTCCACGAAAATCAAGAGTAGACCTCTTGGATAAAATTTAGATTGAGAACTCGGCCCTTACTGGTATTTTTTAGGACATAGAGCTTCTCGTTTGGGATGAGGCTACGTTAATTTTCTCTCCAGCCAGGTGTTCAAGTTTATAGGGCCTGCCCTGGAAACCGAAAAGGCCCATGGAATTGGGCCTGGTTGTTCGAGTTGATAACTGACAGAAAGAATAGCGGAAGCAGCGCATGTTTTGCCCAGGGGGAGAACACGGAAACAGGAAGGTCAATCATCATGTGGCGGGGCAAGGTCGAGGTATTGATGATATAATACTGACGACATGGACGCACAGGATAGGAAGAGAGTCCTGGTTGGAATGAGTGGCGGGGTGGACTCGTCTGTGGCCGCGCTGTTGCTCAAGAAGGCCGGGTACGAGGTGATGGGTGTGACCATGCGGATAACCCCGGAAGGAGTGGCTCCAGCCGCCCGCAAGCTCGCCTGTTACGGGGAAGACGAGGCCGCCGAAATTGAAGATATCGAGAAGGTGGCCCGGCACCTGGGCATTGAATTCCGGGTGGTGGACTTGAGGCGAGAGTACCAGGAGAGGATTCTCAACTATTTCCGCGAGGAGTATGCCCGGGGAAGGACCCCCAATCCCTGCGTTAAGTGTAATGCGGAGATTAAGTTCGGGCTGCTGCTGGAGGGGTGTCGCCGGCTCGGCCTGGAGTATGATTATTTCGCCACCGGTCATTATGCCAGGGTTCGGTTTGACGAGGGGTCGGGCCGCTGGCTTCTGTTAAAGGCCCGGGATGCGGCCAAGGACCAGTCCTATTTTCTGTCGTTGCTCAGCCAGGAGCAGCTGGCCAGGAGCCTTTTCCCGCTCGGGGACTTGCGGAAGGGCGAGGTGAGGAAAATTGCCCGGGAGCATGGGCTTCCGGTTAGCGAGAAGGAAGAAAGCCAGGACTTTTACGCCGGCGATTACCGGGAGCTTCTGAAAAAAGGGAGCCCAGGACCGATCAAAGACCTGGAGGGAAAGGTTCTGGGGCAGCACGATGGCATCGAAAACTACACCATCGGCCAGCGGCGCGGGCTGGGCATAGCCAGCAGCGGCCGGCTGTACGTGGTACGGATTGAAGCCGAGACCAACACGGTTTATATCGGCGAGGAAAAGGATTTGCTCACCAGCAAATTTTACGTCGACCGGGTTAACTGGGTGGCCAGGGTGCCGGCGGTGGAGGAGGAAATCGAGGGCGCGGTCAGAGTGAGGTACAGGTCGCCGGAGCTGCATTGCCGGCTGATTGCGAGGACGGGTGAGAAACAGACTGGCCCGGGTTTAGATGAAATGTTTGGGCCGGAGACGGTTGAGGTAACTTTGTTTACTCCGTACAAGGCGGTGACACCGGGCCAGGTGGCAGTGTTCTATGAGGGCGAACTGGTCCTGGGCGCCGGCTTCATCCGCTAATCAAACAGGGGACACCTTTAACTGTCCCCACCTTCGGTCCAATTTTTATAGGGGAAAATGCTGGCCAACGACGATAAAGAGGGGACATCTGCAGGTGTCCCTTCTTTTATCATTAAGATGTCGGCTTGGGCAATCGGAAATTGGGGACACCGTAAGGTGTCCCCGCATCTGGCCCAAATTTTACTGGGGAAAATCGTGGCCGACGAGGCGAAAAAGGGGACACCGTAAGGTGTCCCCTGTTTTATAGGTTGAAATTGTAAGAGAACTTTATCAGGAAGACGTTGTCGGGCTTGCCGCTGAACAAAGAACTCAGGTCGTTTTCAAAATCCAGCAGGCCGCTGTACCCGTAATCGGTCCGACCCTGCGACCAGACCAGGAACAGCGTGCTGCCCGGCCGGTATTCCCAGCGCAGCACCAGGTTGGACCGGAACTGCCTGAAATTGAAGTCGGGATTTCCGAAGGAATAATCCGCCAGCCCGTCGCCGTTCTCGTCCACGCGGTACATGGCCGCTTCCCCATCATAAGAAACCTCGCCCTCCCCGAACACATGGTACCGGTCGGCCCACTCCCTGGCCCGGGGCTCGGTTATCATCTTGAACCGGCTGTACTTCCCGGCCGAGATGAACGGCATGCCGTAAAATTGAAGGCTCAGGTCCGGGGTCAGACTGAGGTTGAGGCGCACCACCATCGACAGGGTTTTCTGCTCGATCTTCCCGACCAGGTATCTTTTTTCAGCTTCAAAATCCACCGTGTCGACGTACTGAAGCTCCGTCCTGAAGAACGAATAAGAAGGCCTGAGCGACAGGTTGAAGGCCGGAACCGGAACGTAGGTGATCTGAGGGCCGAGGTTGAAGCTCAGGTTGTCATCGTTGTCTGCTTTCCTCCATTGACTCTGCAGCGCCATCCGGAGCTTCTTGCGGCTGTCCGTCTGGATAGAATTCCATATATTCCAGACCGGGGCCACCCGCAGCAGCGGCCCCCCGCGCAGGGCGCTCTGCGACAGCCCGGGAAACTGCCTGTTAATCCCGAAACTCAGGCTCCAGTAATTTTTGAACTGCGTCCAGGCGTTGACGTTGCCCCCGGCGAAAACCCTCTCGCCACCGAAGTTCCAGCCCATCCACTCGTTGAAATTTATGTTCAGGTTGCGGAAGATGCTGAATGGCTTGTAGAAGCGATAACCCACCCAGACGTACTGCAGGGCCACATCGGCCGAGCGGACGTAGCCGATGTCGTTGAGCTCGAGACCGGGAGAACGCCAGGTCAGGCCGGTGGCGAACATCAGTCTTGAACCTCCCATGCGGCCAAAATCTATCGAGCCACCATGTCCGAAGAGTGAACGCCTGGCCGGGTTGTACTTGAGATAATCGGCATCCGGCCGCTGGAAATAATGAACCGAGGAAGTCTGGGTCCGTTGCAAGGCTTCCTCGCTCCCAAAGACACCGCTTCCCACCAGTTTCATCGAAAAGTAATACTGGCGGTCGTTCCAGCTATGGTAAAGATCAAAACCCCCGCTATAGGCCGAGCGATGGAGCAAGCTCTCCGCTTCTCCTTCCAGGTTGCGATTGACAGCCGTGAACATGGCCCCGATGACCGTGGCTCCTTGCCGGTAATCTTTCGACAGCCGGAAGGCCGAGTAGTTGGTCAGGGGTTCGGCGATCTGGCTGCCGTAAGCCCCGGTTTCGGGGTCGAAGGTGGAAGCGGATTCCCGAGAAGTCAGGGCCTCCATGGCGCCAATGGACCAGCCGTTCCTGGTCTTGCCGGAGAGCTTGAAGGCGCCGAGGATGGTGGTGGACTGGGGCACGGAACAGAACCCCGGGGTTTCCGGGTAAATCTGCGGAGCCCGGCCGATGCGACGACTGTAAAAAAGATTGTCAAAAGAGAAGTCACCGTCGCCGGCGGTAATCTTGAAATTGGTGATGTTTTGTCCCTCGACAAAAAATGGTCTTTTTTCTTCGAAGTAGGTTTCGTAAGCGGTAAGGTTAATCTCCGACGGGTCAGCCTCGACCTGTCCGAAGTCAGGGTTGAGGGTAAAGTTAAGAGTCAGGTCGTGGGTGAGGCCCACCTTGCCGTCGAGACCACCGAGCAGTCTGTTTTCCCGGCCAGCGAGGAAGGGGTTCCCGGGCTCTGCGGGGTAAGTCCTCAGCTTGCCGACAGTGTAGGGCATCATCTCCACCTGTCGAGGCGGCCTGAGCCCGGACATGCCACGCAGCTCGCCGAACTGGCTGGTCCAGCCGGGTGCATCCTTGGGGACCGGTTGCCAGAGTGAGATCTCACCGTTTCGGAAAAGCTCGCGCCAGACCTCGAAACCCCAGACCTGCTCTCCGGCGGTGCTGAAGCGGAGCTGGGAAAAGGGAATTTTCATCTCCGCGGTCCAGCCCTGGCTGTCAACGGCGGTCCTAACTTCCCAGATGGGGTCCCAGGAGAGGTCGACCGTGTTCTCGTCGAAGCTGTCGTTGGGCAGGAGCTGGTCGGCTTTGATGCCGGCGGCGTTGACCGCAAAGCAGTAGCTGGTCCTCAGGTCATGAAGGCTATCTATGAAGACCATCACATAATCGCCCGAGGTGTTATCGCGGCGGCTGAGACGACGTTCGATGGTTTCCGGTTTTGAATCGTAGCAGCGGATGGCGATGTAGAGGTGGCTGTTATCATAGAGAACCTTAAAGGCAGTTTGTTCGGCGGGCGGCTGGCCTTCGTAAGGATGGAACTGAACAAAATCCGAATACCATTCACCGTGCTGCCAGGCCGGGTCATCCAGCTTCCCGTCGATGGCCGGGGCGTGGGGATTGATGGGCCGGGCCATGGCCACCTTTTTGGGTGCCTGTTTTTTCCCGCTGGTCACGGGGGTGGCTGCCTGGTCTTGCTGTGCTCCGGCTATTGGGGTTAAAGCAGAAATGGCTATTAAAATTGAAAAGATCAAGAAAATCAGGCGCGTGGAAAGACTCAACCCTTTCCGGGACTTCAGGTAGCCGGTGAAAAGCCGTGGCGCCGGTGTGCTTCCGGGCGTGTCCGGAAGACAGCCTGGAGAAACAGGCCTGGCCTGAGTAGAGGCTGGCCCGGTTTCCAGCACCGGTTTTGATTCTGGCCACTGGCTCAGACCGGTCGCCAGGGGCGAGATAGTTCCGACCTCTGACCGGGTCTTTTGTGCTTTTCTGGACGCAGTCCTCATCTATGCCTACTCCTTGAGGAATTTTCCGGCTATTTTTTAAGCCTAAATCAGAACCGGTCACGAATTCGTGTTCGGTTCGCTCAGACCTATCACAGATTCACAAGTATATACATAGAGCGGAGGCAAAAGGTTTACGATTTTATTTGCATTGATAAAGATATTTGCAGGGATTGGTGCTCGAAATATGCTTTAATGCATGTGAATTCAGGGCCACGTTCAGTCGGCTTGGGGTCGTTTCCCTTAAAATGGCGGGCAGTCTAATTTTATAAATCATTCTTTGCAGGTTCCGCCCGTCATTGAAGCGCCAGTCATAGATGTTAATTTAATTTTCTGGCCCCGATTCCGCCTTCCGTTTGGAACCGGTTCTGAAGAAGACTCCAGCTGCCTGTTTATGTTTTTGCATTCAAGATATTTCTCCTTTAGCTCTTGCCGGTAGCCTCGCTTCTGATCTTGGCCAGACAGTGCTCGGCCGAGAGGCAGGCTTTTTTGGAGAAAACAGGTCTGGTTCTTGAGTTCCAGCGGTCTAAAAAGTGAAAGCACCCGGTCCTTCTGTATGATTATTAATTGGCGAACTATTGAGTGGAGAAGAGCGGAGCTTTTAATTTACCACTATGATTGTTATTATTGATTAAAAGGAATGAAGAAAATTCCTGCCCGGAGGTGTCCATGCCCTCGACAACCAATCTTCTGATTAGAAGGGTCTTTTTGTCGCTGGCCGTCCTGTTGCTGGTCCTGGCTTCCTGGAAAGCCAGGCCTGAACTCTTTGCCGGCCAGAAGCTAAAGCCCATCAAGGAGCCTATTGTTGGTATGCCGGCCTCGGCTCTCAAACCCTGGGTGGTCGGCGTCTGGATGCACCCGGGGATGTTCGGTCCGGAAAGAGAAGCCGCCGTGGAAAAGATGCGGCAGACCCTTGATGAATACCTTAAGTCCGGCATCAACTCACTGTTCATGCTGGTCAAAAACACCACCGGCCATGTCTACTACGAGAGCGAAATCGGCGTTAAGGACCCGGCCTATAACTGGGATTTCTTCGGCCTCTTCCTGGAAGAAGCCAGGAAGCGCGGGATGGAAGTGCATCCCTGGTTCTGCGTCTTCCCTGAGGCTGCTCTCCTGGGCCAGATCCGGGAGCATCCGGAGTGGCTGATCGTCGGGCCGGGCCGGGAGATGGTCCGCACCGTCAACCCGGCACTGCCCGAGGTCCGGGCCTACGAAATCAGCCTGATGACCGAGCTGGCCCGGAAGTACGGCGTGGACTGGATTCACCTGGACTACATCCGTTTTCCCTGTGAGCCGACCGAGCCCTATTTCAGCCATGATGCCCGGACCAGGAAGCTCTTCCAGGAAGAGACCGGCATTGATTTTAACGCCCTAAAAGCCCGCGACTCGGGCAATCCTTACTGGAATGTCTGGCTGGAATGGAACCGGGAGCAGGTGACGCGGTTTGTGCGGGAACTGCGGGCGGAGCTCGGGAAGACCGGCCGCCAGGTTAAGATAAGCGCCGCGGTTTTCCCCGACCCCGACAATGCCCGGGTGCTCATCGGCCAGGACTGGCTGGAATGGGGAAGGCAGGGGCTGGTGGATATGCTCTGCCCGATGCTTTACACCAACGACCTTCCGTTATTTGAGAAGCTTACGAAAAGGGCACTGGCAGCCAGAAAGTTAGAGGGTCAGGCTGGCCAGGTGGATGCCGGCGGGGCCGGGCTGGTGAAGGGGGCGACCGGGAGTCAGGTGAAAGAGAGCAGTACTAAGACGAAAGAAAATATCGCTGCTGCTCAGGTCAGGGCAACCAGGCCTGTTCTGGTCTGCCCGGGCCTAGGCATAGTCACCTCGCACAACCAGGCCACGCCGGAAATAATGCTGGAAGAAATCAGGATCGCCCGGGAAGCCGGGGCTGACGGGGTGGTCTTTTTCTCCGGCGGCAGCCTCAAGGAGGAGTTCTTAAAAGCCCTGAGCAGCCAGGCCTTAGAGAAATAGGCATAAAAAAGAGTGGCAACCCTGTATTCAAAATTCAAGTGACATAAATTTTTATTCGTTTCTTGCCTCGGTGTTTTTTAACCGGCCAGCCTTCCCCGAAAATTAATAATGACCAAAGGTTAATAGCTTTACTTTATGAGTTGAAAACAGTAAAAACCCCGTGGTCTGACCCCACTATCTGCACTGCCGCTATTGCCCTCCGATTTATTTCTGCCAGGCAGGCCATAGATCAGGAAATGTACAGCCTGTTCCCTGCTTCTCTTCCTTAGTGCACAGATTCGGGCTCAGAACCTGGAACCGGGGCGGCCGGCGATTCTTCCGGTATTTCTTCTTCCTCGGAAATCGGGGTCGGCAGCAGGTGCTCGGGCAGGAAGAACTTGTTGGCCACGAGGGTCGGAATGACCGCGCTGGCAATAACCGCGGCCACCAGGAAGGAATACTGTTCGCGGCTCACAATGTTGTGGGTAAGCCCGTACAGGGCCGAGATCGTGCCGAAGGTCAGGCCGGTGGACATCATCAGGGTGTAATACCAGGTTTCTTTGACGTGATTCTTGCGGAAGCTCTTGATGGCCGGGTAAAGGCCAATTACTTTAGAGATTACTTTTCCAGTGAACAGGATCAAGAAGACCAGCGGACCGGCCACCACGGCCGGGATGGACATCAGGAAACCGGCGCGCAGGAAATAGAACGGGGTCAGGAAGCCGATGGTCAGGGTCCTCAGGCGGCGAATGAAGAAATGGTCGCGGCTGACGGTCCCGGCCAGGACCATTCCTATAATATAGGCAGGCAGCACCGCTTCGCTCCCGGACCAGAGGGCCAGGGCTCCCAGGCTGAATAGCAGGAAAAGTATCCACTTGGTTCGGACGGCAGCGGTCTTGTAGGCAAATTTTTTGATGAGGTACTCGGTAATGCCGGGCAGGAAGATGAAAACCAGGACCGAGACCACCACGAAGATGACCGTGCGGTAGGTGAAGGGGGCGAAAATCAAGCCCAGGCCGATGACCGTCCCCAGGTCATTGACGAAGCAGGACCCCAGGACACCCTTGCCGAATTCGGTCTTGTTGAATCCGAATTCCAGCATGACCGAGTAGACCACGGCCATGGAGGTGGTGCTGAGGGCGATTCCGGCCAGGAGGCTGGCTCGCAGGTCCCAGTGCAGCAGGAAGCGGGCGATGGCGGCACAACCCAGGAAGGGGGCCAGGAATCCAATGAAGCCGATGACCATGGATTCCTTGAGCTTGGCCCGGAGCGATTGCGGGTCGAGCTCGGCCCCGGCCAGGAAGGTCAGCAAGATGGCTCCGGCCCCGGCCACGAACCTGAGCCAGTCGGCGTTGGGTGACAGGGCTGATTCGCCGAAGTATCGGACAACCAGGTAACCGGCCAGTGCTCCCACCATGATTTCCATCAGGGCCATGGAGATCTTGAGGCGGCTGGCCAGGATGGTGGCCACGATGGCCAGGCCCAGCCAGATGGCAGCTGTCAGGTAGGCATCAAACATGATAAACCTCCACACAAAACTACTTTTGGGTAGAAGTCATCAGCCGGCGGGCGATTATTGGGGAGACCTCATTCCCCCGAAATGAAAGGGGATTATACAGGAGGCAAGCCGGAAAATCAAGGGGGGACACGAGTTTGTGTCCCCCCATTTCTATTCAAACTTCATGAACGGGGCGGGCCGGATGGGGAAGATCTGGATTTTTTCCCAGACCCGGTTCAGGACGTAAGGCTCCTTATCAAGCCAGTCTTGGCGCAGGGCTTCTTCGGACGGGAAGTCGCAGATGATTATCGAGCCGATAAGATCCCCGGATTCGTTCAGGATGCCGGCGGCGCACAGCCACTTGCCTTCCTCGTAAAACTTTTCTCCCTGCTTCAGGTGTTCTTCCCGGCAGCTCCGGCGGCGCTCGGGACCGGCGGGCGGTGGGTAATCAAAAGCTAAAACCAGGAACGGCATGTTGTTTCCTTTCTGTATAGAGATCAAGACAATTTAAGAACATTTTCGGGTGAAAAGGCAAGAAGAACAGTTTCTCCGGGGATATTCTCTTATTGTTATGGCGGAAAATATGGCATAATAAGAAAACACCAGAAACACAGGCTATAATGTGGTCAGTTAAAAACCAAATTGATTTCATAAGGAAGGCAAGATGGAAAAAATTGTGAGAATAGTTGACGGCATCTATTACGTCGGGGTCAATGACCGCGACACCCATCTTTTTGAAAATATCTGGCCGCTGCCCAAGGGGGTCTCCTACAATTCCTACCTGATCGTGGATGAGCGGACGGCCCTGGTTGACACGGTCAAGCTCTGCAAGCTGAGCGCTTACCTGGAAAAAATTGACCAGGTCCTGAATGGTCGCGGCCTCGATTTTCTGGTGGTCAATCACATGGAGCCGGACCATTCCGGGGCCCTGGCGGCCATAGTTCACGCTTACCCGGGGGTGAAGATAGTCGGCAACAGGAAGACCATCGAATTCATCAGGGCCATGTACCAGGTCGAGGCCAATTTTCACGAGGCAAAAGATGGAGACGAGCTGGACCTGGGGCGGCGGAAATTAAGATTCTACTTGACACCGATGGTCCACTGGCCGGAAACCATGATGACCTATGAAACGACCGGCCAGTTGCTTTTTTCGGGCGATGCCTTTGGCGGCTTTGGCAGCCTGGACGGCGGAGTGTTCGACGATGAAGTGGACGTGAATTATTACGAGCATGAAATTAGAAGATACTATTCAAACATCGTCGGTAAGTTCGGGCCAATGGTCCAGAAGGCCCTGCAGAAGCTGTCGGCCCTGGAAGTCAAGGTGGTCTGCCCCACCCACGGGCCTGTCTGGAGAACCAATCCCGGGCGGATCGTTTCCGCTTACGACAGGTGGAGCAAGTACGAATACGAGGAGGGGGTGGTCATAGTCTACGGCACCATGTACGGCAGCACCGAGAAGATGGCCGATTACGTGGCCCGGGTGCTGGCAGACCAGGGGATTAAGAACATCCGGGTGATGAACACTTCCACCGTTCATGAATCATTTATCATCAACGAGATCTGGCGTTTCAAGGGGGTAATTTTCGGAAGCTGCACCTACAACAACTGGATCTATCCGCCGCTGGAGAACGTGCTCATCAACCTGGCCCATAAAGGGTTGCCCAATAGGGTGTTTGGAGTGTTCGGATCTTTTGGCTGGAGCGGTGGCGGGGTCAAGGGCATTCTGGAACATATTCAAAAGAACAACTGGAAATTAATAGGGGAGCCGGTGGAAGTGCAATTTTCGGCCAAGCCGGAGGACCTGGAAAAATTGAAAAAACTGGCCCTGGACATGGCCACAGCAGTTAGATAAACAGGGGACACCTTACACTGTCCCCTTTTTGCCTCTTTTTGCTTTAGATTTACAGGGGAAAAATTGTGATAAAAACTGGGGACACCTTAAGGTGTCCCCCTGAAGCTTTTATCTTTTTAAATTTTTACAAAATATATTTTTTGTCCCGCCGCTGAACTTTTAGTCTGTAGGAAAATTGGTTAATTAGTATTGTACCCCCCCCGTTTTTTAGCTGCCCTTTATGCCGAACTTCAACAGGTCTTGATTACAGCCTCCGGTGCAGACGGTGCAGGCGAAGCAATCGGGAACCAGGACCGCATCCTTCAGTATTTCAGCTACAGCCGGGCAGGGAGACTTGGCGGCGCAGGACTGGCAATCGGTGCAGGCATCTTTCTTTTTGACCACCCGGAAGATTCCAATCTGCTCAATCACGTTGGTGATGAGGCCAATCGGGCAGACAAAATAGCAGAAAGGCCGGTAGGTGAAGAAGGCGAAGAACAGGGTGAGGATAAAGGGCAGGAAATGGAACAGGTTGTCCAGCAGTGTCGGTTGCAGGCCCATTTCGTACCCGTGGAAGGCGTTGATGTAGTCGTAGAGGGAAAGGGCCACCGCGCGGTTTCCGGAAACGGTGTGGATTATGGCTGTCCAGCTCAGGAAGATGAAAGCTATAAAAATCAGCACCCGAACTGTCTGGCTCAGGCGGAACGAGGGTTTGCGTCTCCGGATCTTGAGCTTATCGGCCAGCATGGCTATCAATTCCTGAATGGCTCCTACCGGACAGACATAGCTGCAGAACAGCTTGGGGCCCACCAGTGTCAGGAAGATAATCACAGCCAGGGTAACGATCATCGGCATCCTGAAACCGTAGAGGATGGACTTGGTGGCGGCGCAGATGGGTGAGGGGTGCATGGAAAAACCGGAGAAGACTTTAAGGCCGAGGTTGGCCGAGATACCGTAAAGAAAGGTAGAAACGGCCAGGATTAGAATCTTCAACCGGCTGTTCATCCTTTTGGTCAGCAGCAGCACCAGGGCCACGGCGGCGATTACCAGCATGGTGATGAACTTGGGGCGCAGGAGAAAATCAAAGAAATTGGGCCCGGCGGCCGGCCCCTGGCCCTGCCTGAGTCCCTGTCCCTGTCTGAGGCCAGGACCCTGACCGGGACCCTGACCCGCTCCCGTTCCCTGAGGTCTTAGCTGACCCAACTCCTGGTGCTGGCCGGCTCCAGATTCCTGAAGAGTGGCCTGGGGCCCTGACTGTTGCTCCTGGGCTGTGACCAGAAGAGCCAGGCTCAGCCAAATCACCAGTACCGTTAAAAAAACTGTGACGTAGGTTTTTTTTGCCGTCATGTTCTCCCTTTTCAATTCATCTGTCGTTGGAATTCAAAAAATTCAGCAGTTAGCTTATTAAAATCAAAAGAAAATGGCAAGTTAGATTATGGCTCAAAAGAGCAGGTGGATTGAGCCTTCTCGGCCAGCCTGAACAGGTTTCTACCGGTCGGCCAGGTTTTAACGCCAAGCTATGTTCATAAGACTATAGTACCGGTCTTTAGAACCTGAGCCGGGGTCTGGGGTCTTAATCCAGCGAGCGGGGCGGCGGCCCAGACCACTGCTTTCATAGCTATGAGATTCAGTTATAAGCTTCCATTATCTGCCGGTCTTCCTTCATCAGGTCGCCGGCCAGTTCTTCCATTCGCATTTCTTTCCAGAAGGGGAGCTGCTCGTGCATTTTCAAATACTTCAGGGGGATGGGGTGGGTTCCGATGACCACGGGAATCCGGTAGCGCTTTTCGATGAACTCCTTGAACTGGCGGATGTAGGGGCAGGGAGGATAGCCCACGACCAGGCCGGTGGCCAGGTGAATGGCTTCAGCTCCATTTTTAATCATTTCTTCGGGTACGTATTCCACATTGCCGCCAGGACAGCCTCCACAGTGGGAATAGCCAACCACTTCAACCTGTTCATCCTTGGGATAGCGGGCAAAGGCTCCAACCCGCTCCCGGACGGAGCGGAAGCACTTGCCGCCGCCACAGGACTGGTAACGGCCACAGATGATGATTCCAATTTTTTTCATGCCGGGCTCCTTTTTAATATTTTATAAAATGGCTTTCTCCATCTGAACCTGCTTGGCCTGAGAAGGGTGATGTCTCAAAGGGAAATGGCTTCTTGCCGGCCCGTATAGCAATTAATAATAGGATCCAAGAAGAAAGCTTTTAACTGATTCACCTCTGCCTTAATTTGACACGATTCATTTTAGTTAAATTATTTATTCTGGCCTGTTTCTTCTTCTTTGAGCGCCCCCTCCAGATTCTTGATTCTTGCTTCCAGGTCTTCTTTTTCCTGCCTGAGCCAGTCGAGCTCTGCTTTCAGGTCTTCTTCGGAGGGCTGCCGACCTGTCCATGAATATCCGGGTCTGAACCAGCCTCCGCGACCTGGAAAACCCCGGAAGAGGCGGCCTGTTTCCTTATCCTGCCAGTAAGCATTAGGACCAAACCCGCACCGGCATGGACCGAGATAGTCATAACCTTCAGGCATATTAACCTGCCCCGCCCAGTCATGGCACCAACCGCGGCCAAAGCCCGGGCCATATCCCTGGCCTTGACCTCGCCCGAAGAATCTAACGGCATATCTTCTCATGGTTAAACCTCCTGTTTATTTCCAATTAATTTTCCCGACAGATAATGGCAGCCTGCCGGGTCCGGGAACGCATTTCTTGAATCTCTGGTTAAAAAAAGCACTTGATCGTAACAATCCAGTCGTGGACGCGGTGCGTCAGAAATTACACTATTTCCGTCTGGCAGATAATCAATTTCATATTCATAAAACCATCTCTTTATGAGCATTTAAATGTTTTTTATCTTTTTTATTTTTTATCTTTGATTTTTTCTTTAATCATCCGGTCATGTTCCGAGCCCTCGCGCACCAGGGCCGTGCCGCATTTCGGACAGCGTTCCTCCAGGCAGGGTATTCCTGCCCGGTGTTCCTGACGGTGACCGCATTTAGGGCAAACACAATAGCCGCCCGGTCCAAGTCCGTGACGTCCAGGATGATGGTTATGGCTTCTCTCGTTCATCTTAATCCTCCTTTAAGAAGCGGCGACGGAGGCCGCAGCGACCATGTCTGCGACCGGGCCAGGTGGCACAGGGGCCAGGCCCAGCCGCTGATGGATGCACTTCAACCGGGCCGCCTCCGATCAACAGGCCCCGGCCGTGAACCAGGGCTTCGGCTACTTTATGACGCCCCGATTCCAGGATACGGGCAAAGGTGGGGCGGGAGACGCCCATCTTTTCGGCAGCCTGCTCCTGGTAAAGGCCCTCCAGGTCGGCCAGGCGAATGGCTTCGAGCTCATCCAGGTTCAGAGTGATTGGTTCGGGTGACCCGGGGCCGGCCCCTTCAGGAAAAAAGCGAACATTACCGGGCTGCCAGCCAATGCGTCGTCGGCAAAAAGGTCTGGGCATTGACGTCTACCTCAGGTCGCTAAGTAAGTTCAATTCTCAGCTCAGGTATATTATGAGCATATGTTCATAACTTGTCAAGTCCCTTAATGATACCTGACCGGTTAGCTTTGGTAATTAGTAGGCCAGGGCTATTGACATTATGAGCATATGTTCATAATATAAAAATGAAATATGGCTGGAGGTTTCTGATGACCAAGAAAATTATCATGGCGGTCGAGGACCAGCGGGGATTGGGCTCCAGGCTGGCCGGGCATTTTGGCCGGGCTCCCTACTTCGCCCTGGTAGAAATTGATGAACGTGGTGAAATTGCGGACATCAAGACCATAGCCAATTTTGATGAACACTTCGGCGGCCGTGGTCATGCCCATGAGAACATCCTCAGCGAAAGGCCTGATATCCTGATCGTTTACGGGATGGGACCACGGGGCCTGGCCTCGATGGCCGAAGCCGGGGTTACAGTGCTCAAAGCAGAAGGGGATACGGTTCAGGAAGTCCTGGTTGCTTACCGGGAAAAAAGGCTAAAGGAGCTGACCGAAGGCTGCGACCACGGGCATCACTGTCATTAGTTTGGAAACATAGGAAATCTAAGTTAAGAATACGAGTTGTATCAGGCGGCGGCTTATTAAATAAAAATTTATCAGTTAAGGGCTATAGGAGTCGGGCGGACAGGGGAAGCAGGCCAGACCCTTCAAATTAATTTGATATCAAGTTGCTTTGATATCACCCGGATCAGCCCCCAACTAGTTTTCTTATATGGTCGGGGCGCTATTTTTGGGCTGGATTCTATGGTTAGCCCCTCTTAACAGAAATTTAACCTGACCTACCCCTTTTATTAATTGTGGTGTGCTACTCTCATGTTGGATAAAGCAAATGAAATGAGAAAGAAAATGAGAGTAAAGATGGAGAAAGAAACTGAAAAACTCAAGCAACCGGAATCAGCCGAGCGACAGGGGAGGGGAGGCGTGAGCCTGTTCAGTTTGAATTCCGACCTCGAACCTGGCAGTTCGACGGAAGCCAGGCGCTGTATGGTCGAGCAAGGAAAGAAAGATCTTAAAGCAACCGGTAGAAGCAGTCGAATAATCAGCCGGGAAGAGGCTGCCAACCTGAGTAAGGAGGGCTGGAGAGCGGCTGACCTGCACCTTCACACCTTCTATTCGTATGACGTCGTGCCGACTAGAGAATTTGACCCGCTGGTGCTTTACGAGAAGGCCAGGGCCCGGGGGATGAGTTTTGTGTGTTTCACCGACCATGACACCATGGAGGCCTACAACCGTGTTGGCTGGACGAGGGAAGGAGTGGTCACCGGAGTAGAAGTTAAGGTGCTGGACAGGAAAAGAGTTGGCCATACGGTTCATATAAATGTCTATTTACTGAGCCGTCAGCAGTTTGAAGAAATCGAGAAAATTGCCAGGGTGGCGGGGGATATTGAGATGCTGGTTGAGTACCTGGAAGCGGAGAACCTGCCCTTCACCTTCAACCATCCCTTCTGGCATGAACCCGGTGAGAAGCTGAGTGCGGCGGCGGTGGTGGAGCTGGCTGATGTGTTCCCGGTTCTTGAATACAACCTGGGGCGGATCGGTAAATTGAACAGGATGGTGCTGGAGCTGGCGGCGGTGAAGAGCAAGGGTGTGGTGGCCGGAACTGATTCTCACACCGGGGATGTGGGAAGAATTTTTACGGTGGCCCGGGGAGAGAACTTCAGGGAATTTTTTGAGTCTATAAAGCAGGGGAATTCCAGGCTGGTGACCGAAGACCTGACCTATCACCGGATCAAGAACGAAATCCGGAATCGGCTGGAGATGCTGATGGATAACCGGAGATGGGTCATGGGCAAGGAGGGGTTGAGAATGGAAACCGGCAATGCCCTGGCTGATGCCGTGATCGAAACGCTGTCGGGCGGAAGGGAAGATGTGCTGGCGGTCAAGCGAGAGGTAACGAAATTCTTAGCCAGGTTAGTTTCATCGACAGGAGTGCCGGCCAGGCTTTACCTGAGAAAGCAAAACATGCTGGCCAGCCGCATCCAGCAGGAATTGAATTTAGCCCTGTAGATTCAGGGGTTGATATGATTTTTGTCTTGATAGAAGTCACCATCTTTTAACCCCCCTTTTTCCTGACCGTGGTCCGAGCCCCAAAGGGTCGGACCACATAAATGGGGAGACCTTACAGTGTCCCTTTTTTCCGTCCTCGTAAATGTATTAATTACAACACATTAAAATAGCACCGAGAGAAGAAAGGGGGACACCTAACGGTGCCCCCTTTTTTTGCTTTTTTATATTATAATCGGGAAGGTAGATATCAGGCCGTTTGGGGAGGGAGGCATGAAGAGCATAACCGGAAGCGTGGTTAGAGACCAGCTCATTTTTATGCTGGGCTTTGGACTGCTGATGGGGATAATCTTTCCTTTCTTTACCCTCTGGCTGCTGAAACTTCCGGCCGGTAGGGTATTGACGCCGCTATTTTTTTCGATGTGCATCCTGGCCGGACTGATCGTGGGCCTGTGCAACTATTTAATTTTTCGTGGTGTGGTCCACCGGTTTCTTTCAGGGCTGTCGGCCAGGATGGGACTCTTTCAGGCCAAGCTCGAAGCCTACCGGGCCGACCCGGCCTCTTCGGAAAAATGCCGCGCCGAAGACTGTTACGTGGAGGCTTCCTCGGCCGATATTCTGGGCACGATTTCCGGTGATTTCAATAACCTGATTGCCTCGGTGGCCAATTTTGTCGAGGTGGAGAGGACCACTGATAACTTCCTGGATAAGTTGAAGCGAAGCCTGAAACTAGAGGACGTGGCCGCGGTGGTGCTGGATACCTTCAGCGACTACTTCGGCGGCCAGGGGAGCTTCCTCCTGGTCCTGGAAAGAGGGGAGTTCCGTCTGGTCCGAAGCCAATCTGTTGACATCAATAAGGAGCAGATTGATGATAATTTCTGGCACGAACTCTTGAAGCAGGGTAAGCCACTGGTGGTTTCAGGTATAGAAGGTGATGCCGTTCATCTGGACATCGGGGTGGGTCAGCTTGATCCCAGGAACATAGCCCTCATTCCACTCAAGTACCAGAATGAGGAGGTCGGGGTGTGCGGACTGGTTTCCAGGGAGCCCTTCAAGCATGATTTCACCACTCTGGAAGCCAGGAATTTTATAGTTCAGGCCACTCCCTTTATCTACAACGCCCTGATCATGAAGAGGCTGGAGGTGATGGCGGCCATTGATGAGCTGACCGGGGTCCTCAACCGCAGGTTCGGGTTGAGGCGCCTCAACGAAGAATTTGAGCGTTCGAAGCGTTACCGGATGCCCCTGTCCGTGGCCATGGTGGACATCGATTATTTCAAGAAGATAAACGATACCTACGGACACCAGGCTGGAGACTTTGTCCTGAAAACCCTGGCCGGAGTCTTCACCCATAATATAAGGGTTTCCGATTTGGTCATCAGGTTCGGCGGAGAAGAATTCCTGCTGGTCTTCAACGGGGCTTCGGCCGTTGATGCTTACCAGATAATGGAGAAATTAAGGGCTGCAGTCGAAACCATGCGCCTGCAGTACGGAGCCTTTGATTTTAAGGTCACCTTCAGTGCCGGCGTGGCCAGTTTCCCGTCTGACAAGGTGAGCGACCTGGCCAGCCTGATTCACCAGGCAGATTCCGGGCTTTACAAGGCAAAGGAAACCGGCCGGAACCGCACCGTGATCAGCGGCTGAAACAGGGGACACCTTCAAGTGTCCCCATTTTCCTGCCAGTTATATTTTTCATTTACAACGACTTAGGAACGTCCTTCTATAAGAAATGGGGACACCTTCAGGTGTCCCCTTTTTGCTGGGGGCGGGCCGATTTTTCCCCAAGAAATCAGGCTCAAGATTCGGGGACACCTTAAAGTGTCCCCTTTTTCCTTCGCCGGGTGAACTTTAACGGCGCCATTTTCGTTTATAGGGTTGATGCCTGGAAAGGTTGAGCTCGAAACATTATGCGAAGGAATGTGGTTAACATGACAAAAAAAGCAGTTATCCTGTCCACGGTAGTGGTTTTAATCCTGTTTACTCTTTTGGGCCTTTCGGGTTTAAGGGCTGCCACCGGAAACAAGCCACCGGCAAAATCCGCCGATATCGATAAGGAAGCCCTGAAAAAGGCCCAGGAACAGAAGTTGGTCAGAGCCATACGGCTGAAGGAGCCTATCAGACTTGACGGCCTGCTGGAAGAAGAGGTCTGGAAGAAAAATGAACCGGTCAGCGATTTTCTTCAGCGCGACCCGGTCGACGGGGCCCCGGCTACGGAGAAGACCGAAGCCTGGGTGGCCTATGACGAAGCCAACCTCTACGTGGCTGCTTACTGTCACGATTCGGATCCGAAAGGGATAGTCGGCCTGCTGGGCCGCCGCGATTCTTTCGTGGAGTCAGACTGGTTTTTCTTTGCGGTGGATCCGTATTTTGATCGGCGCAGCGGGTTCCTGTTCGGCGTTAATCCTTCCGGGTCAATTGTGGATGAAGTCCTTTTCAACGATATCAGCGAGGATGAAACCTGGGACGGAATCTGGGAGGCAAAAGTGGCCCGGGTGGCTGATGGCTGGACGCTGGAAATGAAAATTCCCTTCAACCAGCTGCGTTTCCCGCGGAAAGAGACTTATACCTGGGGTGTTAATTTCAAGCGCACCATCAAACGCAAGCAGGAAAGGGTGTCCTTTGCCTGGGTGCCGAAAGAAGATAGCGCCCATGTCTCCCGCTTCGCCAGGCTGGAGGGAATCGAGAGTATCAACCCGGGCCGGCGGGTGGAGCTCTATCCCTATTCGGTGGGACAGGCCCAGTTTCGCCCGGCTGAACCGGGCAATCCTTTCGAGACCGGACACAAATACCTGGGCAATGCCGGCTTTGACCTGAAGGTCGGGCTGAAGAGCAACCTCAACCTTGATGTCAGCATTAACCCTGATTTCGGCCAGGTTGAAGTTGACCCCGCGGTCATCAACCTGAGCGCCTACGAAACCTATTACCAGGAAAAGAGGCCGTTCTTCATCGAGGGGGCATCGATGTTCAACCATTTCGGCCGGGGTGGCGTTTATGTGAACGCTAACATCAACTGGCCGAACCCGAGATTTTTTTACAGCCGGAGGATAGGACGGGCACCCCAGGGATACCCGGTGCATGAGGGCTACTCAAATTTACCGGACAGGACCACCATCCTGGGAGCTTTCAAGCTGACCGGGAAAATTGGTTCGGGCTGGAACGTTGGCCTTATCAGCGCGGTCACGGCCCGTGAATTCGCCACGGTCGATGACCTCGAAGAGCGGTATAAGGATGAAGTCGAGCCACTCTCCTATTACGGTGTCCTGAGGGCCCAGAAAGAGATCAAAGATGGTCAGCATGGGATTGGCTTCATGGCCACGGCTGTGGTCAGAGACCTCGACACCGAAATCCTTGCGGCCATTCTCAACAGGCGGGCTTTCAGCCTGGCCATGGACGGCTGGTCTTTCCTGGATAAGAAGAGGACCTGGGTGGTCGGCGGCTGGCTGGGCGGGACGTTCATCCAGGGTAGTCAGGATGATATCTACCGCCTGCAGCAGTCATCCATGCACTATTTCCAGAGACCTGATGCCACTCATGTCAGCCTCAACCCGGAGGCCACCAGCCTGAACGGCTGGGCCGGACAATTCAAGCTGGCCAAGCAGCAGGGCCATCACCTGTTCCTGCTGTCGGCCGGTGCCCTGTCTCCGGGATTTGACCCCAACGATGTTGGCTTCCAGAGTTCAGGCTCGGATGTGGTGGATATCATGGGGCTCTATGGATACCAGTGGACCAGGCCGGGAAAGATATTTCGGGAGTGGACCGCTATTTTGGGCGGGTCGGTCCAGTATGATTTCGGCGGGAATCGCACCTTCAATTGCCTGGCCACGAGTTTTCAGGGCGTGCTGAAAAACTGGTGGAATTTCGAGTATACCCTGATCTATGTGCCCGAGGCCCTGAGCAACCGCCTGACGCGCGGCGGACCTCTGGCCCTGTCACCTTACGGAGTAATGAACCAGCTGTTTGTGAACAGCGATTCCAGGCAACCGGTAGTTCTGCAGGGAAGCGTATCCTACCAGTGGGCCCATAACGATGCCAGCGAATGGATGGCCGATTTTTCGGTGCGCTGGAAGCCAAGGACCAATCTGAGCCTGTCGGTCGGGCCGATGGTCAGCTTTTCCAGGAACGAAACCCAGTGGGTGAGGAAAGTGACGGATGCGCTGATGACCGAGACTTTCGGTGCGCGCTACATTTTCGGGCGCATCGACCAGAAGATCGTGGCCAGCGAAATCAGGATCAACTGGATTTTTACCCCGACGCTCAGCCTGCAGGCCTACCTTCAACCGTTCATAGCCGTGGGCAAGTACGACCGGTTCAAGCAGCTCAACCGTCCCAGGGCCTATGATTACCTGGTGTTCGGGGAGGGCGGTTCAACCATCAGCGAAGAGGACGGTCGATACCTGGTCGACCCGGACGGAGACGGGCCGGCGGCTGCATTTTATATCTATAACCCGGACTTTAACTACAAGTCGATGCGGGGCACGGTGGTGCTGAGGTGGGAGTACCGACCGGGGTCGCTGCTGTACCTGGTCTGGACCCAGAACCGAGCCGATTTCAGCTACCCGGGGCAACTCTCGCTGTGGCGAGACCTGGGCAACCTGTTCACCGCCCCCGGCGACAACATCTTCCTGGTGAAATTCTCCTACCGCTTCAACCTCTAAACAGGGGTAAAAGAGGGGACACCTGCAAGTGTCCCCATTTTTACCTTTTTTTATTGTCACTTCCCCTTAGAATTCTGTCCTGAATCCGGGGACACCTGCAGCTGTCCCCAAAAGAAAATTCTATGACTTTGATAAATAAAACAAGTTTCTTGCGTCTTATTATGTGTTATGCCAAGGATAAAAAGGATAATATTTCCAAACGCCCCACATCATATTATCCAGCGCGGGAATAGGAATCAAAATGTTTTTTTCACGGATGATGACAAACAACTCTATCTAGAAATCTTGAACCATAAATCCCGTCTTGAAAGAGTAAAGATCTGGTGTTATTGCCTTATGGATAATCATGTTCATATGATCGCCGTTCCTGAAGATGCTGCGAGTCTGAGAAGGGCTATTTCTGAAACCCATAAAAAATATACCCTTCTTATCAACATCAGGAACAATTGGAAGGGGCATCTCTGGCAGGGGCGTTTTATTTCCTATCCAATGGATGAAACATATCTTTACCGGTGCATGCGATATATCGAACGCAATCCGGTTAGGGCTGGACTTGTTAATCGTGCTGAAGATTATAAGTGGTCAAGTGCCAGATCTCATGCATTAAATATTAATGATGGTCTGTTGAGTCCGATACCTCTGGCCTATAGTGTGGAAGATTGGAAGAGTTATTTAGGTGAAACGGAATGCGAGCATGACCTGAAAACCTTTAGACAGAGTAACGGGAACGGAGTGCCACTGGGAAGCGAGACTTTTATAAAAAGACTTGAAGCAGAGCTTGGAATAAGGTTGAGCTGGCGAAATCAAACGAGGGGAAAAGAAGGGGACACTGCAGATTCCCAATCTGGCTATCTGCTATAGGGCGGAAAAGACTGATAGCAGCAATAAAGAAAAAAAGAAGGAAAAACGGGGACACCTGTAAGTGTCCCCGTTTCTAGGCATAGGTTTTAAGGCAGAGAAAACAACCAAAAAGGTGAAAAGAGGGGACACCTGCAGGTGTCCCCTCTTTATCTGTTGTTATTTGTCGGAGAAGGCGAAGACGCTGAGGTAACCCAGCTTGATCACCCGGCTGAGAAGCTCGCCCGAGGCCTTGTCCGGGCTATCACCGGTCAGGTGATAATCGGGGTGCATGGCCGTCATGTAATAAACATACGGTTTCTTGACCGCGGCAAACGAGGAGTGGTCCGAACCTCCGCCGCCCTGGCCCAGCTCCGGTTCCCTGATGAACAGGTCCAGCCCGACGTACTTATTCATCTCCTGCTGGATCTCGTAGAAGCCTGAATCCTTGGTGGCGTTGACCGTAACAAAATAGGCCGGCCGGATCTGCTTGACCAGGTCTTCCACCCCCTGCACCTTGAACATGTTGGCATAGCGGGCGAAAGTCTGTTCGTCGTAAGGCCGGCTGATCATATCGTAATTCAGGTAGCCGACCGTCTTTTCCATGGGGAAGGTCGGGTTCTGCACATAGTACCTGCTTCCCAGCAAACCCTTTTCCTCGCCGGTCCACAGGCAGAAGACGATACTCCTCTTTGGCTTGACGGGATTGAGGGCCATGGCCCTGGCGATGGCGATCACGCCCACCGAACCCGAAGCGTTATCATCCGACCCGTTAAAAATGTAATCTTCCCACATGCCCAGGTGGTCGAAATGCGCCCCGAGCACGAAGTATTCATCCTTGAGCTTCGGGTCCGAGCCCTCAATGTACCCGATGACATTCATGGTCCTGACCAGGTTGGCTTTCACCGTGGAATTGAGGCTGACCCTGACTCCGGGCAGCTCCCGGGAAGCAGGCTTGTAGGTGCTCTCTATGACCTGCTTCAATTCGTCGATCGTCTTCCCGCTGTTTTCCAGGATGAGGTTGGCCATTTCCCTGGTTATGGTCAGGGTGGGCACGTTGCTTCCGCCCATCATGCCGGCCATGGAGTCGCGGGCTCCGGGGATGACCATCCTGCTCCGGGGCCGGTTGATGATTGGCCTTTCGTCATTCTGGCGCCGGTTCTGGGCTGCCGTCAGCATGTTGTAAATGTCCGTATCCTTCCCGGTGTTCTGAACCACCAGTACCGCGGCCGGCGACTGCTTGTAAATTTCTTCCAGCTTGTTGAAACCCCGGCCACCCCTTCTCATGAACATCATCTGCATGGCCTGGGCCTGAGGAAAATATTTTTCCTTGAGTTCCTTGGTCTTGTTGAACGGAGATTTCGGGTCATCTTTGCCAGGGGCCTCGCTCAGCACCAGCACGATCTTATCCTTCAGGTTCAGTCCCTTCAGCTCGTCCCAGCCCGCGGCCGGTTCTTTGATGCCATATCCGGCAAAGACCACCGGGCCGCTCAGGTCTTCATCGGAAGACAGGGTGCTCATGAAATCGACACCGCTTTCAAAGGTCCTGGCTTTGGTGAAACCGGCCCTGGTCACTTCGATCTTGACCGAAGCCCGGCTGTCGGTGATTTCCTTCAGGGTGAATTCCTGGAAGTAGCTGCGCTCCATTGACATGGCCTGCCTGGAACTCTGCCCGGCCATGGCCCTGGCGATGTTGACATCGGCCCTGGGCAAATCTCCGCCCGGCTTGACTCCCCACATCTTAAAAAGGGAGACGACATAATCCGCAGCCATGGCGTAACCGCGGCTGGCGGTCTCCCTTCCTTCCATCCAGTCCGAGGCCAGGTAGTTCAGCATGGACAGGGTATCCCGGGGAGTGATGGACTCGAAGCCCACCTTATACTTCTCGGGAACCGGTTCCGTCTTGGAAACCAGGTTGAGGGCTCTCTTCACCTCTTCCGGCTTCATCTGCTGCTGCGGCGGCATCTGGGCCAGGGAGAAGGAAAAAGCCAGCAAAACCGCCATTACCAGCAGGATTGGTAACAGTCGCTTTCTCATGTAAACCTCCATTGATTTATAAAGGGTGAATATTGGCGTTCGGGGGCGACAAACGATAGAAAAGGTATAAAAAAACACACATCGATATTTTTGACGCAAATCTCCGACATTTCTTCCATTATACACCCCATAAATTCTAATAATCAGGCCGCGTTCTTTCTCCCGGTTTCCTTGAGGTCTGAGCTGGCTTGGGGTGAATGTAATTTATAGACGAAAACCTTAATATAATTGCCTGATTGAGCGATCGAGGCCCCACGGGCCTTTACTTGAAACCTACGCTTCCATAATTTCTGATTCGGCTGCCGGCCGGCCAGGAGTCGTTGGCCCAACCAGCTTGAGAACCCCTGGTACAACCCGATATCTATTTCCCGGCTGCCCCGCTTCTGTCAAATTAAGTATAAAATCTGCCTTCAGCTCCCGGTTATAATCCGGGTTCGTTTCCGAATCTTATGATGGGCCTCTTGAGGTCAACCGAAGAATCGGAATCTAGGCTGCTGGACCGAAATTTGTTTATAAATCTTTTCGGATTAAGCCCTGCTTCTTAATTCAATGTCTTCCCGTTCCGGCTCCCGGTCTGCTTCAGCAGGGGAAAGTCAGCCTGAACTCGGTCCCGCCGCTCTTTCCGCGGACCAGTTCCAGTTTGCCTTCTATCTGGTCCACCAGGGTGTTAATCATAACCAGGCCCAGGGATTCTGCTTTTTGGAAATCCATGCCTTGTGGCAATCCCACCCCGTCGTCCTTGACCACCAGCTCGGCCCGCTTTTCTCCCTTCTTCTTCAGTTTAATCCATAGGTTTCCTTTGCGTCCCGAGGGAAAGGCATGTTTGAAGGCGTTGGTAATGAGCTCGTTCATTATCAGGCCCAGCGGCACGGCGGTATTGATATTCAGGTTGACTGGTTGAATGTCGACGTGCAGCTTGACCTGTTCGGGTTTGACCTGCTGGTCGAGGAAAATATTCCTGGCCATGTTGTTGAGGTAGTCGGAAAAATCTATGCTGGTCAGGTCTTTAGCCCGGTAAAGACGTTCATGGACCATGGCCATGGACCTGATGCGGTACTGGCATTCCTTGAAGGCGGCCTTGGCCCTGGGGTCATCGAGCAGGGCGGATTGCAGGTTCAGGATGCTGCTGATTACCTGCATGTTGTTTTTAACCCGGTGATGGATTTCCCTGATCAGGATTTCCTTTTCCCGCAATGATTGCCTCAAGGCCTCCTCGGCCTGTTTTCTTTCGGTAATGTCCCGGGCGATTCCTTCAATGGCCACCAGGTGGCCCGATTCATCGTAGATGGGAACGTTGATCTGCTCCGTCCAGATGATCGAGCCGTCCTTTTTTCGCCAGCGCAGGACCACTGGCTCGGAGATCCTGCCGGCGGCCACGTTTTCCAGAAGCTGTCGGTCTTCCTCCAGCACCAGCTTGAATCCCAGGTCCGGGTCAGCGTAGTGTTCTTCCGGTGTGTAGCCAGTAATAGGAGTGGCCGCAGGGCTCACGTAATCAAAGCCCCTTTCGGGTGAAAACCGGTACCTGTAAATCAGGTCCCTGGCGTTCTCGGCCAGCCGCCTGAACCTGGCCTCGCTTTCCCTCAAGGCCTGTTCCATTTTTTTGCGGCGGTCAATATCCCGGACTATGGCCTGGATGAGTTGTTTTCCACCAATTTCTATTAAATTCAGGCTGACCTCGGCGTAGAAAGGAGTGCCATCGCACCGGCAGTGGAGCCACTCAAAGAACTGGGGTTTTCCCTTCAGCACCTGCTCGATTTTTTCCAGGGCCTTTTCCCTGGAATCACGGCCATCGGGTTGTTTCTCAGGGGAAAAATTGTATGGAGGCTGGCCGATTATGTTATGGCGCGAACAGCCGAAAATCTCTTCTGTTTTGGGGTTACAGTCTATGAAAATGTCTTTGTCCATGAGAAAAATAGCGTCGTTGGCCGCCTCGAATAGCGCCCGGTATCTGGTCTCACTTTCTTTCAGGGCCTGCTCGGCCTTTTTGCGGGCCGTTATTTCTGAGGTGACCTCAATCATCCCGACGGTTCTGCCGGCCTCGTCTTTCATGGGATAACCGCTGATATCCCACCAGCGGCCGTCCGGTGACTGGACCTCCTTTTTATCCGGTTCGCCTGTTTCCCGGGCCTGAGCCACCGGGCAGATTTCACAGGGGCTTTGCCTTTGATGCCAGAGTTCATAACACTTATGTCCGACCAGTTCTTCGGGCTTCATTCCGAGGGATTCAGCGGCCGCGCGGTTGGCCCAGACGATGGTATGGTCCGGGGCCTGGTACAGGATATGTTCGGAAATGGTGGCAAAAATGGCCGATTTTTCCCGCTCGCTCCTGACCAGTTCTTCTTCGGCCCTTTTCTTCTCGGTTATGTCAGAAATGAAACCCTCAAGGCAGACCAGGTTCCCCGACCTGTCAAAAACGCCGGAGCCCCTTTCCCAGACCCATCTTGTGCGACCGTCCGCGGTCCTGATCTGGTATTCGTCCTCGAACACTCCTCTTTGGGCCAGGACCCTCTGCCATTTTTTCCACAGGTATTCTCTGTGCTCCGGCACAATCAACTGGCTGTAGGAAATTTTTCTGTTATTGATCAGGTCTTCCGGTTCATAGCCCGTGATTTCCTGGCAGGTGCCGGCTATGTATTCCATCGTCCACTGACGGTCGTTCTGACACCGGTAGACCATGCCCGGCAGGTTGGCCATCAGATTTTCCAGGAAGCGGTTCTTTTCCCTGAGCTCTTCTCGGGCTTTCAGGATCTGGTTCTGAGCTTCTCTCTCCGCTGTCTGGTCCCTGAAGACCAGGATGACACCGATATTCTCTCCTCCGGGATCTATGATGGGAGCGCCGCTATCGGCCACCGGAAATTCACGTCCATCTTTTGAGATCAGGACGCTGTGGTTGGCCAGGCCAATTATGATACCTTCTTGCAAGACCCGCTCCACCGGGTTTTCGGCCGGTTCCCTGGTGAATTCATTTATAATCTTGAAGACTTCCTGGACCGGTCGGCCCCTGGCCTCGCTCTCTTTCCAGCCGGTGAGTTTTTCTGCCACCGGGTTCATCACCAGGATATTTCCCCTGGAATCCGTGGAAATCACACCATCACCGATGCTATAAAGGGTGGCCCTGATTTCAGCTTCCCGGGCCAGCAGTTCCTGGATAAGTTCCACCCGGTCGGTGATATCAATCAGGGTGCCGATAATCGCTTTCCGGCCTCTATAGACCGTGGTACTCCCGTGGGCCTCGCAGTAGAAGAAAGAGCCATCCTTGCGCAACCCCCGGAATTCGAAACGGAGTGAAGTCACTTCACCGCTCAACCGCCGCCGGTTATATTCCCGGACCATGGCCCGGTCTTCGGGGTGAGTCAGTTCCAGGTTGCCCAGTTTGCCGATAAGCTCTTCCTGCTTATAACCGAACATATCGGCCAGGGCCCGGTTGACATACTTGAAAACCCCGTCCTGGACCAGGTAAACGCCGGCCATGGCCGAATCGCTCAGGACCTGGAACATCTGCTCGGTTTCCCTGGCCCTGGCCTCGGCCTCGTACAGGCGCTGGAAATTCACCTTCTCCCGCCGTTGCCAGAAGAGCTCGGTCAGGGTTAACTGGACGATGATCAGTGATATCATGAACAGGATAATAAGGGTGGAGCGTTTGTACCAGCCGGATAGCGCTTCTGCCTTGTCTATTTTGGAAACGATGGACCAGCAGGTGTTGGGTACGGGGGCCAGGTAGGACATCACTTTCTGTCCGCGGTAATCCACCCCCTCGAATTCGCCGTACTCCCCCAGGGCCGCCCTGACCGCCGGGATTTCCTTACGGCTGAGAGGAAAGCGCAGTTGCAGGGCCGTTTCTCTGCGGTGCCGGAGCTCGTTTAGAAAAACTACTTCCTCGCCCTCCCTTTTTACCAGGGCGGTCTCGGCGGTGGTGGAGTGGAAAGGCCAGGTCTGTATCAGCGGGAAAAGGAAGTCCTTAGCGTCCACGGTTAAGACCACAAAGGCCTCGACCTGCTTTTTCTGGTTTCCGGCGCTGACGATTGGACTGATAAAATCAATATGAATAAGACCTTCGTCCTGGTGAGCATGAAGGTCGGAATTGACCACGGTCCCGTATTGCTCGGCCCGCTTCAAATCCTGCAGAAGAATGTCTGTCAGCCTGGCCGGCGGTATCCCTCCGTAGCTGATTACCGGTTCTCTTTTTTCGTTAAGAATCATTATCCTGGCGTAGCCGTAGGTCTTGGCGGCCAGGGCCAGGCGGTCCTTGATCTTTTCTGTGTTTTCAGGGGTGGGCTTTTTGAGAAACTCCAGCAGGCCGGAAGTGAAAAAGGGACTGTCGGTCATGACCAGGGTATCGCCCTTTCTCTCATCCAGCCATTGCCTGATGTCAGCGGCTTTCATTTCGGCAATGGAGGACAGTTGCTGGTAGGTAATTCTTTTAACTTCTTTTTCCTGGTTGTGCCGAAGGGACAGTCCGGCCACCAGTATGATGATGATCAGAAGAAAAGAAATAAGGTACAGCGGGCTTTGCAGCCGTTTTTGCCATTTTGGCCATAGAGTCTGAAAGCTTCTCATTTTGGCCTCACTTCATTTAGTCGGAGCCCTGGACTCCTGGCCCGGGATTCGGTAGCAAGATTTTCCTCAGTCCGGGACCGGGTTTCATGTTACCTCTTAATCTTTTCCGGCAGCCCTGACCTGGTTGCGACCTTCCCGTCTGACTCGCAGCAGGTCTGGGCCAGAGGCTTGGGGCAGTTCGGGACTGTTATCTCTATCATCGGGAAAAGATAAAAGGGATCTGACCTGCCTGAAACAGACTGTTCTCATGATGGCCGGCTTAAAATTAACACTCTGAAGATGGGCTGTCAAGGAAGGAGTGGCCCATCAGCTGAAAGTCTGGTGCAAGGGGGGCCCGGTTGGTAGAAACTCCTTATAAATTGAGGCTTTAGGGAGGGAATTGACCGGCGACAACGCCCTGGAAATTTTAGGCGAAAAAATCAAATTACAAGGGCTTAAGATAGGGGAGAGCCGGGGTAGAAGAAAGATATTTTTCAGGATTGAGCCTGGCCAGAGAACGGGGAGACGGAGCCAGAAAATATTTTCTTCAATTCTTAATTTAAATTGAATATAATCAAGCTACCAGAAAGGAGGCCTTAATGCTCAAAGGGTTCAAAGAATTTATCATGCGCGGCAACGTGGTTGACCTGGCTGTGGCCGTTATCATCGGCGCCGCCTTCAGCCAGATTGTCAACTCCATGGTCGGGGATGTGCTGACTCCCCTCATCGGGGCTATTTTCGGAAAGCCAGACTTTTCGGGAATCTTCCTGGGTCCGGTGGCCCTGGGCAAGTTCATCAATGCCGTGGTCAACTTCCTGATCGTGGCCGCGGTTATCTATTTTGCCATCGTGGTCCCGATGAAAAAGATCCAGGAATTACGGGATAAGAAGAAAGCCCAGGAAGCCGCGGCCGCTCCGGCTCCCGAGCCCTCGGCCGAGGTCAAGCTGCTCTCTGAAATCCTGGAAACCCTGAAGAAGAGGGGTTGAGCGGCGGGCGAAGCCCTGGTTAGTCTATTCAGCAGAAGCCGGTTGCCGGCACTTCTTGTGTATCAGGCGAGCACCAGAGCGGGCTGCTCGCCGGCCTTGCTGGCCCCCAGATTTCTGGAATAGGTTTTTCGTCCTTTGTAGAACTCTGTTGCCAGTCTGTTGCACAATTTATCTGTCTGGCCAGAAGGTTCCTGCATTTAACAGGAAAAGGTCCTGCGTGGCGAGTGAAAGTCCGGAGCCTGGAGTTCCGCCCTTTTTCTTTTTCTTGTTGAGCTTCCTTCATTGCTAAGAGCTTATGGACTAAGCTCACGTGTCTTGATACAGGCCGGATCTTTATACCAGGACAATGTCCCGGCCAGGCTGGAGTGTTTCGTCAGTGATACCGCGGCAAAGTTCCGGGAATTCTTCGGAAAGTAAGTTTGCCCCGACTGCGGCGGAGATATAATTTAGCCTTTAGGAGTGTTGTTCAGCTATCCTGTCGGGGGCTTCATGGGAAGTTTGACTGCAAAAGACTTCGGTCAGGTGGCAGGGGCCAGGGTTCTTAATAGAGGAGGTCATTGGAAAACTTGCCAGATAATGGGGCGGGTGGATTTATATTGGCAGGATTGGCAGGAATAAGATCGGATGTGAAGAAAGTCGACAAAAATCCCTATAAGTCAGGCTCTCCGGGAAGGATCTTAGCCACAGCGAAGGAAATTGGCAGGCCGGCTAAGATTTTCTACGGCGTTTTGCTATCATATAAAAAATAATTTTGTGAAAGGCGGAGTGGCGAAAGATGAAGACAGTATTTGGAAAGGCTTTGATAACCGGGTCTTCGGCCGGGCTGGGTGAAGAATATGCCCGGCAACTGGCCGCGAACGGCACCAACCTGATTCTGGTGGCCCGGAGGAAAGACCGGCTGGAGAACCTGGCCTCAGAGCTGACCGAGAAATATGGAGTATCGGTAGAGGTTTTCGCGGCTGACCTGAGCCGGGACTATGATATAAACAGCCTGGCCGAGAAAATCAGGCAGACCGAGGACCTGGACCTGCTAATTAACAACGCCGGCTTCGGGGGGAAAAGCAGGTTCTATAAGGACGAAACGGGAGAAGCCGAGCAGATGATCCGGGTCCACGTAACGGCCCCGGCCGTGCTGACCCGGGCTGCCCTGCCGGCCATGATCAAGAGGGGCAGGGGTGCGGTTATCAACGTTTCCTCGGTGGCCGCTTTCAGCCCGTTTTCCGGGGCCATGTATAGCTCCACCAAGGCCTTCCTGGCCATGTTCTCGGTTAACCTCCAGAATGAACTCCAGGGCAAGGGGATTAAAATTCAGGCCCTTTGCCCGGGCCTGACCCATACCGAGTTTCACCAGGTGGCCGGGATGAAAAAGGAAGTAATTCCCGGGTTCTTATGGATGAAGGCTGACCGGGTGGTCAGGATTTCCCTGCGGTCCCTGGGCGGCAACAAGGTCATCGTCATCCCGGGATGCCGGAATAGAATAATTGCTTTCCTGATGCGCTGTCCCTGGACTTTCAGCCTGGTGCAGTGGCTGTCCAGGCGCAGCTGGGTCAGGAAAAGGGCCGGTATATAAAATTAAATAAAATACTGAAAGCAAATAATCCCTGGTTTGTTTTTGTTGATCAGAAAAGCTATTTCAGGCGGATAATTTTCCTGCCGGGTTAGTTAGGTCCAGGGTCATCCACAGGTTGGATGAGAAGAAGTACATTCTCCGTGTTTGCTTGCGGGGATGAGGTCCGGTCTGGCCGGACAGGACAGATTATATAAGCGTGGAGAGTCGGTCTTCTCGATTCGTTGAGTTCCCGGGGCAGGTGGAAAGAAGCAGCTTGTTGTGGAGCGAATATAATCCTGGCTTATTCCCTCCATTACTTTCTGCTATCATTAAGGCGGCCAGGCCAGAAGCTCAGGAATGATCCGAGCACGGGCCTGGATCCTCAATATCCTGAAGCGATTTAAGTTTTCATGGAAATTTTTGAGATCAAAAAACCTGAAGAGAAAAGGAAGAAAGCCAGGGCCCTCTTGCTGTTTTCCGGCGGGCTGGACAGCATCCTGGCCGGAAAGTTGCTGGAAGAGCAGGATGTGGAAATAGTGGCCCTGACTTTTCGCAGCCAGTTTTTCGGGGCAGGCCAAGCCATCCGGTTGGCCGGGGAACTGGGCTGGCCGCTGGTGTTGGTTGATATCAGCCCGGAACAGATAGAAATCGTGGAAAATCCCAGGTACGGCTACGGCCGGCAGCTAAATCCCTGCATCGATTGCCACGGGCAGATGGTAAGGATAGCGGGGGAACTTCTTGAGAGATACCAGGCTGATTTCGTGGCCACGGGAGAGGTGGTGGGGGAAAGACCGAAGTCGCAGAATCGCCAGGCCCTGGGGCTGGTGGAAAAGCTTTCGGGAATAAAGGGGCTGGTGCTAAGACCCCTTTCGGCCAGGTTGTTGCCAGCCACCATCCCGGAAGAAAAAGGGCTGGTCGACCGCAACCGGCTTCTTGATATCTTCGGTCGTTACAGGAAGAAGCAGCTGGAGCTGGCCGAGAGGTACGGGCTTAAAGAATATCCCACGCCGGCCGGGGGTTGCCTTCTGACCGACCCGGGCTTTGCTGCCCGGGCCAGGCAGTTGATGAAATGGCGGGGAAAGCTGTGGCCCGGGGACATTGAACTGATAAAAACCGGCCGGGTGTTTTTCGAGCCCGACGGGTTGATAGTGGTGGGAAGGGATGAGCGGGAGAATGAAAAAATAGCCGCAATAGCCGGCAAAACCGATATCCTGGTAACAACTGCCGGAGTTAAGGGGCCACTGGCCGCGGTCAGGCTGAAGGAGGTCAGTCCGCTTGTGGCCGACGGAGTTGTAAAAATTAGCAGCAGCCACGATGCCAGCGTGAATCGGGCCGGGGAGGATTGGTCAGACAGCCTGGCCGGTTCGGGCCCTGGGCCTTACCATGATCAAGAAGGCGCGGGTATAGGCCGAGGGGCTGAGCTGGCCCGGATGGTTCGCCAGATTCAGGACGGAATGATCAGGCCGGAAAAGTCTGGCCCGGGCAGTGTCGGAGCGGGAATTGCCAGCCTCAGCGTGGTGCGCAAGGCCTGTCTCCTGGTCATAAGATATAGCCGCCGGGCCCGCGACAAAGAACGGGCTTCAGCCGCGGTTATCCACCGGGGCCTGGTCTTTGAGCTTGAGTTTCAGCAGGCTGACTGGGGAAAATATCTATGAGTGATATTTCCTGTGTTTAATTCGTCCGATCTCAATCAGAATGGTCATAAGGATTGGGCAGCCTTAGGTTGACAGGCTGCGGGCGGATAAATATATTAAAGGAAAAATCGAAATCCTGAGAGGATAAATAAGGAGTCAGCATGCCCACCAAGCCAAAAAGCCCTTACCTGCCCTTCGGCGACCAGCAGACCGCTCCCTGGTACGGCAAGGATATTCTATCGGTGAAGCAGTTCACCAGGGCCGACCTGGAATACATCTTCAGCGTGGCCCACGAGATGCGGGTGATGGTCGAGAGGATCGGAACCTTTGACCTGCTGAAAGGAAAAATCCTGGCCAACCTGTTCTACGAACCGTCGACCAGGACCTTTGCCTCCTTCATGGCCGCCATGCAGCGGCTGGGCGGAGCGGTCATCCCCATCAGCGAGGTGCGATACTCTTCGGTGGCCAAAGGTGAAAGCCTGCCCGACACGGTGAGGACCCTGGCCGCCTATGCCGACGTCATTGTCATCAGGCACCCTGAGGTGGGCTCGGCCGCCCTGGCCGCCCAGTACGCCGGCAAGCCGGTGATCAATGCCGGCGACGGGGTGGGGGAGCATCCGACCCAGGCCCTGCTGGATGTTTTTACCATCCGGGAAGAGCTGGGCCGGCTGGACGACCTGACCGTGACCATGCTGGGCGACCTGAAGTATGGCCGGACCGTCCATTCGCTGGCCAGGTTGCTGACCCGGTTCAAGAATATCAAGCTCAATTACGTTTCACCCGAGGTGCTGCGCATGCCCCGGGATGTAATCGAGGAAGTTGAGGAAAAGGGCCTGCCGCAGAAGGAATACACCGTCCTGGATAAAGTCCTCCCAGAAACCGACGTCCTGTACGTGACCAGGGTGCAGAGGGAAAGATTCGAAAACCTGGAAGAGTACGAAAAGGTCAAGGATGCCTATGTCATCAGCGCCAAGACCATGGAAAAGGCCAAGGAAAAAATGATCGTCATGCACCCCCTGCCCAGGGTGAACGAAATCGCCATGGACGTGGATAAAGACCCTAGGGCCGCCTATTTCCGGCAGATGGAGTACGGGCTGTACGTCAGGATGGCCCTGCTGGCCATGGTCCTGGGCAAGGCCTGAAAACGGGGGACACGATACTCGTTTCCCTATTTTTCAGAATCGGTGAGCTGGTAGCTTCGAGAAAAATTTTTATGTAGAATTTATCGCCCATTTTGTTAAAGCCAGCCGGCGTTACCAATTGTGAAACGATGGTATTCCTTCTGAATTAGCGACCCTGTTTGCAGACGGTGTTGATTCTAATAATCTGCGATTCGCTCCCGGATCAAACGGACAACCGGTCAAAAAATGGAGCCAGGGAGCGTGACCGAGCGCGCACACGGTTGTCCCCAATTTCAGTCAAGGTAGTAGGCGATGGAGCAGAAGCTGACCCAGTGGCGCAGGGAAAAGGGAGCGGTGGTACCCAGTCCGATTTTCTTCAGTGGAAGAACACCCTCGCTATAAGTATCGGAAAAGCGGATCAGCTTACCTCGAACATTGCGGCCGGTGCTTCTTCTCATCACTTTTTGCACGGTCAGAAGCCCGAAGGGAATTGAGTACTTGCCGCACCAGTAAGAGCTCTTGTAGTCCAGGTAGGTCTGGCCCCAGAGTTCCCCGGTCAGGCCGGCCACTTTTTTCTCCGTAACCCGACCCGTCAGGTAGCTATTTATCAGATTCCGGTCGAAGGCCAGGGCCTTTTCCCAGGCTTCCTGCCCCTCGCCAAAGGCCAGGTTGTTGAAATCTTTTCCGTAATGGTTGCCGTCGGCCGAGATCAGGAAAAAGATATCGCGTCCGGGTTGCAGCCTGTTTTCCTTCAGGTAAGCGGCGATGACCCCGGCCAGGTTCTCCGAGATTTCTTTCATCTTATCCAGTGGCATCGGGGCCACCATGATGGGCGTGATTTTTATGTCCGGGTTAAAGTATTGCAGGAATGGAATGAGGGCTTCTATGGAATGCTCCAGCTCGTGGGCCCGGTTGTTGACCGTGAGGTATTCAGGTTTAAGGCGTTTTTTGAGGTATGACCGGAGCGGAGAGATTTCCACCGGTTTCAGTACCCCCGGCCAGAGTTCGTAATCATCCAGGATGAGCAGGCTGTCCAAACCCTTGATTTCATTGCGGACGGTGCCGTGGGTCACCCCGAAAATCACTGCTTCCCTGGCCCTGATGAGATTGAAAAGCGGGTAGTAGAGCCGCCCGGCGTAAAGGTAATCATCGTGCGGGGAGATGGCTGCCACCAGGCCCTCAGACTTGAAGTGTTCTTTTTCCTGGGCAGCAAGATAATCAACCAGGATTTTCATGCTCTCGGGGTTCCAGCAGAAGCCGACGTCGTCGCGGACGGGGCGGATTTTATTTGGCTGTTCCTGGGGCGGTTTCTGTGAGCCGGCCAGCTGACCGCTCACCAGGATCAATGCCAAAAGGAGTATGAGCAGGACCGGTAAAGCGAGAATAAGGAAAATCCTGTTGTTTATGGTTTTCATCTTCCTCCTCCTCTTCCTCTGGTAACCTTAATTCGCGTTTTGGTATCGCACATAACAAGCTTAATTAAGACATCCTGAAAATAGCATAAACTTTTTGAACCATCGTGGCAAACCGGCCAGGGTGAACAGGGTGTTTGCGGATTGAGCCAGGCCGATAGGTGCCTGCTAAAAAAGAACGAAAGAGCCTCCAGCTTTATGAAAATTTCCCTCATATAGCTGCTTTCCCCCTGTTATTCTGATCAGAATATTTTTAATTATTTTGGCCAAAAACAGGATTTTTCTTGATTTGTGTGCTATAATCTATTTGCTCGATTATAAAGGACGAGGGCACGGGCCCTTATCGGTCATAACTCTCTCCTTTATAACGGAAAATTTTATTAAAGGAGAGATGTTATGAACATCTACGTAGGAAACCTTTCCAGGGACCTCACCGAAAGCGAACTGAAGGAAACTTTTGAAGCTTTCGGAACGGTCAACAGCGCTTCCATCATCAAGGATCGCTACACCGGTGAATCACGGGGCTTCGGCTTCGTGGAAATGCCCAACCAGGAAGAAGCCCAGGCTGCCATCAACAGCCTGAACGGCAAGAGCCTGAAGGGCCGCACCGCCACCGTCAACGAAGCCAGGCCGCGGACTGACAAGCCCCGCACCGGTTTCGGCGGCGGACGTGGACGCGGACCGGCCGGTGGACGCCGCTATTAATCGAGTCTAAAAGATAAGTTAGTAGCTTAGCGCAACCAGAAGCCAGGCAGCGAACTGGAAGCCGGAGCCGGGTGTCAGGCACCTGGAGCCGGCCAGAGTAAGTTGCCTGGCTTTTTTATTTCTGGTTATCCAGTCTCTTGGGCGCGTAAAATATCCTCATTAATTAAAGTTGACTTTCCTGGCGGCTGAAGGTTGATTCGCCGGGGTGGGACTTATTGGAAACTTCTTTCGCAATGTAGTAGGCGGGATCTGGCTAAGTCGGTTCCGCTCATTCGGGACTGTTAAGCAGAATAACCTGTTTTTCCCCTTAACTCCCTCCTTCTCTTGTTTAGATTCAAGAGTCTTTTCCGCTCGGTCGAGAGTACTATTACTTTTGCCTGCGGCTTCGGGTATATCGGGTAGACCGGTCAGAATGATTGTAGCCCGGGACAGGTCTTCGTTACCTGAAATCGAGAAGCTATTCAACCAGGGCTATGACTTCAATCTCCACCCTGGCCCCGCCGGCCAGGCCGCTTACCCCGAAGGCGCTGCGGGCCGGCTTGTTCCTGGTGAAATAGGTGGTGTAGACCGAGTTCATCCTGGCCCATTCCCCGATATCGGCCAGCATGACCGTGGCCTTGACCACCCTGTCCAGCGAGGAGCCATATTTTTCCAGCGTTCTCTTGATGTTGTCCAGGCACTGCCTGGTTTCGGCCTCGATGCCGCCCTCGGCCAGTTTTCCGGTCTGCGGGTCGCGCCCGAGCTGTCCCGAAAGAAACAGCAGGTTGCCCACCCTGACCGCCTCGGAGAACGGGGCGTTGCTGCGCTCGGGCGAGCTCAGGTATTCAACCAGGGGCTTCTGCTGGGCGGAAGCCTCAAGTTTTTTAACGGTGGACTTCAGCCAGCCGGCCGTGAACAGGAAAAAGCCGGCCACCACCAGGACCAGGATGACAGCCAGACGGGTTGATTTCATGGTTGACTCCTTTCTTTGCCGGCTCTATCTTTACCCAAAAACCGGGGCTGAAGTCAACCATCCGGCGCCTCTGCTTCTTGATCCGCTTCGTTTCAGTCTGTAGGCCACCGGTATGGGTATTGCCGGTCTTTGATTGAAGTAGCTGAGGATATATTCCTGCCATCTCTTCAATAACCTATCCCAGTCGTTAAGCAGGGTATCATCATAAACCAGAAGACGCCTGGTCGGGATATGGAATGAGTTAGAGAGGTATCAAGAGTTTGTTCTGCGGAAGAAGATGACCGGGCTGGCCTGCCCACAGGAGGCTGGCCCAGGTTCACTGCATTGTCAAGCCAACCCCATTGCCGACAGACTATACCCGCGCAGTCGAGCCGGTCAGCTCACTTTCCTGATGAGGAAGGAAGATGGAAGGCGAATGACAGGGCAAGCTTTAATCTTCAATTTTTCCTGGTCTGGCATTCCTTGGCTGAAGTATAATCTTGGTCGGGAGCAGGGCCGGCCAGGGGAGAAGGCCGAGAAAGGATAGGCGAGGGAAAAAATTAATCTGGGAAGGAATAGGAAATATGGAAGGTCACGGGAAGCCGGGCACCGCGGGAGGGCAGGTTCTATGAAATTTTCCGGTTGTTGCTGCTGGCCTTTTATGTTATCATAAATCCTACTAATTTAGTAGGAATTAAATTGAGCCCCGCGTCCGGATAACCGGGATTGGGCCGGCCGGGTGACTGGAGGACGACCATGGAACTCAACGAAAAGACCAGCCTTTATTCGCTTCTCAAGGAATATCCATTTCTGCTTGACTTTCTGGTCGGGCTATCGCCCGATTTTGAGAAATTAAAGAACCCGCTCTTGCGCAAGACCGTGGCCCGGCTGGCCACTCTCAAGCAGGTGTCGGAAGAAGGGAAAATCCCCCTCCCTGAGCTGATAGCCGGGATAGAGCGGGAAATCAGGGAGAAAAGCGGCCAGCCCGGGAGCGAAACCGGAAGCGCGGCCGCCGGCCAGCCCTTCGACCGGGCCAGGGCCGAAGCCCTGAAACAGATAATCAAAAGGCTTCACCGGGGAGAGCCGGTCGAGGAACTCAAGAGACAATTCGCGGACCTGATCAAGGACGTTGGAGCCGATGAAATCGCCCGGCTGGAACAGCAGGTGATCGACGAGGGCATCCCGGAAGAGGAGGTCAAGAAACTGTGTGACCTGCACGTTAAAATTTTTGAGGAGGCGCTGGAGGAGCAGAAATCGCCGGAAGCGCCGCCAGGACACCCGGTTCACACCCTGATGGCCGAAAACCGGGCCCTGGAAAAACTGCTGGCCGAAATCAAGTTGTTACTGGAGCGAATTCCCCGCGAAACGGCCGAAGCCGAGGTGGAGAGCAACCTGGAGGAACTTCGACAGTTGCTGTCCGGGCTGGCGGAAATAGAAAAGCATTACCTGAAAAAAGAAAACCAGCTTTTCCCGCTGCTTGAAGCTCGTGGGGTGACCGGCCCGACCAAGGTCATGTGGGCCATCCATGATGACATAAGAAAGGAACTCAAGGGCCTGAGGCGCCAGCTCGAGCAGAAGATTCAGACCGCGGAGCAAGCCAGCCGCCTGGCGGTCAGGACCGGCCAGGTATTGCAGATGATCCAGGACATGGTCTACAAGGAAGAGAAGATTCTGTTCCCGTTGAGCCTGGAAGTCCTGCAAGAGGAAGACTGGGCCCGGGTCAAGCGAGGTGAAGAGGAGATCGGCTATGCCTGGGTGCAGCCCGGTACCGGCTGGAAGCCCGCGGTTGAAACCGTGGGAGATCTTTCTGGCGGCGGTGGTTATGCCGGCTACGGCCGTCCGGCCGGGGCGGGGGAGAGTACTCCGGAGCCAACGGCGGCTGCGGCCGGAGCTTCGGGCCCACAACCGAGGCGGGTGCAGACGCTTCTCGACCTGAGGACCGGTCGGCTGAGTGCCGAGCAGGTTGACCTGATGCTGACCCATCTTCCGGTGGACATCAGCTTTGTCGACGAGAACGATACGGTCATCTATTATTCGGATACTCCTGACCGCATCTTTCCCAGGAGCCCGGGCGTTATCGGCCGTAAGGTCCAGAACTGCCACCCGCCCAAGAGCGTTCACATCGTCAACCGCATCCTGGATGCCTTCAGGAAAGGCGAAAGGGACGTGGCCGAGTTCTGGATTGAAATGCACGGCCGTTTTATCCACATCCGCTATTTTGCCGTCCGCGACGACGACGGCCGCTACCGCGGTTGCCTGGAAGTCAGCCAGGAGGTGACGGCCATCAGGGCGCTGAAGGGTGAGAAAAGATTGCTGGACTGGGAATAAAAGAAGGTCTGGCCGCTTTTCCGGTGGGTTGGTTCAGGCGGCAACTATCTTGCACACCGGAGCGGGTTAAGAATTTTCAGAATCCCGGTTAAGCTGGCAGTCTCAATCAGCCTCCCATCTTGCATAGAATTATAGCGACTTGGCGTACAGGATCATTTTTTCTGGAGAGAGGGTCAGCCAGGAAGAGGCGAGCCTTCAGGTCTTATCGAAAGCAAGAAACGGGAAATGGATATTTTTTGGGCTGGGCTGGTCTTATCCAGGTTCAGGGCCCGGCGGAATTTTTCCGGGTCAAAGGTCTGAAGGTATTTGACGATGTTGGTGTAGGTGTTATGAAAACCGAAACCGCCCTTCTGCATCTCCCTTATCGCTTCCTCTTTTGACCAGCCCTGCACCACGATTCGATAAACGGCCACGAACAGTCCGGCCCGGTCGGCTCCGTGATGGCAGTGAACCGCATAGGGCCCTTCCTCCGGGTTGGTAACGATCTGAAGGAATTTCAACAGGTCGGCTTCCTGGACCCGGGTGGCCTTGGACGGGATTTCGTAATACTTGAGGTTGGTGCCCGCTATCATCTTCTGGTCCGAGTGCTCGCTGCGGAGGTTGACCACGGTCCTGATGCCCAGTTTTTCCAGTTCTTTGAACCCGGCCGCAGTCGGCTGGGCGCAGCGGTAGAGCAGGTCTGAGACTTTATGCAGGTTGGGGACACCTTCAACCTGAACTGGCGAGGCCCAGTTCTCGGGGCGTGGTACTTCCTGCCGGCAATCGGTGGTCCCAGAGGCCAGGAAAACAAGCAGCAGGGTGATGGCCAGGGCCAGGGGAAACTTGACCGGGTTTCTTGAATAACGCCCATTCCTTCTGTTTTTAGCCATGTCTGCCTCGTATTCTCATTTTGGCTCTAAAATATACTGCCGTCGTCAGGCTGTCAATCTAATTACGTATCCAATTAGATGTCCTCAAGAATCTGGTCGGACCGAAGGCCAGCCAGCTGGCCACTAGGTTTGGTATTAACTCTCACTTTAAGCGATTACTGTAAGTTCAATTTTTTCTCCTGGCGCTTTGAACCGAAAGGACAGGTCATAGCCGAGACGGGCGATTGGGACGAGCTATGGTTATGATAATACTGGCCGCGTTGGCTTAAACCCGTTAAGATTCCCGATAAGGCTAATGAAACCCGCCTCTTCTGGCATGGTTGACGCCTCCTGCGGGGTTGGCATAATATTTTCTATCCGTGAAATTTAGTGAAGTTAAATTCTGCCGGCGGGAAGTGAAAGGAGAAATCAGATGTCAGACAGAGTGACCAGGGCCAGGAAATTATTTCAGGAAGGGTTCAGCTGTTCCCAGGCGGTCTTCACGCCGTTCGCGGTTGAGGCTGGCCTGGAGGAGGAGACAGCTCTCAAGCTCTCCCAGGTTATGGGCGGGGGAATGTCCCACCTGGGCTTGACCTGCGGGGCGGTGACCGGGGCGCTGCTGGTCATCGGACTTCATTTTGGACGCACCCGGGCTGAAGACAGGGCGGCCAAGGAACTGACCTACGAGCTGGCCCAGAAGTTCTGCCGGCAGTTTACGGAAAAGTTTGGGTCGATTAACTGTACCGACCTTATCGGCTGCAGCCTGAAAACGCCGCAGGGGCTGGAACTGGCCAGCCAGAACAATCTCTTTGAAAAATTTTGCAGCGGTTACGTGGAGGAGGCCGGCCGCTTGCTGGAAGAAATTCTCAGTGAGGGAAAAAGGAAGCAAAAAATAAACGGGCCTGCCCGGATAGAATCACGGAAAGGTTGCAACAAGAACAAATCAAGACGGCGATAAAAATACGTTCTGTCAATTTCTGGCAGAAGAAGTTGGCCCTGGGGTTTTTGAACAATTCTTTTATTAACGGATAGCCGTCCCAAAGACTTTGAAATCAAAGTTTTATTTGAGATATTCAATCGGGTCATAGGTTATAAGAAATCTGGTGTAAAGATGTTTGGGCCTGTCTACCGGCCGGTCAGACGGAAAGTCAGGGACACGAGAGCGTGTCCCCCTTTTTCTTTTTTCTTATCTTTAACAGCTCAATCAGCATTCCAAGGGAGCCGCGCACCAGGCGGACCCGGGACTGGGGGTGGTTGACCCAGACCACCGGCACCTGGGCAATTCTGTAGCCGAGCTTCCGGGCCAGGAGCAACGCTTCGACGTCAAAGGCAAAGCCTTCCGTCTCCAGCCGGAAAAAAATTTCCCGGGCCGCTTCCTTCCGGAAAAGCTTGAAGCCACACTGGGTATCCCTGTATCCCTTGAGCACCAGCAGCCTGACCAGCAGGTTGAAACACTTCCCCAGGCGTTCGCGCAACCAGCCTTGTCTTTGCTTTATCACCGATTCGGGCAGGGCCCGGCAGCCGATGACCACGTCATAACCTTCTCTCATCAGGGGCAGAAATTTTTCCAGCTCTTCGATCGGGGTGGACAGGTCGGCGTCGGTAAAAAGGACCAGCTCGCCCCGGGCCTGAAGCACCCCGGCCCGGACCGCCGCTCCCTTGCCCCGGTTAACCGGGAGCGTTACCAGCCTGAAGGCAGGGAAGTCCTTCATGATTTCGCCGGCCACCTCGGCCGTCCGGTCAGTGCTGCCGTCGTCCACCAGGATGATTTCGGCGCTGAGGCTCCTGCTGTTGAGGTATTCTTTGATACGGAACAGGCTGAAGCCGATTCTCTGTTCTTCGTTGTAGGCCGGTACCACGACCGAGAGGTAAATGTTGTTGGTTATCTTCATTTGGGCAAGAGATGGTCAAGCACCAGGAAAGCCAGGATGATCAGGATGATGAAAAAGACCATGGTGCTGAGGGCAAAATTCAGGGACAGCTTCCTGGCCCTTTTCAGGTCATCCGGGAAATGCTTCTTGTACTCGGCATAGGTGATGAGATAGGCGGACAGGGCCGCCACCGGGGAAAATACCAGGGCCAGGATTATGGCCAGTCCGCTCATTTTATAAGATTTATCTCCGCCAAGATTATAGCAGAAGACACCCGGAGGTCTAAAAGATTTTATGGGGCTGGACGGCAGCAAAGAAATTAACCGAAAAATATGATAGACGTAAAAGCTGGGTTTCCAGCGATCAACATTGATGGCTGGCTGATTCTTTCCCATTACCAGGGCTCTGGCCGCTGCCACCAGGGGTGAAGCCAGCCATTTATTGAGGCTTAAGCTGGCGGGCTAAGGAGCACTCCAGGGCTCCGGCTGTCAGTTTATTCAATTAATGTTCTTCAGACGGCCGGCGCCGAATTGACCCGGCCCTGCCTTTTTCGGGACCTGGAAGCAGGGCGATTTTATTTGACCCGGGAATGGTGGATAATAATTGAAGAGACAGCTTGAAAAAATCAGTAGTAGGCAAAGTTTTTTTCGCTTGATGTAGGAGAGAAACATCTTGTGGATGTATAAGAATATTTGTGATTTGATAAGGATAGTGAATAAAATGCCCAATAGTTCGCGATTTAGTTCAGGAGAAGCTGGTGTATAAAAATGTCCGCGATTTGATTCAGGAGAACGAGGCATCATAATATTTCCTCTTATTAAAACGTTATGCTTGATAAGGTCTTGGCCGGAGGGCGCAGAAAGATTAGGCGGCATTGTTGGACAAGACGCAAATGGGATTTTTATTAAAGGAGGAGGAGATGAAAATTAGAGCAGCCCGGTTTTTACTGGTACCGTGCTTATTGCTATCAATCCTGGTTTTCTGGGGCCAATCCCTGGCCCAGGGCAAGGCGGCGGCTGCTCCCCGCCCGCCCCTCAAGGTCTTCATCTCGGTCGACATGGAGGGCATCTGGGGAGTGGTTCACGGCAACCAGTGCTCTTCTGATTCGCCCGAGTACCAGCTGGCCCGGAAGTGGATGGTGCAGGACACCAACGCCGTGGTGCAGGGCCTGTTCGAGGCCGGGGCCACCGAGGTGGTGGTCAACGATTCCCACGGCAGCATGCGCAACATCATCGCCAGCGAGCTCGACCCCAGGGCGGTGCTGATCTCCGGCTCTCCCAAGCCCATGTCCATGATGGAAGGCCTGGATTTTAGTTTCGCCGCCTGCATCTTTGTCGGCTACCATGCCCGGGCCGGTTCGGCCCCGGCCATCCTGGACCACACCATCTCCGGGGCCGCCATCTATTCCATCAGGATAAATGGAATCGAAATGCCGGAGCTGGGTATTAACGCCGCCATCGCCGGCTACTTCAACGTTCCGGTGGTCATGCTGACCGGCGATACCGAGACCTGCCGCCAGGCCCGGGAGCTCCTGGGCCAATCGCTGGTGGTGGTCCCGGTCAAGGAAGCCGTCAACCGCCTGGCCGCCAGAAACTATGCCCGGGATAAGGTGCTGGCTGATTTTAGGGATGGGGCCCGGAAAGCTCTCAATTCGCTGAAGGGTTTCCAGGCCTATAAGCTCCAGCCACCCTACCAATTTGAAATCAACCTGCACAACAGCCAGCAGGCCGAGCTGGGTGTCCTGATTCCGGGCGTAAGGCGACCGGCTCCGAGGACCCTGACCTTTACCTCCCAGGACTACCTGGAAGGCTTCAAGCTGATGCGGGCCCTGATTGCCCTGGCCGGCGTGAGCTGAGTCCAGCGGCAGGCTGGAGCCAAAAAAGCTTTCATCCTGAAAATTGATATCCAGGCTGGGCAGTGGCGGAGTTGGAAGCGGAGCCGCGAAGCGGTAAAATTTCCATGGCTGGGCCCAGGTCATAATGGGTTTAGCTGGCTCCGGACGAAATGAGAGCATCGACCGGAAGAAAATCCTCGACTGGCCACCGTAGAAGGCGGAAAGAATATCCGGTCAAAGAATATTAAGTCAGAGAAGAGATGGCGATGCCGAAAAAAATTCTTAGAAACCAGATCCGCGAATGCTGTTTTTCTATAGGCGGGCCCGGACTTGATTCTGGGCTGCTTCTTCGTTTTGGCCTGGTTGGCTGGTTTCTTTTTGTTCTGACCTTAAGCCCACTCGTAGCCGGGCAGTTCAGGCCTGACTGGCCGCAAAACCTGAACCGGCCCTGGGTTGGCCCGGATTTCTATGCCCAGCGCCTGGAAGACTGGAGACTTAATCAGGGCTCTGTTGAATGCCTGGGAGCGGCGGCCAACCGTTACCTTTATCTGTTGACCGGAGAAATAACCGCAGGTTCCGGCCTCCTGGAAATTTCGGTCAGGGTGTCCGTCCCCGAGCTTCCGGCCAGGGCCAGGGCCCGGAACTTCGTCGCACTCAGGCTCGGGATAAAGAGCCCGGGTGGCGATTTCAGGGAAGCCGCGGTCAGCGGTCAGGGCCTGGAAGCAGGCCTGACCACCGACGGGTTGCTGTTCATAGGAGAGCTGGAAAGCGTCAGTTCAGAGGAAAAACAGGAAGAGCTGAAGAGAGCCCTGCGCAAGGGCCTGGAACTGAGGCTGAACCTGGGAAGTTCCGGCTCTCAATCGTCGGTCAGGCTGATGGTGGTTGAACCTGAGGCCGGGGAAATTCTCGACGAGCTGGAAGAGACTCATCTGTCGGCTGATGAGATTGCCGGCGGGCTGGCCCTGGTCTCCAGCCTGCCTGAAGTCCGCCCCGGGGAGGGAATGGCCGCCAGCCGCTGGCTGGACCTGGACATAAGCGGTAACCTGTTCGAGGCGCATCCGGAAAGGGCCCTGGGCCCCGTGGCCTTTACGCTTTATACTCTCAGCCGGGATAAGCTGACTTTAACCGCCCAGATGGTACCGGGCTGTCTGACTTCTGAAACCAGAGCGGTTCTGGAAATAAGCGAAGATGGCCGCTGGGTCCAGGTGGCCGCAGCCCCGGTCGACCTAAATTCCTGGCTGGCCAGGTTCAGGGTGGCCGGCTGGGATTCCAGCCGTGACCATGAATTCCGGGTCAGGCTGGAAGGTCAGGAAGCCGGGCCGGAATTTGCCCATAATCCCATCGGAATAGTAAGAAAAGAACCCCGGGACCAGGACCGGCTGGTGCTGGCTGTCCTTAGCAACCACCAGGAAGAAGGCTATCCGCACTACGGCCTGGTCTCGGTCCTGAAAAAGCAGAACCCGGACCTGCTGTTTTTTGCCGGTAACCAGGTCTTCGGACGCCCGGCCTCTTTCTGGCGGGAAAAGTTTACGCCGGAAGAAGCGCGCCGGGAATACCTCAGGCAATGGCTCCTTTTCGGCTGGGCTTTTTCCGGGCTTCTCAAAGACAGGCCGACCGTGGTCATGCCCGATGCCCGGGATTTTTTCCAGGCCAAGCTCTGGGGTGAGAATGGCCGGCTAATAAGAGCAGAAGATTACCCCGACCCGGTGGCCGCCCAGGACAGCGGTGGTTTCCTGATGCCGGGGGAATTCGTTGACCTGGTGCTGGCCACCCAGATTTCCCACCTGCCTGAAGTTGAAGGCCAGCCGAGTTCAGGAAAAGACGAAGATCCTTATTTCCGGGAAATTCGATATGGCGGCCTGAGCCTGGCCGTGGTCTGTGACCGGGTGTTTAAGTCTGCACCCGCTCCGCTTCTGCCGGAGGCCCAAATCAGAAATGGCTGGGCCTGGAACAGCGAGTTTGACCTGAAAAAACAGGGCACTCCAAAACAGGCTCAACTCCTGGGGTCGGCCCAGTTGAAGCTCCTGAGGAAGTGGGCCGAAGACTGGTCGGACGGAGTCTGGATGAAAGCGTTGCTTACCCAGTCACTCTGGGTATCTTTGCTCACTATGCCAGAAGGCAGGCTGGGCGATGAAGCCCTGTGGCAGCTACAGCCGCTTAAGCCCGGCGACTATCCCACAGATGACCGGCCGGTAGGTGATTTTATGAGCGGTGGCTGGCCGAAGCCGGCCCGGGATGAAGCTCTTAGCATACTCCGGAAGGCCTTTGCTCCACACCTGGCCGGGTCCGGCGGACCGCCGGCTGCCCTCCATTACGGACTGGGAAAGCCGGGCGATGCGGGTTGGGCCTTCGTGCCGCCACCAATTGTGGCCGGTCCGGCTGTTCGCTGGATGCCAAAGCCAGCTACCAGGTCTCCTTTAAAAAAAGTGCCGGAAGCCACCGGTGATTTCGAAGATGCTTTCGGGAATAAATTCAGTCTGGAAGTGGTAACTAACCCCTTTGAAGGGGAAACAGCCCAGGCGGGGAGGGGCTCTTCTGGTTACGGCCTGGTCATTTTTGACCGCAATGAACGACGGGTTATGCTGGATTGTCTGGTGCGTCCTGAAAATTCTCCAGAGGCTCAGTACAAGTCCTACCCGGGCTGGCCGGTGTCTTTCAGTCAACTGGAAAACGACGGACGACAGCCCGTGGCCTACCTGCCGCTTCTTCAGTTCCGCGGAATCTCCGACCCGGTGGTCCAGGTGGTGGATGAAAAATCCACAGAGGTGGTTTACACCCTGAGGATCAAGGGCACCGAGTTCCGCCCGCCGGTCTTCCGGGCCGGCAGTTATACCATCCGCTGCGGCGAGCCGGGCACCGCTGCCTGGAAAGAAATAAAAGGAATCTCCTCGCTTCCGGCCAGTGTCAGGAAGAACCTGGCCATCAACCTGGGGAACTCCCGTTGAAGGCTTGTTTCAGGGCATTGGAAATTAGTTCCAGGACTATCAGACCGCAGGGATGAGCCAGAGCCAGGTCAACCTGGCCTTCGTCTTGCTGAAATCAGGGTAGCGTTATCAGTAAAGGCGAAACAGGTGACTTCACTCGGTCCTGAAATGATCGTATCCGGATTTTTTAAGCTCAACCTGGTGGCCGTCCCGAAAGTAACGCAGCCGGTTTTTTTCACCGGCAATCTGGCCGATGGCCGGCAGTGGGCGCCCGAAGCGGCGGAAGAATTTCTCGGCCAGGCCGGTGAATTTTTCCGGGGCGACCGTCAGCAGCAGGCAGTAATCCTCGCCTCCGGCTACCGCCACTTCATCCAGGTTCCAGTGGTAGCGGCTGGCGCATTTCTTGAGGGCCGGCGAAATCGGAAGCTGCTCCAGGAAAACCCTCACTCCGCAGTCCGAACGTTCCATTATCCTTCTCAGGTCGGAGTCGATTCCGTCGGAAACATCCATCATGGCCCGGACCTCGGGCTGCCCGGCCAGAAACCGGCCTTCCTCGAGATGGGGCCGCGGTCGGTAGTGACGCCGGATGAGGTATTTTTCCTCGGGTTTTATCCTGCCTTTCTCTTCCCCCTTGAGAATCAGCCTGAGGCCGCCCTCGGAGTCTCCCAGGTTGCCGGTGACCGCCACAATATCACCCGGCCGGGCAGAGGAACGGTACCTGAGGTGCTTTCCATCGGCTTCTCCCAGGATGACCACGTTGAGGACCAGGCCACCCCTGGATTTGGTGGTGTCTCCACCCAGGAGATCGACCCCGGTTCTTCTGGCCAGTTGCCTCCAGCCCCGGAAAAATTCATCCAGCCAGGCGATTTCGGTTTCAGCCGGAATGGCTATCGATAAAAAAGCCCAGCGCGGATTCCCTCCCATGGCCGCGATGTCGCTCAGGTTTACGGCCAGTGACTTGTAGCCAAGGTCGAGGGCAGAAATCCTGTCTTTCAGGAAATGGACTCCGTCGATCAGCAGGTCGGTGGTTACCAGGAGCTTCTTCCGGCCTTTCCAGGGAATGACGGCGCAGTCATCTCCTATACCCAGCACTCCGGGAGGTAGCTTTTTCAGGAAATGGCGCGAGAAGCGGGCGATAAAACCGAACTCGCCCAGGTCTTCAATTCTCAGTTTTTTTCCGTTTTGCATATTATTCTCCAGCGCCGGGTTGCCGGCCGCTCTGAGTATGCATCATCATGATTCTTCCTCTGCTGGCATTGCGCGTGATCTTCATAATTTACTTTATTTCTTCTTAATTTGCTTTTCTTCCCCTTCCGTACTGGCTAGGTTTCATTTCTCGGTCATTCCCCGGCCTTAAAATTTGACCAGGGGCCCTTGACCGCTCTCATATTTTACTTTACCCGCCTGGCTTCATCTATCAGGGCCCGCAGCCTCCGGGCGGCCCGTTCGGGGTGGGCTGCAGCACAGATGGCCGAGACGACGGCCAGGCCGTCAGCCCCGGCCCTGATCACCTCGACCGCATTTTGCTCGTTAATTCCGCCTATGGCCACCAGCGGCAGGGCAGTCAACTTCCGGGCCCGGGCCAGCCCTTCCAGGCCCCAGGCCGGGCCGGTGTCAGTCTTGGTGGGCGTGGAAAAGACCGGGCTGATGGCCAGGTAATCAACCGGCAGGTTTTTGGCCGCCTCTAACTGTTCCAGGTTTTCCACCGAGAGCCCGATGATGGCCCGGGGACCGAGATATTTCCTGGCAATTTTGGCCGGAAGGTCGTTCTGTCCCAGATGGACCCCATCCGCTCCGGCGGCCAGGGCCAAGTCCAGCCGGTCGTTTATTAGCAGGGGGATTCGGGGCGGCAGAATCTTTTTCAGCTCCAGGGCCAGCTCCAGGTATTCCCGCGACGAACAGTCTTTTTCTCTGAGCTGGACGACAGTTACCCCTCCAGCCACGGCCTGTCTTACCACCTCGGTCAGAGGACGATTTCCGGCCAGGCGGCGGTCGGTGACCAGGTAAAGGCTCAGGTCAACCGGCCTGGCTGGCTTCCTGAGCTGATCAGATTTTGCTGTGACTGCCATATATTATTCCTACCGCCCTTAACCACAAATTATTATTCTGTCCCGGAATCTTTTCCAGGAGCCAGGGGCTTTCCAGTCTCCGGGCCTGACTTATTATGACCTGGATGCACCTGGTGGAACGGGTATCCGGAAATGAAATACAAGTCATGTCCCTCTATGCATTTTAAGTTGCTGGCCAAATTTTCTCCCACGCTTTTTACCGTTTATAAAAAGCTCCCGTTTTTCTCAGAGAATAATTTTCAACCTTTCTTTTATTTCTTTTTCGCCGATAAGATGCAGCCAGTCCAGGAAATGAAGTTCAAAGCTGGCCGGTCCCCGGGCCTGCCCGGCGGCCAGTTCCCCGCAGATGCCCATGACGGCCATGGCCCCGGCGGCCGCTTCCAGGCTGTCAGGATTCACGGCGGCAAAGGCTCCGGTCAGGGCCGAGGCGGTGCAGCCCAGGCCGGTAACCCGGGGCATCAGCGGATGGCCATTCTCGACCCTGATGGTTTCTCCGTTCCTCACCACTATGTCAGTCGGGCCGCTGATGCTGACCGCGCAGCCATACTGGTGGGAAAGTTGCCGCCCGGCCTCGACCGCCGCTTCCGGGCCCTCCAGGCTATCGACACCCTTGGTTCTGGTTCCTGAATTCACCAGGGCCAGGATTTCAGAACCATTGCCGCGAATGATGGCCACCGGTCCCGACTCCAGAAGCTGGCGGGCCGTGGCCGTCCTGAAGGAAGTGGCCCCGGCTCCCACCGGGTCCAGCACCACCGGAATTTTTTTCTTTTCGGCCGCCCGGATGGCCCTGCCCATGGCCTCCACCCAGTGCCGGCTGAGGGTGCCTATGTTTATGACCAGGGCCGAAGCCAGGCCGACCATTTCCTCCACCTCTTCCACGGCGTGAGCCATGACCGGCGAGGCGCCAATCGACAGCAGGGCGTTGGCCGTCAGGTTCATGACCACGAAGTTGGTGATGTTATGAACGAGCGGGGCCCGGCGACGGATGTTTTCCAGGTCCCGGATGACGGTCTGAGCTGAAAACATGGCCTCTACCTCCTGAGCCAGGTTGATTCTGTCCGGTGAGGCTGAGTTCTGGACCCTGAAGACTCTGTCTCCCTACGCTGGCATTACCCAGTTCAGGTTCTGAGGGTTTGCTCTCAGCCTTCGTTTGAAGATGCCGAAGGCACCCCTGACAGAACATATCTTATCTACTATAAAGCCCCGCGGGCTGTCAATTCGGGGCCTTCTTTCCGGTTAAAACATGTGATCCAGTCTATGGTGTGGTATATGGAAGCGGCGTGACCTTTGTCCAAGGATAGGGATAGGGGCCGGGCAGGTGGGGAACCCTTGCCCAAAGAACATTTAAGGAAAAAAGGATGACCCGACCCTAAAGCTTTTAAGATTTTCCTTGATATTGACAGTGTCAGGGACGGGAAAGATTGAGGTGTCAAGTGTAAGAAAACAGAAAACGAAAAAATCCCGTCAGGACGCTTTTTATTGCCGCATATTCAGAAAGTTTTGCCCACGGGCCGTCGACCGGGGATATTGATAGAGAATGACACCCGGTCAGTACGAGTAACCAATCATGAACACCCAGGTCCGGGTCTTGATGCTTTGCATCCACTCCACGCCCGGTTTCAGGATGTTGGTCAGGCCCAGGTCGTAACGGGCATCTACGGAAAAATACCCCGGTCCCCACTTCTGGGTAAACATGAGCCCGAACGTAATTCCGTATTCCGCTTTCTGGACGTCCGACTTGATGTCTTCAGTTTCCTTGCTGTAAGGGTCAACCATGACAATGGTGGCCTTCTGGTTGAAACCAAAAAACGGGCCGAGGAAAATGGACGGGACAGCCGCCGCCCCTTCCAGGGACAGGTTTATTTTTAACAGGACAGGAACTTCAAAGTAATCGAAGTTGAAACGGGCCTGGAAATCGTATTCCGGGTCCACCAGGCGGGCTCCTTTCTGAATGTAGAGCACCTCCGGCTGGATGGATACGCCCGGCAGGAACTCAAAGCTGGCAAAAACGCCGCCAACCCAGCCTCTCTTGGTCTTCCAGGGAAAGCCTTCCAGGAAAGTCTCGGGAACTGATTTGAGCTGGCCCAGGGTTAACCCGCCCTTGGCGCCGAAATGAAACTGGGCCCGGAGTGGAGAGGTCACCAGGCCGCTTACCAGTAAAAAGGCAGTTATAAAAAGCAGCCAGCGCCGGTTCTTTTTCATGGAATTAACCCTCCTTTTTTTCATCGGCTTGGGCTGAATATCCTTTCTATTAGATACTTTAATTTGGTTTTAAAAGCAAGAGCGAGGAAGAAGCAGTAAAGCGGAGCCAGCACCCGGGTGTTTTATTTACCCTTGTTCCCGGGGAAAAGCCTCTTCGCGGCCTGGTGGCCTTGATAGTGATTGGGTCAAGGCGAGTCCTGGCCGGGTCTTGGCTATTTTGCCCTGGCTGCTTTTCTCCTGAAAATATCTTATCGCTGGCCGGGTTGGAAATGTTCCGGGCAGTTAGGGGAGGCGGGATCGGGGCCACGGGCCGGCGACCGGTTGTCGGCCGATATTTTTTTCGCCGCCAGATTTCTGGCCCAGGTCTTTTATTAGGAGCCTTCTGCTTATCTGGTATAATGAACTGATAGATCCGGGCCAGGACAGTCAGTCGAAAGCTTGTCCGGGGTGGTATTTGATGATCAACAACCCACAATTCCCCCCGGTTTGAAGGCAGTTGCCCCGTTAAAAGTTTGGCCGAGGTGGTTTTTGGTGATAAACAATAAACAATTCTCTCCAGCGTGTAAAAAGTTGACGGGCCTTTTGTTTCTCCTGGGCCTCGCCCTGGTTCTTCGGGCACAAACCACGCCTGAATTGTCGGTTGACCAGGTCGTGGAGAGAGCCTACCAGAGGTTGACTTCCTACCCGGACTTCGGCCGCTGGCAGGCCCTGGTGGTCTCTTCCCAGGCCAGTGTTGACCGTCACTGGCAAACGGAGAAGGTGAGGCGGGTTACCAAGTGGATGAAGTTTGACGGTGGCCTGGTGGACGAAGACATCCTGGAAGCTGTTGAAATAGAGAAGGGTCGAACCAGGGATATAACCGAAAAGTACCGCCAGCAGAGACTGGAAAGGCTGAACAGAGTGAGAGAAGAGAGAGAAAAAGCCGAGGCCTCAGACCGCCAGCCTGACTCCGGGCTGACCCTCCGACTGGAGGACCTGATTCCCTTTAGCGATAAGAACAGAAGCCGCTATGATTTTCGGCTGAAAGGCGAATCCGAGGTCAACGGCCACCCGGTCTACCTGGTGGAGGCCAGGGCCAGGGAGAAGAAGGACTTTCTCTTTGAAGGTCTTTTTTTCATCAGCCGGGACTCATACGACCTGCGACGGGTTGAGATTACACCGGTCAAGGCGCCGGCCTTTGTCCGCGAATTCCTGCTGGAAGTGGACCTCGACCTCTGGCAGGAGAGGCTGGTCATGAGAAAGATTAAAATGAAAATATATGGTCGCTTTCTCTTTAAGTCCATCCGAAGGCTGGTAGAAGAAGATTACCTCGAGTACCGCCCGCTGGACTGAAGGTTTCAGTGCCACTACAGGGCGAGCCAGATTATATATCTCTGGACAAGGCTTTTCTCTTAAATTAGAATTAGCTAACCTGACAGCACTTCTGCAAACGCAGAGTTAGAATAAGGAGAACGGACTTGAAAGCCCTGATCATCGCTGCCGGCCAGGGCCAGAGGCTATCGGGCCTGTGCGCCTCAAAGCCGCTGCTTCCGGTCTGCCGGCAGCCGCTCATCGACTGGGTCATCGGTGGGCTGCAGAAGACGGGGATTAAAGAGGTGATAGTAGTTACCGGTCATAACCGGGAAAGGCTGGAAGAACATCTCAGGACTGCTTTCCCACCCGGTGAAGTAAGCCTGACCCTGCTTTACAACGACCAGTGGCAGAAGGAAAACGGACTGTCCGTTGTCAGGGCCAGGCCGCTCATCAAAGAGCCTTTCTTCCTGCTGATGTCCGACCACATTTTTGACCCGGCTATATTGGACCTCCTGCAGCGGGCGGAGCTTAAGCAGGATGAAATTATTCTGGCCGTTGATTCCCGGGTTAAGAATCACCCGTATGCTGACCTGAATGACGTGACCCGGGTCAAGGTCGAAAACGGAAAGATCAAAAATATCGGCAAGGGTCTTGAGGACTACAATGCCTTTGACACGGGTGTTTTTCTCTGCCAGCCGGTGCTGTTTGAAGCCTTGGAGGAAAGCCAGAAGAGGGCCGGGGATTTCAGCCTGTCCGCGGGAGTTAGAATCCTGGCGGCCCGGGGCCAGGCCAGGGCCGCAGATATCGGCGGCAGATTCTGGATTGATGTTGACGACCCGAAGGCCCTGGACAGGGCCGAAAGTTTCCTGAAGACTGGAGTTGACTGGTATTAAATTTTCGGTTTGTCCGGCAGCCAGCAGGGCTTCCGGAGCCTTAAGCAAGCCAGCGGAGGAAAAATGTCAGGCAGAAAAGCAGTACTAATTCTAACTCAGGCCGGGCAGAAAAAAATGCTGGGCCTTACCCTGAGGCAACGCCTGATCTTGAATGCCAGCCAGGCCGGGTGGGGCGAGTTCTGGCTTTTTCACCCCGACAGGGCCGAAGCGCAAAAGGCCGTCTTTGAACTTTCCTCTGACCGGAGAGTGCTTGACCGGAATATCCGTTTCAAGGTTTTAAGTCAGGATTTGCTCGGGAGCGAGTTGCAGGCTCCGTCCAGGGATGATTCTCTTTTGTTCATTGAAGATAACCTGGTCCTTGACCCAACTATCTTTTTCAGGCTGGCGGAAAACCTTGAAGGCCTGGACCGGCCCTTGGTCAGGATAGAACTTCAGGACAAGGCGGGTCACCATCAACCCTGTTCCGGGCTGCTGGTGGTTCGCTCCGGGGCCGGGGGTAATCTGGTTTTAAGCCAGCTGTTGGCGGGCAAAGCCATTGGCGAAATTGAGGTCGGGACCGAGAAGGGTGAAGCCTCTGTAGTATGGCTGGCCGGATTTGCCGTGGCCGTGAAAGATAGAAAAAGTTTTATCCGGGCCCGGAAGTTGTTGCTTCAGACCGCCCGCAAGCCCCAGGACGGGCTGGTGGCCAGGTTGATAAACCGACGGATTTCCCTGTTTCTGACAAAATATTTTCTTTATCTTAATATCCACCCCATAGCCCAGAGCATTATAACCTTTGCTGTGGGTCTTCTGAGTGTATTTTTTGTGGGCTACGGCCAGCAGTTACTGGTACCGGGGGGAATACTCTTCGAACTGGCTTCAATAATAGATGGCTGCGACGGGGAAAACGCCCGCCTGACCTACAGGATGACCAGGACCGGACAGGCCCTGGATATCACCGCTGACGCCGTAACCTTTGTTTCGTTTTTTGTGGCCCTGCCGGTCGGGCTTTACCGGACTTACGGTGAAAAAATCTGGCTCTACCTTGGAGCCTTTGCCCTGGCCTCCATGGTGACCTTTTACCTGCAGCTCATTAACTATGCCAGGAAGACTGGACTCGGTTATAATATCGTGGCTGTGGTCAAAGAAGTTGAAGCCAGCCGGAACCTGCCCCAGTTTCAGACGGCTATTGACCGCCTGGCGGCCAGCCTGGCCTTTATCTACCGCCGCGATTTTTTTTCAACCGCCGCTTTTATTTTGATAGTGGCCGGACTGGCCCGGCCGGCCATGGTCCTGGCGGCGGTGATGGCCTTCCTGGAAGCCCTTTATTTTTATTTCTATTCCCGGAGAAAAATGAATCCTGAAGCGCAGAGAAAAGGAGAACTTCAGTGAAAGCAGTCATTCTGGCCGCCGGACGGGGAACCAGGCTCGGCCTGGACTTACCCAAGGCCATGGTCCCGGTCGACGACCGGCGAACCATAATCGATTACCAGGTGGAAAACCTCAAACCCTTTATTCCCGTGGAAAACATTCTGGTGGTGGTCGGTTTCAGGAAAGAATTGATTGTGGCCAGGCACCCCGAGCTGACCTATACCTTTAACGAGAGGTTTGCCGTCACCAATACCAGCAAGAGCCTGCTCAAGGGCCTGAGCCGGCTGGACGAGGACGTGCTCTGGATAAACGGGGATGTGATTTTTGACCGGGGGATAATCCCGAAGATGCTCTCTGCCGGGTGTTCCTGCGTTTTGGTCGATGACAAGAGATGCGGCCCGGAAGAGGTGAAATACAGAACCGACGGGGCCGGTTTTATTACAGAAATTTCCAAGCAGGTGGAGTCGGCCGAGGGCGAGGCCCTGGGTATCAACCTGGTCGCCCGGGCCGACCTTGAGCCCCTGAGAAGGCACCTGGAACTGGTGGGCGACAACGACTATTTTGAAAAAGCGATAGAAAATTACATCGTTCAGGAAAAAGGCCGGTTCTTAGCTGTGCCCTCCGACGGGCTATTCTGCCACGAAGTAGATTTTCCCGAGGACCTGGAGCGGGTCAGGGCTTACCTGGCCTCTGGCAGATAGCCCGGGTCAAACCCCGGGCCAGGGCTCCAGGCAAGAGGCCCGGCTAGGTTCCTCTGCCGGCAAATTTCCCGCCTTTGGTTGAATTTCGGGCAGCATTGTGATAAAAGAAACACTTATTTTTCAGGCATATGGCCTTATAAACAGTGAAAGCAATGGAAGAAACAATAGTCCTGCTGAGCCGGGAAGGCCAGACCAGGATCCTGGGACTGAGCCTGCTGGAAAGGCTGATTCTTTATGGCCAGAAGGCCGGGCTGCGAAAATTCTGGCTGTATTCAGAACAACCCGGTCTGGCCCGTCAGGTCCTGGAAAAACTCCGTTCAGACCGGAGGTTCAGCCCGGAAAAGATGGAGCTGGCTATCTGGACGCCAGAAAATATCCCGCAGGCTGGCTCTGAAAAGAACGGCAATTCGCATGTCCTGGTCCTGGAAGATAAGCTGGTGGTGCACCCTGATTTTTTTACGTCTATTGTCCGGGCTAGTGGCCAGGAGCCCGGCCAAGACCTGATTCTCGTCAACCCGAATGGTTCTTCTGCCGGCGGACGGTCCGGCCGGGTCGGGGCCTTTTTGGTTAACCGGGAAAGAATCGGCAACCTTCTGCCGGCCCTAATGAGTTCTACAGGCACCGGGTCAGACGGGCTGGAAAAACCCGGGGACTCTATTTCTACTGGCAGTCTTGAGGTTGATTGTCCCTTTGCCGTAAGAATTGATGGCCCGGGAGAGGCCCGCCAGGCCGAAAAACTTCTTCTGGAAACCGGGCGAAAACCCGTGGACGGCTACATCACCCGGGTCTGGTTCCGCCCGATTTCCCTCAGGTTGACCCGGCATCTGATCAGGTGGGGCCTGACTCCCAACCAGATCAGCCTGATCGTCCTGGCCGTTGAACTGCTCAGCGTCTACCTGATTTTAAAGGGACGATATGGCTCCATGGCCCTGGGTTCCTTTCTATTCCTGGTGGCCTCGGTCATAGACTGCTGCGACGGTGAAAATGCCAGGTTGACCTGCCGGGTTTCGCGGTTCGGCACAATTTTTGATATCTCGGCCGATGCTTTCTTATATGTAACCTTTTTCACCGCGCTGCCCCTGGGGCTTTACCGGGGGACCTCCAGTGAGGCCTGGCTGTACGTCGGTGCTTTCGGCTGGCTGTCGATGGTCGGCTTTTACCTGCAGATGATCCATTACGCCCGGAGAGCCGGTATCGGCTTTAACATAGTACCCATCGCCCGGGAAATAGAAACCAGCATCCACGACCCCGATTTTCAGACCTGGGCTGACCGGCTGGCCTCCAGAATTGCCTTCATCTACCGGAGGGACTTTTTCACCACCCTGGCCTTTGTCCTGATTGCCCTGGGGGGAGCCAGGTTGCTGGCGATCATGGTTTCGTTTTTTGCCTTCCTGGAAGCGGTCTATTTCGGCAGCTGGTCACGGCGGCAGCTTAGAAAGAAGGCCTTAAACAAGCTCCAGCCCGCCTGAGTTCAGGAGACTCTCGGCCAGTAGCCAGTCAGTCTCGGTGGTGATCTTGAAATTCAGCTGGCTGCCTTCCAGGAGACCGCATCTCAGCCCGGCGGCCCAGGCCAGCGACAGGTCATCGGTGAATTCCCGTCCCCGCAATCTTTCGTAGGCCTCTCTTATAGACTGGAAGCGAAACAGCTGCGGGGTCTGCATCCTGTAAATTTTGCTTCTGTCCGGAAAGTCCACCACCCGGCCGGCCTCGATTTCAACCAGGGTGTCGGTGGATGGAATCGCCAGGGCCAGGCCGTCGTACCTGTTTTCTCCCAGTAATTTCAGCCCCTCTTCCAGGGCCCTGAGCGGAAAGAAAGGCCGGGCCGAGTCGTGGATGACGACCAGGTCGGTATCATTGGGGCAGGCCGCGAGGCCGTTTAGCACCGATTGCTGCCGGCTCTCGCCGGCCGGGGCGGTAATAGCTATGGCCGGATGCGGCTGGTAATAGTTCTTGTAATCTTCAACCAGGACGGCCACGATCTGGTCCACCTTAAGCGCCGAGAATTTTTCGACCGAATAATCAAAGAGCGGTCGGCCTCCAAGCCGGGCAAATTGCTTGGGGACGGTGAAGCCCAGCCTGGTCCCACGGCCTCCTCCGAGGATGATAGCGGTTGTTTTCATGACGCGGTTATCCTCTGGTTAATTTAACATAAATTTAGACTCAGGCTTCAATGAGAATTCTTTTAACCAGCATGGTGGCAAAGGCTCCCCGGGGCAGGCTGAAGGAGAGGACCAGGGCCTTTTTCCCGGGGTGAAGCTCGTCTTCTTTCCGGTCAACAATTTCCAGGCCTTCCGGGAACAGCAGCACCTTTCTCTGGAAGGAGCGGAAAAAAACCCGGCTTAGGGCCCGGGTGCGGAAGGAAGCAAACCTCAAATTGTTTTCTTCCAGGATTTTAAGGTAGAGGTTGCGGCTGCGTTCGTCGGGAAACTGCATCTTGGCCGAGGGGGTGGGCAGCTTGAGGTCTTGAAGGTAGCTAAAAACGGGCTGGTCCAGAGTTTTCCAGAAATAGAACAGACCCGATTCGGCCTTAACCTCATGCAAGTCGGTAATCAATTCTTTCAGGAGCCGGCGCAGCAGCTCGTTCCACAGGTATGAGCCAAAGGCAGCATAGGCCATGGCGATTTCTTCGCGGGGTATCTTCTCCAGGGCGGCCAGGAAATCATCGGGCCGCAGCAGCAGTGTTCGGAAAATTCTCTTTTCAGTTAGCCCCTTGGCCAGTTCCAGGCACTTTTCCCAGTTGCGCCAGTTTTCCATGATCCGGGCCACCCTTTCCCGGTTTTCTTTGTTGTTGCTGACCTGGTTCTGGGATTGGAGGAAAATCTGCAGGGCACCATTATAATGGCCCCGCAGCACCCGGTCGGCAAAAAATCCGAGCTGGGGATTGGTGCCGCGGAAACGCTGGTCGTCAAAAAAATTGGGAAAGCCAAATTGCCGGACTTCTTCCAGGTTGTCCAGGACTGGCTCCAGTTCTCTTAAGTTCCGGATGGTGATGCGGAACCTGTTTCCCTGGATGAGCGAGGGGCTCATCGGCTTGCGCATGAAACCGATGGCCTGGAGCGAGAAATTCTTGTCTTCCCGGCTAAAATCCTTCTGGCTGCGGATGGTGATGTGCTGGGTGGTAACCCCGTGCTTGTCCTTCTTTCCGCCATAGGCCAGGGCCTTGGGAGAAATGGACAGGGTCTTGGCCAGGAAGCGCATCAGGTCGGGGGTGGTCCAGTTTTTCTTGGTCAGCCGGTAAACGCGGAACTCACCGCTTTCGACCAGCGGCAGGCTGGCCAGCTCCTCGACTATAAAATCTTCCGGTATGGCCTTGATCATAAGCTGGAGTTAATTTTAAATGAAAAAGTCGGGAAAATCTATTTGTTTACTTGTTTCGTTCAATAAGGTAAAATAAAAAAACTTAGAGAAAGGAGGCTACGATGAAAGGCGATCCCAAACTTATCAAGACCCTGAATTCTTTGCTGGCTGACGAACTGACGGCCATCAATCAATACATGGTCCACTCCGAGATGTGCGACAGCTGGGGCTACGAGAAGCTCCACAAGACCATCGAGAAAAGGGCCATCCAGGAGATGAAGCATGCCGAGAGCCTGATCGGCCGGATCCTGTTCCTGGAGGGAATTCCCATCGTTTCCGAGTTAAAGAAGATTTTCATCGGTGATGAAGTGCCCAAGATGCTGGAGTTTGACCGCAAGGCCGAGTTTGAAGCCATCAAGGCTTACAACGCCGCCATCAAGCTGGCCGGCGAGGTGGGTGATTTTGCCACCAGGGAATTGCTGGAAAAGATCCTTCAGGACGAAGACAACCATATTGATGAAATTGAAGAACTGATGGACCAGGTCAAGCAGATGACCCTGCCCATCTTCCTGACTACCCAGACCAAGGAATAAAAAGCCTGCCCGGGTGGCCAGCCGGCTGGCCTCAGAGGCTGAGGTGGGCCACTACTTCCAGATGCCCGGTGTGGGGAAAGAAATCGACCGGTGTTAAGCGGCTGACCTTGTAGCCGCTATCCACCAGGACTTTCAAATCGCGGGCCAGGGTGGCCGGGTTGCAGGAAACGTAAATCAGGGCTGGAATCCTGAGCCCGATAATCTGCTTGAGGCTTCTCGGGCTGAGCCCGGCCCGGGGCGGGTCGATTACCAGCAGGTCAAAGCTGCCGCGACTGATCTCGGGTAAGGCTTCCTCCACCGAGCTCTCCTGGAACCGGACGTTCTGGACGTGGTTAATGGCCAGGTTCTCGTTGGCCGTTCTGATGTTGGCCGGGTCCCAGTCCACTCCCACCACCTCGGTCGCGGCTTTAGACAGGCAGATTTCTATGGCGCCGGAGCCGCAGTACAAGCCGAGGGCGGATTGGGTGCGCAGCCGGCGGGCTTCTTCCTGGATGAGGGCATAGACGATTTCGGCCGCCAGGGGGTTGGTCTGGAAAAAGGAGCCCGGATAAATCCTGAAGCGGAAACCCTGAAGCATTTCTTCTATGGCTTCCCGGCCGTAGACCAGGTGAGTTTTTTCAAAGGCCACCACGTCGGCAATGCGGTCGTTTTCCACCCACCAGAAGCTGGCCAGCTCCGGCACCGCCTCCAGGATGGCCGCGGCGAATTCTTCCGCGGGTAATTCGGCCTGGCTGGTGGTTACCAGGAGCAGCATCAGTTGCCCGGTTCTCTTTCCCTCCCTGATTACCAGGTGGCGGAAAAAACCCTTCTTGCTTTCCAGGTTGAAAACCGGCAGGCCGGTTTTGGAGGCCTGCCGACAGACTGCCCGGAATATTTTTTCGGTCAGCGGCGTGCTGAGATGGCAGATTTCAAGGGGGACAACTCTCTTGTTATGGTGTCCCTGGTGGGGTCGGGTTTTTTCTCGCAGGCCCAGGAAGATTTCTCCACCGGACTGGCCGAAGGAGAATTCCATTTTATTGCGGTAAAAATAATGGGCAGGGGAGGGCAGGATTCTTTCAATTTCCAGGTAGCGGTAACTGGAAGGGAAGTGCTGCTTGAAGACTTCAAACAGGTAGTTTTCCTTCTGGCGCAGTTGCTCGGGGTAGGCCAGGTCCTGGAAAGCGCAACCGCCGCAACGACCGAAATGGGGGCAGGCGGCCTGCTGCCTGGCCGGTCCCGGCGTGATTATCTCCAGCAGCCGGGCCTTGATGGCTGTTTTGCCCGCCGGCAGGTAAGAGATTTCCACCAGGTCGCCCGGATAGGCTCCCGGAACCTGGAAGGTCTGGCCCTGGCTGCTGGCCAGTCCAGCCGCTTCCGGTAGAAGAAAACCGGATATCTCCACCCTGGCCTTTGTTTCCTGGAACTTGTTGAACAGCCGTCGCAGCAGTCGGACCGGCAGGCCAACCACGTTATTGTAGTCGCCTTCCAGCTTCTCCAGGAACAGGTCCTTTATTTCCTGGATGGCGTAGGCTCCGGCCTTGTCCTGGTAGGTGTTACGGTCGAGGTAGGCACTGATATCTTCCCTGGTTAGAGGTTTAAAGGTCACCCGGCTGATTTCCTGGCCCGTCAACAGCCTGTCTTCCTGCTGGTTGTAAAGAACGACCGCGGTTATCACCTGATGGGTCCGGCCGGAAAGCAATTCCAGCATCCGTTCAGCTTCGGCCCGGTCTGCGGGCTTGCCAAGTATCAGGCCGTCTATGGTGACCACGGTGTCGGCGGCAATCACCAGGGCTTCGGGGTTGGAGGCGGCCACCGCCCGGGCCTTGGCCTCGGCTGCTTTCAAAGCAAAAACCGCTGGGTCCTTCTCGGCAATCTGGTTTTCATCCAGGCCGCTGGGAATGACCAGAAAAGATTTGACTATCCTTTTAAGTAACTTGATTCTCCGTGGAGATTCCGAGGCCAGGACAACCTTCATTTTTTATCAGAGGCTCCGGGCTTGACCAGGGGCAGTCCCTGCTGGCAGAGGGGACAGGCCTCGGGCTCGTAGGCAGAGACCTTAAGGGCCAGCAGGCTTCGGACCGGTTTTCCCTCTATCAGGACCTGGCCGGCGCTACGGTCGACCAGGCAGTAGATTCCGGCCACCGTAACCTCCATCGCCTTGAGGCATTCCAGCACTTCCTGGACCGAACCGCCGGTGGTCAGGATATCTTCCACGATTATGGCCCGTTGACCCGGAAGCCCGGCGAAGCCCGAGCGGACGGTCATTTTCTCCTCAACTCTCTGGGAAAAGGCAAAGAGCTTGTTGAGCTTCAGGGCGGTCAGGAAACCTATGGCGATGCCGCCGTAGGCCGGGGAAACCACGTAATCAAATTCCGGGTTGTCCTTCTTGATTTCTTCTACCAGCAGGTCGATGATTTTTTCCAGGACCGCCGGCCGCTCGATCAATTTGATTTTTTCGAAGTAAGTATCGGAATGTTTTCCCGAGGTGAGCTTGAAATGGCCTTTGAGCAGGGCCTGGCTTTCCTTGAACAGGTTCAGAATCAGCTCGGAACGGTCTTCAGACATGCTATCCTCCGATGCGTTTTATGATTTAAGGTTGAAGAAAAAGTATAGCCCAAGCCGTGCTTAAAGAAAAGATGCTTTATTAAGGAAAAATTCATGGGTATAATAGAAAAAAGTTGTCTTGGCCTTGGGTGAAGCGTGTTGAAAATATTACTCATTTCTTCGGATGATATGGTGGCCAGAGAGATTGCCCGGGCTCTGCCTCCTGGGGCCTGCCAGCTGAGCCTGGCCAGGGTGGAAGAGGACCTTATCAGGCGCATCAACCAGGAAAAACCGAGGGTGATTCTGCTGGTCAGGGAAGGGCGGTTATCGGATACCTTTTCCAGGCTGCGCAGGATAAAGAGTTATGACCCGTTGATGGAAGTCATCGTCCTGGGGCAATCGGAAAGTGAAACCAGGGTGGCCGAAGTAATCAAGGCTGGAGCCCTTGATTACCTGAGCCTCCCGGCCAGACCTGAAGCCCTGGATGAAAGCCTGAAAAAGCTGGAAGAGAAAATTGCCGTCCGGCGGGAGACCTACCAGCTGGAGAGGGAGCTGGCCAGCAAATACATTTTTGAAGGAATGGTCGGACGGCACCCGGCCATGCTGGAACTATTTGCCCTGGTGGAGAGGCTGGCCAGGCACCAGATAACAGTCCTGGTAACCGGCGAAACCGGGACCGGAAAAGAGCTGGTGGCCCGGGCCATCCACAGCCTCAGTCCCCGGCGAGACAGGCCACTGGTGGTGGTCGACTGCACCACGCTGCCAGAATCCCTGTTTGAATCCGAGGTGTTCGGGTACGAACGCGGGGCCTTCACCGGCGCCGATCGGTCCAAGAGCGGGTTGTTGAAGGAAGCCGACGGCGGCACCATATTTTTTGATGAAATCAGCGAAATTCCACCAAGCAGCCAGGCCAAGTTGCTGAGGTTCCTGTCGGAGAGAACCTTCAAGCCGCTGGGCAGCAACCGCCCGGTCAGGGTGGATGTCAGGGTTATCTGCGCCACCAATCGTAACCTGAGGGAAGAGGTAAAAAAGGGGAATTTCCGGGAAGACCTGTATCACCGGATTAACGTCGCCGAGGTAAACCTGCCTCCCCTGAGAAAGCGCAAGGATGATCTTCCGCTCCTGTGCCTTCATTTTATTGACCGTTACAACCAGCGTTTTGAAAAATCGGTCCGGGGGCTGTCCAATCGCGTTAAGAAAGTTCTGTTTGAGTATGATTGGCCCGGGAACATCAGGGAACTGGAGAAGGTGATTGAGCGAGGGGTGATGCTGACGGCCGATAATTTCATAGATATTCAACACCTGCCCGAAAGGATGATCAGCCTGGTCGAAACTGAGCTCATGGAAGACAAACCCTATCCTTACGTCAACCTATCACTCTCTGAGATAGAGAAGAAGCACCTGCTGGAGGTGCTGCGGGCCAACGGGTTTAACAAGCAGAAAGCGGCCCGGGTACTGGGCCTGACCAGGCCAGCCCTGTACCGGAAACTGAAGAAATATAAATTAAACGTCTGAGCCACCTGCCTTATCTGTGTAACGAAAACGAACAGCAGCCAGTTTTGAAACTATCCTTTTGAAAATCAATAAGATAGATTTAAGAGCCATTAAGCCTGGTGTAACAAAAACGGACAGAAGGCCCGGAAGCCCCCAGTTTTAACTTATTGAATATCAATTAGATAACAAAAATACTGCTGGCACATATATTGCTTTATTTGTGGTCAAGATTTAGCGACGAGATTTAAGGCGTAAGATGAACATGAGAAAGGATGATGGAAAAAACAACTGGCGTAAATTATTCCTGATCATAGCCTTCAGCCTGTCTGCCGGGTTTTTTGCCTGGTTGCAGGCCGATACTTCAACCCGGGCCACCTTTTCTTTAGAACTGAAAGAATGGTTGGTCCTGGAAATAAGGTCAGCCTCCGGTGCCTTTTCAGACACGGGTAACTTGCAGGCCCTGGGCCAGGCCGAAATCGTATTGGGTCAGCCCGTGCAGGTCAGGGCTCTTTTATCGGTCAGCGAGGGTGACACAATTGCCTTAAAAGGAATTATTTATTCTGAAGAAGAAGAGCCAGACAATCAGTCCATTTTGATCTGGCGAGGCCAGGGCGACATTCCAGGAGAAGGGCTGGTTCTTGTGGGCCAGGAGAACACCTTTGCCGTCTGGGAAGGACACGGTTTTAAAACAGGGAGCCTGGTTTTCCTGGATCCAGAAGGAAGCTCTGGCCATACCTATAAGGCCAGGTTTATCCTGAGCGCTATGTGAAATTTATAAAAAAATTTAGGAGTTTAATGACAGAAAAAAGAGCCTGATGACATAATTTGGCGCAAAAATCCGATTTCAGCAGTGGTGAAGTCCGGGAAAATATATCTTTAATTTATTTAATATAAGCAACTTACAATTTTACCGCCCTTTTCTCTTGACCTGGCATAACTCCTGCATTATAAAATCTGTGATTTATTATAGTGTAGGAGGAATGGAGAGTGAAAACAAAGAATTTTAGGATGCTCGGTCTTTGGATAGGGTTTTTGCTGATTGCGGCTTTAAATCCGATGCTGGCTCAGCAGTCTAAGGATGTTACCTTTCAGGTTACCCTGGCTGAATGGTACGACCTTTATATCGGCACCAACACCGTAACCTTTACCGATATTGCTCCTACCGTGGGAGCCACACCCGGAACGGTTCAGATAGCGGCCAACGAAAACCCGGTGGCGGTTAGAGTCTTTGCCATCATGGTTCCGGCTTCTTCTCTTAGCCTGACCGTTACTGCGGCCGGTGATTTCCATTCCACCATTCCCGCCAGCACGGTCAGCTGGACGGTTAGCGGCACCGGTTACCAGGCCGGTTCGTTGCTGGCCGGCACCGCGGTCTCGGTCGGACAGTGGACGGGAAGCATTTTCCACTGGCATGAAGGTCAGCTCAATTTCAGTTTTCTCAGGGATTACGTCAACCAGGAACCAGGTTCGTATTCCATAACGGCCACCTATACTCTTTCCAAGATTTGAGTTCAATTCGCAGACAGCCCGTCAGGGGAGAGAGATCCGGACTCTCTCCCTTTTATTTTATTGACCGAAAATCAGGCTTTGCATAGAATTGATTAGGGTTTTGGCCAGAACCGGAAAATTGGAAAAGCAGGAGGCCGGAAGATGAGAGGCCGGTTCGGAAGAGCGCTTAAGTTTCTGCTGGTTGTCATAGTAACCGCGGTCACCTATTTTCCGCTGCAGGCCCAGATTTATTTTGGCATCACCCCCATTCGATTCGAGCTCAAGGTGGCTCCGGGTGGCCAGCGGACCGAGGTAATTTACGTCAGGAATAACTCGCCCCGGCCGGTCAGGTTGAAAGTCTATACCGAAAACTGGACGCTCGGTGAAGACGGCAGCCGGCATTTCCTGGGGAATCAGCCGACCGGTTTTTCCTGCCGGGACTGGCTAAGGGTCAATCCCTTTGATTTTCGGCTCCAGCCGGGGGAGATGAAAACTGTCAGGTTCACGGTATCCGTGCCGGCCGAGACCGAAGCCGGTGGCTACCATGCCGGCATATCTTTTGAACAGGTGCCGGAAGCGCCCCCGGGTGGTCGGCTGGGCCAGGTGGCCTTCACCGGGAAAATTGTGGCCGCTGTCTATGTGCTGGTCGGGAAGGTCCAGATTGAAGGCTCGCTGGAGGATTTGGTTTTCGAAAGTGGCGGCGACCAAGCGGTCAAACTGAAGCTCAACAACCCGGGCCGGACTCATTTCCGCTTGAAGGGCGAAGTTCGCCTGACCACGGCTGAGGGTAAAAAGGTGATGAGCCTGGAAATTCCGGACGAGCCGGTTCTGCCTAAGAGCGAGCGCTGGGTGACCATCCCGTTGAAAGAGAAATTGCCGCCCGGAAATTATAAGGCCGAGGTCAGGCTGGATATCGGCCGGGACGAGCTGCTGGCCATGGAAAAAGAGATCATTGTCAAATAATAAAACGGGAAGAAAATGCGCAGAGCCGAGTACCAGGTTCGGAAAAAACGCGGAGCCACCCGGAAACTAATCTGCTTTTTCCTGCTGGCCTGGACCGGCCTGACCTTGGGCCAGCTTCTGGCCCAGAGCACGGCCAGCCTGGGGGTGACGGTTCAGGTGGCCAGGCGCTTCAGGATAGAGATAAGCACCAGCCAGGTGTCCTTCACCCGGAGCTCTTCAACGGGTGTTCCCCAGACCATTCCGGCCAACGAGGGCCGTTTTGACCTGACCGTCAAGACCAACAATGATTACAGTTCCAGCACCAACGTCTGGTTCCAGGTTTCTTCGGACCTGGTGGATAGTGCCACCGGCTACACCATCCCGGTTGAGAAAATAAGCTGGCAGGCGCAGGGTAGCGGATTTTACAGCGGGCAGCTGAGCAAAGCCGCTCCGGCTCTGGTGGCCAGGTTCACCGGGCCCGGGAGTTTTACCGGCTATCTCTATTTCTTTTTTGCCGAGGACCCGAATATGGCGCCGGGAGCCTACCGGACAACGGTCACCATTCTGGTGGAAGGTGTGTGAGCCGACATGAGGTCCGGGCGTTTGTTTACGGGGAACAGGCCGACCAGGTTTCTGGCCGCGGCCGTGTGCACCATGGGCCTGCTCCTCATATCTCCGGTCGGACTGAGTTCTCGGGTTGCTCCCCAGCAGTGGACCGTAAACATCAATATTTTCCCCACAGCCATCACCTTTCCGGCGGCCGACCCGGACCTGGAACCCGTGGTCGCGGCTAACACCCCGGTTCACATCCAGGTCACCACCTGGCCGCCCAACCGCCGCTGGGAGGTGACCATAAGAGCCGAGGGCAACCTGGTAAGCGCCGGTGGCCAGGTAATACCGATCAGTACCATTTCCTGGAGAGCTACTCCCAATGACATTTTTAGAGATGGCGTTCTGGCCGCGGGGCAGAACCTGGTCCTGGCCCAGGACCGGGGTAACAAGGAGGCTGACCTCAGCTTTTATTTCCAGAATTCCTGGGATTACGTGGCCGGGGAATATACCCAGGTTATTACCTTTACCGCTTCCCTGCTTTAAGTGGCGGAAGGGAAATGAGTTATAGACACAAGGTGCGGGCAGCGGAAGGCAGAGACGGCCGTTTCCGCCTGCCTGGTCAGCCCCGGGTCCTCATCCTGTTCTTATTCCTGTCGTTTCTCATCTTAAGTTCTGACCTGTTTTCCCAGCAGGGTTATATAAACCTGTCCTACTGGAACCGCAGCCGTGTCTATTCTCAAGTCAATCCTTTTTACGCCAATGAATACGAAAATATCATGCACCTCGACCTCTGGCAGAAGTTTATAAACTATGGAGTCTTGAGCGGCTGGTTTGACGGTCGCCTGTCCTCCTCCGGCCTGGAGGCGGCGCACTGGTACCTGGACTGGCAGGGTTTGCAGCTGGGCCGGCTGTCCTGGAAGCTGAGGCTGGGCGACCATAACCTGCAGTTGACCAACCTGGGCTATCGCTTCACCAATTACTACCCGGCATATAACTACCTGAGGGGAGTGAGCGCCGGCTTCGAGCACAGGAAATACGGCCTGGAGGTGTTCAGCGGCAAGGTGGCCAGGCTGACCGGCCTGCTGGGCAATTTCTATTCGCTGACCGAGCAGACGGCCACCGGCTTTATGGCTCGTTTTGAACCCGAACAAAAGTATTTTCTCGGCTTTGGCTTTGTGCACAGCGAAAACGAGAGGAGCTGGAGTGGCGAATTACTGACCAGGACCAATGATATTCTGTTCATAGAATCAGAACTGCGCTTCAACGAGCGGGCCAGGTTTGTCATGGACACCAGGGCCAGCCTGGCGGCCGGGGAGAATGACCAGGTGAAAATCCCCGGAACCTCGATCCGCTTTGGCCCCCTGCTTCAGGGCGGACGCTGGTCCCTGGAGGTCAACTACCGCCGGGTGGATGCTGACTTCCGCAACCTCAGCAGCGAGTTTGCCTATGACCGCGATCAGGAAGGTCTTTTCGCCTCCTGGCGCTACCAGACCCGACGTCGGGTCTTCCTTTTCGGTTCGGTTGATTATTACCATGATAACGTCGACCGGCGGGCTGCCCTTAACACCACCGATTTCTGGCGGCTCAATTCCGGTTTTTCCCTCATCACTCCGCCCTGGCCTGACCTGACTCTTAGGCTGGACCTCAACGCTGCTGAATCCCGGCATCCGGGAGAGGATTACCGGAAGTTTATAAGCCCTGGCTTTTACCTTCAGCTTTCCAAGAACCTGGGACGTTTCTATCCCTACCTCCGGGCCCGGTTTCAGCACTATGACGACCGGGTCAACGACCAGCGCGATTTCAACTATCCTTCGCTTTACCTGGGGTTGAGATACAGCTATCTAAGGAGTGCCTACCTGTTGCTCGAGGCCGAAGACAGTCGATACTACGATTACCAGGAAAATAAACTCTCTGACCTGACCAGGCTGCGTCTGGCCACCTATTCTCCCTTTTTATTCGGCACCGATTTTTACGGGGAGCTCTCTTACCTTGACCTCAAGTCCTGGTATTTTGTCAGCCAGTCTTCAAAAAGAACCGAGCTATACCTGGGGCTGGGGCGCTGGTTACCTCTGGGCCTGCGACTAAGGCTGGACTTCCGGGCCAGCTGGCCCCTTCAATCTGCCCAGCCGGCCAATTACTGGTTGACTCTCAGGATAGACCGCCGTTTTAACTGGGGGGAAGTGGCGTCTTACCAGGGCCGGACCACCGGGCCGGTGCTCACCGGCCTGGGCCGGATAGAAGGGCTGGTTTTCTCCGACCGGAACCTCAACGGAATTTTTGATGCCGGGGACAGGGCGTTTCCCGAAGTGACCTTTTATCTTGAAGACGGCAGCAGCGCCAGTTCCGACCACGAGGGCCGGTTTGTGTTCAGCCGGGTAGCAGAGGGCCTCCATTCTGTTAACCTGGAAATAAGCCGGATTCCGGCCGAGTATTACCTGTCAGGGCAGGAACGCCGGGTACTGGTGGTGGAAAAGAGAAAGACGGCCAGGCTGGAGTATGTCCTGGTCGAGGGGGCCACGGTTACCGGGACCGTTTTTCAGGATGTCAACAAGAACGGCCTGCTGGATGAAGAAGACCAGCCGCTTAAGGATGTCCTGGTTGTGGCCAGAGCCACGGATATCGAGCAGTGGCCGGAAGCGATGAGGCAGTTGCAGCCCGAAGAGCTGACCTGCTACAGCGATGCCAAGGGCCGGTTTGTTTTTGAAAACATCCTGCCCGGGCAGTATGAAATACTGGTGGATGAGGAAACATTACCTCGAGGGGTCAAGCTTCAGACCGAGCTGCCGCTGAGAGTTGCCCTCAAGCCAGGCGAAACAATAAAAGATATCAAGATTGTCTACCAGCCCAGGCCGGTGATCTATACCGGGCGGACCCGGGCGGGCCTCAGCTGATAGTCGCCTTTTTGAATTTTTCGTTACGGCCGTCAGTTAAGGTTAACCCCCGCCGTATCGGGCTGATGGGCCCGGCCCAAATCTCTTCCGGGCGGGGAGGGCGCCGGAACAAAAGGTTTGCGGCCCGGGTTGAGTTTTCTTATAATCAACCTGTTAATTTCTTTCTCAGGAGATATTATGACTGATACCAAAAAATACTATGGCTATACCGGAAAATGGGCCTTTATAGATTTGAGTTCAGGCTGCGTGGAAATTAAGGAAGCCCCGGCTCACCTCTATCGCCTTTACCTCGGCGGCCGGGGTGTCCAGGCTTACCTGATTTACCAGCGCCTGAAAGAAAAAGGCTGGCTGAAAGACCCGTTGTCCCCGGCCAACCGACTGGTCATCGGGAATTCTTCCCTGAATGATACGGCCATACCGACGGCCGGCCGGGGCTCCTGTTCTTTTATCAGCCCCTTCACCTATTCGCCGGCCCGGAAGGAGTGGCTGGGCAACCGGCCACCTGTATTTGGCCTGCTGACCCACTCCAGCTGCGGCGGGCTTTTCCCCAACATGTTGAAGAGAGCCGGCTTTGACCAGCTTATCATCGACGGCCGGGCCGATAAGCCTGTCCGCATCCTGGTTTCGGAGGGCCAGGTTAAGTTGCTGGAGGCCGAGCCGGAGCTGTTTGAGGAAGTTAACGGCCGGCGAGTGCTGCGCCGGGCCTCGGAAACTACAGATTTTCTGGGCCGGAAGCATCCCGGCTCGTCCACCGTCTGCGCCGGGCCGGCCGGCTGGAACCAGGTGGCCTTCGCCTGCCTGACCAACGATTACCACCGCAACTTTGGCCGCGGCGGAGCCGGTGCGGTTTTTGGTTCCAAGAACCTGGTGGCCATCACCGCTTATGGCAAGCAACTGCCAGAATTCTTTGACCGGGAAAAATTCCTGGAAAAGTCGAAAGCGATAGACGAAGCGGTCAACAGCCATGTGCACGACCCCAACTGGACTGCTTCCTTCCGCCCCGAAACCGGGACCACCTGGTGGCTGGACCGGGCCTTTAACGGCGGCTACCTGGGGAAGAAAGGGGGATACCTGCCCTGGCATAACTTTGACGAGGGCTACTTTGACCCGGAACTCTACCGGCGGGTTTCCACCGGGGCCTTCCTGGAAATCGCCGGGAAACACAAGGTCTGCAACCGCTGCCGTCATATTATGTGCACCCGAAGCGCGGCCGTCAGCAGCGGAACTTATGCCCACGAGGGGGTGCGCCCGGAATTCGAAACCATCGCCCTGTGGATAAACTGTTGCCTGACCGACCGGGACGGCATTTTCTACCTGAACCATCTCTGCAACGAGTACGGGGTAGACACCATGACCTTTGGCAGCGTCATGGCCGGGGCCATGGAGCTAAATGAAAAAGGCTGGCTGCCCTTTCCGGGAGCGCCTGAATTCGGAAACACGGCCAGCATGATTAACTGCCTGGAGCAAATCGTTTACGGGCGCACTGACCTGGGGCTGCTGCTCGGGCGGCCGACCGACCTGCTGGCCGACGAGCTGATGAAATCGAGCGCCAGCGCCAGCCCCGAGGAATTGGTCCGCTGTCTGACCACCGCCTACGCCGGTCTGGGCTATGCCGGAATTGAGCCCAAGGTTTTCCCGGGCATGTTCACCGCCTACGGCACCTCCAACCGCGGCCGCGGCGACCATACCTATGCCTGGACCATCCAGGCCGAAGAGGGTGGCCTGGCCGGGGCCGAGAACCTGGCCGCCTACGTGGCCGGAAGTCAGCTGGGCAAGGCCCTGACCGATTCCCTTGGCCTGTGCGACTTTTTCACCGAGGATTTCACTTCGCCCGATTTCCTGGAGATGTACCGGGCCCTGACCGGGATCGAGTACACGGCTGAAAGCCTGAAGGAATGCGGGCGGCGGATTTACTCCCTGGAAAGGTATGTCAATAACCAGCAGGGACGCCGGCGGGAGTATGATGCCTTCATCCCGCCCAAGTTCACCGAACCCCTGACCGCCGGCCCCCAGGCCGGAAAGGCCATCGACCCGGCTTATTACAACGCCATTCTTGATGCTTATTACCTGCAGCAGAAATGGACGGCCGAGGGCCTGGTGCCGGATAAGCTCCTAAGAGATTACGAGATTGACTGACCTGACCGTCGGGTTGGTTCTTAAAGCTGCGTTCAGGCTTGAATAACGTCCCCAGCCTAAATCGTAGGTTAAGTCAAAGGGACAGCCGATGCTCTGCCCGGGTGAGAATTGCGGCCTCAGGGGACCGGGCTGGAGCGGGGGAATGGGATTTATCAGGGAATGTTAATTCAAGAAAATAAAAGATGGGCCACGGGTGGTGGTATACCCCTTATTGGAGAGGCAGTCGAATATTTAAAAAATTCCTACTAAATTAGTAGGAAATGTTCGTCTGGACGGCACCGAGGCCGGTTTCGAGCCTGCCCGGTTTCCGGGAAGGAATCGATTGAGATCTATTCTTGGTTATCGCGGTTTCAGGGGGGCGTTTCTATTCCAGCTCGCGACCCCTGGTCTCCGGGATAAGGCTCCAGGATAGTGCGGCCAGGACGAAAGCTCCCGAGACCAGCCAGAAGGCCACCTGGAAACCCTTCTGCTGGGCCATCGAACCTATGGCCAGCGGGGCTACGGCCGAGACGATTCGCCCGCTGTTGTAGGTGATTCCCTGGAGGGTGGCCCGGATGCGGGTGGGGTAGAGCTCGGCGGTCAGGGCCCCGAAGCCGGAAAAATACCCGGTTCCGAAAAAGGCCACCACCGGCCCCAGGAAGAAAAGCAGGAGCGGTGTCCGGGCGACCGAGTACAGGAAGACCAGCAGGCTGGCCGAGAGCAGGTAAAAGACATAGCTCTTTTTTCGTCCCAGGGAATCGCTGATATAACCAAAGGTCAGATAGCCCAGCCACATGCCGAGCTGCATGAAGATGACCAGGGAGGACATGTGGCCGGTGCTTAGCCCGACACCACCCTGGGACTGGCCCAGCGACAGGTAGCCCGGGATCCAGAGGTTAAAGCCCCACCAGGCGAACATGGTCAAAGCATTCATCAGGGTAACGGCCAGGGTAATTTTAAGAAGCCGGCCCGAGACCAGCCCTGGCTGGCGGCCGGGCCCTTTATTTGTGGAGATTGGCAATTCGTCCTGGCCCGGGTATTCGCTGCCCGAGGTTTCATTATTTATTTTCGTTTCTGTTGCAGATGCCCCAGACGAAGCCCCGCGGGATTTTTTCCAGAGTTCGGGCTCTTCGACCTTTGACCTGATCCAGAAAACCAGCAGTGCCGGCAGGATGCCCACGAAGAAAACCGCCCTCCAGCCGAGTCTGGGCAGAATGACGGCCGTTACCACCGCGGCCAGGGCATAGCCCACAGCCCAGAAGCTCTGCATGAAGCCCAGGGCCTTTCCCCGGTGCTCGGACGGAAAATATTCCGAAACGAGAGCCGCGCCCGAGGCCCATTCTCCACCCATTCCCAGGCCCAGGAAAACTCGAAATAGCCCGAGCTGGAAGACGTTCTGGCTGAGCCCGCACATGAAGGTGAAGACAGAATAAATAAGAATGCTGGCCCTCAAAGCTACCGTCCTTCCCAGCCGGTCAGCCACCACCCCGAAAATCATTCCGCCGAAAGCCGAAGCCAGCAGGGTGAGCGAACCCAGCAGGCCGGCCGTGGGCTTGGACATCGACAGGTCGCTCATCAGGTGGGCCAGGACCAGGGCGTAGAGCATGACGTCGAAGGAGTCCAGCATCCAGCCGAAGCAGGAGGCCAGCAGGGCCCGGCGGGCCGGGGCGGGGGTTTTCCGGAACCAGCCGAAAAGGTATTCACTTAACCGGCCGGATGCAGCCAAACTTTTCCTCCGGAGATTTATTTTAAGTCCGCGGCTTCCTGTACTTTTTTAATAAAGGCCCAGACCTCGGGCCCGATTACCGAGTACTCCTGGGGAATCGCTCCCTGCTGGTAGGCCTGGCCGATTCTGGTCAGCAGGCCTTCGTGTCCGGCAAAGCCTTCAGCCAGCAATTCCTGCCAGCGGCGGAGGAGGTCCCTGGCCTCCGGGCTATCCGGGGAGAGACCCAGGTTTTCTTTTATTTCGGAAATAAGGTCGGTCCATTTTTTCTGGTAGGCCTGCATTTCTTCCGGGCTAAACCGGCGACCGATTTCGGCCAATTGCCCCAGCTCTTCGGGGCTGAAAAACTTTTCCGCCCAGCCCGCTTTTTCCTGTTCTGACACGACCGCGCCTCCCGGTGGTAAATTTAAGTTTTTCCTATTATAATAATTCTTCAACTTTATACAACCCAAGGAGAAATTGATGAAAAAGACAACGGTTTTAAGAAAAGCCATCATGGAACGTCGGGCGGTGGTGGTTCCCGGCTGCCACGATGCCCTGAGTGCTAAAATCATCGAAAAATGCGGCTTTGAAGCCATCCAGGTTTCGGGCTTCGGGCTGGCCGGTTCGCTCCTGGCCAAACCCGATGTCGGCCTGGTCCAGATGAAGGATGTCCTGGACCTGACCTGGAATATTGTCCAGGCCGTTAACATCCCGGTCATGGCCGACGTCGATACCGGCGGCGGCAACGCCATCAACGCCGCCTGGGTTACCGAGCGGGTCATCACCATGGGCGCGGCTGGCCTGAATATCGAGGACCAGGTCTTTCCCAAGCGCTGTGGCCACATGGCCGGCAAGGAAGTCATTCCGGCCGAAGAAATGGTCGGAAAGATTAAAGCCTGCGCCAGGGTTCGCGACCGCCTCGACCCCGATTTCATCATCAATGCCAGGACGGATGTCTTTGCCGTGGCCGGCCTGGACGAGGCCATCCGGCGCTGCAACCTGTATTTGGAAGCCGGGGCTGACCTGGCTTTCATAGACGGCATCAAGAGCCGGGCGGACATAGAAAGAGCAATTAAGGAAATCAAGGGCCCGCTGTCGGTCAACCTGATGGACGCCGTGAGCGGCGTTAAGACTGAGCTCATTCCCATCCCGGAGCTGGCCAGAATGGGCGTGGGCCGGGTTTCCATACCGGTAGCTTCGATCATGGTCATGCACAAGGCCCTGATGGAGTTCTTCACCGCCCTGAAGAATTCCCCGACCGGCATCCTGGCCGGCCAGACCCAGTGGCTGTCCAGCTTCGAAGAGTTTACCACCTTTGTTGGGCTTAAAGAGTACCGGAAGCTGGAAGAAGAATACCTGCCCAAAGAAAAACTCGAGTGCAAGTATAAATAGAATTCCGGTTCGGTGATAATAAGGGTGGCAAATTAATATCATATTTATAGAAAGCGGAACTGAAGGTCATATTCAAAGATTGAGGACTTGAGAAATTAATCAACCCGGCCTCCGGCCGGGAAGGAGGTTAGAAGATGGGCCTGACCATGGTGGAAAAGATTCTGGCCAGGGCTACCGGCCAGAAGAAGGTTAAGGCGGGCCAGGTGGTTGAGCCTAAGGTCAGCCTGGCCATGTCGCACGAGAATGCGGCTCTGGTCATCAATCAATTTCTGGAAGTCTATAAGGATACGGGTTTAAAGCCCCGGGTCTGGGACCCGGATAAGATCGCCATCATCCTGGACCACCGGGTGCCGGCCGAGAGCTCCAAGACGGCCACCAACCAGAAGAAAATCCGGGAATTCGTGGCTGCCCAGAAGATAAAGAAATTTCACGACATCCGGGGTGATGAGGGCGGTATCTGCCACCAGATTCTGCCGGAGAGCGGTTACGTCCTGCCGGGGACGGTGGTGGTGGGTACCGACAGCCACACCACTTCCCACGGGGCCCTGGGTGCCTTCAGTTTCGGCATCGGGGCCACGGAGATGGCCTCGGTCTGGGCCCTGGGACAGGTGCTCAACGTGGAAGTCCCCGGAACCATCAAGGTGGTGGCCAGGGGCCGGTTTCCGCGCCACGTTCTGCCCAAGGATTTCATCCTGTACCTCATCGGGCTGATCACGGCCGAGGGGGCCAATTTCAAGGTGCTGGAATACCATGGCCCGGCCATCGAGCACATGGATACTTCCGGCCGGTTGACTGTCTGCAACATGTCGGTCGAAGCCGGGGCCACTTCCGGAATAGTGCCACCCGATAAAGAAACCCTGCGTTACCTCAAGGAAGAGGCCAGGGTCAAAGGTAAAATTGAAATTTTTGGACCAGACCCCGATGCCGAATATGAAAAAGTCGTGGAAATAGATGTTTCCAGGCTGGAGCCGATGGTGGCCTGTCCGCACACGGTGGATAATGTTAAGCCGGTCGGCCGGGTGGGCAAGGTCAAAGTGGACCAGATTGTCATCGGTTCCTGCACCAACGGCCGGCTGGATGACCTGGCGGTAGCCGCCAGAATCCTTAAAGGAAAGAAAATAGCCAGGGGCGTCAGGATGCTGGTCTTCCCGGCTTCCTTTCGCATCTACCAGCAGGCCCTGAAGCTGGGCTACATTGCCGACCTGGTCAGGGCCGGGGCAGTCGTCATGAACCCGGGCTGCGGCTGCTGCCTGGGGGTCCACCAGGGAGCCCTGGGCGACGGTGAAGTGGCCCTGTCCACCACCAACCGCAATTTCAAGGGCCGGATGGGTAATCCCAAGGCAGATGTTTACCTCTGCTCGCCGGCCGTGGCTGCGGCCAGCGCTCTAACCGGATATATCACTGATCCCAGGAAAGGAGGCAAATAACATGGCCAGAGTGGTCTTAAAACTTGGCGATGATATTTCCACGGACATCATTTACCCGGGGCGCTTCATGGCCACAGTGCTGCCGACCGAAACCCCCCAGTATGCCTTTGCCGACTTTCCCGAATTTAACGCCAGGCTGAAGAGCGGCCAGGTGCCGCCAGGCTCGGTGGTGGTGGCCGGCAAGAATTTTGGCTGCGGTTCATCCCGGGAACAGGCGGCCTCCACCCTGAAGGGACACGAGCTGGTGATCGTGGCCAGGAACTTTGCCCGGATCTTCCTGCAGAATGCCATCAACCTCGGCCTGCGGCTGGTGGTCTGCCCGGAAATTGCAGCCGAAGAAGGCGATGAGCTGGAAATCCTGCCGGACAAGATAATCAACCGGACCTCTGGTAAGGAATTTAAGGTTGAGCCGCTGCCCAAGGCCAGGCAGGCCATAATTGACGCCGGCGGGCTCATTCCCTATACCCGCCAGCGCCTGCTGGAAAAAGTGGCTGCCAGGAAAAGAGCCTGAAAAAGCCCGGCTGGCCGGCTACTGAGCAGGCCGAGCCAATTGCCTGTATAATCGGCGGCGCGATTAAAAAAAACAGAATTAATCTAGTCGGGCCAAGGCCGGTATCTGAAATCTTGTTCATGAATATTTGATTTGTCCATTTCTATTTTTAATCATGACAGGAAATATTAACCTGATTTCCAGCCATCGTTATTCCTGTGTTGTTGGGGAGAACTACTTTTTTGTTGGATCAGCAAAAAGCGGTTGAGTGTCCGGATAAAAAATGGTAAATCTAAACAATTAGAAAGGAAAACTGTTGCTGAAGCTGGACCTGATACAGACGGTGGCTTTTGCCGGGCTGGTGCTGTTTGCCGGGTACGGTCTGAGGCGCTGGATAAAAGTATTCGACCGTTTCAACATCCCGGCTCCGGTCGTCGGCGGCCTGCTGGTCTCCCTGGTGATGCTGGTTTTCCATCATTACCAGGTTACCCCCGTTCAATTTGACACCACCCTGCGCGACCCGCTGATGATTGCCTTTTTTACCACCATCGGTTTTGCCGCCAGCCTGTCGCTGCTTAAGGTCGGGGGCCCGCAGGTCTTGCTTTTCTTCCTGGTGGCCACGATTATGGTCGTTTTCCAGAATATCCTGGGAATAGTCCTGGCCCTGCCCTTCGGCCTGAACCCGCTGCTGGGAGTCATCTGCGGCTCGGTCACCCAGACCGGCGGTCCGGCCACGGCCCTGGCCTTTGGACCGGTCTTTGAACAGGCCGGGGTATCGGCGGCCACCACGGCTGCGGTGGCTGCGGCCATTTTCGGGATCATTTCAGGTGGACTGCTCGGCGGGCCGGTTGGTACTTTCCTCATTGAAAAGAACAGGCTGAAAAAAGCCAGGATAAAAGGTCTCGAAGTTCCGGAAATTGAGGCCGAACAGGTGGTTGAGGAGCTTCTCACCAAGAAGCCGGCCGGGGTGGCTGCTGATGAAGAAAAAAGTTCCTTTGTTCTTCTCAAGAGCGTGGTCATCATCCTGGTGGCTATGTGGGTGGGCTCCTGGGTGAGCAAGTGGTTCGCCAGCCTGGGCATAACCCTTCCGGCCTACATCGGGGCCATGTTCGTGGCCGCCATCATCAGGAACTTTGACGACCTGACCGGCTGGCTGGATCTTGACCAGAGAGTACTTGATGACCTGGGCCACGTGGCCCTGAACCTTTTCCTGGTAATTGCCCTGATGACCCTGAAACTGTGGGAACTGGCCGGGCTATTTCTGCCGATGCTGGTGATTCTCCTGGCCCAGGTAATCCTGGTGGCCCTGGCCGCCGTGGCGGTCTTCCGGCTGATGGGCAAAGATTACGAGGCTGCGGTCATGAGCGCCGGCTACTGCGGTTTTGCCCTGGGTACCACGGCCAATGCCATGGCCAACATGAAGGCCATCGTCGAACGCTACGGCCGGGCTCCTCGGGCCTTCCTGGTGGTGCCGATGGTCGGGGCCTTTTTTATCGACTTCACCAATGCCCTGATCATCACCCTCTTTCTGAACATCTTCAAGTAGCTCAGTTTGAGCCTTGAAGTTTTATGGCTGGCCGGGGCAATAACTAAATTAGAAATTCCGTTGATTAAGCTCGACGATGCGTTGCCTCGATTTTAAAATCCCGCAGAAAAATAATCTGACAGTGTTATCCTGGTTCATCCAGCTCTTGTAAAAAGACCGCATGAGGAGAGTTCAGATTTTGATGTGCAGCTCTCTTGTTTCTGGTGGCAGAAAGCCGCCCCTCTTCATCGAGAGCCAGAAACGGGTTAGCTTGTGCCGTCCGGATTTAAATCTTAAAAATCCGGGTCGGTGATTTTCTTCTCCTGGAACTGGCCGTACTTGCTTAGAATCTGGCGGACTTCCTCGCCTTTACCCACGACCACCAGCACGAAGTCCTTCTCCGGGAGCAGCTTGACCGCGGCCGCCTTCAGGTCCGCGGCTTTTATCGTATTTATTTCGTCAAGGTACTTGTCGTAATAATCAAAACCCAGGCCATAGTAAACGACGCGGAGGTAGGCGTTGGCCTTGCTGCTGTTGGTTTCCAGGGTCTGCGGGAACTGTCCCAGGAGGTAGTTCCGGGCACTCTCAGCTTCTTCCTCGCTGAAGCCCTGTTCCCGGGCTTTTTTCAGAAGGTCGAAGGTTATGTCCAGCATCTCGCCGATCTTGTCGTTCTTGGTGTAGGAAGAAGCGGTGAAGATTCCGCCTTCCTTCCAGGACTGGAAACCGCTGCTGGCCCCGTAGGTCAGGCCGCGCTTGATACGCAGCTCGGTGTTCAGCCAGGAAGTGAACCTCCCGCCCCAGAGGGTATTCATCAGGCTGGCCCGGGCGGCGATGGCATCCTTAACCGGGAAGCCGATGGCGCCCAGTGAAAAATAGCTCTGGGTGGCGTCGGGCTTATCGATAAAGAGTAATTTCTGGCCCCGGGGAGCGGGGACGGGAGGAATGGTCAGGGCCGGCGGAGGTGTGGCCGGTTTCGGCCACTTACCAACGGTCTTGTTCAGCAGGTCAAGCAGGGGCTTTCGGTCGATATCTCCAACCACGGCCATGATGGCCAGGTCCGGCCGGTAGCGGGCCGCGAAGAATTTCTTTATTTCCTCGAGTGACATCTTTTTGAGCGAAGACTCGGTGCCCGAGGACAGGTGGCCAAAAGGATGGTCACCAAAGTAAGCTTTCCTGAAATAGAGGCGCAGGGCCGAACCCGGATTGTCTTTCAGGGACTTGAGGGTGTCTGCTTTCCTGGACAGCTCCTTCTTGTACTCGTCTTCTTTGAAAGCCGGGGAGGCGAGGCAGTCGGCGGCAATCTGCAGCAGACGCGGCAGGTGCTCGGCCAGCGATTCTCCGTAGGCCACCGCGTACTCCTCGGCATCAGATACCCTGAGCCTGGCCCCCATGAAGTCCAGGGCTTCGGCGATCTGTTCGGCGGTCATGGTCCTGGTTCCCTTGAGCAGCAGGGTGGCGGTCAGGTTGGCCAGGCCGTCGTAGCCCTCGGGTTCGAAGGCACTGCCGGCCCCGGGTATTAACACCCGGAAACTCACCAGAGGCAGTTCGGGGTTCTTCAGGTAATAGACGGTCAGCCCGTTTTTCAGGGTCAGTTTTTCTGGTTTCGGCAGTCTTTCAGAGGCCATGGTCACCACCGGATATAGAATTATTATAAAAAGTAGCAGAGCAATCGTTCTTTTCATGGTCAGTTCCCTCCTTGCGGGATAAGCTTGCCCACGGTTTTGTTGAGTTCATGGAAATATTTTTTGGCCACGACGGGAATATCCTCGCGTTTTACCCGGGAATAGCGGTCAACGATGGTAAAAAGATTCTCGTAACTTCCGAACAGCAGCTCGCTGGCCCCCAGCAGGTTGGCCTTGCCGGAGTTGGTCTGCAGGCTGTAGTAAAAATCGCTGCGGACAATATTCAGGGCTTTCTGGTATTCCTGCTCGGTAATGCCCTGCTCTATTATCTTATTCAGCTCTTCGTCGATGATTTTTTCAATCCTGTCCAGGTCCACTCCCGGCCGCGGCTTGACCGAGATGCTGAAGAGGTAAGGGTCGATTTTCTCTTCCACCCCGCCGTAGACCGAGATGGCCAGTTGCTCGTCGCGAACCAGCCGGCGGTAAAGGCGGCTGCTTTCACCGCTCAGCAGTGGTTTTTCCAGGACGGATAGCACGAAGAAGTCCGGGTCCTGGCACCTGGGGGCATGGTAAACGACCATGAAGGACGGAGTCTGGGCCTCCTTCTTTATGACCACTTCCTTGCGGCCCATCTGGGGAGGTTCCTCGGTGGTAACCGGAGGTGGCGGGGTCTGGGCCGGTATGCCCGAATAGTATTTCTTGATCAGCTCCAGCGTTTTCTGGCTGTCAAAGTCGCCGACCACCACCAGCACCGCGTTGTTGGGAGCATAGTAGGTGCGGTAGTACTCGATGACCTCGTCCCGCCGCCAGCTCAGGATGTCGCTCATCCAGCCAATGACATCCCAGTGGTAGGGATGGGCCATGATGGCCGTGGCCCGGACGTTTTCCTGGAGGATGGCTTCGTTGTTGTTCTCCACACCCATCCGCCTTTCAGAGGCTATCACCCCCCGTTCGGATTCAAAGACCTCGGGGTCGAAGATCAGCCCCTGCATCCGGTCGGCTTCCATCTCAACCATCTTTTCCAGGGCATGGGGCGGGAACCAGTCGGTGTAGGCGGTCATATCATCGCTGGTGTAGGCGTTATTGGCCCCACCGTAAAATTCCATGACCCGGTCGAACTCGCCCGGCCCGAACTTCTTGGTACCGTTAAACATCATGTGTTCGATGAAGTGAGAGACGCCGGTCAGGCCGGGGCGCTCGTTGCGCGAACCGACCCTGAAAAAAGTATAGTAGGAAATGCTGGGAATCTTGTGGTCTTCAAAGAAGATAATCTTGAGGCCGTTGGCCAGCTGGTGGACCTTTATATCCTTTTTGGTAAAGGAGGCCTGCAGGACGGCAGTCATGACCACGATCCCGAGAATAAAAAGGAAGAGTTTCCTTGGCATGTAACCACCTCCGGACGATGATTTATGATGACCGACAGCGGTGTCATAAGTTTCAATTAAAGAATATCAGCCAAGGCTATGATATTCGGGGAAAGGAGAAAGGTCAAGAAGACCGAGAGATAACCGGGGTGGGAAGAGCGGGCCTGTGGTTTTCTTTTTCGAAGCCGCGCTTAAGTTCCTGTTGATGATTTCCAATTTGCCCAATTTGCGATGACTGACCGGTGATTTCTGATGGATGTACCGGGCGAGGCAGTCCAGGAATGTGCCGCCGGTGACACTCAGATTCTGGTCAGGAGGAGGGTCTGGGGGTCGAGCTCCAGCCTTAGCTTTTTGCTGGAAATCTGGTCGTGGTCTTTGACCAGGTTCAACCTGACCCGGCCGTTGTCGTGTTCCAGGGTGATAATTATGTCGAGGGAAGACAGGTAATCCTTCAGGACGAAGGGCAGGCCCTGGTCGTCAAAGAGCGGGTCCTCGCCCTTGAGCGAACAGCTGAACCAGAACTCGAGCTGCCGGTCGACGGCGAATTTCTTGAACTGGGCCAGGTCTTCGGCACAGGGCAGGTAAAAATTAAAGCCGTCGACGATGATGGTCCGGGCGGCAAAGTTGCCGGGCCCGAGCAGGGCTTCCATGCTCTTTAAGACCTGTTCGGTCTTCATGCCTTCCTGCCGGAAATTCAGGATAACCCGGTTCCGCACCACCCGGTCATGGACTTCCATCTCCGACTTCAGGTTTTCCCGGCTGGCCAGCTTCCTGAAGAGTTCTTCGTACCAGCTGATTATGTAATCGACCCGGCTGGCATAGGAGACGTGAATAACCGGCTTGTCTTCAAACAGCCGGTCCAGGGCGATCTGCACCAGGCAGGCGGTTTTGCCCACGCCTTTTCTCGAGGCGAAGACTCCCAGGTGTCCGGGGCCGAACCCGCCCCTGAGGTTTTTTTCCAGTGTCTTGATCGGGCTCCTGGCGGATAGAATTTTTTTGACCATTTTTTCTCCTGTGCCCTCTATTTCCTGTCCCCGGCTTCCAGCTTCTGCCGGTGCTCTTCCATCAGTTGCTCGGCCAGCGAGGCCGGCAGCCGGCTGTATTTTAAGAATTCCATGGTGAACTCGGCCTTGCCCTGGGTCATCGACCGCAGGATGGTGGAATAACCAAACATTTCGCTGAGCGGTACTTCGGCTTCTATCCTGGAGTAACTGCCGTCCTCGATGGAGCTGACGATTATGCCCCGGCGCTGGTTCAGGCTGCCGAAGACGTTTCCGGAGAACTCCGACGGTGTCTCCACCACCACCTTCATGATGGGCTCCAGGATCTGGGGCCTGGCCTTCTTGTAGGCCTGCTTGAAAGCGCCCTGGGCGGCCATCTGGAAAGCGATGTCGGAGGAATCAACCGGGTGGAACTGACCGTCGGTCAGGACCACCCTCAGCCCGATAATCGGACTGCCTATCAGCTGCCCCTTTTTCAGCATGGCCTGGAAGCCCTTGTCGCAGGAGGGGATGAATTCCCGCGGTATGTGCCCACCCTTGACTTCGTTGACGAATTCATACTGGCCGTCGAAGGGTTCTATGTAACCGATGACCCGGCCGAACTGGCCGGCTCCACCCGTTTGCTTCTTGTGGGTGTAATCGAAATCAGCCCGGGCGGTGATGGCTTCACGGTAAGCCACCTGGGGCCGGCCGGTCACCACTTCCACCCGGTATTCCCGCTTCATCCTCTCCACGTAGACATCCAGGTGAAGTTCTCCCATGCCCTGGATGATGGTCTGCTTGGACTCCGGGTCGATGTAGACCCGGAAGGTGGGGTCTTCCTTGGTGAAGCGGTTTAGGGCCTTGGCCAGGCGGTCGGCCGAGAGCTTGTCGCTGGCTTCTATGGCCAGGGAAATGACCGGTTCGGGAACGTAGATGGAGGTCATGGCGTAATTGAGCCCGGGCGAACAGATGGTGTCGCCGGAGGCGCAGTCCACTCCGAACAGGGCAGCGATATCGCCGGCCACCGCCCCTTCAATGTCTTCCATGTGATCGGCATGCATCCTGACCACCCGTCCCACCTTGAACTTCTGCTTGGACCTGGTGTTGTAGAGCTCGTCGCCCTTTCTCAGGCTGCCCTGGTAAATCCTGATGTAGGTCAGCTGGCCATAAGGCCCTTCTTCCAGCTTGAAGGCATAGGAGACGCAGGGCAGGGTGGGGTCGGCTTTCAGGATGACCGGCTTTTCTTCCCGGTCGAGGTCCAGGGCGATATTTTCCACTTCCGACGGGTCGGGCAGGTAATTGACCACGGCGTCGAGCAGGAGCTGAACGCCCTTGTTGCGGTAGGCCGAGCCCATCAGCACCGGGGTAAATTCCCGGCTGATGGTGCCTTTCCTGATGGCCCGGAGAAGCATCTCTTCGGTTACCCGGTCTTCCAGGATGGCCTCGGTAACCTCGTCTGAAAACAGAGACACGGCGTCCAGGAGTTCTTCCCGGTACTGCCAGGCCAGGTCTTCCAGCTCGGGCGGGATTTCTTCCTCCCTGACCAGCTCGCCGTTGGGCCCGTCAAAGTAGTAGGCCTTCATCCTGATCAGGTCCACCAGTCCCTGGAACTTATCTTCCAGTCCGACCGGAACCTGGAGCAGGGCGGCCCGCCGGCCCAGCTTATCGTTTATCTGGTCTTTGACCTTGAAGGGGTTGGCCCCGATGCGGTCGAGCTTGTTGACAAAAGCTATGGCCGGAACGTTATATCTCTTGAGCTGCTTGTCCACGGTCAGAGTCTGGGACTGGACCCCACCAACCGAGCACAGGACCAGGATGGCCCCGTCCAGGACGCGCAGCGACCTCTCCACCTCTATGGTGAAGTCCACGTGACCCGGGGTATCGATGATGTTGATGGAGTGTTCGTTCCAGGTGACGTTGGTGGTGGCCGAGGTGATGGTGATGCCGCGCTCCCGTTCCAGCTCCATGTAGTCCATGGTGGCCCCGCCACCTTCCTTGCCCTTGACCTCGTGGATGCGGTGGATTTTTTTGCAGTAATAGAGTATGCGCTCGGTGAGCGTGGTCTTGCCGGAATCAATGTGGGCACTGATCCCGATGTTCCGCATTCTCTGCAACGTTCCGTTCATATAAAAAAACACCCTATTTAAAACGATGGATTATAAAGCCATAAATGGTGAGCAATAAGATAAATTATCGCTACTTGCCCGCTTATTTTACCACAGGCCAGGAAAAAATCCAGAGCCGGCCTTACTGGCGCCCGGCTTGGGACTCTTTCTCCAGGCGGCTGTGGCGACGGCCGTAGAGGAAGAAGATGCTCAGTCCGATGGCCAGCCAGATGATGAACCGTTCCCAGGCCGTCCGGGGCAGGCTGATCATCAGGTAGGCACAGAGCAGGGCCCCCAGTCCCGGCAGGTAGGGGAACATCGGCACCTTGAACGGGCGCCGGTAGTCGGGTCGCTTGTAGCGCAGAAGGATCACTCCGGAGCAGACGATAATGAAGGCAAACAGGGTTCCGATGGAAACCAGCTCGGAGGAGACATTAATAGGGGTCAAGCCGGCAGCCACGGCCACGATACCGCCCGTGACCAGGGTGGTGGCCACCGGGGTTTTATACTTGTGATGGACCCGGGAGAAGGCTTCGGGCAGAAGGCCGTCGCGGCTCATGGAGAAGAAGATCCTGGGCTGTCCCATGAGCAGAACCAGGAGAACGGAAGTTATCCCGGCCAGCGCGCCGATGCTGATTATCATTGAAGCCCAGGGCTTATTCAGTTCGTTCAGAACCAGGGCCACCGGGTCGGCCACGCCCAGCTTGGTGTAATAGACGACCCCAGTCATGATGGCCGATACGGCCATGTAGAGTATGGTGGCCACCAGCAGCGAGCCCATGATTCCGATGGGCATGTCTTTCTGGGGATTGACCGTTTCCTCGGCCACGGTGGACACGGCGTCAAAACCGACGAAGGCCAGGAAGACGATGGCCGCCGAGGTCATGACCCCGCTGAAGCCGAAGGGCATGAAGGGCTTCCAGTTCTCGGGGTTGACATGGGGGGCAGCCATGATGATGAAGAACAGGATAACGGCGATTTTAACAATGACGATGATCATGTTGGTCCGGGAGCTTTCCTTAACACCCCTGATCAGCAACAACGTGAGCAGGACCACTATGAGCATGGCCGGGATATTGATGATGCCCGGTGCCTTGTCCCAGGGAGAGGCTACCCATTGCTGGGGGAGTTTTAGCCCGAGATTATTCAGCAGGTTAACAAAATAAGCGGACCAGCCGGTGCTGACCAGGACCGCGGCCACCATGTATTCCAGGATCAGGTCCCAGCCGATGATCCAGCCCGGCAGTTCGCCCAGGGTGGCGTAACCGTAAGTATAAGCCGAACCGGAAACCGGGATCATGGCCGCCAGCTCGGCATAGCAGAGGGCAGAGCAGGCACAGGCCAGGGCGGCGATGGCAAAGGACAGGATGATGCCCGGGCCGGAATGGTGGGCGGCCTGGACTCCGGGCAGGACGAAGATTCCCACCCCGATGATGCAGCCTATGCCAATGGCCACCAGGTCCCAGGCCCCGAGGGCTTTTTTCAGGGTATGACCGGCTTCGGTGGTTTCAGCCAGCAGTTCCTGGATGGGCTTGGTTCTGAATAACGACCCGGACATTAAATTCCTCCAGCAGAAAATAAGAACTCCTTATAACATACCAGCCCTGACTGGTCAATCTTCTTCCCCCGAAATCTTTCCGGCGGGGTTGAAATTTGCGGGGAATTAAGATAGATTAATGCCTAATTTTGTATTCGAGTCATAATCATGAAATTCTTCTTGCCCAAGGAACCGGCCTTCGCCCAGCATTTCAGCGATCTTTCGGTCTGCCTGACGGAAATCACCCAGGTTTTCTGCGATTTTTCCAGCAACTTTAATTCTTCCGCCCAGTACTGGGAAAGAGCCAAGCAAATCGAACACAAAGCCGACCAGATTGCCCATGGGGTCATCAAGCTGCTCAACCAGTGTTTCATCACACCCTTCGACCGGGAAGATATTTACCAGCTGGTGCACGAGATAGACGATATCATCGACCTGGTGGAAAACGCCATCCATAACATCTACCTTTACAACCTGAAAGACAAGAAGTATTTCGTTGACGATTTCGCCCGCTTTGCCCGGGAAGCCACCGAGAAGCTCAACCTGCTGGTGGCCGAGGTTTTCAAATCGCAGAAGTACACCCCCTACATCGGCGAGCTGATCCGCAGCATTCACGAGCTGGAGGACAAGGGTGACCTGGTCTATGCCCGCTCGCTTCAGCAACTGTTCACCGAGGAAAAAGACCCGGTAAACATCATCAAGTGGAAGGATATCCTGTTCACCCTGGAAACCATCATGGATGTCTACCAGCGGGTATCGAACACGGTTGAAGGCATCGTGGTTAAAAGCAGCTGAAGATGGAACCGGCCAGCTGGAGTTTTTCCTTCATCATCCTGATCATCGCCATCGCCCTTACCTTTGATTTTACCAACGGGATGCACGACGCGGCCAACTCGGTGGCCACTGTCGTTTCCACCCGCGTCCTGAGTCCCCGCCAGGCCGTGGTCTGGGCCGCTTTTTTTAACTTCATTGCCTTTCTGATTTTCGGGACCCACGTGGCCGAGACCATCGGGGTTGGCCTGATAGACATCAACGTGGTGACCCCCATGGTCATCTTCTGTGGCCTGCTGGGGGCCATTTCCTGGAACCTGATAACCTGGTACTGGGGCCTGCCTTCCAGCTCTTCCCATGCCCTGATCGGGGGCTACCTGGGCGCGGCGGTGGCCAAGGCCGGGTTCGAGATAATAATCGTCAAGGGCTGGATAAAAGTCGTTTCCTTTATTTTTATCGCCCCGCTGCTGGGCCTGGTCCTGGGAAACCTGCTGATGATCCTGACCACCTGGCTGATGAGAAAAAGACCGCTTCGGACCATAAACCTCTGGTCCCGGAGGCTGCAGTTGCTGTCGGCGGCTCTTTATAGCCTGGGGCACGGTGGGAATGACGCCCAGAAGACCATGGGCATCATCGCCAGCCTGGTGTTCACCTCGGGTCACATGAAGACCTTCCATATCCCGCTGTGGATTGTGCTTTCGGCTCACACCGCTATCGCCCTCGGGACTTTAAGCGGCGGCTGGAGAATCGTGAAGACCATGGGCCAGAAAATCGTCCGCCTCAGGCCGATCGACGGTTTCTGTGCCGAAACGGCCAGTGCCGTCAGCATTTTCATGGCCACCCATCTGGGCATTCCGGTTTCCACCACCCACGTCATAACCGGGGCGGTGACCGGGGTGGGGGCGGCCAGGAGCATCTCTTCCGTCAAGTGGCAGGTGACCCTGCGGATTGTCTGGGCCTGGATTTTTACCATTCCCATGTCGGCCCTGATTGCGGCCGCCCTCTACCGCCTGTCGCTGCTGGTTTTTTGATTCGGCCCGGTGGCTACCGGTTTTCCTGAGCGAACCTGACCTCAGCGGAAGCCTTCCGGAACAGGTAAGAAGACAGCACGAAAAGGAGCAGGCAGCTGGTAACAGAAAGCAAGAACGGTGCCCTGAATTTCAGCACCAGCTGAAAGATCGGGGTCAACACCAGCCCCCCGACCAGGGTGACCAGGGCGGCCTGCTCACTGTTGAATCTGGAATACAACCCGAACATGGTAATGACCAGCACCCCGGACGTGCCGAAAGCCGCGGCCAGCAGCACCAGGTCATAAATCCGGTTCCCGCCGAGGGCGATGGCCAGGGCGATCAGGCCGGTTATCACCACGGTTGTCCGGCCGACCAGGACCTTGGTTTTCTCTTTTTTTATTCCGAGAATGGGCAGAAGAAAATTGTGGGAAAACAGGGCGGCACAGGCCAGGAGGATACTATCGACCGTTGACAGGATGGCCGAGATCATCGCCCCCAGGAAGATGACGGACAAAATTCCCGGCAGGTACTGGTGGGAAAGCACCACCAGGAATTGTTCCCGGTCGGTCAGCCCGGGCAGCAACCAGGGCCCGATGAAACCCAGGAAGAGTGGAATAAGACCGGTAAAGAAATAGATGCCGCCGGCCGTATGACAGGCCCGGACTGCTTCCCTGGGATTCCTGGCTGCCAGGAACCTGGAGATGGCCTCCTGGACCACCAGGGAACCCAGCACCGGCACCGCCCAGCGGTCAAGCCTTTCCCAGATGGATTCTCCCACACCCAGGATCTGCCAGCGGTCGGCCGGCATCTGCCGGAAAATGGCCGGCAGGTCGGGAACCCTGGTCAGGACAACTATGGCCAGAGTTATCAGGCTACCCACCACGATCAATCCCTGGATGAGGTCGGTGTAGATGTCACCCAGCAATCCCCCCAGAACCGTGTAGGTGATTACCAGTATTGCCGAGAAGCAGATCATCAGGTCCAGGGGCAGGGCGGTTGAGACCGAGAGGATCTGCCCGAAGGCCCGGAGCTGGGCCGCTCCCCAGATGATGGAAGAGGGAATCATCACCCAGACCACCAGTTTCTCTGCCACCCGGCCATAGCGGTCCCTGATGAAGTCGGCCAGGGTCAGGTAATTTCTTTTCCGTAGCTGGCCGGCCAGGAAAAAGCCCATCAGGAAAAGGCAGAGGCTGAAACCGAAGGGGTCAGCACGGCTGCCGGAAAGGCCGATCTCGTAAACGGCCCCCGAGGAACCGAGGCAGGTTTCCGCCCCGAACCAGGTGGCGAAAAGGGAAAAGGAAACCAGGAAGAACGAGACCCGGCGTCCGCCGACAAAATAATCAGCCTCGTTTTTTATTTTCCTGGAAAGGTAGACGCCGATGAAGATTTGAACGATGACGTAAAATACGATCAGAAGACCTTTCACCTCACCACTCGGCCATCTTTGTTTTTCTTGCTTATAGCACAGAGGCCGGCAGGGGGCAATAGATTTGGGGACATTTTTTTAAGTTTTTTGGGCGACTTAAGTTAAAATGGGTTTTTGGAGAAGTGATGAAAGTGGCAAAGGCAGAAAGAAGAGGTTTCAGAAACCGAAAGGCAGCAAAAACATGAAGCAAAAAATAATTAAACGAAAAAAAGGCTTAGGTGGAAACCCGGGCCTGGCCCGGCTGGCCATAATTCTGTGGCTGGTCATCCTGGCCTGGAACCCGGCGGTTTTGGCCCGTTCAGTTCAGGGCGCCTCAGATGAAGGGGAAACGCGCTGGTACAGCATCAGGCTGGGAGAGGAAACGGTGGGCTATGTCAAGGAGACCGGTTCCAGGGTTCAGCAGGCCGGTCGCTGGTACTGGAAATCGGCAACCGAGTCTAAAATCGTCCTCAGGCGCCTGGGACAGAAAGTGGAAATGAATGTCAGTTATGAACACCTGGAAACAGATGATGGACTGTTGAAGAAGATTACGGCCGAGCAGCTCCTGGCCGGCTCCCGGATCAGGACCGAAATCGAGGTGGAAGAAGACAGGGTCAAGATTAAGAACATAACCGGAAACCAGGTGTTCAGCCGGGAGATTCCTTCGAGCGGTCGGCTGCTGGGCCCGGTGGGCATCGGGCGGTTGACCGTCGAGAAATTGAAAAAGCCGGGCGATAAGGTTGAATATCGAACGATTCTGGCGGAACTGGCCCAGGTAATTTCTGGAGAAAGGACCCTATCGGGGGAGGAGGTGGTGGACTGCGGCCGGAATAAGATAACCGCCAGGAAGGTCATCGACCGGATTTCCCAGATTGAGACCACCAGGCAGGTCTGGCTGGATGGGGGAGGGAACGAGGTAAAGGCGGTCGAGCCTTCGCCTCTCGGCGATATAGTCACCTGTTTAAGCAGCGAGCAGGAGGTTATGGAAGCCATGGCTGCCTCCCGCGGACAGGAGCAGTTCTTTCAGTCATCGCTCATCAGGGCTAATGTCCGGTTACCTCAGGCCCGGGGACTCGACCGGGTGGTCGTCCGCCTGAAACACAGCCAACCCGAACTGGGCTGGCCGGATCTGGCCAGTGAATACCAGAAGATTCTGGAAAATAGCGGTGAGGTCAAGGTCTTAGAACTGGACCGGGTGCCGCTCCGGTCGTCTCCCGATGGGCAGCTTTCTGCTGAAGAGAAAAAGCCATACCTTGAAGCCAACACTTACATAGACATCAACGACCCGGAGATAAAAAGAATTGCCAAAGAGGTGGCTGGCCGGGAAAAGAATGTGTTTCAGAAAGCCCTGAAGCTCAGGGACTGGGTTTCCAGGAACCTGGCCTTTGACGCCGGATTTGTTTTTGCCCCGGCTTCCGAGGTCATGAAATCCAAGAAGGCCACCTGCGCCGGTTATGCGGCTTTGCTGGCCGCCCTGCTCCGGGCTGCCGGCATCCCGTCGCGTTATTTAATGGGGGTGGTCTATGCCAACGGAATCTGGGGCGGACATGCCTGGGTTGAAGGCTGGCTGGAGGGAAGATGGGTTCCGCTGGATGCGGCCCTGCCTTCACCCGGGGCCGCCGACCCGGCCCGGATAGCTATTGCCAGGAGCAGCCTGGCCGAAGGCCCGGGTGGAAGCCTGGTGGCCGCCCAGAAGTTTTTCGGTTACGTGACGGTCGAAGTGATGGAATTCAGCCTGAAGGGACGGACATTTAAGGTTGTTCAAAACCAACGACTGTACGAGGTGAGGGATAATCGCTACTGGAACCCGGGGTTGCAGCTCGGGCTCAGGGCTCCGGATGGTTTTACTTTCGCCGAACTGGACGGCGTCTGGCCCGACAGAACGCTTCTGGCCCTGAAGGGACCTGACGGCCAGGCGGTACGGCTGTTCCAGGAAGGCTGGTTCCCGGCCGAAAACCTGGAAAAGTACCTGTTGGACAGGCTGAAAAAAGAGGTAAGTGCCGGAAGGCAGATTCAACTCAGGGTATGGGGAAGGAAGCGGCCGGCCCTGGTTTCGGCGGAAAAGTCAGCCCTGGCCATCCTGAACGGGGCAGACCTGTTGGTGGTGCTGGCTTCGGGTAAGAACTCTGAACAATTGCTGGCCGGGGTGGCCGCTGCCCTGGAGAACAGGTTGATAGTGGACTGACTTCAATATATGGAGTCTGATTATCGAGTTCCCTAAGGAAAATTCGGCTCTGGATAGCTCCTCGATTATGAGTTAAACAGGGTGGGCCTGCCGGCAGATTTTCTTAGGGGGAGAGACGGGCCCAGATCGCCGCTTTGGCCACCGTCTCGTTAAATTCCGGTGAGGACCATAAAGATTTGAGGATATCGTGGTGGTTGTCCTGGAAGACAGGCTGATGGTGGACTGAATTTAAAGAAGCAGTCCCAACTTCTTATATCCATTAATTGAAGGCCGGCCTTCAACATCAACCCTCCACAGCAATCGGGTTGTCGAGCCGGGTTGACCCGGAAATTTCGGATACAGGGAATTGGGCTGGATCGCAGAATGGTCGTGGCCGGCGCCTGAAAAATCAGGGAAATTTCAGGAAGCCGTGGGTTCTGTCGGGGACCGGATATGACCCGTCGGTCAATGGAAGGCCTGTAAATTCCGGTCATACAGAAAACCGGGTTTAATTATTGCGGGGAATTGGCCGTTGTTCAGGCCATTCGGATTGGAGGTATTAAACCTGACGCGGATTTGCTCCGGCCCGATGAGACTTGTATGATCAGTTAATCTAAACCACCCCTCACCGCTGGCTGTCCAGGTACAGGGCAGCCGCTCCCAGGATGGCGATGTTATCGGTGGTCGAGGGCATGATTCTGATCCTGTTCCGGGCGATGGAGTAGGCAAAGGTGGAAACCGTTTCCAGCATGGATTCTCTGAAAAATTCATAGGCCCGGCTGACCGAGCCGCCCAGGATGATGGCTTCCGGGTCCACGGCGTACATGATGGCCTTGATGGCTTCGCCCAGGTGTCGACCGAACTCGGCGAAGATGCGGCGGGCTTCCTGGTCGCCGGCCGCAGCTTTCTGGAATAATTCCCGGCCCGGCTGGCCATGGGACTTTAAGAAAAATTGCCCCGAAGCGTAGCGTTCGAAATTGGCGTCCAGGTAGGGCAGCATGCCAAATTCGCCGGCCCCACAGCTGGTGCCGGAGTAAAGATGCCCGTCGGCAATAATGCCGGCGCCAAGGCCCGTGCCGATAATCAGGCCAACCAGGTTCCGGTAGGGCCGGCCCTGGCCAAAGTATTTTTCTCCGGCGGCGAAGCAGTTGGCGTCGTTATTAACGTAGACCGGAATGTTGTACTCGGACTCCAGGATTGTTTTTATCGGCACTTCCTTCCAGGCTGGTATGTTCTGGACGTCGTAGATGGTTCCGGTCTCCAGGTCGACCACGCTGGGAACGCCGAGGCCAATTCCTTTAACCTCGGGTGACAGGACCGATTCCAGGACAGACCTGAGGTCGGCCAGCACTTCCTCGGCCCGGCCCTGGCTGCGGACTTCGCGGACGGCTATCTTGAGCAGCCGCTCACCCTCGACCAGGCCGGCCCGGACGTTGCTTCCGCCGAGGTCCACTCCGACTATGGCCATTTTCCCTCTCCGTTGGTTCATCTTTAACATAAAATCGGCGGGGACTGCAAGCTAAGGGATAAGCCTGGCGCTGCCGGGAGAAGAGATTCATCAGCCCGCCAGGCCCTTAATATATGAACGTTCATTCATATATCAAGCCAGAAACTTAGCGGGGAAATCGAGCGCTTGAAAGTCGTGGCCCGGCTTCCCATCAGCCAAAAAATTATTTTACTTCTGCCGGGTCTGATATCTTGCCGGCCCGATGATTAAGAACCCGGTGGGCTAACCCTGCCAGAAGCGATCGCGCCGGCAAACTCGCACCGCAGGTTAAAAAATTTTGAGTGCGGTCCTGAAAACTGAAGGGTCTGTTTGACGGCTGAGTATTGCTGAAAATGATTATTTGATGAACACCGGGGACCTGGCGGCCTTGATTCCCTGATGTTTGCCCTGATAGGAATTAATTCGGACCGGCCTGGGCCGCGGCGGCCAGCTTTTTCTTTTTCCTCAGCCAGATGGTCTCGTTGCTGATAAGGGGCCGGGCCCAGATTCCTATGCTCAGTATGAAGCCGAGCGTCAGGTACAGAACAAACATTCCCTGGCGCAGCCCCAGGTGGTCGCCCAGCCAGCCGACCAGTAGCGGAACCAGCGCCCCTCCAATGATGCCGGTGCACAGGATGCCGGAGAAGGCCCCGTGGTATCTGTCCACCGAGTTCAGGGCCAGGGAAAAGATGATGGGCCACATGACCGAGGCAAAAAAACCGATAACCGAAAAGGTGAAAATCTCAACCTGCCCGGAATAAATCAGCGGGATCCTGAGGTTAAGGGTGGTGAGCACGGCCGGGCCAAACAGCCCCAGGGTCAGGGTGGCCATGGCCAGGAGCGAAGCCGCCAGCAGGACTTTTCTGCTGTCGAACAGCTTGAGAAGAACCAGGCCCAGCAGCCCGCCGAGGGTCATCAGGCCCCAGAAATAGGAAACAGCCCGGGCCCCGGCCGTCTGGGGATCGAGCCCGTGGTAGGTTTTCAGAAACTGGGAAATCCAGTTGGCCACACCCTGTTCTGTCCCGACGTAGGCCATGATACCCAGAAAATAGAGCAGGACTATTTTTTTCCTGAAAAGAATCTTATAGATGCCCCAGGTCCCAACCTTCTCTTCTTCCTTTAGCTCCACCCGGGGAAAGCGGGAGATAAACAGGATGATCAGCATCAGGACCGTGGTCACTGCAAAAACCCAGTAGAGAGAAACCCAGGGCAGCCTTTCCGGGACAAGGCGGCGCAGGCTGTCGAGCAGCACGTTATGCTTTTCTTCCACCGGCAGGCTGGTGACCAGGTAGGAATAAAGCCTGGGGCTGAGGAAGGAAGCCCCGCCGAAGATGAGCTGGGCCAGGACCGAGTTGAAAGCGAAGTGTTCTTCGCCGCCCGAAACCCTGAGCAGCGGGTTTATGGCCACCTGCAGGATGGCCATGCCCAGCCCGATCAGGAAAAGCGAAGTCGTGGCCACCAGGTATCCGGGAAACAGGGCGAAGAGCAGGGCCCCGCAGAAAGCCACGGAGAAAGCCAGAAGCATGGCCGCCTTTTCCCGGTATTTTTCCACCAAGAAGCCGGCCGGGATGGACATTACCCCGTAGGCGATAAAGAAAGAAAAGGGGAGAAGGCCAGCCAGGGCCAGGCTCAGACTGAAGCTCTGGATGATGTCTGGTATGAGTGGCCCCATGATGTTGGTCAGGAAAGAGATGACAAAAAAGGTCAGGAAGATTAAAAAGACCATGTAATAATTTCTTTTTGAAGTTTCGCCCATCTGACCGCTCCTTCGGGTGTTCAGTCTTTTTTACTTTATTAGCTTGCCAGGGTTGAGTCAACAGGAAATTGGTGGTTGGCTCTCTAAAACCGGGTCTGAAGAGCTTGGGGCAGATGAACCTCGTTATCAGGCCCAGGCCGGGATTTTTAAGTGGCGGGTTGGAAACGGTGTCGGCCGGCCAGAGACAGAAAAATTGCAGCCAAAGTTAGGAGGCTGTCTTCCAGGGAAAAAGGGGGGAAAAAATGAATAGTTAACCGGAGTAAAGAATAATAAAAAGGAAGAATATTAAAGCGGAGTTAAGTTAACCAAGAGAAGTGCCCGAAGTTATCAGCAATCTCAGAGCAGGGCCGTGGCCAGGAAAGGCAGGTAGGTGATCAGGAGAACTGCGGCCAGCCGCAGCATCATGAAACCGAGGACGTCTCTATAAACCCGGCCCATGGGCTCGTTGAAGCGGTAGGAGGCCAGGAAGAGATTAAGCCCGACCGGCGGCGTCAGGTAACCAAGTTCCAGGTTGGCCAGGAAAATTACTCCCAGGTGCACCGGGTGAATGTTAAAAACCCCGGCCAGGGGCACGATAAGGGGGACCACCACCAGGATGGCCGAGTAGATGTCAAGGAAGCAGCCCACGACCAGCAGGGCCAGGTTAAGCAGCAGCAGGAAAAGATAGCGGGAAGAAATGGCCGTACCCAGCCACTCGCTCAGCCGCTGGGGAAGCTGGGTGTCGATAATGTAATAGGAAAGGCCGTTGACCACGGCCAGGATGACCAGCACCCCGCCGAAGACGGTGACACAGGAAGTCATAACCCGCGGGATATCCTTCAGTTTCAGGTCACGGTGGACAAGTGTTTCCAGTAGGAAGGCATAGACCAGGGCGACGGCCGCGCTTTCCTGGAGGTTGGTGATTCCGCCGAAGTACAGGCCTATTATGACCAGGGGCAGGAGTATTTCCCCCAGTCCTTTCCTGAAAGAGCCCGGGAGCTTTTTCCAGTGGAAAGGCTGGCGCTCCACTTTCTGTCCCGCCGAGAAGATGAAGGCGGCGATTATGGTTACGGCTACCAGGACCGCTCCCGGGAGGATTCCGCCGCGGAACATGTCCTTGATGCTGACGCCGGCCGTTACTCCGTAGATTATTATGGGCAGGCTGGGCGGGAAGAGCAGCCCGACACTGCCCGAGGAGGTCAGCAGGCCCACGCTGAACTTCTTGTTGTAACCGGCCTGCATCAGGATTTGCAGCAGGAGGCCGCCCAGAGCGATGATGGTGATCCCGGAACCGCCGGTGAAGGTGGTGAAAAAAGCGCAGACCAGGACGGTGACGACAGTCAGGCCACCGGGCAGCCAGCCGACAGCATCCCGGAAGAAATCCACCAGCCTGGTCCCGGCCCGGCTCTCGGAAAGAAAGAATCCGGCGGCGGCAAACAGGGGAATGGCCGGAATGGAATAATCGGTGAGGACGGTGTAGGCCTGGTTGGCCACGATTTCTAAGGGCAGTTCGCTCCTGGCCATAAGCAGCAGCCCGGCCCCGCCCAGTACCACGAACACCGGCATTCCGAAAAAGGCCAGGATGATAAGAATTATTATTAAAGGTGTGGCCAGTGAGGCCAGGAGGTCCTGGACGGGTGCCACCAGGTTCTGGACCATTCCCGGTTCCTGTCCTGAAAGTCCGCGGATGACGCCTGGGATCAGACCGGTTGATATCAGCAGGGCTAGGGCCAGGGCGACGAGCAGCCAGAGCCCCCTTTTTCTCTTTGGTTCAATTGAGGTGATGAACCTGGTGGCCATGATGATGAAACCGAGAACCATGACCAGGCCGATGAGGCGCCTGGGAATGAAACCGACCTTTTCCGACGGGGAGAAGGCATTGAGGGAAAATGAAAAAGCACTGGCAGCAAAGGCGAAGGTCAGAGCGGCCGAGATTATATGAACAATGGTAGTGATAACAGTAGCGGCCGGCTCCTTGAGCGGTAGCCTGGCGGCCAGGGTCAGGTGTTTTTTCTGCCGGGAGGTAATGGCCCCGGCCAGGAAGGTGGCCACCAGGACCAGGTGCTGGATGTAGACGGTAGAATTTTTAATCCCGGTTTGAAAAAAGTTCCTGGCGATGATTTCGAAGCAAAGCAGAAAAGCTACTGACAGAACTATCAGGTTGACCAGTATGTCTTCCAGTTGAAAGACATACCGGAAAAATCTACCGGTTTCCCTTGGCCCTGTATTCACTGATAAAGCCCAGCGTCTTTTCATAGATATCGGCCGGAATGATTCTTCCGACCAGAGACTGGATGGCCCGGGATGAAGCCTCCCGCCATTGGGTCATCTCTCTATCAGAAGGAGAATTGATCACCAGGCCATGCTCTTTCATGGCCTTGATGGCCTCTTCCTCGAGGCTGGTTATTTCTCCAACCAGGGCCCGGGCCTGGCGGTCGGCCGCTTCCAGCAGGGCTGGCCTGAAGTTTTCCGGGATCTGCTCCCAGGTCTTCCGGCTCAGGACCAGGCTGCCCACCAGCGGGGATAGCTTCGGAGCCAGCATGTGCGAGGCGATGGCAAAGTACTGCCCCGAGGCAGCCATCACCGCCGGTAGGTACACGGCCGAGACCATCCCACTTTCCAGCCCGATCAGCACGTCCTTCTGATCCTGGGGGACAACCTGGTACCCCATCTTTTTCCAGACCTGCTCCAGGTCCGGGTCATCCTTGGTAATTGAAATCTTGTATTTTTTAAGGTCGTCGGGGTTAAGAACCGGTCCCTTGCTGTAAAAGTAAACCCACCCCGACTGGGTCCAGTGAATTACCTTGAAACCGCTTTCTTCTATCCTGGTCTCAAAGATCGGTCTTAGCCGCTGAAAAACGTAATTGAATTCTTCATCGGAGCTGAAAAGAAAGGGCAGGTTGAGCACCAGGACCGACCTTTCAACCTGCATCATGCCCATGTTGGTCAGGACGGCGCCCTGGAGCACGCCCAGCCTAACTTTTCTGATCATGTCCAGCTCGCTGCCGGCGATGCCGCCGGGATAGACCCGGACTTTAACCTGGCCGCCGGTTGCTGACTCCCAGTCCCGGGCCAATTTAAGCAAGGCATTATGCCAGGGCGAGCGTTCCGGAGCCACGCTTCCGATTTTAATTTCTATGGCGGCCTGAAGCCCGGCAACGCAAAGAACCAGGATCATAATGAAGTAAAGTGCAGTGACCGAAAGAATCAGTCTTTTCATTTTTTTCTCTCAACCTGTTCCGAATCTTTTGGTACCTCTTCCGGCGGGAGAAAGAAATCATCCGCGTGCTCCAGGAGCCAGGCGGCCTTGCGCTTGTTCAGGGTATTGACCAGACGGTTCTGAGGAGCCCGGTCGGGGTCGAACTCCAGCACCTTCTTCAGCAGGCCGATGAATTCCTGTCGGTTCTGGTTCTTGACGGCCACCGTGGTGGCCAGGGACAGGAGATAAGAGGTGTCCGAGTCTCCGCATAATTTTTCAGCCTGCCTGAAGTGTTCCCGGGCCCTGTTCTCGTCCCCTCCCAGGGCTTCGGGCAGGGAGCCGTAATAAAGGATGTAAAAGTTATGAACGGCACCGCTGGAGTAGTTCGGGTCAAGCTCCAGCACCCGGTTCATCAGGGCAGCGGCCTCGGGCAGGGTCAGGCCGATTGACATATCAAACGGATCTATGGAATAGGCGGCCACCCAGCCGGCCGCAGCCCAGTACAGAAAGTCAATATCCTTCAGTCCGAACGGAGACAGGGCTTTCTTGAATTGCCGGGCCTTGAGCTCTTCCCGGAGGCGCGGATTTTTCTTTTCCAGCGCGGCCAGCAATATGTCTCTTCCTCTCAGGTAGAGCTTTTTAGCCCGGAGAAGCTGGGCCTGGCGCGACTCGACTTCGCTGGCCGGGGTCATATCGGCCGGGGTCTGCACGAAGGCGCTGGCGTACATAATATAAAGGCTTCCGGTACGCAACCTCAGCCCTTCGTGTTCGGGCAGGGAAGCCAGCAGGGATTCATAAAACTTAATGGTGAAGGGCAGGGCCCCGGCTATGAGCTCGGGGTCGTCGTCGCTCGTGAAAACATTACCAGAAGAAGGCGAGGTCAGCATCCCCGCGGCTTTCTTGAGGGCTATTTTTTCCAGGGAGCAGCCGGCCGCAGATATCAGGACCAGCAGGCAGGCCAGCCCGCCTGATAGAAACCGGCGCCTGAAGAGTCTGTTGCCCGGCCCGGACATGGTCACCCCTTTATCCCTTGCCGAGTTATTTCCCACTATTGTAAAAACTATCACAATTCGCCGCCCTCCGGCAAGTCCGGACCGAGAGAGCAACAATAAAGTAAATCTTTAAAGCAAGATTACTCTGGAGGAAAAGATAAAGCCAATGAGGGAAAAAAACTGGCGAATAATCTTGAAGGGCCGGAGAAAGAAAGCTATGCTTTATAACCAGTAAGTATTTATGTTTAACGATAAGGTCATGAAAATAATCAGGTCCAGGCGAAGGACGGTCGGACTGGAAGTTAACGACCGCGGAGAGCTAGTAGTCAGGGCTCCGGAGAAACTCAGCCGGGTGGCCATAGATGAAATAATCCGAAAGCACCGCCGGTGGATAGAGAAAAAGCTGGCTGAAGCCGAGAAACGCCGGCAGATGTTCCGACCCAAGGAATTCGTGGAGGGGGAGAAGTTTCTATGGCTGGGCAGGGAGTATCCGCTAAGGATAACCCGGGAAAGCCGGCCAGCCCTGAAATTTACCGGCCGGGAATTTATTCTCTCGGCTCGCTGGCAGGGAAGGGCCGGGGAGATTTTTAAGAAACTGTACAGGCGAAAAGCCCTGAACTATCTCCGCCTGCGGACCCGGCAACTGGCCGAGCTCAACGGTTTCAAGTTCACCAGGTTCAGGTTGTCTTCAGCCGCGACCCGCTGGGGCTCCTGTTCGGCCCGGGGGACAGTCAGCCTGACCTGGCGGTTAATCCTGGCCCCGCCGGAAATAATTGACTATGTCATTATCCACGAGCTGGCCCATACCAGGGAAAAGAATCACTCTCGGGCCTTCTGGAGCCTGGTGGAGGCACATCTCCCCGACTACCGCCAGAGGCGGCACTGGTTAAAAAAATACGGCTTCTTGCTTAACCTGTGATTAACCCGGAAAGCCGGGAAACAGGGTCTGTGGAATATTCACCTGAATTGTTTATATAATTTATTGAAAGAAGAAATGCCTCATCCTTTGGTAAGGAGGGAGAAAATGAAAAGGGCAGTATTAATCCTGGCTGTCATCGGCCTGCTGGTTTTGCCGGCCCTGGCCAAAGTCGGGGATGTGGTCAAGGTCATCAAGACGCCGGGTCCGCTGCCGACCGGTCTGGCCTTTGATGGCAAGTATCTCTGGCTGGCCGATAGCCGCCTGGACAAGATTTTCAAGATAGACCCGGATTCGGGAAAAGTGGTTAAGTCCTTTGACTCACCCGGCTACCACCCGGAGGGGCTGGCCTGGGACGGAAAGCACCTCTGGCATGTGGATGCGGTTGAAAAACTGGTCTACTGCCTGGACCCGGAAACCGGAGCCGTTCTCAAGGCCCTGGAGTCCAACAGCGACCGGCCCCGGGACCTGGCCTGGGATGGTAAAGACCTTTGGATGACCGATGTTCGCAATAAGAGCTTACTCCGGGTTTCTCCGGTTGACGGTATGATGATCCAGACTTTTGCCGCTCCCGGCTCAGAGCCGGCGGGCCTGGAATTTGACGGCCGGTATCTCTGGGTGACCGACCGGGCCCTGGACCGGGTTTTCCTGGTGGACCCGGCCACCGGCTGGTGCCTGTCCTCGCTTCGTTCTTACGGGCCCTGGCCGGCCGGGCTGGCCTTCGATGGGGAGTATCTCTGGAATGTCGATTACGAGAATGATGAAATTTACAGGATCAGGGTCTTTGACCGCGACATCATGGGCCTGTGGGACGAGAAAGAGCTGGAGCTCAGGTTCGTGAAGGAATTCCGCAACTACGGTCCGGGTACCGCCACCAGCCTTGATATCTATCTGCCGCTGCCCGAAGACCGGGACAACCAGAAACTGCTTGGACCGGTGGAATTCCTGGAAAAACCGGATGGAATAATTACCGATGCCTGGGGCCAGAAAATTGCCCATTTCAGCTATAAGAACCTGAAGGCACCCGGGATTGTCCAGCCGGGCTGGTCAGTTAAGGCCAGGATTTATGCCGTCGAGTATTTTATCTACCCCGATAAGGTCGGCGGCCTGGATCAGATCCCGGAGGACATCAAGAAAAAGTACCTGGTTGACGGCGATAAGTACTGTATCAATGACCCCTTTATCCAGGAACTGGCCCGCAAGATCGCCGGAAACGAAAAGAATCCCTACTGGATTGCCAGGAAAATTTACGAGTACCTCATTGACCACTTAAGCTACAACCTGAAGCCGGTGGGCGGCTGGAACCCGGCCCCGACCGTTCTGCGCCGCGGAACCGCCTCCTGCTCCGAGTACACCTATTCGCTCATTGCCCTCTGCCGGGCGCTTGGAGTGCCGGCCCGCTACGTGGGCACGGTCAGCCTGCGGGGTGACGACGCCAGCTTCGATGATGTCTTCCACCGCTGGAACGAGATATACCTGCCGCCTTACGGCTGGATTCCTTTTGATGCCAACAAGGGTGACGTGGAAACACCCGGTGGCCGGGCCCTGGGCATCGGCAACGTGGCCGCCCGGTATGTCATCACCACCGAGAATGGCGGCGGCGATAAGTACCTGTGGTTCGGCTATAATTACGGCTTTACCTGGACGTCGGAAGGGCGGTGCCGGATAGTTGAAGAATCTTACGGCGAGTGGCAGCCCCTGGGCCAGAAAAAATATCAAAAACCACTCGACCGGAAATAGTTCAGGATAATCAAAACAGGGTAGGAGACTGGTCCGTCGGTTGACCTGGATCCATGTCTCCTGCAAAGAAAACCAGGGGGTGGCGCAAGCCGTCAGGCTTTCTCCGTGACGCCGGTCATTAGAGAAAAAAAGAAGAAATGAGAGGGACAAAAAGGTAAAATATGAAAATATTGCTGGCCGATGACCTGGAGAAAAAGGGTCTTATTGAATGAGACTGCCAGCGGCGAAAGGGAGGTTTCCGGATGTTGAAAATTAAAGAATGGCCCCTGGTTCTTTTTACCTTCCTGGTGCAATCGTCGGTGGGTGTTTTCATCTTTGCCTTCGGGCCGGCAGTAATGGAACGGTCCTGGGAGAACCGCTGGCTGTTTCGGGCGGCTGACCGCTGGGGCCTGGCCCTCCTGGGGCTGGTCGGCCTTTCGGTTCTCGTCTCCCTGTTTCATCGAGGGCAGTCGCTGTCGGCCTACCTTCCGGTCAGAGAGGCTCAGCCCGGCTGGCTGAACCGGGAAATTGCCAGCCTGGGAATTTTTTTCCTGTTGCTGGTTGCCCTGGAATTTCTGCTTATCATGAGAGCCTCAGGCCTGGCGATGGCCTTGCTGGTAGTCCTTACCGGCCTGAGCGGGTTGACCGTCATCTATGTGATGTCCAGGTTACACTGCCTGGCCGGGGTCAGGTTATGGAAAAGCAGCCGGACCGCCTTCTTTTTCTTCATGACGGCTTTTCTGGTGGGTTCCCTGGCCCTGCTGCTTTTCCAGAGAATCGGTTCGCCAGCACTGATGCTGCCCTGGCTCGGTGTCCTTTACTGGCGGGCGGCGGTTCTGCTGACCGCCCTGGCTTTTATTGGCCTTCTTTTTTTTGACCAGGTATCAGGACTATTTCCACTGCCCGAGGCCGGGGCTTCCAGGTCATCCGCCTGGCGCGTGGTTTTTGTCCTGCGGTTGGTTATGCTGCTTGTCGCCCTGGCTTTTCTCTTGATCAGCCATTCCGGCGAGAGGATCCAGAATCCTGCGGACATGGCCTTCCCGGCATTAGGCCTTATCCTGGTAATAATTGAAGAATTGCTGGGGCGAGTGGCTTTTTATAACCTGGTAGAAGCGGCGGGGTCCTGAAATTAGAGCCAGGGTTTGTAAGCCTAGAGGTCTTGTCTGACCCTCCGAGTTCTAGACTGGATTTCAGCCCTTACTTTCTGTCACGAACTGGACCCAAAGTTGTTCCGGAAGGGTCGAAGGCAATGACTTAAGTTCTTCCAGTGAGCTCATCCGGCAGAGTTTAACCTTGGTCCTGGTGTACATGATTTTGCCGTCCTTCGTGTACCGGGTGCAATCGCCGATTTTATCTTCACCCACAACCTTGCACTTGAAGGAAATCACTTCGCCGTTCTCCAGGTGGAAGCGGTAGAGGTCTTCCCCAACTTTTTCGATCCTGGTGCCTTTTGGAATCAGGACTCCCCGGCCAGCCGGGTCGGGTTCCGGCTTGCCGAGAGCAAACCTTATAAACCTGTAATCGGCGTCGGTGACCTTGAGCTTCTGGAATTTTTCCGGCTGGCACTCGGCAAAGACCCGGCCCTGGGTCCCGGTATAGACCACCTTGCCATTTTTATCTACGGTTCTGACCCTAAGGTTATCGGCCTCGGGGATGAGTTCCAGGCGCCCCTCTTCTAGGTGGAAGGTTATATGGTCAGGTTTAATTTCAACCTGGCAACCAGCCAGAAGCTTGACCGCGGTTTCGCCGAAGGTGAAAACAGCGGCGGATGATTGCCGAAAGATAAAGCCAAGGAATAAAGCCAGGATTAAAGCCAGGAACCCTGTTTTTCCCCTTCTCATTTTTTACCTCCTTCCAGAGGAATAAGAAGGGGCACGGGAAACAGAAGAAACTCCGGTTAGCAGCGCGGGCCAGGCCCCTTCTTTCCCTTAATAAAAAAATAGGAGGCTATGACTGGTTTGTCAACTCAAGTTGCTGCCCCGCTCAACCTGAAAACCCAGGCGTATTTACAGGGAGGATTGTGGCGCACGGGAGAGGGGATTGAAATCTCAAAGCCCTGGCCAGCTATCTTATAAGAAATTTTCTGCGAGGTTCCCAGCATCGATAGGCGTGCCCCTGCCTTTGGCTTGAAGGCTTCCACCTTTATCTTTTCAGGCAGCTTTTCGCCCTCATCGGCGAGGTAGATAAGATAAACAGAACCGTCTTTCCCCCTGGTGAAGCACACCTTGCCTTCCTTGTAGGGTGACAGGGCCCGGGTGTTGTAAATGGCCTGTCCGTTAACCTTCAGCCAGGTAGCGTATTCTTTGAGCAGGTCATAGGCCCCCTGTTGCCAGGTGCCGTCGGGACCGGGAGCGATGTTGAGCAGCAGGTTTCCGCCCTTGGCCACGATGTCCACCAGCAGGTGAATGGCCTGGCGACCGCTCATGTACCTGGCATCCGGCGTGTATGACCAGCCCCCTCCCGAAATTATGCACGATTCCCAGGGATAGGGGAGAGCCTTATCGGGAACGACGTTTTCGGGGGTCAGGTAGTTCTGATTCTTGCCGGCCACGGCCCGGTCAACCACGATCAACCCGGGCTGTTTTTCCCGGCACCTGGCCACCAGTTCATCCATCAGGATGTCCTGGTTGATGACCTGGCTTTTCAGGTATCCGGACTTGCTATCCTTAATCCGGCGTTCATAATATTTTCTGAGCTCTTCCGGGGATTTTTTAGACACCCAGCCGCCATCCAGCCAGAGGATATCCACCCGTCCGTATTCTGTCATGAGTTCCAGGATCTGGTTATGGGTGTATTCCACGAACTTGGCCCAGCGCTCGGGGTAGGCTTCCGGGTCATAGTTGACGTTGCGGTCGCGGGGGGGAAAGTTCGGCCACCAGTAGTAGGGAGAATGCCAGTCGGGCTTGGAGAAGTAAGCCCCAACCCAGAAACCTTCCTTTCTGAAGGCATCGAAAATTTCCCTGGTAATGTTGGCTCTGGGGTTGGAGCTGAAAGGACACTTCGGGTCGGTGACCTTGTAGTCAGTATACCTGGTGTCGAACATGCAGAAGCCGTCATGATGCTTGGTGGTGAAAATTACGTAACGCATGCCGGCTTCTTTTGCTGCCCGGGCCCAGAGGGAGGGGTCGAATTTAACAGGGTTGAAAGTTTTCTTCAGGCCTTCATACTTCTTGACGTATTCGTAATAATCTTCCAGGCTGCGGCGGCACCAGCCTTCGTCTTCGGGGCAGATGGACCAGCTCTCGACAATGCCCCACTGGCTGTACGGCCCCCAGTGCATCAGCAGGCCAAATTTAAGGTCCTGCCAGGCTTTGAGCTTCTGGAGCACCAGCGGGTCCGTTTCGGGCACGTACCGCTCTTCCTGGGCCGATAGGGTCGGAGCAACTGCGATTAACATGACCATCAGATAGAAGGAAAGGAAACGATGATATTTACAAGGTTGCCTGCCCTGGTTGGATTGTCTTTTCATTCTTCTCCCTTTCATTCTTGATTTGAGAAATTATTCTAAGTTTTTAGGGCAGATTATAGCAACCTTTCTTTGGAAACCATGTCTTTCAAGGATAAGAGGTAGCAAAATAGACAGGTAGGCTTCTCGATCCTGGAATCAATTCAAGAGCAGCCAGAAATGGCTGCTCTTTTCTTTCTACGTTCTTTAGATGTTTATTTCGAACCTGTAGCTGGCGGAAGGTTCGGTAACCAGCCTGGCCCTGGCGCTATATGAGCCTGAGGGCACCGGGTCGCCCTGGTTGGAGCGGCCATTCCAGGTTACCTGGTAGGTCTTCTGTTCCCCCGGCTGGAGCGTTACCGTGGTAATGACCTGGGGAAAACTCTGGCCGTAGGCCCAGTTCCAGACCAGGATTCCCGGTTCCTGGTAGACCTCAATGTCGTAGATCTGGGAAGTTGCGGAGACCAGGTCCAGGGTCTTACTGCCTTCGTTTCTGATGGTCAGGGTAAAGGTGATGGTCCCGTCCGGGTTTTTCTGGTAGTCGGCCAGGAATTTTAGTTCGCTGCTCTGGTCCAGGAGATCGCAGGCGGTCATGGTCAAGGCAGCCAGAAAAAGCGCCGTGATCATCATAATTTTTGCTTTCATGATCCCCTCCGGCTTTAATGTCCTTTTTCCGGGATGTTCTGTCCCTTAAAGGTTACATCTTTGGAAAATGCGATGTCTGTTATCATTATCGCAGTATTCCTGCTTTTAATAATACAGCATATATTGTGCCAGCAATGGCAGGATTCGGGTGCCTCAACAGGGCTTTTCTGATTTAAGTTGGATAGGAGGAATGGGTGGGATGGCTGTCCGCCATTAAACTCCACCTTAATTATCACTTGACAGCCCTTGATAATTAAGGGATATAAGAAGGCAAGGGTCTTAGCTTAGAAAGGAGAGGTTATGAAAACCATAGCCATGGTCTGCCTCCTGCTGTGCGTCGTCCTGTTGCTGACCGGTTGTGCCCCGGGTCCAAATGACCTGGAAAAGACGCCCAGCGCCAAGGGCAAGGTGGCCGGGTTCTGGAAGGGACTCTGGCACGGGCTAATTTCGCCCATCACCTTCATCGTTTCCCTGTTCAGCAAGAATGTCAGGATTTACGAAGTCCACAACAACGGCAACTGGTATAACTTTGGCTTTGTCCTGGGAGCCGGGCTGTTCCTGCAGGGCGGCATCCTGGGCACGCGCAAAGCCTGCCGGAGGTAGGTCCCCTTTAATTTTCAGGCAGGCCGGGGGCCTGGTCCGGATCCGGTTCTGCCAGGCATCGGGTGGCACAGGATGGACTTCGCAGGCCGGACTATGTGGCGTCTGGAGCGGATAAAGGTTTTTTATCCGGATGCTTCTTGTTAACCGTGCCCCGTGGTGAATAATGAACATCCTGGCCATCCCATCATTATTTGTTTGTTGGCGCCCTTTTCTTGAATTAATGCGATTCAATTCAATCTTAAATTTTCGGGATAAGGAAATATTTTTTAGCCACAGCAAAAAATGTTAAAATCGGCCTGTTATAAAAACATGATCTCTTACCTTCATTGGAGGTGGTCGAAATGAAATGCAGGAATAATTCGTGGTCATGCTTAACCAGACGCACCCGGACGTCCCTATTGCTGGTGTTCGTTCTCTTAACCCTGGTCTTTGCCGGACTGCCGGCGCTGGCCCAGGGGACCAGGACTCCGCAGAAGGCCAGCCTGCCGCCCGACCTGGAAGCCACCGTGGCCCGGGTGATGAAGACATTCGAAGTGCCGGGGCTGAGCCTGGCTATCGTCAAAGACGGCCAGGTGCTGCTGGCCAAAGGCTACGGAGTAAAAAAGCTGGGCGAACCGGACCCGGTTGATGCCCGGACTCTCTTCGGCATCGCCTCCAACAGCAAGGTCTTCACGGCTGTAGCTTTGGGCATGCTGGTGGACGAGGGGAAAATTCGCTGGGATGCCCCGGTCATAGATTACCTTCCCGATTTCCAGATGTATGACCCGGCCGTCAGCCGCGAGATTACCGTTCGCGACCTTCTCTGCCACCGCTGCGGCCTGGGCCTGGGAGCAGGCGACCTGATGCTCTGGCCGGCTTCAGACCTCAACCGGGAGGAGATTTTAAGGCGGGTTAGATACATCAGGCCCAGCAGCTCCTTCCGGACACGCTATGCCTATAACAACATCATGTTCGTGGTGGCCGGTGAACTCCTGGAGCGGGTGAGCGGGTTGAGATGGGAAGACTTCGTCCGGGAAAAGATTCAGAAAAAAGTCGGAATGGAATTCAGCAACACCAGCTGTGCCCTGGTGGCTAAGGAAGAAAACAGGGCCTGGCCACACGTCCCCCTCGAAGGGAAGGTTGTGCCGGTAAAAACCCTGTATCTCACCGAAAACGTCAACCCGGCCGGCGGAATAAATTCCTGTGCCGAGGACATGGCTAAGTGGATGCTGGTTCTTCTTAATAACGGAAAACTGGCAGACGGCAGCCAGCTGGTTTCGGAAAGAGCGCTGAATGAGATAACCAACATCGCCACTCCCATACCAGTTTCCAGACCGGCGCCGGAGCTGGAACCCGCGGCCATGAATTTCAACGGTTATGCTCTTGGGCTGAGGATTCGCGATTACCGGCGCTACAAAGTCCTCACTCATACCGGAGGCCTGGAGGGCTATGTTTCCCAGGTCTGGCTGATGCCGGAAATAGGATTGGGCGTCACCGTGCTGACCAACCAGGAATCTACGGCCGCCTTTGCCGCTTTAACCTACCAGATTGTTGATTATTACCTTAAGGCCCCGAAATTTGACTGGGTTGAAGCCTACAGAAAATTTAACGAGAGAAATGCGCGGAGGTCGAAGGAAGAGCTGGATAAAATCTATGCTTCGAGGAAGAAAGACACCAAGCCTTCCCTGCCCCTGCAGGAATATGCCGGACTTTACCGGGATGCCTGGTACGGAGAGGTTGAGATTAAACTGGAAAACGGACAGCTGACCATGCAGTTCAAGCACAGCCCGGAACTTTATGGCCAGCTGGAGCACTGGCATTACGACACCTTTGTGGCCCGCTGGTTTGACCGGGAGCTGAGGGCGGATGCCTTCGTTACTTTCAATCTCGACCATGAGGGGAAAATTTCCGAAGTTAAAATGCTGCCCTTCTCCTCAGACGTCGACTTCAGCTACGACTACCAGGACCTGCTGCTGAAACCTGTTACTTTGAATAAGAAATAGACCAGAGTTTTGAAAGCCGGTCGATTCTTTTTGAAGCCTTATTAACAGGCCTTAATTCTGGTATAATCTTAAATCAAAATGATAATCAGAAAAGCTTCTCCACAGGATATGCCCTACATCGTCAGGATAGCCTGGCGGCTGGCCCTCGACTATTCCGGCATGGAAAACGACACCTTCTTCGTGGCCGAAGAACGGGGAAAGATAGTCGGAATCCTGGGAATCCGGGATTTTGGCGAATTCCTGGAGCTGGTGGCCGTGGGCGTTCTGGAAGAGTACCGGGATATGGGTGTGGGGAAAAGGCTGGTGGAGGAAGCCCTGAAGAACCTGGCCGGAAGAAGAGTCTATCTCCTGACCACTGTCCCGGGTTTCTACGAGAAGCTGGGTTTTGTCCGGGTGGAAGAAGTGCCGGAAGTCCTGAAAAAGGACCCGGCCTGGTGCGCGGGCTGTGACCGTGATAAGTGCGTGGTCATGCTCCGGAAAGCAGATAAAAATGTTAATAATGGATAGCTGTTCCAATAATTCAGACCATCCGGCCTTGGAGGATTCGGAAATCAAGCCTTTCTTAATTCCTGAAAGAGGGTCTGCCCTTAAATCAAGTTTCTCAAAGGCGGGCAAGTACTTCATAACAGGTGCAACATGATTCCTGCCTTTCCCCAGATGAAGCCGGTAGAAATGGCCGACCGGGATGAAGTCAATAAGTATCTTGAAGCTTATCAGCCTGAAATTTGCGAGCTGACCTTTGCCAACCTCTACATCTGGCGGCACTGGGAAAGGCCGCAGCAGACCCTGATCAACGGCAATTTCTGCCTTTTCTGCCAGCCGCCCGATGAGCCGGCCTACTTTCTGGAGCCGGTGGGGGACAGTCGCCTCGAAGAGACAGTTGAGGCCTGCCTGTCCGTGGCTCCGCGACTTTCCCGCGTTTCGGAAAAGTTCCTCAAGAAAATCGGGGCAAAGTACCAGGTCAGGGAAGACCGCGACAACTTTGACTATGTTTACCTGACCGAAGACCTGTGTAATCTGAAAGGTAAAAAATACGACGGCAAGAGAAATCAGATCAAGAAGTTTGAGAAAAATTTCCAGCCAGAGCTGAGGCCTCTGGCCCGATCAGAAATAGGTGGTTGCCTGGAGCTGGTTGATCGCTGGGAGGCCAACAGCCCCGAAGAAAACCGGGTTATGGACGAGCGTGGCCGGGCTGCCTCCCGGGCCATAAAGGAAGCCCTGGGAAATTTTGAAGCCATGGGGCTTTCCGGGATGGTGGCCATCATCAACGGCCAGGTCGAAGGCTTTTGTCTCGGCGAGAAGCTAAACGCTGAAACTGCGGTTGTGCACGTGGAGCTGGCCAGCCGCGAGATACCAGGCCTTCATCAATTCCTTAACCGGGAATGTGCCAGGACCATCTGGAAGGAATTCAGGTACATCAACCGGGAACAGGATGCCGGGATTCCGGGGTTACGCCAATCAAAGCTTTCCTACCACCCCCACCTCCTGGTAAAAAAGTTCGACCTTTACCGGCCCGCCTCGAGCTAAAAAAAATTAGTTTTCTACTTTTTTTCAGGGCTTTTAATCGTATATAATAGTTTCTCTTAAAACAGGCAAAACCTGAATTCCGCCAGAAGGTTATTTGCTTGGTAATCTTTAACTTTCTTACGGTTCGGCAATCATCGGGAGGTAATAATGTCGTGGAGAATTCTGGTCATCAACCCGGGTTCAACTTCAACCAAGATAGCAGTTTTTGACGATGAAAAGGAAGTTTTCAAGGTTAACCTGTCCCATCCCCTGGAAGAAATCCAGAAATTCCCCAAAATAATTGACCAGTTTGAATTCAGAAAAGAGGTCATCCTGAAAGAGCTGGCCAGGGCCGGCCTTCCAAAGGAGTCTCTCCGGGCTGTGGTTGGCCGGGGCGGGCTACTTAGGCCCATTCCCAGCGGGACCTATGCCGTGACCGAAAAGATGCTGGAAGACCTCAGGGCCGAGATCCAGGGCGAACACGCCTCCAACCTCGGGGCCATGATTGCCCACACCATCGCCGGCGAACTCAACATCCCGGCCTTCATCGTCGACCCGGTGGTGGTTGACGAGCTGGAAGAGGTGGCCAGGATAACCGGGCTGCCGATGATCAGACGCCGGAGCATCCTGCATGCCCTTAACCAGAAGAAGGTGGCTCGCCAGGCGGCCAGGGACCTGGGCAAAACTTATGAAGAGCTGAACCTGGTTGTGGTCCATATGGGTGGCGGGATCAGTGTCGGCGCTCATAAAAAAGGAAAGGTCGTTGACGTCAATAATGCCCTCAATGGCGACGGGCCGTTTGCCCCGGAAAGAGCCGGAAGCCTGCCGGCCGCCGACCTGGTGGAACTCTGTTTCTCGGGCCAGTACACCAAGCCTGAAATCAAGAAGATGCTGGCCGGGAAAGGCGGTATCGTCGCCCACCTCGGGACCAACGACATGAGAGCCGTGGAGGAAATGGTCAAGAACGGCGACCCGAAAGCCACCCTGATCATCCAGGCCATGGCCTACAACGTGGCCAAGTGGATAGGGGCCATGGCCACGGTTCTTGAAGGGAAGGTTGACGGAATAGTCCTGACCGGCGGCCTGGCTTACTACAGGGATTTTGTGGACATGGTCAGGGCGCGCTGCCAGTTTATCGCTCCCTTCTACCTCTATCCCGGTGAAGACGAGATGAGCGCCCTGCTGGAAGGGGCCCTGAGAGTCCTGAGAGGCGAGGAAAAGGCCAAGATATATGAAAATGAAATCAGGGAGGAGAAACCATGATCAAGAAACTGGAAGATATCGTTTCAGAGGCCAAGGGGCTACCCGCCAGGAAGCTGGTGGTGGCCTGCGGGGAAGACCCCCACACCATCGAGGCCGTTTCCCGGGCCCAGGTCGAGGGCCTGGTCGAAGTCATCATGGTTGGGAACAAGAAGAAAATCGAGGAAGTGGCCGAAAAGCATGGCCTCTCGGCTTCCATTTTTAACATAATTAACCTGGCCGACAACAAGGCTGCCCTGAAACAGGCGGTCAAAATGGTCCGCGAGGGCCAGGGCGACATCCTGATGAAAGGCCTGGTGGGTACGCCGGAATACATGAAGGCCATACTGGACAAGGAAAACGGATTGCTTCCGCCCAACGGGCTTCTTTCCCATGTGACGGTGCTGGAGATTCCCGCTTACCATAAGCTGCTGATCGTTTCCGACGTGGCTATCCTGGTGCTGCCCGACCTGGAGCAGAAGGTAAAAATCCTGGGCTACGCCATCGAGGTGGCCCAGGCCCTGGGCGTTGAAAATCCGTATGCCTATATCATTAGCTCCGTTGAAACCGTCAGCCAAAAGGTTCCCTCGACGGTTGACGCGGCCATCATCAAGGTTATGGCCGAGCGTGGCCAGATTAAAGGGGCCCGGGTGGAAGGACCGGCCGCCCTAGACCTGGCCCTGTCCAAGGAAAGCGCTGCCATCAAGGGCTTCAAGGGAGAAGGAGCCGGCGATGCCGACATCCTGATTTTCCCGAACATTGAAGCCGGAAATGTCTTCTACAAGGCCTGCACCATCCTGGCCGGAGCGCGGCTGGCCGCCCTGGTGATGGGGACGACCGCTCCCTGTGTCCTGACTTCCCGCGGCGATAGCGAGGAATCCAAGTTCTATGCCATCGGCCTGGCCGCCCTGGTCTCTGCCCGGCGGACCGGGAAGGCATAAATCAAATTTCCCGGGCCAACTTAATTCAGCCTGCGCGTCAATATTTTCTTCAGGTCGGAGTCTTAGCGTTCCTGGCCAAGATGAGGCAGACCTGGTCTAACGGAATATCAAAACGAAAGTAACTAAGGCAGATTTTTTGTTAATACCAAGGAAGAGGTAAAATTGGATAATTAAGAAAAAAGGGGATTGGCCGGAGAGCCAATCCCCTCTATTTTCCGGGTATAGAGATCTCAGGCCATCAGGCTGCAGATGGCGGCCACGTTGACCATGTCGTCGGCCGAGCAGCCGCGACTGAGGTCGCAGCAGTGGTCTGACAAGTTCTTCGGACTTTGCTGATGGCGTATAAGATAACATAATCCCCGTCAAATAAGGAAAAGACTTATATATCATCATTTAATTGGGTAACGGGAGCCACCTGAAAAAAGTACTTGACAAGGTGTTTTTTTTATTCTTAAAAGTGGGGAGGAGAAGTTATAAAATCTATTAAAAGGGGGTTTGCTATGAAGCAAAAAGTCTTGACTTCGCTAAATACAATTTTAATTGTTTTTGGGATAATATTGAGTATTTTGAATCTTGTTACAAATGCCTATTCTGAACAGTACATTTGGGGGACAGTTGAAAGAGTGACAGGTATTCTTCACCAAGATTACTTGGCAAGGTTAGGCAGGCATCTCTATGGTGAGTATTATTGTGTTGGCGAGCCCAGTACTTGCTGTATAGTTTTCGCAAACTAAGTACTTTTCTTTCTCCTCCCCAAAAGGGAAAACCATGAAAAAAACGATTCTTATAACTCTAAGTATCATTCTTGTCCGCTCGGGTATCTGCTTTCCCATGCAAATTAAGCTCATCAAGGTAATTCAAATACCCAAGGAACTGTTATTCGTGTCTGGCTATTTCGCAGTTTTAGAAGACGGGAAGTTTCTATTTGCAGATATCAGAGATAAAAATAATCAGATAAAAATATTTAATGAAAATGGCCAGCTTGAAAAGAGCTGGGGAAAAATGGGACCGGGACCAGAAGAATTTGATGGATTGGGTTATCTTGATTATCAAACCCCTTTTCTTGCCATAGCTGACGCGGGTAAACGTAAAATTTACCTGTTTGAGATATCTGGAAATGGCGAATTTCTAAAATTAGGCGAAATAGGGGCCTGGGAAATGAACGGTCCTATCAAGATATATGATAAAAATAAGTTATTGATAACAGGTTATATTGTTTCCTCAGATAATAGAGGTTATGCGGTCTTTATGAGAGATCTTTTAGGGAAGGATACCAGGTATGTCTTGCCAAATGAATATAAGTTTGGTGCCAAGTCAGAAGGCGAGCACAAAAGAATTTTTGAAGAGGTGCGGGGACTTTCCTGGCTTTCGTACCTTGAGGTCCTTGAAGATACTGCCTTTTATATAAGCAGTGTTAGATTAAAGGTAGTCAAGATAGACCTGAAATCAGGAAGAATAGAAAGCTTCGGCAAGACACCGAACAATTTTAGACCATTATCAATGGATAGAAGAACCAGAGAAGCCCTGGTTGACCCAAGAAAGGGGAAGGAAATTCAAGAAAAAATGTTTGATAGCTGTTCTTTTGTTAGCGGACTTTTTGCTGATAAAGAATTTGTAGGTATCATCTATGTAAATCGCGAGAAGAAGATAGGAAACGAGAAATATTTCGTCCCCTATGTTCAACTTTATAACCATTCGGGCAAACCGCTGCATACGCTGCCTCTGGCATCATTTTATTCAGAAGAAAATTTTATTCCGCTTTTTTATAATCGGAAAGATCGCCTCCTCTATTTATGTTCGATTTTATACAAGGAAGATGCAATCCAATACACGCTCTATAAATATAAAATCGAGCCATGAAAAGGTCTCCACTTGTTCTGAGATTTGTGTTCTTAATATATCTATTTAGCGTGAATTACAAGGAGAGAACGAGCCAGGTTCTGGCCAGGTTCCCGGTGATTGAAAATGAGGATGTCTCAAAAGAAGGGCCGAGGCTTAACCTCTATCTATTTTTCTCCAGGAGAGGCTGCCCTCCCTGCCTAAGGGTAATTGATCTTCTGAATCAACCGCGGCCAGGGATATCAGTGGTCGGTATCATTCCTGAGGATGAAGGCGGTTCAATAGAGGAGGTTCGTAACTCGCTGGGCGTCGAGTTTCCCGTCAGAACTGTCAAAAAATGGAAAAAGTTCATTCCCAACTATGCTCCGACCCTATTTGGAGTTGGTCAGGATGGACGGGTTTATTTCGTCCTGCCCTGTGTTGGTCTTGAAGAACATTACCTCGTTGAGTATCTGGATGAGTTTGAACACAAGGCAGCTTTCTTGTTATTACCAGGGAAGAGGTAAGATCGGGTAATTAAGAAAAAAGGGGATTGGCTGGTGGCCAATCCCCTCTATTTTTCAGGTATAAAGTTCTCAGGCCATCAGGCTGCAGATGGCGGCCACGTTGACCATGTCGTCAGCCGAGCAGCCGCGGCTGAGGTCGCAGTAGGGCTTCTGCAGGCCCTGGACGATAGGTCCTATGGCTTCGGCCCCGGCCAGGCGTTCGGTCAGCTTGTAGCCGATGTTTCCGGCATCCAGGTCGGGGAAAATTAACACGTTGGCTTTTCCGGCCACCGGCGAACCCTTGCACTTTCTTTCACCCACTGAAGGAACCAGGGCGGCGTCGGCTTGCATTTCGCCGTCGATCAACAGGTCCGGAGCCTTTTCCCTGGCAATCTTGGTGGCGCTTATAACCTTATCCACGTGCTCGTGGGTGGCCGAGCCCTTGGTGGAGAAGCTCAGCATGGCCACCCTGGGCTCAAGCCCGGTCACGGCCTGGAAGTTCTTGGCCATGGTGATGGCGATATAAACTTGCATGGTGACGGTAAGATAAGGGAAAAAGATATCTTTTTCCGGGGTAATAGGCATTATCGGAAAGAAAAAAATACTTTTCCGTAAAAATCAAAAGTAGACATTTTGTAAAAATTAAAAGTAGACGTCAGGAGTAGAATTTAGATTGGGAACTCGGCCACTTTCTGGTTATTTTTCGGGACATACAGCTTCTCGTTTGGGATAAGGGCTACAGTAATCCTCTCTCCAGCCAAGTGTTTTAACTTGTACAGCCTGCCCTGGAAGCTGAAAAGACCGTCTTTTTTCACTGTGCGTGGATAATGAAGACTGAGAGTATTAAGTCGAGCCTTACTCCCGGAGGAATCGGCTTGATAAGGCTCTTCGCCGCTTTAACCCCTCCCCCCAACGCTTTTGGTGCACCTCTTTAATCTCCAGACTTTCCCTCTTTGTGTTGTAATGAGCATAGACTTCATGCCCTATCTCCTGGGCCTCTTCTAAGTTCCTAACTTAAGATCGTTCATAGAGATACAGTGTCCTCCCTTGCAGGTAATCAAACGCCTTCTCTACTTTGCCCTTGGCTTCGGGAGAGGAAGGAGCAGTATAAATCAGTCCTATGTTCAGCATCCGGAGAGCCCTCTTAAACTGACTTTCTGCCCTATCCTGCCAAAGATGATACTGCACATGGATACTTCTGTGCTCCGCAAAACGGAAGATCTTGTGCTGATCCACATAATAGGCTTGAGGACGGCCATAACGTTCTATGGCGCTCCTTATAACCTGAAGATGACCATAGGCCGTTTCTTT